>Ga0268359_13003_pt1 | contig 257064 bp, 229 predicted proteins | sample BioMet11_FD_194416 | JGI IMG/M metagenome (GOLD analysis project Ga0268359, IMG submission 194416) | Sewage microbial communities from Oakland, California, United States - Biofuel 11 (PacBio Assembly) | ecosystem: Engineered > Wastewater > Sewage > Unclassified | place: USA: California...
TGGTCGCGACGATTCCCACCAGGACCACGATCAACACCATCTCCAGCAGTGTGAAACCGGCCGGCGTGTTTCCCCTTCATTCCGCAAAGCCCGTATACGGCCAGATTTTCACGTCCACGGGCGACGTTTTGGGAAAGCGTGATGGTCTGGGCGGCCTGCACCACGGACGGCGTGGTCGCATTGTTGACGATGGCGGCCGCAACCGGCTCCCCACGCCAGTCGAAACGAATCGTGGTGCCCACTCCACGCGTAAACTGCAACGCCTTGGGCCAGGTATGGCCCGCGCTGTCACTTCCAGGCAGGGTGGCGCCGGCCAGGTTGGGATTGTCCTCGACCAGGGAATAGCTTGCGGCCGAATCGATGGAGATTCCCCAGGTGGGAGATGTCGGCCATGGCCCGGGTCTGGGCATAGCGCAAGGGCGGCCTTGAGCGCATCGGCTTCGGTGACGGCCCCGGCATTGAATGTAGACCACCGCCCAATCAAGGCAATCCCCAGAATGCCGAGCAGCGCCAGGACCGCCACTAGCCTCGATCAGCTGAAGCCGCCCCGGTCGCGGCACTTTGCCCCGAGGGGTCGCGTCATTTGACAAACCATGCCGTTTTCCGCCATGTTGCGCCACCTGGGAGAAGCGTATCTCCCCTTCGAACGCGCAGTCCTTTCTAACCATTCCGCTACGACCTGCAAACCATGAAATACGGGCTCGCCACGATCCGCAACCACCCGCTCCTCTGGGGCTGTCTGCTCCTGGCCACCGCGACGCTGCTCAACAACTGGCCGGTGGCCTTTTTGATTTCGCCTGGGATGACTTCGGTTATATCGTTCGCAACTATCCGATCCAGGATCCGATTTCGCTCAAAAGCATTTCCTGGTGTCTCACGGCCTTTGCCGAAGCCAACTGGCACCCGGTCACCTTGGCTCCTGCTGCATGTCGAATTCCAATTTTTCGGCCTCAAGCCGTTCGGCTACCACATCGTCAACCTGGTCTTGCACCTGGCCAACGTGCTTTTGTTGTTTGGTGTGCTGCGCCGCCTGACCGGGGCCACGGGCAAGAGTCTGGCCGTGGCCGCCCTGTTCGCCGTGCACCCGCTCCATGTGGAATCCGTAGCCTGGATATCGGAAATAAAAGACGTGCTGAGCACGTTTTTCTGCTGCTCACCCTCCACGCCTATGCCGGTTACGCCAAGCGGCCGGGCCCGGGACGCTACATGCTTGTCCTGCTCGGTCTGGCCTTGGGATTGGCGTCCAAGCCCATGCTCGTCACGGCGCCGTTCGTGCTGCTGCTGCTCGATGCCTGGCCCTTGGGGCGGTGGACGCGCGGGCCGCTCCCGGCAAGGCCGGGAATGACCTACCCGCGCTACAGCACCGGCCGACTCCTTTGGGAAAAGGTGCCACTTTTGCTCCTCGTGGCCGCGACGTGTGTCCTGACGTTCCTTGCCCAACGCGACGGCGGCGCGGTGGCCGGTCTCGGAGGACTGCCCATATCGTTCCGCCTGGCCAACGTCGCCCATTCCTATGTGCTGTATGTTTGGCGGCTGCTGTGGCCCTGGCCGCTTTCATTTTTTTATCCACTGGCCAACATATCTCTCACCGACGCCATCCTGAGCGGGGTCGGTTTGATCGCGGCCAGCGCAGCCGCTTATCTCCTGCGTCACCGGCTACCGTATCTGCTCATGGGCTGGCTCTGGTTTCTCGGCACGCTGGTGCCGGTGATCGGCCTGGTCCAGGTCGGCTCCCAGGCCTTTGCCGACCGCTACACGTATATTCCGTCCATTGGTTTGTTCGTGGCCGGCATCTGGCTCGCCGACGAGCTGAGGAAGCGCCTGGGCGTGAGTCTCCTGCTCCCAGCAGTCCTGACCGGTGCCGTAATCTTTAGCTACATGCTGGTGAGTTTCGCGTATCTTGGCCACTGGGCAAATGAGGAAGAGCTCTATCTCGCGGCTCTCAAACTCAATGACAACAATGTTGTAGCGCACAATAACTATGGTCTTCTGCTATTAAAAATGAATAAATTTGAAGAAGCTGAATCACACTACAGAAAATCAATTATATACAGTCACAGTTCTTCTACAGCTCTTAACAATTGACACAGTTAAAATTTTTACAAGATAAAAAAAATGAAGCTATTTACTACAGCGAAAAAGCAATTAGTCTCCACCCAACAGACGCAAGTTCGTACAGAATGCGGGCCAAGATAAAAATAAGCCAAGGAAAATACACGGAAGCGAAATGCCTTCTTGAAAAATCGCTTGCACTCGATCTCGCTAACATCAACACGCTGAATACGCTTGGTGAAGTTTTGATCTATACCAACAGAGAAGATGATGCTCTTAAGATCCTCCAACGAGCGATATCTCTTGCTTTCACCAAAGATCCTGTAAAAAGCTTCGCACTCAACAATATTGGAGTTATTCAACTTCGAAAAGGCAAAAGAACTGAAGCGGAAAATAGCTTTCGCGAGGTGACCAGACTCCAACCTGGACTTCTTGTTGCGCGTCTCAATCTTATTCGCGTTCTGCTGGCCAGGAATGACCTCGATTCGGCCCAGGCCCAAATCGGGGCAGCCCTCGCCATAGCTCCCAACCAGCCCGTGGTTCTCTCGCTTTCCGGGGACGTCGCCCTGGCCAAAAAGCAATACGCCAAAGCGTATGTTCGGTATCGCCGCGCGCTATTTCTCAATCCGGATCTTGCCGAAGCGCACGCCGGGCTCGCAAAGGTCCTGCGAATCTTCGGCAAAGCCGATGCAGCAGATATCCAGGAAGCGGCGGCAAATGAACTCCGCCTGCGCCCGCACCCGCCCTCAGTAATACGTCCCGAAGCTTCTTTGCATTAGCAAATTACAAGGGTAATAAAAATCCTTGGGAATATGCACTGCGCACACTCCCAAGGATGATCAACAAATCCTACGTCTAGCAGAGTCTTCTACTTATATAACTGAAAAGACTGACTCAGAGCCGACGCTTCCGGGCTAGCAAGACTATAAACATTCGCTCCTGCAGTCGTCGCACCGCCAGTAACAGTAACTGTAGCTACACCTCCGTTTACAGCATAACTACCTATAAAGTCACCTATTGTACGCAGCGATCCCGTATTTGTTGCATCCTCACCTGTACCCGTCACACCTGTCCAAGTGCTGGCTAGGCTGGGGCTCGCCATGATGGCGGCGGCATAATCCATGGAGACTTGCGAAATCAAAGCGGCAACACCGCCCTTAACAGAATTGACGGCCGCCTGCTTTTGCATGTCGAGATACTTGGGAATGGCCACCACGGCCAGGATGCCCAAAATGACCAGCACGGCAATGATTTCAATCAGCGTGAAACCTGCCTGTCCGCGTTTCCTCTCGTGTCTTTTCACCATCGTCAGTTCCTCCGATGCTTGCTGTTGGGCCTTGTCAGGCCTGAATTGATCTAGCATGGCCCATGCCAACCACCTCATCATCCAATCAGCCCGGGAAATGGCCCCATTTCTGGTTTTCAGACCGTGCCCCACGGCCGCCCCACCCAGGACCGAAAGACGAAGCATCAAATTTTGATGCTTTTCCACCACTTTTTGATGGTCCTACCATCTAGGCTTTGAACACTCTCGGGTCAATGCCCAGCTTGCGCACCCGGTGCCACAGACTGCGCTCCTTGATGCCGAGCAGTGCGGCCGCCCGGGCTTGCACGCCGCCCGTACGCGAAAGCGCCGCCTCGATCAGCGACTTCTCATAGGCCGCCAACCGCCCGTCGAGCCCGACCGCCTCCCCGGACTCGCCGTTAGCAACTGCCGGGCCGGGACCGGACAAGCCCGGCAGATGTTCCGGACCGATTTGCCCCTCTCCGGCCAGAACCGCCGCCCGCTCCATGGTGTTTTTGAGCTCGCGCACATTCCCCGGCCAATCATGGGCCAGCAAACGCTGCAGCGCCGCGACCGACAGTTCCAACCCCGGCCGTACGCCATCCAGAAACCGCTCGGCCAGAAGCGGGATGTCTTCCCGGCGTTCGCGCAACGGCGGCAGGCGCAGGGGAAACACATTGAGCCGGTGGTAGAGATCCTCCCGAAACGTTCCCTGACGTAGCATGGCCGGCAGATCCCGGTGCGTGGCGGCCACAATGCGGACATCGATGGCCAGGGGCTTGCTCCCGCCCACCCGCTCGCACTGGCGCGTTTCCAAAACGCGCAGGATCTTGGCCTGGGTTTCGAGCGGCATATCCCCGATTTCGTCCAGAAACAGTGTGCCGCCGGTCGCCTGCTCGAACTTGCCCGCCTTGCGCGAAACCGCGCCGGTAAACGCCCCCTTCTCATGGCCGAACAGCTCGCTTTCCAGCAAACCCTCGGGAATGGCCGCGCAGTTGACGGCCACGAACGGGCCCTTGGCCCGGGGACTCTTGTCGTGCAGGCTACGAGCCGCCAGCTCCTTGCCCGTACCGGATTCACCCATGACCAGAACTGTGGCATCGGTGGGGGCCACCTTGAGAAGCTGTGAAAACATGGCGCGCAAGGCGCGGCTTTCACCGACCATGTCCGGGAACAGCGCCCGCGCGTCCATGGCGCTCAGCACCTCCACGATCTGGTCGAACACCCCCTCCAGGTGTTCCAAGGCGTCACCGCCTCGCCGCGCCGGCACGGCCGCCCGGGGCAACACCGCCATGTCCCGGGTCGTGTCCAGAAACCGCCGGATGGGCCGACGCACCCAGATCAGAAGCCCCGTGGCCGCCAGATAGACCGTCGCGCCGGAGAGCAGGCACAGCATGACCACCCGGTGGCCCGTGAACAGCTCGGGCCAAATATTGTCCACCGCCAACAGCGGCAACGCGGCCAAACCTCCGAGGATAAACGGCACCAGGATAATGAGGCTGATTTCCGCCCGATACCGCGTTCCCCCGTACCGTCCATCCGGGGAGGTCGTGCTGTCGGAGAAAGCCTGTGCCATGCGTTACCTGTGCCCGGCGAGCTGGGTCATGTCCCACATGGGCATGAAGATGGACAAAGCGAAAAAGCCGACCACCGCGGCCAGCCCCACGATGAGCACCGGCCCCAGGGCGTCGGACAGACGCTTGACCGCGAACGCCACTTCCGCGTCATAGTGTTCGCTGACCGCCCGCAACATCTCGTCGAGATTGCCCGATTCCTCGCCCACCGCCACCATGGTCACGACCATGGGCGTGAAATACTTGGCCCGGGAGAGCGGTCCGGCCAGGCCCTGGCCTGAGCGGATCAGGTCCTGGATGCGCCGGAACTCCTTGGCGATGGCCGCGTTGCCGATGGTCCCGACCAGGATGTCGATGGTGGTCAGGACCGGCACGCCGCTCGCCTGGAGGATGGCGAAAATGGACGCGAAGCGCGACATGGCCGATTTCTTGAACAGGTTGCCGAGGATGGGGATGGACAGGAAAAACGCGTCCCGCGCCACCTTGCCGTTCGGGGTGCGAAACCACAGCACCAAGGCGATGATCACCACGGCCAGGGACCCGAAACACATGTACCAGTACTGGATGATGAGGGTGTGCAGGTGCATGGCCACCTTAGTCGGCCAGGGCAGTTCGATCTTGGCGTTGGCGAACATCTTGGCAAAAGTCGGCACCACCCCGACAAGCAGGAAAAAAAACGCGCCCACCAGGGCGATCACCACGGTAATGGGATATTGCAGGGCCGATTTGATGTCGCTTTTGACCTGATGTTCATGGGAAATAATGGTGATCAGCCGGTCGAGGACCGCGGGCAAAGCGCCGGCCGCCTCGCCGGCCCGCACCATGCTCACGTACAGGTCGTTGAACACGCCCTTGTGCACGGCCAGGGCGTCGGAAATGGACGTACCCTTTTTCACGTCGTCGGTCATACGGGCGCAGATCTTGCGCAGACGCTTGTTTTCGGTCTGCTGTTCCAGGACCCGCAGGATCTCCAGCATGGACAAGCCGGCCCCGAGCATGGTCTTGAGCTGCTTGGTGAAAAGGATCAGTTCCTGGGGCTTGACCCGGGTGAGCGCCCCTTCCAGCCCATCCAGAAAGCCGTCGCCCTGGACCAGCCCGCCCTTGTGCACGGCAACCGGGATATAGCCCATCGTGGACAGGCGCTGGCGCGCCATGTTGGCGTCGGTCGCCTCGATCTCACCCTTGATGGTGTGACCGGCCTCGTTGATGGCTTCGTAGGTAAACTGCGGCACCGCGCCTGCTCCTGTGGCCAGGGCCCTGCAAAGATTGAGCGGTGGGAAACCTCCGGCGGCCAAGGGGCGCGTTCCCGTTGGAATCCCTTCCGGCTGCGGACGGCTCCTCCCGCAAACACTGCTTGCGGCCCTAGATCATGACCGCCGAAGCCGCTTCCTCGAACGTAGTCTTACCTTCGAGAATTTTCAGTCTCGCGTCATCCTGCAACAATTTAAGCCGGCCCGTGTCGGCGGCGAATCGGGTGATCTCCCGGCCGGTGGCCCGCTTGGCGACGAGGTTTTGAATATCCTCATCCATGACCAGGATTTCGTAAAGCCCCACCCGGCCGCGAAACCCGGTGTCCCCGCACTGGTAGCAGCCCCGGCCGCGCATGAAGGTCGAGCCTTCCGCGCCTTCCAGGTTCCAGTAGCGCAGCACTTCGGGCGCGGGCGTGTAGGGCTCGGCGCAGTTGGGGCAAATGCGGCGCACCAGACGCTGGGCAATGGAAACCACCAGCACCGAGGACACGAGGAACGGCTCGATGCCCATGTCCATGAGCCGCATGATAGCCCCGGCCGCGTCGTTGGTGTGCACGGTCGAAAGCACCTTGTGGCCGGTAAGCGCCGCCTGGGTGGCGATAGCCGCGGTTTCGGCATCACGGATCTCGCCGACGAGCACCACGTCCGGGTCCTGGCGCAGGGTCGAACGCAGGGCGCTGGCAAAGGTCATGCCGGCCTTGCGGTTGAGCTGGACCTGGCGGATGCCCTCCATGCGGTATTCCACCGGATCTTCCAGGGTGATGACGTTGATGTCGGGCCGGCTGATCTCGCGCAGCAACGCAAACAGCGTGGTGGATTTGCCCGACCCGGTAGGGCCGGTGGCCAAAAACATGCCGTAGGGTTTTTCGACGACGAGCCGGATTTTGGCCAGGTTCTCCTCGGACAAGCCGAGATCACTCAAACGCAGACCGCCACCGCTCATGTCGAGCAGGCGCAGGACCAGGTTCTCGCCGTAGATGGTGGGCAGCGTGGAGACGCGGACGTTGATCTCCTTGCGGTCGATGGCCACGGAGAACCGGCCGTCCTGGGGGATGCGGCTGACGGCGATGTCGAGGTTGCCGAGAATCTTGATGCGCGAAACAATGGGCAGGATCATGGGCTTGGGGGGCGAGGGCACGGCCTTGAGCTTGCCGTCCACGCGCATGCGGATCTGCACCTGATCCCGCTCGGGGCTGATATGGACATCGCTTGCGCCCTCGCGTACGGCCTGGGAAAGCAGGGAATTGACGAAGCGCACCACCGGCGCTTCACCGGCCATGTCCTCCAGGGAGCTGACCTTGACGTCCTCGATCATGCCGAAAGCGGTACCGTCGCCCTCGTCGCGCATGGACTCGATGCTTTCGAGCACGCCTTCGCTGCCCACGCCCATGCCGTAGATGGCGCTGGTCAGATGCCCGAGTTCCCGTTCGGTGCAGATGACCGGTTCCACTTCGCAGTTCTTGTAGATCTCGATATCTTCGATGGCGGTGATGTCCAGGGGGTCGGACATGGCCACCCGGAGCACATTGCCGTCCTTGGACAGGGGCACGAGCTTGGAGCGCAGGGCCATTTCGGCCGGAATGATCTCGGCCAAGCTCGGGTCCACGGGATAGCGATCGGGCGTGTACTTGGACAGCTGCATCTGGCGGCTGATGAGGTCGACAATATCGGCCTCCTTGACCATGCCGTCGCGCACGAGCTGCTGTCCCAGGCGCAGGCCGCCGCGCTTACCGGCGGCCAGGGCCTGCTTGAGCTGGTCCTCGGAGATGAGCCCGGCGGCAACGAGCATCTCGCCAAGGCGCAAACGTTTTCTGGGTTCCATGCCGTTTTCCCGGGCGCGACCGGCCGTATCCGAACGGCCGGTCATGCTTCCCTACGTGTTCCTGCCCACCGGCGACGCCAGGCGATTCCCCTCGCCGCGCCCGCCCCGGGTCGTAAGCCGCGTTGCAAACCTCATAGCGCCGCCTCGCCTCTAACGTCCTTCCGGCCGTCCCCCTAACGCAGATCGGACTCGGCCACCTGGCGCCGCACGGGTGCCGGTACACGCAGGTGGCGCTTGCCGAAAGACGGCGTCAAGTCCGTAAAGAAGACCGTCCCCTGGGGATAGTGGCCCACGATCCGGGCCTTGGGAGCCAGGCTCGACGGCAAGGTGGCCAGAGCCGCCCTGGCCGCCTCGGCATCAGGGTACAGGGCATAGGCCACCACCTCGATGCAAAGCCCCTTACCGGGCTGGTGGGTCACGAACAGGACCATGGGCACGGACGAATCCATCCCGGCCAGCTTGGCCATGCCCTTGTCCAGGGATTCAACCGGTCCGAGGCTCAGTATCCAGGTGCCTTCCGGCGGCGGCAGGGTCTCGATGGCCGGGAAGGTCAGAGACTCGCCGGCCCGGATACGATCGAAATCAAGGCCGGGATTGACCTTGGCCATTTTGGCCAGGATGGACCGGGCACTGTTGCCGTAGACCCACAAAGCCTGCCGGCTGACAGTCCAGCCCGGGCGGGTGACGGACTCGCCAAGCCAGGTCGGCGCATCCGCGTCCGCGACCACCGGTTCGACGGAGGCTTGTGCCGCCGTGTTCGCGGCCAGGGTGGCGGAAACGGCCGGAATCGGTTCGGAGGCCTTGTCCTGGGTGTCCGCCGGACCAGTCGGAGCCGACGCCGTGGCCTGGGTGCCCGCCGGACCGGTCGGGGCCGACGCCGTGGCCTGGGTTGCCGGCAGGGACGGAATGGGCGGCAATTCATGGGAACTGCGCATGGCCGCCGGCAGCTGCCAAGCCGGAGCGGCCGCTGGCGCCGGCGTCGCAGCCGCGACCTCGGGTTCCGGAGCGGGCGTCGACGCCGTGGCCGGCTGGTCAGCCGTCACTGCGGGCTGCGTGGGTTCGGTCGCGGCGACCGAATCCGCAACTTGGGGCTCAAGTGCCGCCGCATCGGCGACCGGGGCTGGCTCCGGAGCCGTTGCCGCCTCGGCAGTCGGCGACGGTGCCGCTTCCACGTCCAGGCTGGCCGCCGTTTCCGGTTCCGGCTGCCGGTCCGCGACCGAAGGCGCCTCCGAAACAGGCGCCGCCGCCGGGGCGGTCAGCACAGGCACTTCCGCGACCGACCGGGCTTGCTGGCCAACGGACTCCGGCACCGGCACGTCCTCCAGGGACACAAGCGCCTCCGGTTTGACCGGAGCCAATGTCGCCACATGCGCCGACAAGGGGCCGGGCATCTCCTGCTGCTGCTCGACCATGGTCTGGATGCCAAGACCGGTCAGGGCCAAGGTGGCGGCCAATCCGCCCAGGGCGCCGGTCAACGCCAGGCGCCGGACCCAGGTCCCACGCCCCGTGATCTGGCCCCGGATTTCCCGAGAGGCCCGGCCGACCAGCCCCCAATCCACGCGGTGGCGCCCCATGCCCACGGCAAGCAGCATGCTCATGTGGCACAGGCGCACGATTTTGCGCGGGTAGCCCCCGGTCAGGCGGTAGATGCGCCGGAAGGCCAGATTGGAAAAAAGAACCGGAGACTCGCCTTCGGGCGAACACAGGTTGAGCCGGGCCTGGATCATCCGCCGGGTCTGGTGCCGATTGAGCGGCCGCAGTTCATAGCGGAAGTTCACGCGGTCATCGAGATTGGGCTGGGCGGTCAGGACGTCATCGAACTCCTTTTGGGCGAACATGACGATCTGCAACAATTTGTGGGTGTTGGTCTCGAAGTTGAGCAGCTCCCGCAGCAGCTCCAGGCATTCCACGGTGATTTTCTGCCCCTCGTCCACGATCAGGGTCACGATGCGCCGGCCGTCGCCGCCCTTGCGCAGCAGGGCCGCCTTGATGGTGTCCTTGAGCTTGCCCTGGTCCCGCTCCAGACCCACGACGTCCAGGCCGAAAAGCCCGGCCAGAGCCACGAGGCATTCCTCGATCCCGGGGAAATACGGATCATCGAGGAGATAGACCTCCATATCGGGGTCCTGTCCCAGAATCCGCATGAGTTCGCGAGCCAGGGTCGTTTTACCCGTGCCGACCTCGCCCAAGACCACATTGAGGCCCCGGCGCAGACGCACGGCGATTTCCATGTGCTGCAGGCACTCCAGATGGTTTTTCGAGCGGTACAGCAGATCCGGGTCCGGCGAGTTGGAAAAGGGTTCGCGGACAAGGCCCAGGGTCTGATAGTAACTCATGGCGGCCTCCTTTTAAGGTCTTCCGATCCGGGCTTCTGGCAAGGCCATGACCGGAGGTTCGACGCTGGCCTGTTCGCTGGCCGCGGGAACCGGGGGAATCGGTTTTTCTTTGAGTATGGTTGGGATGATAAAGATCAACATGTCCTCTCGCTTGACATCCGAGGACTTGGACTTGAAGGCCCAGCCGAGAAGCGGCAGGTTGCGCAGGTATGGCACGCCGTTTTCGCCGTTGCTGATCTCATCCCGGGTCAGTCCCGAAATGATGATGGTATCGCCATCCTCCACCACCAGATTGGACTGGGTTTCCCGCTTGTAGATGAGCGGGTTGCCGTCCACGGTATTGCTCATGTCCACCTGGTCGTCCTTGACCGAGATCTTCATGCGCAAATTGGTGCCGTCCACCACGTGGGGCAGGATTTCGAGCTTGAGCGTGGCCTTGGCCCATTGGACATTGGTGCCGTTTTGGGACGTGGACACGTAGGGGACGTCCTTGCCGTTTTCCACGAAGGCCGGAAGGTTCTCCATGGTGGTGATGGTCGGGGTGGAGAGAATTTTCGCCTTGTTGTCGGTGGCCAGGGCCGTGAGCTGGGCTTCGAGCGCATTCTGGCCGATCTTGCCGAAGATGAAATTGAGTGCCGTACCGGCCTGGGACAGCCCGGTCGGATCGGCGGTCAGGGATGCCGGGTTATTGATGCCGTAACCGCCGCCCGTCTGCGCGCCTCCAAAGATCGGGATGGCGGTGGTGCCGGTCGAATCGGCCGCGCTCGTGGTACCCGGGGTGAGGGCGAAGTTGTTGCCGGAGTATTTGCCGCCCCACTGCACGCCCAGGGCCTGGGCCACCTCGTGGCTGGTCTGGACGATGTAGGCCTTGATGCGGATCTGGGGCCGGGGCTGGTCGAGCTTTTCGATAAGGTGCACGACCTTTTCCGCGTCATCGGGCGGGCCCTGGATGATCAGCGAATTGCTGTGGGCATCGGCCACCACCGTACAGATGAGCTGGCCAGGCTGTCTAGTGTCCGTCGATGGAGCTGCATTAGGATCTTTTGTTGCTACTGTATTTACCCTTGTAATATCCGTAGGAAGAGATTTTCCATCAAGGAGTTGCGTCGCAATTGAAGTCTGCTGCATTGATGCAGTGTTTTTCATTCCACAAAGACTACCAATTGTTTTTTGCAAATCACCTAATTCCGAATAATTGATCTCCACCCGGTAGGTCACAAAGGGGTCCAGGGTCTTTTGCTTCTGCTTCTCCGAAATCCGCTTGTTCTCTTCTTCGCGCAGCTTGCTTTGCTGCGCCATGTCGTTGAGGGTCATGACCCGGATGATGTCGCCCTCGTAATCGTAGACCAGATTGTTCGAGGCCAGGATGCTTTTGAACGTCTCGTCCCAAGGGGCGTTGACCACGTTGACGTTGACCAGCATGGGCTTGGCGTCCTTGGCCCCGGCCCCGGGAATCGACGAGGACATGACCACGTTCTGGCCGGCGGCCCGGGCCATGGCCCGGATCACCACGGTCAGGTCCGTGTCGTACATGCGCAGCGTCACGCTCTGCTTGGGCAACTGCCGCTGGGGCTTGGTCTCGGCCTTTTGCGTCTTGCTCGTGACCGCGGCCTTTTCCAGCTCGATGCGACGCGGACGCACCGTGGGGGAATAGCCCTGGGACTTCTGGGCCCGGGCCTCCCAATGTTCGGTAAAGGCGTCCTTTTCCGGCTTGCGCGCGCACCCCGGCACAAGCAGGGCGGCCACGAGCAGGTAGGCACACCCTGTACGGAGCATCATCGCGGTATTTCTTGCGCAGCCTCGCATCATGACTCTCCCATCGCGCGCCCCATGGCGACGCCGAAATTACTGGCCCAAGGCCTCCTGGCCTTCGTACGGGACATCTTCCCGATCACCGTTGGCCAGACTTTCCAGGGTCACCCGTTCCGGAGCGATGGCCACGACCTTGAAGCCGCCGCCTTCCAGGGTGTCGCCCTCCTGGTATTCGTACCCGTCAACCACGGCCAGCTTGCCCGAGCCCAGTTCCACATAGCCCGAGTAGCGGTGCTTGGACTGGACCTTGACGGCCTGGCCCCGGTTCAGGGGCTTGTCGTAGACCGCGGCCAGCCGCCAGGGCTTGTCGATGGCCCCGAGCAAGGCCATATCCGCCGGGCTCAGGCCGGCATCGGCGGCACTTTTGATCACGGCCTGGATCTGGGCGGCATCGACCTTGTTGTCGGCCTGGGGGGCTCGGACCGGCTTCTCCCCGAGAAACAACGAGCCCAAACCGATCAGGGCCACCAAGCCCGTCACCGCCAGAATGCCTTTTTCACGCCGGGTCATCGCGCTGCGCTCCTTTTCCTGTCCGCCTCAGCGCACGGCCAGCCAGCATTTGAGCGTGAGTTCCCGTCCGTCCCCACCCATCTGGGTGGTGGCGGATTCCACCTTGACCAGGGGCGCGAACCGGCACAGGGCCAGCAAAAATTCGCGCATGGACTCCAGGGCGCCGCGCAGCTGGACCTTGACGGCCAACCGGCCGTTTTTGCCAACCGAGGACGCGTCAGGGCTGACACTGTCCACGGTCAACCCGAGCGGCTTGGCCATGTCGCCCATGATCACCGCCAGTTGCCCGATCTCGGACAGGGGCAACGGTTCGGGCTCCACGCGCAGATTGCCCGGCGGCAGGGAGGCCTCGACCTTCTTGAGACTGGCCCGGACCGGGGCGAGCTGGCGCTGGATTGCAATATCCGAGTGCAGGGTGGCGATGCGAAAACGCAAAGTAGCCGCCGTGCGGTATTCCGGGATGAGGAAAACGGCCACGAAGCCCACGGCCACCACCAGGCCGGCCACCAAGGTGGCCAGAGTGCGCGCCGGCAAGCGTCTTTTGAGTTCCGCAAGGGTCATAGGCCTAACGCTCCGCCACCGTGAGCACGATCATGAACCGTAATCCCGTGGCTCCGCCGCCCAGGGATTCCAGCTCGTTTTGCTTGACCTGGGCGCTCTCAAACAGGTTCGCGCCTTCGAGGCCCACCACGAAACTGGCCAGCTTGGAGTCGAACAACCGGGAATCGCCGGTGATCATGCCCGTGAGCACCACCCGTCCCGGAGCGGCCGGAGTCCGGGTCCCGGATTTGGGATGGTCCCCCGGCTTGGGTGCTTCCTTGGGCGGCGAGAACTCACCGGTCAGACTCCCGATGCGCACATCCTCCGGCGCCAGGGACAGCACCGCGCCCCACAAACCGAGGATCTTGGCCCGCTCGGCATAGGCCCTGGCCGCATCGCACCGGTTTTTGAGCGCGGCGATCCGTTGGGTCAGGGCCGGCAGGTCGGGCTTGCCGCCCAGGCTGTCCAGTTCCCGCGTCAGGCTGGCCTGCTCGCCGGCCAGTTGTTGCCGGTTCCACAGGGTATCCAGGGTGAAAAAGGCCAATGCCGCCAAAAGCAGCGCCAGACCGACCAGGGTGCCCTGCTCCAAGGCCCGGGCCGTTCGGGCCTCGGCCTTGGCCTTGTAGGTGAACAGGGCATTGGGCGTGAGGGCGTTGTCGGACAGGGCCAGCCCCAGGGCCTGGGCATACAGGACGCTCGGCGCGGTCAGTTCCGGACCGAACCAGCCCGTCAGCGCATGGGCACCCAGGGGATCGAGGGCGACACACGGCAAGCCGAGCTGCTCGCCGATATAGCCGAGAAACGGCCGGCTCGCTCCGAGCATTCCCGAGACCGTCAGTTTGGTCACGGCCTCGAAGCCCAGGGATTCGCGGAAATGCTTGAGGGTCATCTCGACCTGGCGCACCAGGCGCGCGGCCGCCGGCTCCAGCAGAGCCATGATTTCGGATTCGGCCAGCCCCTGGCCGGGATTGGTCGGGCTCAGCGATTCACAGCCGTAGATGATGCACCCGAGCAGTTCCCGGGCATCCTCCAGGCTGACCGAGGCGGACGTGGGCGTCTCCTGAGGCAGTGTCGCCGGCGGAGGGGGCGTTTCCACCGGCGCGTCGAGCTCCAGCACGAACCCCGAGTCGCCAAGGTCGAGGCTGTCGAGGTCCACCACCGACTCCCCCGACTCGGACGGCTGGCCCGGCGTCTCCGCCGCCACGGCCGAGGCCGCCGGCTCGGCAGACGGGGTAAACGCCTGGCCGCCGATGCCCTGGCGCCCTTCCAAGCCCTCCAGGACCGCCTGCTCCATCCCGGACATGGAGGTCTTGATGACCCGCATGAACATCAGAGAACCGTTGTTGCAGATCTCCAGGCGCGACCAGTCGCGGCCCACGTGCAGGTTGGCCGTGGCCCCGGCAATGTCCGGCACCACGTGCCGCCGGTACAGGGTTTGGAGGGCAAAGGGGTCCATGGTCAGCCCGGTCAGGGGATAGCCGGCCTGGGCAAAGGCTTTTCCGAGATGCGCAACGACCTCGCGATCGGCCGTATAGGCCAGGGTAGCGAGGCGGGACACGCCCTTCTCGGCCACTTCGCCCCGGCGCTCGAAATCGAAGACCACCGCCGCTTCATCAAAGCCCATTTCCTTCTTGGCGGTCCAGAAAACAGCGTTGTCCACCTGCCGGGACGCCACCTTGGGAATGGTCACATACTGGATATTGGCTCGGGAATTCTGGGTGGCGGCCCAAATCCGGGGCTTTTCCCCGTCCGCGCACAAGCTGGACAGAGTCTGACGCAAGACGGTCACGAAGGCCTCGGTACCGGGCTCCACGCCTTCCCCCAACGGCACATTGGCCGTTCCCAGCACCTCGTAGTCGAGATCCTGGCCCCGGACCTTGACGCACACCAGCCGCGACGGGGAAACATCCACCCCGATCTGGACCTGCCGGCCCGCGGCGGAAAAACGCCACTTGCGCGCCCGGATTTTGCTGACGAGCGGCTGCTTCCGGGCCGCGTCGGCAGGCCCCTCGGCCTTGTTCGACGGCCGGATGAGTTGCAGCAGCCGATCGTTCGGCGAAATTTTACTGTCCTTGCCCACGGAGTGCTCCCGATCGATGCCTCGAAGCCGCCCTATCCCTGCAACCGCGTCATGCGCACCACCTCATCGTGGGCGATGCGCCATCCCCGCCCCACCTTGGCCCCATGGAGCGTATTGGTCCTTATGAGCTTGCGCACCGTCTGGTCGCTGCATTTGAGCAGACGGGCCACTTCCTGAACGGTATAGGTCTCCTTGACTTCGGTTGTACGTATCTGCATCCCACATCACTCCTTATCGCTCACTATCGATACCTACCGTCACGCCGCGGTAAAAAAAACCGTGGCGCCGCCCCCCGGAACGCGTGCGCGCGTTTGACTTTGTCACCCATAGCGATCTGCCGTTTCATTTCGTGAAACCCGATGTCCTTCGGTCTCTTTCCCCTAACCCACCGTCTTGTTTGAGACTGTCCGCAACCTTGCGCTCTCGGGGCCTGGGGAACGTCCCTTATGCTTCAAGAGCCGTGCCCAAACACCGCCCCCCTGGCCGCCGGTTCCACAACCCCGTGGTTTCATGCTAGGTCCACCCGCACACGCTACCGCCGACCACGCCCGGAGAGACCATGGCCCAAATCGATGCCTTTTTTAAAATGCTCAAGGAAACCGGCGCTTCGGACCTGCACCTGTCCAGCGGTTCCCAGCCGCTGGTGCGCCTGGCCGGACGACTGGAACGCATCAAATACAAGGTATTGGAAGAGCAGGAAGCTGGCGACCCTGCTCTATGAGATCGCTCCCCAACGGCTCATCGCCGCCTTCGAGGAGACCGGAGACCTGGACTTCGCCTACGCCGCCCCGGGCATCGGCCGTTTCCGGGCCAACTACTTCCGCCAGGAACGCGGCCTGGCCGCCGCCTTCCGGGCCATTCCGGAAGCCGTGCCGAGTCTCGGCGATCTGGGGCTCCCCGACATCCTGGCCGAACTGGCCCTGCGCCCCAAGGGCCTGGTCCTGGTCACGGGTCCCACCGGTTCGGGCAAATCCACCACCCTGGCCGCCATGCTCCGCCACGCCAACGAAAACCGGCGCGACCACATCATCACCATCGAAGACCCCATCGAATACGTCCACAGCCCGAGCGGCTGCCTCATCAACCAGCGCGAGGTCGGCCGCGACACGCGTTCCTTTGCCGCCGCCCTGCGTGGGGCCCTGCGCGAGGACCCAGACATCATCCTGGTCGGGGAAATGCGCGACCTCGAAACCATCGAACTGGCCCTGGAGGCGGCCGAGACCGGCCATCTCGTGCTCTCCACCCTGCACACCGCCTCGGCGGCCAAGACCGTCGACCGCATTATCGACGTGTTTCCCGGAGACCGGCAGGCGCAGATCCGTTCGGCCTTGTCCGAATCCCTGTCCGCCGTCCTGTCCCAGACGCTCCTGCGCCGGGCCGACGGTCCGGGCCGGGTGGTGGCCCTGGAGCTGCTGCTCGCCACCACGGCCGTGCGCAACCTCATCCGCGAAAACAAAATCTTTCAGATTCCCTCGGTCATGGAGACAGGCAAGGCCCACGGCATGCGCACCCTGGACGACGCCCTGCTCGAACTGGTCACAGCCGGCCGCATCGCCCCGGCCGATGCCTGGCGCAATGCGGTCAACAACCCCCGTTTCGCGGACTATGCCCCGGCCGCGCCCGCCAAGGAGGCCTGAGCCGTGGCCGCGCCCTTGTGCGACCGTTTGATCGGCGCAGCCCTGGCCGCCGCGCCTCGGGCCGCGGACGTGCTGTTCGTTCCGGGCCGGCCGGTCCAGGCCCTGGTGGACGGCGGTCTGATCGCCCTGACCGGTCCCGAGGCCCCGTCGGCCCTGACGGCGGACGCGACCCAAGAGCTGGCCCGGGAGCTTATGACCGGCGACGCGCGCCTGGAAGCCGATTTGGCCACGCGCGGGTCCTGCGATCTGAGCTACCGTCATCCGGACGGGGCGCGGTTCCGGGTCAACATCTTCCGGGCCCTGCGCACGTTGCGCCTGGTGCTGCGCCGGCTGCCCGACACGCCCCCGGCCCTGGAGAGCCTCGGCCTGCCGCCGGTGGTGGGGAAACTGGCCGGCTTGGCCGACGGGCTGGTGCTCGTGGTCGGGGCCACGGGCTCGGGCAAATCCACCACCCTGGCCGCGCTTCTGGCCCGCATTCTCGACACCCGGCCCATCCACGCCGTCACGTTGGAGGATCCGGTGGAATTTCTCCAGGCACCGCACCTGGGACTGATCAGCCAACGGGAACGTGGCACGGATTTCCCGGAATTCTCCGAAGGACTGCGCGCCGCCTTGCGCCAGGCGCCCCAGGTGCTGCTCGTCGGCGAGACCCGGGACCGCGAAACCGTGGATACGGCCCTCGCCGCGGCCGAGACCGGCCATCTGGTCCTGGCCACCGCCCATACCGATGACTGCGCCGGCGCCGTGACCCGGCTTTTGGCCTTTTTTGGGCCGAACGAGCAGGAACTCGCCCGGTCGCGCCTGGCCGGCTGCCTGCGCGCCGTGGTGGCCCAGCGCCTCCTACCCAAACCCGGCGGCGGCCGGGTGGCGGCCTGCGAAGTGCTCCTCGCCACCCTGCGCATGCGCCAGCGCATCGCCGCCGGCGAAACCGCCAGCCTGGGGTTCCACGACATTCTCGAACAGGGCGCCGCCCATGGCATGGTCACCTTCGACGCCTCCATCGCGCGGCTGTTCGCCGCCGGGCAGGTGGACGAGGCCACGGCCCTGGCCCGGGCCACGGACCGCTCCGCCACGGCCCGAGCCCTGGACACGGTCAAGGCCGGCCGAGGCCAGGCGATATCGGACATCACCGGGTTGACGCTGGAGGGGGAAGAGCCTCCGGCGGCCAGGCGAGGCGCCGCCTCTCCTGGACCTCTCCGCCGGGGGGAATAATTCCCCCCGGACCCCCTTGACGGGGGGGAGGGTTCCCTTCACTCTACAGTCGTCCGTGTCTCCACTTTTCCTGATCCCCGTGTGAGGGGTCCGGGGGCATCATGCCCCCGGCCGCCGGAGGCGTCTTCTCCCCATGGACCGCGTCGTCACCCTGCTCGTGCATCCCGACCCGGAAGTCCGGGCCGTATTGCGCGGTCATCTGGCCGGCGTGGATTTCATCCGGGTCATCGGCGAGGCGGCCGATGCCCGGGAAGCCTCCGAGCTGCTGCGCGCCATCCCCTATGGGCTGCTTTTTTGCGGTGTGGACCTGCCCGGCGAGGTGGGCGGTTTCGAACTGGCCGAAGCGCTGATCGCGGCCAAGCGCAAACCGGAACTCGTTTTCATCGCCCCGGACGCGAGCCTGGCCCTGCGTGCCTTCGAACTCGGCGCAGCGGATTATCTGCCCTGGCCGTTTCCGCCCGGCCGGCTGGCCCTGACCGTGGACCGCCTCGCCCGGCTGCGACCGACCTTTCGCCAGGCCCCGACCCCGGAATGGCGGGCCGGCGGACCTTCCGCCACGTCCGAGGACGAAGCCGAGGACACCGAGGAGACCGTGCGTCTGCCCCTGGAAGAGGACGAGGAGGACCGGTTCCTCTCGGCCCTGCGCCAGGCCTGGGACATCCGGCAAACCCGACCGGCCGACATCGAAAAACTGCCCATCACCCTGGACGGCCGCACCATCCTTTTGCCCTATGCCCAGATTCTTTTTATCGAGGCCTACGAGGACTATTCGTTCGTGCACACGGCCACCCAGAAACTGCTCACCTCGTATCGCCTGAAAAACCTGGAGGAGCGGCTGCGCCCCCACCGTTTTTTCCGGGTGCACCGCAAGTATCTGGTCAACCTCGACCTGGTGACCGAAATCGCCTCGCTGCCCGGCGGCAATTTCATGCTGCGCACGGCCGGCAAGACCCGCATCGAGCTGCCCATCGGCCGGCGCCGCATCGGCGAGCTCAAGCAGATTCTGGGACTGTAACGGGGCTCGCCCCGCCAAGGAGGAAGACGCATGGAACCGACCGGCACCCTGGAGAGCCTGCTCGTCGAGGAACGGGTGTTTCGGCCGGCCCCGGCCACGGTCATCGAGGCCAACGTCACCCCGGCCGACCTCACCGAGGCCTACCGGCAGGGTGAGGCCGATCCGCTCGCCTACTGGGAAAAGGCGGCCCTGGAACTCGAATGGCACCGCAAATGGGAGTCCGTACTCGACGCGTCGCAGGCGCCCTTTTACCGCTGGTTTCCCGGCGCGCGTACCAATATCGTGCACAACGCCCTGGACCGCCACGTCCATTTCTGGACCAAAAACAAGCTCGCGCTCATCTGGGAAGGCGAGGCCGGGGATTGCCGCAAGTTCACCTATTTCGAGCTTTACCGGGAGGTCAATCGCCTGGCCGGGGCCCTGCGGGGCCTTGGCGTCGGGCGCGGCGACCGGGTGTGCCTTTTCATGCCGCCCATTCCCGAAACCATAGTCGCCATGCTGGCCACGGCCAAAATCGGCGCCGCCCACGTGTTCGTGTTCGCCGGCTATTCGGCCAAGTTTTTGCGCGAGCGCCTGAACGAGACCCGGTGCCGGCTGTTGGTCACGGCTGACGGCTTCTACCGGGGCGGGCGGCTTATCAGCCTCAAGCCGGTGGTGGACGAGGCCCTGCTCGGCACCCGGCCGGACGTGGCCGAGACCGTCATCCTGGTGCGGCGCACCGGCGGCGACATCGACTTGCAAGAACCGCGCGACCGCTACTACCACGACCTGATCCGCCAGGAAGCACCCGAGGCGGCCACGGAAATCATGGAGGCCGACGATCCGCTTTTCCTGCTTCCCACCTCCGGCACCACGGGCAAGCCCAAGGCCGTGATCCACGCCCACGGCGGCTACATGGTCGGCGCCCACCACACCTTCCGGACCGTGTTCGACGAAAAGCCCACGGACATCCATTTCTGCACCGCTGATCCGGGCTGGGTGACCGGCCACACGTATGGGGTCTATGGGCCGCTTTTAACCGGCGCCACGGTCATCCTCTACGAGGGCCATCCCCTCTACCCCCAGGCCGACCGGCTGCTGTCCATCGTCGAGCGCTACGGCGCGACCATCTTCTACGCCACGCCGACGCTGGTGCGCATGCTCATGCGTTACGGCCCCCAGTATCCGAAAAAGCGCGACCTCACGACCCTGCGTCTGCTCGGGAGCGTCGGCGAGCCGCTTGGGCCCGAGGCCTGGATGTGGCTGTACAAGCACGTGGGCCGGTCACGCTGTCCGGTCCTCGACACCTGGTGGCAGACCGAGACCGGCATGGCCATGCTTTCGCCCCTGCCCGTATCCGTGCTCAAGCCCGGTTCGGTGGGCCGGCCCCTGCCCGGAGTGGCGGCCGACGTGGTCGACCGGCAAGGCAACAGCGTGCCGCCGGGCAAGGGCGGCTTTCTCGTCATCAAAAAGCCCTGGCCGGCCATGCTCATGGGCCTGGACGGCGATCCGGACGGCTATCGGAAGTCCTGCTGGGAGCGCATCCCGGGCCTCTATTTCACGGGCGACGTGGCCAGTCGGGATGAGGACGGCTATTTCTGGATCAGCGGCCGGGCCGACGAGGTGCTCAACATCGCCGGGCACAGGGTGGGCACGGCCGAGATCGAGGCGGCCCTGTGCGGTCACCGGCTCGTGACCGAAGCGGCGGTTATCGGCGTGCCGGACAAGATCAAAGGCGAGGTGGCCAAGGCCTTTGTGGTGCCGGCCGAGGGCTGGCGGGCGGCCTTTCCCGACGAGGACGCCCTGGCCGCGGACATCCGGGCCCACCTGCGCCGGGAACTGGGGCCTATCGTGGTGCTGCGGGCCATCGAAACCCGTGACACCTTGCCGCGCACCCAAAGCGGCAAGATCCTGCGCCGGGCCCTGCGCGCCGTGGAACTCGGCCTGCCCGCGCCGGACGTGCCGGTGCTGGAGGAATAGAGGCAGAAAGGAAGAAGCAGGCGTGAAGGATGGCGGGAAAAACGCCTCCGGCGGCCAAAGGGCGAAGCCCTTTGGAATCCCGCCAGGCGGAAGAGGAGGGGCCGAGGGTGCTCCCCGTCAGCCCATGTTTTTGAAGCCGAGCAGCACCCGGTAGGGTCCCGGTACGCCCTGAGGTGCCAGGGCCACCCGATCCCCGCCGGTCACAACGGCCAGATCAGGCGTGACGGCCTTGCCGTTGACGAAGATCACTTCGACCATATTCTCTGGGATATCAAGCTGTTCCAAAAGTGCCTGTCCGGTTATCTCACCTTCGACGGTCACTTCCTTGGGGTTGCTCCAGTTCCGCTTCCGAAACATGTCGGAGAGGCCCATGAACGCGCGCAGTTCGATTTTCGATGCCACGAACACTTCCTCCAGTCGCATTTCCGCCCCGGCGGTACACAGTTTCACTTCCGGCCCGCACTGGCAGCACCCGCAGGCAGGCAACGCGCGGGACGCCAGCCTGCATCGCACTGTAGAGGAGGTCCACGGGAGCGTCAAGTTAGGACGACCGGGACGCGTCTCCCCCACCGTGCGCTGGCGGGTCTCCCAGATAACTGCGGGCGAACGGCCTTGTGCACCGTTCGCCCGCAGTATCAAGCGCGTCTTCGCGCGGAGTGAAAGGCAGCGGGCTAGAAGTTGAAGACCTCGTCGATTTCCTCGTCCGTGAAGTCCCAGGTCGTATTGTGCGGCGGGCACGGCTCCTCGAAGAACTCGGGCAGCCGGTCGGCGGCGTTGGTCATACCCGCACGCTGGTTGAAGCCGCGCTCGGTCTTGAGAATGGTCTTGCCGAGAGCGGAGACGTCGTCGGCGGTCAGGGACAGGCCATACTGGGCGTTGATCATGTCGACCAGGGCGTTGAAGCCGTCGGCGATGTCCAGGATGGCGAAGGCGATGAACAGGCACATGCCGGTGCTGTCCACGGCGGCGGTGGCAATCTGGAGATTGCGCGACAGCTCGATGTTGCCTTCCTTCTGCAGCGGATCCACGAAGCCGCCGACCTTCAGGATATTGGTGGCAACCGCGTATCCGGAGGTGTGGTCAGCGCCCATGGGGGTCGTGGCGTAGGTCAGGCCGACGCCCTTGACCGCGCGCGGGTCGTAGGCCGGGATGGCCTGGTTCTTGACAACCGGCACCCGGGTCTGGCCGTAGACGCGGCCGACTTCGCCGGCGCCGCAGCCGAGGATGCGACCGAGCGGCGTGCCTTTACGGATTTCCTTAATGAGGTCGAGGGCAGCCTTGCCGTCGCCCCAGGGGATGATGCCGGCTTCCATGGCCACGCACACGGCCACGGTGATTTCGATGGAGTCCACACCGACATCGTCGCACTCACGGTCGGCGTAGGCGATGGTATCCAGATCGTCGATCATGCCGTTGGCGCCCAGGGCCCAAACGGTCTCGTATTCGAAACCGCTGGTGATGTACTTGCCTTCCGGATCGACATAGTGCTGGGAGCAGCGGATGATGCAACCGGCATGGCAACCGTGGGTCGGCTTGCCGCCCCGGGCTTCCATGTTGGCGGTCATGGACTCGCCGCCGATGTTATTGGCCCATTCGTTCCGGCCGCTGCGGAAGTTCTTGGTGGGCAGGCCGCCGGCCTCGTTCAGGATGTTGACCAGGATGTTGGTGCCGTACTTGGTCAGACCCTGGCTCGTGACCGGGTGGGTCGACAGGGCGGTGGCGAAACGCTTGGCCGCGCTCTTGAAGGCTTCCTTGTCGGCGATGGGCACACCGGGAGCGCCGGTGTCGTCGATGACAATGGCCTTGATCTTCTTGGAGCCCATGACCGCGCCCAGACCGCCGCGACCGGCGCTGCGGATGTTGCTCTGGGGATCGGCAAAGGAGATGTTGGCACCGGTGAGGCGCATTTCACCGGCCGGGCCGATGATGGCCACGCCGACCTTGGGGCCGTATTTGGCCTGCAGGACCTTGATGGCCTCGTAGTTGCCCATGCCGATGGTCTCGGCCGGAGCTTCTTCGATGGTCACGCTGTCCATGGTCATCTTGACGACGAAGTACTTGTCTTCTTCGGGGATCCCTTCGAACACGATCGCCTTGATGTTCATCTTGGCCATCTTCTGGGCGAAGGTGCCGCCGGTGTTGCTTTCCTTGATACCACCGGTGAGCGGGCTCTTGGCGCCGCAGGAGAGGCGGCCGGAGTTGGCCGCGCTGGTGCCGGAGAGGAAACCGGGGGCGAAGATCAGCTTGTTGTTCTTGCCCAGCGGATGGCAGGTCGGTTTGACTTCGTTGGCCACAAACGTCGAGGTCAGACCACGACCGGCCAGGCCGGCGTACAGTTCGGGACATTCTTCGGTCGTGATGGCCTTGGTGCCCATATCGACCCGGATGAACTTAGGCATAAAATCCTCCGTTTAGAGCGTTTGAAAAATGGCCCACAGCGGCCTTGTATTCCACTGGGTGGCGCTGCATGCGTCCTTGAACCGATCTCTCACAGGCTTGCGTCCGCACCCCCGACCGGAGCTTGCGTTGCCCGGCAACGCGCCCCTGTCCGTCGGGGTTGGTGTCTCGTGTTAGGTTAAAAAAAGCAATGTTCGCTCCATTCTTATTATACCATGAAAAATGAATCGGTTACATATTTTTGACCGCAAGCGGGTGTGAAAAAAGAGGCCCACCGTGACCGCTTGCCGCAACGCCTTATCCCGGGCTGACGAACACATTTTATGTTATTTTAAATATTATAGCTAGTTGAAGCATGGGACGAAATGAAACACAATACACGAATATTGGGTCAAAATTGACTTGGCGTGTCTTGCTTCCACCACTAGCCTGTCACAGGAAAAACGCTGGATTGGTCAGACAGGGCAATGGAGGCACTTTGGGTGACGCATCCCGGCTCGCGCAACACCGCGCCGCGTGTCGGGATGGCCCGATCCAACGCGCTCCGTGCCGGTACGCCCATACCGGTACCGGGGTCCGCTCCAGACGCCAGGCCAGGCGCGCAGCCTCCCGGAGTTGAACATCCCGGTGCGATATGGTTTTATCCCCGAAGAAAAGAGGCGACGGCGAATCGGGGAGGATTATGGGGCGCGTATGTTCCATCGGCAATGGCTGTTTGCGTTTTTCGCGGTGGCCGCGCCATGCGCGCTGGCTGGTGTTAAGCGCGGTCGTGGGTGTGGTGGCCGGACTCGGGGCTGTTTTTTTCGACTTTCTGCTGCTGCACACCCTTAAATACCTGGTCGAGATCCCCATGGCCTGGCTGCGTCAGGGCATCGATCCCCAGGCGGCCGTCCGGGGGCTGCGCGCCCCCCAGGTGAGCTGGCTCATTATCCCCATCGCCGGTCTCGGCGGGCTGGCTTCGGGCCTGCTCGTCTTTCTGGTGGCGCCCGAGGCCGAGGGTCACGGCACCGACGCCATGATCGAATCCTTCCACTTGCGCGGCGGCTACGTGCGGCGCCGGGCGCCCCTGGTCAAGCTCATCGCCTCGGCCCTGACCATCGGTTCCGGCGGCTCGGCCGGCAAGGAAGGCCCCATCGCCCAGATCGGCTCGGGCTTCGGCTCCATCCTGGCCTCGATGCTTGGGCTCAAGCCGTCGGAACGGCGCATTCTGCTGCTGGCCGGGGCGGCCGGCGGCATCGGCGCCATTTTCCAGGCGCCCCTTGGCGCGGCCTTGTTCGTGCCCGGGGTGCTCTACCGGGACACGGAATACGAGTTCGAGGCCATCCTGCCCTGCATCATGTCGGCCATCATGGCCCATGCCGTCTTTTCCCAGGTTTTCGGTCGCCAGGCGCTGTTTTCCCCGGGTCCGGTCAATTTCAGCCTCCCGGGCGAATTGCTGCCCTACGCCCTCTTCGGGGTGTTGTGCGCGGCGGTGGGCTATTTCTACATCAAAACCTTTTACGGTCTGCGCGACCATTTCTTTAAGCCCCTGCCCATGCCGCGCCTGTTCAAACCGGCCATCGGCGGACTGCTCATGGGCTGCGTGGCCTGGGTTTATCCCGAGGTCATCGACGGTGGCTACGTCTGGATACAGGCCGCCCTGGAAGGCAAAATGCTCTGGGAGACCATGGCCGTCCTGGTCTTTCTCAAGATCGTCGCCACCTCGTTCACCATCAGTTCGGGCGGGTCAGGGGGCGTGTTCGGGCCTTCGGTCTTTATCGGGGGCATGCTCGGGGGGGCGTTCGGTACGCTGGGGCATGCGCTTTTCCCGACCATCGTCGTCCATCCCAACGCCTTTGTGCTCGTGGGCATGGGCGGTTTTTTCGCCGGCGTGGCCAAGGTGCCCATCTCGTCGGTCATCATGGCTTGCGAGATGAGTTCGAGCTACACGCTCCTCGTGCCGCTGATGCTTGTCTCGACCATCTCGTTTCTGCTGCTGGCCAAGGTGACGCTTTATGAAAAGCAGATGCTCAACCGGCTCGCCTCGCCGGCCCATATCGGGGAATTCGCCCGGGGCCTGCTCGACCGGATGACGGTGCGCGACGCGGCCCGCAAAAAGCCGGTCAGCGTCATTGCCGAGAACATGCCCTTCCAGGCCCTGGTCAAGGCCGTGACCAGCTCCACGGAGTCGTATTTCCCGGTGGTCGATAGGGCCGGCAAGATGACAGGTATCCTGTCCATCAACGACATCCGGGAAGTGTTGTTCGACGACAACCTGCGCGATCTGGTGGTGGCCAAGGACGTGGCCACGTCGGAGGTGGCCCGGGTGCGGCCGGGCGATAGCCTGGAGACCGCGCTCAACATCATGTCGCGGCTCCAGATCGACGAACTGCCCGTGGTGTCCCAAGACCGGCCGGACGAGATCGAGACCATGTTGTCCAAGCAGGACATCGTGAACTATTACCACGAGTGCTGCCTGGTCTAGGGTGGATCGCCCACGTCCGCCCCGGCCGCGCCGTGCGGGGACGGAGGCTTGTCGGAAATTTTTCGGGAAGGTTTTCCAGAACGTCCCGGGCGGGGGAACGTCGCCAAGAGACTTGGATTGGCAACGCGCCCCGCCTTTCGCGCCGGCGCGTGAACGTGCCGGTCAGGGGGTGTTGGTCGTCCCCCGGTAATTCGGCGATTTTTCCATCAGTTCGATCAAAAGCAAGACCATGGACAAGTCGCGCTTGTTGTCCTGGGACATGGCCGACAGGACGTAATCCTTGAGCGACGCCCCGGTCCCGGGCAAATCGACATCGTCCCCCTGCTTGAGATTGTGCACGGCCTCCATGAACGACAGGAGCAGATAGGGCCAGACATCATCATAATAGAGATGGTAGTCGAGGATCTCCTTTATTTTGAGGATGGCGAACACGACATTATCCGTCTCTCGATAGTCCCGCGTCCACAATTCCCGGTCACTCAGGTTCGGTCGTCGCAGGGCCGGACCATGGGGTCCCGCTCGCTGCCGTTCCTTCTCCTGCCTATGGGCTTCCAGCGAATAGATCTGAGCCATGCGCCTCCCTCCCTGGCGGCGTGGCAGCCCGGCATCCAGCCGGGCGCACGGTTCCGTACCCCTCTTTTCGGTTCGGGTCGCAAATCCTTTAGCGCCGGAGCCCTGGCGGATGTCATTTTTCTCATCTCAGTTATATTCAAAAAAATAAATATATTAGACATAGAAACACAGAAAGGCGTTTCAACCTCCGGACCGAAGCTCCCGGTTTTGCGGTGACCTGGCAAAAAAAACACCCCCCAGAGCAACTCGGTTCTTGACAATTCAGTGTGAGTCTCTTTACAGTTTTGTGACTGAAGTTTTCCACAACCGTTCACCCTGCGGACTTTCTCAAACATTCTGGCAGGCTGGACGCGCGGAAGGCGACTGTCGGCATCACAGCCAACCCATGCGGCAAACAAATGCGGCCCCGTAGGATTCCTGCCGGGGTGATGTCCTTCCTTTATTAAAAAAAATTCATCTTTTTCTCCTTGCCTGTCCTTCCCGGACCGGTTTATAGGTGCATCAGCATAGCATCCGGGTTAGCCTCCGGAAGCTTGCGACGCGTCGAGGCCCTGTCTGTTCATTGCTCTTTAGGAGGAAGGTAACAATGAGAAAGTTTATCGTTCTCGCTTTGACCGCCGTGATGGTCCTGGGCGCACTCGCCAGCGCCGAGGCAGCCACCGAGGTCAAAATGACCGGCGATGCCCGTATTTACGGTTTGTTCATGGACAACCGTAACTTCACCGGGTGGAACCGCTCCGGTAAGGCCAAGGAAGAAAACTTCGAGGTTTGGGAACGCTTCCGTCTGCGCAGCGACTTTGTGGCCAGCGAGGCCGTGAAGTTCCGTTTTGGCATCAAGGTGGAAGATACCTGGGGACATGGCACCTTCACGGCCGCCAACCCCTCGAACCAGACCGTCCAGGTCTACCTGGCCTACCTGCAGTTCAAGTGGCCTGACAGCGATGTCCAGATCACTGCCGGTCTGCAGCCTGTGGCTCTGCCGCACAGCGCCATGTTCAACGCCAGCCCGGTGTTCAGCGACCAGATGGCGGCTCTGACCATCACCGCCCCCATCATTCCTGACACCCTGTCGATGTTGACCGGTTTCGGCCGTCTCATCCAGAACAGCAGCGACTTCACCTCGAATGCCGCTGGTGCCACTGGCAAGACCTACGCCCAGAACCTCGATGCGTACTTCCTGGCCCTGCCCATCACCGTTGACGGCTTCAAGGTCACCCCGTGGGGTACCATCGCCGTTGCCGGCCGCGATGTGGCTTACGGCAGCTGGAAGGACACCACCGACGGTTATTCCGGTGTGGGTAACACCTACGCCAACACCCTGATCTCCGCTGCTACCGCCCTCAACGGCGGCCCCGCGGGGACCCTCAACGCCACCCGTCATGGCAAGTGGCGCAACAACCAGAACGCCTTCTACTGGGTTGGTGGCGCGTTCGAAGTGACCGCTCTTGATCCGATCCGCTTCTACGCTGACGTGATCTACGGTGCCGGCGCCATGGCCGACCGCAAGTCCGACAAGCGTCACGGTTGGTTCGTCGACTTCGGCGCCGAGTACACCGGCCTCGATGTCGTGACCCCGCAGGTCTTCGCGTGGTGGTCCACCGGTGAAGACAAGTCCACGGGCAACGGTTCCGAGCGTATGCCTTACGTGCGTTCCGCTTGGGGTCCGGGCAACAGCTTCCTGTTCGACAACGGCCAGGAACTGAACCACGGTGGCGCCAACATGTTCGTGAGCCCCACCGGTAACATGGGTATCGGCGCTTCTTTGGACAAGATCTCGTTCATCGAGAAGCTGACCCATCGCCTGACCTTCACCTACGTTCGTGGTACCAACTCCCCCATGGCCATCCGCAACTACATGCTCAACAGCACCGATGGTCTGAACTACTTCAGCCTGGGTCGTGACCTGACCTGGAACGAATCCCTGTACTCCGTCAACTTCGACACCAAGTACCAGATTTATGAAAACCTGGCTGCCGTTGTCGAAACCGGTTGGGCGCACGGTGACTTCCAGAAGCACGTCTGGTACGGGCATCACACCACTGCTGATGCTTGGAAGTGTGCTTTCGGTCTGACCTACAAGTTCTAATTGCCTTATTGATTCCTCGACGCGTCAACCGGGGCCTTCGGGCCCCGGTTTTTTTTTGTTCGACAGGGAATGGATGCTGTGAATTTTTTACCCATCCGCGGCCGCCAAAAGGCTGCTAACAGTTGACGCCTTGCCCAAGGCAAAGCACACTCAGCGGCCTGGAGGATCTCAAATGGAAAAAGCCATCATTGTCACCGAGGCTGCTCCCAAGGCCATCGGGCCCTATTCGGTTGGGGTCTGGGCCGGCGATCTGCTGTTTGTTTCCGGCCAGACTCCCATTGATCCGGCCACCGGCAGCATCGCCGGGGAAACCGCGGCCCAGCAAATGCACCAATCCATCAAAAATGTCCGCGCCATCCTCAACGCCGCCGGGCTCGATCTGACCGACGTGGTGAAAAGCACCCTGTTTATCAAGGATATGAACGCTTTTTCCGCCATCAACGAAGTCTATGCCAGCTATTTCACGCCCCCTTTCCCGGCCCGGTCCTGCGTCGAGGTCGCCCGCCTGCCCAGGGACGTGCTGGTGGAACTGGAAGTGATTGCCAGCCGGGGGCTGGACCGTGACAGGCAAGCGTAATCCGGAGTCTTGACTTTCCCGTTGCCTACGGGAAGTTACCTGTGTCCGTCACGAGCGTAGGGGGTTTCTGTTATGGAGGATGTCAAGCGTCCCGCCGCCGAGAGCGGTGGCAAACGTTTTCGGGCGGCCCGGATCTTTTCGGTGCCCGAGGATGTCAAATTTCTCGATACGTTGGAACTGACCAGGCTGGCCGATGCCTTTACGGCCTGGACCGAGCGGGCCGGTCGACCCGATGTGGCCGTGTCCCGCAATCGGGTGCGCCTGATCTATCTCATGCTGCGCCACACCGGTGCCCGGCTTGGCGAGGTGCTGGCCCTGAACGACAAGACGGACATCGACCTGGACAACCTCTCGGTCATGCTCGGCGCCGGTGACGGCGAAGGCCGGGAAGTCCAGATTCCGGCCGAACTCGGCGAGGCCCTGGCCGCGGTTTTTTCCGAACCCGCCTACGCCTCCCTGCGCGGTGGTCTTTTCCGGCTGGACCAGGGCCATGTGCGCCGCAAATTTTACGAACGAGCCGAGGAATGCGGCTTCACCAAGGAACTCGTCAACCCGAGCACCATCCGGCGCTCCCGGGCCGTGGAGCTGCTGCGTGACGACGTGCCCCTGCCCGTGGTGCAACGTATCCTCGGCCATTCCACCGCCGACCTCACGGCCGCCTTCCTCCACTTACCCGAGGAGCAGCGCCGCAAGGTCGAACGCCAGGTCCTGACCCGGGAAACCCGCCGCACCAGCGCCCGAAACGCCTTTTTCGGCCGAGTTGCCCAGGTCCAAAAGGGCGATATCCAGTCGGTCGTGGTGGTGGAAAGCCTCGGCGGCCATGCCGTCTCCTCCATCATCACCAACGAAAGCCTCAAGAACCTCGGCGTGACCGAAGGCAGCTTTGTCACGGCCGAGATCAAGGCCCCCTGGGTGGTGCTTGAGGCCTGTGAGGAAATGCCCCGAGCCACGGCTTCCAACCGCTTTCTCGGCGAAGTGGAGCTCGTACGCGCCGGCGAACTCACCTCCGAAGTCATTGTCGCCCTGTCCGACGGCACCCGGTTGTGCGCCCTGATCACCACCAAAAGCACCAAGGAGCTCAACCTGTCCGAGGGGCAAAAGCTCTGGGCCATGTTCAATGCCTTTGCCGTGGTCCTGCACGTGGAATAGCGCCGACAAGCATCTTGCTCCCGGAGGTCCGCCATGAAAAAATGCCTTGTCTGCCTGGACGGCTCCAAAACATCCTTTCGGGCTTTGGACCGGGCCCTGGACGAAGCCGGCCGGGGGGCCGACGTACTGGCCGTGACCGCAGTGGAGGCCCTGGCTTTTTTCGATTGCACCGGCACGGATTGCCAGCAGACTTTCGCGGCCATCATGCGCGAACCTCAAAAAATCCTGGCCGAGGCCGAGGAAGTGGCCCAGCAGCGCGGCCTGGCCATCCGAACCCGTATCGAGGCCGGCCGGCCGGCCGAAACTATTGCCCGGATTGCCCGTCAAGAACAGTGCGACGAAATCATCCTCGGCAGCCGGGGCAAGGATGAAGTCCAAAATCTCCTCCTCGGCAGCGTGTCCACCCGGCTCGTCCAGATCGCACCCTGCACCGTGGTCGTCGTGCGCTGAGCGGCGGGACTTGCTCCGCACCCAAAAGCGCCCGTTCTCCCAGAGAAGAACGGGCGCTTTTGGGTGTGATTTTCGGGAAAAGGCAATGCGCCGGTGCCTGCCGAGGCGACCGGCCAGGGGAGGCGCTAGTTCGGCTCTCCGGCAGTGGGTTCCTGGGGCCTGAACAGACGGCGGCCGATCGCCTCGGCCAGCCAGATGCCTACGAACACTCCCAGGGTATTGGCCACGGCATCGCCCATGCTGGCCTCCCGGCCCGGCACGAACGATTGCAGCCACTCCACAATCCCGCCAAAGGGGATCAGGCAGAAGGCCACGATCCGGCCACGTCCGGGGGCAAAGGCCCACACGGCCAATCCGCCGAGCCCGCCGTACGCCAGCATGTGGTAGAGCTTGTCCGCGTTCCAAAAGGCACCGGGCAGCTCGATTCCGGGTTGCAGGGACAGGTATACGACCACGGCCAGGGAGAAAACCCAGCCGGCCACCAGGATGGCGCGCACGACGTTTTTCATAATTCGCCCTAGGCCCCGGCCATCTGGCGCAGCCGGCGGATGCGGTCCTCGGTGGAAGGATGGGTCGAAAAAAGCGACGCCATGGACATCCCGGAAAACGGATTCACGATGAACATGTTTTCCGTGGCCGGATTGGCCTGCATGGGGATCTGCCGGGCATAGGCGTCGAGCTTGCCGAGCGCCCCGGCCAGGGCGAGGGGTGCGCCGGAAATTTGAGCCCCGGTGGCATCGGCCAGGTATTCCCGGGACCGGGAAATGGCCATTTGGATGAGGCTCGCCGCGATGGGCGCCAGAATGGCCACGAGCAGGCCGCCCAAAAGCCCAGGTCCGCCCCCTTCCTCGTTGTCGCGGGAGCCGCCGCCGAAAATCGCCGCCCATTGGGCCATGTTGGCCAGCATCATGACCACCCCGCCAAGCACCGCCGCGATGGATTGGACCAGAATGTCACGGTTGCGGATATGCCCGATCTCGTGGGCGAGTACGCCCCGCAGTTCCTCGGGCGACAGCACGCGCAAAATGCCCTCGGTCACGGCCACCACGCCGTGTTCGGGATTGCGGCCCGTGGCAAAGGCATTGGGAGCCTCCTGGGGCACGATCATGACGCGCGGCTTGGGGATGCCGGCGTTCCGGGCCAGTTCCTCGACCATGGTGTGCAGGGCCGGCGCATCGCCCGGGGCCAGTTCCTGGGCCCCGTACATGGACAGCACGATCTTGTCGGAAAACCAGTAGCTGCCCACGTTCATGAGCATGGCGAAGACAAAGGCGATCACCAGGCCGCCGCGACCGCCCAGAGCCTGGCCCACGGCCAGGATGAGCACGGTCAACAGCCCCAACAGCAGGGCGGTCTTGATCTGACTGGTCATGACGTCGTCAATCCTCCACAGGACAAAAAACCTCGCCCGACCCTCGATAGGGCCAGGCGAGGTCGTATTTCTTTGGTTCCATCAAGTGGCCGCAACCACCTGATTTCCGCTCCATTCGCTTCAAGGCGTCCTTGTCCGGTCATTGCGGCCGGGCCTCGCGCCCGAAGGGTCCGGTGAAAGGGACCATCCTTTCACCCGTCGGGCCCCGGGAAGAACCTGGGACCGCTGCTGGCGACAAAATTGTCACCGGCTGACGCTCGTTACTTGCCCATTGGCGGGGTACCTCCCGCTCGGGTCATGTTGATTCGTTCCCGTGTGGCCTGGGCCATCCACCCTTGTCATCGCGTCGGCTTGTACCGGCTCAATGCCGGCCGCGCCCGCGTTTTGCGGCGATCGGAGAAGCCCTTTCGCCTTTTCGGCCCGGACACCCTGCCCGGAGCCTCACTTCGCGGCGACTCGATTCGCCAGGTATGGAATGTGCTCGTCCGTTGGCGCGAATCCTCCAAGACAGAAACCGTTTGCATGTTGCCGCTTGTGTTGCCTACCACCCTACGTCTTTTCGCGTCGGTCGACTCCGGTTGGCACCGGGCCGCGCCCGCGTTTTGCGGCGATCGGGGAAGCCCTTTCGCCTTTCCGGCCAGGGCGTCAGACTCTAGCCGTCGTGTCGCGGCGACTCGCTTCGCCAGGTATGGGAGTTGGACTGCGTCGCGGCGATCCTCCTGCTGCGGTTCGCCCTTTTGGGCTGCCTTCGATTGTAGATTTAATCTTTCCGGGCCCGTTGTAAAGAGTTTCTTTGCTCAATTTTGGAAATAAATAGCCACCCGGCCGTCATGAATTTCACTCCATCGTATTTTTCTCGCCCCTCTTGAAACCGCTGTCAAGGCATGCGATGCCGGTACGAGGCTGCGGGCCGCGCCCGGACCGGCCAGGCCCGCGACTCCCTGGAGGAAATGCCCATGACCCATCGTCCCAAGGTGGTGGTGACCCGGATGATTCCCGAGGTCGGTCTGGCCTTGCTGCGCGAACACTGCGACGTCTGGGTCAACCCGGACGACCGGCCCCTGACCCGCGACGAACTGCTGGCCCGATGCGCCGACGCCGACGGCGTGCTCGGCCTGCTGACGGACAAGGTGGACGCCGGCTTTTTCGCCGCGGCCCCGCGCCTTCGCGGCTATGCCAATTATGCCGTTGGGTTCGACAACATCGACGTGGCCGAAGCCACACGCCGCCGGGTCCCGGTCTCCAACACCCCGGACGTGCTGACCACGGCCACGGCCGAACTGGCCTGGGCCCTGGTCTTCGCCGTGGCCCGCCAGATCGTCACCTCGGACGCGGTCATGCGCTCCGGTACCTGGTCCGGCTGGGGACCGCTCCAGTTCATCGGCCAGGAGATCACCGGGAAAACGCTCGGCATCTTCGGTCCCGGACGCATCGGCACGGCCATGGCCCTGATGTCGCGGGGCTTTTCCATGCCCGTGGTCACCTGCGGCGGCCGGCGGCCCAATGCGACCCTGGAACGCGAACTCGGGGCCAAACGCTTGTCGTTCCCCGACTTCCTGGCCCAAAGCGATATCGTGAGCATCCATGCCCCGCTCACGCCCGAGACCCGCCACGCCTTCGACGTCGTGGCCTTCGCGGCCATGAAGCCCACGGCCATCCTGGTCAACACCGGGCGCGGCCCCATCATCGACGAGGTGGCCCTGGTTGCGGCCCTACGCCAAGGCCGACTGGCCGGCGCCGGCCTGGACGTCTACGAATTCGAGCCGCGCCTGGCCGAAGGCTTGCGGGACTGCAAAAACGTCGTGGTCACGCCCCACATCGGCTCGGCCACGGTGACCGCCCGGGAGGGCATGGCCCGGCTCGCGGCCGAAAACCTGCTCGCCATGCTGGCTGGGGGCAAGCCACCCACTTGCCTGAATCCCGAGGTCCTGGGCTGAACGACGCGCGCCCTACTTGACAATTTCGACAATTAAGCACAGTGCCAAGCCGCGTCCGGCCCCCGGCCCGACGCCCATTCCGGCCCTCCAGGAGGCCCCATGCTCATACGCCACCTCATGACCCCGCGTCCGGCCACCATCGGCCCGGACGTCCTGTTTTCGGAACTGCTCGCCGCCTACCGGGACATGGAATCCCAGCTGCTCTACGTGGTCGACGCCGAAGACAAGCTCCTCGGCGTCATCAGCAGCTATGACATCCTGCGCGTCATGCTCCCGTTTTATCTCGACTCCAACTTGGCCAAGGCCCTGCCCGACGACGCGGCCATCATCCGCCACGCCTTTGCCGCCTGCCGGTCCCTGCCGGCCTCGGCCTTCATGACCAAGGAGTTCATCGCCCTGCGCCCGGACGACCCGTTCCTGGCCGCCGAGGCCCTGTTCGCCGAACGCGGGGTCAACATCCTGCCCGTGCTCGACGACGGCGGCCGGCTGGTCGGGGAACTGGCCCGCCGCACCGCCCTCAAACACCTGGCCGCCCGCTGCCTCCTGGACCACAACGCCGAGTAGAAATTGCCATGTTCTGGATCGCCACCACCATCTTCATCGCCGCCTACGCCGTCATTGTCTCGGAAAAGATCCACAAAACCAAAGTGGCCCTGTTCGGGGCCGCCCTGACCCTGGCCACCAAGGTCCTCACCCAGCACGACGCCCTGCACGACGTGGATCTCGGCGTGGACTGGAACGTGATCTTTCTGCTCATTTCCATGATGCTCATCGTCAACGTCATGACCCGCACCGGCGTGTTCCAATATGTGGCCGTCAAGGCGGCCAAGATCGCCCGGGGCGAGCCGTTCGCCATCATGGCCATCTTCGCCGTGGTCACGGCCGTGGCCTCGGCCTTCCTTGACAACGTGACCACGGTGCTGCTTCTGGCCCCGGTGACCCTGCTCGTGGCCGAGGAACTCGAAATCGATCCGGTGCCCTTTCTCATCACCGAGGCGCTGGCCTCCAACATCGGCGGCACCGCCACCCTGATCGGCGATCCGCCCAATATCATGATCGCCTCCAAGGCCGGTCTCGATTTCATGGATTTCCTGGCCCATCTCGCTCCGGCCATTGTTGTCATCATGGCCGCCTGGATGCTGTCGTGGAAGATGATCTTCGGCCGCCGGCTGGCCGTGCGCGAGGAACTCAAGGCCCGCATTCTGGCCATGAACGAAAAGGCGCTGATCAAGGACGCGGCCTTGCTGCGCAAAAGCGGCCTGATCCTTGGCGCCACCATCGTGGGCTTCATGCTCCACGGTTTTCTGGGCTACGAACCGGCCACCGTGGCCTTGCTCGGGGCCTCGACCCTGCTGCTCGTGTCCGGGGCCGATCCCCAGAAGGCTTTGGAGGAAGTGGAATGGTCCACCATCTTCTTTTTCATGGGCCTGTTCATCATCATCGGCGGCACGGTCAAGGCCGGGCTCATCGACGTTTTCGCCCAGAAGGTCATCGCGCTGACCCACCCGACCCAGGACTCCATGTTCGCCCTGTCCATGGTCATGGTCTGGTTTTCCGGCATTGCCTCGGCCATCGTGGACAACATCCCGTTCGTGGCCACCATGAACCCGCTTCTGGCCGAACTGGCCGAAAAGGTGCTCGGCCCGACCACGGGCCTCACCGGTCAGGCCCTTTACACGCACCCGACCATGATGCCGGTGTGGTGGTCCCTGGCCCTGGGGGCGTGCCTCGGCGGTAATGGCACGGCCATCGGCGCCTCGGCCAATGTGATCGTGTGCGGCCTGTCGGAAAAGGCCGGCCACCGCATCACCTTTGCCCGTTTCCTCAAGTACGGCGTGCCGGTGACCCTCGGCACCATCACCATGTCCATGCTGTACATCTACCTGCGCTACTATTGCTCGCCCGCTAGGGGAGCGCCCGCGCCATTCCTGGCCGGCTGCGGCCACAGCCTGTTCCTGACAAGCCCCCCGTCCCGGGGGGCTTTGCGTCGGCGCGCCACGGCCCGGTTCCACACATCGGCGAACGGACGGCGCCGCGTTCCACAAAAATTCGAATGGGAAACCGGATTAAAAAAATTTTTCCTTATATAACAACGCATTGAATTTCAGCAGCCGTTTGGCACGCCCCATGCTTTAAAGAGAGTCAACACGGGGACGTAAAACGGAAACAACACACAAATATAAGGAGAAACACCATGCTGCGCGCCATCACCAAGTTCGTTCGTGACGAGGAAGGAGCTTCCGCGGTTGAATACGGCCTGCTCGCCGCCCTGATCGCCGCCGTCATCATCGGAGCCGTCACGGCCCTGGGCACCACCATCAGCAATACCTTCACGAATATCGCTGGTCGGATCGGTGTCGCCGGTTAACTCCAAGCGGACCTCCAGACCACATTTCAGGCCGTCCTCCCCAGGGAGGACGGCCTTTTCGCGTCGGTGGCCATTGCTTCGTCCGTCCCGCCCTGGCATGATCCAGGCCCGGGAGGACTTATCCAATGGAGTGCAAGACGCATCTTGGCATCGACCGCAGTCTGTGCGGAGACCCCGTGGAACTTGGCCCGGAGCGGGCCGTGGTCAGCCTGACCCTTATCCCATCCATGGCCGCCGATGATCAGGGCCTGGTGCATGGCGGTTTCGTGTTCGGTCTGGCCGACTACGCGGCCATGCTCGCGGTCAATGAACCGTTCGTGGTACTGGCCGCAGCCACGACCAAATTTCTCAAACCGGCCCGGGTCGGCGAAACCCTGCTTGCCGAAGCCATCCTGACGCCGGGCGAAGGCCGCAAACGCATCGCCGATGTCACCGTCAGCCGGGACGGAACCCCGGTCTTTACCGGCCAGTTCACCTGCGTGACCCTCGACAAGCACGTCCTCGGCTAGGGCCGAGAACGGCGGAGGAGAAGAGCCTCCGGCGTCCCGGGACCCACCCCACCGGGGGGATCATCCCCCGGCCCCCTGCGACGGAAAACGAAAAGGCCCTGGCGATACACTGCCAGGGCCTTTTTATCAGGGTGGTCCAGGAGGGGGGTGGTCGCCCCTCCTGGCCGCCGGAGGCGTCTCCCCCGGCGCTCCTCCCCTACTCCGACCCACGCGCGACCAGGGCGGCCACGCATTCGATATGGGCGGTGTGGGGGAAGAGGTCTACGGGAGTGACCGACGTCACCTGGTACTGATCGGACAGGATTTTGAGGTCCCGGGCCAGGGTGGCCGGGTTGCACGAGACATAGACCACCCGGGTCGGCGCGGCCGCGAGGATTCCGGCCAGCACGTCCGGAGCGGCGCCGGCCCTGGGCGGATCGAGCACCACCGTGGCCGGCCGGGTGGCGGCCAGATCGGCCATGGCCCGGGCCGCGTCCTGGGCATGAAACACGCAGTTCTCGATACCCGAAAGTGTGGCCGAGACCTTGGCGTCCTCGATGGCCCGCTCGTCGGCCTCCACGCCGTGCACCAGCTCGAAGTGCGGGGCCAGGGTGAGGCTTATGCCGCCGCAACCGCAGTAGAGGTCCCAGGCCGCGCCCTGGGCATCGCCGCCGGCGGCCTGGGCCACCAGCGCGTACAGCGCCTGCGCAGCCTCGGTATTGGTTTGCACAAAGGCATCCGGCGAGACAGCCAGGCGCACCGAACCCACGGCCTCTTCCAGCCGGCCGGCCCCGCGCACGAACACCTGCCGCTCCCCGACGGCCACGGCCGTGGGCGCCCGTCGCACGGAGTGGGCCACCGAGGTCACCTCCGGGAAGCGCTCCTGGATGGCCTCGCCGAGTTCCCGCACCTTGTCACCGGCCGCCCGGGCCGGCCCGGTGATCAGGTGGGCCAGTCGTTTGCCCGTGGCCGCCGATTCGCGCAGCACGAGATGGCGCCACACGCCCTTGCCGGTGCGCGCGTCAAAGGCGGCCAGGCCCGAATCGCGGCACCAGTCGCGCACGAACCCCACCACCTCCGAGGCCCACGGGGCCATGAGCCGGCAGGTCTCGATATCGAGGACCCGGCCCGGGCGCCGCCGCTCGTGGAGCCCCAGATGGAGCCGGCCGGCAAAGGCGAACTCCATCTTGTTGCGGTAGCCGTAGAGCCTGGGCGAGGCCACGGCCGGGGCCACCTCCACCCCGGACAGCCCGCCCAGCCGGGTCAGCGTCTCGGCCACCTGCTCGCGCTTCCAGAAAAGTTGTTCCCCGTAGTCGAGGTCCTGCCAGAGGCAGCCGCCGCACACCCCGAAATGGGGGCATTCCGGGGCCACGGCCCGGGGCGACGGCACAAGCGTCTCCGTCACCTCGGCCTCGGCAAACCCCTTGCGTACCCGGGTCACCCGGGCCCGCACCTGGGCACCAGGCAGCCCGCCGTCCACGAACACTACCAGCCCGTCCAACCGGGCCACACCTCTGCCGCCAAGGGCCAGCCGGGATACGGCCAGCTCCAGTTCCATACCGTCGCGCAGTTCCATGTTCGGCCTTATGCTCCGGGAACCGAAACCACGCAAGCACGCCGTATCGCGCTGTCCAGCCGCACCGTATGCGGTGCGGAACCGATTGCAGGCCTGACGAAATTCGGATACTCGGGGCATAGTTGGAGGAGACCGATGACCCGCAAGCACATCCTTGCCGCCTGCTTGGTGTTCGTGGTCCTGACCCTGGCCATCGCCGGTCAGGGCTACCGGGCCAAGTCCGACATCGAGTCCGTGGTCACCGGCCAGTTCAACCGCCAGCAGCTCATCCTGGCCCAGCAGATCGCCAAGGACATCGACGATCACTTCGCTTTTCTACGCACCTGCCTGCAAAGCCTGTCCCTCATGTGGCGCGCCGACACCACCCCGGACAGCGGCACTCCCTGGCTGGCCACGCCGGCCCTGTACGGTATTTTCGCCGAATGGAACGTGGTCGCCCTGGGGGTATTGCGCCCGGGAAGCGACCAGCCCATTTTCTACGACCCGGACGGCCGGGTCACCGACGGCCCGGGGCTGTGCGGTCCGAGTTGCCGCGCCGTGCTGGCCGATCCGGCCCTGACCGGGAATATCACCACCACGCGCGTGTACGTCCCCAAGGACGGCCCGTTCGCCGGGCGGCGGCTCACGGCCCTCATTTTGCCCCTGGCCAACGACGCCGGCGGCCGGGGCGGGCTGGTGCTCGTGGTGGATGCCATGGCCGTGGCCGCCCGCTACGCCCACAACGTGCGGTCGGGCAGTACGGGCTATGCCTGGGTGGTGGACGACACGGGCGTGTTTTTGGACCACTTCGAAAAGGATTTTCTCGGCCGCGATTCCCTGGAAGCGCGGCGGCTGCGTGATCCGAGCATCGACTGGTCGCGGCTGACCGAGCTTTTACGGGATCGCATCCTGGCCGGGGACAAGGGCACGGACTGGTACATTTCGGGCTGGCACCGGGGAAGGCTTGGCACGGTGCGTAAACTGGTCGCGTTTTACCCGGTATCGTTGTCCGGCGGCGCCGATCCGGGCAACCGTTGGTCCGTGGCCCTGGCCGCGCCCCAGGACGAGGTCCAAGGGCTCATCGGCCGGCTGCTCGTGCGGGAATGGATTCTGGTCGGGTTGTTCGAACTGGTGGTGTTTCTCGGCTTCGTGCTGACGCTCCACCTGGCGTTGCGCTGGTCCCGGACGCTTTCTCGGGAGGTGGACGCCAAAAGCCGCGACCTGCTGGCCGCCCAGGAAAAACTCCTGCGCTCCGAGCGTTTCGCGGCCATCGGCGAGGCCGCGGCCCGGCTCTCCCACGAGATCAAAAATCCCCTCATGCTCATGGGTGGCTTTGCCAGCCAGGTGCGCCGCCACCTGCCCCAGGACGGCGGCGACTTCGAAAAGCTCGGCATCGTGGAGGCCGAGGCCAAGCGGCTCGAAGGCCTGCTCAATGAGGTGCGCGACTTCACCCGCCCCGCTCCGGCCCAGATCGCCCCCGGCGACCTCAATACCACGGTGGAGGAATCCGTGGCCCTGCTCACCGAGGCCACCAAGACCCACAACATCAGGCTCGTCCAGGAACTCGACCGCAGCCTGCCCCCGGTGCCCCACGATCCGGCCCGCATCAAGCAGGTGCTGCTCAACCTGCTCAAAAACGCCACCGAGGCCATGGAGCAGGGCGGCACCCTGACCGTGGCCAGCAGCCTCGCCAATGGCCGGGCCCGAATTACCGTCACCGACACCGGCGGCGGCATCCCCGAAGCCGTGCGCGACCGGGTGTTCGATCCCTTCTGCACCACCAAGGAAACAGGTACGGGCCTTGGCCTCACCGTCTGCCAACGCATCGTGGCCGACCACCATGGTGAAATCTACCATGCCCCGACCCCGGACGGCACGACCTTCACCGTGGAGCTGCCCCTGGAACAGTGAACGGGGAGGGGGAAGAGAAGACGCCTCCGGCGGCCGGGGGGATGATCCCCCCGGACCCCGGCAACGAAAATTCAGGCAGGCCCACGCACCCACAAGGCAAGCAACTCGCTGCCCCTTTCGGGGTGGTCCAGGAGGGGCCCCCGGCCCATCCTGGCCGCCGGAGGCGTCTCCCCCCTCTCTCTCCGATCCGCCCTACTCCCAGTCCTGGTGGGGCGGGTTGGACTTGCCGGTCATGGATTCGATGGTGATGCGGATGACGGCGGTCTTGGGCAGGACCTCGGGCCGGAAGCCTTCGGTGGGCCCGCCGTGGTTGCGCATGATGGCCCGCAGGCCTTCGAGCTTGGCTTCCTCGTCCTCGAGCAACTGGGCCTGGCCGAAGCCGATGACCGACTTGTAGTTGGTGGTATAGTCGCAGGGCCGCTCGCCGGTCACCACCTCCACTTCCAGGTCCACCTCGAAGCAGACCCGGGGATGGTCGCGCAGGATTTCCATCTTGCGGCCCTTCAGCGAGGAATGCACGTAAATGCAGCCCTTGGCGTAGCCGAAATTCACCGGCACCACATAGGGCCACGCACCGTCGTAAAGCCCCAAGCGGCAGACCCTGCACCTTCTGAGCAATTCTTCCAGGACACTGCGGTCGGTGATTTCGCGCTCTTTCTTACGCATGGCCCCTCCTTGGCTGGCTGGTCAGTTTCCATGAGCGGCCAGCGCATCGAGCAGGCCGAACAGATACGCCTTGATATCCTTGAAGGCCTCGCGGCCGGCATGCATCTGCTTGGGATGGTGCACGGTCGGTCCGGGCAGGGCCACATCGGCGGCGCAGTGCTTGATGAGATTCTGCATGGTCGCCGGCGTGCTTTCCAGATGGAATTGCAGGCCGATGACCTTGCCCTTGGAGACAAAGGCCTGGTTGGCGCAGGCGGCCGAGGAGGCGGCATGGACCGCTCCGGGCGGGATGGCGAAGGTATCGCCATGCCAATGAAAGGCGTAAAAGGACTCGGGCAGTCCGGCCAGGACCGGTTCGGCCTGGCCTTCGGGGGTCATGGTGACCTTGAACCAGCCGATTTCCGGCACCGGGTTGCGGGTGACCGCCCCGCCGAGCACCACGGCCACGAGCTGGGCGCCCAGGCAGATGCCGAGCACGGCCTTGTTCCCGGCCACGGCCGCCGCGATGGCCTTTTTCTCCCCGGCCAGCCACGGGTAGTTCTGCTCGTCGTAGACGCCCATGGGACCGCCCATGACCACGAGCAGGTCGTATTCCCCGACCGGCGGCGGGGTTTCGCCGGCATAGAGATGGGTGGTGGCCAAGGTATGGCCCCGGTCCGCGGCCCAGGCCGCAATGGCTCCCACGCCCTCGAAGGGCACATGCTGCAGCGCGTGCAAGCGCATGAAACATCCTCCCGAAACGGTGATACGAACCAAGCCGGCCGCCACGCGGCCGGGTATAGCCCATGGTTTTCCGTTGGCCCCCCCTCCTTGTCAAGGGCCAAGGGAACCGCGAGCACCAGCGGCGTCGGCCTTCACGGTGGACACCGACGGGTTGGCCAGCGGACGATCATGGCCGGCATTCCAAGGATTGACGCCTGGGAAAGATTCTCTTATGAGTTATAGGGTTGCATAATCCATGGCACCAATGAACGCATTGCCGCGAAGCGACATGGTCATTTTTTCCCAGCGAAGAAGAATCCGCTCGACGATTCGACGCGGACGAATGATTTGGCGCGTGTTGCACCACGAACAGTCCTTTTCCAGCCAGAGAACGGTCATGCGGGGCTGACATGCGGTTTTCCATCCGAAAGATCACCCTGTTTGGCATTTGCCTGGGCACTCTTTTATTCTTCGTATGCTTTTTCCTCTTGCAGCGTCTGCTGCTGGAACGGGAGTTCAGCGCCCTGGAGATCCGCTCCGTGGCCCTGGATGTCGCGCGCGCGGCCAATGCCATCAAGGACGAGGAGCACAAGCTCGACGACATCGTGGTCGACTGGGCCATCTGGGACGACACCTACGCCTTCATGAGCGGCAATTTGGAAAGCTATGTCACCACCAACCTCAACGAACGCTCCATTGCCGCCCTGCGTCTGGCCGTCATCCTGTTTTTGCGGGAAGACGGCTCCCTGGCCTGGGCGCAGAGCTTCGACGAAGACGGCAAGTACCAAGCAAGCCCCCCCGAGGGCTTGCTTGACCATCTCGGGCCGCACTGTCCATTGCGCGAGGCCCGGACGAGCGAGGACAGGATCAAGGGACTGCTGTCACTGCCCCAGGGCATTTTATTGACCGCCAGCAGCCCCATCCTGGACAGCGAGGGACGCGGGCCGGCCCGTGGCACCCTGATCATGGGCCGACGGCTGACGCCGAGCCTGATCGCGGACATCGCCGCCCGGACCCGCCTCGACGTGGCCTTCGCGCCGGCCAGCCAGCCCCTGCCGGAGGACTTGGCCCACCCGGCCAGTCAACCCAGCACGGTGGACAAGGTGACCGTGGCCGCCAGCAGCGACACCAGAGTGGCCGGCTGGACCGTGCTGCCCGACATCGACGGCCGACCGTCCCTGCGCGTGATCGTGCGCCAACCGCGAGCCATCGTGCTCCAGGGCAAGGCCGTGGTGAACCGGATGGGCCTGGTCCTGGCCGTGGGCGGACTGCTCCTGCTCGGATTTATCGTCCTGTTCGTGGAGCGCCGGGTGCTGGCCAGGCTTGCGGACTTGCGCGGCCAGGTGGATGCCCTCGCCGCGCCAGGCGCCTTCCCTAGCCAGGTGCACGTGGCCGGCGCCGACGAACTGAGCGTGCTGGCCGACCGGGTCAACGCCATGGTGGGGGAACTGGAAACCTCGCGCACCGCCCTGGCCGCAAACGAGGCCTATTTGCGCCGCATCATCGACACGTTGCCCATCGGCATTTTCCAGGCCACACCAGAGGGCGTCTGCCGCCTGGCCAATCCCAGCCTGGCCCGCATGATGGGGTTCGACAGCCCCGAGGCAATGCTGCGCACCGCCAGCGACTTCCGCCGCTACTATCCGGACCCCGCGGAGTACGAATTCATCCGGGTGACCCTGGAGACCCGGGGCAGTGTCTCCGACCATCAGGTCCGGGTGCGCCGCTACGACGGCCGCGTCATCTGGATCAGTACCTCGGTCATGACCATCCACAATGCCCAGGGCGACGTCGCTTCTTTTGTCGGCTTCGTGCAGGACATCACCCAGCGCCGGGAGGCCGAGGCGGAAATCCGGCACCACCAGGAAAACCTGGAACACCTCGTGGCCGAGCGAACGGCCAAGCTCCAGGAGGAGGTCCTCGCCCGCACGCAGGCACAGGAAGCCTTGCTTGTGGCCAAGACCACGGCCGAAAACGCCAACCGGGCCAAATCCGAGTTTCTGGCCAACATGAGCCACGAGATTCGCACTCCCTTAAACGGCGTGCTCGGCATGCTCCAACTCCTGGCCGAGACCGCCCTCGACAACGACCAGCGCGAATGCCTGGAAATGGCGGTCCAGGCGGCGGACCGGCTGACCGGGTTGCTGTCGGACATCCTTGATCTGTCCCGGGTGGAGGCGGACAAGCTGACCCTGCGCGCGGAGACCTTTTCCCTGGCCGACCTGCGCCTCTCGGTGCTGGCGCTGTTCCGCACGGCGGCCATGAAAAAAAACGTTCGGCTGGATTTCACCCTGGACGCGGGGCTCACCGAACCGCTCCTTGGCGACGCAGCACGGTTACGCCAGATTCTTTTCAATCTGGTCGGCAACGCGCTCAAATTCACGGACAAGGGGCAGGTGTCCGTGGATGTCCGGCCCCTGGCCGACACCCCGGACAGGGCGATGCGACTGCTTTTTACGGTCTCCGACACGGGCGTCGGCATCCCCGACGACCAGCTCGCAAACATCCTCGACCCGTTCGTCCAGGCCGAGCGCACCTATACCCGGCACTACCAGGGCGCGGGCCTGGGACTGTCCATCGTGCGCCGGCTGGTGCTGCTCATGGGCGGCACCCTGGCCATCGACAACGGCGGCGAAGAGGACCGGGGCACGATCATTTGCGTGGCCCTGCCCTTTGCCAGGGCCGAGCCTATCCCGGACGAGGAGGACGATGCGGACGCGGGCCAGGCCACGCCGCACCCGGCGCGCATTCTGGTGGTCGAGGACGACCCGGTATCCCTGGACGTGACCCGCCGCGCCCTGGACCGGGCCGGGCATACCGTGGTCACGGCCGAAAACGGCGACCAGGCCCTGGACCAGCTCGCCCGGGAACCCTTCGACCTCATGCTGGTGGATGTGCAACTGCCGGTGCGAAACGGCCTGGAGACCGTAGCCGCCCTGCGTCAAGCCAAGAACCTGGCCGGAGAAAACGCCCAGATTCCGGTCATCGCCGTGACGGCCTACGCCATGGCCGGCGACAAGGAAAAATTCCTGGCCGCGGGCATGAACGCCTACCTGCCGAAGCCCCTGGACTTACGGGCCCTGCTCGTGCTCATCGACCATATGCGGAAAGCGCCCGAGCAGTTCCCGGCCGGTAGCCCGGCCTGAGCCGAGCGCCAAGGCCCCAAGCTCCGGTTTTAGTCGCCGGCCTCGTCGTCCGCAGCCTGGGCCGCGGCCATGGCCGCATCGGCCGCTTCCAGCACGGGCCGGCCGTGCACGATCTCCACCACCCGGCGCAAGGCCTCCCGGGGATTGGGATGGGCCAGCACGTTACGCCCGATGCAGGCACCGGCCGCGCCGGCGGCCATGGCTTCCTCGAGCATGGTGGCGAAGCGTTTGAAATCGGCCCGCGACGGTCCGCCGGTCACGATCACCGGCGCCGTGGAGGACGCGACCGCCCGGGAAAAACTGCGCGCGTCGCCCGAATACGGCACGCCCGTGGCGTCAGCCCCGAGTTCGGCCCCGAGCCGAATACAGTGGGCGATCAGGGTCGGGTCCATCTCGTTGACCACCCGGTCGCCCTTGGGCGCGATGATGGCGAACACCGGAGCACCCAGGCCATGGGCCTCGTCCACCACCGCCCCGAGATCGGCCAACATCCGGTCTTCCAGCTCGTTGGCGATGTTGACCTGCACCGCCACCATGTCCGCGCCCAGGCGCAAAGCCTCGGCCACCGAGCACATGAGGCTGCGGGCATAGGGTGGCAGACAGTGGCGGGTGCCGCCCGAAAGCTGGCCCACGGCCAGCACGGACAACGGCAGTTCGGGCAGATGGGCCCGCAGCGCCCCCTTGTTGAGCATGATGCCCTGGACCGGCAGCGCCGCCGCCATTTCAAGCAGGCGCGGCAAATCCTCGATACCGGCCAACATGCCCTCGCTGACCCCGTGATCCAGAGGGGCGATAACGGCCCGGCCGGTCTCCGGATGAAACAGTCTCGCCAGCGCGCGATCACTTCCCTGCATGGGTTCTCCCTCGTAAACGACCTGAATTACCGATCCGACCAGAGCACCCGGTTGCCCTTGCGCATGGCCAGCCCGAGCGGCAGCCCGTCGTAATAGAGCCCGGGACGGGTCGGCATGTCTCCGGCCGGCAGGCTCTGGCCGGCCAAGAGCGCCTCGATACGGGAAAGCGCGGTCTCGTTCAAGCCCGCACCAGGCCGCCAGGGTGCCATGAGCAACCGGCAACGGGCATGGGGCCGCAGCACCCCGGCGCGCCACGTGCCCAGGGAAAAGCCCTGGAAACGCAAACCCGCCGGCAAAATGGCCGCTCCGGCCGGCAGGACAAAGACTTTTTCGCCAAAGGCCCGCACCACCGCGCCCGGCGGCAGGCCTGCGGGATCGCAGCCGGCCTCGCCCATGGCCGTCTCGGGGACCGGTGTGCCGGGCAGGTCCCGCCGCGGCGGCGCAGCCGGCCCGGGCGCGCCTGTTTTTTCGAAACGCGCCATATAAAATCCTTGGGCGGCCGAAGCTGCCCCGTCCACACGCAGCACGCCGGTGATATCCGACCGCCACGGCGCCTCGAACACGAACCCCGGCGGCGGGTCGAGCGGCACGGCCCGAAGGGGCAGCGTGTCCAGGGCGAACCGGGTCTGGTCCTCATTTTCGGCCACATTGGTGGTGCAGGTGGAATAGAGGAGCTTCCCGCCCGGGGCGAGGAGCCGGGCAGCCGTGGCCAGAAGCTTGCGCTGCAAAGCTACCAGGGGTGCCACCTTGTCGCCGTGCCAGATGGCGGCGGCCTGGGGATGCTTGTCCAGGGTGCCCCAGCCGCTGCACGGCGGATCGAGCAGGATGTAGTCGAACGCCGCCTCGGGCAGATACGGGTCCAGGTCGGTCTGGGACACGGTGGCGGCCTGGGCCAGATTTTCCCGGAAAAGCGTCTGGCGCAAGGTAGCCAGCCGGTCAGGCGAGGGCTCGTTGCCGACCACGAAGCCGGATGTGCCGACGAGCTGGGCCAGGAAACCGGTCTTGCCCCCCGGGGCCGCGCACATGTCGAGGACGCTGGCTCCGGGTGGCGGGGCCAGCAGCAAGGGCGGCAGCATGGAGGAACGGTCCTGGATATGGAGATAGCCGAACCGGGCGGCCAGGGACGCGCCCAGGGGCAGCGGTTCCCGAACGAGACGGCGGCACCAGCCGGAAAAAGGCTCTGGCTCGAACACAAAGCCCTGGGCGGCGAGCAGCGCCTCCACCCGGGGGATGGCGTCCGGCTCGCACACCAACCGGAAACTACGGCCGGACTCCGGGGCCGCGTCGGCCTGGCGCGGGGATCGGGTGGGACGGGGCATGGCGCAACCTAGCGCGGGCCGGGGGCCTTGGGAAGCCCGGAAATCCCCTGCCCCTTGCCAAGGGCCCGGGGGCCGCATACGAAAGCCCGACCCGGGCATTTCCCGGCCAAGGAGCCGCGATGGAACTCGCCTTGCAACTGCTTGATATGGTCCTGCACGTGGACCGTTACCTCAACGCCGTGGCCGCCCAGTACGGGCCATGGACCTATTTCATTTTATTCATGATCGTTTTTTGCGAGACCGGGCTTGTGGTCACGCCGTTTCTGCCCGGGGACTCGCTGTTGTTCGCGGCCGGGGCGCTGTGCGCCGGCGGCGTGCTCGATCCCCACGTCATTTTCTTTCTGCTCGTGGCCGCGGCCCTGTGCGGCGACAACTGCAACTACTGGATCGGCCGCCGGGCCGGACCGGCCGTGTTCACCCGGGAAAAATCCCGTTTTTTCAAGCGGGAACATCTCATGAAAGCCCATGCCTTCTACGAACGCCACGGCGGCGTGACCGTGATCCTGGCCCGGTTCGTGCCCATCGTGCGCACGTTTTCACCGTTCGTGGCCGGCATCGCCCGCATGCCCTACCCCCGGTTCCTGGCCTATAGCCTGGGCGGGGCGGTCCTGTGGGTGTCGGTGTTCGTCTATGTCGGCTACTTTTTCGGCAACCTGCCGTTTATCAAACGCAATTTCAGCGTGGCCGTGATCGTCATCATTCTTATCTCGATCATGCCCGGGGTCGTCGAATACCTGCGCCATCGCCGGGCCGCGGCCAAGGCCCGCAACGAGGAACCGGGCGGCCGGCCGTAACCGGAACCGTCCAGGCGCGACATCCCCACCAACATCAGTACCCCGTAGCCGGCGGGTACGGGGTACGGCCGCCATCCCGTCCTGGCCCGGGGCATCCCGGGCCTTGCAAGGCCCCTGCCTTGATAGTAATGCAGGGCCACGCGGCGTCCGGGCTGAACGCCGGTCCGCGTTTCCGGAAAAATCGGTCCCCCTGGGACCCGGAGGAACCCGTATGACCTTGTTTCGTCGCCTCGCCCTCGTGGCTCTGGTCCTGCTGTGCCTGCCGGCCGTTGCCTTCGCCGCCGAGGCCAAGACGTTCGCCGTGGCACCGTTTACCATCCACGGTCCGGAAAAATATCAGTATCTGAGCCAGGGCGTCCAAAGCATGCTGGAGTCGCGCATGACTTGGCCCGGCCACCTCGCGCCCATGGACAAGGGCAAGGTGATGGCGCGCGTGCCCAAGGCGCCCGCCTCGGACGCCGAAGCGAAAAAAGCCCTGACCGAACTGGGCGCCGACTACCTGACCTACGGTTCCATGACCATTTCCGGGGACCAGGCCAGCGTGGATATCGTGGTTCTCGGGCGCGACGGTAAAAAATGGCCCAAGACGGTCAGCACCAAGCTCGGCGACCTGATCCCGGCCATGGAACGCACGGCCCAGTCCCTCAACAACGAAATTTTCCAACGCCCGTCCAGCAACACCGCGGCCGCCTCGGGCGACACCATCAACCAGCTCAATCCCAATTTCGTGGTCAACCAGACCAACGCCAACCAGAAGGTCTACCTCAACCCCAATTTCCGCTACGCCGGTCCGTCCGACACGCCGGGCGTGTGGCGCAGCCAGTCCCTGCCCATGGTCTCCGGCGGCATCGCCGTGGCCGACGTCGATGGGGACGGGCAAAACGAAGTGATCATCATGGGCCGGTCCACGATCGAGGCCTTCAAGTACAAGGACCGCCAGCTGCTGCCCATAACCAAGTTCGAGACCGCGCCCAACCTCAAGCTGCTCCACGTGAGCTGCCTGGACATCAATGGCGACGGGAAGTCCGAGATCATCGTTTCGACCAGCTACTTCAAGGAGCCGCGGTCGTTCATCCTGGCCATGGACGGCGGCCGCCTGCATGAAGTCTATCGCGACATCAAGCTGTATCTGAACGTGGCCGCGGTGCCGCCCGACTTCACCCGCCTGCTTGTGGGCTCCAAGGGCGAACCCAAGGACCTCTTCGTGCGGGGCGTGCACAACGTGATCTTCTCCGGCGGCCAGCCGGTGCTGTCCTCGCGCCTGCCTCTGCCCGAAAAGGCCAACCCGTTCAACTTCAGCTACTTGCCGGAGAAAAGCGGCTATAAGGTCCTCATCAACGATGACAAGGACCACATCATCGTGTTCACGGCCAAGGGCGAACGCGTGGCCGCCACCGAGGAACAGTTCTGCGGCTCGGCCATCGGCCTGGAACACGACGACCTGATGGCGCCCATGACCGCGCCCACGGCCGACTACCTCTGGAACTACTACTACATCCCGCTGCCCATGATCGTGGCCAATCTCAACAAGGATGGCCGCTACGACGTGCTGGTCAGCAAGAACATCTCCGCCGCCGCCCAGTTCTTCGAGACCTTCCGCACCTTCTCCCAGGGCGAAATCCACTCCCTGTACTGGGACGGCGTGGGCATGAACCTCTTGTGGAAGACCCGGCGCATCAAGGGCACCATCACCGGCTACACCCTGGCCGACATCGACAATGACGGGCAAAAGGAACTGGTGGTGTGCATCAACACCTGGCCTGGCGCGGCCGGCCTGTCCGCCCGCCGCACCATTGTCCTGGCCTACAAGCTCGACACCGGCAGCATGGGCCAGCCCGGCGAGTTCGGTATCGACGAGCAATAGCCACCCGGTACCCGGTTGTTTGTGACACGGGGGAACCGCACGACGCGTCGGTTCCCCCGTTTTTTACCCGACGCGTCGCCTGAAGTGCGGGGGCGCCTTGATCGGCCTGTACCTGGCCCAAATCGTCAATTCCGGCCTGGCCTTGGGGGCGGTCTACGGCATCATGGCCCTGGGCTTTTCGCTCATCTTCAATGCCAGCCGGCTGATCAATTTCGCCCAGGGCGAACTGCTGCTGTTGGGCGGGCTTTGCGTCACGAGCCTGGCCGGGGCCATGCATCTGTCGCCGGCCATGGCCCTGGTGGCCGCGGCTGTGGCCGGATTCCTGCTCGGCCGGGTGTTGTTCGCCTCCACCTTGCGCCTGACCCTCGCCGCCTCGCCCCTGCGCCAGCTCATGCTGACCGTGGCCGCGAGCCTGGTGTTCCAGGGTGTGGCCATCCTGATCTGGGGCAAGAACCCCATCATGCCCCCCCGCCTGCTCCCCCTGCCCGATCTGCGCCTGGGGCCGATTTTCCTCGGACGCGACACGCTCACCGCCTTGACCCTGGCCCTGACGAGCGTGCTCGTGCTGACGATCTTTCTCGGCCACACCCGGCTTGGCCGGGCGCTTAGGGCCACGGCCGCCAATCCCGTGGGCGCGCGGCTCCAAGGCGTGGACACGGTGCTGTGCCATGCGTTGAGCTTTTCCCTGGCCGGGGTGCTCGCCTCCCTGGCCGCCCTGGCCGTGGGCCCCCAGGCCATGCTACGCTACGACATGGGCCTCGGGCTTGGGCTCAAGGGCTTTGCCGCCGCCACCATCGGCGGCTACGTGTCCCTCGGCCGGGTGTTCGCGGGCGGGCTGATCCTGGGACTGGCCGAAGCGACCCTGGTCTTGACCCTGTCCGGGGAACTCAAGGAAACCGCCACCTATTTGCTGCTTATCATCCTGCTCGTGGCCGCGCCCCGGGAAGGCGAGGCCGACCGCCCGTGACCGCCATGCCGCCAACCGCTTTGCCACGCCTGCCGCGTTCCGCGCCGACCCTTGCCCCGCTGGGCCTGCTGGCCGTGCTGACCGCCGTGGGCCTGTTCGTGCCTGCCTACCGATTGGTGGCCGTGAACCAGCACCTTTTTTTGGCCGTCAACGTGCTGGCCCTCAATTTCTGCCTCGGCCTCGGCGGCCAGATTTCCCTGGCCCAGGCGGCCTTTGCCGGCCTTGGCGCCTACGGTTCGGTGCTGTTGCACACGGTCTTTCCCCACGGGTCGCTGTACATCGTACCGGGCGTGGTGGTGGGAGTCGGTTTCGCGGCCGGGCTTATCAGCCGGCCCATGGAACGCCTGGGCGAGGGCTTCCTGGCCATGGCCACGCTGTGCGTCTCGCTGGTTTTCGTGAACCTGGTCCTGACTCTGGAGGGCCTTACGGGCGGGTCGGCCGGATTCATGGTGGACCGGCGGCTCTGGCTGCCAGGGCTTGGCGAGCTCGCCGGCGACCGGACGACGTTTTTCCTGCTGCTCGGGCTGTTGATCCTGGGGGCGCTGCTGTTTTTGGCCGTGCGGGACAGCCGGCTCGGCCGGGCCCTGGCCGCCTGTCGGGACGACCGGTTCGCGGCGTCGAGCCTGGGCATCGACCGGCCGGCGGTGCGCGGCCTGTCCTTCGGGCTTGGCGGCGCGCTTTCCGCGGCCGCCGGTGTGGTCTACGGGCATTACGCCGGCTTTATCAGCCCGGAGCAGTTCAATCTGGAACTCTCACTCAAGGCCTTGCTTTTCCTGGTCATCGGCGGTCCGGGCCGCCTGGTCCGCCCGATCGTGGCCGCGCTCGTCCTGGAAACGGCCATGAGCGAGCTGACGTTCCTGGGTGAAGCGCGCACCCTGGTCAACGGGCTGCTGCTCGGGCTGGCGCTGCTGGCCGGATTTTGGCGGCGACGCTAAGCGTCTTCCTGACGCCGCGCCCAGGCCAGACCAGCGCGGGAGGCTGCCCCAGACTTGCTTCCCCCCAAACCTTGCAAAAATGATTTACAACGCCCCCGGTTACGGTAAAAATCCTTCGCCGTCTTGATTGCGACCAATCCGCCCGGAGGCTTCCCATGGCCAAGTCACTCATAGCCCTTTTTTGTTGCCTTTTTCTGCCCCTGGCCAACGCCTGGGCCCAGGAAAAGCCGGAACCCATCCTCATCGGCGGTCTGTTCGCCCAGTCCGGCCCGGCGGCCGTGGTCGGCACCCCGAGCAAGCTCGTGGCCGAAATGACCGTCAAACAGATCAACGAAGCCGGCGGCGTGCTCGGCCGGCCCATCAAACTCATCAGCCTCGACACCGAATCCTCCCCGGACGTGGCCCTGCGCCAGGCCCGGCAACTCGTCGAGGGCGACCATGTCCTGGCCATCATCGGCCCCACCTCCACCGGTGAGGGCCTGGCCGTTAAAAAATACACCGAAGAACAGCACGTCCCGGTCATCATGACCGTGGGCGGCGACGCCGTCATCGCCGGCGGCAAGTTCGGCCCCGCCACCTGGACCTTCAAGGCCCCCCAGCGCACGGCCGTGGCCGTACGCAAGATCTACGACTACCTCAAGGGCAAACGCATCAACAAGATCGCGGTGTTAAGCTCCAAGGACGCCTTCGGCCAGGACGGTTTGACCGAGCTCAAAAACAACGCCAACGCCTTCGGCATTGACATCGTGGCCGAGGAAACCTTCGATCCCAAGGGCACCGACTTCTCGGCCCAGGCTTTCAAGCTCCAGGCCGCCGGTCCCCAGGCCGCCGTGGTCTGGACCATCGGACCGGCCGGCGGCATCGCGGCCAAGAACTTCGCCGCCCTGCCCGGCAACCGTCCCCTCCTCATCCAGTGCCACGGCCAGCCCGGACCGAGCTATCTGGAGCTGGCCGGCGAGGCCGCCGGTGGCACGGTCATGCCAGGCACCAAGCTCATGGCCCCGGAATCCCTGCCCGAAGACGATCCGCAAAAGCGCGTCATCGAAGCCTTCATCAAGGCCTATAAGGAGAACGGCATCCAGGAGAAATTCCCGCTCAACACACACTCCGGCTATGCTTTCGACGCCCTGACCTTGCTGCGTGCGGGCCTGGAAAAGGCGGGCAAGGCCGATCCGGCCGCCCTGCGCGACGCCCTGGAAAAGCTGCGCGGCGTGGTCGGCGTCTCCGGCGTCTACAACCTGTCGCCCGAAGACCATAACGGCTTGGGCGCGGATTCCCTCGTCATGCTCATCGTGGATTCCGGCCGCTTCAAGCTGGCCCCCTAAATTCCCCATGGCCAGAGCTGCTCACCCCGCGTCCTGGCTCCGGTCACGGCTTCCGGCCGAGGCGAGGACACGGGAACGCTTAAAAATAATGCCTCGGGCGGCATATTGTTGTTGTGTTTGTATCCCGTCCGTGTACAATGAGACATTGTCTTCAACGCAGTAGCGTACTGTGCACTGCGTGGATTGTTTGTGGAAATCTTCCCGCCCAACACCAAACCAGACCCCGCCAAAGACCGGAGCTAGAGCAACATGTCGAAGAAACTTTATGTTGGCAACCTGTCCTTCTCTTCCACGGAAGACGATGTCCGCGACCATTTCGCCCCCTACGGTGAGGTGATCAGCGTCAACCTCATCACGGATCGGGAAACCGGTCGTCTGCGCGGCTTCGGCTTCGTCGAGATGGACGACGAGGGCGCCAACGCCGCCATCCAGGCCTTGGACGGCAAGGAACTGGGTGGCCGGACCCTGAAGGTCAACGAAGCCCAGGAAAAGCCCCGTTCCGGTGGCGGCGGTGGTCGTCGCGGTGGCGGCAGCCGCTGGTAGTCCGCTCCCGACTTCCGCCCGACTGTCGCACGACGCTTCGGGCTAAGCCGGATTTCGCTTTTATGATCAGGCCGGAACCTTACGGTTCCGGCCTTTTTTCTTCCGCCCCGGCGTCTTCCTGCATCCCGTCCTGGAGCAGGCCTCAACTATTTTTTGAAAATTAGAATCATTACCAAAAAAATATTGCCGCCCCCCTTCCCCGGACGCCTGTTTATGGTACACGGGGTACGCACGGCGCACGTTGCACCGCACCGGGCGAAACAAGAAGGATATGCGTATGGAAAATCGACGATTGTGGCTTATTGATGCCGGCTATATGTATAGGGGACAAATGATTTACGGACGAGACTATAGTATTGACTATATAAAATTAAGAAATAAACTGGAAGAAACCGAACCCCTTTGGCGCGCCTACTATCTCAATTCCGTTCCCTCCCCCACACCGGATGCCCAGACCGCTTTCTACAACTGGATGCGGAGCGCTCCGCCCCTGGGACCGAAAATCATCACCAAGCTCTACGAACTGCGCACGAGCGAAATTACCGAACTTTACTGCGAACAGTGCCGCCGCAAGGTGTCGGTCTCCTGCCCCAATGACCGGAGCCATCGCCTCAGCCGGGAACAGCAAAAAGGCGTGGATGTGGGCCTTGCCACCCTGGCGCTCACCCATATCGACAACTACGATACGTTGATCCTGTCCTCCGGCGACAGCGATCTGCTCGACGCCATCGAGTACATCACGGAAAAAAACAAGCGCTTCGAGCTGCTGGTGTTCAAAAACGGCGTGTCCACCGACCTGCAATGCCGCGCCGACCGCATCTACTGGATCGACGAATTCGCCCAGGATGTGGCCCGGGAATTTTAAGTTTCGGGACGCACCGGGCAGCGAACCGGGAATCATGGTTCAGGGCGAATTTTTCGCCCTGAACCGTTCTCCGAGTTTACCCTTTATCCTTCTGCTTTTCCAGTTTTTCTACAAAAAAAACCACTGCCATGCTGTGGCCAGAGCCACCGAAGTCAGGCGAAAAATATGCCCTCAATTTCGCACTCTGGCGAAAAACACTTCCTCAAGCGCTCGTTTGTCCGAGTGCTTTTCTCTTAATTAGATGAAATAAAAGAGTTTTATCGAACTGGACCCAAAAATGCTTTTCTAAGGGCGAGGTTTTTCCCATGCCCCGATGCCGCGCCCACTCTCCCCGCTTCTGCCTGGCCTGCCACGGCGACCGTCTCGCCTCGCTGCTGGAAACCGCCACCATGCTCCGCCTCTATCGCCTGGCCGACCAGACCGTGGTCACCGAAGGCGCCTGGCCCATGCCCGACGGCGGCCTGCCGGACCTGGCCGGGCTGCTCGCCCGGGCCGGCGTGGCCGTGCTCATCTGCGGTGGCGCCACCTGTTGCTGTCTCGCCCACTTCCAGCGGGCCGGGGTGGCTGTCGCCCCCTGGATCGCCGGAGATATCGACACCGTGCTCGCGGCCGTGCTCGAAAACCGCCTGGAAACCCTGCTCGCCCCGGGCGCCCGGCCGTGCCGGCTGCCCGGACCGGGCCGGGGAATCAGCCATACTACCCGATTGGAGAAGACATCATCATGAACCAAGACGGATTGCGTGACCTCAACGAAGAAATCGGCAAGAAACCCAAGAAAACCACCGGCCTCGACCAGGTCAAGGCCGTGGTGGTCGTGCTCTCGGGCAAGGGCGGCGTGGGCAAATCCACGGTCTCGGCCAACCTGGCCGCCGGTCTGGCCATGGAGGGCCTACGCGTCGGTCTGCTCGACGTCGATGTCCACGGCCCGAGCATCCCCCGCCTGCTCAAGCTCGCCGGAAGTCGGCCCGGCATGGCTGACGGCAAGATGCAGCCCGTGGAATGGCATTGGAACCTCGGCGTCATGTCCATCGGCTTCCTGCTGCCGGGCAAGGACGATGCCGTGATCTGGCGCGGCCCGGCCAAGGCCGGCGTCATCCAGCAGCTGGCCGAGGAAGTGGCCTGGGGCGAGCGCGACGTCCTCGTGGTCGACTGCCCTCCGGGCACCGGTGACGAACCCCTGTCCGTGCTCCAGATTTTCGGCCCCAAGGCCCTGGCCGTCATCGTCACCTCGCCCCAGGACGTGGCCGTGGACGACGTGCGCCGCTCCATCAACTTCTGCCACCAGCTGAGCAACCCCGTGCTCGGCATCATCGAGAACCTGAGCGGCTTTGTCTGCCCGAACTGCGGCACCGTGCACCAGATTTTCTCCACCGGCGGTGGTGAGCGCCTGGCCGAAGAAGTCGGCGTGCCCTTCCTCGGCCGCATTCCCATCGACCCGGAAGTGGCCCGCTCGGGCGACGACGGCGATGTCTACCTGGCCGTGGCCGGCAAAAGCCCGGCTGCCACGGCGTTCAAATCCGTCATCGCGACCGTGAGCGCCGCGGTCGGCGGCAAGCCCACTGCGGCCGATGCCAAGGAATAAGCCATGAGCACGCAACCGGACCAGGAAGCCCTGGACATGGTGCTGGGGGTTTTCGAGGAAGAGCAAAAGGCCGATCTCCTCGCCCGTTTCGGCGAGGTCGGCTACCGCCACTGGCACGAAGCGCCCAACCGCGTGCGCCTGGAAAAGCCCACCGTGGTCGGCTCGGTCAAGGGCTCCTGTGGCGACACCATCTCCATTGCCCTGGCCATTGAGGGTGAAACCATCGTGGCCACGGACTTCGACACCGACGGTTGCGCCTCAAGCCAGATCGCCGCATCGGTTGCGGCCACCCTGGCCAAGGGCAAGAGCCTGGACGAGGCCGTGGACATCGACGATGCCACCATCCTGGCCACTATCGGCACGTTCCCGGAAAACGACACCCATTGTGCCTACTTGGCCGCGGCCGCCGTGCGCGAAGCCGTGCACCGCTGGATGATCGGCAGCGGCATGTTGAAACTGGGGTGAACATGGGGCGAAAGACGCCTCCGGCGACCAGGAGGGGAGCCACTCCCCTCCTGGACCACCCCGATCGGAAGCCACGGTGACAAGACCGGATAACGGTCCAACCCGTAACGGGAGTCCAGAGGGCGCAGCCCTTTGGCCGCCGGAGGCTCTCCCCCCAACCATACCTACAATGGAGCAGCCATGAACGACATCATCGCCGTTAGCAGCGAAGGCCCGACCCTCGATTCGCCCGTGGACCCGCGCTTCGGCCGGGCGGCCGGCTTCGTCATCGTCGAGCCCTCAGGAACCACCCGCTACCTGGATAACGGCGCCTCCCAGGCCATGGCCCACGGCGCCGGCATCGAAACCGCCCGGCGCATCGCCGAGGCCGGCGCCACCGTGCTCCTCACCGGCGTGGTCGGCCCCAAGGCCGCCTCGGCCCTGGCCACGGCCAAGCTGACCGTGTCCGAGGGCTACGAAGGCCTCACCGTGGGCCAGGCCGTAGAGCGCTACCGGGCCGGCAAGCAGGAGGGCTAGTCCATGCTTGTGGCCATCGCCAGCGGCAAGGGCGGCACGGGCAAGACCACGGTGTCGGCATCCCTGGCCTCGGTCTGGTCCGAGGTCTGGAACCGGCCCGTGGCCGCCGTGGACCTGGACGTGGAGGAACCGAACCTGCACCTGTTCCTGCGCCCGTGCATCACCCGGGCCCGCACCGCCAATCTGGAGATCCCGGAGATCGACACCGCCGTGTGCACGCGCTGCGGCGCCTGCCGGGAACTGTGCCAGTTCGGGGCCGTCACCATCCTCGGCGACACGCCCATGGTCTTTGCTGACATGTGCCATGCCTGCGGCGGCTGTCGGGCCGTGTGCCCGGTGGGGGCCGTCAGTGCCGGCCAGCGCGAGATCGGCCGGGTGGAGGAAGGCACCTTTGGCGACAACGTCTTCCTGCGCGGCCTGCTGCGCGTAGGCGAGGCCATGAGCCCGCCGCTGATCCGCGACGTCATGACCCGGCTGGCCGCGATGCTGGCCGAACAGCCGGAGCTGGCCCGGGCCGACGCCATCCTGGATGCGCCTCCGGGCACGAGCTGTCCGGCCGGCGCGGCCGTGGCCCAGGCCGACTGCATCGTGCTCGTCACCGAGCCCACGCCCTTTGGCGTCCACGATTTCCGCCTGGCCGTGGAAGCCTTCACGACCCTCGGCAAGCCCATGGCCGTGGTGGTCAACCGGGCCGGGACCGGTGACGACACCCTGTACGCCGCCTGCCGCGACCTCGGACTGTCCATCCTGGCCGAATTCCCGGACGACCGGGCCGTGGCCGAAACCTACGCCCGGGGCGGGCTGCTGGCCGATGTCGGCCCGCAGTGGCGTCAGGCCTGCCTCGATCTGGCGAAGGCCGTGGGCAAGCTCGGCGGGGAGGGGCGTCATGCGTGAGATCATCGTTTTGAGCGGCAAGGGTGGGGCCGGCAAGACCTCCCTGACCGCGGCCTTTGCCGCCCTGGCCCAAAAGACCGTGGTCTGCGACCTGGACGTGGACGCGCCCGACCTCCACATCCTGCTCGAACCCAAGGACACGGTCCGGGAGGATTTCTTTTCGGGCCACGAAGCCCAGATCGATCCGAACCTGTGCGACAACTGCGGCCTGTGCCGGGAGCTGTGCCGGTTCGACGCCATCGCCGAGTACTCGGACGCCTCGGTGGTTGATCCCCGACGCTGCGAGGGCTGCAAGCTCTGCGTGACCATGTGCCCACGCCAGGCCATTGCCTTCATCCCCCGGCGTTGCGGCTTCTGGGCCGAGGCCGGGACCCGTTTCGGGCCCATGGTCCATGCCCGGCTCGATCCGGGTGGCGAGAACTCCGGTCGGCTCGTGGCCCTGCTCAAGCAGAAGGCCCGGGCCCTGGCCGAACGCGAGGGCTGCGACACCATCCTGTGCGACGGCGCGCCCGGCATCGCTTGCCCGGTCATCAGCTCCCTGTCCGGCGCGCATCTGGCCGTGCTCGTCACCGAACCCACGCCCTCGGGCAGCCATGACCTCAAACGCGTAGCCTCCCTGTGCGACCACTTCCGGGTGCCGGCGGCGGTCATCGTCAACAAGGCCGACCTCAATCCCGAGGAAACCGCCCACATCGAAGCCTATTGCCAGGAACACGGCTACACGTTGCTGGGCCGGCTGCCCCATGACCGGTCCGTGACCGCGGCCATGGTGGCCAAACAAACCCTTCCCGAACACGGCGGCCCCCTGGCGGACGACATCGCCCGCCTGTGGCAGGCCATCGCCTCCCTGGCCCACGCGGCCGGGAAATAAAAAGGAGTTCCCTCATGGAAACCATGCGTATCGCTGTTCCCTCGACCCTGCCCGGCGGCATGGACAGCGCCATCGGCGCCCACTTCGGCCACTGCGACTGCTACACCGTGGTGGATGTGACCGACGGCGCCATCTCCCAGGTCGGCACCCTGGAAAACGTGCCCCATGTCCAGGGCGGCTGCATGGCCCCGGTCAACCACCTGTCCTCCCACGGCGTCAACGTGCTCGTGGCCGGCGGCATGGGCATGCGCCCGCTCATGGGCTTCCAGCAGGTCGGCATCACCGTCTACCACGGCGGCGAGGCCCAGAATGTCGGCGACGTCGTCAAAGACCTGCTCGCCGGTAAATTGATGCCCTTCTCCCTCAACCAGACCTGCGGCGGCGGGTTGGGCTAGAAGAATGATGGATGGGGGCGGTGGAAGCCTCGGGAGGGGCGTCGCCCCTCCCGCACCCACCTTACCGGGGGCATGATGCCCCCGGACCCCTCGCACCAATTGGTGAGGCCCCATCGCAGGGGTCCGGGGGGATCATCCCCCCGGCGGGGCCCGGGGCAGCGCCCCGGTTCCTCGACTCCACAAGGAGCAAACTTATGCCTATCTACGACATCGATTGCCCGGCCTGCGGCTATGGCGGCGAAGTCATCGTGACCCGGGCGTCCGACGCCCCGGCCTGCCCGAAGTGCGGCGCGCCGGCCGTCAAGCGCATGGCCGCCACGAGCAGTCTGACCGGCAAAGCCGGCAGCCATCTGCCCGGCCCCTCGGACCACGGCTGTTGCGGCTCGCACCCCGGCCATGCCGGTTGCGCCGGTCCGGGCTCGTGCTGCGGCAAGGCCTAAGGAGAAAACACGTATGCGGATTTTGATCGTCACCGCCCGGCCCGAAACCTTGACGGCCTTTGCCGCCACCCTGGGAGAAAAAGGCCTGGAAACAGCTTTCGCGCCAACGGCCCAGGCCGCCCTGGAGAGCGCCCGGACCTCGCCGCCCACCCTGTGCGTGGTGGACGAGCAATTGCCCGATGCCGGCCCGTTCGCGCTGGTGGCCAAGCTCATGAGCCAAAACGCCCTCATCCACACGGCCGTGGTGAGTGGGCTTTCGGCGGAGGAGTTCCATGAAGCCGGGGAAGGTCTGGGCATTCTGACCGCCCTGCCCCAAAATCCCGGGCCCGAGGCGGCCGCGTCCCTGGCCGCGACTCTTAAGGCCGTGGCGGGGTAAGGAGACTGGCGTGCCCCGATTCACGCTTACCATCCTGACGGACAACCGGTCGGCCGACCCGGAACTGGGGTTCGAACACGGCTGGTCGGTGCTGGTCGATCTGGGCGCACAGGGCCGCTGGCTGTGGGATACGGGGCAGACCGGCTTGTTTCTGGAAAACGCCCGGGCCTTGGGGCTCGATCCCGCACGGTGTGACGGGCTGGCCCTCAGCCACGGCCACCACGACCATGCCGGTGGCCTGCCCGCCCTGCTCGAAGCCGGCTTCACCGGGCCCATCATCGGGCATCCCGAGCTGCTCTCCCGGCGCTACAGCCGGCGCGACGGCCTCACCTACCGCTCCATCGGCATGGGTGACGGCCGGATTTCCCTGCCCCTGCCCGGGTTTTCACCCGAAACCGACATCAGGGAACTGGTCCCCGGCCTGACCTTTGTCACCGGCATAACCCGCCGGCCGGGCGCGTTCGCGGCCACCACCGACCTCTTCCGCGACACGGCCGGCCAGGAAACCGACACCGTGCCGGACGACGCCTGCCTGGTCCTCGACGGCGAAAAGGGAACCGTGGTGCTGCTCGGTTGCTGTCACAGCGGCCTGGGCAATACCCTGGCCCATCTGCGTGCGCGTCTGGGGATCACGACGATCGAGGCGGTCATCGGCGGCCTGCACCTGGGCAAGGCCCCGGACTGGGCCCTGGACGAGACCCTCGCCAGCCTGGCCGAGTACGGCGTGGCCCGGCTCTCTCCTGGCCATTGCACGGGCGAGGCCGGTTTCGACCGCCTGCAACAGGACTTCCCGGGCCGGACGACCATCACCGGCGCGGGCATGCGTCTGCCCTTCTAACGCAAGCGGGTCGGACGTCTTTTCCCTCCCGGGATTCCAAAGGGTGCAGCCCTTTGGCCGCCGGAGGCTTCCCCCCCCCCGCCTACCCAGCGCAACGCCGGGGTGTGAGCGGCGTGGCAAAGGCCGTGATGTGGGGCCGGGTGGTGAAGGCCGTACCGGCCAGGGGGAGCCGGGCCAGGGGCTTTTTCGGTTGGGTCCGGGCCGTCACCGTGTCCGGGGAAAATTCGAGCACCAGGGCCACGGGTTCGAGTTCACTGTCGCCGCACAGGCTTTCCCGGCTGCCCGGGGTGACGACCTGGCGCGTGCCGTCCGGCAGTCTGGCGCTCACGGCCGTGCGCACGGTGGCCACCCGGACCACCTCGCCGGCCGGGGAAAAGACCAGGGAATTGTCGTCGCCGCTCACCCCGACCGCATCCGGGTCAAAGGCCCAGACCGGTCCGACCGGCGTCGGCACTTCGAGCGGCCGGGCCGGTTCGAAGGACCGCAGCGCCCCGTCCTCGTAAAAGCTCAACCCCATGCGCGCCGGCGCGTTGCCAAACGGCGCCCTGACCGTCACTTCCTCTTCGGGCCACAGCGTGAGGCTGCGAAGCCCTCCCAAAGGATCGAAGGCCACGGCCACGATCCGGGCCGTCACCGGCCCAAGCGGCGTGGTCACGGTCAGCGGCTCGGCCATCCGGGCCTCGTCGGCCTCGGTCCAATACCCGGACAGCTTGCCGTTGAGCGGAAACACCCGGGCCACGGTGCCGTTTTCATGGAACGTGACCAGCTCGGCCGGCACCTCCCCGGCCGGGGTGGCGATCACGGTCCGCGTCTCCAGGGGCAACGAGCGCACTTGGCCGTTTTTATAAAAGGTCAGCGGCGGCAAGGTCATGCGCCGGGTGTCGTCGATGGTGTGCTGGGGAGTGAGCCGGCCCAGGGACGTGACCAGATGCACCGGCCCGGCCACATAGGCCGCCCGCACCTGGCCATCAGGATGCAGGTCCACCGGGCCGTCCACCGGAAGTTGTCCGTAGCGTGAGGAAATGGTGTCCATACCCGGCTCAAGCAAGCATCAGGCCAAAGGGGGCAGGCGGTGTGGGGGGAAAACGCCTCCGGCGGCCAAAGGGCTGGGCCCTTTGGAATCCCTTTTCGTTGTAAGATGTTAAGCGATGCTACCCGTGACGCGTCTCAAGCCTACCCGAAGTCGAGAAACATCACGAAGACGTGCTTGCCCACAAAATTGTCGGCCGCAAACGACAGATTCGTGTCCCCAGACCACGGCCGCTCCAAACGCCGTCACCCAGTCTCCACGCAGCCGTCGCCGTGCCTTCACCGGCCCCTGGCAAGGCAGTACCGCTCGGCCCCTCGGGGAGGCCCCGTCCGGGCCGGCCATCGGAACCCCTGTCTTCAGGAGGACTGCTCATATGGGACAGCTTGATGTGCTCGCCGCCAAGGATGCCTTGAACACCATGCTCGAAACCCTCATCGGCCAGTCCAGGGATGCCCTGGCCGTGCTGGCCCAGGACGCCATTGCCTGCGCCGACGCCACGGATCGGGCCACGGTGGAATCGGACCGCCATCTGGTGCTGATCATGCGCGAACGCGACCGCCTGCTCATGAGCGAGATCAAGGCCGCCCTGGCCCGGGTGGACGAGGGCGAATACGGCGTGTGCGAGGAATGCGGCGAGGAAATCGGCCTGGCCCGGCTGCGCGCCCAGCCCACGGCCACTTTGTGCGTGCACTGCAAAGCCAGGCTCGAAGCGGCCAGCCGGGCAGCCCTTTTCCTGCGCCAGCCCGAAGGCGCCTTTCTGGAGGAATAACCGGTCAGCGCCTGCGGCCGCGCCGCCTTACCGGCCGGACGCCTTGGCCACCGTCGCCTGAAAGGCGTCCAGAAACATCGCGATCTGGCGGTCCAACCAGGCCCGGGCATCCAACCGGGCCTGGCCGCCCATGGCCGCCGCCTGCGCGGGATCGGCCAGCACGGAACGCACGGCCGCGGCCAAGGCAGCCGGGTCACGCTCCGGGCACAGCAAGGCGTTTTTCCCGTGGGTCACGTATTCCACCGTGGCCACGTTCTCGGTGACGACCAGGGGCCGCCCCAGGGACATGGCCTCGAACATGGAATTCTGGCCAGCGGCCACCACCGCGTCCCGAAGCGGCACTACGCAGCAGGCCGCCCCGCCGATGCGCCGGATCAGTTCCGCCCGGGAAACATACTCCCGCACCAGGCTGACGTTTTCCGGCAACGGGCCGGTCGGCACGTAGTTCTGGGACAAAATCACGACCGGCGCAGCGATTGCCGGGGCCGCTGCCACCAATGTGTCGAAATCGCGGTCGCTGTTGCCGTAGGCGAACACGTACCCCCCGACCGGTGGGAGCGGAACCTCGAACAGATCGCGCGCCGGGGCGTCGGGCAGAAAGGCGAACCGCTCGCGCGGGCAGTGGAAGCGCTCCGCATAGGCCGCCTCCTCACTGCGCGAGGTGGTGAGGGCTAGATCGACCCCGGCCATGGCCGCGCCGAGCAGGCGGAGCTTCACCACATACCAGGCCTGCCCGGCCCGGGTGGGATTGATGTGGAAATCTCGGCCGATATGGGGCGGTAGCCGGCGAAACGGTCGCAGGAAACGCTTGACCAACCCCATGGTGGCCGTACAGGGCAGATCCCAGGACACAATGGCATCCTGGTTGCGGCAATTGCACAACGCCTGCAACGGCAAGTAGAACCGGGACAGGCGCAAAGAAAGCTTGGCCAAGGCACGCGGGCCGTCCCCAAACCATGGGCACAGCAGCCTGACCTCCACCCCGGCCTCGCGCAGGCCGTTCAAAAAATACCATTCCCCCTTTTCCTGCCAGCAGAGCAGCAGCACCATGCGGCGGCCAGCCGCCGTCCGTCGCGTCATCGCGGTCTCCCTTGGGCCAGTTCGGCCAGCATGGTCTCGAACGCGGACACCATGATCCGAATATGGCAGCGTGCCGCCGCCACGCGGCGCCCTTCGGCGCCAAACAAAGCCCGGGTTCCAGGGTCGGCAAGGAGCGCCACCAGCCGCGCGGCCAGCAATTCCGGGCGTCCCGGCGGCACGAGAAAACCGGTGCGGCCTTCGAGCACGATTTCGTCCATGGAGCCGACCGCCGTGGACACCACCGGCAGTCCGGCAAACATCGCCTCAATGGCGGCCACGGACAGGGTTTCCTGGAGCGGAGCCGAGGACAGGGCAAAGACGTCGGCCGCGGCCAAAACATCGCCGATATCCCGGCGCACGCCGAGAAACCGGCAGCCCTCGCCCAGACCGAGCCGGTCGGCCAAGGCCGCAAGCGCCTCGCGCCTCGGCCCGTCCCCGGCAAGAAGCAGCACGGCTTCAGGTACCTGGCGCCGCACCGCGGCAAACGCCTCCAGCATGACCTCGTGGGCCTTGTCCGGCCGCAGCGCCGCCACCTGGACCACCACCGGCGCGTCAGGCGCCAGACCGAGCCGTTCCCGGGCCTCGTCCGGGGGCAAGGTCGAGGCCGAACGGGCCGGGTCCACGCCGTTGCGGATGACCGTGATGCGCCCGGGCGGCACACCCTCGATTTGGGTGACATAGCGTCCGTGGCCCTCGGCCGCCGCCACCACCCGGTCCACCCGGGACAGGGCACACCGCCGCACCGCCATGGTCAGGGCATGGGCCCGGTAAAGCCGGCTGGTCTCGTTTTCCCAGTTGACGAAGGCCGCCCCGGCCGCCGTGGCCGCCGGCAGACCGTACAGGAGCGCGTCCAAGTGGTTGATGCCGAGTACGACCTGGACGGCCTGGAGGCGCAGCCAGCGCCAGATCCGCCAGATACAGAACGGATCGATCCGCCCGGCCCGAAGCCCGGTGACCATGGGCACGCCCAGGGCGCCGATCTCCCGGCCCAGGGGCCCGGGATCGGCCTGGAGCAGGCCCAACCGCAGATCGAACGCCTGGCGGTCCATGCGCGCCAGCAGGTCATAGAGCAGTTGTTCGGCACCGCCCGTAACCAGGGTGGAGGCCAGCACCGCCACGCGCACCGGCTCAGCCATGAGATTTCCTCCGGGCGACCAGGTCCGCGAACAGCCCGGTCAGGGTATCGAGGTGCCGGGACAGGCTGAAGTGCTCCTCGGTGAAGCGCTTGCCGGCCTCGCCCATGCGGGCCAAACGGTCCCGGTCGGCCAGTAGGGCGCCGAGCTTGGCCGCCAGATCAACCGCATCCCCGGACCGGAACAGCTCTCCGGTCACGCCGGGCCGCAGCAGTTCCGGAATGCCGCCGATGGCCGCCCCGAGGACCGGTGTGCCAGCCAAGGCGCTTTCGAGCACGGCCAGGGGGGCGTTGTCATAGTTGCGGCTGGGCACCACGGTCAGCCGGGCCCCGGCCACCAGCCGCGACAGGTCTTCCCCACCCTGAAAGCCCAGGAATCGGATCTTGTGGCGTAGCCCAGGGGGGATCAGCGCCCTGAGCTCCTCGCCATAGCCATTGAAGGCATTGCCCACGAGCAACAAGTCCTCGGCCGGGTTCAAGGCGCAATAGGCTTTGATCAGAGTATCCAAGCCCTTTTCCCGGGAGATACGCCCGAAATATAAGATATAGTCGCCCTTGGGCACCGGTTCGACCGGAGCCAGGGGCAGGGCCGGCTGGGGGATGTGGTGGAGGCGTTCGGCCGGGAAACCGCCTTCGAGGAGCCGGTCATACATGAAAGCGCACGGCGCGATGATGGCATCGGCGTTCTCATACAGCCGCAGCCAGCGGTGCAGGTACATGGAAGCCACGCGCAGGGTCGAGGCGGCCAGCGACCCCTTGACACAGCGGTGGACGATGCCGTGCCAAAATCCGCCCCGGGCGCACTCGGTGCAGGGTGTATCCCCGCGCAGGAAGGCGTAATTGGCGCACAACGGACTGTAATCCCCGAACCGGACCACGGTGGGAATGCCCCGGGCCCGAAACGCCCGCAGGATGCTCGGGGACATGTAGTTATAGACGTTGAGCACGTAGCCGATATCCGCCCCGCCGACGGCATCCAGGAGCCGCCCCAGGACCCGGTTGGCCTCAAAGGAATAAAGCATGCGCTCCACATGGCGCACCAGGGACAGGGGCGTGGGTCGGATGGTGCGGTAATGGGTCTGCCGGGGGTCACCGGGCGCGGGGAGAAAATAGCGGTCAAAAGGCGAGGGCCAGTTGCGGGCGTAGGCCACGCTGAAGGGCACGGCCTCGTGACCGCGACGCGGCAGTTCTTCCAGGCAGGCGGACAAGTAGTGCTCGGTGCCGCCGTTGAGGAAAAAATACTTGTTACACAGCACGATCCTCACGACCGCCCTCCTCCGGCCGTGTACCAGCGCTCGGCCCAGGCCTGCACGTTGCAGAGCAGCCACAGGCGTACGGGATCGCCGCCCTGACCGTCAAAAAAGTCCCGGGCTACGGCCACGGTCAAATCCGGATCCAGGACACCTGCGGCCTTGACCCGCTCCCGGGCGAGGGTCCGGGCCACATACGGCCGCCAGGGGCCGCGCAACCAGCGGTAGAGCGGAATATCGAAACCGCGCTTGGGGCCGGAAGCGGCGTCCGGGCCGAGGTAACGCACCAGCAGCCGGCGCAGGACGCGCTTTTGCTTCCCGTCGCCGCACAGAAAGGAAAGGGGCAGGGAGCAGGCCAGTTCGGCCACCTTGTGGTCGAGCAAGGGATCGCGGCTTTCGAGAGAGGCGTGCATGGAGGCCCGGTCCACCTTGAGCAGGATGTCCTCGGGCAGCCAGGTGGCAAAATCGTCACGCATGAGCCGGTCGGTGAGCTCCGCGGCCGTGGCCCCGGGTGGCACGGCCGGACCGGGCGGCGGCGGGGGGACGCTCAGGCCAAGCAAGGCTTGCACCTCGTCCGGGGCAAAGCCCTTGCACACGTACAGCGCAGCCACGTCCTCGGGACCGCCCGCGCCGACCAGACCGGCCAGCTTGCGCAACCGGGAAACGACATGGGGTTTGCGCCCAGGCCAGGCCCGTGCCAACAGCGGTCCGGCACACCGGGCCGACTGACCAAGTCCCTGCGCCAGCAGTCGCCGCAGCCTAAACGGCAGGCGCCGTACCCGCTCCCAGAGGGCCGGATAGCGGACATAGCCGGTATAGCCGCAAAACTGCTCGTCGCCGCCGTCGGCCGACAGGGCGACCTTGACCCGGGAAACGGCCAGGCGCGAAAGAATGGCTGTGGGAATGCCCGAGGGATCGCCAAAGGGCTCGTCGTAGATCTCCGTGAAGCGGTCAAGCTCCCGGGCGGCATCGGCCTGGTCGATCAACCGGGTGAAATGGGGCAGGCCGAGCCTTGTGGCCACGGCGGCGGCCGGCGCGGTCTCGTCAAAGGCCGCTTCCCGAAATCCGATGGTAAAGGCGTCCAGGGCCACGCCGCAACGGTCCTTGATGACCGCCGCCACCAGGGCGGAATCCACTCCGCCGGACAGGAAATGCCCAACCGGCACGTCGGCCACGAGCCGCAGCCGAAAGGCCTCGGCCACCGCCTCCCCGACCGCGTCCACGGCCTGGTCAAAGGAGCCGACAAAGGAACCCCGGCGCACGGCATCGAGACTCCAATAGCGCCGCACGGTGCAACCGCCGTCCGCACCCAGGCGCAGAAACGTCCCGGCCGGAAGCTTGCGCACCCCGGCGAACACCGTACCCGGACCGGCGAAGTAGCCGGCCATGAGATGGCCGGCCAGGCTTGCCGTATCGATGGCCGGGCGCAAGGCCGGATGGGCGAGCAGGGCCCGGACTTCCGAGCCGAACAGGAGCCGGTGGCCGTCCAGGGCATAATAGAGCGGTTTGACGCCCACCCGGTCGCGGCACAGGGTAAGCTCACGTTTGCGCGCGTCCCACAAAGCCAGGGCGAACATGCCCCGAAACCGGGCCAACGCCGCTTCCAGGCCGAACACGGCCACGGCATTGACCGCCACCTCGGTGTCGGAACTCCCCCGGAAGGGCACGCCCTCCCGTTCGAGCTCGGCCCGGATTGCGGCGTGGTTGTAGATCTCGCCGTTGAACACGATGGTGAGGTTGCCATCGGCGCTTCCCATGGGCTGGTGGCCCAGGGGAGAGAGGTCGATGATGGACAGGCGCCGGTGGCCAAGGCCGATGGGGCCGTCCACGAACAATCCGGCGTCGTCCGGCCCGCGATGGCGCAAGGTGTCGCGCATGGCCGTCAGCACGGTCGCGTCCACCGGCTGGGCGTTGAAGGCGTATTCGCCGCAAATACCGCACATACCAGACGGTGCCGCCTACTTTTCCGGCTCGGCCGCGTACAGGCCGAGGCCATTGAAGCCCACGTAGACCGCACCCGGTTGGACCGGATTCGCAGCCAGGGCATTGATGCCGATCCGGGGCTGGGCCGAGGCGGCCGGGGCAAAGGTTTTCCCGCCGTCGCGGCTGACGAACAGCCCGTCAGCGGCCTGATTGTTGTAGGCCGTGGTGCCGACAGCGGCCAGGCCGGAACCGGCCGGCCCAAAGGCAACGCACGCCGCCGGCACCTGGTCGGGACGCGCCCCGGGCAGCGGATGGGTCGTCCAGGTCGCCCCACCGTCCCGGGTTTCGAGCACGGTTTTCCGGGCGGCGGCAGCCAGGAAATGCTTCGGATCACCCGGATCGACTGCCAGGGCGAACACAAAGCCCCGGGTGGCGGGCAGGGACTCCCAGGTCGTTCCGCCATCGCGGGTCCGCCAGATGCCGCCTTCCAGGGTGGCGGCATAGAGCGTCTCGGGATTGCCCGGGACCAGCAGCAACGCGCCGGAACCGGCAAAATAGGGCGTGTCCAGGCCGGTGGCGACATTGCGGGCCGGCGCGTCCTGGCCGTCGGCCGGGGCCTGGGTCGTGTCCAGGGCGTAAATGCCGTAGCCGCTTATGGCCACGAAGACCTGGTCGGGCTGGGCCTGGCTGACGGCCAGAGCGCAGGGCAGGCCGCTGGCATGGGCCACGGTCAAGGTCTTGCGCTGGTCGTGGAAGCGGAAGCGGCGCCAGGTCGCGCCGCCGTCATCGCTGCGGTAGAGGTAAAAAAAGGCCGTATCCGCGGTATGGCCCGGTTTCCAGGGCGTCATGAGCAGATAGACCGTATCGGGCCGGCCCGGGGCCAGGGCCACGGCCCGGGCATCCCCCTCCTCCACCCCGGCCATGGACCGGCGCCAGGTCGCGCCGCCGTCGGCGGAGACCATGAGCCCGTTGTCGGACGCGGCCAGAAAGAGCCGTTTGGGATCGTCGGGGTGGACCACCACGGCGTTGACCACGGTATTTTGCAGTCCCCCCCGGCATTCCTGCCAGCTGCCCCCGCCGTCCCGGCTGCGCCAGAGACGCCACCAGTCGGTGAGCAGGCCCAGCCGGCCGTCCGGCGAAAAGGTGATACGTTCCGTCGCGTCCTGCCCCCGTCCCCAGTCCGGCGACTGCTTATCGGGCTCGAACCGGGTCACAAGCTGCCATTGCAGGCCGGCATCCAGACTGACCAGGAGCCGATGCGGCCAGGATTTGGGGTGGGTGGCCAAAAAAAGGCTCCCTGGCCGGGACGGGTCGGTGCCGAAATTCTTATACGCGGTGCGGCCAAGCCCCGGCACCAGGGCCGGATTGGGCCCCCGGAACTGCCAGAAATCGCCGGCCAGGGCGTACACGCCCTGATCCTTCACCAGGCAATACAGGCGGCCGCCCTGATACGCCATGTCGGTGACGTCCGCCCGGGTGGGGAGTCCCCGGTCCCAGGGCTCGAAATCGCCTCCGGAAAGGCGCGCAACGCCCTGGTCCGTGGCCGCATAAAGCTGCTCTCCGGCCAGGGCCAGGCTGTTGACCTTGGTGCCGGAAAGCCCGAGCGGCAGGCTCACCCAGTTGCCCTCGGTCGGTTCCAGGCGGAACACCCCTTCGGTGTCCGTGGCCACGTAGAAGATGCCGTCCGGACCGGCCAGGAGGAGATGGCTGCCCGGCTCGCGGTTCTGGTAACGGACATCGCTGACCCGGCGCTGGGTGTCGCCCTGGTCCCGGCTGACGTAAAGGCCGTCGTCGGTGAGGATAAGCAGGCCCGCGCCCGCGGTCGGCAGGATGTCGGCCACGGCAAAGCCGGTCAGGTCCCGGCCCAGAGGGGTGAAGGTCGTCGCGCCATCGCGGCTGCGGAAAAAACCGGCTACATCCGAGCCCACGTAGACCGTCTCCGGGCTGGCCGGGTCCACCACGGCGGCGGTGAAGCGGCCGCCTCCGCTGTAACCGGCCTGACGCCAGTGCCAGGAGCCGTCCGGACCGGCGGCGCCAGCGGCTGCAGCGCACACGCCAAGCCCCCACAATCCGAACAACAACGCCGCAACGCGCGGATGTCGCACCAAAAGCCTCCTTCCCGCGACGAAAAGTGCGGATCAGGGCACGGGTCGAGGGGCCTGCACCGTGGTCCGTTGGCCCACAAACGTCGCGTTATACTGGACATAATCATGGCCGCGCGGATCGAGCCCGGTCATGGTCACCCGGCCCTTCAGCCGCTCCTTGCTCACGTCCAGATGCAGGGTGCCGGTAAGGGCGAGAATTTTGGTCGGCTCCGCCGTTGCATCGATATGTTTTGTCCGCTCGGCCTCGCTTTGGGTCGGCGAGCCCTGGCGGGAGTAGAGCACTGGGCTCATATAGAAAAAATGATTGCCCGAAATGGGCCGGTTGCGCAGTTTGACCTGGCAAGTGATGGTGGTGCCCTGGGTTTCGAGCCGCCCCTCATCCGAATCAAAGTTGAAGCAATTTCGGGTATTGGCGGTGGGGAAGCCCACCACGAAGACCTTGTAGAGGTTCTGGCTGCCCGGCGGCGTGAACGAGATGGTGAGCAAGGCCCGCACGCCCCGGAACGATTCGGAGCCCACGGTGCCGGACATGGTCAGGATGTATTGCGGCGGGCTGTCGTCCGGGGCCAGAAAGGCCTCCTCACCGGTCGTCTGGGCCAAGCTCCAGCGCCCCCCGCCCACAACGACGAGCAGGACCACAACCGCCCAGCAAGCGATCCCCACGCGCGCCCATGCGCTCACCGTCCACTCCCGGACAGCACGATGAACACGGTCTTGAGACATATCTTCAAGTCCTCAATCAGGTTCCAATTGTCAATGTATTCCATGTCCAGGCGCATCCATTCCTCAAAGGACAAATCATTGCGGTCCTTCTGGCACTGCCAGTAGCAGGTCAGCCCGGGGCGCACACTGAACCGACGGCGCAACCAGTCCTCGGAAAACCCGGAGTAGTCCCGTATGGCCATGGGCCGGGGACCAACAATGCTCATGTCGCCGAGCAGGACGTTGATGAGTTGGGGCAGTTCGTCGATGTTGTACCGGCGGATGATACGACCGATACCGGTCACCCGGGGATCTTTCTTGATCTTGAAGACCGGCCCGGTCATCTCGTTTTGGTCTTCCAGGTCGGCCTGCATCTTTTCGGCCCCCACCACCATGGATCGGAACTTGTACATATTGAAGTGGTGTTTGCGGTAGCCGACCCGCACCTGGGAAAAAAAGACCGGCCCACCGTCACGCAATTTGATGCACAGCGCCGCCACGAGCATCAACGGCAGGCACGCCAGCAGCAGTGTCAGGGCAAAGGCAATGTCAAAGGCGCGTTTGACCGTGAGGCGCCAGTCGTCCAGGGGCAGGGCGTCGTAGAGGATACCGAAGAATTTGCCCATGATGGCCGGACTGACATAGCCGTCTCGGCTCTCGAAGATGTCGGCCATGAATTGCAAGGCAATACCTTGGTTGCGGGCCCGGTCGATGATGGAAATGATCTGGTCGTAATAGGAGCGGATCGGCAAGAATACAATGCCGCGGTCAATGGGATTTTCCCGCAGCACACGATCAAAGTCCCGCAATCTGGCAATGATGGGGATGTCGTTGCCGCCATAATTTTCATCATCCATAAAACCGATAATATTATATCCAAGCAACTTATTTTCATTAACAAAATAGTAGAAATCACAGGCCCTTTGATTTGAGCCAAGAATAAGCATGTTGATATATTTATCGTAATACGAGATGTATAACTTGATAAAATAGTTTGAGAGCAATCGAAAAGAAATGATAAGAACAAGCGCTGCGAGACAATAATACAGATAGAACAGGTACGGGAAACCCTCCACCATAAATATAAGCTGACAAATATAAATTGCAGAACAATCAATCGCCAAGAGGAGTGAAGACTCCGCCAGTTGGTTTTTTAAATTCGGCAAATAATAAATATTGCTATAGATACAACAGACAGCAAAATAAACGAGATGAATACATACTATGGCTGGAATTGCCGTCAAACAGACATAGATCAAGCGCTCATTGGCACAAAAAAAATCACTCGTTGAATGCACAAATGGGGTGGTTGCGGTAAAAAAAAGGCTCCCAAAAAATGCAGTCAAGCAAGAGATAACGTCTATAAGACGTAAATGTATCTGATAAAGTCTAATTCTGGATTCAATCATGTGGCCACACGTTCCAGGTCCTACAACACTGTGTTTCCCAAAGAACGAAAAAAGGCACTTCGTAAAGAAATAAGTTTCACTCCGCCGCGAGCAGTCCCACTGCTGCCAGTACGCAGCGTGCGTACGACAACTTTGTGTCAGCCTTGGTGCATACAAAATTTTACCCCGGTCGAAAACAGAAAAGCCGGACCGGGCCGCAAACGCAACGGGCCGAGAAGGCGTTGTCCCGCAAGACCTTTGGTCAACGCGCCTTGCGGCCGCCGGACCTGCGCCCGAACATCCGTCCCAACCCCGCAATATTCCAAATGGGCTGGAATTCTTCCGACACCCGGGCCGTGCCGAGCATGAGCGCCGGCGCGAAAACGACCAGAAAGAGCATCCCCTCCAAGCCCAGACGCACCAGGCTCGGTACGGGGAGCGCGCCCAGTCGCCCGCGCAGCAACAGACAAGGGACCACGGCCGCCAGCGTGGCCAGGGCCGGCGGCACCAAGCCGATCCCCAGTCGGATCGGCTTGGTCAATCCCAAAGGACCGCGCAGTTGGAGCAGAAAGGCCGCGGCGAGCAGGGCGGCCGTGACGCTGGAGGACAGGGCAATGGCTTTCGCCCCACCCATGAGGCGCAAAAACAGCCAGTTGAGACCGAAGTTGAGTCCCACGGACACGATACCCATGACGAACAGGGCATGGGCCCGGCGCAGAGCACAAAAAAAGGCGCCGTTGATGCAGGCATAGGAAAAGAAGAAGAGCCCCCCGGTGTAGCAGCGCAGGGCCAGGGCCGTATGGCGCGCGGCCTCGGCGTCAAAAGCCCCGCGCCGCAACAACACGACCACGATATCGTCGGCAAACAGCATGACCAGGGCGATGACCGGAAAGGCGATGAGCCCCAGGCTGGCCAGACTCTGGGCGAAAATCCGGCGGATGCCGGAGGTGTCGCCGTCGCTGACCTGCTCGCTCACAAAGGGCAAGATGGCCTTGGACAAGGCCAGGACGATCAATTGCAGGGGCAGGTCGTTGATGCGGTAGGCATAGCGCAGGGTGGACAGGCCGCCGGCGGAGAGCTGGGTGGCCATGGACTGGTCCACCAGGAGGTTCGAATTGGCGATGAGCACGCTGCCGGCCAGGGGCATGGCCAGGCCGAAAAAATCGGCGAGCCCCCGCTTTTCGAACCGGAACGGCCGCCACAACGGCAGCTTGCGCCCCACCGCCACCACCAGCCACAGGGTCTTGCAGGCCGTGCCAACCAGGGTCCCCTGGACCAGAAGTTGGATATCTCCGGGCTGCCCCCAGACGAGGAAGGCCATCAAGGCGATGTTGATGGGCAACTGGGCAGCCGTGACCGCGGCAAAAGCTTTCCAGGCCCGCAACAAGGCTGCCAGGGCGGCGGCCGTGCCCTCCAGGGCCACCAGCCACAAGAGCTGGCGGAGCATGGGCACGCCCAAGGCGTTTTGGGCCGCGCTGAACCCGTAGCCGATCAGCGGAAACACGATCCCGGCCACGGCCAAGCCGAGCCCGGCCAGGGCCACACTGCCGCCAAGGCAGGTCAGGCACACGGTCAGGCTGCGATTGCGCAGCTCGTCCGGGGACAAGTTGCGCCGCCAATCCACATACAGCGGTACAAAGGCCGCGATCACGGCCCCGTCCAGGAGCAGCCCGAGCAGGCCCGGCAGCGCATAGGCCAGGTTGAAAACATCGAGGTCCGCGCTCACGCCGTACCGGGCCGCGATGAGCATTTCCTTGCCCAGGGCCAGCACCTTGTCGACCAGGGTCAGGCCCAAAATGACCAGGGCGGCCTGCCCGATGGCCGTCCGGACATCGGGCGCAGGCGGGTTGGCGGTCGACGGCAAACGCTCCGGCATGTGGCCTCCCCGTAAGGGGGTATCAGGGAAGCGCGAAGCCGGTCAACGCGCGGATACCGGGCCTCGGGCAAACGTACGGGACCGCGCCCGGTCCGGTTTCCACACCGCATCCTCCCCGGAGGGAAACGGACGCTACAACGGTGTTTCACAAAGTCACACGCGAACGAATATCTCAAACCCAATCACCGTGGGCGAGGGCATACGAATTTTTTTCCCGTGCATCCGCAGCAGGATAGACACCCCTCAAAACGGCCTACAATTTGCAATTACAGATGTGTCAAGGTCTCTTGCCGCATCCAACCTCAATCGCAAAGGCGGGCACGACGATGCACTCCCAGACAACAGACGGTTTTCACCCTCGGACCTGGGGCCGCTATGCCCGCATGGCCATCCTGAGTCTCGTGACCGTTCTGGTGTTGCCTTCCTGCCAGAGCCGGCCCTCGAAAACCGAGCTCGACGCAATCGTTGCCTCGCCAGGCGATGTGGAAACGCTGCACAAGGTCGAACAGGAACGGGCCATTACGCCGGAATCGGTGGCCGGCAAATCCGGCTACCAGATTCTCGACGGCGTGGCCGTGCGGGATCTGCCCGAATACCGCATGGGCACCGGCGATATCCTGGAAATCGTCTACCACATCAACTACGAAAAAAATCCCGAGACCTATCGCTTCGAGGTCCAGGACAAGGTCAACATCTTTTTTCCGTTCCAGCCCCAGTTCAGCTCCACGGTCATGGTCCGCACCGACGGCCGCATCAGCCTGCCCATGGTAGGCGAGGTCATGGTGGAATCCCTCACCCCGGCCGAACTGACCGCCGAACTCAAAAAACGGTACTCCCGATACATCATCAATCCCACGATCACGGTTTCGTTGCAGGAATTCAACGTCAAGATCGAGGAACTCAAAAAGGCCATCACCACCGCCCCGCGCGGCCAGAGCAAAATCGCGCCCGTCACCCCTGACGGCCGCATCTCCCTGCCCATCATCGGCAACATCCAGGCGGCCGGCCTGACCCTGCGCCAGCTCGAAAAGATGATCAACGAACGCTACAGCTCCTATGTCCGCAACTTGCAGACGACCCTGATCGTCAGCGAAATTCATCATATGAAGTTCTTCATCCTGGGCGAGGTGGACAAGCCCGGCGAGTACGAAATGGCCGGCCGGCCCACCCTGCTCGACGCCATTGCCAAGGCTGGGGGCCAGAAAACCAGTGCCGCCCTGTCCGACGTCATCGTCATCCGCAGCGAAGGGCTCGAAAAGCCCATGGTCTTCAAGGTGGACCTGGAAAAGTGCCTGACCAGCGGCGTGCTGTATCCCGGGCTCACGGTCCAGCCGGCCGACATCCTCTTTGTGCCCAAGACCCGGTTGGACAACGTCAACGATCTGATCGCCAAGATCTTCACCAAGGGTCTCTACGGAGTGGTGCCCTTCTCCAGTACCTTCTCCATGAACTACGATCTCTCGAACAAGTACATCGTCAAGTAATCCGCGAGACTCCGGAACCAACCATGCATATCGAACCGGGAGACAGCACCATGGCAACGCAGCATCGGGGGACGATCGTTTCCGAAAACTTTCTGCGAGAATTCACCTTCCTCCTCTTTTATCGGCAAAAGACCATTGTCGTGACAACGCTGGTCGTCTTCACGCTCAGCGTCCTGGCGGCCATCTTCCTGCCGCCTACCTATGTATCATCCTCCAAATACGCGATCTCCCTGACCCAACAGCTCGATCCGCTCAAAAAGGATCTCGTCTACGACACGAAGAACCAGCTTTTGCGCGTGCTGCAAAGCCAAAAGGAAATCGTTCTGTCCGCCACCGTCTTGCAACAGACCGCTCGCAAGCTCTTTCCCAATGCCTCCGAAGCGGAAATCCCGACCCTGGCCGACGACCTCAAAAAACGGATCACCGTCACCCCGCCCAAGGGCGAGGACTTTGAAGGTTCCAACGTCTTTTATCTCAACGCCTCGGGCAAGACGCCCCAAGCCGCTTTCTCACTGGCCCAGATTCTGTCCGCCAACTACCTCGACGCCTACGCCTCCATGTCCCAATCCCGGTCCGGCTATTCCTACAGTTTCTACAATACCCAGGTCGACAAGCTCAACCAGGAGATGCAGACCAAAAGCCGCAAGTTGCGGGAATTCGAGGTCAAGCATGCGTCAAACCTGGTCGACATCCTGAGTCTCGAAGTCGGGGCCGGCAAGACCAACGTGGAAATCGGCCCCAAGGCGCTGCTCACCGAATCCCTGCGCAACCGGCAGCGGTTGACCGAACAATACGAGGCCCAAAGCAAGATCATCGAGATCCTGGAGGCCGAAGCGGCCAAGAACACCATCCCCGTGGTCATGGCCGACATGGAAGGCACCGGCAAGGCCTTGACCGCCTATCGCAACAAGGTCACCCAGATCCAGTTGCAGATCAGCGAAATGAAGACCCAGTTCACGAGCGGTTACGAGCCGTTGCAGCAACTGCAAAAAGAATTGCAGCTGGCCACGGCACTGTTGCGCAACGAGTTCAACTCCATCCTCAAGGCCAAGAAAATCGAACTCGACAGCCTGACCGCCCAGATCAACGCCATCGATGCCGTGATCGGCCAGCTGGAGAAAACCCTCACCGCCACCGCCCAGGAACGCTCCACCTATGACGCCCTGAAACAGGATTATGTCCTGGCCCGGGATGCCTACGCCGATGCCCGCTCCAAGATGGAGCAAGCCCGCCTGGCCGCTTCCATTAACCAGGAAAAGCAGGACATCGCCCCGGTGGACGCGCCCGAACTCCCGCTTAAGCCCTCCAAGCCCAATCGCCCCCTGCTGGCGGTGCTGGGCCTTTTTGCCGGCCTGTTCCTCGGTTTGGCCCTGGCCCTGACCGTGGACTACTTCGACCACACCCTCAAAACCCCCGAGGCTGTGGAACAGTATCTCCGGCTGCCCTGTCTGGGTTCCGTGGGCCGGATTTCCTGAACGCAGCAACCGTGTCACGCGAAACAGGGCGGCGCCCATGATCATCGAATACATCCTGCTCGGGATCGCGGGCCTGTCCCTGGCCCTGGTCATCGCCCTGATCGCGGCCCGGGGCGCCCGCGCCAGCACCGGCGCCGGACCGTCGCTGCTGGCGCGGGTGTTCACCTTGTGGCTTATCAGCACGGTGTTTTTCGGCAGCCGGTTCGCCTCGGTCCGGTTCGCGGGTCTGTTCGACCTGACCGTGGAACGGGCCGTGTTCATACTCCTGCTCGGTCTGATGGTGGCCCGGCTCTACCAGCGGCGGGTCGCACACGGAATGGACCATACCGCGGAACTACCGCTGCTCGCGTTTTTGGGCCTGTGCCTGATCTCCATGTCCATCCACGGGTTCCAGGCGCCCCGCCCCACCATGAGCAGGCCCTGGTACGTGTTTCTGGAAGGCTACCTGCTGCCGTGCATCACCTTTTACTGCGTCAAATATTTTCTCACCGACGAAGCCGACCTCCGGTGCGTCGTGCGGGGACTGTTCTGGATCGGCGCCTTTCTCGTCGTCACCTCCATCATGGAAGGCGTGGGCCTGCGCCAATATGTCCTGCCCTCCTACATCAACGACAAGACCTTCCTGATCCATCTCGGCCGGGCGCGCGGTCCCTTTCTCAACGCGGCCTTCAACGGCGTGGCCCTGTGCATCGGCCTGATCGCCGGGCTCATGCTGCTGCCCTTGGTCCGCTTTCCCTTTTCCGTGCTCCATTATGGCGTACTGGTCCTGTTCGCGCCGGCCGTCTTTTTCACCGAAACCCGGTCGGTCTACCTGCAATTCGTGCTCATCGTGGTGGGCGTGGGCGTGGCCATGCGCACGCCCTTCCCCAAATGGAAGGTGTACGCCATCCCCTGTTTCCTGATCATCTTGGCCATTTTACTCAATATAGGCCGGCTGGCCTCGACCGAACGGTCCGCAGGCGGCTTGGCCCAGATGGAGGAGGTCTCCATCCGATTCGAACTGGCCCGCAAATCCCTTGAACTCGCCGGCCAGTATCCCTTTTTCGGCGTCGGCCTGGCCCAATTCCGCAACGTCGGCCTGGCCCCCCTCGAAGCCATCGAATACCAGCACAACCACCTGCTCGGCATCGCCTCGGAACTCGGTCTGACCGGGCTGGCCACCTACCTGGCCTTTCTCGTCATCATCCTGCGCCGGCTGTTTCGGCTGCTGCGCAGCATGCCCGAAAGGCCATTTCTCAACGACAATTTCCTGTTCCTGACCGGCTTGGCCCTGCTGTGCAACCTCGTCTCCAATTCCTTTGTCGAACCCTCCCTGCACGCCTTTGCCAACGCCAACTTTTTCCTTTTCGCCGGCATCGTGGATAGGCTCTCCAACCGCAACCAGGGACTGGTCCCGGGTAGTGGCGCCGCGCCCCAGCCCGAAACAACGGCCGAACCGGCCTAAGACTCGGAACGCAAAACGCCTTGCCGCCGCCCGCCGCTTCGCCCTTGCCCGGGCAGCGGTCTTTCTGTCATGGAAAACCGAGGCCTTGCCCGCGCCGAACGCTACGACAGATCGCAGGGAGAACCCAAAGGCCCTCCCAAAGCTCACGGAGACCCCATGCTCGACTACTTCCGGCGCTTCGCCAGCAAACTGGCCCAGAAAGCGAAACATCCCCAGGCGTTTCGCCACATCAGCTACGCCGCCATCGTCGGCTATACCGTGGGCCAGGCCTGGGCCGAACTGACCCGGACCTCGCCGACCCGGCTCCTGGCCAGCCGCCATGCCGTCGCGGACGGGCTCACGGTCCTCGACACGCCCTACGGGCCGCTCTACGCGCCCCCGGACCTGTCCGACGACGAACTGGGCTACATTTTTCGGGAATCCTTCGACGATCGCCACTGGCACCACTACTGCGCCCACGGCACGGTCATCGCCCCGGGCGACGTGGTGGTGGACTGTGGCGCCTCCATGGGCTGCTGGTTGCTGCCCTTTCGCAAGACCATCGGGGCGGTTCATTTTTTCGAACCGCAGCAGGCCTTTTGCCGTTGCCTCGAAAAGACCTACCAGACAGAGCTCGATCGCGGCAAAGCCCACATCCACAACCACGCCACCGGTGATGTCAACGCGGTGGGGAAGTTCGTTTTTGCCAAGGAGGGCGATATCTGCGGCAAGATCGACTTTTCCGAGCCGGGCGACGTGTCGGTGCGCACCATCGATACCGTGCTGGACGGCCAGCGGGTCGATTTCATCAAGGCCGACATCGAGGGCGCCGAGGCCAACATGCTGCGAGGCGCCGCGGAGACCATCCGCCGCTGGCACCCCAAAATCGCCATCACCGTCTACCACGACGAAAACGATTGGGAAGCGCTCCTCGGGTTCGTCAAAAGCCTGGTCCCGGCCTACCGACACAAGCTCGTGGGCATTGCCGCCTGGGGCAAACCCATCATGCTGCATCTGTGGTGCGACTGATCAGAACATCCGTTTGATCAGACCGAACAGGTCGAACATCAGGGCGATGTGCAAGACCACCAAAAAGGCCAACACGCCGGCCAAATAGGCCCGCATGATCCCGGTACCGGAACCAGGTTCCTCCGACGGCTCGGGCTGGATGGATTCAAAGCGCATGGCGCTCTCCTTGCTGGACCTGTTGCTGGTGTCGTTCCGGAGTGGGGGCTTACGCGGGCGCCTCGTGGTCGCAGCCCAGGCCCAGATAAGCCCGGGCCAGACTGGCAGCGGCCTTATCCCAGCCGAATCCCGTGAGTGCCCGGTCCCGGCAGGCCGTGCCTCGAGCCGCCAAGAGCGCCTCCGCCTCGGCTGCCGCCGCTTCGAGACCGGCCGCCAAGGCCTCGCGGTCGCCCACCGGGAAATAGCGGCCTGTTTCGGCCAAGACCTCCCGGTGGGGCGCAATGTCCGAAGCCAGACACGGCAGCCCCGCCGCCATGCCCTCCAGCAAGGACAAGGGCAGCCCCTCCAGGCCCGAGGCCGTGACATAGAGCCGGGCATTGGCAAAAAGCGCGGCCAATTCGTCCCCGAACCGGTAGTCGGCCAAGACCACCCGGCCGGAAGTCCCGGCCGCGGCGCGTAAGCTTGCCGCATAGTCCTCGCACCCGGCCGTGCCACCGGCAATGACGAGCTTGAGATCGCAACGAGCGGCCAAGGTGGCGGCAATCAGGTCCTCGATGCGTTTTTCCGGCACCAGCCGCCCCACGAACAGGGCATAACCCCGGGGCATGAGCCCAAGTTCCGCGAGATTGCCCAAGGGCCGCTGCGGCTGGGGGGTCACGCCGTTGGGAATGTAGCAGCTCTCGACCCCGTAGCGCTCCCGGTAGGAATCGACCAAGGCCTGGGAGACCATGATCCGCGTGTCGGCAAACCGGGCCGAGCACCATTCCCCGAGCCGGATGATCCGGGAAGCCTGGCCCGACCATTTGCCGCGCTGCCAATCCAGGCCGCCGCAGGTGAAAAACAGGCGCGCCCGGGGCGTCACCAGGCGCAACAACGGCAAGAACAGGGCCGGCCCCTGGGAATAGACGTGCACGATGTCGCAGGCCTGGCCGACCACGTGCAGGCAGGCCAGCAAGGTATGAAAAAAGGCTTCCGTGTGCTTGCCGGCAAGGGCCGGCAACCGGACAAGCCGCAGGCCGCGATAGGTGGTCAGCCCCCGGGGCACGTAGGAGGCCCGGCAATAGATCGTAATCGGAAAACCGGCTGCGGCCAGCCGGGTGTAAAGCTCCTCGCACTGGCGCTCCACCCCGCCCCAGGTGGCCGGCACCCCGCGCAACCCGAGCACGGCCACGCGCGGATAGCGGCCATCCGGTGGCACGGGCATGGGCCAGGCCGGCTCAGCGGCCAGGGGCGTTCCAGAGGGTAAGGTAGGCATCGGTCATTCCCGAAATATCGTATTTTTCCCTGGCCTCGGCCCGGGCGGCCGCGCCCAAAGCGGCAGCCAGAGCGGGCTCGGCCACCAGGCGGGCAATGGCCCCGGCCAGGACGTCCGGCGCATCGGGCGGACACAGCAAGGCCGTTTCCCCGTCGCGCAAAATGTCGCGGTTACCGGGCACGTCCGAGGCCACGATGGGTTTGCCCGCGGCCATGGCCTCAAGCAGGGCCAGGGACGTGCCTTCGTACAACGAGGGCAGCACGAACACGTCGCTTGCGGCGATGACAGCGGCCACATCGTCGCGCTGGCCGAGAAACAGCATGCGCCCGGTCAGGCCGGCGGCATCGCGGGCCGCCTCCAGGGCCGGACGCAGTTCCCCGTCCCCGGCCACGACCAGGACCGGGTCCAGACCGCGTGCCAAAAGTTCGGTCAGCACCGGGAGGAACACGGCCTGGTTTTTCTGGGCGGCCAAACGCCCCACCGTGCACAGCACCGGCCGCCCGGGGGGGATGGCGGAGGCGACTGCGGACGCCTGATCGGCTGCGGCCGTGTCGATGCCGTTGATGATGACATGCAGCTTGTCCCGGCGCACCCCAAAAACGTCGCGCAAAATGGCGGCGGTCTCCTCGGACACGGCCACCACGGCCGAAGCCCGGTTGAAAAGCAGCCGGGTCAGCCAGATCCGCAAGTTGGTTCGCGGGTCAAAGGCCCGGCGCTCGGGCAAGGGACGCTGGGAATGGACCGTCACCACCACCTTGCCCACGCCGCACAACCGGCCGGCCAGGATGCCCAGGAATTCGGCGTCGGACAGATGGGCGTGCACGACCCCGATGCCTTCCCGGCGGATGCAGGCCCGCAAATCCTTGAGACAGCCCAGAACATAGCCGAGGAACCGCCCGGGCTCGGTGATGCTCGGCCTCGGCCGGTTGAGCGAAAAAAACGGCACGCCCGAGCCTTGCAGCCGCGGCCCGAGGCTAGCTTCCGGGTGCAGGGCGCACACCAGGCAAGGGATGCCCCGGCGGTGAAGCTCCAGGGCCAAGGAGACCACCATCTGCTGGGCGCCGCCGCAATCGAGATCGTCAATGAGCAGCAAGACGCGCGACGGTGCCTCATGCGACGCGATCCGAGGCCCGACCGGTTGGGCGCTCATTTGAGCAGGTCGTAGATTTTCTTGGGAATGGGGTATTCCCGCTGGTTGAGAACGACCCCGGTCACCTCGATCTTGTTGGCTTTGAAGGATTCGAGGGTCTGTTCGCAAATCTCACGGCGCGAGGTGGCATAACGGCTGACCAAAATGGTGTTGCGGGCATACTGGGCGAACGTGATCTCAATCGGCTTTACAAGCACGGACTGGCAGTCGTAAATGACCAACTGGAACTGCTCGCGCAACGATTCGACCAGCTTCTTGATCTTGTCCGTGGGCGGGATGCTGTTCCCCGGCCGGCCCGGGACTTTCCTGCCGCTTGGCATCACAGACAGCCCCGGAATTCTGGTCGGATGGATACAGTCCTCAAGGCTTGCCCCTTCATAGTAATAGGCGAGCAGCCCTGGCAGGTCGGTCTTGCCGACCGGATGCGAATTGTCGGGATGGGCGTCGCAATCCGTATCGACGTAGATCGTCTTGAGTCCGTTGCTCATGGCCACGAACGCGGCCAGATGAAAGGAAACAAAGGTATTGCCCACGTTTTCCGAGCAACCGTAAAAGGCGATATCGGACTTTTCCTCGACCCCTTGCAAGAGCAGCCGTCCCCACAGGAAGTTGAGCGATCCCCGCATGCGTTGGAGCAGGGGGTAACTCTGCCAGGACACGGGCTGGTCGGCGGCGTCGAAATCGGCGTTGGCCGCGGCGGCAACCTCCGACTGGCGCGGCAAGATGAGGTCGGGATAGAGGATCTTCGAATGTTTTTTAAGAAGCTCCAAGACCTTGTCGGCACCTTTGTCGGCGGCATTCACCATCATGGCGTTTCCTTGCGCAGGGCGGTCTTTCCATCAGCGGATCGATGGAGCGAAGAAAGGATTACAGTTATTCGATGAGAAGAAAGCAAGGATGGTGCCAATGCCCGCGCCCGCAGCGCAAAATACAACAGCCTCATATCATGTGCTTTTCAACATGCCACCGCCATCACCCACCGGACCGGCCGCGGCCACGGCAAGGAGGCGTGTTCCATTTTGTTAATGAGTGGTCCGGCCAACCGTCCGAAAAACCGCTGCCGGCCGTCTGCCCCGAGGCGGACGACCGGCAGAAAAACCCGCCCAGACCGTGGGCCTAGGCCAGGGTCACGGGCCGGAAATCGGCCGTGCGCTCCACCGGGACCAGACCGGCGGCCTCGATGGCCCGGCGCAACGCGCCCAGGGTCAGGCCCTTGGGGCTGTCCGCGCCGGCGGCGTGGCCGATACGTTCCTCGATGATGGTGCCGTCGAAATCGTCAGCCCCGGCCCACAGGGCCATCTGGGCCGCCTTGATGCCGAGCATGGCCCAATAGGCCTTGAGATGGGGAATGTTGTCGAGGAACAGCCGTGACAAGGCCATCAAGCGCAGCACCGTGAGGCCGTCCGGTCCCGGCGCGCCCAGGTAGTTATTGGCCGGCTGGTAGGCCAGGGGAATAAAGCAGGTAAACCCGCCGGTCATGTCCTGCAAATCGCGCAGGGCCGAGAGATGGGCCACCCGGTCGGCCCAGGTCTCGATGTGGCCGAAAAGCATGGTGGCGTTGGTGGGCAGGCCCAGATGGTGGGCGGTGGCGTGGACCTGAAGCCAGCGGTCGCCCGAAATCTTCTCCGGGCACAGGCGCTGGCGCAGGTTCGGCGAAAACACCTCGGCCCCGCCGCCGGGCAGCATGAGCAGGCCGGCCTCCTTGAGGGCGGCCAGGATCTCAAGCTCGGACACGCCCTGGACATCGGCCAGATGGGCCACTTCCACGGCGGTGAAGGCCTTGATGCCGGCGCCGGGCCGCTCCCGGGCAATGGCCCGCAGCATGTCGAGATAATAGTCCAGGGGCAGTTCGGGGTTGAGCCCGCCGACCACGTGGATTTCCCGGATCACGGCGTCGCGGTGGGCGGCCAGCTCGGCCACGATGTCCGCGACGCTCGCCGTGTGGGACCCGGGTTCGCCCTTGACCTTGCTGAAGGCGCAAAACCGGCAGGCGTTGACGCAGACATTGGTGAAATTGATGTGGATATTGCGGACGTAGTAGGCGTTTTTGCCGTGGCGGACCAACCGGGCGGCCAGGGCGGCCTCGCACAGGTCGTGCAAGGGCGCGGCCACGGCTAAAATCAGGGCCTCGTCCGGGGTGAGCCGGGTACCGGCTCGGGCCTTATCCAGGATGGCGGCCGTCTGGCCGTCCGGGGTGGGTGTCGTTGCGTTCATCTCGTTGGCGCGGTAAGGGTCAAAGTGGTGTGTCTGTCTACCCCTTTTTGCGGCCGCCCGCCAGGGTGTCGCGGTCAAGGAATACGGCCATGTTCCGAAGAGCGTTTTTCCGTTGCCTGCCAGTCCTTTGCACGGTCCTGGTCCTGGCCTTGCCGGGCCGGGCCCTCGCCGACGAGTCCACCCAGGCGCTTGTCCGCTTTTTTCAGGGCCAGACCCGATCCTTGCCGTCGGCCGGCATCGACTTCGAGATCACGGCCGGCTTCGCCCTCATCCAGACCGGCACCCCGGACAGCAGCGGCCGTTACGCCATGGTCGCAAGCACCATTACTCAAGTGACCAGCGACATCTACCGCCTGGACCTCTCCCTGGAAAAGCCCCAGCCCCGGGCCGTCCCCAGCTTTGACCAGCCCTATTTCTTCACGCTCAAGCGAAACTATTATTTTTGGTACCAAAACGGCGAAAAAATCCTGTTCAAGGTCGGCAACAAACGGGTCACCCTGACCACCGGGCGCAAGGACGTGTTGCGGGTGGACATCCACTCCCCGGACACCTACTCCATCGACCGGGAAACCATGTTGCGCAATCTGTCCTTTACCGACGGCCCGGACACGATCGTATTCCAGATCCGCTTCAAGTAGCAAAAGCCCGCCCATTGCGGCACAAAGGCCACCCCGCAACGGTCTGTTCCAACCGGCCGCATCCCGGATTGGGCCATGCATCCACCGGGCCTGCAACGGTCCGGATTCGGTCCGAGTCAACGCTGTTCCACAAAGTTGATGCATAACGCTCCTGGCCACTATGCAAGGGCCGCCAAAGACTGTAGTGATCTCTCCATGCCGCAGGACAAATTGTCGTACCCTCCTGCCCTGGCCGGCCTTGTCGCCATTCTCGCCGTCACGCTCCTGGCCTCGGCCGCCTGGGCCGCCGCCCTGAAACAGGCGGTGCTCATTCCGCAATGGGAACCCCAGGCCCAGTTCGCCGGCTATTACGTGGCCCTGGCCAAGGGGTTTTACACGGCGGCCGGCGTGGACATGCGCATCCTGCGTGGCGGTCCCCAGTCTCCTCCCTCGAAGCTGTTACGCGAGGGCCGGGCCCAGTTCGGCACGTTTTTCCTCACCTCGGCCATCCGCCAACGGGCCGCGGGCCTGCCTCTGGTCAATCTGGCCCAGCTCGTGCCCACGTCGAGCCAGCTGCTCATCGCCCGCAAATCCAGCGGCATCACCAAGCCGGCCGACCTCGCCGGCAAGCGGGTGAGCCTGTGGGGACCGGAATTCCGCCTGCTCCCCGAGGCCTTTTTCCACCGCCACGGCATTACCGTCACAGAGCTTCCCCAGGGCTACACCGTGGACCTGTTCCTGCGCGGCGGCGTGGATGCCTGCTCGGCCATGGGCTACAACGAATACCATACCCTGCTGAACGCCGGCCTGGACCCCGGGGAACTCACCGTCTTCAACCTGGCCGAAGGCGGCCTGGATCTGCCCGAGGACGGCCTGTACTGCCTGGAGGCGACCTGGCAACAGGACCCGGACCTGTGCCGGGCCGTGGTGCGGGCCAGCCTGGCCGGCTGGCGCTACGCCTTCGAACATCCGGACGAGGCCCTGGACATCGTCATGAGCCATGTCTCGGCCGCCAATCTGCCCACCAACCGCATGCACCAGAAATGGATGTTCGACCACATCCGCCAGGTCATGACCGCTCCCGGAGCCGCGCCCGGACCCTTGGGCGAGGACCGGTACGCCGCCGCCGTGGCCGTCATGCGCGCGGCTGGTCTGATCGAGACCGCGCCCTCCTACGAGGCCTTCCATGCCGACTGCCGCTAAAGCGCCCAACCTGCCCGCGGCCGAGTCCGAGGCCCCGGTCCGGGAAGTGGGCCGTCTGTCCCGGGCCCGGGGACTGGGCTTCAAGCTGGCCCTTTTCATCCTGACCAGCACCACCTGTATTTTCGCCCTGGCCTTCACCTATTACTACCAGTCCTCCAAGGACCTGCTGCTTAAAAATGTCCGCGAAAACGCCCGCAACCTCATCCGGGGGGCGGCGGCCCGCATCGAGGCCCATCTGACCGCCGTGGAACAGCTCCCCCGCTACGTGGCCGAGGGCCTGGCCCAGGAAACCCCGCGCCGGCCCATCCTCGAACGCCGCCTGCGCGACATGCTGGCCGCGAGCCCCGACATCTTCGGCACGGCCGCCGCCTATGCGCCCTGGGCCTTTGCGCCGGGACTCGAACGTTTCGCCCCCTACTACTGCCGCAAGGGCGACACCCTTGAATTCGTGCCCCTGGGCGAGGAGACCGACTACACGATTTTGGACTGGTATCTGGTGCCGGCCGTGCTCGGCCGCACGGTCTGGAGCGAACCGTATTTCGACGAATCCGGCGGCTCCATCGTCATGACGACCTGTAGCGTGCCGTTTTTCCGGGGCGAAGGCCCGGAACGACGCCTGCTCGGCGTGGTCACGGCCGATGTGTCCCTGGACTGGCTGCGCCGCCAGGTGAGCCGCATCGCCATGTACCATTCGGGCTATGCCTTTCTGGTCAGCGCCAACGGCGTGTTCGTCTCCCACCCGGACAACCGGGCCATCATGCGCGAGAGCATCTTCAGTCTGGCCGAGGCCGCCGGGAGCCAGGAACTGCGTGCCGTGGGCCAGGCCATGATCCGGGGCGGGGAAGGCTTTGCCCGGTTGCCCGATTTCGTGCTTGGCAAACCGGCCTGGCTGGCGTACACGCCCATGCCGTCCACGGGCTGGTCCATGGGCGTCATCGTGCCGGAAGACGAGCTGTTCGCCGACCTGCGCAGCCTCGGCAAGGAAGTGGCCATACTCGGCGGAGCCGGCTTCTGCCTGCTTTTGGCTGTCATCGCCGGCATCGCCGCCTCCATCACAAGGCCCCTCGGGAAACTCGCCGTCACGGCCGCGGAAATCGCCCGGGGCAACCTCGACGTCCAGGCCCCGGCCACCGCCGCCCAGGACGAGGTCGGGGTGCTGGCCCGGTCCTTTGACCAGATGCGTCTGGCCCTCAAGGACTACATCGCCAACCTGACCGCCACCACCAAGGCCAAGGAACGGCTGGAATCGGAACTCAAGATCGCCCGCAACATCCAGATGAGTTTTCTGCCCAAGCGGTTCCCGCCCTTCCCGGAGATCGACGCTTTCGAGCTGCACGCCGCCCTGGAACCGGCCTGGGAAGTGGGCGGTGACCTGTACGACTTTTTCCTGACCGGCGACGGCCGGCTGCTGTTTCTGGTCGGGGACGTTTCGGGCAAAGGTGTACCGGCGGCGCTTTTCATGGCCGTGACCAAGACGCTGATCAAGGGCATTGCCGAACAGGAATCCGACCCGGCCCAGATCCTGACCAAGGTCAACCGCGAACTGTGCGTGGACAACGAGTCCTTGCTGTTCGTCACCCTGTTTCTGGCCATCCTGGACACGGGCACCGGTCGTCTGACCTACTCCAACGCCGGCCACAATCCGCCGGCGCGCATCGGTCCGGACGGGGCGGTGTCCTGGCTGTCCCTGCCGCGCGGGGTGTTTCTCGGTATCATGGAGGAGGCGGTCTACCGCACGGCCGAAACCCGGCTGGCCCCGGGTGAGACCCTGGTCGCCTACACCGACGGGGTCACCGAAGCCATGGACCCGGACCAGAAGCTCTTCAGTTCCGAACGGCTCCTCGACCTGCTGGCCGTCCAGGCCGGCCACGATCCCGAGACTCTGGACACCGCCGTATTGGCCGCGGTTCGGGCCTTTGCCGGCAACGCCCCCCAGGCCGACGATATCACGGTCTTGTCCCTGCGTTATCGCGGCCGACACGACAGCTGATTGCTATTACAAAGATGGCCGAGATGTGACGCAGTTATACGTCACTACTGTTACCGTGTTAGGTCTGCATCTTCTTTCCAATTTCAGTTGCGTTTCAGTGGCAACCCCTGTATAAAGTTTGGAAGACGTCACCAGGAGAAACCGATGGAAGATTATTTGAAAGCAGCCTTGGAAATCGTGAAGGCCCAGGCCTCGGTCCGGACCATGACCGATGAAGAAATCACGTCCATGCTCAAAAACGTGGCCGCAGGAATCCAAGCAGCCGCCGATGCAGAGACTGTTCCGGCCGAAGCTTCGGTCCCGGCCATCGAGCCGTCCAAGGCTGTCAAGGAAAACAGTGTGGTGTGCCTTGAATGCGGCAAATCGTTCAAGGTCCTCACCAAAAAGCATCTTGCCGCCCATGGCCTTACTCCCGAAGAGTACCGGGCCAAATACGGCTATAAAAAAGGCGCGCCCCTGGCCGCAAAATCCCTGCAACGGGAACGGCGTAAGAAAATGAAGGACATGCGACTGTGGGAACGGCGCCGTAAGGCCCCGGCCGAGTAGACCGTGCCAGCCCGATGGGCTGTCCGACGCAGTCCCGCGTCCGGCACACGGCCGGACCTGCCACCGTACGTCCCGAGGGGCTCTGACGACCTTCGGGACGTACGTGTGCACCAGGCGGCACGGTCCCTCCGGAGAAAAGCATGCCCTGCCTCGACCGCGCCCTGACCGAAGTTCGTGCCAGCCTGACCTGGACAATCGAAGAAGTCGCCTCCGACGCCGAAGCGCCCGAAGGCTGGTCCAATCCGGAAACCCGGACCCATGTGCTGCTTGCCCCCCGACATCCGGGGAGCCGGCTCGCGCTGTTGCGCCAACTCGTCCACGCCGCCCTGTGCGAGCACATGCCCCGCCTCTATGCCTCGAGTACGGTCTGGGGCGTGTCCCTGGGCGGACAAGTCGTGACCCGCAAGCACTACCTGCGCGCCACCCGGGAGTGGTACGCCGCGGCCCGGCTGGCGGAGCTGTGCCCCGACGAGGTCGATGCCGCCCTGGCCAACGCCTCTGCCGCCGCCCGGGAGCGGCTGGCCACGATCCGGCCCTTTGTCCTCGACCGCCTCAACCTCGGCCCGGACGAACGCGGCCGCCTGGCCGACGGGCTCCTGCTGGCCCAGGTCAGACGCCGGCTCGATCCGGCCGCGGACACGGCCGACTCCGTCACCGGGGCCGTAGCCGCCGCCTATGGGCAAGTCGATCCCGAGGCGCCGGACATGCCGGGATTTCTCACCGTGGTCAACGGGCTGTGCGCGGCCACGGGCCGCCGTCCCTTCACCCCGGTGCCCCGCAAGGGCTACTGGATGGTACGGGAAAGTGACTCTGCGCCCTAGGTTCCAGTCGGTACGATGACCTTGAGCGGTTCGGTGACCGCGTCGTAACGGGCGAGTTTGAAAATGTGCTCCAAGGCCACACTGGACAGCTCAGAGCCCTTGGGCAGGACTTTGACCTGCTGCCCGGCCCGGGTCACGTACATGTCCTCGGCCAAAATCATCCGCTCCCGCAGCCCCCGCAGTCCCACCTGGGTGATGACGTATTTGCGCTCGTCACCGAGCACCTCACCCAGCATGGCCACCACATCCGGGTCATACATCCCGGCCGCCTGCTTGATGGCGTTGTAGGCCTCGGGCTTGGATTGCCCGGCGCTGGTCAGGCGATCGAATTCCAGCACCACCCGCAGGATGCGCGCCCCGAGCGGAATGTCCTTGCCCCGCACGGCATCAGCCGGGAAGCCGCTGCCATCGAAATTCTTCTCCTGGTAGGCGATGATCCGGGCCACCCCACCCATGCGCGGGATGTGGGCCACGAGCTTGGAGGCCACCTCGGTATGCTGGTGGTAGACGGCCGCGTCCTCGGCACTCAGGACCCGACCGCGCTCCACCTTGGTGATGATGGCGTCGGGCAGCATGATAAAGCCCATCAGGCACAGCATGGCCGCGGCATCGGTCTGCCAGGGGCTCGGGTCTCCGCCCAGACGCGACATGCGGCGCACGTAGGGCGCGATGCGCGACACCCGGCCGTACACCTCAGGCCGCAGCAGGGACAGCACGTCCGACAGCATCTTGAGACTGCCGCGAAGCGTTCCTTCGAGCAGTTCCCGCTCGGCCATCACCAACTGATGCTGTTCCACAGCCGCAGTGAGCGCCGCCTTCAGGGACTCGGTCTCGCACGGCTTGGTCAGGAAGCGGAAGATATTCCCCTCATTGACCGCACCGATGGCGGCCGTGAGGTCGGCAAACCCGGTCAGCATGACCCGCACCGTGTCCGGCCGCATCTCGCGCACCCGCGACAACACCGTGATGCCGTCCATGCCCGGCATGCGCAGATCCGACACCACCACGGCAAAGGCCGGACTGTCCTTGACCTTGGCCAACCCGGCCTCGGGTCCGAGGGCCGTTTCGACCTCGAACGCACTGTGGAGATTGCGCCGGAAACCGGCCAAAATCCGCTCGTCGTCGTCGATGAAGAGTACCCGCTTATTCAACGTCCTCTCCTTGCAGCAGATTCCGGCAAACCTCGCGCCAGACCGGCAGCCGACTGGCCAGACTCCGGGCCACCAAGGCCTCCATCCGCAACGGATGGGGCGCATAATGCTCGTTTATGACCACGATTTCGTGTTCCAGGGCATTGGCGGCATGGGTCAAGGTGACGGCCAGGGCCTCGGCCGCGCCGACCCGATCCGGTTCGTGATGCCGGGCCACGGCCAACACCACGGTCTCCTCAAAGCCCCACAAGCCGAGCAGATATCCACCGATCTCGGCATGGGACACGCCGAGCACCGCCAGTTCCGCCTCCCGGCTGGTCACGTTTTCGGCCTCGGTCAGGGCGAGCACCCGCTTGTAGTCCTCGGGGAAAAGCTCGGCCAACACGAGTTTGCCCATGTCGTGCACGAGCCCGGCCATGAAGCAGACATCCTTGTCGGTCTTGTCGGCCCCCTCCACACCGGCCAAGGCCTGGGCGCACCGGGCCGTGCCCAGGCTGTGCCGCCAGAGGCTGTCCAGGGAAAAATCCGGAAAGCGCTTCGCATCGAACCGGGAAAAAAGGGCCTGGGACAACACCAGCAGCCGCAAGGTCTCGACCCCGAGCAACGTCACGGCCTGTTCGGTGGAGGACACCCGCATGGGCAGGCCGAAAAACGACGAATTGACGAGTTTCAAAATGCCCGTGGCCAGGCCGATGTCCCGGGCGATGATGGCGCCCATGGTCTTGACCGAGACATTGGGAGACCGCAGGGCATCGGTGAGTTCGGTAAAGACCGACGGCAGCACCGGCAAGGTATCGATGCGGGCGATGGCCGGACGCAGGCGCTCGTCCCGGAACAGATCGCCCAGGCGCAACACCCGGCCGATGGTGGACTTGAGTTCCTCCGGCGGGCAGGGCTTGGACAGGAACTGGTGGGCGGGGCGGATCGAGCGCAACACGAAATCCCGGTCCGAGTGCCCGGACAGAATCAACCGGGCCGTACCCGGCCAGCGCTGACGCACCGTTTCCAGAAACTGCGGGCCGTCCATACCCGGCATGCGCGCGTCCGAAACCACCACATCCACGGGCAGTTCCTCAAGCACGGCCAGGGCTTCGGGGCCGCTCCCGGCGAAATGCATCTCCCAGACCTCGCGCTTGTCCCAGAGCATGCGGCGCAGGCCGCTCAACAATTGGGGTTCGTCATCGACAAACAGAATGCGTTGCCGCATGGCGGGACTCCTCCCAGACCGGGGTCCGTGCAAGGGCGCTCCCGGCCACGGACGCCGTGTTTCCCAAGTGTGATCATGGTAGCCTATCCCGGAAAAAAGGAAAGAACCCGGCGTTGCCCTTTTCTTGCCAGCCGCCGGCTCGACGCGTATCCGGTGTGTAGGCCAAAAGGCGCGTTCGCGTAAAGGAGAGCCCATGCCTGCAACGTCCGCGACACGGACCCACTTCGATGTCATCATCGTGGGGGGCGGTCCGGCCGGCCTGTTTGCCGCCCACCACCTGCGCACCCACTCGGATCTGAACGTCCTATTGCTGGAAAAAGGCCAGGAAGCCGGCAAGCGTCGCTGTCCCATACAGGGCCGGGGCGCCTGCCTGCGTTGCAAACCCTGCAACATCCTGTCGGGCATGGGCGGAGCGGGACTTTTTTCCGACGGCAAACTCAATTTCATCCCCAAGCTCGGCAAGACCGACCTGACCCAGTTCATGCCTCTGTCCCGGGCCCTGGCCCTGATCGACGAGACCGAAGCCATCTTCACCGCCCACGGCATGGATGGCCCGGTCTATCCCACGGACCTCGACCAGGCCCGCACCATCCGCAAGGAGGCCCGCAAGCTCGGCATCGAACTGTTGCTCATCAGGCAAAAGCACCTGGGCAGCGACCGGCTGCCCGACCATATCGCGGCCATGTGCGAGGGGCTGCGGCGCGCGGGCGTGGTCATCCGCACCGGCGAGGAGGTGCGCGACGTGACCGTGGAGGCCGGCCGGGTCACGGGCGTCGTGACGGACCGCGACCGCTACCGGGCGCCGGCCGTGATCCTGGCCCCGGGGCGGGTCGGCGCGGAATGGATGGGCACCCTTGCCCGGCGCCACGGCCTGTCCTACAGCCAGCGCGGCATCGAGGTCGGGGTGCGGGTGGAGGTCCACAACGACATCCTCCAGGACCTGACCGACGTCATCTACGACCCGACCTTTTTCGTGCGCACCCGCAAATACGACGACCAGACCCGGACCTTTTGCACCAACCAAGGCGGCTACGTGGCCCTGGAAAACTACCAGGACTTCGTGTGCGTCAACGGGCACGCCTACCTGGAGGCCAAGTCCGACAGCGCCAACTTCGCCTTTCTGTCCAAGGTGGTGTTGACCGACCCGGTCTCGGATAACCAGACCTACGGCGAGGCCATCGGCCGTCTGGCCACCATGATCGGCGGCGGCCAGCCCATCCTCCAGCGCTTCGGGGATCTCAAGCGCGGCCGCAGAAGCACCTGGAGCCGCATCCGGCGCGGCTCGGTCGAACCGACACTCACCTCGGTCACCTGCGGCGACATCGCCATGGCCCTGCCCGAGCGCATCGTGGCCAACATCGCCGACGGCCTGGAGCAGTTAAACGCCGTGGTGCCCGGGGTGGCCAACGACGAAACCCTGCTCTACGCCCCGGAAATCAAATTTTTCGCCACCCAGATCGACACCTCGCCCGACCTGGAAACAGGCGTGGCCGGCATGTACGTGGCCGGGGACGGCCCGGGCGTGGCCGGCAACATCGTCTCGGCCGCGGCCACAGGCCTCATTCCGGCCAAGGCCATCCTGGCCAAACGGACCAGCGGGAACTGACACGTGGCCCATCGCCGCCGCAAGCGGCATCGCTTTTAAAAATCCGGGTGCGGGCGAGCACCCGACAACCAAGGAGGCCTGCCGCATGCGCCCATTCCAACGCCTGATCATCCTTTTTCTGCTGCTGCTTTTGCCCCAGTCCGGCCTGGCCGGGGACGCCCTCTTCCTCAACCCGAACCAGGTCGATCTGTCCCGGCTCCTGGCCCCGCCGCCAGCCATCGGTTCCCCTGTCCAACTGCGGGAAATGGCCGAGCTGCTCGCCCTGCAACAAACCCGGACCCCCACCCAGGTGGCCTTTGCCCAGGCCGATGCCGAGCGTTCGGTGTTCCGGTTCGCCGACGTGATCGGAGAAAAATTCACTCCGGAAAACTGCCCGGTGACCGCCGATTTCTTTAAAAAGGTCGCCCATAGCGCCTCGGCCGTGGTCGATCCGGCCAAGGACCACTGGAACCGCACCCGGCCCTACGTGACCAATCCCGCCCTGGACCCGTGCGTGCGCAAGCCCCACGGACCGTCCTATCCCAGCGGCCACGCGACCTTCGGCACGGTCACGGCCATCGTCCTGGCCAATATGTTTCCGGAAAAAGCGGCGGCCATCTTTACCCGGGCCGCCGAGTACCGGCTCAATCGCGAAATCGGCGGCGTGCACTACCCGAGCGACGTGGAAGCCGGCTACCTCGCCGGCACGGTGATCGCGGCCTTCGAGCTCGACAACCCGGCCTTCCAGCTCGAATTCGCCCAGGCCAAAACCGAAGCGCGCCGCGTCCTCGGCCTGCCGTAAGCCGTGGAGGGGAGCCGGGGGGAAGCCTCCGGCGGCCAAAGGGCGCAGCCCGTTGGAAACCCTTCCTTGCATTTTGCCCATTGCCCCCATGCCGCCAGAGCCGGGCACACCGTCAGGCAATGGGGTAACGGTCGCAGAAGGAACAGGCGGGAACGCCATTGCGTCATGAAAAAGGCGGCCACGGGCACAAACCCATGGCCGCCGCATCATTTCCTCGACAGAGGCCGCATCTCAGTGGAGGCGTCCGTAGCGCTGCCGGTCATCCTCGCCGGCCGCGAGCCGGACCCAGACCGCCGTGCCCCAGCCCCACAGGGCGTTGGTGAGCAGCACCACGAGCGGCGTCCAGGCGCCGAGCCCAAGGCCGGCGAGCCCCGCCCCGTCCTGATCGGGATAGAGAATGAAAAGCTGGACCAGGGTGGGCCCCAGGCTCAACAGCAAGCCGCGCCAAAAAATCGAGGCGCCGCCCACATCCGGAACGAACACCAAGCCCCAGACCCCGCTCCACAACAGGCGCGGAAAGATCCAGGCCGCATCCCATTCAGGGGCGATGGTCACGCCAAGGGCGGCGGTCCAGCCGTACCGACCGGCCATCCAGGCCCCGACACTGGCCAGCAAGCCCCCGAAGACTCCCCCCGTGAAACAGGCGCTGACGCGCCCCAGAAGCCCCTGCATAATTCCTCCTCCCCCAAAAAACGGCGACCGCCCCGGCTGGCTACGGTCTGGCCACGATGACCATGGAGCGCACGCGATTGAGCAGGATGTGGGACGGTCCCACGGCCGGCACTTCCTCGCCGGCCCGCAGCGTGGTCACCACCACCCGGCCGATGACCAGCCGGCCGTCCCGACCGGTGCCGTTCGCCGTATGCAGCCCCCACATGTCGTGAAAAACCGCCGGATGGCCTTTCCACTCGCCCACATACACCAGGATATGCCCCTTCATCCACAGCAGGGTGCCAAAGGGCACGCCCTGGGACAGGATGACGGACTCCTTCTGGGCGCCGCCCATGTCGCCCAGGGGAATGGCGCCGCCGGCCGAGGCCTGGCTGCCGGAATTGCGCGGTAGATAAATGCCGAACGGCACGAACAGGTCATGGGTCATGGCCGAGCAGTCACGCCGGCCGTCCAGGCCGCCCCAGCCGTAGGGCTGGCCCATGAACTGGTTGCCCACGGCGGCCACGTTGCGCGGGGTCATGGGCATGGGCATGGGCACGGTCGCACCCGGCTCCGCGCTCGAACGCACGAGCCTGGCCTGGCCCGAAGTGTCGCGCACCGGCACGAGCACGTCCTGGGCGGCCGCGCCGGACATGGGGAACACCGCGCCCACATGGGCCGTGACCCCGGTCCCGGGCAGGGCGACCTGCTCCTTGATCACGGCGGCAAGCCTGGCCGAGGCAAAGGTTCCGATCAGGCTGTCGTCCACGAAGGCCACGTCCGTTGCCGGCAGCCAGCCGAAGGTCAGGGCCGATTCGGCCAGGTACCAGCCACCGTCGCGGCTGACATGGGTGACCAGCACGGGCGTGGCCGGCGGCAGGGCCGTGTGCTGCAGGTAATCGAAGGGATAGCCCTCGCCGGGCAGGCTCGGATCGGAAAAACGCGGCCGGGTGGTCGGCATGCCGCGCAGACTCGTGTTTTTCACGGTCACGGCCCGGCGCACGCTGTTGGGATACGCCCGCAAATTGGCTTCGGCATGGAGCGAGCCCGCGAATTCCGGGCCGTTGCGCTGGCCTCCGGTGCCAAAGCCCGGCGACTTCTCGAAGCGCACGAAAATTTCTTCCACCTGACGGCGGGTATAGGCGGGCCGGGTCTGGGACCAGGGCGCCATCCAGGTGCGCCGGAAGTCCTCCATGCGCACCCCGAGTTGTTCCTTGGGAATGAGTGGCCGATTGGCCGTGTCCCCACGCACGTAGGCGTTCAAGTCCTGGGGCATGACCCGCAGGTCCTCGATCTCCCCAGGGCCTCGGTGCGAGACCGGTGGCGGCGTGATGACCGGCGGGGTCGGCTTGGCACAACCGGCGGCAAAACAAAGAATACAGACCAGCAGCAAACGGCGGGAGACCGAAAGGAAATCACGCATGGAACACGCTCCAGCGGGTAGCTTGACCACCGGGCGGTTGGCGACTACCCCGATGGGTGGGAGGGTAGACGTTGGCGGGTTCGAATTCAAGTCCCGGCAGGGACATCGACGCAAAGGCCGGCGCCTCGCCGCGGAAACGTTCCCTGGTCGGACCGGAAACGGCCCAGGCCATTGCCGCGTTCCTGCCCCATCCCTTGCCCGTATCGGTCCGCGTCAGCGACCGGTCCAAGGGCGTCTCCCTGCGGTTTCTGCCCGAACGCGGTCTCGAGGTGGTCACGCCGCCCGGGGTGCCTTCCGATTATCTCGTCGCGGCCGTGGGCCAGCGCCGGGAATGGCTGGCCCGGGTGTGCGAACGGCTGGCCGCCGAGGGGGGGCTGCCGACCGGCGTTGCCCCGCAACGGCCCGAACGGCTGGTCCTCACGGCCTTTGCCCGGCAGTGGCGGGTGGACTACCTGCCTCGGGAGCGCGAGGGTTGCCAACTCACCGTGCGCGGTCCCGAGTCGGTGGTGGTCTCCGGGGCGGTGTGGGACGTGGCGGCCGTGACCGGCGTGCTGGCGAGCTTTTGCCGGGACCGGGGCGGGGCGCTGTTGCGTCAGGCCCTGGCAACGGTCAGTCAGGAGGCCGGACTTCCCTACGACGGGGTGACCATTCGCGCCCAGCGCACGCGCTGGGGCAGTTGCACGGCCAAGGGGCATATCAGCCTCAACTACACCCTGGCCTTCCTGCCCTGGGAGCTCGCCCGGCTGGTACTGCTCCACGAGCTGTGCCACACCAGGGAACTCAACCATTCCGCCCGTTTTTGGAATCTGCTCGAACGCTACGTGCCCGGCTGCCGCATCGTGGACGCCCGGCTCGGCGCGGCCCGGCATTACCTGCCCCTGTGGCTGCGCCAGGACTTCACGGCTGCTCCACGGTGACTTCTTCGAGATTTTCCCCGCTCAAATAAAACACCGTGATCGGCGCATCGGCCTCGCGCAGGATGACAAGGCGGTACAAGGGCCCGTCATCCAGCAGGGGGGCGAGGGTCTCGCACACCGTCGCGCCTTCCTCGGGGGAACACGCCTCGCACCAGACTTCGAAGCGCAAAGCGTCCGGTCCGGGCAGCACTTCCAGGTGGGCCACGGCCAGCCCGGTCAGAGCCTCTTCCAGCAGGCCGCCGATCTCGGTTTCGATCTCGCCCACACGTTCGAAAGCATAGTCGTCGGGATAGCGGATCTCGCCAAGTAGCCGGCATGGGGTATCGGGCATGGCCAAAACCCTCCTTTTTTGCGTCGCAGGCGTGGCTATCATGCCGAAAGGAGGGCCGCAACGCACCGCCGGGCTTGTGCCCGACCGGGCTGGGATATAGAGAGCAGGCATGACAAAACGCAAACGTGGAAAATCAAATAAGGGCCTCGGCAACGGCCCTGATGCCGGCGTGGTCCTGCGCCTCTTTCGCGAGGGGGGCAAGCCCCTGTCCGAAAAGGATCTCCAACGCGAAATAGGCCTGCCCAACGCCCTCAAGCAGGACCTGCACGAGGTGCTCAAGGCCCTGGAGGCCGAGGGCAAGCTCATCCGGGTGCAAAAAGGCTGGGGCCTGGTCGAAAGCATGCGGCTTATCACGGGCGTGCTCGAAATAAGCCGTTCGGGCGTGGGCTACGTGCTGCCCGACGACAAACGCCGCAAAGATATCTTCATCCATCCCAAGGACATCGGTGACGCCTGGCACGGCGACCGGGTCGTGGCCGCCATCACCCGCGAGCGCAAGGAGAAAAATCACGAAGGCCGGGTGGCCCGCATCATCGAACGCGGCGTCAAGACCCTGCCCTGCCGGGTGGTCAAGCGCATGGCCCAGGACCTCTTTCTGTGCCGCCCCACCGACACCCGCCACGGCATGAGCTTCATGGTGGACTATCTGCCCCCGGACGCCCAGTCCCCCGAGCCCCGGGTGGACGATATCCTGAACGTGGCCGTGGGCGAAAAGCTCGAATACAAGCTCTATTCCGGCAAGGGCCTGGACCTGCTCGGCGCCCAGGGCGACGTGGCCGTCCAGGAACGGCTGGTCAAGCTCAACCACGGCATCCCCGGCCCGTTCCCGGACAAGGCCCTGCGCCAGGCCGAAACCTTGCCCGAGGCGCCCGGCGAAGCCGACTTCGCGGGTCGCAAGGACCTGCGGGACATGGAGTTCGTGACCATCGACGGCGCCAAGGCCCGGGACTTCGACGACGCCATCTGCGTCAAAAAGCGCGGCCGGGGTTACACCCTCTGGGTCGCCATCGCCGACGTGTCCCACTACGTGCCCGAGGGCAGCGCCCTGGACAAGGAAGCCCTGGAGCGCGGCAATTCCTATTATTTTCCCCAGTCCGTGGAACCCATGCTGCCCGAACGGCTCTCCAACGGGCTGTGCAGCCTGAACCCCGCGGTGCCGCGCCTGGCCATGGTGGCGGAAATCGATTTCTCGGCCAAGGGCATCCCCGGCCGCACGGACTTCTATCCGGCCGTCATCGAGAGCAAGGCCCGCCTCACCTACGCCCAGGTCAACCGGGGCCTGCTTTTGGGTGACGAAGCCGAACGCCAGTCCATGGCCAAGGTCCTGCCCATGCTGACCACGGCCGAAACCCTGGCCCGGGCCATCAATGCCGTGCGCGCCGAGCGGGGCAGCCTCGACTTCGACCTGCCCGAACCGGAGATTCTCTTCAATTTCCAGGGCGAGGCCCAGGACATCCGGCCCAAGGTGCGCCACTTCGGCCATCAGATCGTGGAAGAGTTCATGATCGCGGCCAACGAGGCCGTGGCCCGGTTTCTGACCGAAAAGGGCGCCCCGGTGCTCTACCGCGTCCACCCCGAGCCCGATCCGACCAAGCTCGAAGCGCTGTTCGCCCTGCTCGGCCGCACGGACCTGGCCACCAAGCTCCCGGCCAAGCCCGGCGCCGGCGACCTTGCCGGCGTACTGCGCGACGTCTCCGGCTCGGACCTCGATTTCCTGGTCAGCCGGCTGGCCCTGCGCACCATGATGCAGGCCTCCTACTCGCCCAAAAACGACGGCCACTTCGGCCTGGCCTCCACCTGCTACTGCCACTTCACCTCGCCCATCCGCCGCTACGCCGACCTGGTGGTGCACCGCTCCCTCAAGCGGGCCATCACCGGCCAGGCCTTTCCGGAGAAAGGCTCCGCCCGGCTGCAAAAAGTGGCCGAGTACATCAGCCGCCGGGAGCGGGTGGCCATGGAGGCCGAGCGCGAAATCCTCAAGCGCGTGACGGTGCTTTTCCTCTCCGACAAGGTGGGCCGGCAATTCACCGGGGTCATCGGCTCCCTGGCCGATTTCGGCTTCTGGGTGGAACTCAAGGAGGTCATGGCCGAGGGCATGGTGCGTCTGTCGTCGCTGTCCGACGACTACTACACCTTCCTCCCCGAGCGCCACGAACTCCTCGGCGAACGCACGGGACGACGTTTCCGGCTCGGCCAGAGCGTCTGCGTGGAATTGACCGGCGTGGACATGGGCCGGCTGTCCGTGGACCTCGGCCTGGTGGAGGGCGGCGAAGCCTCCCAGGCCGCCCCCCGGGCCAAACGCAAACCCGCCCGGCGGCGCAAGCGGTCGTGAGGTTAGGCCAGAACAGACACAGCCACTTGGAGTTTTTGGAGGTGGTATGACGCGAACAGGCCCGCCAGAATGGCAGACGGCCCTGATCGGGACGGCGATCCTTTTACTGACCCTGGCCTTGCCCGGCACGGCCCGGGCCGCCGAGGCGACCCTGCGCATTCCCGGCACCGGGGACAGCCAGGATCTGCTGCGCGCCGTGGCCGAGGCCCTCATGGCCCAGGAACCGGGCCTGACCGTGGAGGTGCCCGACTCCGTGGGCTCGACCGGCGGCATCAAGGACGTTCTGGCCGGCAAGGCCGACCTGGCCCGCTCCGTCCGCCCCCTGCGGGACGCGGAAAAGGAGCAGGGCCTCGTGGAATGGGTCTTTGCCGAAACGCCGGTCGTCTTCGCGGTCCACCCGTCGGTGACGGGTGTGACCGGCCTGACCGGCGCCCAAGCCCTGGGTGTGTACGCCGGCAAGATCACGGACTGGGCGGCCCTGGGTGGCCCGGCCGGCCCCATTTCCCGGGTCACCCGGGAAATGCCGGAAAGCTCCCGGGAGGTGCTCAACGACGTCATCCCCGGATTCGCGGTCCTCGGCACCGAAGGTCAGGCCGTGGCCTACTCCACGCCCGAGGCCGTGGAGATGGTGCGCCGCCATCCCGGCACCATCGGCTATTTTTCCCTGACCGCCATGACCGGGACCGATCTCGTCCCCCTGGTCCTTGACGGCGTGCCACCCACGCCCGAAGGCTTGGCCACGTCTCCCAAGGCGCCGCGTTTCCGGCTGTCCCTGGTCTACCATCCGCCCCTGTCCCCGGCCGGGGCCCGGTTGGTGGCCTTTCTGACCAGCCCCCAGGGCAAGGCCCTGCTCGGGCGCTTCGGCTGCCGCCCCCTGGCCGGGCCGCCCACCCCTCCCTGATGTTACGCTCGCTCCACGCGCAGGTCCTGGCCGGACAACTCATCCTGGCTGTCCTGCTCACCTTGGTCCTGGGGATCAGCTTCTATCAGGTGGCGGCCAAAATCCTTGAACGCAAGGAATGGGAGCAGGTGCATCTGCTCTCCCAGGGCTTGGCCCGGGAGACGCACCAGGCCATTGTACGCTGCGAAGCCCAGCTCGACCGCATGGGCTCGGGCCAGGAACTGGAGCGTTTCGCCGACAGCCACAACTTCCACATTCTCCAAGCCCTTTTTGACAAGTCGAAGGATTTCTTCACCTCCATCGCCTACATCACCCCCCAGGGCGTCCAGGAATACGCGGCCCTGGGGCCGGGCTACTCCGACCGGGACACGGACCTCGGCACGGACCCCCTCGTGGCCGATTGCCTCAACGCCCCCAACCGGATCGTCTCGGCCGTACGACTTTCCCGGAAAAACGGCCCCCAACTCGTCCTGGCCCTGTCCAAGCGTTCGCCCTTCGGCACGAACATGGGCGCCCTGCTGGCCGCCATTCCGCTGTCCCGGCTGGCCCAAAGCGCCCTGGACCTGCATATGGAGCACGGCGGTTACGCCGTGTTGGCCGATGCCGCGGGCCGGCTGTTGACCATGACCGATGCCGACGGACAGCCCCCGCAACTGTCCGCCGGCTCGCACCTGGCCGAAGCCCTGGCCGAAGGCCGAAACGGCGTGGTGCGGGAAACCTTTTTCCATCAGGACAGCCTCATCGGCCTGTCCGGCATCGGCCGCCACGGCCTGGCCACGCTGGTGGTGCAGCCGCGCCGGACGGCCATCGGCTCGGAACTGGATGGGCTGCGATCCCTGACCGTGGGGATCGCCCTGCTGGCTTCCGCCCTGGCCGGTCTGGCCGCCCTGTGGCTCAGCAACGGCCTGACCCGCCCCATCCGGCAGTTGGCCGCGGCCGCCCAGACCGTCTCGGCCGGTGACCTGGCTGTCCAGGCACCGGTGACCGGCCCCCGGGAAACCCGGGAGTTGGCCCGCTCGTTCAACACCATGACCACCGCCCTGGCCCGATCCCGGGAACGCATGGAGCGGGATCGTGACAACCTGGAACACATCCTGGCGGCCATGAACGAAGCCCTGGTTGTGGTCAACCGCCAAGGTCGGGTGGTCATGCTCAACCGGGCCGGCCAGGACCTGCTGGGGTACTCCCAGGAGGAAATCGCGACGCGGCCCGTGGAAGAGCTCCTGGTACCCGACGACCCCCTGGCCGACTTCATGGTCTCCGAGGACACCTGGCGTCTGCTCGACCACAGCGGCTTGACCGGCCTGGAAAAGACCCTCGTGAGCAAGTCGGGCCGGGAAACGCCCGTGCTCGTCTCCCTGGCCCTGCTCCGCGGACAGACCGGAACCCTCGAAGGCGTGGTCTGCCTGGCCATGGACATCACCGAACGCAAGCGGGCCGAGGCCCTGACCCGGGCCCGCCGGGCCGCCGAAGCCGCCAGCCGGGCCAAGACCGAATTTCTGGCCGTGCTGAGCCACGAAATGCGCACCCCACTCAATATCGTGCTCGGCATCCTCGAACACCTGCTCGAATCCTCCACTGCCCTGTCCACCCGGCAAGCCCTTGAGCTGGCCCTGCGTTCGGGCCGTTCCCTGCTCGACGTCATCGTGGCCATGCTGGACTATGCCGGGCTCGAAGCCGGCCGGGTGCTGCTGCGCCGCCAGGCTTTCGACCCCAGGCATCTGGCGGCCGCGGTGGCCGAACGCCATCTCACGGCCGCCAAGGACAAGGGGCTGCACCTCAACCTCACGGTGGCCCCCGAAGTGCCTTCCCGGCTGATCGGCGATCCCGACCGGCTCGGCCAGGCCCTGTCCAATCTCCTGGCCAATGCCGTGCGCTTCACGGCCCTGGGCGAAATCCAACTGGCCCTGCTCAACATCACGCCAGGGAATGACACCACCCGGTGCCGGCTGCTGGCCATTATCTCGGACACGGGCATGGGCATCACCGACGCCAAGCTGGAATACGTGTTCGAGCCCTTCACCCAAGAGGACGCCACTTCCACCCGCCGCTTCGGCGGCCTGGGCCTCGGGCTGGCCATCACCCGGCGCCTGGTGCTGCTCATGGGCGGCAGTCTGTGCCTGGACAGCCAGGCCGGGGAAGGCACGGACGCCTATCTCGGCCTGACTCTGGAACAGGAAGCCGTGCGGGAATCCGAGGCGTTCGATATTTAGGGAAGGGGCGGCCAAGGCCGCTGTCGGGGACGACCAGGAGGGAGGATGCACCCCCCTCCCGGTCAAGCGGAACGCCCGGTGAGCCCGGGCGCTTTCGGACTATTTGTTGCCGGAACTGAGGAACAGCTCCTTGGCCGTGCCGGGCTCGAACTGATACCGAGCCGCCTTTTCCCAAAAGTACTTGCCTTCTTCGAACTTGAGCACCCAGAAGTCGAAATCCCAGTCCTCCCGGCGATCGCCCTGGTCATTCAAGGCCAGCCAGCCGGTCACGCCGTACATGCGCTCGCACACCTGGGGCAGCAGCTGCTTGAACCGGGCGAAGTCCGTGGCGCTCCCCGCGGATTGGGCCGTGAAAAACAGCGCCCAGGCCGCGTCATAGGCCACCAGGCTCTGGGTGTCGGGGAAAAGGTCGGTCTTGTCCTGGATGCGCTTTTCCGTGAGGGAATAGACATTGGCCCCGCCCTCGCCGTAGCGCGGACTGGCCAGCCGGACCTTCATGGCAAAGGCGGCGCTTTCCTGGTCCTTGGCAATGGGATCGTACATGGCCGTGGCGTCGCAGCCGTACCAGGGCACGGCGGCCAGTTCCGGCCGCTTGGCCGCGGCCTTCAAAATGGGCACCACCTCGTCACCGCCGGCGAAGTAGATGGCCACCCGGCCGTTTTTGGAACCGGAACGCGAGGCCTGGACCAACTGGCGGCTCAAGTCGTCGAGAATGGGGGTAAAATCCCGCCGGTCCGCGGCATAGCGCGCACCGGGCATGGCTTCGCCGCCGAGCTGCTTGAACCGGGCCTTGACGTGCACGACCAAGTCGTCACCGTAGCGGTCGGCCCGCCACAGCGGCACGATGGTGGCCACGCCTTCCTGGCGGATCAGGCTGGTGACGGCCTCGGCCTGGTAGGTGTCCGACGGAGACAGGCGAAAGAGGTTGTCACCCTTCTTGGACAGGAAGGGGCCGGAACTGCCCTGGCTCACGAGCAGAAGATTGTTTTTGTCGGCGTAGTCCAGGCAGGCCTCGGCCTCGGCGTCGGAAAAGGGACCGATAAAGACTTTGATGCCGCGGCCCGCCAAGGCTTTGAGCTTTTCCACGGCCTGGGTCGGATCGCCGCCGGTATTTTCCACACTGATGCTCATCTGGCCCGAGGCGCCGCTCGCGGCCAGGTAGGCATTAATATCGGCCTGGGCCAGTTCCAGGGCCACCTTGGAGGTTTTGCCCCGATCGGCCAGGGGGCCGGTCAGGGGGAGCAGGGCCCCAAAGGCGAGTCCGCCTTTCTGGGCGGCGGCCAGATCGGCCAGGGCCAGCACCACCAGCACCACCAGGGCCGCCAGCCGGCCCGTCCTGCCCAAACGCCCCCACGGGCGCACATGTCGCGAATGCATGGATCGCTCCTTGTCCCCGTCCGTCGGGGCCGGGGAATGCGCGTCAAACGCGGCTGGTAGCATAGCCGCAAAAATACCAAAAGGAAACCGGCCGGCCGGGAAGGCCCGAATCCGCCCCCTTTCCAAAGCCCGGCCCATGGCGTAGGAGGATCAATCGACCCTTGGCGAGCCGTGCCTCGCCGCACCCGTTTCGTCCATAGGGTACCGGCCATGCAAAACGGCAGCGTTGCCTCTGTGAAGTTTTCCAATACGAACCACCAGACCGACGATTTGGCCAGCATGACCATTTTGCTGGTGGAGGACGACGCCATCAATCAACTTGTGGTCAAACGCCTGCTCGAACGGCGCGGCCATGCCGTGACCGTGGCGGACAATGGGCTCGACGCCCTGGACCTGCTCAGGCACGCCGCCTTTGACTGCGTCCTCATGGACGTGGAGATGCCGGGACTGGGCGGGGTGGAAACCCTGGCCCGGCTGCGCGACGCCACGATCTATGGCCCGGCCGCGGCCACGCCGGTGGTGGCCCTGACCGCCCATACCACCCCGGGCTTCCGGGAAGGCCTGCTGCGACGGGGATTTAACGATTTCGTCCCCAAACCCCTCGACATGGCGGAACTCGAAGCGGCCCTGACCCGGGTCGCCGTCGGGACCGCGACCGGAGCCTAGGCCCATGCGCCTGCTCATCGTGGAAGACGACCTGGAAGCCGCTGCCTACATGTCCAAGGGGCTCAAGGAATCCGGGTATGTGGTGGACCATGTGGCCGACGGCCGGGAAGCCTTGTACCGGGTGGCGGCCGAACCCTACGACGCCGTGGTGGTGGACCGGATGCTGCCGGGCGTGGACGGGCTCACCATCGTGCGCACCATGCGCTCGGCCGGCAACACCACCCCGGTCCTGATCCTGTCGGCCCTGGGCGACGTGGACGACCGGGTCAAGGGTCTCAAGGCCGGCGGCGACGACTATCTGGTCAAGCCCTACGCCTTTGCCGAGCTGCTGGCCCGGCTGGAGGCCTTGCTGCGCCGGGGCCGGGCCGACGCCCCGGACACCATGCTCAAGCTCGCGGATCTGGAAATGGATCTGGTCGCCCGAAGTGTCCGCCGGGCCGGCAAGCCCATCGAGCTCAAGCCCAAGGAATTCGCCCTGCTCGAATACCTCATGCGCCATGCCGGCCATGTGGTCACGCGCACCATGCTGCTCGAAAACGTCTGGGACTATTCCTTCGATCCCCAGACCAACGTCATCGACGTCCACATCAGCCGCTTGCGCCAGAAGATCGACAAGGGCCACGACAAGGCCCTGCTTACGACCATCCGGGGCGCCGGGTACAGCCTGCGTGATCCCAACTAAGCTCTTGCGCTCCTCCACCCTGCGCCTGTCCATGATCCACATGGTCGCCTTCGGCCTGTCCGTGCTGGTGCTGCTGTGGTTCATCTACTCGTCCACGGCCGGATTCATGGAACGCCAGACCGACGAGACCATCAATGCCGAGATCCAGGGCCTGTCCGAGCAGTACAGCCAGCTCGGCCTGACCGGCCTCATCCGGGTCATCAAGACCCGGGTGGCCCGGGACAAGGCCGGCCAGAGCGTCTACCTGCTCACGGACTGGAAGTTCAACCCCCTGGCCGGCAACCTGAGCGAATGGCCCAAGTTCCGGGATACGGGCTCGGGCTGGTCCGACGCCACCTTGGAGGACACGGAGAATTTCGAACCGAGGCGCGTGCGCATGCGCTATTTCCTGCTGCCGGGCAATTTCCATCTGGTGGTCGGCCGGGACGTGTCGGAACGGGTCAAGGTGGAGCGGCTCATCATTGACGCCCTTATCTGGGGGCTCGCCTTCACGGTGGTGCTCGGCGGCGTGGGCGGAGTCCTGACCAGCCGTTGGATGCTCAAGCGCATCGACGTGATCAACCGGGCCAGCCGGGAAATCATGAACGGCGACCTGACCCAGCGCATCCCCCAGCGTGGCACCAGCGACGAATTCGACCGCCTGGCCGAAAACTTAAACGCCATGCTCGACCAGATCGTCCGGCTCATGGACGGGGTCAAGCAGGTGTCCAACAACATCGCCCACGACCTGCGCGGGCCGCTGAACCGCATCCGGTCGGGCCTGGAGATGTCGCTGTTGCGCGCCCACACGCCCGAGGATTACCGGGCCGCCCTGGAACACACCATCGGCGCCATCGACAACCTGCTCCAGACCTTCAACGCCATCCTGACCATTGCCCAGGCCGAATCCGGGGCCAGGCGGCAGGATTTCCAGGATCTGGACGTGAGCGCCCTGGCCGAGGACGTGGCCGAACTTTACGAACCCCTCGCCGAAGAAAAGGGCTTGACCCTGGCGGTCGTGCCCGCCCCGGGCCTGACCGTGCCCGGCAACCGCCATCTTTTGTCCCAGGCCCTGGCCAACCTGCTCGACAACGCCGTGAAGTACACCCCGCCCGGCGGCACGGTGACCCTGTCCCTGGCCGCCACGCCGACCGGCGCGGAAGTGGCCGTGGCCGACACCGGACCGGGCGTGCCCGCCGACCGGCGGGACTGGGTGCTCGAACGCTTCACCCGCCTGGAGACCAGCCGCAACACGCCGGGCAGCGGCCTGGGGCTGTCCCTGGTCGCGGCCGTGGCCGGTCTGCACCAGGCAAGCCTGCGCCTGGAGGACAACGCTCCGGGCCTGCGGGTGGTGCTGACCTTCCCCACCGGCCGGGCCTGAGGCCGCCGTCATCGCGGCTTTGTCGCAGTCCGGTCACAATATGAACGAACGTTCATAATCCGGCCATACCCGTTTCATGCGGTCGTTCTATCAAGTAACCGTCGTTGGTGGCCAAGGCCCCACCGACTGGTCTTCCACAAAATCGAACCCTCGACCTGGCACGGTCAGCCCCGGATGGCCCCTCCCGTCCGACCAAGTTCCAGGTCACTCTCCTCTCCCTCCTTGCTCGAAGCCCCCGCTCCCCGGCGGGGGCTTCCTTTTGGCGGAGGCAGGGAAACCCGAGCGCCCCCCCGCCCATCCCTAACCAGAATTCATGTTGCGGCCATACCGCCTTCATGGTGCGGGTCTATCTCTCCAAGCAACGGGACACGGCTTCCCCCTCCAGCCGGCCCGTCAGGCCCCTCGCCTGAAATATGACCCACGGGCGGTTCCCCTCCCGCCCCGCAAAACGAACGCTTCTCCCCCTCGAACGAAGCCCCCGCTCCCCGGCGGGGGCTTTCTTTTTCGGGGGTGCCCGAGGCAGCCAAACCCCGGCCCGAAACCCTACAGGGAATTCATGTGGCGGCCATGCCCCCTTCATGGTCCATGCCTACTTTACTCTCGACGGCGAATCGGTCTGTCCCCCCGGGCCGAAACGCCGCACCCTCGACCTTGCCGGTGAGGATGCGCACCACATCCTCGCCGTTCCAAGGCCCCTCTCCTCCCTCCTCAACAGGCTCCCGCTTCCCCGGCGGGAGCCGCTGTTTTGTGGGCCTGGCAACACGGTCCGCACCAAAACAAAGGCCCGGAAGCGCACCCACGCTTCCGGGCCTTCAAAAAACCATGCAATGCCTCGCGGCACGTTCCTCCGGCCCCGGGACTCCGAAAGGTAGAGTCTCTCGGCCGTCGGAGGCGCTTTCTATCCCGGCCTTCCTACCGCGCCTTGCCCGCTTTTTCAGCCGCATAGACGGCATCGAGCACGGCCTTGGCGCCCTTGGCCAGCAACGCATCGGCCAAGGCGCGGCCCAACTCGACCGCTTCGCGACGCGAGCCGGCGACGCTGTCGCGAAAGACCTGGCCGTCTTCTGGATCGGCCACCAGGCCCTCCAGGCCGAGGTCGTCGCCGTTCACCACGGCATGAGCCGCGATGGGCACCTGGCAACCGCCTTCCAGCCGGCCCAGGAAGGCGCGTTCCGCGGCCACGGCATCCCGGCTGTCGGGATGGTCGAAAAAGGCCACGAGCTTTTCGGTGCGCTTGTCGCCGGCCCGGTACTCCAGGCCCAGGGCGCCCTGGGCCGCGGCAGGCAGGAAATCCGGCGGGCCGAGGCGGATCATTTTGGGCGCGGAAAGCCCGAGCCGGTTGCAGCCGGCCGCCGCCACCACGATGGCATCGAACTGGCCGGCAAGAAGCTTGCTCACCCGGGTGTCCAGGTTGCCGCGCAAGTCCACGATGGAGAGATCCGGGCGCAGGCCGAGCAATTGGGCCTTGCGGCGCAGGCTGCTCGTGCCGACCGTGGCCCCGGCGGGCAAGGCGGCTAGGCTGTCGTAGGTGACGGACAGAAGCAAATCCGTCGGCTCCTCGCGCTTGGGGATGACCCCGAGCACCAGGCCGGCCGGCTGTTCGGCCGGCACATCCTTCATGGAGTGCACGGCCAGGTCGGCCCGGCCGTCGAGCAGCGCTTCCTCGATCTCCTTGACGAAAAGCCCCTTGCCCCCGACCTTGGCCAAGGGCACGTCCAGGATCTTGTCACCCTTGGTCTTGATGGGGAGCAGGTCCACGGTGAGGTCGGGATGGGCTTCGCGCAACCGATCGGCCACGTGATGGGCCTGCCAGAGGGCGAGCTTGCTGCCCCGGGTGGCGATAACGAGTTTTTCAGGCATGGGACTGTCCGCTTTTCCTCACGGCCGCGGTCGCGGGATGTCCGCTCCACCGCAACGCCGCTGTTTTTTCCCGGGTTTCCAAGGGGCCGCGCCCTTTGGTCGCCGAAGGCATCCCAGCAACCCAGCCTCTTTTTAATGGCAGGTCGCGCAACTGCCGCCCGAACAGCCGGCGCAGCCGCCGCCCGAAGACGACGACGTGGCCGTGCGGGCACCGGTCTGGCCGGCGCCGGTGCGGGTGCGGCAGGTGGACATGAGCTTGCGCGTCTTGGTCGAGGCGCATTTGGGGCACGGCGGACAGGTGGTGGCGCTGGCGGAGACGATCTCCTCGAACTGGGCGCCGCAGTCGTCGCAACTGTATTCATAGATGGGCATGACAAATCACTCCTTCGCGCCGTTGGCGCCGGGACGGGACAGTCGGCGGGCGGTCGGCGCCTGCGCCCCTACCGTTCCTCGAGATACGGCCGCAGCTCCATGACCGCCTCGAAGAGGTAGTGGTCGGTGAGCTTGCACAGCAAGTGGCCCACGGTGATGTGGACCTCCTGGATGAGGGCGGTACGGTCGTGGGGCACGAGCAGGGCGTAGTCGCACAGTGGCACGATGGCGCCGTTGCGTCCGGCCAGGCCCACGGTGAGGCAGCCTTTTTCCCGGGCCGAACGCAAGGCGGCCAGGACATCGGGGCTGTTGCCGGAGGTGGAGATGCCGACACACACATCCCCCGGCGCGGCCAGGGCCTGGACCTGTTTGGCGAACACCTGCTCGAATCCGTAGTCGTTGCCTATGGCGGTAAGCACGGAAGTGTCGGTGGTCAAGGCCAGGGCCGGAAGAGGCGGGCGTTCCAGCTCGAACCGGTTGACGAATTCGGCGGCCAGATGCTGGGCATCGGCAGCCGATCCGCCGTTGCCGCAAAAAAGGATCTTGCCGCCCCTGGCCAGGGACACGGCCAGAGCCCGGGCCACCTGGTCGACCAGGGCGGCGTTGTCCGCGAAAAACCGCGTCCGCAGGGCCGCACCTTCCTCGGCATAGTCGATAATCAAGCGCTCCGCGCTTTCGGACATGGTTCCCTCCACACCGCACGCCGCCTCCAAAGGCGGCGCGGTCGGTTCTCTTTAGCCAAAGGCCGGGGCCCTGACAACGCGAAAGGCTCCTGTTTGAATTCCGTTGGAAAAAGGCTAGGGTGCCCCAGACCGCTTCTCCCCTGGGCAGTGAAGACCATGCAACCAGAGTTTCTCGACCGGGTATCCGACGAACATTGCGTCAGCCTCATCGGCATGGCCGGCGCCGGCAAGTCGACGCTCGCCACCTTGCTGGCCCGCCGGCTGGGCTGGGCCTGCCTGGACACGGACCGGCTCATCGAGGCCACCCGAGGCCGGAGTCTGGCCACATTGCTCCAGGAGCTCGGGCCGGACGGTTTTTTACATCTGGAGGAGGACGTCGTCTCCGACCTGTCGGTCAAACGGTGCGTGGTGGCCACGGGCGGCTCGGTGGTCTACTGCCCCAAGGCCATGGCCCGGCTCAAGCAGAGCGGGCCGGTGGTGTATCTCGCCATCGACCTGCCCACGTTCCTGACCCGGGTGGGCGATGTGCGCAAGCGGGCCTTCGTCATCCCGCCGGGCCAAAGTCTGGCCCAGGTCCATGCCGCGCGCCAACCGCTCTACGAGGCGGCGGCGGACCTGACCGTGGTCAGCTGCGGGGTCACGCCCGAGACCTGCGTCGAAAACATTTTGCGAGGCATCAACCGGTGATTCCTTCCTTTCCCGCTTCCCGTATCCGCGCCGTGCTGCGCAAGCTGACCGGCCTGTACGCGGACATGGACGCGGCCTATGTGGCGGCCGCCCAGGCGGCCGGCCTGTCGTGCGCCGGCTGTGCCGAAAATTGCTGCACGAGCTATTTCCAGCACCACACCCACGTGGAATGGCTTTACCTGCTCGAAGGGCTGCGCACCCTGCCCGAGGGGCGCCGGGCCGACTATCTGGCCCGGGCCCGGGCCTATCGCGACGAGACGGCCGCGTGTCTGGCCCGGGGCGAAATCCCGCGTCTCATGTGCCCGGTCAACGACGACGGGCTGTGCGGCCTGTACGACCACCGGCTCATGATCTGCCGGCTCCACGGCGTACCCAACGTGCTGCTCGGACCGGGCGGCATCCGGGAATTTCCCGGTTGCGGGCCCTGCCAGCGCCTGGCCGCGGCCCATCCGGGCAACTTTCCGGCCATGGACCGCACGCCGCTGTTGCGCCGCCTGGCCGGACTGGAAATGGAACTGTGGGGCAGCCGGCCGGGCCGGCCGCCCAAGGTGGACCTGACCTTGGCCGCCATGCTCGTGGCCGGGGAAACCGCAAGCTGATCGCGGCGAGGAACGGTTATGCGCGCACGGCCATTGGACTTGGCGGGCGTCCTGCTGCCAATGCTTTTTGTCGCGGCCTTGAGTCTGGCCGGAGCCGGCTGCACCCGGATTTCCGTGGCCCATCTCGAAGCCAAGCCCTGGCGGGCCGGATTGGCCGAGACGGTGACCACGAAGTACTGGCGCTTCGCCTATACCGCCTACCTCAGCGGCGAAGCCTACGGCCTGCGCGGCATGGCCACCCCGGTTCCGGCCGTGCTGCCGTCCTGGGCCGACAGGCTGGATGAACTGACCATCACGGTCTTCCTGCGGGATGCCTCGGGCAATGTGATTGCCCAGGCGGACAAGACCTACCGCGGTATGCCCCTGCGCCCGGATGCGGCCATGCCCTTTTCCTTCGAGCTGCATCCCGGCCCGGTCGCGGCAGCCGGCGATCTGTCCGTCTCCTTTGGCTATAAGGCGCTGTACGGGTCTTCCAAGGCCCGGGCGGCCCTGCCGGCCGCGGGGCCACCGCCGGCCGGCACTGTGTTTTTCGCGAGCGAGGGCGCGATCACGCGGCGCTGATCGGCTCGGCCGATCCGTCCTTGTCTCCAAACGCCACGCGTATGGCCCATGATGTCGCACCGCATGCGTAAATTTGTTCTTGTCGGCCTGCTGCTCGCGGCCCAGGTGCTGCTCGCCTGCTGGATCGTGGATGTTCTGTTCCGCCGCTACGAGCGGGATCATCTCTTGTCCTACGTCTCCATGCAGGCCGGCACCTATGATCCGGCCGCCCTGCTCTTCAACGACCACGGCGAGCGCATCACCCGGAAAAAAGCCCCGGGGGAATTCCGGATTCTCGCCTTCGGCGACTCCTACACCTATGCCATCACCGACCCGAACCTGAGTTTCTGCGCGGTCCTGGAACGGGAGCTTTCCAAGCGCCTGGGCCGCCCGGTGCGCGTGGTCAACCTGGGCTATCCCGGCGTGTCCTTCCCGGAATACATCAACAACATTTTTTTCTGGACCCAGGCCCTGGAATACGACGCCATCCTCAGCAACATCTTCATCGGCAACGACTTCGAGGACGTGCGCCACATCCCCTACGACCCCAAGGCCATCGAGGCCGGGCTCCGGTCCCTGTGCACGCGTGGCCTGCCCTACGGCCCCAACACCCTGGTGCCCTATCTCTACGCCTTCCGCTTCCTGGACTACCTCAAGGCCGATATCCTCAACGAGATGCTGCGGTCACCGGTGCTCAGCCGCGTGTTCCACATTTCCGACCCGACCGGCGAGTTCCCCAATCCCCCGGGCTACCGCACCATGCTCCAACTCAGCCAGGAACGCATCGACATCAAGCACCGGGTCAATTTGCAGCCCTACAACAGCGCGCTGCTCTACAAGCAGGACAACGCCCTGCCCTGGTACCGACTCCATCTGGCGATCCTGTCCCGCTTCGCGGCCAAGGGCGTGCCGGTGCTTGTCACCCTGAGCCCGCCCCCCTGCGTGATCTCCCAAGACATCGCCGCCCGGACGCGCCAGGCCATGCACCTCGCGCCCGGCGACATCGACCTGTCCCTGCCCCGGCGGCTCACCCTGGAACTGGCCAAACAGGTGGGGCTGCCCGTCTGCGACGTGCTCGATCTGACCCCCTGCCTGTCCGAGCGCACCCCGACCGGAGAACCCACCTACGTCCCGGATACGCACTGGAGCATCGCCGGCAACGCCTGGGTCGGCAACCTGCTGGCCGAGGAACTGGCCCGGCGCTGGTTCGGCCAAAGCGTGCCCGTGGCCTGTCCCCAGCCCACGCCAGCCTTCGAAACCATCCCGGCCAGCCAGTTCGGCCCCGGCGACACCCCCGAACGCCTGGTCAACCAGGTCGTGGGCGGCTGCCAAGCCCTCCCGCCCGGCAAATAGGGGACGGGGAGGGAGGTCGTAAGAAAGCCTCCGGCGGCCAAAGGGCTGCGCCCTCTGGACTCCCACTTCGGCTAGCACGGCGTTTATCCAGCCATTTTTTAATAAAATTTCTTCCCGCCAAGGGGTCCGGGGGGATTATCCCCCCGGCCGCCGGAGGCATTCTTCACCGCCGGAGGCGTTCCCCCCCAGCGTCTGCCGAACCCGGCCCGAGGGATCGGCCAGGGTTAGGCGGCGGGCGAAGCGGGTGGCCTGGCCCTGACGTTCGGCCGTGGCCGCGGCCAGAGCCAGTTCGTCCAGTCCGGCCTGGCGTCGGAAGGCCCGCAAATCGGTCAGGCCCAGTTCGAGTCCCAGCGTCCAGTCATCGGGATGATGCAAGGTCAGGGTGGAGAGAAAGCCCAGGCGTTCCACCTGCCGTCCGGGCAAACGCCGCAGCAGGCGCTCCAGGGAGCGCACCGCCTCCAGGTCGTCGGGTCGGTCACACAGCACGGCCATCAGGCACTGTGCGGCATCGACCGGCACATGGCAGGCCGGTTCGAAGGGCAGTCCCGGCGAGGCGGCCCGGCTGGCGGCCTCGAACTCCCGGACGAAAAAGAGCAAGGCGTCGCGCAGCCCGGTCAGACGTGGGGCATGGGACCGGCCCTGGCCCCGGCACCAGGCCACATAGGCCCGCCCGGCCGTGGCCGCGTCGCCCAGACGCCAGGCGCCCAGGCAGCAGGCGGCCGCGCAGGCGAGATCGCCGGACAGTCCCGGCTCGACCAGACAGACGGAAGCCAGGGTGCGCACGGTCTCCAACTGTCCGGCCTCGGCGGCCATGGCCACCCGGACGGCCATGATCCCGGGAAGGGCCGGAGCGGCCTCCAGACGTTGCCAGAGGACATCCGGGGCCAGGGGCAGCTGACCGGCCCGGACCAGGGCATGGTCGACCAAGGCGGAGGTAGCCGCGGCGGCCGCTCCCCGGACACCAGGCCCGCCGGCCTCCTGGGCCAAGGCCAGCAGCTGGCCGGCCCGATGTTCGGGCAAGTGCCGGTCGGCCACGGCCGACCAGGCGGCCCGACCCAGGGCTTCAGCCTGCTCCGGATGCCGGGTCGCCCAGGCAAGCTTGGCGTCGAGTTCGAGGACGTCGTCGTAAAAAAGTGCCTCCACCCCGGGCACAAACAGCGTCTCCACGCCCTCGGGCGTCCGTTCGGTCACGACGCAGCAACCGCTGGACGCGGCCTCGAACAGCCGCTGATTGACCTCGCCGGCAATGGTCTCGTTGGGCGCGATGCGGGCCGCATCGTAAAAGGCGGCCAGGGCCGGCCCGAACACGTTGTCGCGAGAGATGAGGTTGCTTTGCGCCAGATGGTCCACGAACCAGCGCCGGCGCGGGCGTTCGCTGGTGACGCGGCCCGCAAAGGCCAGGGCCGTGGCGCGCGCGGCATGGGGCACGAAGGGCCGGGAAGCGCCAGGCCAGGTGACCCAGGCCACGTGGCGAGCCCCGGCCGCTCGAAAGGCGGAAACCAGATGGGGCTGGGTGACGGCCACGGCGGAAAAAAGCCGGGCATAGTGGCGCTGCCAGAAAAAATTGAGATGGGGATCGCGAGCCCAGAAAATGGTCGGACAGGGTGCCGCGTCAAGGCCGGTCAGAACGAGGCGTTTCCCGAGGTGTTCCTGCTGGATGACGCAGTCCGGCGGCCGGTCGAGACCGGCCAGGAGCGTGGCCAGGGCGGTCTCGCCAGCGGGCGGGTCGAGCCGTGTCACCGTCACCCCCAGACGCTCGAACGCCGGGCCCAGGTCGGAGTGAATGAGGCAAACGGAGCGTATCCGGGCAGTCATGATGCAATAACGGTGTCGCGCAACCGGCTGGGCAGGCGCGGCGGACGGATGCCGGCAAGGACCGCCCTACCGATCGCGCGACGCGGCCCGGAAAAAAGGACTAGGTTTCGACCACGGCATTGTCGCAGTCGCCGAAGGGGCTGAAGGCGAACCGGTCCGCTTCCGGATCGCTGATCCAGATCTCGCCGTCGATCAGATAACGAAACTGGTATTCGCGGCCGGTTTCCAGGTCCACGGTGGTACTGAAGGAACCGTCTTTCTGCCGACGCAAGGGCGTGGAGGCGGTTTCCCAGTTGTTGAACTCCCCGACTACGGAAACCTTTCCGGCGTCCTTGGCCTGGTCTTTGGACAGGCTGAAGGTCACCTTGCAGCGGGGCTTGCTCTTCAAAAACTTTTTCTTGAGCGACATAAGACCTCTCCTCCCAGGTCAGGCAACGGCACCCGTTCGGGCTTGTTCTGGTGTCGTGGCACATGATTGGAGTCTAGGTCCAGCGTTACCCGCACTTGACGACCTTGTAAATCGTTTTTGAATTCTCCTGGTCTACTCCGTGACGTCCACCAGGCCGTCCTGGCGCAACCGGTCCACCATGGCGCGCAAATCAATGGGTTTGGTGAAATAGCAGCTGGCCTGGCCGTGAAAAAAGGACTCGCTGACGTTTTTCACGTCATCGAAGCAGGTCATCATGACCGCCTTGGCCTCGCACCCCGGGGAGACATGGTGGGAGCGCTCCTGTTCGCGCATGGCGGCCAGGGCGGTCTGGCCGTCCATGATCGGCATCTGAATGTCCATGAAGACAAGATTGTAGGGGTCCGACGTATCCAGGGCTTGGGTGAAACGGTCCAGCCCGTCACGCCCGTTTTCCGCGCAGTCGCAACGGCCGAACCGGGCCAGGGTAGCCGACATGGCAACGCGCGAAATGGGATCGTCATCCACAATAAGTATGTTCATGGTTCCTTCCCTGACATGTGGTCAGAAAGTAAAATGGCATCGAAAAGAGTATTGCCAAAAACGACTACCCGATGCAACACCCCCCTCCCCGGCGAGCTCGCACGAGACCCGCCGCAAGGCTGGATTTTTTCCGCGCGAGCCACTACCATGCATAACCGCCCGGCCATGCGCGCCCGACGGAAAGACCCAAACCGGAGTACAGGAATTCCCCATGCGTTCGCTTTTGTTTGCCCCGTGTGTCATTCTCGTGACCCTGTTTTACAGCAGCCTGTGCTGGCTGTTCGCCCGGGTGGGAAAAGACGGCCGTCTGTCCCACCGGCTGGAGTGCCTGTGGGGCAAGTCCGTCTTGCGGCTGGCCGGCGTGCGGGTGGACGCGGATCTGTCCGCCCTGACGCCCGGCGAAGCCTACGTGTTCATGGCCAACCACCAGAGCCACATGGATATTCCGATCCTGTTCGCCACCCTGGCCGCGCACAATTTCCGGTTCCTGGCCAAGGACAGCCTGTTTACCATTCCGCTGTTCGGCCCGGCCATGCGCCGGGTGGGGCACGTGGCCATCGACCGCAGCAACCGGCGCAAGGCCATGGCCTCGATCAAGGAAGCTTCCGAGCTCGTGTCGCGGGGCATCGGCCTGCTCATCTTTCCCGAGGGCACCCGGTCCATGGATTATTCCCGGCTCCAGGAATTCAAGACCGGCGGCATGATCGTGGCCCTCAAATGCCGCGCCCGGGTCGCCCCCCTCATCCTTACCGGCAGCGGCCGGATTCTGCCCAAACATGCCCGTAGCCCCAGGCCCGGTGTCGTGCACGTGCGCGCCCTTCCGCCCTTCGACCCGGCCGAACGCTATACCCTTTCCGAACGCGAGGCGTTCAAAAACGACCTTCGGGCCCTGATGGACAGGGCCTACCAGGAGACACGACAATGAATTCCCAACCGGCCGTGACCCTTTACCCTTTGGGCGGGCTCGGCGAAATCGGCCTCAACTGCCTGGCCATGGTGTCGGGAGACTCCATGATCGTGGTGGACTGCGGCCTGATGTTTCCCGATGACTCCTTGTTCGGCATCGACGTGGTCATCCCGCGCTTCGATTTCATTTTGGCCAACAAGGACAAACTCAAAGGCATCATCCTGACCCACGGCCACGAGGACCACATCGGCGCCCTGCCCTGGCTCATGCGGTCCTGCGACGCGCCGCTTTACGGCTCGAAATTCACCCTGGCCCTGGCCGCCAAGAAACTGGAGGAGCACAGCCTCAAGGAATTCACCCAGTTCGTACCGGTAGGCGGCGGCGAGCGCCTGACGCTCGGGGATTTCACCATCACCTTTTTCCCGGTGTGCCATTCCATCGTCCACGGCTATGGCCTGGGTATCGAGACCCCGGCCGGCCGCATCGTCCACACCGGCGACTTCAAGATCGACCGCACGCCCCTCGACGGCCATGCCACGGACTTGCCCGCCATCCGGGCCTTTTCCGAAAAGGGCGTGATGCTTTTGCTGTCCGACTCCACCAATGCCGAGCGCGAAGGCTTCGCCCTGACCGAGCGCGAGATCAAATCCAGCCTGTCCGAAATTTTCCGCAAGGCGACCGGCCGCATCGTGGTGACGCTTTTTTCCAGCCACATCCAGCGCATGCAGGAGATTTACGATCTCGCCCACGACACCGGGCGCAAGGTGGCGGTTTCGGGCAAGAGCCTTTTTTCCAACATCGAGATCGCCCGGGAGCTGGGGCATCTGCGCGTGCCCGAGGGCACGGGCGCGAGCCTCGACGATCTGCCGAGCCTGGCCGACAGCCAGGTGGTGCTCCTGGTCACCGGCTCCCAGGGCGAACCGCTTTCCGCCCTGAGCCGCCTGGCCTATGGCGAACACCGCCAGATCAAGGTGCACAAGGGCGATACCGTCATCCTGTCCTCGCGCTTCATCCCGGGCAATGTCCGGGCTATTACCCGGCTCATCAACCGCCTCTACAAGCTCGGGGCCGAGGTCCTCTACGAGCAGGTCCAGGCCATCCACGCCTCGGGCCACGCCCACGGCGAGGAGCTGCGGGTCATGCTCACCACCGTGGCGCCCAAGTTTTTCATCCCGGTGCACGGCGAATACCGCCATCTGGTCAAGCACGCCCGGCTGGCCATAAGCAGCGGCGTGGCTCCGGAGCGGGCCCTGGTCATCGAGGACGGCCAGCCCGTGACCTTTTTCGCCGACGGCGGCATCCGGCTCGAAGAAGCCATCCCGGTGGAGCACATCTACGTGGACGGCAAGGGCGTGGGCGACGTGGGCGTGACCGTGCTCAAGGAACGCCAGCTTCTGGCCGGCGAGGGCCTCGTCATCGTGGTGCTGGTGGTGGACGAGAAATCCGGCGAACTCAGCTTCGGCCCGAACATCCTGTCCAAGGGCTTCGTGTTCGAGCAGCACTACAGCCACGTGCTGGAGGACGCCAAGTGCATCGTGCTCGACATCTTCGAAAACGTGCCCCCGGGCCAGTCCGACCTGCTCAAGGAGCGCATCCGCTCGGCCTTGCGCCGGTTTTTCCGCAAGATTCTGGAACGCGACCCGGTGGTGGTGCCGCTGGTCATCACCCTGTAAGGAGACCCGCGTCATGAAAGTGCTGCGCGTGCGCCACGCCGGCCAGACGTTCTACGCCCAGTTGCGGCTCGGGGAACACGCCGTGGTCTGTCTCGACCCGACCCTGGCCCTGCCCGAGCCCGTGCCGCTGGCCGCCGTGGCCCTGCAGCCGCTCCTGGCCCCGTCCAAGGTAGTCTGCGTCCAGGCCAACTACCGCGGCCAGGAAGACGGAACCGGCCGCGACCGGTCGGACGTGCCCCGGCTCATGCTCCGCCCGTCCTCGGCCGTGATCGGCAGCGGCCAGGACATTGTCCTGCCCCCCGAGACCTCCCGGGTGCTGCCGGGCTGTTGCTTGGCCCTGGTCCTGGGCCGGACCTGCCGGCAAGTCGCACCCGGCGACGTGCCCCGCTACCTTTTCGGCTACACCTGCGCCAACGGGCTTACGGCCGCCGATCTGCTGGAACGCGACGGCGGCCCGGGCCGGGCCACGGGCTACGATACCTTTGCCCCCATGGGCCCCTGGATCGAGACCAACGTGGCCGATTGCGGGAACCTGCCCCTGCGCACCCTGCGCAACGGCCGCGCCATCCAGGAGGGTTCCACGGCCGCACTGCGCTTTTCCCCGTTCGAGGTGGTGAGCTTTGCCTCCTCGGTCATGACCCTGCTGCCGGGCGATGTCGTTATGACGGGCACCCCGGACGCGGAAGAGCCCCTGGCCGCCGGCGATGCGGTCCGGGTGGAAATCGACGAGGTGGGCGTCCTGATCAACGCCGTGCGCGCCGAGGCCGCCCCCGCCGCCCAGGCCGTGATCCAGTAACCGCCCCCGGCGCCGCCCCGAAACGCTGCCTGGTTCTTCCCCCGGGAGGCCCCGAGGCAACGCCCTTGACCACCTGCGGCGTTCCCTCCCCTGCCCTGCGCAACGTCTCCGGCGCCGCTGGCCCGGCCGTATCCGATCGACCATGGGTTGCGTCGCATTCGGAAATAGGCTAGAAGCCCTCGTTTCCCACCGTCACACGCCCCGCCCAGGACTTGGGTGCCGGATGGTCCGGCGACTTCCCGGCGGAGCGGAGGAAAAACCCAAGGAGTTTTTATGGCTTACGTGACCATGAAGCAGCTTTTGGAGACCGGTGTCCACTTCGGCCACCAGACCCGCCGTTGGAACCCCAAAATGCGCCCCTTCATCTTCGGGGCCAGAAACGGCATCCATATCATCGACCTCCAGCAGACCGTGAAGCTCTACCAGAGAGCCCACGACTTCGTGGCCGAAATCGTGGCTGCTGGCGGCAAGGTCATCTTCGTCGGCACCAAGCGCCAGGCGCAGGAGTCCGTGAAGAAGGAAGCCGAACGCGCCGGTCAGTTCTCCGTCACCAACCGTTGGATGGGCGGCATGCTCACCAACTTCCAGACCATCAAGAAAAGCATCGACCGCCTGAAGACCCTGGAGCGCATGTTCGAGGACGGCTCCATCAAGCGCTTTCCCAAAAAGGAAATCGTCATGATGGGCCGCGAGGTGGGCAAACTCAATGCCACCCTCGGCGGCATCAAGGACATGGATCGCCTGCCCCAGGCCGCCTTCATCATCGACCCCAAGCGCGAGGAAATCGCGGTCCAGGAATGCCGCAAGCTCGGCATCCCGGTGGTGGCGGTCGTGGATACCAACTGCGATCCCGACGTCATTGACCACGTCATTCCCGGCAACGACGATGCCATCCGGGCCATCAAGCTCTTCGCCACCAGCATCGCCGAAGCCTGCCTGGAAGGCGCCGCCGCCACCAAGGACGAGCCCGAACAGACCCCGGACAAGGACGAAAAGCCCGAACCCGTGGCCGAGCCTGTGGCCGACGCCGTCGAAACCGCTTCCGAAACCACCGACGAGTAGGAGGGATTCCCCATGTCGGCCATTTCCGCCGCTACCGTAAAAGCCCTGCGCGACAAGACCGGCGCGGGCATGATGGATTGCAAGAAAGCGCTCGGCGAGTGCAACGGCGACGAGGAAAAAGCTGTCGCCTGGCTGCGCGAAAAGGGCCTGGCCAAGGCCCAGAAGCGCGCCGGCCGCGCCACCTCCGAGGGCGTCATCGGCCACTACATCCACTCCAACGGCAAGATCGGCGTGCTTGTGGAAATCAAGTGCGAAACCGACTTCGTCGCCCGGTCCGAACGCTTCCAGGAGTTCGCCAAAAACGTGGCCATGCAGATTGCCGCCACCAATCCCGTGTGCACCGCCCCCGAGGACGTGCCCGCCGAGATGCTGGCCAAGGAAAAAGAGATCTTCAAGCACCAGGCCATGGAAGAGGGCAAGCCCGAAGCCATCGCCGAGAAGATCGTCGAAGGCCGCGCGAAAAAGTTCTACAAGGAGATCTGCCTGCTGGAGCAGCCGTTCATCAAGGACGACAAGCTCTCCATCAAGGATCTCGTCAACGAACTGATCGGTGTGCTCGGCGAGAACATCCAGATCGGGCGCTTTACCCGGCTGGCCCTGGGCGAGGACGCCTAGCCGGCCGCGCATTGACAGCCAAACGGGCCGCAAGGCCCGTTTTTTTTGGAAAAAGCTCGGGGAGGGAACATCACCCTCCCCGTCCCGCGCCGGCCCCGCCCCCTCCTCCCCGGGACGGTATGCCGGCCGCGCGCGCGGGACACAGCAACCCGTCGCGCCCCGTTCCCGTGAGCGGTTCGGACGGCCGGTTTCCGCCACGTCACAATGAGGTGCCCCATGTCGAATTTGCGATTTTCCCAGGTTTTGCTTAAGATCAGCGGCGAGGCCTTGGCCGGGGGGCGACCCTTCGGGATCGACAACCAGACCATCACCGACTTCAGCCGGGAGATTGTCGACGCGGCCGCAATCGGAGCCAGGATTTCCCTGGTCATCGGCGGCGGCAATATTTTTCGCGGCGTTTCAGACCAGGCCGCCGGCATGGACCGGGCCTCGGCCGACTACATGGGCATGCTGGCCACGGTCTTAAATGCCCTGGCCGTGCAGGAGGCCCTGGAAAAACAGGGCCTGTCCACCCGGGTTATGTCGGCCATCACCATGCGTGAGGTCTGCGAGCCCTATATCCGGCGCCGGGCCCTGCGCCATTTGGAAAAAGGCCGGGTGGTCATCTGCGCCGCCGGAACCGGCAATCCGTATTTCACCACGGACACCGCCGCAGCGCTTCGGGCCATGGAACTCAAGACCGAGGCCATCCTCAAGGGAACCAAGGTCGACGGCGTGTACGACAAGGATCCGATGAAGCATCCTGATGCCGTCAAGTTCGAGGCCCTGACTTACATGGAGGTCCTGGAGAAGCGGTTGCGCGTCATGGACACCACGGCCATCAGCCTGGCCATGGACAACAAACTGCCCATCGTGGTCTTCAACATGCACACGAAGGGCAACCTGAAGCGGGTGCTCACCGGCGAACCGGTCGGCACCATCGTGCAAGGAGACGATTACCATGCGTGAAGTGCTCAAGGACGCCGAGGACCGGATGAAAAAGGTCCTCACCTCTTTGGATAAGGAATTCAGCCGGCTGCGCACCGGGCGGGCCTCCAACTCCCTGCTCGACGGCGTGCGGGTGGACTACTACGGCACCCCCACCCCCCTGGACCAGATCGCGTCCATTTCCACCCCGGACAGCCGCACCATCACCATCCAGCCCTGGGACCGTAAGGCCTTCAACGACGTGGAAAAGGCCATCCTCAAGTCCGACCTCGGCCTCACCCCGGTTAACGACGGCAAGATCATCCGCATCTCCATCCCGCCGCTCACCGAGGAACGCCGCAAGGACCTGGCCAAGGTCGCCAAGAAATACACCGAAGACGCCAAGGTCGCCGTGCGCAACATCCGCCGCGACGCCAACGAAGCCCTTAAAAAGCTCAAGAACGACAAGAAGATCGCTGAAGACGAAATGCACAAGGGCCAGGAAGACGTCCAGAAGCTCACCGACGGCTACATTGCCAAGGCCGACGAGGCCCTTGTGAAAAAAGACAAGGAAATAATGGAGATCTAGTCTGGACAGGTCACAACTCCCCAGCCACATTGCCATCATCATGGATGGCAACGGACGCTGGGCCAAAAAACGCGGGCTGCCCCGCAGCGAAGGACACAGGGCCGGTACCGAGGCTGCCCGCACCGTCATCACCCGGTGCCGGGAACTCGGCATCCGTCATCTCACCCTGTATTCCTTCTCGCGGGAGAACTGGGGTCGGCCGGCCGAGGAGGTCACGTTCATCTTCGACCTGCTCGTCCGCTTCCTCTCCAAGGAACTGCCCACCCTGCTGCGGGAGGACATCCGGCTGCGTCTGCTCGGCGAGGCCCGGGAGCTGCCCCTGGCCGCCCGCAAGGCCCTCGAACTCGCCATCACCAAGACCGCCGGCTGCGCCTCCATGACACTGAACCTGGCGCTCAACTACTCCGGCCGGGAGGAGATCCTGCGGGCCGTCCGCCGCCTGGCCGCGCAACACGTCGGCCCCGACGAGATCACCGAGGAACGCCTCGCCGCCGAACTCTATACCGCCGGCCAGCCCGACCCCGACCTCATCATCCGAACCAGCGGCGAAATGCGCCTGTCCGGCTACCTCCTGTGGCAGTCCGCCTACAGCGAATTCGCCTTTCCCGAGACCCTCTGGCCGGACTTCAGCCCGGCCCACCTCGACGCCGCCCTGACCGAATTCCAGCACCGCACCCGCCGCTTCGGCCTCACCGACGATCAGGTCAGCGCGTAAGCCGGGGGGAGACGCCTCCGGCGGCCAGGAGGGGAGTCACTCCCCTCCTGGACCACCCCGCAAGGGGCCGCGACAATCCGCGCCCCACGCAACGCCATGCAATAAAAGAAGCCCTCTCCAGAGGCCCGGGAAAATTCTCTCCACCCGATTCGGGTTTGGGTCGCCCCCCCTTTCCAGGGGTCCGGGGGGATGATCCCCCCGGCGGGTCCAGGGCAGCGCCCTGGCAGGGTCTGGGGCAGCGCCCCAGCCGCCGGAGGCCTCTTCCTACACCGCCGGGGTGCCGGTCACGCCGGCTGCGGCGAAGGTCGCCATCTCATTATAGATAGCGGCCGCGGACCGCAGCAGCACGATGGCCAGAGCCGCGCCCGTGCCCTCGCCCAGGCGGAAACCCAGGTCGAGCATAGGGCGCGCCCCCAGGGCGTGCATGATCGCCTGGTAGCCGGGCTCGGCCGAGGCGTGGCTCAGAATCGCGTAGTCGGCCACGGCCGGGCAGATGGCCCGGGCCGCCACGTAGGCGGCCGTGGAAATGAACCCATCCACGGCAATGGGCAGCCGGTTCACGGCCGCGCCCAGGACCAGTCCGGCCAGGCAGGCGATTTCGAGCCCGCCCAGGGCGGCCAGGATGTCCACGGCGTCGCCGGAGGCGACAACCGAGGCATGGGTACGCAAGGCCTTGGCCACCACGCCCGCCTTGCGCGTGACGCCCTCGCGCGTAAGTCCCGTGCCCGGACCGGTCACGAGTTGCGGGTCGAGCCCCAGGTACGCGCAAAAAAGGGCCGTGGACGGCGTGGTGTTGGCAATGCCCATGTCACCCGTGCCCAGGCACCGTATGCCCTCCCCAGCCGCCTGCCCGGCCAGGGACACGCCAAGGAGCAGGGCCTGTTCGCAGACCGCCCGGCTCATGGCCGGCGCCACGGCCAGATTGGCCGTGCCCGAAGCCACGCGCGTCCCGGCGAAAAGCGGATGCGGGGCAAAGGGTTCACCCTGGCAGCCGGCATCGACCACCCGCAACTCCACCCCGGACGAACGGGCCAGGACATTGATCCCGGCGCCACCGGCCAGGAAATTGAGCACCATCTGGCGGGTGACTTCCTGGGGGAAAAGGCTCACGCCCTCGGCCGCCACGCCGTGGTCACCGGCACAGACGTAAATGCGGGCCGGGTCGACGCGCGGCGTCCGGCCTTCGGCCATGGCGAAAAGCCGCCGGGCCAGTTCCTCCAAGCGCCCCAGGCTGCCCTTGGGCTTGGTCAGGTTGTCGAGATGGTCCTGGGCCACGGCGTACAGGGCCGGGTCCACCGGCCGGATGGCGGCCAGGACCTCGGCGAGGGATGCGAACATGCCTTCTCCTTAAGCGGACGTAACAAGCCAACGCCCACCCGACCCAGCGTCGGGCGTGGCGCACGGCCTCCTTCCCCGGCTTTGCCTCGCTACGGCAACCAAGCCCGGGAATCGGCGCACACGAAACCAGGATTCCAAAGGACGGCGTCCTTTGGCCGCCGGAGGCGTCACCCCCCCCCCGCGTCCCCTCTCCCGGTCGGCTAACCGGCCAGGGGCGGGGCCTCGGCGAAGCGGGGCTGCCCGGTGGAATCGAGAACGGCCTGCCAGTAATCGGAAGTAATGTCGATATGTTTGCGCTCCCGGGTGACCAAAGCCAGGGGCACATGGACGAAGCGGTCGTTGACGTTGCCGATCATAAGCCCAGTGAAACCGGCCAGACCGGCATGCACGGCCAGACGGCCGAGAAAGCCGCAATAGACCGCATCGGCGGTATTGGCCGGCACGGCGCGCACGATGTAGCTCGGGTCGATGACCTTGAGGGTGATGGGCAGGCCGGCCTTCTTGAAATGGCCCTTGATTTCCCGGGCGAGCAGACTGCCGATGTCCGGCAGCACCGGGTTGCCCGAAGGATCGAAGCGACCGGTCGGCGGCACGAGATGTTGGCCGGCGCCCTCGGCGGCCACGATCACGGCATGACCCCGGGTGGTGAGCCGGGCTTCCAGGGCGTCCAGGACCCCGCCCGGGCCGTGCAAGGCGAAATGCTCCTCGGGCACGAGCACGAAATTCACGTGCTTGAGCCCCATGCTGGCCTCGGCGGCGATGAACCCGGCCTGGCGCCCCATGAGCTTGACCAGGCCGATGCCGTAGGGCGCGCCCAGGGCCTCGACATGGGCGCAGGCAATGGCCTCGGTGGCCTGCTCGGCAGCGGTCAGAAAACCAAAGGTACGCGAGACGAAATGGATGTCGTTGTCCACGGTCTTGGGGATGCACACCACGGCAATGGGCAACTTGCGCCCGGCGATCTCGGCCTGGATGGCCGAGGCGGCCCGCAGCGTGCCCACCCCGCCGATCAGGACGAGAACGCCGATGTTGAGGCGTTCCAGGGCGTCCACGATCTCGTCAATGGGCTGGGGGCCCCGGGAAGAACCCAGGATGGTGCCGCCGAACTCGTGGATCTCGGCCACGTTGTGCGGGGAAAACTCCAGCACGTCGTGGCGGCAGGCCGGGATGAACCCGCGCAGGCCGTAACGGATGCCGATGGTCGCGGCTAGGCCGTAGTGGTGGTGGGCCTCCATGACGACGGAGCGGATGACGTCGTTGATGCCCGGGCACAGTCCGCCGCAGGTGACGATGGCGAGCTTGGTCTTGCGCGGATTGAAAAATAGCTTGGCCCGAGGACCGGCTTCCTCGAAAAACACCGGCCGGGCATCCGGCGCTTCCAGGCCGGAGCGGGCAATGCCCACAAGCACGGCCGCATCGTCCGGCACGAACGTCCCGCTCGCCTTGGGATTGTCATACATCGCTTCGCCCAGGCGCGCGACCACGGTATCCTCGGGCGAAAGGTTCGATTCCAGGGCGGCATCCTTGTTGTTGCGCATGACGACTCCTTGCGGCATCACGGTTGCCGGACGGCAACGATTCTTGTTGTGGTAGCCCTTTGGGGCCGAGGTTTCAAGGCCGCCTGGAACCAGGAGGGAAAAGTGTGGGCCGCACCCTGATTTTTTTGCCGCCGCTGCGGACCGTTTCCGGCGGCCTGGCCGTGCTGGCCGAGCTGGCCCGGGAACTTGCGGACCTCGGCGAGGCGGTCGGTCTCGTGCTCCACGACCCGGCCCATCCGCCCGTGCCGGACCTGCCCCTGGAGCTGCCGATCGTTCCCCTGTCCCAGCCGGGCCTCACCCCGGACGATTGCTATCTCGTACCCGAGGGCTGGCCCAACGCCCTGGCCCCGGGCCTGGCCGCCGGCGCGCGCTGCCGCGTCTATTGCCAGAACTGGGCCTACCTTTTTTCTGGCCTGCCCGAGGATATGGCCCTCTCCCGACTGCCGGTCGACTATCTGGCCGTGTCCGATCCGGTGGCCCGCTACATCGGCGCCGCGTTGGGCATTCCCCCGCCGCCGATCCTGCGCCCGGCCATCGATCCGGCGCGGTTTTTCCCGCCCACGGCCAAACCCGCCCCGGACCCGGTGCGCGTGGCCTTCATGCCCCGCAAAAACAAGGCCCTCGCCGCCATGATCCGGCGCTTCACCGAAGCCTCGCCCCGGTCCGACGCTCCGCGCCTGGTCTGGGTGGCCATCGAAAACCTGCCTCCGGACGGCGTGGCCGAGACCCTGCGCGCCTGCCACATCTTCCTGGCCACGGGCTTTCCCGAGGGCTGCCCCTTGCCGCCGCTCGAGGCCATGGCCTGCGGCTGCCTGGTGGCCGGATTCGCCGGATTCGGCGGCTTCGACTCCATGCGCCAGATCGACCCCGACGGCTTTGCCCCGTCGGTGCCGCTGCGCGACGTGCCCTGGGGCGGCAACGGATGCTACACCGCCGACCATGACGTTTTCGGGGCGGCCGCCTGCCTCGATCGTCTGGCCCGGCTCTGGCAGCAAGGCGGTCCGGCCCTGGACACGGCCCTGAAAAACGCCAGGCTCACCGCCGCCGCCTACGCCCCCGAGGTCCGGCGCGCGGCCCTGGCCGCGTTGTGGAAGGGATGGGAGGAACAGAGACGGTGAAGCGCCTCCGGCGGCCAAAGGGCGCCGCCCTTTGGAAACCCTTTCCGGTGGGTGCCTTATGGCAGACCCTCCCGAGCCCGACATGGCCGGCCTGACCATTGCCCGGCGGGACTTCGAGGCCGTGCGACGAACGCCGCGCTTTGCCAAGCGGCCGTATGGCTGCGTGGTCCTCGTCCGGGAAGGCTATTTCGCCCAGACCGAGCTGCTGGCCGCCCTGGCCGGGCTTGGCGTACGCACGGTGGCGGTACCAGTCGGCGCCCGGGGGGACGCCAAGGCCGCGTTCCTCGACCGGCTCCTGCAGGCCATCCTTGCCCACCGCCCCGATTTTATCCTCACCCTCAGCCATACCGGCGTCGACCCGGAAGGGGACCTCGTCACCCTGCTGGCCGACCTGCGCCTGCCCCTGGCTTCGTGGCTCCTCGACAGCCCGGACCTGCTCCTGGCCTCCTCTCCGCAGCTGGCCGACGCGGGGACCGTGATCTTTTCCTGCGACGCCGGGGCATTAAATGCCATCCGGGGCATGGGTTACCGCCACGTCCATTTCCTACCCCTGGCCGCCTCTCCGGGACGTCTGGTCGCCGATCCGCCCAGCCCGCCGGCCGCGTTCGCGGCCACGGTCTCCTTCGTGGGCGACAGCTTCGTGGCCGAGACAGGCCGACGGCTCAAATCCGGTCGTTTCGGCCGGGAACTTGTGCGTTGGTATCCGGTCCTGGCCAGGCGCATGCTCGCGCGGCCCGAGCGTTCGATCGAAGCGCTGGCCACGCCGGAGGAAAGCCGACTCCTGGCCCGCTATCAGGCCCTGACTCCGGCGGCGCGGCGCCTGGACTTCGCCCTGGCCGTGGCCTGCCGGGCCAACACCGCCCACCGGGCGGCCATCCTGTCGCGGCTTATCCCGTTTTGTCCCCTCATCGTCGGCCCAGCCGATTGGCGCACGGTGCTCGGCCCGGAGAAAACCGCCTGGCGCTGGCTGCCGCCCCTGTACGACGACCGGGTCGCGGCCCTTTTCCGGTCCTCCATGGTCAACTGCAACATCACGAGCCGCCACATGCACGGCGCGGCCAACCAGCGCGTGTTCGACGTGCCGGCCACCGGCGGTTTCCTGCTGACCGAAGCCAGCCCACAACTGGAAGCCCTGTTCGAACCGGGCCGGGAACTGGCGACCTACGCCGGCCCCGACGACGTGTCCGACCAGTGTGCGCGTTTCGCCGCCGACCCGGCCACCCGGGCCGCCATCACGACCGCCGCCCGGCGCCGCATCGCCCGTGAACACACCTACGCCCATCGGGCGGCCCGCATGCTCGCCACCCTTAAGGCCCTGCGCTGAAACACGATCGCCATCTTTCCTTCCGCCGTGATTCGGCATAGTCTATGGCGACCGGCCGCGTCTGGCGGCCCGTCATCCCCGCCAGATTCCGGCCTCCATACGCTTGAGGAGGTCATCCGTGCCCGCATTCGCCAAACGCATGTCCCAGGTGCGTCGTTCGTTCATCCGGGAAATTCTCAAAGTCACCGCCGATCCTTCCATCATTTCCTTTGCCGGCGGCCTGCCCAAACCGGACCTCTTTCCCACCGGCCCCATGGCCGAAGCGGCCGCCGCGGTCTTGGCCGATTCCGGTCCGGCCGCGCTCCAATACTCCGTAACCGAGGGCGAACCGCCCCTGCGCCAGTGGATCGCCGACCGCTACCGGGTGAAAAAGGGCCTGGCCGTCAACCCGGACCACATCCTCATCACCAACGGTTCCCAGCAGAGCCTCGACCTGCTCGGCAAGGTCTTCCTGGACCCGGGCGACGTGGTGGCCGTGGAGCTGCCCGGCTACATCGGCGCCATCCAGGCCTTTTCCGTGTTCGAACCGACCTTTGCCGGCGTGCCCCTGGGGTCAGACGGCCCGGATACGGACGTGCTCGTGGACGTCCTCACCAGCCGCAAGGCCAAGATGTTTTACGCCGTGCCCAATTTCCAGAACCCGTCGGGCCTGACCTATTCCCTGGAGGCCAGGCGGGCCGTGGCCGAGGCGCTGCGGATATCGGACGCCTTGTTTGTCGAGGACGACCCTTACGGCGAGCTGCGTTTTTCCGGCGAGGACCTGCCGCCCGTCACCGCCTTTTGCAGCCAGGACGCCTTCATGCTCGGCACCTTTTCCAAGATTGCCGCCCCGGGGCTGCGCCTGGGCTGGGTGGTGGCCGACGAGAAGTCCCTGCCCAAGCTCGTCACGGCCAAGCAGGCCTCGGACCTGCACTGCTCCACCCTGGTCCAGCGCATCCTGGCCCGCTATCTGGCCGACAACGACCTGGACGCCCACATCGCCGTCATCCGGGCCGCCTACAAGGCCCAGCGCGATCTCATGGTGACGCACATCAAGGAGGAGTTCCCGTCCGAGGTCACCTGCACCGAGCCGCAAGGCGGCATGTTCCTCTGGGTCACCCTACCCGAGGGCTGCTCGGCCTTTGACCTGTTCGACCTGTGCATCAAGGAGAAGGTCGCGTTTGTGCCCGGGGAGCCGTTTTTCGTGGACGGCGGCGGCGCCCGGACCATGCGCCTCAACTTCTCCAACGCCGACCCGGAGCACATCGGCGAAGGCATCAGCCGCATGGCCCGGGGTATCAAGACCTTGCTGTCCCGGCCGGGCTGCGGGAGCTGACCGTGACCCCGGCCACGGCCCTGCACCGGGCCCTGTCCTGCCTGGCCGGCGTTTGCCACTTTCTGGGCGAGCGCTTCGGCCTGCTGCTGGCCGGGACCCTGGTGACCGCGGCCGTGGCCGGGCTGTACGTGGTCTGGCCCGACTGGATGGAGTTCCAGGACCACAAGATCTACGACGAACTGCTCACGCGCCATCGTCCGGTGACGCGCAGCCGGCTGCCGCTGGTGGTCGATATCGACGAGGCAAGCCTGGCCGCCTACGGCCAATGGCCGTGGCCGCGCTACCGGGTGGCCTTGCTGCTGGGACTGTTGCGCAACGCCGGCGTGGCCGCCGTGGGCCTCGACATCGTCTTCGCCGAGCCGGACCGGGCCTCGCCCGGCACCATCACCGGCCAACTCTTCCGAGACCTCAAGGTCGAGGCGACCGTCACGGGCCTGCCCGAGGCCCTGCGCGACTACGACCGGGTCCTGGCCGACATGCTGGGCTCGGGCCCGTTCGTCCTCGGCACGTTTCTCCATTTCGGCACCATGTCCGCCGCCTTGACCCCGCAGCGGGAGCCGAGCTGCACACTACCGGCCTCGCGCCTGTCCGTACTGGCCGATCCGGGCGCCAAACCGCTCGCCGACTGTCTGCCCGAGGCCAGCCGCATGCTGTGCCCCTTGCCCCTGCTCGCCCGGGCCGCGCCCGCCGCCGGTTTCATTAACGCCCAGCCCGACCGGGACAACATCGTGCGCCGCTCGCCCTTGGTGCTTGGCTACCAGGGTGAGCCGCTCCCGAGCCTGGCCCTGGCCACGGTCATGGAGGCCTTCCAGGTCAAAAACGCGGTGCTGCGGCTGACCGCCGGGGGGCTCAAATCCCTGACCCTGCGCAGTGACCGCCTGGGCACCCGGGTCATCCCCCTCGATGCCCGCGGTCAGGTCCTGCTCAATTTCCGGGGCCCGAGCGGCGTATTTCCCCATGTCAGCGCCGGCGACATCCTGGCCGGGCGCGTGACGCCCGAGCAGTTGCGCGGCCGCATTGTCTTCATCGGCACCTCGGCCGCTGCTCTGCGCGACCTGCGCGCCTCGCCCCTGGACCGGGACATGCCCGGGGTGGAGATCCACGCCACCATCGCGGACATGATCGCGGCCGACGATTTCCTGCTCCGGCCGGACTGGGCCCCGGGGTTGGAACTCTCCGCCCTGGTCGTCCTGGGCCTGGTTTCGGCCGGACTTCTCGCCTATGCCCGGGCGGCCGTACTGCTCGTCCCGTTTCTGGGCCTAGGGGTGGCCATCTGGTACGGCGCCGGGACCTTGCTGGCCGAGAGCCGGTTGTATGTCTCGCCGCTGTGCCCACTCCTCGTGCTCGGGCTCAATTTCGCCTGCCTGACCTTTCTCAAGTTCTGGCGCGAGGAACGGCAGAAACGCTACCTGCACGGTGCGTTTTCCCGCTACGTGGCCCCGGCCGTGGTGGCGCGCCTCGTCGCCAACCCCAAGGCCCTGACCCTGTCCGGCGAGGAACGCGAGGTCACCATCCTTTTTTCCGACGTGCGCGGCTTCACCTCCATCTCCGAGCGCCTGTCCCCGACCCAGGTGGCCGAACTGCTCCACCGCTATTTCACGCCCATGACCCGCATCATCGTGGCCCACCTCGGCACCATGGACAAATTCATCGGCGACGCCATCATGGCCTTCTGGAACGCGCCCCTCGACGTGGCGGACCACCCGGCAAAGGCCGTGACCGCCGCCCTGGCCATGGCCGCCCGGCTCGACCAGCTCAACCAGGCCTTTGCCAAGGATTTCGGCTTCAGCATCGCCAGCGGCATCGGCCTGCACAGAGGCCGCGTCCGGGTCGGTAATTTCGGCTCCGAGGACCTCTTCGACTATACGGTCATCGGCGACGCCGTGAACCTGGCCTCGCGCCTGGAAGGGCTGACCAAGTTCTACGGCGTGCGCATCCTGGCCACGGACGGCATCCGGGAAGCGGCCCCGGATGCGGCGGCGTATGAAGAAATCGACCGGGTGCGGGTCAAGGGCAAGGCCGTGGCCGTGACGCTCTATACGGTGCTGTCCCGGGAGGAACGCCGCGCCCGGGCCGAGGAACTGGACGCGGCCGCAGCCGCCCGGGTCCTGTACACGGGCCGACGCTTTGACGCGGCCGCCGCGGCCTACCAGGAACTGGCCGCGCGCCACGGCCACCGGGTCTACACGGTCTTTGCCGCCCGTGCCGCGGGCCTGGCCGCCACGCCCCCGCCGGGCGACTGGGACGGCGTGTTCGAGCACACCGAAAAGTAGACGCCCGCCCGTTTCCCCGGTACAGCCGGCCCGAACCACCCGTCAGGAACACACCCATGCCCAAGCCTTACGCCTCGGTCCAGGACACCATTGCCGCCATCGCCACCCCGCCCGGACGCGGCGGCGTGGGCATCATCCGCTTAAGCGGCCCGGACAGTCGCGCCCTGGCCGAACGCCTGTTTATACCCGGCCGGGCGGGCTTTACCGGATTTATGCCCTACCGGCTGCACCACGGCCATCTGCGCGCCCCGTCCGGCCGCCTTCTCGACGAGGTCATGGCCGCTTTCATGCCGGGTCCGGGCAGCTACACCGGCGAGGACACGGTGGAGCTCCAGTGCCACGGCGCGCCAGTGGTGCTCGAAGCCGTGCTCGAAGCCCTGCTCGGACTCGGGGCCCGGCTGGCCGAACGCGGGGAATTCACCAAGCGGGCCTATTTGAACGGCCGCCTGGACCTGTCCCAGGCCGAGGCCGTGGCCGAACTCATCGCCGCCCGGGCCGGGACCGAAGCCGATCTGGCCCTGGCCAGGCTCGACGGCGCCATGGGCCGCCAGGCCAGGGAGCTCGGGCGAGGCCCTGGACGCGCTGCGGGCCGGGGTCTGCCTGGCCGTGGATTTTCCCGAGGAAGAAGTCGAATGCCTGTCGCCCGAGGATTTCGCGGCCGGGGTGCGCACGGTCCTTGACCGCATTGCCGCCCTGGAAGCGGCCCACCGTCGGGCCCGGCCGTTCCGGGAAGGGGTGAGAGCCGTGCTCTTCGGTCGGGTCAACTGCCGGCAAGTCGAGCCTTTTCAACTGCCCTGCTCGGCCGCAACCGGGCGCTCGTCGCCGACCGGCCCGGAACGACCCGGGATTTCCTGGAGGAGACCATCGACCTGGACGGCGTGGCCGTGACCATCACGGACACGGCCGGCCTGCGCCCCACGGACGATGCCGTGGAACAGGCCGGCAAGGACCTGGGCCTGGGTCTGGCCCGGTCCGCCCGCCTCGGCCTCTATGTCGTGGACGGGTCGATTCCCTGGCAACCCGATGCCGAGGCCGAGGCGGTGCTCGACGCCCTGCCCCGGGACCGGGTCCTGGCCGTGGTGACCAAGGCCGACCTGCCCCCGGCCGCACCCGATCCCGAGGCGGTCTTGCAGAGCTTGGGGCTTACCACGGTACGGATCTGCGCCCCGGCCGGCCAGGGGTTGCCGGAGCTGCTGGCCGCCCTGCGCCGACGCGTCCTGGCCGGGGACGGTCCGCCGGACCTGGATCATCCCCGCCCCGAGCGCCCGCGAGGCAGCCGATCTGTCCGCCGCCCGGGAGGAGCTTCACGCCCTGCTCGCGGACCTGGCCGCCGGCGTACCCTACGACTTGCTCGGCGTGCGCCTGGAAACCGCCAGTCAGCTGCTGGCCGCCATCACCGGCGAGACCAGCCCCGAGGAGGTCCTCAACGCCGTGTTCGACCGCTTCTGCATCGGGAAATAACGGATCGAGACCATGGCAAAATTGCCGAAGGGCTTGCCAGGCTCCGAAAGCGCGCATCACAACAGGCGAACATCAAGGAAGGGATTCCAACGGACGGCGTCCTTTGGCCGCCGGAGGCTTCTTCTCCCGCTCCCCTCTGCCGCAACGCGGTCTTCAGCCGATCTTGTCCCGAATCTCCTGGGCCTCGGCCAGATCCGGGTCCAGGGCCAGGGCCCGCTCGGCGTATTCGTAGGCGTCGTCCTTGCGGTGCCATTTGAGGTAGAACTTGGCCATGTTGAGGTAGGTCATGGGATGTGCGCCAAAGAGCTTGAGCGCCTCAAGATAAAACGCTTCCGCCTTCTGGAACTCGCCCAGGACGTCGCAGGTGGCGATGGCCAAGCGCCAAGCCTTTTCGTCGCCCGGGAACCTCTGGATAGCCAGGCCATACATTTCCAGGGCTTCATTCACGAGTCCGGCCTCGGCGAACAACTCCCCCACATCCCGGGCCACGTCCGGTTCCTCGCCGAAAGTCTCGGCCACCCGGCGCAGCATGACCTTGCCTTTGGGGTAGTTCTTTTGGGCAAGCAGTTGGCGGCCGGCAGCCAGCCATTCGGCCTTCTGGTTGGCGCGTTTGCTTTCGGCTTGCTGCCGTTCCCGCTGCTCGATCTCTTCCTTTTTGAGTTGAAAGGCCGTGAGCTTTTTGACGAGCAGCAGTTCCTCGCCCGGGGTGTAGCGCAAGAACTGGCCGGGCCGCACGCCCAGGCTTTCGAGCAGGGCCACCACCTTGGGATGGCGGCGCATATCCTCGCATAATTCGCCAAACAGCAATTCCACTTCCGAACGCCCCAGCCCGAGGGTGGCGGCGGTGTTTTTTTGGACCAGGGCGTCCTTGGCACAGCTGATGGCCCGTTCCAGATCGTCCCGCCGCAAATATCCCTTGGCGCGGCTGATGTTTTCCCGAATCACCCGGGCCGCCGTGGCCATACGCTGGCTATCGACCTTGCGTTGCATGTGTGTCCACCTTGCCGTTATGCCCCTAGCTGCCGGACGTCTCCACTGCGGCAGCCCGAAAGATCCCCTGAAAGGGAAAAACAGTCCTGGCAGCATACGGGATCGGACCGTCGAGCTCAACATGGAACCGAACCAGGCCGCAGTACCGTCAGAAACGCAGCGGGCCGCCCCACCCTGCGGTGAGACGGCCCGACTGCTGAAGCGCAAAAAACGCTAGCTAAAACTCGTTGCTGTTGCGCAACATCGCCTCGAAATAGTCGATGGTCTTTTTGAGGCCTTCGCTCAGCGGCACCTTGGGTTCCCAGCCGAGCTTGGCTTTGGCCAGGGTGATATCGGGGCGGCGCTGCTTGGGATCGTCCTGGGGCAGGGGCCGGAAATCGATCTTGGACTTGGAGCCCGTGTACTCGATGACCAGCTTGGCCAGTTCCAGGATGGTGAATTCCCCCGGGTTGCCGGTGTTGACCGGGCCGGTGAAATCGTCGTCCGTGGCCATGAGGCGCACAAAGGCGTCGATCAGGTCGTCGACATAGCAGAACGAACGGGTCTGCTGGCCCTGGCCGTACACGGTCAACGGCTCGCCGCGCAGGGCCTGGATGATGAAGTTGGACACCACCCGGCCGTCGTTGGGATGCATGCGCGGGCCGTAGGTATTGAAGATGCGAGCCACTTTGATGCGCAGGTTGTGCTGACGGCGGTAGTCGAAAAACAAGGTCTCGGCGCAGCGCTTGCCCTCGTCGTAGCAGGAGCGGAACCCGATGGGATTGACATTGCCCCAGTAGCTTTCGGGCTGGGGATGCACCGACGGGTCACCGTACACTTCGGAGGTCGAGGCCTGCATGATCTTGGCCCGCAACCGCTTGGCCAGGCCCAGCATGTTGATGGCCCCGTGCACGCTGGTCTTGGTGGTCTGCACCGGGTCGTGCTGGTAGTGGATAGGCGAGGCCGGGCAAGCAAGATTGTAGATTTCGTCCACTTCCACGTAAAGCGGGAAGGTCACATCGTGCCGCATGAGTTCGAAATGAGGATTTCCCAGCAGGTGGGAGATATTCAGCTTGGAACCGGTAAAGTAATTGTCCAGGCAGAGGACGTCACAACCATCATTGAGCAAGCGTTCGCACAGATGCGAACCGAGGAAACCGGCACCGCCGGTGACAAGAACACGTTTTTTCAGGTGCATGGCTTTGGCCTTGAACACGGTTTGAGGTGAAGGGGAAAGGCGGAGCGGTTGTCCTAAACCGGATCAGACGCCTTGTAAACGCATGGCCATACCAGGGCCGCCCATTCTCCGGATTCCCGGACTTCCGGCTCGGGCAAGCCCGCAGCCTGGTAGGCGGCCGCTACGCCAGCGGCCTGTTCGATCAGGATGCCGGAAAGCACGAGCACCCCGCCCGGAGCCAGATGGCGGACGAGCTTCCCGGCCATGGCGGTCAACGGCGCGGCCAGGATGTTGGCGACCACCAGATCGAACTGCGCCGATCGGGTCAGACAGCCGGCTCCACCAATAGCAAGTTGCATGCCAGCCTCCACACCGTTTCGCCGCACGTTCTCGACCGCGCACCACACGGCCTGGGGATCGATGTCGAGACCGACCCCGGTCAGACCCAGCCGACACAGGCCGATGCCCAGAATGCCCGAGCCCGTACCGAGGTCGAGAAACCGGTGCCCCGGGCCGATGCGGCCGGCGGCGACCAGATCGGCAAAAGCGGCCAGGCACAAGGCGGTGGTGGCGTGGTGGCCGGTGCCGAAAGCCATTTTGGGTTCGATACAAATGGGTTGGCGGCCTTCGGTATCCTTGTCGGCCAGCCAGGGCGGCACGATCTCGAACACGCCGCCGACCTCGATGGGCGTAAAAAAGGCCATCCAAGCCGCGCCCCAGTCCTCTTCCTCGATGCTGTCCACGGAAACCGCCGCCTCGGCCCAGTCCCGGACCGCATCGGCCGCGAAATCCCGAGCCGGGGGCGCGTCTTCCAGGTGGACGCGGAACCGGGTGGCCCCGCCGGCTTCGATCGATTCCTCCCAGCCCTGGGCCGTCCGCTCGGACAGCCAGGCCTCCACCCGCTCGGCCAGATCACCCTGGTCGGGCACCACGATATCCACGCGCACAAGCCTTCTCACGAGGTCTCCTTCACAAAAAAATCTGCCATTCCACCAAGAGAACGCGGTGGAGCCGGGGATGAACGTCTAGGGTTGAAGGGAGGACAGGAGGAAGCCTCCGGCGGCCAAGGGGCTCTACCCTTTGGAATCCCAAGAACGACAGCATATTACGCACAAGGAATCCAGACGACTGCGGCCGTTAGATTGCGAAAGGGAGCGCCCTCCACGCCACCTCCGCCGCACAAACGCTGGCGAGAGCGTCCTCTGCGTGGGCAACAATTGAAACCGGCGGTTACAAAATCTGCCCTCGGGACGTTTCAGCCCGTGCGCTCGGTCGCAAAACGGACATCGGTGCGACAGCACTCCGTGCCGGAATTCGCCCAAGGAGTCCAGCGGGGGCAACCCTTCGGCTGCCGCCGTCCCCCCTGTCCTTCCCGAACCGTCCCTAGCGCGCGGCCATGGACACCACGGTGCCGGGCAGGCGCAGGGTCTGGCCCACACGCAGGTGCAGGGGATCGATGCCGGCGTTCTCCGCCAGGATACGCTCCACGCTGACGCCGAAACGCTTGGCCAAGTGCCACAGGGTGTCGCCGGGGGCGACGCTGTGCAACGGCAGGGGCGCGTCACCCGAAACCACGGGCACGGACGGGGCCTGTTCCTGCGGGCGCGCCGGGCCGGCCACGGCCGCCAGCGACGACGGCACGCGCAGCGTCTGGCCCTCGCGCAACCGCATGGGGTCCACGCCCGGATTGGCCGCGACCAGGGCCTCGACCGTCACGTCAAAACGCCGGGCAATGCCCCAAAGCGTATCACCGGACGAGACCGGGAAAATCAGGCAATCGGCGCTGGCCACAGGCTGGCCGGTGGCGCCGGGAATGGTCACGAGCTGGCCCACCCGCAGCCGGGAGGGGTCGAGGTCGCCGTTGACCGCGACCATGGCCTCGAAGCTGACGCCGAAGCGCCGGGCCAGGGCCCACAGCGTGTCACCCTTGGCCACGGGATAGAGACCGGCATCGCCCGCGACCTGGACAGGCTGGGCACCCGGCGTCGGACCATCGGCCTCGGACAAGGTGGCTCCGCCCGGCAGGGACAGGACCTGGCCGGGTTGCAGCTTTTGCGGATCGACCGAGGCGTTGGCCCGCTTGAGCTCGGCCACATCCACGCCCAAACGGTGGGCGATGGACCAGAAATTGTCGCCATCGGACACGGTGTAGCGATGGCCGGCGGTCTTCGCCGCCGTCCGGACCGCGCCACCGTCCGGCTGTCCCGCGGTGGGGAGCGCCAGGGACTGGCCGATGCGCAGCCGGGTCGGGTCCACGCCGGGATTGGCCTGGGTCAGGGCGGCCACGCTCACGCCATGCTGCCGGGCCACGGACCAGAAGTTGTCGCCGTCGGCCACGGTATGGGCGCGACCGGACGCGGGTTTGGCCGCGACCTGCATGGCGGCCGGACGCGCCGCGCCCTCGGGCACGGCCAGGGACTGGCCGATGGACAGGCGGCGGGGATCAACCGCGCCGTTGGCCGCGGCCAGGGCATCCGGGGACACGCCCAGCCGCTTGGCCACGGACCAGAACGTGTCGCCGTCGGCCACGGTATAGGCGCCGATCGGGGTGGCAGCAGGTGCGGCCGGCTTGGGCGCGACCACCGGCGCCGGCTTGGCCGTGGCGACCTGGGCAGGCCTCGCCGGCTGCACGGCCGGCGGTGTGGCCTTGGCCGCGTCGGAAGCGATTTTCGGAGTGGCGGGCGTGGCCTCGGCCAGACGGACCGGCTGCGCGGTCGGCTTGGCCGCGCCCATGGGCCGCACGGCCTGGCTGTTCAAAGCCGCCACGACCTGCCCGGCCGGCAAGCCGGCGGCACCGGACACGGCTTCCAGGCAACGCGCGGCCAACAGCTTGGAACCGGCGCCCGAAACATGCACGCCGTCACCGGCCCGCAGGCGCACCAAGGCGCCGTCCGGCCCCCGGCCCTGGCTGGCGAACCCGCCCGAGGCATCGGCCAGCACGTCGCGGGTCTCGATATAGGCGCTATCAGGCAGGGTCCTCGCCACGGACGCGAGCACCGTGTTGACGTGAAGCATTTCGGTATCAAAGGCCTTGTCGGCCATGATCGGCACGCCCACGAAATACACCTTGGCCGAGGCATTTTCGGCCCGGACAATGGCATGGAGCTTGGCGAGTCGATCCCCGTAAGCCCGGTCCCAGCCCCGGCTGCCGAAAGGCAGACTGCGGCCGTCCCCGGACGGGAGAGGCTTGTCGTCGTTGGCGCCGACCATGATGAGCACGAGATCGGGATGGTGGGCCTTGACCTGGGCGGTGAGTTGGGCATTCCAGTCGAAAAAGGCCGGATTGGCCAACCCGCTCGACACCTTGCCCAGATGGGCGAACCGGACGTCGGAGCGTCCGGCCAGGGCCTGTTCGATCTGCTGTCCGAGACCGATGGACAGGGAATCGCCCACGAGCAGGATGCTTTTCACGCTTCCGCGCGCGGCCGGATCGACCTTGGCCGCGCCGGCCACGGGCAGGCCCGGCGGCAGAATAAGGGACGCCATGAGTACGACCAGGAGGATGGCCTGACTCGGGTTTCGCATAAGACACCTCATCGTCCACCCCGACCCGTCGTGCGCGACCCCCATCGCGCCCGGCACGTCCCGGTGGCGGCATGACAATGTGAGAAACGCGACCCCGGATGGTATGAAACAGTGATACGACCGGCGTCCCTGTCGCCGGACCAAAGCAGGTGCCTATGCCTCCTCGATCATGTATTTTCTCATGATTCGAGGCACTTGCCATACAGTCCGACCGCCATGGCCGTTTTCCCATCCTGGGTCTTCAGACTACCAAAACGGGACCTTGCTTACAAGAAAAATACCAAATTTCCCGAACAGGCGGAAAAAATAGAAGAAAAATGGGGAGGACGTGAAAAAGGGCGTTCGGCCAGCCCCGCCCGCCAGAAACAGGCAAGGCAACGGCTGGCCGCGACAGCCGGATCAGGCGTCAGAACTGGAAGTAAATAAAGGGCAGCACGCCGTCCGGGCCGAGCTTCAAAATGGCCGTGGCCGCAAGCCCTAAGGCGAGCCCCCGGACCGGGACCGGCAGGCGCTCGAAGGCCACCCGGAACACATCCCGGCCGGTCAGGTGCAGGAGCTGCACCGCCAACACCACCACGACCATGCCCAGGCAGACCTTGTTGAAACCCGCGCCGCTGTTGTCCCAGACCGCCACCCGGCGCAGGATGTCCACGGCCTTGCCGGCGTCCTCGGCCCCGAAAAAGACCCAGGCTAGGTTGACGTAGGCAAAGGTCGCGACCCAAGACAGGCCGATCCAGGCATAACCGAGCACGCCGGGCGCGGTCGGGAGTCCGGTGGCGCTGCGGGCCGCGGCCCGGGCCGAACGGTACTCGTTGACCAGATGGGCCCAGATCAGGCCGAAGCCGTGGATGAACCCCCAGACCAAAAAGTTGTAGGCCGCGCCGTGCCACAAGCCGCCAAGGCCCATGGTGACCACGAGGTTGGCGTATTTACGAAACCGCCCTTTGCGGTTGCCGCCGAGGGAGATGTAGAGGTAGTCGCGCAACCACAGGGAAAAGGTGATGTGCCAGCGGCGCCAGAAATCGCGCAGGCTCAGGGCGATATAGGGCAGGTTGAAGTTGTCCGGGACATCGAAGCCCATGAGCAGGGCCACGCCCTGGGCCAGATCGGAATAGCCGGAAAAATCGCAGTAGATCTGCACGGCGTAGGACAGGATGCCGACCAGCACGGCCAGTGAGGTGAAGCCCTCGGGCGCGCCAAAAGTGCTGCGCACGATATGTTCGGACAGGTAGCTCGAAATGATGATTTTTTTGACCAGGCCCCGGGTAAGCAGGAAAAAGGCCCGGTTGAAGTCCGTGCCGGTGACGCGTTCCTTTTTGAGCTGGGGCAGGAAATTGCCGGCCCGCAGGATCGGGCCCGACAGGATGGTCGGAAAAAAGGCGATGAAGCACAGCACCTCGACTAGGCTGCGTTCGCACTTGGACGGGTCGCGGTACACGTCGAGGGCGTAGGACATGCCCTGGAAGGTGAAAAAGGAGATGCCGATGGGCATGATGACATCGAGCAGCGGCACCGGGCTCTTGGCCCCGAAGACCCGGTAGAGCCAGTCGGCCGAGATGTAGAGCATCTCGTAATATTTAAAGAAAATGAGTATGCCCAGGGAAAAGGCCGCATAGAGGAATACGCAGAACCGCCGGAACCGCGCATCCGAGGTCTCGGCGAAGATCACGGCGAAAAACCAGGTCTGGAAGCTGAACACCAGCAGGATGAGCAGAAACTTGGCATTGAACGAGGCGTAAAAGACATAGGAAGTCAGGAGCAGAAACAGCCGGTAAACCCCGGCGCGCGAACGCAAAAGCCAATTCAGCGGCAATATCACCGCGAAAAAAAGGGCGAATTCGAAACTCGTGATGTTCATCGCGCGTCTTGACCACCTTGTCGGGATGTGCGGCACGCTAGCTTTGGAGTCGCCAAAAGGCAACCGTCTTCCCCAAACCGTCAGGGTTCCGACACCAGGTGCATAAAGATAATTCCATTTATTTCGGACCGTTAAAAGTTCAACGTTCCGGCCCGGGCTTTGCAATCTCCCTCCCAAGCCCCGATCGGAACGTCCCGGTCGCGTGGCAAACCCCGAACGCCCATGTCGACCAACACCCAGGCCCTCCGCACACTCCGCCGGTTCAGGACAGACCTCGTCCTGGCCGCCCTGGTGGCCACAGCCAGCCTCCTGGCCGTGCCCCGACCGACCCATCCGGAACCCGTGCCAACCGCGCCCGCGGTGGCGGACACCATCCCCGGCCAGGACGGCTTGTGCCGGCTTATCGCCAGCCTGGACCTCGGCCGGCCCGAGCCGGTCACACGCGCTCCCGACCGCCATGCCCTGCGCCGGCAGGTCACACCCTTTGCCGTGCGCCTGGTCGTGGACCCGGCCGCCACCCATCCTCTGGACGGGCGGCTGACGGTACGCCGGACCCACCTGGGCGGCCCTGCCAAGACTTGGCGGCTGGTCAGCCTGACCTTGCCGCCGGTCGATCCCGAGCCCCCCGCCCAACCGGTGGCAACTCAAGCGGCCGCCCCGGAGCCGGAAAAGGCCCTTCCGGTCGTGGCCAGCGCCGCGCCACAACCTGTTGTCGTCAAAAATCCGTCAACGCCACCCGCACCCGCCCGGGTCGCCGCGCCCCGGCCCATGGCGCAAGCGCCAATAAGTCCACCGGGCCGGTCCGTACTCGTGGCCGGAGACTCGCTGTCCATTTTTCTGGCCGATGCCCTGCGCCCCTTGCTGGCCGGCCGACCGGGCACCACCTTCGCGGCCAAGGGCAAGGTCTCAAGCGGTTTGGCCCGGCCCGACTTCTTCGACTGGGAACGCGAGATGGCCCGCCAAAGCGCCGCCACCCGGGCCGATACCGTGCTCATTATGATCGCCACCAACGACAACCAGACCCTGACCCGACCCGACGGGGTCAAGGTCGCTTTCGGCCGTTCCGGCTGGGAAGCGGAATACACCCGGCGCGTGCGCCGGCTGGTGGAGCTCGCCCGCAGCGGCAATCCCCGGGCCCGCATCTACTGGATCGGCGCCCCGGTCATGGCCGATGCCCGGCTCAACGCCGACGTGGCGACGATAAACGCCATCATTGCCCGGCAAGTGGCGACTCTCCCCGGCTGTCGGTTCGTGGACGTGTCGCGGACCCTGGCCGATGCCAAGGGCCGGTATGCCCCATCCCTGGCCACCGCCCGCGGCACGCGGCCCATCCGCACCAGGGACGGCGTGCATCTCATGCCCTATGGCGCGCGGCTCCTGGCCGAGGCCTGCCTGGCCTCCATGAGCCCGACCCTGGCCGCCCTGGGCCGCTAAGGAGGGGCGTTTTCGCGGCCCGGGACGCTTTACCGGCCCAGGGAGGGCGTGGTAGGGACCCGGACATGGAAGAGACCCTTTTGCAACAAATTCTGGCTGTCCAGAAAGAAATGCTGGCCACCCAGCGCGGCATGCTGGCGGAATTGCGCCACCTGCGCCTGACACTGAGCCGTAGCGTGCCCGCCGGTGCGCAACCGACCCAACCGGCCCCGGCCGCCCAGGCCGCCACCACCCGGCCGGTTCCCCAGGCAGCCCCGGCGCCCCAAGCCGCCGTGCCGCAAGCGGCACCGACTCCGCCGGCCGCTCCGACCGCGCCGGAAGCCCGGACAGTCGCTCCAGCCGCGCCGCAGCCCACGCCTCCCCAACCAGCGCCGGCAGCCGCCGCCCAGCCCGCAACCGCGCCCCAGGCAAGCGAGCCCATTGCCCAGGCCACGCCCGTCGCCGCGCCGCAGCAGCCCGCCCAGGCCCAGGCTCCGACGACGCCGCCACCGCCCCCCGAGCCGCCCTATCGGCCCGAACCGGCACCCCGATCGAGCACCATGCTCACCATGGACGAGCTGGCCGATCTCGGCGGGCAATTCCTGGACGCCGGGCAGCGGCCCAAGACCCGCATCAAGCCCATCGATGCCGCCGACCTCGGCTCCTCGCTCCTCAATGAAATCAAGGCCAAGAACAAGGCCAAACGCGACGCCTTCGCCGAATTCGACCGCCTGCGCCGCGACCGCTAGGTCGTAGGGAGAGGCTGGGAAAACGCCTCCCACGGCCAGGAGCACTCAACCTGCCCCCGCCGGAAAGATTATTCCCTGCCCTTCTGGAAAGTTTTATCGAGATACAAAGAGGTTGGGGGGCACACCGCATTTGCGCTGCCCCTTTCGGAGTGGTCCAGGAGGGGGGTGACCCCCCTCCTGGCCGCCGGAGGCATCCCAGCCCCCCCGGCTAGTCTTGCTCAGCGCAGCGCTTGCAGACGATTTCGGTGCCGATGCCGGACGTGGTGAAAAATTCGAGGATGATGCAGTTTTCCACCCGTCCGTCCAGGATATGGGCCTTTTCCACCCCGGCTTCCACCGCTTCCATGCAGCAGGTAACCTTGGGAATCATGCCCCCGGTCAGCAGGCCCGAGGCCATGGCCTGGGACGCCTCGGCGATATCCAGGGACGAAATGAGCACCCGGTCCTTGTCCAGGACCCCGGACACATCCGTGAGCAGCACGAGGCGCTTGGCGCCCATGGCCGCGGCCACGGCCCCGGCCACGGTGTCGGCGTTGATGTTGTAGGTCTCGCCCTCCTCGTCCACGCCGACCGGGGCGATGACCGGAATGAATCCCTGGGACAGCAAGGTATTGAGAAGGGCCGTATTGATGCCCGTGACCTCGCCCACCTTGCCGAGGTCGATGATCTCGGGCGGGGCATCGGCCTTTTCCAGGACCATCTCCAGCTTGCGGGCCGAAATCAGCCGGCCGTCCTTGCCGGACAGGCCCACGGCCATGCCGCCGTTCAAGTTGATGAGGTTGACGATATTCTTGTTGACCTTGCCCACGAGCACCATTTCCACCACGTCCATGGTGGCGTCGTCGGTGACGCGCAGGCCCTGGCGGAACTCGCTGACGATATTGAGCTGCTTGAGCATCTGGCCGATCTGCGGTCCGCCGCCGTGGACGATGACCGGGTTGATGCCGATGTATTTGAGCAGGATGACGTTGAGGGCGAAGCTTTTTTGCAGCTCCGCGTCCACCATGGCGTGGCCGCCGTATTTGATGACCACGGTCTTGCCGAAAAACTTCCGGATATAGGGCAAGGCTTCGAGCAGCAGCCGCGCCTTGGCGTGTTCCCGATCCATGGATCGCTCCCTGTCGTTAGAGGATGTAGCGGGACAAATCCCGGTCCTCGGCCACATCGGCCAGATGCTCGCGCACGTAGGCCGGATCCACGGTCACGGCCTGTCCCGACTGGTCCGAAGCACCAAAGGACAGGTCGGACAGAATCTTTTCCATGATGGTGTACAAACGCCGGGCGCCGATGTTCTCGGTCTCCTCGTTGACCCGGCGGGCGAAATCCGCCACCTCGCGGAGCGCCTCATCGGTGAAATCGAGGGTCACGCCCTCGGTGCCGAGCAGCGCCTTGTACTGCACGGTGAGCGCGTTTTTGGGCTCGGTCAGGATGCGGTAGAAGTCCTCGGCCGTTAAGGCCTGCAACTCCACCCGCAAGGGAAACCGGCCTTGCAGTTCCGGCACCAGGTCCGACGGCTTGGAGAAGTGGAAGGCCCCGGCGGCAATGAACAGGATGTGGTCGGTCTTGACCATGCCGTACTTGGTGTTGACCACGCAGCCCTCGACCACGGGCAGCAAATCGCGCTGCACGCCCTCCCGGGACACGTCCGGTCCGCCGGCGCCGCCCTGCTTGCCGCAAATCTTGTCGATCTCGTCGATGAAGATGATGCCGGTCTGCTCCACCCGCTCCTTGGCCGACTCGGCCACCTTGTCCATGTCCACCAGGCGCTCGGACTCTTCCTGCAACAGCACCTCGTAGGCCTCGCGCACCCGCATGCTGCGGGTCTTTTTGCGCTGGGGGAACATCTTGGAGAACATGTCCTTGAATTGCAGGCCCATGTCCTCCATGCCCGGCATGGACATGATCTCGACCTGGGGCGAGGGCACGGACACCTCGACCGGCACCATGCGGTCGTCGAGCTTGCCTTCGCGCCAGAGTTTGCGCAGCTTTTCCCGGGTGGACAGGCGCTCCTCGGCCGCCGGCCGCACCGGGGTCTCCGCGGAGGCCGGCATCTCGATGGCGCCACTCACCGGGCGCGGGGATTCGGGATAGAGCAGGTCGAGCAGGCGTTCCTCGGCCGCTTTTTCGGCCTTGGCCGCCACCCGGTCGAGCTCCTCCTTGCGCACGAGGTTGACCCCGATCTCCATGAGGTCGCGCACCATGGATTCCACGTCCCGGCCCACGTAGCCCACCTCGGTGAACTTGGTGGCCTCGACCTTGAAAAAGGGCGAACCGGCCAGTTTGGCCAGGCGCCGGGCAATCTCGGTCTTGCCGACGCCGGTCGGGCCGATCATGATGATGTTTTTGGGCGCGATCTCGTCGCGCAGTCCCGGTTCGATCTGCTGGCGGCGCCAGCGGTTGCGCATGGCGATGGCCACCATGCGCTTGGCCTCCTTCTGGCCGATGACGTACTTGTCGAGTTCGGAAACGATCTCGCGCGGCGTCAGATTGGCATGCATGCGCGTTCCTCGTGGGAGTTGGCGGGGAGAAGCCTCCGGCGGCCAAAGGGCAGTGCCCTTTGGAAACCCGTTCCCGGGAGGCAGCCCCGGATGGTTAACCGTTCCGCTCGATCGTTTCCACGATGATGCGGTCGTTGGTGTAGACGCAGATTTCCGAGGCAATGGCCATGGCCTTGGCCACGACGTCCTTGGCGTCCAGACGCGTTTCCCGCAGCAGCGCCCGGGCCGCGGCCAGGGCGTAGGGTCCGCCGGAACCGATGGCCGCCACGCCGTCATCGGGCTCGATCACGTCGCCGTTGCCGGAAAGCATGAGCACATGGGCCGCGTCGGCCACGATGAGCATGGCCTCCAGCCGGCGCAGATACTTGTCCTTGCGCCAGTCCTTGGCCAGCTCCACGCTCGCCCGGACCAGGTTGCCGCCGAACTCCTCAAGCTTGGCCTCGAAGCGTTCGAGCAGGGTGAAGGCATCGGCCGTGGCGCCGGCAAAGCCGACAACCACCTTGCCATTGTAGATGCGGCGCACCTTGCGCGCGCCGTGCTTCATGGCCACGGCCTGGCCCAAGGTCACCTGGCCGTCACCGGCCACGGCCACGCCGGCCTCGGTCAGAACGGCGAGGATGGTCGTTCCACGAAGTTCCATGTCATGCTCCATCGTATGGGGGTGAAGAGATGCCTCCGGCGGCCGGGAGGGAAGCCACTTCCCGCCCGGACCACCCCGACAAGGGGAGGGAGGCAACGGGCCGGGCCGTCATGCCGTGCCCGCCCGGGATGTGGCCAGAAAAAAGAACCGGGGGAAACGAAAAATGATCGCGCCGTTGGCCTGGGGCGGATAGGCCGCGACCACGCGCTCATACACCGCCGCCTCGAACCGTTTTTGCTGGGCCTCGGTGAGAACGGCCAGGTACGGGCGCAGTCCGGTGCCCCGATACCACTCCAAAATATCCGCGTGGGACCCGAGGACGTGGTAGTAGGTCGTCTCCCACAGGGTAAAGTCGGCGGCGATTGCGGCGAGCAGGTCGAAATACCGTCCCGGGGTCAGGTTGTGAAAGATGCGCGGCCGGGGAAACGCCGTTTTCCACTCCTCGCTCGCCACAAGCTCCCCGATGATCCGGTGAATGGGCTCGTGGTAGTTCATGGGCGTCTGGACCGCCAGCACGCCGCCCGGACGCAGCAGGCCAAGCATGTTGGCAACAAGCGCCTCGTGACCCGGAATCCACTGGATGCAGGCGTTGGAAAAGACCACATCGAAGCGCCGGCCCAGGCTGGAAAGCTCCCGGCCCGCGTCGCAGAGGCGAAATTCGAGGTCAGGCTGTTTTTCCCGGGCCGTGGCGATCATCTCGGGCGAACTGTCGAGGCCGCAGATGTGTGCCTTGGGGAAACGCTCGGCCAGAACCCGGCTGCTGTTGCCCGGTCCGCAGCCCACATCGAGGACATCCGCCGGCGCCTCCAGCGGAATGCGCCGGGCCAAGTCCATGGCCGGCTGGGTCCGTTGCGCCTCGAACTTCAAATACTGTCCGCTATCCCACTGGGCCATACCCGATCCCCTGGAGCGTTTTTCCCGCCGGCCGGCCCTGGACGGACCACGGCCGGCCGGCGGCACGCGTCAGTTGGCAAATAAGGCATCCGCCGCCTGGCGCCAGACCGTGAAGGCGTGTTTCCCGTAAAGGTACAGACGAATCTCGCGCAGTTGCCCGGCGCGCAGGGCCTCGGCCATGGCACCCAGGGCAATGGGCGCGGCTAGGTCCACGGGGAAGCGGTAGACGCCGGTGGAAATGGCCGGGAAGGAAATAATGCCGAGCTTTTGTTCCACGGCCCGGGCAATGGATTGGGTGTAGGCGCTGCGGAGTTTGTCCGCTTCGTGATTGCCGCCGCCGTGCCAGATGGGCCCCACGGTGTGGATGACGTAGCGGGCGGGCAGGTCGAAGCCCGGGGTGATGACCGCGCCCCCGGCCGGCAGCCGGTCGATGCGGGCGATGATCTCCTGGCAGGCTGCGAGCAGCTGGGGTCCGGCGGCCCGGTGGATGGCGCCGTCCACGCCACCGCCGCCGGCCAGGGCCGAATTGGCGGCATTGACGATGGCATCGGCGTCGTCGCGGGTGATGTCGCCTTCGACGAGCTTGAGGATGCCGGGACCGAGAGGGTACGAAACCGTGGACTCGTTCATGGGGCGTACCTCCGTCTAGGGAATCCTGGCCTTAGGGCCGAGGATGCAAAGCCCGGTGCGATCCGGGCGGAAGGCGGCCGCAGCGGCTTGGGTCAAATCGTCCAGGGTGACGGCGTCGAGGGCAGCGGCGGTCTCCTCCAGGGGAATGTGCCGGTTGAATAGGCTGACGTTTCGGGCCAGACGCATCATGCGATTCTCGGTCGATTCGCCGCCGAGGTAAAGCAGTCCCTGCAAATGTTCGCGGGTATGCGCGAGTTCTTCCGCTTGTATCCGACCGGCGGCCAGGGCGTCGAGTTCGCCGCGCACGACGGCGAGCAATTCGCCCGTGCGTCCGGGGTCCACGGCGGCCTGGATCTCGATGAGCCCGGTATCGGCCAGGCCGTTGACGCTGGCGTCGATGGCATAGGCCAGACCGCGCTTTTCGCGCACCTCCTGAAACAGCCGCGACGACATGTTGCCGCCAAGCAGGGTGGCGAGCACGGCATGGGCGAAGCGCTCCGGGGCCGTGTTGCCGACCGAGGGAAAGGCCCAGACCACGTGGTGCTGTTCGCAGTCCCGACGGATGGCGAGCTTGGGCGCAAGGAAGGCGCCGGCCGGGCTAGGGAGCACGGCCGGTTGCGGCGGCAGATGGTCCAGGGCCCTGGCCACCAGCTCGACCAGGGCGTCGTGGTCCACGGCGCCAGCGGCCACGAACAGCATGGCGCCGGGGCGGTAATGGTCCCCCCGCCAGGCGGCCAGGGTCTCGGGTTTGGTCGCGGCCACGGCCTCGGGCCGGCCGGTGATGGGATGGGCGATATCGGGGTTGTCCCAGGCGGCGGCCCAGAAATCCTCGTTGACCTTGTCCTCGGGCGTCTCCTCGATCATGGAGATTTCCTGAAGGATCACGGCCTGTTCGCGTTTAAGTTCCCTGGGGTCCAGGGCCGGATGCAGGGCGATGTCGGACAGGACGGCGAAGGCCCGGGGAAAGTGGGCGTCCATGACCCGGATATGAAAGCAGGTGACCTCCCGGGAGGTATAGGCATTGGCCAGACCGCCCAGGGCGTCGAGTTCCTTGGCAATGGTCTGGGCGGACCGGGAGGTGGTGCCCTTGAAGGCCATGTGCTCCCACAGGTGGGCCATGCCTTCCTGTCCGGGTCTCTCGTGGCGGGAACCGGCCTCGATCCAGATGCCGAGGCTTGCGGTCTTGGCCTGGGGCATGTGTTCGGTGGCGACCCGGGCGCCGTTCGGCAAGCGTGTTATGCGGCAAAAGTCTTGGGGAAAAGTGGCTGGGCACATGGGGGGGGGCTAAGGGGCTTTCGCGGGCAAGTCAAGGGTCGACCGGGCCGGGAAACGCCCGGAGAGACGGTTGGAGACCGCCGTAGGCATGGTACGGCCGGTTTCGGGTTGTGAAACGACGCACAAATCCACTTCCTCACGGCGCGGCGCGGCGCAAGAAACAATGCCAGAGACTCCCCCACACCATTTCGGCGCCCTGAAGACATACTGCACGTTATCGCATGAATCTTCCCTGTAGAGATGACACAATATGCACGTCCTCCAAAAATAATGCGGCAGAATCATCTTGCATTTTCGTACATACCTTTCGCTGGACCAGCGGCCAATTCAACAATCTCCCTTCCATTTTCCGGGTAAAAAAGACCCACGGAAGAAAAGCAAGATGTATTGCATGACCACTTGCCTCAGTTTTTTTCCCTTGCTACAGGGGTTCAGCCCCTCAGGCCACCCCTGTCGCGAGACAGGTCCGGAAAGCCACGGATCTCGGTGGAATTGACCGAGACAGCCGGGTTGCGGGGAACCACGCAAGGGGGATGTCATGCGTTTATCCATAGCGGCCAAAATCATGGCCCTGGTCATTGCTTCCGTGGTCGGAACCGTGGCCATCATCCAGCTTGTCGCTTCGAAATCCATCCGGGACGGGTATGAGGCTTTCACCGGCCAGGCCGTACAAAGCTACCTCAACGTCTTCGATCGCCAAGTGGAAACCTACAAGGAAAACTATCTGGATCAGGCCCGGGCCCAGGCCATCCGTGCCAATGTCATTGCGGGCATCACCAACGACGATACGGCCGCACTGCAAACGCTCGGCAAGACCTTCCTGGCCTCGGGCAAGGCGGACCTCATCGTCTTCACCGATGCCACGGGCACGGTCGTGGCCCGGGGCCATGCGGAACGCGCCGGTGACAACATCGGCAACCAGGACGGCATCCGAAGCGCCTTGCAAGGCACGGCGAGCTGCCTGTTCGAATCCGGCAATCTGGTCGGCTTTTCCATCCGCGCCTATGCCCCGGTCCAAAAGGAAGGCGCCATCATCGGCGTGGTCGTGGTGGGCCAGGACCTGACCACCAGCAATTCCCTGGTGGACAGCGTGAAAAAGGATCTCGGCGCCGAGGCCACGATCTTTTTCGGCGACACCCGGGTCTCCACCTCCATCGAGACGAACGGCAAACGCGCCGTCGGCACCAAACTCGACAATACCGCCATCGTGCGCCTGGTGCTCGGCCAGGGCCAGACCTACCTGGGGGGCAACACGATTTTCGGCCGGCCCTACCGGACCGCCTACCAGCCGCTCAAAAACGGTAACAAGGTCATCGGCATGCTCTTTGTCGGCCTGGACATCAGCGAGGCCTTGGGCGCCCGGGACCAGATCATCCTGACCATTGGCCTGACCGGGCTTGGCTGCCTCATCGTCTTTGCCGGCCTGGCCATGTGGCTGTCGCGCATGCTCACGCGCCCGCTCGGACGCTGCGTGTCGTTTGCCCATGCCGTGTCCCAGGGCAAAACCGACACCGCCCTGGATGTGCGCCAGCGTGACGAGACCGGCGTGCTGGCCACGGCGCTGACCACCATGGCCGTGGACATCCGCCGGCATATGGACGAGGCGGACCAGGCCAAGGAGCGCGCCGAAGCCGAGGCCGCCCAGGCCAGGATCGAACGCGAAAAGGCCGACGAGGCCTGCCACATGGCCGAAAACGCCAAGGTCGAGGGCATGCTCCACGCCGCCGGCCGCATCGAGGGCGTGGTCGAGGTGGTGACCGCCGCCTCCCAGCAACTGGCCGCCCAGATCGAACAGGCCAATCGCGGCGCCGAGGACCAGTCCCGCCAGGCGGCCGAGGCGGCCAATTCCATGGAACAGCTCAATTCCACCGTGCTGGAAGTGGCCCAAAACGCCTCCCGAGCCGCCGAAACCACGGACCAGGCCCGCGCCAAGGCCGAGGAAGGCGCCACCGTGGTAGGCGAGGTGGTGACGGGCATCGGCGGCATCGCCGACCAGTCCCGGCGGCTCAAGGAGGACATGGGCACCCTGGGGCATCAGGCCCAAGGCATCGGCGCCATCATGGAAGTCATTTCGGACATCGCCGACCAGACCAACCTGCTGGCCTTAAACGCCGCCATCGAGGCGGCCCGGGCCGGCGAGGCCGGACGCGGATTTGCCGTGGTGGCCGACGAGGTCAGAAAGCTCGCGGAAAAGACCATGGCCGCCACCAAGGAAGTGGGAACCGCCATCCAGGGCATCCAGGACGGCACCCGGACCAATGTTGCCAACTTCGACCGGGCGGTGCAAAACGTCGAAGCGGCCACCACCCTGGCCCGCCGGTCCGGCGAGGCCCTGTCGGCCATTGTCGGGCTGGTCGAGGCGGCCGCCGACCAGGTGCGCTCCATTGCCACGGCGGCCGAGGAACAGTCCGCGGCCAGCGAGGAGATCGGACGCACCGTGGACCACATCAACCGGATTTCCGGGGAGACGGCCCAGGCCATGGGCCAGTCGGCTCAGGCCGTGGCGGATCTGGCCAACCAGACCCAGACCTTGCAGGCCCTGGTGACGGAAATGCAAAACGAAGGCGCGGCCACCACTCCGGCCCTTCCGCGAGCGGCCAAGCGCTGACGACAAGGATTGAGCATGGCGGGATTGTTGAGCGTCCTGGTTGTGGCCGGGGCGACGTTGGTGGGGCTCGTGATTCTGGGCGTGATTTTCCTGCTCGGCGCCCGGTTGTTGCGGCCCGGTGCCGCACCTGTGGCCGGCGGGGATGCCGATGAGGCCGAACTCATGCAGGAGATCCACCGCAGCCTGGTCCGGTTGGAGGACCGGGTGGAACGCCTGGAAAGTCGGCTGTTCGATCCCGGCGCCCGGGGGGGCGGACATTCATGAAGCACATAAGCGAACTGCGACTGGCCGACCTGTATCGGTCGCGCCGGGGCTGGGTGCTCGGCGTGTGCAAGGGGCTGGCCACGTTTCTGGACGTGCCGGTCTTTTGGGTGCGGCTGCTCGTGTTGCTGCTCACCCCGTGCACCGGGGTGTGGCCCATGGTGGGCGGCTATCTGCTGGCCGCCTTCCTCATCCGCCCGGAACCGGCCCTGGCCCCGGACAATGACGAGGAGCGGGACTTTTACGACGCGTACGTCTCCTCCCGCCCCCAGACCCTGCAACGCCTGCGTCGCCGTTGCGACCGGCTGGCCCGGCGGATCGGCCGGCTGGAAAACTGGATCGCCGCCCGCGAGGCCACGACCCCGCGCGGCGGCCGGCCCTAGGGCGCGGGGGGAGAGGGCGGGGGGAAGGAAGCCTCCGGCGGCCAAAGGGCTTCGCCCTCTGGACTCCCGTTTCGGGGGAAGTCGGAGGTTTGTAAGGAAGACTTGCCGACCCTCTCGCGACGGACCCGGCCGGCTACCACCGGCCGGGCATAATCTGCAGCCAGCTTTCGGGCAGATACTGCCGGAAGTCCTTGCCCACCTGCCAGAGCTTGGTGAGACGCCCCTCGATGACGATGGACCGGGGCCGCAGCCGGAGAGCCCGATAATGGCGCGGCGGCTGGAACCGGTTGTTTTTCGAGAGCACCACGTCGATTTCCGCATCCCTGTCCCGCACCACCAAGGCTTCGGGAAAGAAAATGGTTTGCCGCAGCCGCCTGGACATGACCGAAAACAGCGCGGCATGAATGGCCGAAAACGGTTCGGCCGTGACCCGGGCCTTGGGGGCCGGCACGTTTTCGTTGCCCACAAAAGCCACGGGCCCGTCGGGCAAGGCCGCCAGCACGCCCGCGTCCCGGGCGTCGTCCACCACGATCCGGCCAAGCCCCAAGGAATCAAACAAAAGCCGCGTCCGTTCGGCCACCTCGCCGTCGCACTCCACCCCGACCAGCTCGGTATCGTGGATCTTGTTGCGCATGGCCTGGAACCAGGCTGCGGTCAAAATAATGCCGCTGCCCGTGCCCAAATCAAAACCGAGATAGCGCTCGGGCCGCAGCCCCGGCGCCAGGGCCCGGTTGGCCACGGACCGGAAGATATGGGCCGTGCGCGGCAGATCGGCCAGCATGCGGAGCGGATAGGCGCTGTAGTCCCCGGGCAAGGGCACGTCCCGCTCGCCGCCGTCCAGCCACAGATCGTAAAACCGGCGCAGCAGCCCGCTGGCCTCGGCCAGGGGCACGGCATGATTTTCCGAACCGGGATAGAGGGAGGCGTGAAAGTACTTGAGCACGAAGCTCAAAATATCGGCGTCGGTCATGGGTTCCGACGGCTGGGACAGACGCTCGCAGTCGGCGCGGAGCGAACCGGTGCGGTAAAGCTCCCGGGAAATGACCGTCTCGGTGACCTTGGCGGCCTGCGCAAGACGTCGCGATGGCGGTGTTTCGGCGTCGATCAGTCGCGGCATGGGTTCCCTACCTCGCAAAATGTCGGAGAAAGGCGGCAATCCTGTCCGCCTGTCCGTAACGCATGCAGGTTTGGTGCCGTCTTGGCCGTCCGTGACGCCGCCCCCGGCTTGAGCTGGCCCGGGGAAAGGCGTAAGGCACTCGCGTGCTCCAGCATACCTTTCTCCACTTGCCAGGACTCGGCCCGGCCACCGAACGCAAACTCTGGGCAGCCGGCATCCGGACCTGGGACGACTTCCTGAACGCCCCCCGGCTTCCCGTGTCCCCGGCCAAGCTCACCACCTGGCGCAATGCCCTGGAGGAGTCCAAGGAACGCCTTGCCGCCGGCGATGCCGACTATTTCGGCGAGCGCCTGTCCCCGGCCGAAGCCTGGCGACTCTTTTTCGATTTTAAGGACAGCCTGGCCTGCGTGGACATCGAAACCGACGGCACCGCGGCCAACGAGATCACGGCCGTGGCCTTCTACGACGGGCACGAGACCGTGCGTACCTATGCAAACGGGCGCAATCTCGAACAGTTCACCACCGATATCCTGGAAAGCAAGGTGCTTGTCACCTTCAACGGCCGCTGTTTCGACGCACCGGTCCTGACTTCGCATCTGGGCGCGGTGCTGCCCAAGGCCCATATCGACGTACGCAACGTCCTGACCGGCCTTGGCATCAAGGGCGGCCTCAAAAAATGCGAGGCGCGCTACGGCGTCTCCCGGGGCGACCTGACCGGCGCCGACGGCTACTTTGCCGTGGTCCTGTGGCGCGAATACCAGCGCCGGGGCGATCCGGCCATCCTGGAAACCCTGCTCGCCTACAACGCGGCCGATGTGCTGGCCCTGCCCGTGTTGCTCGTCCACGCCATAAACGACTTGCTCCTCGAAACCCCGTTCGCCGACCGCTACGCCCTGCCCATCCCCCGTCCGGGCGCCAATCCCCACGCGCCGGTCCCGGCCGTGCTGCGCCGCCTGGCCTGGGCCTTCTCGCGCAAGTAAGGCGGAGGGAGAGGGGGGGGATGACGCCTCCGGCGGCCAGGAGGGCCCGGCCCTCCTGGACCTCCCGCTTCCGGGGGGGCGCCTCGAAACGCCTTTGCCTATGCGTCCGGTCCGGCCGGTTCGGAACGCGACAATCACGCCCTGTTCGGCCTGCGACCGGAAGGTTCATGGCCTGCGCGACCGGATGGTGACGCCTGTTGTCACAAATCCGTCACTTGATCCGGGCTTGGCCAGCCGGGAATTCTTGATCTTTTCGCTCAGGAGTCCGTCACGGACCACGGACGGGCAGCCGTCCCGTTCGCGGGGTGAAGGGTTCTCGGCCGGGGGCCATTTGCCGCTGCCCCGGCTCCTGGCTAAGGAGGACCGTGCAGCCCGATCCGAAACGACTTGGCACACCGTGAGCCCACGGCGCAAGGCTTTCCGGCGTTGCGCGGCCGCAGCCGGCACGCCGCGCTTGCAGCAATCCAGACGGAAACCGCCACGCCCCCGTGTGCCGTGGTCCAACACACATGGAGGTCCCAACCGATGAAGAGCATGGAAGAGGTCAAAAGCCTGCTGGACGGCGTGCGCGTCGTCTGCCCCGAATGCGGCAAATCGCCGGCCAAATGCACCTGCGTCAATCTCAACAACGGGTTCGCCATGAAGGAAATGGCCTGTTGTCATGGCACCGGGTCCGTGACCGTGCATCTGGACACAGGCTACGTGGTGGACACGATCTACCGCAACGCGGACAAGGCCGCCTCGGTCCGACCGGCCTATATTCCGCTGGTGTTCGTCGGAGGCAAGCCGGCAAACGGCGCCGCGACGCGCACCACGGGCTGGCTCCAGGAGGCTCTACCCGGCGATCCCGACGCCCCATGCGCCGCCACGGGCGGGTTCTGGAGCAAGGTGAAGCACTGCCTGTCCCGGTTCTGGAACTAGGCCCCGTCACCCCATTTCTTCCGGACGCGCCGGTTCCAGCCGGCCGGAGCCGACGCGTCCGACAACGCTCACCGGGTTTCGCCCGGTACCATCCCGTGCTGTTTCGCGGGCTCGGAGATCCGATCCGCGTGCCCGACCTGGCCTCGGCGCAGAGCACCCGTCGAGGGGTCCGGGGGCATCATGCCCCCGGCCGCCGGAGGCGTCTCTCCCTCCCCCCTCCCCCACCGCACCGTCAGCCCGTCACCAGGCGCGCGCCCAGTTCGCGGGCCTTGGCGCAGTCCAAGGGGAAGACCTCTTCCCGCCGTTTGGCCTTGGCCGCGGCGTCCCAGACCGTGGACAGGTACTTGTCGTAGTCGTCGAATTGCAGGGTGTCCGTGGCGAGCAGCAACTCGCAGCTGCCGAAGATACGGGCCAAGGTGGCCTGCATGCGGCCAAACAGCGTGTCGTAGTGGAAAACCGGCACATTTTCCGCGGTAATGTTCATGGTGTAGACGAGCGCGGTGGCAATCTTGCGCGGCGCGATGGAGCGGTAGCCCGGCGTGTAGGTGGTCACCGGAAACAGCAGGCGTTCCAGAAAGGAGCGCATCTCGCCGGTTTCGGCGCCGAAATAGACCGGAGTCCCGAGGATCAGGGCATCGGCCTCCAGGGCGCGCGCGAGCAGGGGCGTCAGGCCGTCCTTGACCGCGCAGCGGCCGTAGTGCTTGCCGCCGATCTTCTTGCACTCGAAGCAGCTCCGGCAGCCCCGGTAACTGTGGTCATACAAATGGACGAGTTCGGTCGTGGCCCCGGCGCCGGCGGCCCCTTCCAGGGCTTGCGCAAGCAGGGTCCCGGTGTTCCACTTCTTACGCGGGCTGCCGTTTACGGCGATCACGTGCATGGGTATCTCCTTTGCTCCGATCCGGAGGATAGACCCTGCCTACGCGTCCCGCGCGGGTCGGACAACAACGTCCCAAAACGGTACCGAGGCACCGGAAGGGAACCGGCACCTCGGAGCAGGCCACGGCGTCCCGGGACGCCGTAAAAAGGATTGGGCGTCAAGCCCGTCGAGACGGCAACGGCTAGCGCACCAGGGAGACCGTATCCTCGCCGTCGAGTTCGGCCACGCACACGTCCACATGTTCGCCCTGTGCGGTGTGGACTTTTTTGCCCACGTAGTCGGCCTGGATGGGCAGTTCACGATGGCCGCGCCGGTCGATGAGCACGAGCAGTTCCACGCGTTTGGGTCGTCCGTAGTCCAGGATGGCTTCCAGGGCGGCCCGGATGGTGCGCCCGGAGAACAGCACATCGTCCACGAGCACGACGTTTTTTTCGTTGAGCGAAAACGGGATATGGGACTCCCCGACCTGGGGCTGGACCTCGGAATCGGTCCAGTCATCCCGGTAGAGGTTGATATCGAGCTTGCCCAGGGGCACCGCGCACTTGAGCTTGTCCTCGATGATGGCTTTGAGCCGCGAGGCCAGCTCCGCCCCCCGGCGCTGGATGCCGACAAGGGCCAAGCCGCAGCCCTGCTCGTGCCGTTCGATGAGCTCAAAAGCGAGCCGCTCCAGTGTCCGGGCCACCTCGGCGGCGGTCATAATCTTTTTGTGCTTTGTCATACGCCTTCTCCCCGGCCTTTTCCCGGATTTAGCCCAAAGCCGGGACCCCTGGCAATGGCGGCAAAGGGCCTTGGGGCAATCTATTTGACAATCCGATCGGTCGTGCTTAGTTGCATCGAACGAATCGTTTGTGAGGAGGATTCCATGGTCGAATTGACGGGAAGCGCCAAAATGCAACTGGACGGGTATTTTGCGGACAAGGAGAAGACTCCGATCCGCATCTACCTGTCCACCGGTGGCTGAAGCGGTCCGCGACTGACGCTGGCTCTGGATGAGCCGCGCGAAACGGATGAGGTGCTGGACGTCTCCGGCTACACTTTTGTCATTGAAAAAGATCTGGTCCAGCAGGCCGGCCCCTTCACGGTCGATATGACCTATATGGGCTTCTCGGTCAGCTCCCACATGGAACTGGGGGGCGGAGGCTGCGGCGGGTCCTGCTCCGGCGGGTCCTGCTCCGTTTCCTAGAGCGGTTTTTCGACGATACGCCAAGAGGCTTCTGCAAACTGCGCGTCGATTCCCGCGTGCGACACGGAGAATCGATGACCGGCCTGACGCTTTCGGCCAAACTGCCGCAAGCGTCACGCGTACCGGGCAAGCGTTTTTTGCAGGAGCCTCTTTTTGTGACAAAATTGTCCACATTCGATCAACTTAGGACCTCGCCCGAGTCGTGCTTTTTCCGTGCCGCGCCGCGCTGTTGCATTGAATTCCTCCGCGATTTACCCGCAACGGTATTGATGGATCGTATTTGACAATCCAATCGGCGGTGATTACCCATTTCACCATCTTCCGTAGGAGGCTCCCCATGGTTTCCCTGACAGATACGGCTCGCGCCGAACTTGACAATTATTTTGCCGACAAGCAGAAAGCTCCCATCCGCGTGTACCTGAACAAGGGCAGCTGCTGCGGTCCTTCCCTGACCCTGGCCCTGGACGAGGCCCGTGAGGACGACGACGTTTTCGACCTCAAGGGTTACACCTTCGTGGTGGAAAAAGAGCTGTGCGCCCTGGCCAGCCCCATCACCGTGGACATGACCGACTATGGCTTCAGTGTGTCTTCCAGTTTGAAACTGGAACGGGGCACCTGCGGCTCCGGTTCGTGCGGTGGCGGTTCCTGCGGCGGCGGCTCCTGCTCCTGACACCAATTTGTCAAAATTCTTTTCTACGGCCGGCCATGGGGTCGGCCGTATTTTTTTCCAATCCTGTCACCGGATTGACAGCAGCGTCCAGGGATCGTAGTGTCTTCCCATGGCAACATCCCTTGCATCCTCCCTCCGCGTGACTGAAGCCGCCCTGGCGATTCTCGATCTGCAATTCCAGCATGGAGAGAAGCCCAGCCTGCGGATTTTCCTGTCCTTTATGTATGAGAGCGGCCCCCGGCTGGACATTGCGCCGGATGTTGCCACGGCTGCGGACACCACCTGCACGTACGGGGGCTGGACTTTCGTGATCGGCACGTTGCTGCTGGAGCAGGCCGCGCCGCTGACGGTCGATATCGGCCCGGACGGATTCATCATCCATTCCAGTCTCGATTTTAGCGAGGCTGGCGGGAACTGTGGCGGATCGTGCGGCTCCCACTAAACATCATGCAGACTTGCCCGTTGTTCCATCGCCAGGACCGGTTTCACGTCGTCCTTTGACCTCGGCGCCGTGCACAGTGTGCGCCAGGCCTATCTGCTGATCTGGCTGGCGCGGATTGAAAGGAGTGCTTCATGTCCGGCAAAATTCTCATCGTGGACGATGAGGTTCACATCCGCATGCTGCTGGAACAGACCCTCGAGGAGTTGGAAGAGGACTGCGGTGTCGAGATTTTGTCCGCGCAAAACGGCGAAGAAGGCTTGGCGCTCATCCGTTCCGAAAAACCGGATCTGGTTTTTCTCGACATCATGATGCCCAAACTCAACGGGTACGAGGTTTGCCAGCGTGTCCGCGAAGACCCCGAGGCCTCCGGTATCGGCATTGTGCTGCTCACGGCCAAGGGCCAGGAAGTGGACCGCCGCCAAGGCCTGGAACTGGGGGCCAGCCGGTATATGACCAAGCCCTTCGATCCGGACGAAGTGCTCAAAGTTGCCAAGGAGCTGCTGCACCTGGACGTCTAAGGTCCAAGGGTCGCAGAACACCGCCGTATGATCCCGCTGCGACGCCTGCTCAAAAAAAAGACCCTGGAACCCCTGCTTTCCCAGGCCCGGACGCTGCTTGGCCCGGGTTGGTCGGTTGTTGTTTCCGAAACCGACGAAACCCAGCCCGCATCCCCGGCCACCGGCACCTGCTTGCCCCTGCGCCTCGACGGCGTCTGCATCGGCCACCTCCACCTGATTGCGCCCCTGGAAGGCCCCACAACCGGCCCTGACGTCCCGGACCCCGAACGGGTCGGCCCGTTCCTGGCCGGCTGCCTAGAACAGCTCCTGACCGGTGAAGCGGCACGCCGCAGCCTGGCCAATGAAGCTCTGCTCAAATACCGCGAAATTTCCCTGCTCCACCGGGCGACCCTCGGTCTCAACGGGTCCTTGCGCCCCCGGGACGTGGCCCTGTCTCTGCTGACGGAATGCCAGCGGGACGATTTGCCGGCCGATGTGGGCATGGTATTTTTACGCGTCGCGGACGAGGAAACCTACCAGCCCTTGGGCGCCTTTGGTCCGGTCGGCGCTTGCGGTTTGGCCGATGTGGCCCGCTCCACCCTGTTTTGGGATATCGCACGTTCCCAGAAGGCTGAAATCATAAACGATCTTGGAAATGACCAACGCTGGCGCAGCGAAGCCAGCCTCCGGTCGCTCTTGCTGTCGCCTCTGTCGGAGGGCGGCAAATGCGTGGGCATGCTGGCCCTGGCCTGTGTGGCTGCCCGGCGTTTCGAAGCCAGCCATTTGCAATACGTCAGTACCATCGCCACCGTGGCCGGCATTGCCATGGGCAATGCCCTGCACTTCGAAGGCATCCAGGCCCTGATCAATTCCCTCATGCAGGCCCTGGCCACGGCCATTGACGCTCGCGATCCCTTTACCGCCGGCCATTCCCAGCGCGTGGCCCGTCTGGGGGTGGCCCTGGCCAGGATCGTGCACCATGACCAACGGATTTTCCCCAAGGTGCTCTTTAGCCCCAGCGACCTGGAAGAGCTGCTTTACGCCGGCCTGCTCCACGACGTCGGCAAAATCGGCATTCGCGAGGAAGTCCTGACCAAAGCCACCCGGTTGCCCGTCGCCCACCTCGACGTGATTGCCCAGCGGCTGGCTTTGCGCGCCTTGGCCACCGGTGAAAATCCCGAGGCCGACATGGCGGAGCTGCGCCGCATCAACAAGGCCGACACGGTCAGCCGCGAGGACGCGGCCCTGATCGCACGGCTCGGAGCCTCGGCCATCCAGGTGGGTGACCGCGAACTTCCCCTGCTCACCAACGAGGAAATCGCCTGCCTGCTCATTCCCAGGGGCAACCTGACCCCGGACGAACGGCGGGAAATCGAACGCCATCCGGCCGAATCCTTCCGCATCCTCCAGCACATCCCCTTCCCGGAAAACATGGCCCGGCTACTCACCATCATTTCCCAACATCACGAACGCCTGGATGGTTCAGGCTACCCGGCCGGCCTCAAGGACGGCACCATCCTGCTCCAGAGCCGCATTATTGCCATTGTGGACATCTACGATGCCATCACCATGGCCCGACACTACAAGCCAGCCCTGCCCCGGCAAAAGGCCCTGGGCATCCTCTGGAAGGAAGCCCAGGCAGGCCGCATCGACCAGGGGCTGGTGGAACTGCTGGATCAGCATATCGAGACCGTGGAAGCCGACTGCGAAGCGCTGCCCGAACGCCTGGACTTCGCCGAATACCTGGCGCGCCCGCTGCCTGTTGTGGCATAGGCGGAGGACGTCGGCCTGGAAGGAAGGACGCCGGGGGTGAGGGGTAGGCAACGCCTCTGGCGGCCAAAGGGCTTCGCCCTTTGGAATCCCGAATACGGCGTCGAAGTATCAAAGGACTACGCGCTGGGGCCCTAGAAGCCTTCCTGGGGCATTTCAGGTGTGGGGCCGGCGGTCACACCAAGACCGCTGCACAATTGTCAGGCAACGTGTGAGGCACCAAACGCTCGAATGGCAACCGGCGAGAATCATGCGGTGATTCCAAAGGGCACGAGCCCTTTGGCCATCGGAGGCTTCACCCACCACCTCTTTGCAGCGGTCCCGCACCCGTAAAAAAACGGGCCCGAAGGCCCGTCGTTTGGTCGAAAAATCCCCGAACATCTTGGCGTGGGACACTGCCCGCGCGCGCAAGATTTCCAGCACAGGGAGCCGAGGCAAGCTGTCTATTGGCCTCCCGCGCTTCGCTCCGCCGTGCTAGGCCAAGCCGGCCTTGTCCACGATGGCCGCGCTCAGTTCGGCTTCGGCCGCCACCTGGCCGTCCACCGTAGCCACCGCGTGCATCTTGCACAGATGCATGCGCCGCTTGATGTCCGAGCACTGCAGGACGAGCTGGTCTCCGGGCACCACCGGCCGCCGGAACCGGGCCTTTTCCACGCCAGTGAACATGAACAGCCGATCGCCCAGGGGCTCTTGCAGGCTTTTGGCGATGAGCACGCCCCCGGCCTGGGCCAGGGCTTCGAGGATGAGCATACCCGGCATGACCGGAGCACCGGGGAAATGGCCCTGGAAAAACGGCTCGTTGATGCTCACGTTTTTCACGGCCGTGATGGACTCGTTCGGGACCCAGGCAAGCACCCGGTCCACCAGAAGAAAGGGGTAACGGTGGGGCAGCAGACGCTCAATGTCCGCGATGCCAAAGCCTGTATCCGAGGCGGTCGTCATGTCTGCCGGTCCTCCATGTAAAAAGGGGCCGGGACGTTGCCCCGTCCCGGCCCCTTGGTTCCAGATCGCGGCCGCGCCTACTTGCTGCGGTCGAATTCCTGCTGAATGGCCTTGGTCATGTCCAACTTCGCATCGAAGTAGGGGACGCTGCGGGCTTCCATGATGATGGAATAGCCATTCTTGGACGCGTAGTCGGTCAGGACCTTTTGCAGCCGGTTGAGCAGGGGCTGAAGCACGCTCTGCTGGGCCTGCTGCTCTTCCTGCTGCAACTGCTTCTGATCCTCGAAGTACTTGCGGGCTTTGTTTTCGAAATCGGCCGCCTTGCTCTTCTTGGCATCGGCGGACAGGGCGACGCTGGCCTTTTGCAGGTCGTTCTGCATCCGCTTGAGTTCCTCACCCTGGGAGGCCAAGGCCTTTTCCCGGGACTCGAACCGGGATTTGAGCTGCGAAAAAGCCGCCTTACCAGCGCTGGAATTGCCCAGCGCGTCGTCGAGGTTGACGACACCGATCTTGCCCTGGGCCTGCGCCGCAACCGGAATCGCCAGCAAGGCCATCACGATAAAAGCCCTCAATATCCCGCCCATTTCCTCGACTCCTTACTCTGTTCATGTTTCGGGGGCTTGCGCCCTCGGTGAATTGCCTTCCCGGGCCCCGGCTCTAGAAGGTCTGCCCCATGGAGAAACCGATCTGCGACGGATTCAGGTGTTGGCGCTCCGCATCGAGACCATAGCCGTATTCCACCCGAATGAGGCCCATGGGCGAGTACCAGCGAATTCCCGCGCCGACGCTCTTATAAAGATCATCCGCCTTGACCGTGCTGTAGTCCCGCCACACGTTACCGGCGTCGAAGAAGGCCACGCCGAACAAGCCGATGGACTTGCTCAAGGGGAAGATCGTTTCAAAGTTGGTGAAGAACTGCGCCCGGCCGCCGATCCGTTCGCCCGTGGAGTAATCCTTCGGCGAGATCACGTCCAGTGCATAACCGCGCACATTTTCGATACCGCCCAAGTAGAACCGTTCGGAAACCGGAATCGTCCCGTTGGCGTTCTTGAACAGGAAGCTGGCACTACCGCGCCAGTGGAACACGAAGTCCCAGAACATCGGGTAGAAGAAGTTGGAGGTGTAGCCCGGGCGCACATAGGAGGTATCGCCACCCATGATGTTACCGGCGTATTCCAGGCCCAGGGTGTTCTTGGTACCCTTGGTCGGACGTTTGACACTGTCCACGGTGTCGCGGTCGATCTGGCCGTACACGGAACTCAACCAGTGCCAGCCCGCCGACTCCTGAATGATGCTCGCGGCGTAGTTGTCCAGGTGATAGATCCGGTAGTGTTCCAGGCGATAATCCCAGGACGCGATCGTGTATTCGCCCAGGGGGTAGCTGAACCGAACCCGACCACCGGTGGTTTCCTTATAGAAGGAGTCGTAAGCCCGCCACATCCGGTAGAGATCCGCGCCGGCCGACAGGTAGGTGTCATACACCCTGGGGTTGGTGAAGGAGATGATATACCGGCTGGCCGTACCGCCGACCATGCCCTGGAACTTGGCGTGATAGCCCTTGCCGAAGAGGTTCTTCTCCTCGATGGACCCGCCGAAGAACACGCTGTCCGAGGTGGAGTAACCGGCGCCCACGCTGATGGAACCGGTGTTCTTGTCCTTGACCTTGACCTTGATGTCCACTTCGGACGGGTTGTCCGTGGGCACGGTCTCGATGTCGACCTTTTCGAAGTAGTCGAGCTTATCCAGGCGTTCGTTGGTCCGGCGCAACTTGGAGCCCGAGAACATGTCGCCGTCGGCCAGTTTCACCTCGCGGCGCACCACGTTGTCACGGGTTTTCTCGGTGCCCTCGACGCTGACCCGGCGCACATAGACCTTGCGGCCTTTTTTGATGACGTAGGCAACGTCGATGACCTTGGAATCGGCATGCTTTTGCATGTCCACGTCGGCCTCGGCAAAGGCATAGCCGTCGTCGGCGTAGAGTTCGGCCAAGGCATTGAGGTCGTCGCGCACCACCGAGCGGTTGAAATACTCGCCCTTGCTCGACAGCTCATCGAGCTTGATCCGCTCCAGGAGCTTGGGTTCGTCATAAAGCAGATCGCCGGTGAAGCTGACGGCGCCGACCTTGTAGCGGTCGCCCTCTTCCACCCGGAAGATGACCGTGATGCCGTCATCGCCGTAGACGACCTCAGGCTGGCCCACCTTGGCGTCCACGAAGCCGCGGTTGGCATAGTAGGCTTCCAGGGCGGCGGCGTCACGTTCGAGCATCTCTTCCTTGAGCACGCCCGAACCGGTGATCCAGGACCAGAAATGGCGGGTGGAGGTGGCCAGCTCGCTCTTCAGGTCGCTGGCACTGATCTCCTTGGCACCCTCGATCTTGACTTCCTTGATGTAGAGCTTCTTGGGCTCCTTGATGATGATATTGAGCCGGGCCACCCGGGGATCGGTCTGCTCCAGCTCGTAGGTGACCTCGGTCTTGTAGTAGCCCTTCTTGCTGTAGAGCTCGCGGATCTTGCCCAGGTCGTCGGCCAGGACCTTGAGGTTGAGGACGCCGCCGGCCTTGGTGCTCATGGCCTCCAGGACGTCGTCCTTTTTCACGTCGCCGTTGCCGGTGACGCCGATGGCCTGGATGCGCGGCTTTTCCTTGACCACGAACACGAGCCGCTTGCCGCCCGGAGCGGCTTCGAGGCGCACCTGCACGTCGTCGAAGTAGCCGAGATCGAAAAGTTTCTTGATGTCGTCGTTGACGGCCTTGGGATCGTAGGTCTGGTTGACCTGGCTTTTGATCTTTAAAAGGATGACTTCCTTGTCGAGGATGGAGTTGCCTTCGACCTCCACGTCGACAATGCGGTCCGTCCCGCCCACGGCGGACACCTGGGGCACGATCTTGTCGGCCAGTTCCGCGGCGGCCGAATCCAAGGCCATGGAGGACTTGGCCGTGGCGAACACCGGCACCGGCTCGCCGCCAGAGACCTTGGCCACCCGGGCGTCCAGGCTCAGACCGTCGCCGATCTTGGACAGGCTGCCGTAGACGACGTATTCGGCCCGGGCGGCGGCGCCCAGCTTGCGGGCGGCGGCCGGGTCGCGGACCGCGCCCTTGCCGGCCTCAACCGCAACGTTGACGCCCTTGGCCCGCAACTTGTCGGCCAAAAGCTGGGGCAGGCTCGCCTGGACGGAAGTCAATGCGTCGGCCGCGTTGATCCCGAAGGGCAAAACGAGCACCTTGCCCGATCCCGCCGACTGGGCCCACGCCTGGGTTGCGACCAGGACCAGACAAGCGACGAGGAAAAGCCCCTTAAGGCCGTTGTGTTTCATGCCGCGCATAGAGTTCTCCACCCCGCAGTTCCAAGCTCCGGCCCATGAGGGCGGCCAGGTTCTGGTTGTGGGTGACCACAACCAACGTCATGCCCAGTTCGGCGTTGAGACGGGCGAGTGCCTCGCCCACCCGGGCGCCGGTGGCTGCATCCAAATTACCAGTGGGTTCGTCGGCCAAAAGAACGGCTGGCCGCAATAAGACAGCGCGGGCGATGGACGCCCTCTGCCTCTCTCCCCCGGACAGCGTAGTTACCCTGTGTTCCACCCTTTCATCAAGTCCCACGAGAGACAAAGATGCGCGAGCCCTGTCAAAAGCTTCCCGTGGCGGCAGGCCGGCGATGAGCCCGGGCATGGCCACGTTTTCCAGGGTCGTGAATTCGGGCAGCAAATGGTGGAACTGGAACACGAACCCGATGGCGGCATTGCGGATTTGCGCCGCCGCGTCCAGTGACAAGGCGGAAAGCTCCCGCCCCTGAAAAAAAACCTGGCCCGTAGTCGGCTTGTCCAAAGCGCCGAGCAGGTGCAGCAGCGTGGACTTGCCCGAGCCCGAAGACCCCAGGATAGCGATGGAATCCCCGGCCTCAATGCGCAGATCGAGGTCTTTGATGACCACGATTTCCTCGCGTGGGCCCTGGTAGGACTTGGTCACCCGGGACAGCTGGTACAGCGGAGCCGCATCAGTCATGGCGCAACGCCTCCGCCGGCTGCAGTCGCGCGGCCTGGCGGGCCGGATACAAGGTCGCCAAAAAACACAGGGCCAAGGCCGTCACGCCGATGACGATCATGTCCGGCCAATCCAGGCGCACGGGCAGATGGTCCATGGGATAGACGTCGCCGGGAATCTTGATGAACTGGTACTTTTCCAGGGCCAAGGCCACGGACAGGCCCAGGAGATAGCCGAGCGCCGTGCCCACCACGCCGATGATGGTGCCCTGGAGCATGAAAATGCGCCGGATGCTGCGCGAGGTCGCGCCCATGGACATGAGGATGGCGATGTCCCGGGTTTTTTCCATGACCAGCATGACGAGGGTGGTGATGATGGAAAAGGAGCCCACGAGCACGATCATGACCAGGATCACGAACATGGCCGTCTTTTCCAGGCGCAAGGCCTTGAACAGATTGCCGTTCATGTCGATCCAGGTGCGCAGGTACACGGGCGGGCCGCCCAGGGCCGCCCGGGCCACCGGCACCAGCGCGTCCACGTTGTCGACGTCGGCCACCTTGAGTTCGAGCCCGGTCACGATGTCGCGCTTGAAGCCCAAAAGCTCCTGGGCCGCCGGGATGGACACGTAGGCCAACGTGGAGTCGTACTCGTACATGCCGGTGCGGAAAAGTCCCCGGATGGAAAACGTCTTGACCTTGGGCGTGAATCCGGCCGCGCTCTCCTTGCCCGAGGGCGACATGAGATTGACCGTGTCGCCAAGGGTCAGGCCCAACCGATCGGCCAGCTCCTTGCCCACGATGATGCCCGGGAAAATCCCCGGCGCATTGAGGTCGGCCAGGGTCCCGGCCACCATTTCCTTGGGCAGGGCCAGCACCCGGTCGGCCGTGGCCGGGTCCACGCCCCGCAGCACCACGCCCTTGACCCCGCGCGAACTCGACAACATCACCTCGGTATAAATGAAGGGCGTGGAACCGAGCACGCCGGGCACCCGGTCCACCCGGTCCATGGCGTCCCGGTATTCGTGCATGGCCCCGCCGGCCACGGCCGCCACCATATGGGCGTTGATGCCGAGGATCTTGTCGCGCAGCTCCGAGGAAAACCCGTGCATGACCCCGACCACGACAATGAGGGAGGCCACGCCAAGCCCCACCCCAAGGACGGAGATCAGCGAAATGACCGAGATGAAGGCCTGCTGTTGCCGGGCCAGGAGATAGCGCTTGGCGATGAAGGATTCGAAACTCATGAACCGGGCTGGCCCTCGGGCCGCAGGAGCGGAAACAGGATCACCTCGCGGATGGAAGCCTGATCCGTGAGCAACATGACCAACCGGTCGATGCCCACGCCCTCCCCCGCCGCCGGCGGCATGCCGTACTCCAGGGCCCGGACGTAATCGTCGTCCATGCGATGGGCCTCGTCGTCACCGGCTTCCTTTTCCCGGACCTGCTCCTCGAAGCGCAGACGCTGGTCCACGGGATCGTTGAGTTCGGAGAAGGCGTTGCCCATTTCGCGGCCGGTGATGAAGAGCTCGAAGCGGTCGGTGATATCGGGATTCTCGGCGTTACGGCGCGAGAGTGGCGAAATTTCCGTCGGATAATGATAGATGAAATGGGGCTGGATGAGCTTGGGCTCGACAAAGATATCGAAGAGCTTGGCCTGGACCTTGCCGAGCTTTTCGCCCTTGAGCACCTTTTCCCCACTCTTTTCGACCAGGGCCTTGGCCGCGGCGAAGTCATTGTAGACCGCGGGCGCGATACCGCCCACCTTTTCCAGGGATTCGTGGAAGGTGAGCCGGCCCCAGCCTGGACCGAGATTGATCTCCTGGCCCTGGTAAGTGACCACGTCCGAGCCGGTGACCATGCGGGCGATGTGCCCGAACAGGCGCTCGGTCAGGTCCATGAGATCGGTATAGCGGGCATAGGCCCAGTAGAACTCACACATGGTGAATTCAGGATTGTGCCGGGTGGAGACGCCCTCGTTGCGGAAGTTGCGCCCGACCTCGTAGACCTTCTCGAAGCCGCCCACGAGCAGGCGCTTGAGATAGAGCTCCGGGGCGATGCGCATGTAAAGGCTCATGTCCAGGGCGTTGTGGTGGGTGACGAACGGCTTGGCCGTGGCCCCGCCAGGAATGGCCTGCATCATGGGGGTCTCGACCTCCATGAAGCCCTCGTTGTCGAGGAACGCCCGCAGTTCGCGCACGATCCGGGTGCGGGCCTTGAAAATCTCCATGGCCTTGGGCGTGACGATGAGATCCACGTAGCGCTGGCGGTAGCGGGTCTCCACGTCCTTGAGGCCGTGGTACTTTTCGGGCAGGGGGCGCATGGACTTGGTGAGCAGCCGCACGGCCTCGGCCTGCAGGGTCAGCTCCCCGGTCTTGGTGCGAAAGAGCTTGCCCCGGGCACCGACGATGTCGCCGATGTCGAACTTTTTGAAGGTGGCATAGGCTTCCTGGCCCAGGGTCTCGCGCTCGGCAAAGACCTGGATGCGGCCGGTGAAGTCCTGGATGGTGAAAAAGGCGACCTTGCCGAAGGAGCGCAGGGACACGATACGCCCGGCCACCCGATAGATCCGGTCGTGGCCGGCCAGGGCTTCCTCGTCCAGGGAATCGCAGGCGGCCACCACCGGGCCGACGTCGTCGCCTTTGACGAAATCGTTGGGGTACAGGGGAACGCCCTCGTCAAGGAGCTGGACGGCCTTGGCGATGCGGTTCTTGTAGACCTCGTTGAGTTCGTCGCGGGCGTCGAGGCTTTCGAGCAAGGGCCGGAAGTCTTCCACCCGGGCGGACTTGACCGGGAGCTTGTATTCTTTCTTACGTGGTGCGTCGCTGCCCACGGGGGTTCTCCGTTGCTTCGTGGCGTTGCAGCCGCTTGCGGCAAGCGGCCAAGCGCATCTGGGTACGAGAAATACGATGGGCCGTCAAGAACCGGCTGGGCCGGATGGAATCCCGGATCGGGACAGAAAATCCCTCTTGCGGCGAAAAAAGGCTTGACGCTCCGGGCTGGCCAGGATAAATGGCTACCTCGCTTCGACGATCCCCGGTAGCTCAATTGGCAGAGCGGGTGGCTGTTAACCACTAGGTTGGCGGTTCGAGTCCGTCCCGGGGAGCCAGAAAGAAATACCGCGAGCCAACGCGGTTGTCCTTTAAGGGAAAGCCCTGGGCCGATGCGGTTCAGGGCTTTTTTCTTTTCGCAAGCATTTCCGGCATGTTGCAGGCCCAGCCGCGCATCCGATAGGATTCTCCATTCCAAGCCGATCCGCCCGGAATGCAACCGCAACTCCTGACGTTCGATTCTGCAATCCCCGCCTTCTCCCGCCTGATTCTCCAATGCTCCGTTTAGCCTGGCGATTTGTTTAACACGCCGCCGCCCTCGTAACCCAAGACGACGTTTTTCACGCGCAGCCGGTATGTATGGGGTGAAGGCCGAAAACACTCCGGCCAAAACCATCAGACAGCGCCAGCGGCCGGAAGCCGGAGCACGTTGTGGATGCCGCACGTATCACCTTTTGTTCCAGGGTGAGCAGCGAATCCAACGTGCCTCGAGCCGTTCGCGCATTCACTCGGCATCCTCCACCCTCCTTCGCCCGCAGGCCGAGGAGAATCGAATGCCGAATGCAATCGCCTGTACCCTTTCCGTCGAGGAAGCCGTCTCAGGGATCGCAACCTTGCTCGCGCGAGGGTATCAACGCCATTTGCATGAAGCCACGTCTCAATCCATTAAAACAAATGACGAATCTTTCGAAGATGGACTTGCTATGCAGCCGGACCAGAGCGTTCATGCTTCTGGCGGGCGGAGAAACACCCTGCCTTCCGCCGTCGGAGAATACAAGCAAGGAGTGGACGCATGAATCCGGATACGTTCAAGGAGGTGCAAAGCCTCGAGCGAATGACCGTGGGCGAGTTGAAAGAGAAATACCTCGATGTCTTCGACGAGGAGACGCGCTCCAACAATAAGCCCTTCCTCCAGAAACGCATCGCCTGGCGCATTCAGGCCCTGGCGGAGGGTGACCTTTCGGAGCGGGCTCGCCAGCGGGCCAAGGAGCTGGCCCGGGACGCCGACCTCAGAATGCGCGCCCCGCGCGATCCGGTAAAACCCGGCTCGGCCGAGGCCCGGGCGCGATCGGTCAAAAGCCGCTTATCCTCGGCCCATGATCCCAGGGTGCCCCTGCCCGGCGTGCTGCTGCACCGGGAATACCAGGGCCGGGACATCGTTGTCCGGGTGCTGGACGAGGGCTTCGAGTTCGAGGATCGACGGTACACGTCCCTCACGGCCATCGCCTGCGAGGTGACCGGCGGCAAATGGAACGGCTTCGTCTTCTTCGGTCTGAACAAGACCGCCACGAAGAAAAACAAGGGGCGCAAATGACCAATCCCGTCAAAACAAACCCTGGTGCAATCCGCTGCGCCATCTATACCCGCAAGTCCACCGAAGAGGGGTTGGAGCAGGAATTCAACACCCTTGACGCCCAGCGGGAGTCGGCCGAGGCTTACATCGCCAGCCAACGCCACGAGGGCTGGGCATGTCTGCCGGATCGATACGACGACGGCGGTTTCTCCGGCGGCAACCTGGAGCGCCCCGCGCTCAAGCGCCTCATGGCGGACATCGAGACCGGCGGCATCGATTGCATCGTTGTCTACAAAGTGGACCGTCTCAGCCGATCACTGCTCGACTTCTCGCGCCTCATGGAGGTCTTCGAGCGCCACGGCGTAAGCTTCGTCTCGGTCACCCAGCAGTTCAACACCACCCAATCCATGGGGCGACTCACCCTCAATATCCTCCTCTCCTTCGCCCAGTTCGAACGCGAGATCATTGCCGAACGGACAAAGGACAAGATGTGGGCCGCGCGTAAAAAAGGCAAATGGATCGGCGGCATGCCCGTTCTGGGCTACGACGTGGCCGAGGGCGGCGGCCGGCTGGAAATCAACGCCGAGGAAGCCGCACGGGTCCGGGCGATCTTCCAACTTTACCTGGAAATGGAATCGCTTCTTCCCTCGGCGCAGGAGCTTGAACGCCGAGGCTGGAACAACAAACGCTGGGTGACCCGTAAGGGCAAGGAGCGCGGCGGCAAGCCCTTCAACAAGAGCACGCTCTTCCGACTGCTGACCAATCCCATCTACACGGGCAAGGTGCTATTCCAGGGGACCACCTACGACGGCGAGCACGAAGCCATCGTGGACATGGAAACCTGGAACAAAGTCCAGGGAATCCTGCGGCGCAACCGCCTCAACGGCGGCACCTTGGTCCGCAACAAGTACGGCGCGCTCCTAAAAGGGCTGCTTTTCTGCACGCCCTGTGGCACGGGGATGACGCACTCCTACGCCAAGAGAAAAAATGGCAAGTGCTACCGTTATTACGTCTGCCAGACCGCCCAGCAGCAAGGGTGGGCCAAATGCCCGACGAAATCCGTCAACGCCTACGACATTGAAAGCGCCGTGGTGGAGCACATCAAGGGGCTAGGCGCCAATCCGGCGATCCTGTCGGCCACGCTCACCAAGGCCACGGAACAAGCCAAAGCCCGCCTCAACGAACTGGAGATGGAGCGGAAGTCCGCCGAACGGGAACTCAAGCGGCTGCATGCACAGATCCGAAAGCTCCTGGGCGGTGCGTTGCCGGACGGGGCTTCGGAAATCGCAACCGACCGCCTGGCGGATTTGCAGGAGCGGATTCGGACCATCGAGCAGCGCATGAAGGCCATCCAGGAAGAGATCCTCGTGCTGGGCAAGACGACCATCAAAGAAAATGACCTGACGCAGGCATTGGCGGACTTTGATGCGGTGTGGAACTCCTTGTCCTCCAAGGAGCAGGCGAAGATCATCCACCTGCTTGTCGAACGAGTGGGGTTCGACGGCCGGGACCAGTCGGTGACGGTTACGTTCAGGAGCGAGGGGCTCAAGCAGCTGTGCCAGAGGACAGCCGCCTGAAAGCAGGAGGGGGACATCTGCAATGGACGAATCGAAGCTTGAGGTGCGCTTCACCCTGGCTCCTCGGAGGGTCTCGCGCGGATCGCAACAGGGGGCAACCCAGCAGCGGGACCAACCAACCTCACCAGGGAGGACTCCACGGGTCTCCCGGCTGTTGGCCCTGGCCATCCGTTTTCAGGACATGCTCGCCCGGGGTGAGGTGCAGGATTTCGCTGACATGGCTCGGCTCGGCTACGTGACCCGCGCCCGAATCACCCAAATCATGGACCTTACCTTGCTGGCCCCTGACATCCAGGAGGAAATTCTGTTTCTGCCCCGCACGACTGCAGGCCGCGATCCTCTCAAGGAGAAGGCTGTCCGCGCCATCGCCGCCGTCCCCCATTGGCATCGGCAGCGGAAAATGTGGGTGTCGATTCGTAATGCACTTTCGTGTCCATGAGTATAAGTGGATCGTCAATTCCCCAGGATAGCGCAAGGATACTTGTATTGGTGATGTGTTTGGCGCTATGAAGAGCCGGCAGACGTCAGGCACCGGCCGGACAGGCAAGCACCCCGTAGGACTCACGCAGCACCGCTCGGCCATATCGAGATCGAACCCGGAGGGCAGATCCATGGCGACGCTCAATTTCAAGCGGTTCTCTCATGTTGATGACCTGAAAGCCATCCACCTCGACTCTCTTATCAGATTCCTGGAGCCACATGCGGCATATTTTGCTGCAAAAGGATTTATCCTGCCTTCGGAAGACTCACCGGACGACTTCGATTACGAGGCGCTGACGAGTCTCTTCATTTCCACGGACGACATGCCGCCGGACCTTGTGGAGGCACTTTATCAGGTCAATGAGATGGCGACCCCGGAGGGCATGCAGGATCTTTTGGAACGTTGCGAAGAGGCAGGCATAGAGCTCGCTGTTGGCGAAGAACCCGCTCCCACGGATGTCGCCGTACAGACTTGGCTTCAGGCCCCGGAGATATTCGAAAGAGCGCACAACGAGTATCAGCTGGATAGACCTCGCAGCTTTGAGAGTTTCTTCAATCCTGCAGGGATACATGTCCCTCCTCTCAAGATGCCGACCCTTGCCATATTGCGGGCCATGGAGGTCGAGCTCACCGAGTGGTTCGACAGAAAAAAATGTGGCAAGACCGTCAAGGTGATGCCCTTCGAACGCGATGACGGTTTCTGGTTCCTCATCCGACGGGGCGAGCCCATCAGACGACAGGGGGCCGTACTCGACGGCAAATCCGGGAGTGTCGTTTACCGCCCTGAAAAGCATGATGTTCTGGTGTATACGCCGGCCCTGGCGGAACTGCGCCTTAGCCCCGTCACCCAAAAAGAACGGGAGCTCTACCTGAAGGTTTTCGGCAATCACCTCTTCAACGATGAGAGTTTCTTTTCCGAACGCGGCAAGTACACCCTTGAGCCCTTGCGCCGGGACGGCGAGGACTCCCTGGTTTGCTCGGATATCGAGGGCATCGAGGAAATCGTGTTCCAGGAAGTGCGCATCGCCTGGGGCGGACAGTACAAGGTGTTCGAAACCAGGCGTGCCGAGGACCTCTTCGCCGCGTATGAAGAACGAAACAAGGAGCTGCCGCGACTCGCCCCGCTTGTCCTGGCCAAGTTCAAGGTCACCTTCGCCAACACCAAAAAGACCAGAAAATTGGTTATCTGCCCTCCCAACAAAATCAACATCAAGCGCCACGACGACAGTACCGTGCTGGATGCCTGGATGGCCAAACGCGGCTTTATCCTGAACCAGACCTCCGAGGAGGACGTTGCGGACGATGTCAGCGTGGCGTGCTCTTGAGGATGTCCCCGGCCTCGCCTTGGCCGCGATGGACTGGCGGCGAAGTTACGGCCTGCACCCGACCGCCCTTGGTCGCTATCTCCGTCCCACCAACGATCTGGCCCAATCCCTTGATTGTCCTACATTCCCTGGTGGCCTGCACAGGGTCGTGATCCACGGCCCAGGAGATATTGTCGGATTGTGCGAGAACTGCCCGACCGAAAAGCTCGCCAAGGCCGACATCGTCATCCAACGCCTCGACGTACAATCCCTGTGCAAGGACATGGCGAAGGCGCTCGGGCTTTCGCCCGGCTTTGAAGTTCAATCCCCCGGCCATCATTTCATCGGCGAACTCGTCCCGAGCCCCGGCTCGCGGCACGGCGTCCACCTCTACTGCTCCAACGCCCCTGAACAATTAGAAGACGCCATGTTCCGCCTGACGGGCAGCGGCAAACAGGGGTTCATTTTTTTGACCCCAACCAGCCGCTTTTGGACCACGACGCTACGGGATTCCATCGAGACGGCGAAAGCACACCTCATGTCTCTCGAGGAGGTGCTCGACCTGCACGCCAAGGGCTTCTCGGCATCAGCCGGCTGGCGCTCTTTTCTCGATTCTCGTGTTCCCAAGCGCACCGCGAAAATCCCTCCCACGGCCTTCCCCACGCCGCATGGGGCCAGATGGAACGAGTTGACCATTCGGTTCCTCACCGGTGACACCGCTACACTCACCATCAGAGATGCCAAGATCCGGGTCAACTATGCGGAAATGGGCATGGCCAGAAGCAACAACGCCAACCGCAGTGTCCAATGGGAGATGCTGGAGAATTTCGCCGAGGGCAACGGCTACTACGAGCCAGTGATCTTAGCCCTCAGGGAAAAAGAAAAGCAGCAAATAACGCGCCTTAGAAAAGTCCTGAAGCTCTACTTCCAGATCGACGGTGACCCGATTGTCAAGGACGGCCAGGGCTGGAAGACGGTTTTTGTCATTCGTCCGGAAGGCTGGAAGGAACCGCAGGACGAAACCTGGGATTTGGAATGAACCTACTTGCCCTGCCATGGGGAAACGACACGATCACTCCAACAGTGAGGAACCGTATGCGAATCGCGATCATCGCCGCCGTCAGCGTCCTCTGCATGTGTTCTTTGCCTGTCCACGCGGCCGAGGAAACCCGTTTTTATGACGCCCAGGGACGCTACCAGGGCCGGGCGACCACCAACACGGCCAACCCGGAACAACAGAGCGTCTACGACAATCACGGGAAATATGTCGGACGGGTCATGACCGACGAGAATGGAAATGCCCGGGTATATGACAGCCACGGGAAGTACATGGGGAGAACGACGGGGCAGACACCAAAGACAAGACAGTAAGTTTTCCCAGGATCGAGACGATCCATCGATCCAGCGCAGTTGGACCGCTACAGGCTTTCCCTTTTGATCCCAGCTTCGCGGGCCACCTCGGCCATGCCGAAAGCCTCGGAGACATGCCGGAGTGCTATGAGGAGCACCACCGGTTCGTCGGTGTCTTCCATGGCGGCCTGGAGGTCTTCCGCCGCAACGGCGGGATCGGCCCGGAGTTCGCGCACCAGCGCCTCGTCATGGCTGGCGCTCGCGCGGCCAATGCTCGTCATGATCCTATCCTCACTCTGGACCAGCCGGACTATATTTATGGCGATTTGTAACTTTTAAGTTACCGGCCACAATGCGCGTGACCTGTCACAACCGTTCCTCTTTGGGAGGAATTTTTTTGTTCGGGACAACACGCTGAATTAAAAGTTATTTTTATACGCGATCCATCTTTTTTTCCGTCTCCCTGTGACATGTCGCGGGAAGGGGATAAGGCTCGGCCATTTATCCCCTGAACGTCTGAAGACCTCGCCGGGCCCCGTCTTCAGGCGCAGCTCCGAAAGGAGAAGCGACATGAACGCATCCTCCCTCTCCCCGGCCCGGCGGCAGCTTCTGCTTCGCCTCCAGGCCATCAACTTCGGCCGCATCGAAAACCTCCGCCTCCAGGACGGCGAGCCGGTGCTCAAAACGGCCACCACCGTCTACGAAATCAAGTTCGGCGGGGACAATGCTCCGCGTCTCGAGGCCGCTCTCACGGACTTCCAGCTCAAGGCCCAGACCATCGAGCTCTTTTCGCACTTCGACCGCATCCGCGACGGGATGGTGCGTCTGCTCGAGGTCAAGCACGGCCTGCCGTTCAAGATGAACGTGGAAGACGCCGCCTAGCTGGCGGTCCAACAACACACCGGACATCGACTGGCCGCAAAGCGGAGGTCGTTGTGGGTGTCGCCGATCCGGCGATCTCGCAACACCTCCGCTTTTTTTGCGGACCGGTCCGGCCGACATCCACCGCGCTCCTCCTCGGCCTCGAGGAGCAAAAAATGTCTCAGAACCGTTACCACGGTATCGACGCATACACCGTTCGTTTGATCACTTTCAAAGCCAAACAACTGACCGCCCAGCCTGGCTTCTCCGCTACGGACCGCGAGGACATCGAGCAGGAGCTGCTGCTCGACCTGCTGCGCCGTCAGCCCAAATACGATCCCGACCGGGCTCAAAACAACACCTTCGTCGCACGGGTCGTGGAGCACCGCGCGGCCACCCTCATCGAAGAGCGCAAAGCTGGCCTTCGCGATTACCGGCTCCAAGCGTTCTCCCTGAACGATCACATAGAGGATGAAGACGGCGGGTGCTGCGAACGCTCGGAAACCTTCGATCAGGACGACTACCTGCTCCGCACGGGACGGCAGGCCCGGTCATCCGATGAACTACGGGACCTCGGCATCGATGTGCGCACAGTTGTCGATGGCTTGCCGGATGCAATGCGTAGCGTGTGCCGGCGGCTCATGCACGACTCCGTAACGGATGTTTCGCGCGAAACCGACGTCCCGCGATCGACCCTGTACGGCATCATCGGCAAGGTCCGCGCCGCATTCAAGGACGCGGGGCTGGAAGACTACCTCTAGCGCCGACGTTTCCGGCGTCACGTCGGTACGTATCTCAGAGGGCCGGATGCCATCCAACGGCATCCGGCCTCTCCTGTTGGCAATCTCCAGCCCCCCTGGGAGGATAGCATGCTCAGATTCACTTTTTCCAAGCAGGTAGACATGGCATGCGTCGAGGACACCCTGGTGCTGGCCGTGCTTGCCGCCGAGAGCATCCATGGCAGAACCGACATCCGCCTCGACGCCTGCTTCCGTTTGCAGCCTGGAACCTGCTCCATCGACAACGGCACGCCGGTGGGACGAACCATCACCCGGGTCTTCACCGGTTATCTGGCCAGGGAGTTCGGCGAAGGTGCGTTCACCATTGTTCGCGTCGCAGCCGGGAACACGGAATCCGAGGCGGCCTGATGCGCGGCAGACAGGGAACCGACCTTGATTTCAAGCGCATCAACGAGACGGCCCTGGCCAGCCCGGACTTCCTGCAAAGCAGACTGCCGCAGGCCAAACGCCAAGGGAAGGAACTCGTGGCCGGCGACATCTACGGCCATCCTGGGAAGTCGTTTGGCTGCAACACCGAGACCGGCGTCTGGTCCGATTTTGCGACCGGCGAAGCCGGCGGCGACATCATCTCCCTGGTCGCTGCCCAGGAAGAACTCAGCCAGGCCAAAGCCGCCAGGATGATCGCCGAGGAACTCGGGCTTGCGCCTACCACGACGCAACCCAAGCGGAAGGACCTGCCGGAAGCGCCCATCCGGCAAGAGAATCTCGTCGCCACCTTCCGCTATGAGGATGCGCAAGGCCTGTTCCTTTTTGCCGTGGACCGCTACGAGGCCCAAGGCTGCCGCAAGGCCATCCGGCAGTGGCGTCTGGACGCCGACGGCAGGCGCGTCAACAGTGTCAAGGGCGTGCGCCTTGTCCCGTTTCGGCTCCCCGAACTCCTGCGGGCCGAGACCGTCTTCATCGTCGAGGGCGAGCAGAAGGTCCTGGAACTCGTCGGCTGGGGCCTGACCGCCACCTGCAATCCCATGGGCGCGGGCAAATGGCGGGAGGAGTACACCCCGCACTTCCAAGGGAGGCAGGTCGTCATTCTGCCGGACAATGACACGCCGGGGCGCGACCATGCCCGCAAGGTGGCCAGAGCCCTGTTGCCCGTGGCTGCCTCGGTCAAGATTGTGGACCTGCCCGGCCTGCCGCCCAAGGGCGACATCGTGGACTGGAAAAAGGCCGGCCACGGTCGCGAGGAACTGTGCCATCTGGTTGAAGCCGCAGTCGCGTTCGATCCCGCACAGCCGGAAGACCAAGGCGACGCCTGTCCCGCCACCGAGGATGCAATCGCGCTCCTCTTCGCCAGGGAGCACAAAGACGCTCTGCGCTACTGTCACGAAACCGGCGCGTGGTTCGTCTGGACCGGCAGCCAATGGCAGGTGGAAAAGACCAGGCTGGCCTTCGCCTGGGCCAGGCAGCTTTGCCGGAAGGCCGCCGTCGGCATGGACAACAAGAAGGTCGCGGCCACGTTGTCCAAGGCTGCCACGGCCGGCGCGGTGGAGCGGTTCGCCCAGGCCGACCGAGCCTTTGCCGTAACCAGCGAAATCTGGGACGCCGACTTCCATCTGCTGGGTACACCGGACGGCATTGTGGATCTGCGCACAGGGGCGCTGCGTCCGGCTCGCCGTGAAGACTACCTCACCAAGCTTGCCGCCGTGGCTCCGGCGCGTTCTTCCGACGCCCCGCTCTGGCGGCGGTTTCTGGACGAGGCGACCCAAGGGGACGCCATGTTGCAGCGCTTCATGCAGCAGGTGGCCGGCTACGCCCTGACCGGCGACATCTCCGAGCACGCCTTGTTCTTCATCTACGGCCCCGGCGGCAACGGCAAATCCGTGTTTCTCAACACCCTGACCAACATCCTGGGCGACTACGCCGCCACGGCGGCCATGGACACCTTCACGGCCAGCCAGGGCGACCGCCATCCCACCGATCTGGCCATGTTGCGCGGGGCCAGGTTGGTCAGCGTCTCCGAGACCGAGGAAGGCCATCCCTGGGCCGAGAGCCGCATCAAGCAGCTCACCGGCGGCGACAAAATCAGCGCCCGGTTTATGCGCCAGGATTTCTTCACCTACACGCCCCAGTTCAAACTCCTGATCGTCGGCAACCACAAGCCTGTGCTCAAAAACGTGGACGAGGCCGCGCGCAGGCGCTTCAACATCATCCCCTTCGTCCACAAGCCCGCGAGCCCGGACAAGCGCCTGGAGGACAAGCTGCGGGCCGAATATCCGGCCATCCTGCGCTGGATGATCGAGGGCTGCTTGGACTGGCGGGAGAACGGTCTCCTGCGGCCGGAGAGCGTGAAGGAGGCCACGGCCGCCTATTTCGATGAGCAGGACCTCTTTGGGCAGTGGATTGAGGAGTGCTGCGAGGTCGGGCCTCGACTGGTCTGCAAGACCGCCGAGCTCTTTGATTCGTGGAAAGGATTTGCCGAGCGCAACGGCGAGCATCCAGGCAGCACCAAGGCCTTCAGCGCGAATCTCTGCAAACGGGAATTTATCCCAGGCAGGACCATGAACTCCCGCCATTTTACCGGCATTACCTTGAGAAAACAGGAAGAATGGCAGGACGCCTACGAGAACTACTGATGACGCATGACGGATATGACAGGTGAAACCATTAATCGCTCACGCGCGCGTGTGCGCACACGCGTGTGGAGGGATAACCGGAGAATCCGTCATAATCCGTCATACCCGTCATGATCGCGACAGGAATGAACCTCCGGCTGACCGACCGTGCCCGCAAATCGCACACGCTACCCCCTGAAAGCCAAGGCCTTTTGTGCGTCGGCAAGCGTCAGAAAGTACGTCAGAGGTCGGATTGGAGAAGGACGGAAACCCGCATGCTCGTAGAATCGTGCGGCTTGTTCATGCAGCGCGTGGACGAGCAGGGCTCGGATGCCGGCAATCTCCGCTGCCTGGAGAGTGCGAAGGATAGCATCCCGCAACAGATCGAGGCCAAGCCCCTGGCCCTGCCATTCCTGATCCACCGCCAATCGCCCCAGCACCATTACAGGAATAGGCTCAGGCATGTTGCGGCGCACGTTGCCAGGGGCCTCGGTCACGGTCACCGCCCCAGCGGCCAGGGCGTAATAGCCGATCACCCTTCTTTCGTCGGTGATGACATACGACCTCGACGCTCCACTGGTCTGGTTGGTCAGCGCCCTCCGCTTGAGCCAGTCATCCAGGGCCGACTCGCCAGACTGGAACAGAGCGACATCATGCTCCGCAGCCAAAAGGGACGGAGCTCGGATCACTTCTCCCACCCTGGTGTACGGGCCATGAGGGCGCTTAAACGCTCATTCTCGTCTGGCGGGCTGTCCAGAAGCTTCTGGAACGCCTCGAACCGTTCGGTTGAGACGGGAAACAGCACCTGATCGAGAATGGCGTCGTGCGCGGCCTTGGTGGCCGCTTCAAGGATGAAGTCCGTTCTGGTTTTGCTGCTCAGCAAGGCAGCCTGATCGATCAGGTTGCGCAGCTCGGGAGCCACCCGGATGTTGATATTCGTGCTCCGGCTCGACGAAGTGGTCTGCGGCATGATCAAATCCTCCTGCCCGAATCATAAGGCCCCTGGACAAGTCCGTCAACACAATGTGCGCACGCGAGTCATGGCTTGGTTGCTATTCTTATAAAAATCCGACACTTATAAAGAAGTGTAGGTATGTTTATCATGGGTTATTTTCAACCAACGAAGCGATTCGACCAAGCAAAACCGCTCCTCACGCCCCCAAGAGCCGTCGCTGCAGCAGCGCCTGCATGTCCCGGCGGCCATCGGCAAGCAGCATGACGTACACCGTCTCATCCCGCACTTGGTAAACGATGCGGTAAGGTTTGAAGAAGACCTCGCGGAACTGCCTGATGCCCACAGCCGTCAGCTCCTTGGGATATGCGCCACGCTCCGGCAACTGGGCCGGGCTTTGAAAAACCTGTTCGATCTGATCCAGCACGTGCGCGGCGCTCTCCTGGGCGTCATGGACGGCAATGTAGTCGTAGATGCCCTCCAGATCGCGCACCGCATCCTCGGTCAACATCACCTTGAAAGCCATCAACGGTTCCCCGCTCGCTCCCGCAGGCGCTGGATTGCTTCTCCGGCCGGCTGGACCTTGCCTTCGTCGATCTGGCGGTTACCGAGCGCCAGTATTTTGAGCAGCGCCAAGGTTTCCTGGGTCTGCTCGTAACTGGTGATGTCCTGAAGCACCGCCTTGGCCTCGCCGTTTTGCGTAATGACCAGCGGCTGGCCCTGGTCGGGCAGGCTGCGCACGATCTCGGCGGCATGGGCCTTGAGGTAGCTGATCGGCTTGATCTGGCTGGAAAACTTCATGGGCAACCTCGCTGTGCGTCGTTAAGACCAAATATAGTCCGTAATCAGGTCAATGCCAAAAGGGTCCCCTGAAAATTCTCTCTCACCGCCGACGTTTTCCGCTTCGCCCCGGTATGTATGCAAGAGAGGGGAGACCCCTCGGAGGATGCCCGGGGCGGGTCGAATCTCTGTGGGTTCGGCCCGTAGACCGAGTGGCCCCCTTAACTTTTTCGCGTGCAAAATGACGGGTGGGGGATGCCGCCAAGACCGCCGAAACCATGCCGCAAGCCGGGATGCCGGAACCTGACGCAGGATGCCGGCGGGTATTGTCCAGAGCATGAGCATCTCGCGGAGGAGGCTCTCCTTCTTCGCCGTAGCGCCCGGGACAAAGCGCGGGGGAACGCGGCCAAGCGCGGCTACGGCGCCCACTGGCAGCGGGTCCGGTATCTCAAGCTCAGGCGGGACCCGCTCTGCGCCCTCTGCGCCCGGGCGGCCGAAGTGGTGCATCACTGTGATGGCAATCCCCGCAACAATGCAAGTGGCAACCTCATGAGCCTGTGCCGCGAATGCCACGAACGCCTGCACGGCAGGCTACGCACCTCACACTCAGGATCGAAACAATGTTGAAGACCGAATCCTGGCCCGTCGAACGGCTTGTTCCCTATGCCCGTAACCCGCGAAAGAACGACGAGCAGGTCGAGCGCATGGTCGCGGCCATTCGGGAGTTCGGCTTCCGCATCCCGATCGTGGCCAAGTCTGATGGTACCGTGGTGGACGGGCACCTGCGGCTCAAGGCCGCCCGGAAGCTGGGAATCACCGAAGTTCCCGTGGCTCTAGCCGACGAACTGACCGAGGCGCAGGTGAAGGCCTTTCGCCTGCTGGCCAACCGCGCCGCCAACTGGGCCGCCTGGGACGAAGATCTTCTGGCGCTGGAGCTGGAAGAACTCCAGGCCATGGCCTTTGACATCACCCAGACCGGTTTTGACGCCGCCGAGATCGATTCCCTGCTGGCCAAATCGACCACCGAGGGCCTGACCGATCCCGACGAGGTGCCCGAGCCGCCGGCCGAACCTATAAGCAAGTTGGGCGATGTCTGGGTGCTCGGCCGCCACCGGCTCCTCTGCGGCGACAGCACCAGCGCGGACGACGTGGAAAAGCTCCTGGCAGGCATCCTGCCGCACCTCATGGTCACCGACCCGCCTTACGGCGTCGCCTACGATCCCGCCTGGCGCAACGACGCGCTTTCCGGCCAAAAGACCAAACGCACCGGCGTGGTTTTAAACGACGACCGCGCCGACTGGCGGGAAGCCTGGGAACTCTTCCCCGGCGAGGTGGCCTATGTCTGGCACGGAGCCCTGCACGCGGCCACGGTCGCGGAAAGCCTTATCGCCTGTGGCTTCGCCATCCGCTCCCAGATCATCTGGGCCAAGGAGCGTCTGGTTCTCTCCCGGGGGCATTACCATTGGATGCACGAGCCCTGCTGGTACGCGGTCAAGGGCAAGGCTCATTGGAACGGTGACCGCAAGCAGGTCACGGTCTGGAATATCCCGTCCAGGGGCCAGGACGCCGACACCATCCACGGCACCCAGAAGCCCGTCGAATGCATGAAGCGGCCCATGGAGAACAACTCCAGTCCGGGCCAGGCCGTATACGAGCCGTTCTCCGGTTCCGGCACCACGATTATCGCCGCCGAGATCACCGGCCGCGCCTGTCTGGCCATGGAATTGAACCCCACCTACGTCGATGTTGCCGTGAAACGGTGGGAAGACTTCACCGGACAAAAAGCCATCCTGGAGTCCACCCATGAAGAACGCTAGTCGCTACAGGTTGGTACTTCTGCGTTCCTTCCAGATCGATGTTTCCCCCATCGCTGAAAGCCTCCTGCTTGGTGGCTGCTTCCTCCTTGCCGGACTTGCCTGGTGAGGTGCGCATAATGTCCGGCCGTAAGCCTCTCCCCACCAAGCTCAAGATGCTCAAGGGCACGGCGCAAAAATGTCGCGTCAATCCCAACGAGCCGAAGCTTGCCCCGGCGCTGCCCGAGCCGCCCGACTTCCTCGGCGAGATCGCCCGGGAGGAATGGCTGCGCAAGGCTCCGGTGCTCGCCCGCATGGGCGTGCTCACCGAGGGTGACGACGCGGCCCTGGCTGCCTACTGCCAGGCCTTCGAGCGTTTCGTCGAGGCCGAGCGCAAAATTCGCCAGTCCGGGCTGCTTATCAAGACCACCGGCGGCAACGTGATCCAGAATCCGCTGGTGGGCGTGGCCAACCGGGCCATGGAGCTCATGCACAAGTTCCTGACCGAATTCGGCCTCACGCCGTCGAGCCGCACACGGGTCGCGGCGGCTCCGGCCGGGAAAGAAGACGCTGCATGGGCTGGATTCGGGAAAGCATGATGGGAACACATCCCTTCGTTACCGCCGCCAACCGCTACGCACGGGACGTCGTGCGAGGGAAGATCGCGGCCTGCGCCTCTGTGCGGCAGGCCTGCGGGAGGCATTTGGACGATCTGGAACGCTCCAAAGCCAAGGACTACCCCTTCCGCTGGGACCGGGAGGCAGCCGAGCGCATCTGCCGCTTCGCCTCCAACATGGTGCATGTAAAGGGTCGGGAATGGGCGGGCAAACACATTGTCCTCGAGCCTTGGCAGTGCTTCATTCTGGCCGTGGCCTTCGGCTGGGTGCGCAAGACGGACGGGCTGCGTCGCTTTCGTGAAATCTACGCCGAGATCCCCAGGAAATCCGGCAAGTCCGTGCTCGGGGCCTGCATTGGCCTGTACATGTTCGCGGCCGATGGCGAGCCCGGAGCCGAGGTCTATTCCGGGGCCACCAGCGAAAAGCAGGCCTGGGAGGTCTTCGGTCCGGCCCGGCAGATGTGCCTGAAAAATCCTTCCTTCGTCAGCCACTTCGGCATCCACGTCGGGGCCAAGAACTTGCACATCCTGGACAACGCCAGCAAGTTCGAACCGGTCATCGGCAAGCCCGGCGACGGCGCCTCGCCGCATTGCGCCATCGTGGACGAGTATCACGAGCACCAAACGCCCGACCTCTACGACACCATGCTCACCGGCATGGGCGCGCGTTCCCAGCCCATGCTGGCAGTCATCACCACGGCCGGCGTGGACACCTCCGGCCCCTGTTACGCCAAACGCGACGAGGCCGTGAAGGTCCTCGAAGGTACACTGGAAAACGACCAGCTCTTCGCCATCATTTTCACTATTGATGAGGACGATGACTGGACCGACTGGGCCTCCTGGGAAAAGGCCAACCCGAACCTGGGCGTCTCGATCTATCCGGATTTTCTCCAGGCCCGGCGCAAGGAAGCCCTGCAGATCGCCTCCCGTCAGAACATTCTCAAGTGCAAGCACTTAAACATCTGGTCCAATGCCGGTTCGGCCTGGATCAACATGGTCAAGTGGAACGCCTGCCGGGCGGACGTCTCCCTGGACGACTTCGCGGGCGAGCCCTGCTGGGTCGGTGTGGACCTGGCCTCCAAGGTGGACCTCACGGCCATGGTGCTCCTTTTGAGGCGTGGGGACGAATTTTATCTTTTCGGCCGACATTACCTACCGGCGGAGACGGTGAACCTGCCTGAAAATGCCCACTACCAGCGATGGACGGCCGAGGGGCATCTGGTGGCCACGCCCGGCGCGCGCACCGATTATCACTATCTCATGGACGACCTGCTGGCCTACGCCGACCGCTTCTCCATCCGGGAGCTGGCCTACGATCCGCGCGAGGCCGAGATGCTCATGCAGGAGATCCGCGAACGGGTGTCCTTTCCCTGCATCGAGATCAACCAGTCCCCGGCGCTTATCTCCGAGCCCATGAAGGAATTCGAGGCCCTCTACCTCTCGGGCAAGCTGCACCACGACGGTGATCCGCTGCTGGCCTGGCAGGCCGCCAATGTGGTGCTGCGCTCCACCAGAACCAAGGCCTACTATCCGGGCAAGGAGCGCGCCGAGAACAAGATCGACGGCATCGTGGCCGCCATCATGGCCCTTTCCCGCGCCATGCTCCACGCGGAAGAGCCGTTTGTCGGCATGGAGGTCTGGGACTGATGGGCGTCTTCTCCCGGCTTTGGGGCCGCAAGTCGGCATCGCGTCTGGCTCTGGAGGACCTCCTGGCCGACGGTTTCTTTACCCAGCCCGCCAAGAGCGGCGTGGCCGTGACCTGGAAGACGGCCTTGCAAGCCACTACGGCCCTGGCCTGCGCCCGGGTCATCGCCGAGGGCTTGGCCCAGGTGCCGCTTAGGGTTTTCCGCTCGCATGACGGCGTGCGCACCCCGGCCGAAGATCACCCGCTGTACGGCCTGCTCGGGGCCGCGCCCAACGACTGGCAGACCAGCTTCGAGTTCATCGAGCAGGTGGTCATGCATCTGGTGTTCTGCGGCAACGCCTTTGTGTTCGTGAATCGCGGCCTGGGCCGCATTATTGAACTGCTCCCCTACGAGCCGCAGCAGGTGACCGTGAAGCGCGACGGCTACGTGAGTTCCTACGAGGTGACTACGGACGACGGCCGCCACATCGGACTTTCCGCCTCCGAGATGTGGCATCTGCGCGGCCCCTCCTGGAACGGGTGGCTGGGGCTCGAAGGCGTGCGCCTCGCCCGGGAGGCCATCGGTCTGTCCCTGGCCACCGAGGAACATGGCGCGCGGCTTTTTTCCAACGGAGCCGTGGTCGGCGGCATCTTGTCGACGGAGCAGGTCCTGAACGAGGAACAGCGCCTGGCCCTGCGCAAGTCCTGGGAGGCCCGGCACGCCGGCGGCGGGAACGCCTTCAAGACCGCCGTGCTCTGGGGCGGCATGAAGTTCACCTCCATGACCGCGCCCAACGATCAGGCCCAGTTCCTGGAAACCCGCAAATTCCAGGTCGAGGAAATCTGCCGGTCCTTCCGCGTGCTGCCCATCATGGTGGGCTACTCGGACAAGACCGCCACCTACGCCAGCGCCGAGCAGATGTTTCTGGCCCACGTGGTCCACACGCTCTCACCCTGGTGCCGCCGCATCGAAACGAGCATCGCCAAGAACTTATTCAGCGAGGAAGAGCGCCGCCAGGGGCTCTACGCCAAGTTCATGCTCAACGGGCTCCTGCGCGGCGCGGCCAAGGACCGGGCCGAGTTCTACGCCAGGATGTACGGCATCGGAGCCATGAATCCCAACGAGGTGCGCGAACTTGAGGACATGAACCCCTACGACGGCGGCGAACGCTACCGCGTACCCCTCAACATGACCGATCCGGCCGATCCGGAGGCCCATACCGACAAGGAGGGCAACGCCGATGCAGCGCCTCAACTGTAGCCTGAAGGAACTCAAGTTCGCCCCCGGTGAAACCGACGCCGAGCAGATGACCTTTTCCGGGTACGGAGCCGTGTTCGGCAACGTGGACGCCTACGGCGACGTGATCCTGCCCGGGGCGTTCACCCAAAGCCTGGCCGACGCCAGATCCGGCAAAGCCTCTTGGCCGGTCATGCTCCTGCAGCACGGTGGACTCGGGCTCGGCGCGCAGGACCTGACGCCCATCGGCATCTGGACGGACATCGCCGAGGACGACGTGGGCCTGCGTGTGACCGGCCGGCTGGCCGAGACCCCGCGCGGGCGAGAGGTTCACACTCTGATGCACATGGAGCCCAGGCCGGCCATCGACGGTTTGTCCATCGGTTACGTGGCCAGGCAATGGGAGCCGGGCGGCAAGCCGGACGAGCCCCGTCGCCGGCTCAAGCGTATCGAACTGATCGAGATCAGCCCCGTGACCTTTCCGGCCAATGCCAGGGCGCGGGTGGAGCAAGTGAAGGGCGTGCCGGACATCCGGCTCGCCGAGAGGGCCCTGCGTGAGGCCGGGTTCTCCAGAACACAGGCCAAGACCGTTCTGGCCGAGGGATTTTCGGCCCTGCCTCTGCGTGACGCCGAAGGCGAGGGTGCGGATGCGGTCGCCGCTCTGCTGCGGCGCAACATCGCCACCATCAAGACGTCCGCAAGGAGGTAATCCATGGACGAGATCAGAGAGCTGCTGGAAGAGCAGCACAAGGCGTTCGAGGAATTCAAGCAGGCCAACGATGACCGGCTGGCGGCCATCGAGAAAAAAGGCTTCGCCCCTGCCGACCTGGAGGAAAAGGTCGCCAGGATCAACGAGGACCTGACCCGGCTGGGCAAGGACCTGGCCGAGGTCGCCAAGAAGGCCAATCGGCCTGGTGCTGGAGCGGACGGTCTGGACCCCATGGTCCAGGAGCACAAGCAGGCCCTGGGCAAGTACCTGCGCAAGGGCGACGACCGAGAACTGGCCGGTATCCAGCGCAAGGCCATGGCCACCTCCAGCGATCCCGACGGCGGCTATTTCCTCACCGAGGACATGGCCCAGACCATCGAGCGCACCGTGAGCGCGATGTCCGCGCTTTCCGGCATGGCCCAGACCATCGCGGGTAACGCCGCCGTGTACAAGAAGCCCGTGCGCACCACCGGCGTATCCTACGCCTGGCGCGGCGAGGGCGAAAATCCGTCGGCCACCTCGACGCCGAAGTTCAGTCTGCTGACCTTCGAGGCCCGGGAGGTGGACGCCTTCCCCGAGGTGACCAACGAGAGCCTGGAAGACCTGGGCTTCAACGTCGAAGCCTTCCTCATGGAGGAAGTCGCTCTGGCCTTTGCCGAGGCCGAAGCCGAGGCTTTTCTGACCGGCAACGGCGTCTCCCGCCCGCGCGGGCTGCTGACCTATGACGCCGTGGGCAACGATGCCTATGCCTGGGGCAAGCTCGGCTACGTGCTCTCCGGCGGCAATGGCGCGTTCGCGGGAAGCAACCCCAGCGACAAGCTCATCGACTTGATCCACGCGCTCAAGGCCCAGTACCGCGCGTCCGGAGCTTTTCTCCTGAACGACCTGACCTTGGCCGCCATCCGCAAGTTCAAGGACGGCCAGGGCAACTACCTCTGGCAGCCGGGGCTGCAGGCGGGCATCGCAGGCGTGCTTCTGGGCTATCCGGTGCGCACCGACGATTACATGCCAGACGTGGCTTCCGGGAGCCTGTCCATCGCCATCGGCGACTTCAAGCGAGCCTACCTGATCTACCGCCGCCAGGGCATGCGCATCATCCGCGACAACATCACCAACAAGGGCTTCACCTCCTTCTGGGTGACCGAGCGCTTCGGCGGCGGCGTCCAAAACTTCGAGGCCGTGAAGCTCATGAAATTCTCCGCGAGCTAAAGGAGGCCGACATGCGCGATCTTTCCAGCAACCTCAAGGCGACTCAGATCCTGACTCCGGGCGTGTACAACGCCGATCAAACCTCCGACCCCGTGGACCTGCAGGGCTTCGGCTCCTGCCTGTTGCTGGTCAATGCGGGCGCGGCCGGCGTGCCCCTGTCCGAGACAAATAAGATCGAACTCGAAGTCGAGGAAGCCGATGACAAGATAAGCGGCCCCTGGACCGACGTGAACCCGGCCGATCTGGCCAAGTCGGCGACCGGCACGAACGGCGGCTGTTTCGCGGTCATCGACAACGCCGGCGACGACAGCGCGATCTACGCCACGGCCTATCGCGGGCACAAACGCTACTGCCGCGTGGTGGTGAACTTCATCGGCACCCATGGGACCGGTACACCCCTTGGCGTCACGGCGCTGCTCGGCCACGCCCATGTGGCCCCGGTGACCGAGTAACTCCGAGTAGTCCAACGGGGGCGGGGCTTCGGCTCCGCCCCTTTCATAGGGGAACCCATGCACGGACGTCTGCGCCTGATCACGCCGCCGGCCATGGAGCCGGTCACTCTGGCGGAAGCCAAGCTTCACGCCAGGATCGACCACGATCTCGAGAACGGGCTGCTTGCGACTTTCATCGCAGCCGCGCGCCAGCATGGGGAACAGCTGACAGGGAGGCAGTTCGTGGAAGCTACATACGAGCTCTCCCTGGACGGCTTTCCTTGCGGCGACGACCCGATCGAATTGTCCAAGCCACCTTTGCAGGCCGTGGAGGCCGTCTCCTTTGTGGCGCCGGACGGCGCAACGCAGACCATGTCCGCCTCGGGGTATGTCGTCGATACTTCCGGGCTGCTCGGCCACATCTATCCTGCCTATGGCGCAATGTGGCCAGCCACGCGCCGCCAGCGCAATGCCATGACCATCAGGTTCCGCACCGGTTGGCCCGCCGTCAATGGAGCCTCGTCCACGCCGGACGCCATCAAGAGCTGGCTGCTGTGTCGCGTCACCGGCCTCTATGAGCAGCGGGAGAGCTTTGCCGCGCGATCCGTCAGCGCGCTCCCCGGCGACTTCCTGGACGGCTTGTTGGACCCTTGGCGAGTTTGCGGGGTGGTGTAGATGCCCGCCGGTCCCTATCGCCACCGGGTGATCATCCAATCCTTCACTGCCGTCTCAGATGGCATGGGGGGCTGGGAAGAAACCTGGGCTGACCTCGCCACCGTATGGGCGAGGGTCGAAGCCCTCAAAGGCGAGGAATACTTCGCCGCCGCCCAGATGCAAAACTCGGTCAGCCACCGCGTCACCATGCGCTACCGCGCCGATCTCACCCCCACCCACCGCCTGATCTTTGAGGGGCGCACCCTCAACATCGAAGCTGTCCTACCCGACGAGCGCAAATCCCGCCTCGTGATCATGTGCACCGAGCAGGTGTGACGGCCAACAAGAAAAGCAAAAGCCTCTGGCCACATCTCTTTCCGCCCATCGACGGGCTGGGCTGGTTCGTCCCCGGACCCGGCGAATCGAGTCTCTCTGGATGAGTCCTGATCATGGTATGTATGAGCCGAGGAAAGAGACTGACTGCCTGGGCCTATATTGCCGGAAGCCTCCCACAAAAACCGTCCCGGATCGTCTGATGGCACTTGACGCTGAACTGGCCCTCGATTGAATCGCTGGCTACTCAAAAAAGCAATTGACACCAATTGGCACTAACAATAACTTATCTACATCTAATGAGTTTTGCTGGGATAATTTTGCCCGTACACTGCAAAGGGGCTTTTTAATGGAAAACGAATTGGACAACGTCTTGACTATAGAGGAGTTATCCATTTATCTGAAAATTCCCAAGTCGACGCTGTACAAGCTCGTCCGGGAGGGAAAAGTCCCTTCTCAAAAGGTGGGACGCCATCTGCGCTTCCATCGAGAGTCCATCGACGAATGGCTGAAGCGGCAAAATGAGCAAGTAAGGCAGGACTAGCCATGGCCTTAAACGAAGCCGACACCTGCCGCCGCTATGTTGTTCCCAAACTCCAGGCAGCTGGCTGGGACGACGATCCCCACCGGATCAACGAACAGGTCACCTTTACCGACGGTCGTATCATCGTTTCCGGTCGTCAGGGACGTCGCAAGCCGGGCAAGCGCGCTGACTACATCCTTCGTTTCCGGCCCGACATGCCGATTGCCGTCGTTGAAGCGAAGCCATCCTATGCAACCCCTGGCCAAGGCCTTCAACAGGCCAAGGATTACGCGGAGATTCTGGGGTTGCGTTTCGCCTATGCCACCAACGGCCACGGCATTGTTGAATTCGACTACACGACCGGGATGGAGCGTGAAATCGAGGCGTTCCCCACCCCCGACGAACTCTGGGAACGGCTCCTGCGTTCGGAATCTCTCAGCGCTCAGGAAGCCGACCGCCTGTTGACCCCGGCCTACCACCTCAGCGGCAAGTCGCCACGCTACTACCAGGAGATCGCCATCAATCGCACCGTTCAGGCGGTGCTTCAAGGACGCAGGCGCATCCTGCTGACGATGGCCACCGGCACAGGCAAGACGGTGGTGGCCTTTCAAATCTGCTGGAAACTCTGGTCGTCCCGGTGGAACCGCACCGGCGGCTACCGACGTCCCCGCATTCTTTACCTCGCCGACCGCAACATCCTTGTGGACGATCCGATGGCCAAGACTTTTACGCCCTTCGGCGACGCCCGCTGGAAGATCGAGGGAGGCGTCGCCAACAAAAGCCGCGAAATGTATTTCGCCATCTACCAAGCCATCGCCCATGACGAGCGACGTCCCGGCCTTTACCGCGAATATGCTCCCGATTTCTTCGATCTGATTATCGTGGACGAGTGCCATCGTGGCAGCGCCAAGGACGACAGCAACTGGCGGGCGATCCTCGAACACTTCGAACCGGCGTTCCAGGTCGGCATGACGGCCACGCCCCGTCGTCAGGACAACGCCGACACCTATCGATATTTCGGCGATCCAATTTATCAATACAGCCTGCGCCAGGGCATCGACGACGGCTTCCTCGCACCCTATCGCGTCCACCGGATCATCACCACATGGGACGCGGCGGGCTGGCGTCCGAGCCGAGGCGAACTCGACCGCTACGGGCGCGAAATTCCCGACGACGAGTACCACACCAACGATTTCGAACGAGTCGTTTCCCTGAAGGCGCGGACTGAAGCCGTGGCCGCGCATCTCACCGAATTCCTCAAGAAGACCGACCGATACGGCAAGACCATCGTCTTCTGCGTCGATCAGGAACACGCCGACGAGATGCGCCGCGCGCTCAATAACCTGAACACCGACCTGACCAGCCAGAACTCGGATTACGTCTGCCGCGTCACTTCCGACGAGGGCGGCATCGGAAGGGGACATCTCAGCAATTTCCAGGACGTCGAACGCCCCACGCCGGTCATCCTGACCACTTCCCAGATGCTCACGACCGGCATCGACGCGCCAACAGTCCACAATGTTGTTCTAGTGCGTATCATCAATTCCATGACCGAGTTCAAGCAGATCATCGGGCGGGGAACGCGTGTCCGCGACGATTACGGCAAGTATTTTTTCAGCATCCTCGATTACACAGGATCGGCCACGCGACTCTTCGCTGATCCCGATTTCGACGGCGATCCCTCGATCGAGACAGAACAGCACATCGACGAGGAAGGTCAGCCGACCGAGGATGAGACCGTCCTCACCCCGGAAGAGGAGTCGGAGACCGACGGCGGGGTCATCGTCGATACGCTCCCCCCGGATGACGACGGCCCCGCCGAACGCCGTAAATTCTACTTCGACGGCGGACAGGTCGAAATCGCCGCGCATCTGGTCTACGAGCTCGACGCCGACGGCAGCCAACTGCGAGTGGTGCGCTTCACCGATTACACCGCCGAAAAGGTGCGTACGCTCTACCGCAATGCCGCCCAGTTACGCGAACAGTGGGCCGATCCCGATCATCGGAGCGAGATCATCGACAAGTTGGCGGAACGCGGCATTGATTTTGACGAACTGGCAACCATCGCCGATCAGCCCGACGCCGACCCGCTCGATTTGCTTTGTCATATCGCGTTCAACGCGCCGCTCCGCACCAGGCGCGAGCGTGCGCAACGGCTTCGATCCGAGAAGCAGGACTTCTTCGACCAGTACGGCCCGGAGGCGCGCAAGATTCTCTGCGAGCTACTGGACAAGTACACCGAGCACGGGACGGCGCAGTTCGTCATTCCCGACGTGCTTGAGGTGCCGCCGATCAGCGAACACGGCAATATCCTGCAGATCGCCCGCTATTTTGGTGGCGAGAACCAACTGATAGACGCCGTGCGGCAACTGCAAACATTGCTCTACGCGGCATAAGGATAGACAATGGCAAAGCGAAGCAAAAAGACCCAACCCAAGACCACGGCGGAACGCCTGGGCAGCGTCATCAAGTCCTGCCGCAAAATCATGCGCAAGGACAAGGGACTCTCCGGCGATCTCGACCGTCTGCCCCTGTTGACCTGGGTCATGTTCCTCAAGTTCCTCGACGATATGGAACAGATTGAGGAGTCACGGGCCAGAATGCGCCAGGCGAAATTCCGTCCCACCATCGACGCTCCTTACCGTTGGCGCGACTGGGCCGCCCAGGAAAACGGCATCACCGGCCCCGAACTGATCGCCTTCATCTCCCAGGAGGACGCCGTTCGGCCTGATGGGACGAAGGGAGCGGGTCTGTTCGCCTACCTGCGCAGCCTGCAAAACGGCCCTGGCAGCCGCAAACAGGTGGTTTCCACCGTCTTCAGTGGTCAGACCTGCCGCATGCAGTCCGGCTATCTGTTGCGCGACGTTATCAATCAGGTCAACGCCATCCACTTCGAAGCGCAGGACGAACTCTTCACTCTCGGCCACCTTTACGAGTCCATGCTGCGCGAAATGCGCGACGCCGCCGGCGACTCGGGCGAGTTCTACACGCCCCGCCCCGTTGTGCGCTTCATGGTCGAGGCCGTCGATCCTCGTCTTGGCGAGGTCGTGCTCGACCCGGCCTGCGGCACGGGCGGCTTCCTGGTCGAAGCCTTCAACCACCTGGGCAAACAGGTCAAAACCGTCGAGGATCGCAAACGCCTTCAGGAAGCGTCCATCTTCGGCGGTGAAGCCAAGCCCCTCCCGTTTCTGCTTTGCCAGATGAACCTGCTCCTGCACGGCCTCGAGGCCCCGAGGATCGATCCCGAAAACAGCCTGCGCTTTCCGCTCAACGAAATTGGCGACCGTGATCGCGTGGACGTGATCCTCACCAATCCGCCCTTTGGCGGCGAGGAGGAGCGCGGTATTCTGAGCAACTTCGCCGAGGACAAGCAGACCACCGAAACGGCCCTGCTCTTTTTGCAACTCATCATGCGCAAGCTCCAGCGTGCGCCCAAGCCGGGCCGCGCCGCTGTGGTCGTACCCAACGGCACGCTTTTCGGCGATGGGGTTTGCGGCCGCATCAAGGAAGAACTGTTGACGGCGTTCAACCTACACACCGTTGTGCGCCTGCCACAGGGCGTGTTTGAACCCTACACTCCCATTCCGACGAATCTGCTTTTCTTCGACCGTTCCGGCCCGACAGATGTTATCTGGTACTATGAACTGCCCCTTCCAGACGGACGCAAGAAATACACGAAGACCAGCCCACTGCAATACGAGGAATTCGCCGACCTGCTCAAGTGGTTCCGCTCGGAACGACGCCGCGAAAACGACTACGCCTGGAAGGTGAAGGCCAGGGACATACTGGCCAACGGACGTAATCTGGACATCAAGAACCCACGCGGAGCCGAAGCCCTCGAACACCTGCCACCCGGACAACTCGCCGACAGCATCGCCGAAAAAAATCGACTCGTCGGAGAGATCATAAATGAAATCAAGATAATTCTCGCGGGACCGACCGCCACGGGTGGGAAGACACTATGATCTCCAACGGTTGGCAAAGCGTTCCCTTGGGTGAAGTACTCACACGTAGCGCGGAGATGATTGAGATCGTCCCCACTGAACGATACACCCAAGTGACTGTCAGGCTATGGGGAAAAGGTGTCGTTCCCAGAGGAGAGGTCGGCGGCCTCGAAGTGGCATCGGGTCGCAGGTTTCTTGTACGCAAAGGCCAATTCATCCTATCGCGAATTGATGCAAGGCATGGTGCATTCGGGATAGTACCCGGTGAACTTGATGGCGCTATTGCAACGAACGATTTCCCGACATTTGAAGTAAATGAGAAATCTGCCTCCCGCAGCTTTCTATCGTGGTTGAGTAGGACTCAGGATTTCGTTCAGCTTTGTCGACGCGCTAGTGAGGGAACCACCAATCGTGTCCGTCTGAAGGAATCTCGCTTTTTGGATATGCCGATCCCCCTTCCAGATCGCAAGGAGCAGGACCGGATCGTGGTGAAACTCGACGCCCTGTCCGCCCGCATCGACGAAGCCCGCGAATGCTACCGCCAGATTGAGCAAGAAGGCGAGGCGTTGTGCCGTTCGCTCATCCATTCGGCAACATCTTCGAAACCCGTGGAGATGTCCAACCTCGTTCGGCTAAGGCCGCCAGATGTTGAGGTCAAACCCGATGCCGCATACGAGTTCGCCGGCGTCTATTGCTTCGGACGCGGGGTGTTCAAAGGCTCTACCAAGACGGGCATGGAATTCTCCTACCCAAAACTCACGCGGCTGAGAGAAGGCGATTTCGTCTATCCGAAATTGATGGCATGGGAAGGGGCGCTGGCCGTTGTCCCACCCGAGTGCGATGGTCTGGTCGTCTCGACAGAGTTCCCAGTATTCGAAATAGACACGGATATGGTCTTGCCCGAAGTCCTCGATGTCTACTTCCGGTCTCCGGAGGTCTGGCCCCAACTATCAGGGACAAGCACGGGCACGAATGTTCGACGCCGTCGTCTGAAGCCAGCCAGCTTCCTGAAGTTCCGCCTGCCGCTCCCATCGCGGCAGATTCAGTTTCAACTGCGTGAGATCAAAATGCGAATGGTGGCTATGCGTAAAGACGCAGAAGCTATCATAACCGAACTCGATGCCCTGCTGCCCTCGGCCTTGGATAAAGCCTTCAAAGGGGAGCTTTGAGCTGGTATGCCCCACTATAGCGTTCTTTTCGAAAGGCAGTGCACCTATAGGTGAATGTGTACCCATCCGCCAAGTCAACGCCACCCTGCTGTCCGCTACGGTGGAAAGGGTGTTTGCATAAACGACAAGGGGGACAAGGTGAGCACCGATGAGAATAGCAATATGCATGGAGAGCCGATGGCGCCTGAGTTCGTCGAGACTCATCCTGCCTGGTTTCGCTTGATCGATCAACAGAACTGGTACGACAGCAAAAGCCAATATTGTCAGCTCTGGTACAAGCGCCTAAAGATCACGCAGGTCACGCTGGCGGTTCTGATCCCCTCGACCAGCCTTTTGCCCGCCGAATGTGCCAAGTGGGCTGCATCGATTGCCGGTATTTTGATCGCCGTGCTGGAAGCGGTTCAGCAGATGAACCAGTACTCGACCTTGTGGGTTACCTACCGCGCCACGGCAGAACGCCTCAAACACGAGCAGTACCTGTTTCTCTCCAATGCCGGCCCCTACAAAGGGTTGGCTGAGACTGATCGACTGATAGCCCTCGCGGAGAGGGTCGAGGAACACGTTTCGACAGAGCATGCCAACTGGTTCAACGAATCGCGGCGCAGCGTTGTTGCCAAGACGACGGATGGAAAGGAATGAGCGTGCTCCGCCCGCTTGAACTGAATATCGGCGGCAAGCCCCTCCCGCTGCCGGTCTATTTCCCCTCGATTTCGTCGGTGAAAACCGCGCTACCACCTCAGGATTACTTGAAGGTGCTTTCCTCCCTGGTGGGCATCAATGGGCAGTATCTGCTGTCCGCATTCGATCTCGCCACGCTCGCTCAGCCAGAAAATGCCGCAAAGTTGCTGCGATCGTCGCGTGACGCCGGTGCAGTGACCCTGATGGACTCGGGCAACTATGAAAGCTTCTGGAAAGATACTCAGCGCCAATGGCGACAACCAGCCTTTCACCAGATGTTGGCTAGTTTTCCTTGCGACCTTGCTTTTGGCTTTGACGAACAGCAACCTCCCGCCGACGCCACCGAACACGTGGCGCTGTTGGTGACGCGCTGGCAAGAGGATCAGGCGGCTGCCGGCGCATGTCAGATAGTGCCGATCATTCACGCTCAAGCAAGCGATCTGCCACGCCTATGTAGTGTCGTTGCAGCACAGACCAATGTTTCGATGCTCGCTGTTGCGGAACGTCGACTGGGCGATAGTGTAATCGACCGTGCCCGTACCGTACTCGCCATTCGCAACGCGCTTGACAAACTTGCTCGCTACGTAGCGCTGCATCTGCTCGGCACGGGCAACCCAATTTCGATTGCGCTGTACTCAGCAATGGGAGCGGACAGCTTTGATGGTTTGGAGTGGTGCCAAACCGTAGTTGATCACAACACAGGGCTACTCTATCATCTGTCACAGGCAGACTTCTTCGCTAGACAGACGTCGTGGTTCGAAGCAGGTCTTTCGTTTCAGGCACGCACGCTAGCGCACAACTTGGAGTTCTATGCCTCATGGATGCAAAGACTACGGTTGGCAATATCAAACAAAACGGTGGTAGATTTCTGCCTACACAACTTTCCAGCACATGTGTTTCGTTACTGTGCAACAGAATTTTGCTGGAGTGATTCATGAATGCCGACATTATCAATCGCACCATTGACGCTATGTGCATTGAGATCACAGCACAAGGCAACTTGTCGATGGATTGGCGACTGCTAACTGAAGATCAAATATTTTACGAAGCGGCGATCTGTATATTTTGCAGTCAGATGCAGTTCGAAATGGCGGTTGCCGCTGCCGATAGACTACTGGATCTGGGCTTGTTGCGCTCGAGGCAACTAGCGGACATGGCAGACTACGAGGAACGGCTTCTCGATGCGCTCAGTCAGCCTTTAGCAGTGCCAGGCAGGGACGGGGGTGTGCGTACTATGAAGCCCCGATTCCGAAACCGGTTGGCGTCATTGCTCGCCACCACGGTCATGGAGATTTACGGCAAGGGTCGCTCCCTGCGGAGATTGCTGATTGCCGCCGAAAGCACCAAGTATGCACGCAAGACATTGATGCTGAATGTTTGGGGGTTCGGACCCAAACAGGCAAGCCTCTTCTTGCGGCGCATCGGTTATTGCGCCGATCTTGCGGTGCTAGACGTGCATGTACTCGATTACCTCCACCTGACGCGCGGACTCAGGATCGCACCGAGCCAATTGGGACGTCTGTCCAATTATGAAGAAATCGAGGATACGTTTCGCGAGATCGCCTCCTATTTTGGACACTCGCTGGGCTGTGTCGATCTGGCGATTTGGCTGACGATGCGGGTCGCTAAACGGGAAGCCTACCTATGAGTTTTGTGAATCTCGTTTCGGGCGGTCTTGACTCGACTCTGATTGGCGTCATGGCCAAGGAAGACCATATCGATCACTTTCCATTGTTCATCGATTATGGACAGCGGGCGGCAGTCAAGGAGTGGGCGACATGCCAAGCCGTCCACCAGCAGCTTGGGCTCCCCGAGCCCATAAGGATGGACCTCAGCGGCTTCGGGCAAGTCATCGCCTCAGGTCTGACGAATGCCGATATGGACGTAAAGGATAATGCTTTTACGCCAGGTCGGAATCTACTATTTTTGTCGATGGGCGGCGCATACGCCTATCAGGTTGGTGCATCGTCGGTCGCCATTGGCTTACTGGCCGAACAATTCAGTCTGTTTCCAGACCAGCGCCAGCCTTTCCTTCTTCAAGCTGAGCGGGCAATCGTGGCAGCGATGGGACGCCCGATTAAGTTACTGACGCCCCTGATCGAATTTGGCAAGGCCGATGTCGTTCGGCTTGCGACAGAAAAGGGCGTGGTTGGCACCTACTCGTGCCATATTGGCGATGATCAGCCATGTGGTCGTTGCATTGCCTGTCTCGAATTTCAGTTTAACGGAGGAGAATGATATGGGCGGTGGCTCCGGTAGCGGCTTGTCCAGTTCAGATATCAGAAGTCTTGAGGATAAGGTAAAGCAACGGCTTTCCGAAGCCAAAGCGGACGTCAGCAGGCACGTGTTCATTAGCTTTGACCACGAAGATCTGGACGAAGTGAATTTGCTTCGCGGCCAGGCAAAGAATGACAAAATGGACTTGGAGTTCGATGATTATTCGGTCAAAGAGCCTTATGAAAGCAACAATTCTGACTATATCAAGCGGAACATTCGCGAGAAGATTGATCGCTGCTCAGTCACTCTAGTGTATCTCACCGACAAGACCGCTTCAAGCAAGTGGGTTAATTGGGAGATTGAGGAATGTCTGAAGCGCGGCAAGGGCGTCATCGGTGTTTACAAAGGAGATACGCCGCCAGCTAAAACTCCACCGGCATTTCATCAGAATGGATGCAATGCCATAAAATGGGAGCATGCGGTCCTAATCAAAGCGATTGAAGATGCGAGCACTAGGCGCTACGCAAAATGATTTACGTGAAGTACCAGGTCAAAGACCATGATCTATTCGATAAGGCGTTCGAATATATCCGGCAATACTACTGAGAAGCAACAACAATATAGGTGATGCCCCATGAGCCGTTCCCGCAAAAAACACCCGGCCGGCGGCTGCACGACGGCAGCCTCGGACAAGCTCGGCAAACGCCTGTCCGCCAGGGCGTGGCGGCGACGCGTACGCGTGGCCCTTGAGCAGAACCTGGAGCCGCCACACGAATACGCGGTGCGCGACCCTTGGGATTGGCCGAAAGACGGCCAAAAATGGTTCGGCAACAATTCGTCGGCGAAATCCCGAAGAGAGATCATGGGGAAATGAGCAAACGCCATGCCTTGGCCTGAGCAGACCCAGTTGGAGGCCTTCCTCTATTCCACCCCGGCGCATCGGCATGATGGGCACGACACCTCTGTCGAGAGGATGACAAAATAGTCCGGAGGGTTGAATGGATTTTTTACCGCAATCGACATCCGATCTGACCATAGAATCCACCTTCGCACCCAAGGTGTCCTTCGCCCTGCATCAGAACTCCGTCCCGGTTCTTTTGGAACTGGCCATTCGAAACGATGGGCAGGCCCCCTGGGAGGACCTGTATCTGACCCTCCACTCCGACCCAGCCTTTTTCCGCTCCCGAAGCTGGCGAATCAGCAAGCTCAATCCCGAGCAACGCTACTCGATTGTCGACCTGGACCTGCAACTGGACGGCGGCCAGCTGTTTCGGCTCACCGAGGCCGAAAAGGGCCAGATACTGTTCGAACTCCGACAGGGCGATACGGTTCTCTGCCGGTCGGAAAAGCCGGTGGAACTCCTGGCCCGCAACCAATGGGGTGGTCTGGGCCAGTTTCCCGAGCTAGCCGCTGCCTTTGTGCGGCCCAACGATCCGGCCGTGGATCGGGTGCTCAAAAAAGCGGCCGACCTGCTGCTGACGGCGGGCAAGGAATCCGCTTTGGAGGGCTACGCCAAAGGCGGCAAGCAGCGGGCCTGGGAAATCATGTCCGCCGTATGGCAGGCGGTCTGTTCGCTGGGCCTGGACTATGCCCTGCCACCCGCCGGGTTCGAGCAGCAAGGCCAGAAGGTCCGTTCGCCGGAGCGGATCGTCAGCAACGGTCTGGCCACCTGCCTGGATCTGAGCTTTCTTTTCGCCTCCTGTCTGGAGCAATGCCAGCTCAACCCCTTGCTCGTCTTCCTGGAAGGACACGCCTTCGCCGGCGCATGGTTGGTACCGGAAATCTTCGCGACCACCATGATCGATGACGTCAGCGCCCTGAGAAAACGCCTGCAGCTTCAAGAGATCCTGCTCTTCGAACCCACCTTGGCCGTGCGGGGCCAGCAAGAACCCGCCAAGTTCACATGGGCCTGTCAGGTGGGGACGCGTCAGGTTTCAGAAGAAGAGCCCCGTCCTTTCCATTTGGCCTTGGATATCCGGCGGGCCCGCATGGAGCGGATCCGTCCCTTGGCCAGCGAGGAGGTCCCAACCTCCCCGGCGAGCACTGAAACGTCAGCAACGCAGGTTCCCGATCTCCTGGACTTAGACGATGCCCCGGACCTTATGGAGGTCGAAACTCAGGTTCGCCCCTCGGACCAGCTCCGGCCTCAGGACCGCCTGGATCGCTGGCAACGCAAACTCCTGGATCTCTCGCTACGCAACAACCTGCTCCATTTCCGCTCCAGCAAACGCGTTGTGGAACTCATGGTCCCGGATCCCGGACGCTTGGAAGATCTGCTTGCCGACGGCAAACGATTCAAGCTGCGGCCGGGGGTTCGTCCGATGCAGGGCACCGATCCCCGTGACGAGGCCCTGCATCAGGCCCGCCATAGGGAGGAGGTCGGACGTGAGCACGCTATGGAAGGCCTGGGCAGGGGAGAGATTTTCACTCGCCTGTCCGAAGAAGAGATGGAAAGCCGGCTGGTGGAGCTGTTCCGTGCGTCCCGCCTGGCATTGCAGGAAGGCGGAGCCAACACGCTCTATCTCGTACTGGGCTTTCTGGTCTGGAACCAGGGAGGCAAGGACGCGCGCCGTCTAAGGGCTCCATTGATCCTGATCCCGGTAAGCCTGGCCCGCCAAGCCGTGCGTTCCGGCTTCTCACTAGCCCTTCACGAGGACGAACCCCGCTTCAACCTGACCTTGCTGGAGATGTTGCGTCAGGACTTCCACCTGCGCCTGCCTGCCCTTGAGGGAGAGCTGCCCCGAGATGATTCCGGGCTGGATGTGGCGGCCATCTGGCGCACGATGGCCACAGCCATCAAGGACATGACCGGATGGGAGGTGGCCGAGGAAGTGTGCCTGGGCCAGTTCTCCTTCGCCAAGTACCTCATGTGGAAGGACTTGGCCGTTCATGCCGACCAGCTCCGGCAAAATCCCGTGGTGCACCATCTTATCGACACGCCCACCCAGGCATATGGCGACCGGACCCGGTTCGTGCCTCCGGAACGCCTGGACGACATTTTGCCCCCCTCTCGGAATTTCTGCCCCCTGCCGGCCGACTCCTCCCAACTCGCGGCGGTGGTGGCGGCGGCCAACGGCCAGGATTTCGTACTGGAGGGGCCGCCCGGGACCGGCAAGAGCCAGACCATCGCCAACCTCATCGCCCAATGCCTGGCCATGGACAAGACGGTGCTCTTCGTGGCCGAGAAGACCGCCGCCTTGGAGGTGGTCTATCGCCGGCTCAAGACGATCGGCCTGGGCGAATTCTGTCTGGAACTCCATTCCCACAAGGCCAACAAGCTGGAGGTACTCAAGCAGCTCAGGCAATCCTGGGAAGCCCGGGCAGATGCGGATCAGGCGACTTGGGACGAGGAAAGCGCGCGCATGGGCTCCCTGCGCGACCAACTCAACGCCTTAGTCGAGCGCCTGCATCACCGCTGGCCAAACGGGCTTTGCGTCTTCGCCGCCATCAGCAAGACCTTGGCCGGTCGGGACATGCCGCAGTTGCCGCTACGGTGGTTCGCTCCGGAAAGCCATGACAAGGCCTCGCTGGACGCCTTGCTGGACATCGCCACCCGGTTGGGCATCAACGCAACCGAGGTGGCCGACGCGGCCGGAGGAGACTTGGCCCTGGTCACGGCCACGGAATGGTCGCCGGGATGGGAAGCCTCCCTGACGGCGGCCCTCCGGGAGATGCTCCCCTTGTGCGAGGAAATGCAACGCGCATCGGCGACTTTTTTTTCTGCAACCGGCCTGCCGGAGATCACCTTGTCCGAGCCTGCCCGCCGCGCCTTGGTCGAACTGGCCGACATGTTGCCCGAGGCCTTCGGACGGGACTGGAGCTTTCTGGCGCGGCCCGACGCCCCGGATATCCTCAGCCGACTGAGTGAGGGTTTGGCCCTGGTGGCGAGGCGTCAGGCGCTCACAGCCGAACTCCGGGAACAGGACGCCAGACTCGCCGAATTCGCTGATTCCCAGGACGGGCCGTCCGGATGCTGGCCCACCCTTGAGGATACAGTCCAGGGCATTTTGGCAGATCTGCGGGCATGTCTCCCGCGAATGGAGAGCGGGCTGGAGCCATCCCTGGGGATTCCTGGTGAAGAGCCCATGTCAGGTCGGCTCGACACGTTGCGGGGACAGCTCACGACCTTGGCCGCCGAAGTGCGAAACACGACCCAAACCTTCTTTGCCCGGCTGCGAGACGGGCAGGCCCTGGAGACCCGACGACGGCAACTGTGGGGCCAGCTTTCCCGCAATTATCGCCCCGAGGCCCTGGGGATCGATCTGGAAGGACTACGCCTCGCTTGGCAAGAAGCCGAAAACGCCTGGTGGCCCAAAAACGCTCTCGGCCGGAGCAAGGTGCGCAAGGCGCTTGCGGCCATGACCGAAGCAGGCCGATCAAATCAATCTCACGAAGCCCAGGATCTGGATGTGTTGCTCGACATCCGGAGGCTTGACACAAAATTGGCCGCCTTCGAGGACCTACAGGACCAGAGCTCGGGCGAATGGCCATGGGCCGAACGACAGGCAGCCGGTCAGGCAGCCTTCGATCATCTGAAGGAAGGGCTGACCCTGGCGGCGAACTATTTCAATCTTCTGACCAAAATTCAGGAGCAGGACGCCAGGCTGGCGGCGTACGCGGACCTCGGCAAATTGACCTCGGGCCTGTGGTCAGGCCTGACGACCAGGTCCCAGGATATCGAATTCGCGCGGGATCTGGGAGAACGCCTGAAGCTTTGCCTGTCCGGCCTCTATGACCGGCCCGAATCCCTCGGCCCAGGCGTCGAGGCGTTGAAACGGCTGCTCGGCGAGAACAACCTTCTGCTCTCGCCATCCGGCGCGGTGACACGGACCGGAGCCGATTTCGCGACGATGGCCCGCCACTACGAGCCGGCCCGAACCACCATGGCCAGTCTCCTTGGCAACGAGGAGTCGAGACGTGGCGAACTGGAAGCCATGCTCCCAGATGTCCTCGCCGAACGTTGCCAAGTCATCTTGTCCCGCACCCGGCTGCTCCGGGCCTGGTGCGCCTGGAATCGCGTGGTCGGCGAGGCCCGGGCGCAGGGATTACATTCTTTGGTCGAAGCCCTGACGAAAGGAGAATTGGCTGGCGACCAAGCTCGGGAAGCCTTTACCGTGAACTATTGCCGCTGGTGGCTTTGCGCGGCAGTGGACGCCGATCCACTGCTGCGGCGTTTCGTCTCGGTCGAGCACGAGCAGGCTATCGAGGATTTCCGCCGTCTGGACCAAAAGCTTGCCGATCTGGCCCGAAACTGCATCCGGGCCAGACTACGCAACGGCACCCCCGGAATCGGAGACGCACGCAACGCCCCGGAATGGGGCCTTCTGCGCCGGGAGATGGAAAAGAAACGCCGCCATTTGCCCTTGCGCCAGCTCATGGAGCAAATCCCCACAGCGCTCCCCAGCCTGACCCCCTGCCTGCTGATGAGTCCCCTGTCTATCGCGCAGTACCTGCCGCCGGGGCGGACCTCTTTCGATCTGGTGGTCTTCGACGAAGCAAGCCAGATCCCGGTCTGGGACGCCATCGGCGCCATGGCTCGGGGAAAACAGGTCGTGGTGGTGGGAGATCCCAAACAGATGCCCCCCACCAACTTCTTCAACCGGGCCGAGGACGAGGACGCCGACGACGAGGTGGAAATCGGCGGGGACATGGAAAGCATCCTGGACGAATGCTGCGGTGCCGGCCTGCCCCGCCAGCGTCTCAACTGGCATTATCGCAGCCGCCACGAAAGTCTGATTGCCTTCTCGAACCATCGCTATTACGGCGGCAGTCTCGTGACTTTTCCTTCCCCAGTGACCGACGACCGCGCGGTCTCCCTGCAGTTCGTGGAAGACGCTTTTTACGACAAAGGCGGCAGCCGGACCAACCAGGCCGAAGCCAAGGCGGTGGTGGCCGACATCGTCCGCCACATTACCGATCCCGCCTTCGTGGAAAACGGCAAGTCCATTGGCGTGGTGACCTTCAACACGCAGCAACAAAAATTGATTGAGGATCTCCTGGACGAGGAACGCCGCCGCGATCCCGACCTGGACCGTTTTTTCTCCGATGAACTCACTGAGCCGATCTTTGTGAAAAACCTGGAAAACGTCCAGGGCGACGAGCGCGACCTGATGTATTTCTCCATCACCTATGGCCCGGACCAAGCCGGCCGGGTTTCCATGAATTTCGGTCCTCTCAACAAGGACGGCGGCGAACGACGGCTCAATGTGGCCGTTACCCGCGCAAAACATGCATTGAAGATCTTCACGTGTCTCCTCCCGGATCGGATGGACCTCTCCCGCACCAGAGCCAAGGGCGTGGCCGACCTTAAGCTGTTCCTGGAATACGCCCGTCGGGGGATCAAGGCCCTGGCCGAGGAGGCGACAACGCCCCGAGGAGATTTCGACTCGCCTTTCGAGGAGATCGTGGCCGAGGCCCTGTCACGGAGGGGCTGGACGGCGCATCCCCAGGTCGGCGTCTCGACCTTCCGCGTCGACCTGGGCGTGGTGGACCCTGACCGACCCGGCAGATATCTGGCCGGGGTGGAATGTGACGGAGCAGCCTACCACCGCGCCGCCACCGCGCGGGATCGAGACCGGCTCCGCGAACAGGTCCTGCGCGATTTGGGCTGGAAGATCGTGCGCACATGGTCCACCGACTGGTGGCATGACGCCGAGACGGCAGCAAACAAGCTTGATGCCAGCTTGCGCAAGATTCTGGAATGCACGCGCGAGGAGACAGCCAGGATTGAGAGAGAGCGGTGCCGCCAAGTGCCGGAAAAAGTCTCAGAGGAAAAGTCGGCCAAGAGGATCGAACAGCCGTCCCCAGTCGACGACCGGTCGGCGGAGCCCCTCCCTGATCCCGTAACTCCGGCGCAAGCGACAAAGACGGCATCCCAGCCCATTCTCTCGGAGATCTACGCCAAGCGAAGCACCGAAGACCAGGCCCAATCTGAGGCCGCCACGCCCGAACCTGCAATCCGGGACATCCTGGCGGATGGAGAGGAAGTGGAACTGGCGGCGGCAATCCGGGAAATCGTGGCCATGGAAGGCCCAATCCGGGCCGACGTCCTGGCCAGGCGCATCGCCAAGCGTTGCGGCTTGCACAAAGCCGGCAGCAGGATTCGGGAGAAAGTTCTCCAAGTGGCCGAGAGGGAGTTCAAGGGCATTAAGGAGGACGGTGCGTTATTTATTTGGCCAGCGGACACCATTCCCGGCCAGTGGGACCGCTTCCGGGCAACAGTAAACGACGAATCGCGGCCGGCAGACGAGATCTGCTTGGCTGAACTGGTCGCACTGGCACGGGATGTGGTATCTCAGGTCGCCCCGGGGGAAGACCCGGTGATGGTCATGGCTCGGGCCATGGGATTGCAGCGTCTTCGCGCCGTCACGCGGGTCAGACTAGAGAAGGCCTGGGAAGCAAGCCGATCATCATGTCCCGCAAACTGACCTGCCACCCACAATTCGAGTCCCTGTCCTGGGATGACCTCGTCACCTGGGCGGGGAGCAAGGTCGCCGGCCGGGGCCGCGAGTACCAACGCGAGAACCGGGTGAAAGACCTGGCTGTGACCGAAACAGGTGGCCTCATCGCCTCGGTCGTCGGCTCCGAGAGCTACGCGGTCCAGGTCCGCATGGGCGAGGAAGGGACCCTGGAATCCCATTGCACCTGTCCCTATGGGCTCGATTGCAAACACGGCGTGGCCACGGTGCTGGAATATCTGGCCCGCGTCGGCCAGGACAGGCCGATCCCCAAGGCGGACCCGCAAGACGAACGCTTGGCTTGGACAAGTGGCGACGAGATCGAAGGAGAGGATGGGGATGCTGACGGCGACGATGTATACGGTCCAGATCTGTCCAGGGACGTCCTGACTCAGGTGAAGACCCTGCTCGATGCAAAGACGAAAGCGGAACTCGTCAAAATGATCCTCGGATTCGTGGAAACCTATCCGGGAGTCGCGTCCACACTCCTGGACATGGTCCAACTACGCGACGGGGACGTCTCCTCGCTCATGGCGCGCCTGCGCCGGGAAATCCACGAAGTCGGCAGCAAACCCGGGTGGCAAAGCCATTGGAGCGACGAGGGGTATACCCCCGACTACTCCGGTATCCGTGATAGGCTGGAAGCTTCGCTTGCCGCCGGGCATGCCGACGCGGTGCTTGCTCTCGGCACGGAACTCATTGGAAGCGGCACCAGCCAGGTTGGAACGAGCGACGATGAGGGCGAGACGGCCATGGAGGTCTCTAACTGCATCGGCGTACTCCCGCGCGCCTTGGCGGCCTCTTCTCTGTCAGAGGCTGAAAGGCTCCTGTGGGCCTTGGACGCCGTGCTCGACGACCCGTTCGACCTTTGCGACGACCTTGCCGGCTACCTGAACCAAGAACATCCCAAGGACGCCTGGGATACTGTGGCGGACACGCTTCTCAAACGCCTTGCCACGGGCAAAGCCTCGAAGGGAGACTTCGACCGCGACGCCCAACGGGACCACCTCATCGAGTGGGTCACCCGCGCCCTGGAGCGGGCTGGCAGGGAGCAGGAGATCGTCCCCCTTTGCGAGGCCGAAGCCGAGAGCCCGGCCGGCTATGCCCGTCTCGTCAACCGCCTGATCGACTTGGAGCGCTATGGAGAGGCCGAACACTGGATTCGTAAGGGAATCCTGGCAACGAGCAAGAAGTACCCGGGGATCGCCTCCGATCTTCGGGATGCGCTGCTGACCATCAAGACCCGCCAGCAGGACTGGGCGGCCGTGGCACTCCTCCAGGTAGATGGATTTGTCCGCAGACCTTCGGTCCGGACGTTTGGGGACTGCAAGGACGCGGCTGATCGCCTCGACGCTTGGCCGGCCATCCGCCATATCCTTCTGGAGCACTTGGCCAGCGGGCGAATCCCCTGGAAAGAGCCGGAGTGGCCCTTGCCGCCCCCGGGTAACGACGCCCCGAAGCCCGAACGGCGCGACACCTTCCCCAGATTTTCCACCCTGATCGAGATCGCCATCCACGAAAAAAAGCCTGAGGAGGCGCTACGTTGGTATGACCGCCGCCCCCGGGAACACTTCTTCGGATATGGCCCCCTGGACGAAAACGTCGCCGCAGCCGTAGCATCGCAGGCCCCGGACCGGGCCATAGCGATCTGGAAGGCCATGGCGGAACAGGAAATCGCCCGTGTCAAGCCGAGCGCCTATCATGAAGCGGCGGGTTATCTGCGAAAAGTGGCCAAGGCCATGATCCGGGAGAAGCGAGAAGCCGACTGGGAACAGTATCTGGCCGGCTTACGAACAGAGCATTGCCGGAAAAAGCGTCTTCTTGAGGTTCTCGATACGCTCAGCGCCAAGCCGATCGTAAAGAAGAAGCGGTGAGGTGGCCTCAAGATATGGGGCGCTGGGGCGATTTGCAATAACACACTGATATAGTTTTTAAATATTAAGACATCGCTATGACTGACCGCGACAAAAAACTCATCCGCAACTCCACAGTAGAGTTCCTGATCTTCACCGGCCAAGCCGGCGAGCAGAGTATAGAAGCCCGCTACGAGGACGAAACCATCTGGTTATCCCAACGGCTCATGGCGGAGCTCTTTGCCGTCGACGTACGCACCATCAGCGAGCACTTAAAAAATATCTACGAAACCGGAGAGATCCAGCGCGAGGCAACTCTCCGGAAATTCCGGAGAGTTCAAACCGAGGGGGACCGGGAGGTTGCCCGAAGCGTCGACTTCTACAACCTCGATGCCATCATCTCCGTCGGCTACCGGGTCAATTCGGTGCGGGCCACCCAGTTTCGCCAATGGGCCACCCAGGTGCTGCGCGAATTCGCCATCAAGGGCTATGTGCTCGACAAGAAGCGCATGGAGAATGGCGCATTCCTTGGCGAGGATTATTTCGAACGGCTGCTCGAAGAGATCCGCGAGATCCGCCTCAGCGAGCGACGCTTTTACCAGAAAATCACCGACATCTACGCCACCAGCGTCGACTACAACCGTGACGCTCCCACGACCAAGGCCTTTTTTGCCAAGGTGCAGAACAAGCTCCATTTCGCCATTCACGGCCACACCGCCGCCGAGCTGATTATGCAGCGGGCCGACAGCGGCCAGGAACACATGGGGCTGACCTCGTGGGAGAACGCGCCAAACGGGAAAATCCTCAAAACCGATGTGGCGGTGGCCAAGAACTATCTCACCCGGGACGAGTTGGAATCCCTTGGTCGGATCGTCAACGCCTACCTCGATCTGGCCGAGGACCGCGCCCGCCGCAAGATTCCCATGACCATGGAGGACTGGGCCAAGCGGCTCGACGCTTTTTTGGAGTTCAGCGATCGGCAAATCCTCCAGGGAAAGGGCAAGATCAACGCGAAAATCGCCAAGGCTCACGCCGAAAGCGAATTCGAGAAATACCGTATTGTGCAAGATAGGTTGTTCGAAAGCGACTTCGACAGAATGGTGAAACAGCTGGAAACTTCTGCCAAAAACGATAATACCGAACAATAGCAAGTACGTGTTTCTTTTGTGGCGGTACTACTTGACGAACCACAAAAAGGATCAGAACATGGCCCGTATCGAGAACTACAAATATAGTATTGAAGAAGCCTTTAGGGAATGTTTTTACATCATTCCGGACTATCAGCGGGAGTACGTCTGGACAGACAAAGAAGTGCATCAGCTGCTTGATGACATTGGTGAGCAAATCGATGCAGGCTCGACGCGGGAGTATTTCATTGGCACCGTTTTGGTGTCACCGAGCGACCAGAAAAGCCACTACGAGGTGATCGATGGCCAACAGCGTCTGACCACGTTTTATTTGCTGCTGTGTGCTCTGAGGCATTTGTTCCAGGGAGAGCCCCAACGGCAAACCATCGGCGGTTTGATCTCGACCAGCTATACCGACAGCGATGGCGAGACACGAACCAGCTTGAAGCTTGAACCTCGATACGAGAACGCAGGCGAAGTGATGACCAAGTTGGTGGAACTCGACGCCGCCCCACAGGCTGTGCGAGCAGGCATTCAGGCCGCGGGTATCGCCAGCTTCGGGTCGCTGGAAAATCTAGTCAACGCTTACAGTACGTTGTACCGCTATCTAAAGGACAACTATGACGATGTAGCCAAGCTAAAGAGGTACTGGGGCTATTTAGCTAACAACGTAGTATTCATTCAAATTTCAACGGACGTGAGCAGTGCTCTGAAGATCTTCGAAACCATCAACGAACGTGGCATCGGCCTAAACCCGATGGACTTGCTAAAGAACCTGCTGTTCACGCAGGTCAAGCAGGCGCAATTCACCCAGCTCAAAGATGAGTGGAAGAAGATTACCAAGCCACTGGAGAAGGAGAAGGAAAAACCGCTCCGCTTCTTGCGCTATTTCCTGATGGCAAACTATGCTATCAAAAACGACCGTGGCGATGCGGTAGTGCGCGAAGACGAGATCTACGACTGGTTCGTGGCCAAAGAAAACGCGGCGCTTTGCGACTACGCCAACAAACCCTTCGATTTTATCCGCAAGGTCATTCGTAACGTCGATCACTACATAGCCTTCGCGAACGGACTCGGCAATGATGGCAAGCACAATCTAGCGATGGAGAACCTCAAACGGTTGACTGGCGGTGCTTTCAGTTTGCACTACATCCTACTTCTGGCGGCTTCCAACTTTCAAAAGCCATTATTCGACTATTTTGTATCACAACTTGAGAGTTTTCTATTCTACTATATCTTCACTAAGACGCCAACTAAGGATCTAGAACGTAGTTTCTCCCAATGGGCAGATAAATTACGCATAATTGCTGAGGGACGAGACGCAGAGGATCAGAAGGTGCAGCTTAATGCGTTCGTTGCAAACTATTTCGAGAAGAACATGACTGGCAAGTCACAAGAACTCATTGATGCACTTAAACGATTAAGTTTGCACTCAATGCAACAGTATCGCACTCGCTATCTTCTGGCACGTCTGACCCAGCACGTAGATATGGCGTTCAGTGGTTTATATACGCCCGGCAGTCTGGAGCCATTCATCAAGCTGGAGATCGAGCATATTCTACCCGACAATCCAACTACCGAACTGCGCAACAAGTGGGCGAATGAAAACCCGAATGCCGACTACGACGACTACAAAAATCGGCTGGGCAATCTCACCTTGCTGGAAAAGCCCATCAATATCGTCGCTGGGAATGACTTCTACGAGGTCAAGCAGGCCGAGTACCGAAAAAGTGGCAACTACCTGACTCGCAGTCTTGTTGATTTAACCATCGTCGGACAGAACACGTCCATCTCTAGGATCAATGCAAAGCTGGTGACATTCCCGTCGTGGGATGCCACATCCATCGAAAAGCGCCATGGAATGCTTATAGTCTTGGTTCAGGATATTTGGAAGACGACACCCATCGACGTTTGAATCATGAGAAATCCGGCTTATCCGAAAAGATTTAATTTAGAATAATACTACAGGCTAAAATAAGTCAAAATATTAATTGAGGGTGCAAGGGCAGCAGCAGGCATGAAGCGAGAACTCCAGGGGATGTACGAGACGGTGACGACCGCCGGCGAGGCGGTGCGGGCTTTCATCCCCGCCCCCCTGCCGCCCCGTCCGCCTATCGACTGGACGCCGGAGTTGCGCGGCAAATTCGACCAAGCCTTGTTGGCCCTTGGCCGGTTGGACAGCGTCTCCGCGCTGCTGCCGGACACCGCCATCTTTCTGTACATGTACGTGCGCAAGGAAGCGGTGCTCTCCTCCATGATCGAGGGCACGCAGTCGTCGCTCTCGGACCTGCTTTTGTTCGAACTGGACCAGGAACCCGGCGTACCGGTGGATGACGCGCGGGAAGTCAGCAACTACGTGGGCGCCCTCGACCATGGCCTGCGCCGGCTTGGGGAAGGGTTCCCCCTGTCGCTGCGGCTGCTCAGGGAAATCCACGCCGTGCTGCTGCGCCAGGGGCGCGGCGGCAACCAGACGCCGGGAGAGTTCCGACGCAGCCAGAACTGGGTCGGCGGCACGCGGCCGGGCAACGCGGCCTTCGTGCCGCCCCCGCCGCATAAGGTCCTGGAGTGTCTCGGGGATCTCGAATTGTTCCTGCATGATACGCCCGAGTCCACACCCGCGCTGCTCAAGGCGGCCCTGGCCCATGTGCAATTCGAGACCATCCATCCGTTTCTCGACGGCAACGGCCGACTCGGCCGCCTACTGATCACCTTGCTCTTATGCGAACAGAAGGTCCTCCGGGAGCCTATGCTCTATCTGAGCCTCTACTTCAAAACGCATCGCCAGTATTACTACGAGATGCTCAATGCCGTGCGTCTCACCGGCGACTGGGAAGCCTGGCTGGATTTTTTCGCCGAAGCGGTCATCGTCACCGCCACCCAGGCGGTGGACACGGCCCAACAACTGCTGCGCCTGGCGGGTGAGGATCGGGAGAAAATAGAACATCTGGGCCGGGCGGCTCCTTCCACGCTGGCGGTTCACAAGGCGCTGTTGCAACACCCCATCGCCACGGCGGGATTTCTGGCAGGGCACACGGGTATCACCCCGGCCACCGTCAACAAGAGCTTGGCGCATCTCGTCGCGCTCGGGATCGTCCGGGAGTTGACACAACAAAAACGCAATCGGATCTTCAGCTACACGCGCTCCATCGACATAATGAACCAGGGCCTGGACACCGCGCCATGATCCATGCTTCCGGCTTAATAGCTGTCAACCTACAAGAATCATTCCGTATATGGTTCATATCGGGGAGCCAGCAGATTCAGGGAGCCAGGCATATGCCGGGCTCCCTTTTTCTTTGGGTGGCGATTTTGTCCCCCTGCCCTCTTCCGCCAAATGCCAAGCGGGGCCCCCGATGACGGTCGCCCCTCCCGCCATGGCCCCGCCCTCCCGAGTACCGGACGCGAAGCCGCCTGGACGCGCCCCGAGGTCGGCCTCAGGAACGCAACGCGACTGCGGCGTCAATCACCCGGGAAACAACGTACGGTCGGCGCCGGAAAGGCACCACCCGCAGCAGTGCCTTTCCGGGCATGGGAGTGCCTGGCGCAGGGCCGGGCCGCAGGCCTAGCGAACAATGTTGTTCGTGTTGACCCAACCGTACAGGTTGAGGCTCGGCACATGCACCAAGGCCCAGCCTTCGCGGTCGTTGACCAGGACGCCTACCGGGGTGCCGATGGCCATCTCGGCCAGCTTGCCGCAGTACATGCCTTCGCAGTTGCGAAGCGGCAAGCCCGAAAAACCCGCCGTGGCCGTCCACTGGGGGGTTAACGTCCAGGCCTCGGCCACAATGGCCTGCTGCTGCGAACTCATGGGCTGGGTCTGGGCCGCGGCATCAAAGGCGCCCATGGCTGACCACGCGGCAAGGAAACCGACCACGAGAAAAAGGACGAGTTTTTTCATAACATGCCCCACAGGTTAAATTTTTTGGACCTTAGCGGCAGTATAGCATTTTTTTGGGAAATAACCTGCAGAAAAGACGCGTCCCTTGAAAATTTTCGCAACGCGGCGGGAGCACGGTACTTCCGCTAAAATCCGTAGGTCAGCTTCACACTGATCGAGGACTGTTGGGACCAGGCCCGCACGCCGTTTGAAAAACGAAATCCCAGGTCATAGAAGGTGAGCTTGTGCACGCCCGTGGTTTCCATCCCCAGGTAATCCCCCTCGACCCCCAGGCTCAGGTTTTCCGTCAGGCCGAGTTCCAGGCCGAGGGAGGTATGCCAGGCCAGGCCCTGGGTATACTCCCGCGTGGCCCGATCCCCACCCCGCAACAAATGCCGGTCCAGGTTGTAGCCCCAGACCGGGCCCATGTCGGCCTGGCCCAGAACGGTCAGGCGGTGGGGCCAGGAGGCCCTGTTCCAGGTGTAGCCCAGGCGCAGTCCCCCAAAAAACGCGCACCAATCCTGCTGAAAGCTGATGGTGTTGCCGGGCAGCAAAACGCTGTCCTCGATTTCCCCACCCGGCCCGTAGACGTACTGGGTGCCGTCGTGGGCCATGAACGCGAGATGCTGCCAGCGATAGCCGACGAGGGGGCGCAGGATAAAGCCGTCGGGGAGGCCGACCAGATCGGCGATCTGCAGATCGACATCGGCGCGCAGTTGAAAACTCGGGCGCACGCGGCACTGGGTCTCGCCGAAAATGGACAAGCGGCTCGGATTGGCATCGTCGTCCCAGTCGGAATCCCGAAAATGATCGGTCTCCTGATCGGCGAGACTCGCGAGGTATTCGAACCCCGCCGAGAGCCGTCCCAGGTTCCGGCGCACCTCGAACCCGGCCCAGATCGTATTGAGCGGAAATTCCAGGCGGCTCAGCGGTACCTGATACGGTGAATAGGGGTTGCCGAATTCATAGGAGGTATGGCTGCCGAACAGGAATTTGAGCTTGGCGGTGACAATCCAATCCTGCTCGGTGGCGGCCCGAGCAGGCAACGCGCCAAACAGGCAGGCAAGGACGACGGCCAGGCACAACAGGCCACCAAAACGCGCTCGGCCCGGAATGCGGAACCGGGCACGCGGGCGGCGGCGGAAACCGAGGCGGTCTGTATCGGGCACGGGCGTCCTCCCCTGGTCCGGGTCCAGGCCGTCAACGGATGGTGGAGACGATGGTCACCCGCGAACCGCGGACCAGAGGCTTGCCTTTGTTGCGCTGCAAAAACGTTTGCACCGCCCGGGCGGCCTCGACCTTGGTGATCGTCCGGTAGGCCCAGATGACGAAGGTCACATCCCAGTCGGTGTGGCGGAATTTCGTCGCGACGTCTGGTTCACGCATGGCGGCTCGCTGGCTGTTTCACAATCCGGGTCAGGTTCCTGCTTGGCTTCACGTAGCCCAGACCGCGCCACCAAGGCAAGGGGACGGCGTCCGACATGTTTCCTGCTGCAACGGCGAGGCTCAGGCAGGCGTGTGCGCTTCCCAGGCATAGGCGGCCATGGACAGCACGCCGTACGTGTAGCCCTGGTGGAGCAGGCGTGGCTTGCCCCCGGCACCGCACGGCACGAACAAGGGCAGGATATGCTCCTGGCTGGGATGGTTTCGGGCCGCGTACGGTCCCTGGCGGCGGTAATCGAGCAGGGCCGCGGTGCGCTCCTGCTCCACGTTTTCCCGCAGCCAGGTATCGAAGGCCGTCACATAGGCCGGTGGCGCCTGGCCGTCGCCCTCCCAACGCACGTCGCGCAGGTTGTGGGTGGCCGAACCGCTGGCTAAAAGCAGCACCCCGTCCCGGCCCAGGTCCGCCAGGGCCCGACCCAAGACCAGATGCCAGGCCGCGTCCCGTCCGGGCTGCACCGAAAGCTGCACCACCGGGATATCCGCCTCGGGATACATGAGCCCGAGCGGCACCCAGGCGCCGTGGTCAAACCCGCGCCCGGGATCGCCCTCGGCCGCGATGCCGGCCCGCGCCAGCCGGTCGAGCACCTGTCCGGCCAGGGCCGGATCGCCCGGCGCTTCGTAGCGGACAGCGTATAACGCCTCGGGAAATCCGTAAAAATCGTGAATGGTTTCGGGCCATGCCGCCGTGGTCACCCGGGGCGCGTCCGTGGTCCAATGGGCCGAGACGCACACCACGGCCCGGGGCCGGGGCAGACGTTGCCCGAGCTCCATCAAAAAGGTCCTGGTCGGCTGGGGTTCCAGATAGAGCGTGGGCGCGCCATGGGACACAAAGATGCCGGGAAGGGTTGTCGGCATGGAAGGCTCCTTGCCCGGCGGCGGTGACTCAAGGCGATTTCGGGCGCCGGTTGGGTCTTTTCCCGTCGGGATTACCAGATTTGGCATTTTGTCCCGCGCGCCCGGCGCCGTCAATGCCGGGCCGGAAAGCCCGCTCGCGCCTCCCCTGCTCTGGCGTCACGCTTTCCTTTGACACAATTGGCTTGCGAGGGTATCAGGCGTCCAAGCGGACCGAGCGTTCCTCTCAGCGGAACGGCTGGCACGCATTCCGACAAAATAAGGACGCGTGGTGAAAGGCAAAGGCAGCATTTCCGAAACCTTGGCCAAGGGTCTGGTGATTTTGGACCTTTTTGGCACCGAGGACGCGGGATACAACCTGGGGGAAATCGCCGCCAAGGTCGGCATCAGCAAGACCTCGGCCCACCGCTACGTCAATACCTACTGCGAACAGGGCTATCTCGCCCGGGACCCGCGCTCGGGCCTGTACAAGCTCGGCGTGCGCACCCTGTCCCTGGCCCTGGCCATGGTCGAGCAAAGCGAACTCGTGCGCCTGGTCAAGCCCCTGGTCGACGAGGCCGCCACCCGCCACGGCCTGCACGTGGACGTCGGCATCCTGGCCAATGACGCCATCTATCTGATCTACCGCCGCGACTCCGTGGACACCCAGGCCTTCCGTTCGTTCAGCTACGCCTCGGACCTGCACTACCTGGCCACGGGCAAGGCGGCCATGGCCTTTCTGGCCCCGGATGTAGTAAAGGACCTCGTGGACCGCCTCGACCTCGTGGCCAAGACCGAGCGCACCATCACCGACCGGGCCGCCCTGCTCGACGAGCTACGCCTGGTGCGGGAATGCGGCCATGCCCGCAACAACGAGGAGTCGCTGCCCGGGCTCATCGCCATTGGGGCGCCGCTTTTTTCCTTGCGCACGAATGCCGTGATCGGCGCGGTCAGTTTCGACTCGTCCACGGCCAACTATTCGATGACGGAGTTCGAGGACCGCTTTGCCGGCTACCTGGTGGAGCTGGCCAAGAAGATATCGGCCGTGGTTTCGCTTTGACCGACCGGTCGCGGGGACGGCCGGGTACAAACCGCAACGTGGAGGGAACGTGATGCGCAAACTGCTCCTTATCTGCATGGCTGTGGTCCTGGCTGTGGCCAACCTGGCCTTTGCCGCCGACGACACCGTGAAAATCGGCGTGTTTCTGCCGCTGACCGGCCAGAACGCCTTTGGCGGCCAGCTGGAGCTCGAAGGCGTCCAGATGGCCAACAAGGAAACCCCGACCGTGCTCGGCAAGAAAGTCGAGCTGTTCGTGGTGGACAACAAGTCCGACAAGGTCGAGGCCGCCAACGCGGTCCAGCGCCTGATCGAGAAGGAAAAAGTCCAGGCCATCATCGGCACCTACGGCTCGTCCCTGGCCATGGCCGGCGGCGAGGTCTCGGAAAAGGCCGGCATTCCCCAGGTCGGTACCAGCTGCACCAATCCGCTGGTCACCCAGGGCAAGAAGTTCATCTTCCGCGTCTGCTTCATCGACCCCTACCAGGGCGCCGGCGCCGCCACCTACGCGGCCAAGACCCTGGGCATGAAGAAGGCCGCCGTGCTGGTCGACGTGGCCAACGACTATTCGGTCGGCCTGGCCAAGTACTTCGAACGGTCCTTCACCAAGCTCGGCGGCAAGGTCGTGGCCATCCTCAACTACCAGTCCGGTGACCAGGACTTCACGGCCCAGCTGACCAAGATCATTTCCGAAAAGCCCGACGTCCTTTTTATTCCCTCCTACTTCGCCGAGGGCGCCATCATCATGAAGCAGGCCAAGGAGCTTGGCGCCACCTTCAAGATCATGGGCGGCGACGCCATGGACAACCCCAAGATCACCGCCATCGGCGGCGCGGCCGTGGAAGGCTTCATGCACACGACCTTCCCCTATGACCCGTCCATGAAGAACATGAGCCCCATGGCGAAGAAGTTCACGGACGACTGGAAGGCCCAGTATCCGAACAAGGAGCCCAACGTAAACGCGGCCCTGGGCTACGACGCCTACATGCTCATCCTCGACGCCATCACCCGGGCCGGTAAGGCCGATCCGGCCGCCATCACCAAGGCCCTGGCCGACACCAAGGACTTCAAGGGCGTGACCGGCGATACCACCATCAACGCCACCCACGACGCCGAAAAGCCCGTGGGTCTGGTCATCATCAAGGACGGCAAGAAGACCTACGAAGGCGAAATCAAGCCGGAACTCTAGCCCGTTTACGGCGAAGACCCGTCCGGACCGCAGGCCGTGCCGTGCGGTCCGGACGGCCAAGGATTTCCCATGAACCTGGCCACGTTCATCCAGCACTTTCTCAATAGTTTGACCCTTGGCAGTCTCTACGCCCTGATCGCCATCGGTTACACCATGGTCTACGGCATCCTGCGCCTGATCAACTTCGCCCACAGCGAAATTTTCATGCTCGGCGCCTATTTCGTGTTTTGGGGCATCACCCTGGGCCACCTGCCCTGGCCCGTGGCCATGGTCATCGCCATCCTGGTCACGGCCAGCCTCGGCGTGCTCGTGGACCAGGTGGCCTACCGCCCCTTGCGCGACGCTCCGCGCATCTCGGCCCTTATAAGCTCCATCGGCGTATCGTTTTTCCTGCAAAACGTGGCCATCGTGTTCTTCCAGGCCATTCCCCGCGAGGTGTACCGGCCGGCCTGGCTCGAAAACCCCATCCTCATCAAGGGGGTGCGGGTGTTGCCGCTGACGCTTTTCGTGCCGCTGCTGTCGCTCGCGCTCATGCTCGGCCTGGTCTACGTCGTCTACAAGACCAAGACCGGGCTTGGCATGCGGGCCATCAGCAAGGACATCGAGACGAGTTATCTGATGGGCGTGCCGGTCAACCGGGTCATCGCCATCACCTTCGGCATCGGCTCGGCCCTGGCCGCGGCCAGCGGCATCATGTGGGCCCTGCGTTATCCCCAGCTCCAGCCGATCATGGGCACCATTCCCGGGTTCAAGGCCTTCATCGCCGCCGTGTTCGGCGGCATCGGCTCCATCCAGGGCGCGGTCATCGGCGGGGTGACCCTGGGCTTCATCGAGATCATGACCGTGGCCTTTTTCCCGGATCTGGCGGGTTACCGCGATGCCTTCGCCTTCATCCTGCTCATCCTGGTCCTCATGTTCAAACCGACGGGCCTTTTGGGCGAAAGACCGGAGGATAAAGTCTGATGCAACGCGGTCGCACTGCCACACTCAATCTTCTGGCCGTCGCCGGTCTTGGCCTGTTTTTATGGTGGGCCGAGGGGAATTTCGACGGCTACGAGATCCAGATCCTCAATCTCATCGCCATCAACATCATCCTGGCCCTGTCGCTGAACCTCATCTACGGCTTCACCGGGCTGTTCAGCCTGGGCCACGCCGGGTTCATGGCCATCGGCGCCTATGTCTGCTCCATCCTCATCATGACCCCGGACCAGAAGGACGTGCTGTTCCTGCTGGAACCGGCCTATGACTGGGTGGCGGCGGCCCATGCCCCGTTCCTGGTGGCGGTGGTCGCCGGCGGACTCGTGGCCGCGCTGTTCGGGGTCGTGGTCGGCTTCCCGCTGCTGCGCCTGGGCGACGACTACCTTGGCATCGCCACCCTGGGATTTGCCGAGATCATCCGGGTGGTGGCCAACAACATCCCGCGCCTGACCAACGGGGCCCTCGGGTTCAAGGGCATCCCGGCTTTCGCCAACCTGTGGTGGAACTACGCCTGGTGCCTCATCACGCTCTACGTCATCGCCCGGTTGCTCGCCAGCAACACCGGCAACGTGCTGCGGGCCATCCGCGACGACGAGACTGCGGCCCGGGCCATGGGCGTCAACGTGTTCCGCTACAAGCTGTTGTCCTTTTCCGTGGGCGCGTTTTTCGCCGGTATCGGCGGGGCGCTGCTCGCCAGCCTGCTCACCACTATCGATCCCAAGATGTTTTTGTTCACCCTCACCTTCAACGTGCTCATGATCGTGGTGGCCGGGGGCCTCGGGTCGCTCACCGGCTCGATACTGGCCGGCATCGGCATCACCGTGCTGCTCGAATGGCTGCGCTTCGTGGAAAATCCGGTCAACCTCTTCGGGTTCGAGCTGCCGGGCATCCCGGGCATGCGCATGGTGGTGTTCTCCTTGGCGCTGATCATGATCATTCTCTTTCGTCGCGAAGGCCTCATGGGCATGCGCGAACTGACCTGGCGTTCCATCGCCGGCGTGTTTTCCAGGGGGAAGGCCTGATGCAAGCCAATGCCATCCTGACCACCGAGGATCTCAACATGCGCTTTGGCGGGCTGCTGGCGGTGAGCGACTTTTCCGCCGCCATCCCCCAGGGCAGCATCACCGGACTGATCGGCCCCAACGGCGCCGGCAAGACCACCTGCTTCAACATGATCACCGGCTTTTACCGTCCGACCACGGGCCGGGTCCTGTTCAACGGCCACGACATCACAGGACTGCCGCCCCACAAGGTCTGCCGGGCCGGCATCGCCCGGACGTTCCAGAACATCCGGCTGTTCGGCAACGAGACCGTGCTCGAAAACGTCATGATCGGCCGCCACCTGCGCCAAAAGACGAGCTGGCTGTCGGCCCTGGTCTTCACTCCGGCCTACCGGCGCGAGGACAAGGCCATCCGCAACCGCAGCCTGGAACTCCTCGACGCCGTGGGTCTGGCCGACGTGGCCTCGGAAAAGGCCGCGAGCCTGCCCTACGGCGCCCAGCGCCGCCTGGAAATCGCCCGCGCCCTGGCCACGGAACCGGGCTTTCTGCTCCTCGACGAGCCGGCCGCCGGCATGAATCCCCAGGAGTCCGAGGAACTCATGGAATTCGTGCGCCGCATCCGCGAGGCCTTCGACCTGACCATCCTGCTCATCGAGCACGACATGAAGGTGGTCATGGGCATCTGCGAACACATCTGGGTCCTGGATTACGGCGTCACCATCGCCTCCGGGCCACCCGCAGCCATCCGGTCCGATCCCAAGGTCATCATGGCCTACCTCGGCGAGGAGGACGACAACGATGCTTGAGATCCGTGACCTGCACGTGCATTACGGCGGAATTCATGCCTTAAAGGGCGTCTCCCTGGACGTGCCGACCGGCGCCATCGTCACCCTGATCGGGGCCAACGGCGCCGGCAAAAGCAGCACCCTGCGCGCCATCGCCGGCCTCATCAAACAAAAACGCGGCCACATCACCTGGAACGGCACCGAGATCACGAACCTCGATCCGGTGGCCATCGTCAAGTCGGGCATCGTCATGTCGCCCGAAGGCCGGCGCATCTTCCCGCACCTGACCGTGCTCGAAAACCTCCACCTCGGCGCCTACAGCCGCTCGGACGACGCCGGCATCGCCAAGGACCTGGATTGGGTGCTCGAACTCTTCCCCCGGCTGCGCGAACGCAAGGACCAGAAAGGCGGCACCCTCTCCGGCGGCGAACAGCAAATGCTGGCCGTGGGCCGGGCACTTATGAGTGCGCCCCAGCTCGTCATGCTCGACGAACCGAGCCTTGGGCTCGCGCCGCTGCTGGTCAAGGAAGTCTTCCACATCATCCGTACCATCAATGACCGGGGCATGACCGTGCTGCTGGTCGAGCAAAACGCCCGGGCCGCCCTCAAGGTCGCCCACCAGGCCTACGTGCTCGAAACCGGCACCATCACCCTGTCCGGCACCGGCGCCGAACTCATCGCCGACACGCGGGTCCAGCAGGCATACTTGGGCGGATAGGTCGGAGGAGAGAGGAGGCAATAGAAGATGCCTCCGGCGGCCGGGGGGCATGATGCCCCCCGGACCCCCTCGACGGGGAAGACGGTGGGGGGAGTGAGAGGACTGTGGCGGGCGGCGATCCGTCGTTGGGCCCGGAAACGGCCTGGCGACACGGTCCGCAAAGCCGGCCCGACGCCAGCCCGTTTCCGGGCCCAAGGGCGCCAGCGGCGAAGCGCCGCAAAAGATTTTTGAGCTACCGACAAGACCTTAAAGAAAGAGAAACACACCCCTTCCAGGGGGTCCGGGGGGGATGATCCCCCCCGGCGGAGAGGTCCAGGAGAGGCGGCGCCTCTCCTGGCCGCCGGAGGCATACCACCAATGCAACTGGTTATTTTCACCATGGGCGGCACCATCGACAAGGTGTATTTCGACGATCTGTCCGACTACACCGTGGGCGAACCGCAGATCGGGGCGATCCTGGCCGGGTCCAACGTGGATTTCGACTATGAGGTCGTAGAGGTGGCGCGCAAGGACAGCCTCTACGTCACGGACGCGGAGCGTGAGGTCTTGCGGGCGCACATCGCGGCCGATCCGCGCCATTGCGTGCTCGTGACCCACGGCACCGACACCATGACCGAGACGGCCCGGGTCCTGGCCACCATCCCGGACAAGACCATCGTCCTGACCGGTTCCATGACGCCGGCCCGGTTCGCGGTCTCGGACGCGACCTTCAACGTGGGCTGCGCCGTGGGTGCGGTCCAGTCCCTGCCGCCCGGGGTCTACATCGCCATGAACGGCCGGGTGTTTCCGGCCGGCACCGTGCGCAAGAACCGCGCCGCCGGGCGTTTTGAAACCGTAAGCGAGGAAAAGCAGGCATGATCGAGCTTGCCGACGTACGGGCGGCCGAAAAACGGCTGTCCCCCAGGCTACGGCCCACGCCGTTTCTGCCATCCCGGGTTCTGTCCGACATGACCGGGGCCACGGTCATGGTCAAGTTCGAGAACCATCAGTTCACGGCCTCGTTCAAGGAGCGCGGCGCCTTAAACAAGCTCCTCACCCTCGACCCCGAGCAGCGGGCCCGGGGCGTGTCGGCCATGTCCGCCGGCAACCATGCCCAGGGCGTGGCCTACCATGCCAAGCAGCTCGGCATTCCGGCCACCATCGTCATGCCGGCGGCCACGCCGTCGGTGAAGGTCGAGCACACCCGGGCCCACGGCGCGACCGTGATCCTGGCCGGGGAGACCCTGGCCGAGGCCAACGACGAGGCGGCCCGCATCACGGCCGAACAAGGCCTGACGTTCATCCACCCCTACGACGATCCCATGGTCATGGCCGGCCAGGGCACGGTGGCGCTGGAGATGCTCTCCGTGTGCCCGGACCTCGACGTGATCGTGGTGCCGATCGGCGGGGGCGGACTCATTTCCGGCGTGGCCACGGCGGCCAAGGGCGCCTGGCCGGGCGTCGAGATCATCGGCGTCCAGGCGGCCTGCTATCCGTCCATGCTGTGCGAACTCAACGGCGAGCCCCACCAGGGCCAGGGCAACACCATTGCCGAGGGCATCGCGGTCAAGTATCCGGGCAAGCTCACGAGCGAAGTGGTCCGGGCCCGGGTGGACGACATCCTGCTCGTGGACGAGCCCCGGCTCGAAGAAGCCGTCGCCCTGTATCTTTTCATCGAAAAGACCGTGGCCGAGGGTGCCGGGGCCGCGCCCCTGGCCGCCCTGCTCGCCCATCCGGACCGGTTCCGGGGTCGCACGGTGGGGCTGATTTTAAGCGGCGGCAACATCGATCCGCGCCTGCTCGCCTCGGTCATCACCCGCCAGCTCATCCGCGAAGGCCGCATCGTGACGTTGCGCGTGCCCATAAGCGACCGGCCCGGCATGCTGGCCAAGCTCACGGCCGTATTGCGCGACACCGGCGCCAATATCATGGAGATCCAGCACCACCGCACCCTGCTCGCCCTGCCCGCCAAGGAAGCCGGGATTGTGGTCACCTTTGAGGCCCGGGACCGGGAACACGGCCAAACCGTGCTCACCGCCCTGCGCGAAGCCGGCTTCACGCCCGAGATCGTGTAAGAAGGGAGACGGAGCAGGGGGAATAGGGGGAACGCCTCCGGCGGCCAAAGGGCGCTGCCCTTTGGAAACCCTTCTCCAAATCCAGGAAGCAGCATTTTTTCCACTCACAACAAAAAACGCCCGGACCAGCGCGGTCCGGGCGTTTTTGTTTGCGGCAGAAGAGGCAAGTCGGTCAGGCAAAGAGCAGGCCGACCCGGTAGACGATCACGGAGGCGACGAAGGCGAAGGACATGGAGCCGAAGACCGAAAAGAGCGCCCATTTCCAGCTAGTCTCCCGGGCAATGGCCACCACCGTGACCATGCAGGGCGTGTAGAGCAGCATGAAGGTGAACACGGACAGCACCGCCGGCAGACTCCAGGCCGGATCGGCCGCCAGGCGTTCGCTCAGGCCCTCGGACTCCTCGGGGTCCACCTCGCCCATGGAATAGGCCGTGGCCATGGTGGAGACGAACACTTCCTTGGCCGCGAACGCGCCGATCAGGGCGACGTTGGCCTGCCAGGGGAAGCCGGCCAGGTCGGTGGCGGGTTTGAGGGCCAGGGCGATCCGGCCGCCGAGGGTATTTTGCAGGGCCACGTCATGTTGTTCGTCGTCGATGGGCTTGGTGGCGTCCTCGGTCAGCTTGGCCAGATCTTCCGCGGAGGCGGTCGGGTTGTCGGCCTTGACCTTGGCCACGGCTTCCTGGCGCTGGGCCTCGAACTGGTCAAGCTTGTCCTTTGGCAGTTCCGGGAAGGTCATGACGGCCCACATGAGGATGGACACGGCCAGAATCACGGTGCCGGCCTTTTTCACGTACTGCCAGACCCGCTCCCAGGTGTGGAAGGCCACGCCGCGCAGGGTGGGCAGGCGATAGGGCGGGATCTCCATGACAAAGGGCGTGCTCTCGCCCTTGATGACGGTCCAGCGCAGAAGCCGCGACACGAGGAGCACGAAGGCCCAGGCCGCCAGCACCACGAAGAACATGGCCTGGGTCGGATTCCCCGGGAAAAAGGCGGCCACGAGCATGAGATAGGCCGTGGTCTTGGCGCCGCAGACCATGAACGGCGCGGTCAGGATGGTGGCCAACCGTTCGCGTGGGCTGCGCAAGGTGCGCGCGCTCATGACCCCGGGCACGGCACAGCCGCCGGGTATACCACCGGACATGATCAGCGGCATGACCGACATGCCGTGCAGGCCGAACACCCGCAACACCCGGTCCATCATGTAGGCCACCCGGGCCATGTAGCCCAGGTCCTCCAGGAAAACGAGCATGGCGAACATGATGCAGATCAGCGGCGTGAAACCGATGACCGCGCCCACGCCGTCGATGACGCCCGAGACGATAAGCGATCGGGCATAGCCTTCGGGCAGGTACTCCGTGCCCAGGGCGCTTAGCGCCTTGAATCCGGCCTCGATCCAGCCCTGGGGATAGGCGCCGAGCATGAAGGTGATCTGGAACATGAGCCACAGCACGCCGAGCATGATGCACGGGCCGAGCAGCCGGTGGGTGACGATCCGGTCGATGTTGTCCGAATGGGTGCGGCGCAAATCCTCGCTGCCCCGGATCACGCCCTGTTTGAGCAGGCCGTTGATGAAGCCGTAGCGCCAGTCGGCGATGATGGCGTCCGGAGTGGTGGCACTGTGCTGGCGGGTATGGGTTTCGGCCTGCTGGCGCATGATTTCCAGGGTTTCGGACGTGGCCGCGTCCCGAGCCCGGCCCTTGGCCATGACCTGCTCGTCGGCTTCGAGGTATTTGATGGCCACCCAGCGGGCATCGAGCCGGTCGGCCAAAAACTGTTTCTCTTCGATAAAGGCCGTCATCTGGGCCAGGGTCGGATCGAGTTCCGGGCCGTAGGACAAGCGGATCGGCTTCCACTGTCCACCGCGCTCCTTGGCCACGGCGGCCACGGCCTGCATAAGCTCCTCGCGTCCCTTGCCGATGCGGGCCGTGCACGGCACCACCGGCACGCCGAGCAGCTTGGACAGCTTGTCGCAGTCGATGATGATCCCGTTGCGTTTGACCTCGTCCATCATGTTGAGGCCAAGCACCAGGGGCGCACCGATCTCCATGAGCTGCACGGCCAGATAGAGGCTGCGCTCCAAGGCGGTGGCGTCCACCATGTCGATGATGACGTCGGGATGCTCGTCCACGATGACATCCCGGGCGACGAGCTCTTCCATGGAATAGGAGGTCAGGGAATAGGTGCCGGGCAGGTCGACGAGGTGCACCTCGTGTCCGTCGAGGCGGTAGGTGCCTTCCAGGCGGTCCACGGTGATGCCGGGATAGTTGCCGACCCGGGCCGAGCCGCCAGTGATGGCGTTGAACATCGTACTTTTGCCGCAGTTGGGCTGGCCGGCGACGGCCACCCGTATCCCGTTCGCCATGCTAGAGGGCCTCCACATCGATGGAATCGGCTTCTTTGTTGCGCAGTGACAACGTGAATCCTTTCATGCGCACGGCCACCGGATCGACCAGTGGCGCCCGCCCGACAATCATGATCTCCGTTCCGGGCACGAGGCCCATGTCGCGAATCCGTCGCCCCAGTTCGCCGCTGGCGGTAATGGCGGCAATCCGCCCCGGTTGGTCGACCGCCATTTTTCGCATGGAAATGACCATAGCACGCCTCCTTTTCCAATTCGCGTCTGGTGTCGCTGTCCGGGCCGTCGCCGACGAACCATCCCGGTGTGTGTTTCGTGACCCGGGCTGTTGATAATTGATTTTCAAAATCAATGTCAACACAAAAAGTACCCAGGCCCGCACCCGGCCCCAACGCGTTGGTGCATGGTCATTTTCTCCATTTCGTAAAGGCGATGCCCCCAAGTCATGGGTTGTCACAACACCCAACGCGCCGGCAACGCCCGCAAGCCGCACGAGATCCGCAGCCGAAAGGGCCTTGTCCTGCCTCCCGGTAGCCCCGTCTGTTGGGCCTCCCCAGGCCGCGCTTGGGCCGCGCAAGGCCCTCTTCGCATCCGGCGCCAGCCCTGGCAATCCCGTTGTCCTGGTTTTCGTGACTTTTCCAGGGCTGCGCCCGGTTGGACAGCCCGGGTCGCCGCGTTGCGGCGCGATCGTACAATTGCCGAAATATCGGTATTCAGTCGAACAACGGCACAAGCGGATACGGGCCTTCAAAACCGACCATCCCAGCCAGAGGCGATGCGGCAAAGATCGCTTTTCCCCAAAAAAAACCGGCCCCCAAAGCGGGGGCCGGTTGCAAGCGGACGGTTACCACCCGTAGCGCGGAGGCGGCGGGGGCGGATAATAATAGCGCGGCGCGGGCGGGTAATAATACACCGGCGGCGGAGGCGGCGGTGCCACATACACGGGCGGCGGAGGTGGCGGGGCAGAAGCCACGATCGCGCCGCCGACAATGCCGCCGAGCACCGCGGCGCCAAGCATGGCACCCGGGCCAGGGCCGTAATACCCGTGTGCCAGGGCCGTACCGGTGCTGGCGGTCAGCAGGAGGCCACACAGACTTAATGCCCAAAGTATCTTTCGCATGTTTCTAACCTCGGACCTTGTGCGTTCGCTGCGGGGTGCGACACTTCCCGAAGGACTCTGGCATACCATAACCACTTCCCGGCAAATAGCCAGTCCCCGGAGCTTGTCTGTCAAAGATGCAAAGAAGGGGCCAACACCTCTCCCCTTCTGTCCGAAACCTCCCGGAGGGCCCTCCGTTTGTCCCCGGAAGCGAGATCACAAAGAAAGCCGTATCGACCGGGCGGCGCATGCGCAAATCCCACGGACGTCCGATTACATTTGGCCGACAGCCTCGTCCCTCGGTGGGGGCAAACCGGCGCACGCCCCTCCGGCCGGGACCGGGATGCCGCCAAAGCGCTCCCGGACCAAGGCGACCAGACGGGGGTTGCGATCGAACTGGTGCACGACATGGGCGACCTGACCGGCGGTGTTCAAGATCCGGCCGGCCGGGTCGATGCGGATGGTCCGGTCGTCGACATAATGCAGGGTGAGGATCGGGCCGGCGTTGTCAAGACAGACGATGCCCTCCACCCGGTGGTCGTGGACAATGACGTTGTGCACACCCTGGTCATAGCCCTCCATGTACGGCGCCGGCAGGTACGGATAGAGCAACGCGCACATGGCGTGCAGGTAGGCCAGCATGCCGACGCGCGTGCCCCGGGTCGTGCCGGAACAGGCGATACGCCGCGTCTTGAGCCGGTCGAAGACCTTGTGCCCAAACCGATTGAGAATCCACATGGAGTTGATGCCGCACGAACCGATGACCTTGGAGGCATCCTCGAACGTGACGAGAAGTTCCCCGTCCACGGCAGCGGCAAAGGGGTCGCGTTGGAAAAGCACGTCCCGGGTGTCGGTCAAAAAAATGTCCTCAAAGGCCCGGCCACGGGATTTGAGGTAATCGAGGTAGAAGTAATAGCGGACCGCGTTCCAGGACATGCCCCGCAGCCGACCGGGGATGGCGGCTTTGGCCAGGATCAGGTGGTAGCGCGTGTCCGGGAGCCGGCCCCGGGACATCGCCTCGGTGACGAACAGCACAAGGGTGCCGCGAAATCCGGCCTGTTCCAGGGAGGTCAAAAAAACAGCGATGGTGCTTGGGCAATAGTTGGCGGCTAGGCCCATGATAAGCGTCTTGTCCGGTGCTGTCGGCATGCTTGAGCCCCGCAACGGTCTTCCCGGCTCCTCCACAAGCGGAACCGGTTCCCCGGGCGACACTGTGCCGATCCAAAAACGCGTCCATGGTCCTGCGCGACATCCAGGTCAGGCCTTCCATGGCCTCGCGTCGTCGAATGCGGCGTCCCTGCCAAACGACTGTCACAACAGTATCGGTCATCTGGAACATATCTTTAGACTGCCCGTCAAGACACCGCTTTACCGGACCGATCGCCGCCGCAGACCAGGCTCAGACACCTTGCCGTGATGGTCTGCGGCGGACATGAAATCCGAGAAGGACTTCAAATTCCCGCACAAGCCGACGCCGTCTGGCCGTACCGCATCCTTTGGCTGTTCACGGAGTATGATCCCACAGCGGGACAGCGACAGAATCCTCTTTCAGGGCTACAGGATACGACGCAATTTCATGATCACAATGACCGCCACGGTCATGGTGATGCCGATACCGGAGACAATGGTGAAGGCGGTGGTCGAATGCTGGAACGGCAGCTCGACGTTCATGCCGTAGAGACTCGTGATGAAGGTGGGGATCATGATGATGACGGTCAGCGAGGTGAGGGCCTTCATGATCTGGTTGAGGCTGTTGGAGATGATAGACGAATAGACGTTGGCGATGGAGGTCAAGACTTCGGTGAAGATCTTGGACATGTAGATGCCCTGGCGCGTCTCGGTCAGGGCATAGTCCAGGCCGTCTTCCTCCTCTTCGGTAAAAACGAGTTTTTGGCCCGTGCCCACGCTCAGTCCGCGCCGGATGATCCGGTCAATGATGAAGTCGTTGGTCTTGAGGGCGGAGTGGAAGTAGGTGACGGTCTTTTGGAGGTTGAGCAGCATCTTGAGGTCCTCGTTGGACCGCGTATCGGCCAGGTCGTGCTCCAGTTCCTGAATTTCCGCCGAAATCTCCTTGAGGTACTGCATGAAAAGCAGGGAAATCTCCTTGATGACCTGGCAGATCCGCTGTTGGGCCCGCTGGCCGTCCTGGACCAGGCCGGCATTGCAGGCCCGGCGCTGGCTGGACGTATCGGCGCACAACCGGGCCTGGATGGCCTCGTCCCGCACCCGGCAGACCGTGGCCAAAAGCGTCGGCGTCACAATAATGCCGATGGGCACCGTGGACCGACGCCGTTCGCCCTGGCGCGTCTCGATATAGGGCGCACGGATGACGATGATGGTGCTGTCGTCGTCGTATTCGATGCGGGGGCATTCATGGTGGTCCAGGGCATGCCCGATAAAGGTCGGATCAAAGGGGGCCAGATCGAGCAACTGCCGGATTTCGTTCTCGTTGGGATCGACCAGATTGGCCCAGGGCAAGGAGCCCGGGGTCGCGTTGTCCTGGCCGGCGGCGCTGCCGTGGATGTGCATCATGGGGGTGCTTCTCGTCCGTGTCCGGGGATTTTCCCGCCTGCCGGGAAGACCGGCAGTCTAGCTCCCGCCCATGACGATTGCGTGAACACCCGCCCTCCGGGCTGTCGACGCCGTTTCAATACCGGCCTTTTCCATCGCCCGGGTCACGCCGCGGCCGATTCCCCGGCTCTTGAGTCAATTATTCCCAGGGCTCTCCGGCGGTGTTTCCTTTTTACCTTTGCCGGGAAAAGGCCGGCCCAGGCCGCCGCAGCGGCCTCCCCCTGGCCAGCCTTTGTCCCGCCCCGGGCGCGGCGGGGAGTTTTGGCCGGGGTGAGCCGACTGCAAAAACATTATCGTCCTCAAATAACACCGCAATAAGAAATGGCACGCGACTTGATCAGCCCCTCTTTGCACAGCGGCGGCCTTGCGTCCGTCACGGCTCATAGCCTGGAGGCCCGGCAATGCACAGTTGGGAAAAGAAAATCGACATCAATCGCGTCTTCGCCCTGCAACCGACCCGACCGCTGACCTATTTCGGCGTGGGCGCCCTGGGCAAGCTCGAAGGCATATTGGCCGACATGACCCGCCAGGGACAACGTTCGATCCTGGTGGTGACCGACCCTGTGGCCTACAAGGTCTGCGGCGCCTGGGACACGGTGCGGCCCCTGCTCGACCAGTACGTGGCCTGGAAACATTTCGACGGCGTGCGGGCCAACCCCACCTATGCCAACGGCGACGCGGCCGCGGCCATGGGCGTCTCCCTGGGCGCCGACGCCGTCCTGGCCATCGGCGGCGGCAGCGCCCTGGACACGGCCAAGACCGCCGCCCTGCTGCTGCGCCATCCGGGCAAGCGGGCCGTGGATTTCTACGAAAAGGGCGCGCCCATCCGCGACGCCGCCCCCATCCTGGCCATCAACACCACCCACGGCACGGGTTCGGAGTGCAGCAGCTACGCCGTGGCCCAATCCGACGGCGAGGACAAGATCGCCATCCGCTCCCCGCACCTCTACCCCACCTATGCCATCGACGACCCGGCGCTGACGGTGAGCCTGCCCCCGCGCCAGACCATCTGCACGGCCATGGACGCCTTCAGCCACGCCGTGGAAGCGGCCACGGCCGTCACCGCCTCGCCCTACGGCGTGGTCCTGGCCAAGGAAGCCATCCGGCTCATCGCCATCTGGCTGCCCACGGCCATTGCCCAACCGAGCAACCTGGCCGCCCGGTCCTGGCTGCTTTTCGCCTCGGCCATCGCCGGCATGGCCTGCGACCCGGGCACGCTCCACCTGACCCATGCCCTGGAACACGCCATGAGCGCCCTCAATGCCGACATCACCCACGGCGAGGGCCTGGGCATCCTGCTGCCGGCCGCCCTGCGCGAGCTGTACCCGGCCGCGCCCGAGATCCTGGCCGAAATCCTGGCCCCCATCGCTCCCGGACTGACCGGCATCCCCGGCGAGGCCGCAACCGCCAGCGACACCTTGCGGGACTGGCTCGGCGTCATCGGCCAGCCCACGAGCATGGCCATGTATTTCACCGGAGCCGATGTGCCGGCGCTCACGCGCATGGCGCTCAAGTCGCCCTATTCCAAGCAATTGTTTCCGGTCGCCCCCATCCGGGTGGACGAGGCCGTGATCCAGCGCGTGTTGCAGCGCTCGCTGTAGGCGGGAGATCGCACAGGCGCCGCCCCCGGGGCCCTCGATCGGTCAGGTCACGGGGCGGAAAACAAGATGAGGCGCGGCCCCGGCCCTAGGCGGTCGGCCGGGCCACGTAGACGCGGACCTGATTGCGACCCGAGGACTTGGCCAGGTACAGCGCCTTGTCCGACACATCCACCAGATGGTCCACGTCGGGCACCGGACAGTCCTCCAGCAACTCGGCCACGCCGATGCTCACCTTGATCTTGATGCCCGAGGCCAGAATCTGGCCGTCCGGGTCGCGGATGACGAAGTTGTAACGCTCGATCTTGCGCCGGATGATTTCGGCCAGCTCCTCGGCCTCACCCTTTTCGATGTCGGCCAGGGCGACGACGAATTCCTCGCCGCCGTAGCGGGCCGGAAAGATGTTACGGTCTTCGAGCTGCTTGAGCTCCTCGGCAAAGCCCTTGAGGATGGCACCGACCACAACCAGGGCCTGGTCACCGATACGGTGGCCGTGCTCGTCGTTGAAACGCTTGAAGTGGTCGATATCGCACATGAAAAGTGATAGCGGCCGCCGATCCCGAACAGCCTCCGCCACGGCCTGGCGGATGTGCTCGTCAAAGGCGCGGCGGTTGGCGATTCCGGTCAGGGCGTCGGTGAGGCTCATGGCCACCATTTTTTCGGCGTCCTGCTCGATCATGGACACCATTTCCGTAAACCCGCGCCGGATGGTGCCGAGCATCCGGTCCACGTCGCCGCCGGACTCCACCACCCCGACCGTGACGTCTTCCAGTTGCTGGACCCCGCCCTTATGGCGGAAAAGCGTGTCCTGGAATTCCTGGACCAAGGCGGCCGTCTCGCGCAAGGTTCGGGTCAGGGCGCGGTTCCAAGGCGCGGCCAGGATGCGCTCGTTGGCCTTGATGACCTCCTGGAACTTCTCCTCGGAAAAATCCTTGGCCCGCAACACTTCCATGACCAGGGCCTGGAACTGCTCCTTCTGCTCATTGTCCAGGAAGTCGTAATTCTTGATACTGCGCATGTAGAGGATCAGACCACGCCACTTGGAGTCCCGGGGAACGCCCACCCGATCCAACATGGCGCACACCTGATCCGAGCAGGCGCTCCCCGGGGGGGGAACCGCTGCCCGCACCTGCCCTTTGTTCATGATCGACCCCGCAGCTTGTCGTGTTGGATGCCCCGTCCGCCACTGCGACCACTTCCCGTGCATACACGGTTGTTCCATATCCGAAAAGCGAAAAACGTCCCGGAGAGGCCCTGCGCCGCGACTTGCCCGACACGCCCCCCCATGGTAAACGGCAACCGTCGCCTGCCCGGCGACACGGAGGCGCCATGGAGCTTACTGTCACCCGGCGCGACCCCTTGCTGGTCGTGTCCGGACTGCCGGCCTTTTTCGACTACACCGTCTGTCCCGATTTCCAACGCGATCTGGCCGCCTCTCTCGAACCGGCCCCGTCGGTTCTGCTGATCGACCTCTCCGGCGTGGAATTCATGGATTCCAGCGCCATCGGCTCGCTCATCACCATCCGCAACCGGTTGCTGCCGACCGGCGGACAGGTGGCCTTGTGCTCCATCGCCGAGGGCGTGGCCAAAGTGCTGCGCATCGCCGACCTGAGCAAAGTCTTCGCCATCTACCCCGACGAAGCCGCAGCCCTGCTCGCCCACAAGGCCTGATCGCCCCGGCTGCGGCATGCTCGTCCGCTATACCCCGGGCCGACAGGGCCTCGGCGAAGGCGCGCGCCGACTCGTCCGGGCTGTCCTGTACCTGCCGACCCGCTGCCGTCTGGCCCTCGATCCCTGCTATCCCTGGATCAATGCCGGCGCCGTGCGTTGGCTCGCGCGCCATCTGCGCCCGGACATGGTCGGATTCGAATGGGGCGCCGGACGCGGCACCGCCTTTCTGGCCAAACGGGTGGCCCGGCTGACCTCGGTCGAGCACAAGGCCAAATGGCGGCGCCGGGTGGCGGAGCTGCTCGCCCGGGAGCGCCTCACCAACGTGGATTTGCGCTTCGTGCCGCCCGGGGATGATCCAGGGCGCCCGGACGACCGGCCGGACCTCTGGCGCCAAACCGGACACGTCCACCGCAAGCCGGAATTGAGCGCCTACGCCGACGCCATCCTCGATTTTCCCGAAGCCAGCCTGGATTTCGTGTGCATCGACGGCCGGGCCCGGGTGGAATGCGCCTACAATGCCCTTGGCCGCGTGCGTCCCGGCGGATTCGTGCTGCTCGACAACAGCGAATGGGAAAAATACGCCCCCATCTTCGCGGCTGCCCAGGACTGGACCCGGCGCGACTTTGAAAACGGCGTCTGGCGCACGAGCCTGTTGTTGCGCCCCGTCAAGACGGGGTGACAGGCCGCCCGGCTCGGCGTATGCGTACGCAATGACCGTTCCTCAAGACAATTGCACCGTCCGCTTCGCCCACGGCATGGCCGAGGTGGAGCCCGAAGCCTGGGACGCCCTGGCCAAGGATCTGGACAACCCCTTTTTCGAATGGGCGTGGCTCAATCTGCTTGAGGAATCGGGCAGTGCCGCCGCGGCCCGGGGCTGGTTTCCCAACCACCTGCTCGTCCAGGCCGACGGCCGGCTCGTTGGAGCCATCCCGCTCTATCTCAAGTGGCACTCGGAAGGGGAATTCGTGTTCGACCAGCTGTGGGGCGAGGCGGCCAGCCGGCTCGGGCTGCCGTACTACCCGCGCCTGGTCGGGGCCACGCCCTTTACCCCAGCCACGGGTCTGCGCTTTTTGACCGATCCCAGCGTCAACCAGTCCCGGCTGGCCCGGCGCATGTTCGAGGCCATGGAACGGTTCTGCCAGGGCAATGCCGTGCACGGCGCGGCGCTGCTTTTTACGGAGCCGGAATTTTCCGCCCTGGCCGAGGACCACGGATTTACCACCTGGCGCCACCAGGGCTATCTGTGGCGCAACCGGAGCTACGCCACCTTCGACGATTTCCTGGCCACCCTCAACACCAACCGGCGCAAGACCATCCACCGGGAACGGGCCGCCCTGGCCGCGGCCGGCATCGAGGTCAAGGTGCTGTCCGCAGCCGAGATCCCGGACAGTTTTTTTCCCATCATGCGGGAGCTCTACGAAAAGACCAACGCCAAGTTCGGTCCCTGGGGCTGCCGTTACCTGACCGATCCCCTTTTCGACGGCCTGGCCGCCGCCTTCCGCCACCGGCTGGCCTTTGCCGCCGCCTTCCGGCGCGGGCAGCGCGATCCCATCGGCCTGGCCATGCTGGCCCACAAGGGCGACATCCTGTTCGGCCGCTACTGGGGCGCCTTCGAGGACATCCCCTTCCTCCACTTCGAGCTGTGCTACTACGCGCCCATCGCCTGGGCCATCGCCCACGGGCTCAAGCGCTACGACCCGGGCATGGGCGGCGCCCACAAGGCCCGGCGCGGCTTCGCCTCGGTGTCGAGCTACAGCTGCCACCGGTTCTTCGACCCGCGCATGGACATGATCTTCCGGTCCCACATCGACCGGGTCAACTACCTGGAAAAAAGCTACATCGACGAACTCAACGAACTCGTCCCCCTGCGTCATCCCCAGGGCTGAGCCGGGGGAGGGATTGGGGGGAAGAGAGCCTCCGGCGGCCAAAGGGCGCTGCCCTTTGGAAACCCGTCAGGGGCAGCCTCCGCACAAAGCAACGCCTGCCGCGCATCCCGTATCGGGAGTCCAGAGGGCGAAGCCCTTTGGCCGCCGGAGGCTCTCCCCTACGCCCTAAAATCTCCTGTCCAGCAACTGGCGCAGGACGGCTTCGTCGTCGGAGGTATCCAGGGCATCCAGTTCGCGGCGCAGGGTCCGGATGGCCGTGCGTTCCCGTTCCACCACCACGCGCAACGCCTCGCGGTGTTCCCGGATGGCCTGGAGCAGTTCGGCCTTGCGCGCATTGGCCGAGCCCAGCCGTTCGGCCACGATAGCGGCCAGGCGGCGGAAGATGCGGATGAGGAAATCCTCGCGTTCCGGGCTTTGCAGAAAGTCCACATAGCCCATGTCCACCACCAGGCAGTCGCACACGGCATCGGCCGTGACCGTGGCCGTGCGCCCCTTGCCCAGGATGAAGCTCATCTCGCCGAAAACCGTGCCCGGCGCCTCCATGACCGTCACCAGCCGCCCGGAGTGCACCACCCGCACCGAGCCACGTAGGAGCACGAAAAACGTCTTTTCGTAATTGCCCTGTTCGACAATGGTCTCCCCGGACTCGTACCGGTACAGCCGAGCCGCGCCGGAGGTTTGCAGCAAGGCGAGATCGGCCTCGGAAAAATCCGCGAGCAAGGGCAGCTTGGCCATGACCCGGGCCAGGACCTCGGCTTCGGCGGCATCGAGACGGCGCATGGCAGCCTACTCCCCGTCCGGGCCGAGCCCGGCCTCCCGGGCCAGTCCGTCCCGGTCCAGGATGTCCACGTCCCGGCCCCGGGCCGTGATGAGCCCCGCCTGCTCCAGCCGGCGCAAGGCCCGGGACAGGGCCTCGGGCGTGGCGCCCACGATCTTGGCCAACTCGCGCTGGCTGATGGACAAGCGTACCTTGTCCCGGACCGGCGGCCGGTTCGCCTCGTGGAGCAGAAACCCGGCCACGCGGCTCGGCAAATCGCGCAGAGCCAGCATCTCGATCATGGCCATGGCGTCCTTGAGCCGGCGGCACATGAGCCGCAGCAGGTCGAACAGCACCTCCGGGTCCTGCCGGGCGGCCTCGGCCAGGGACGCGGCCGGGAAGGTCAGAACCCGGGTCTGGGTCAAAGCGGCGGCATAGGCCGGATATTCGCCGGTATCCACCAGCGAGCACAGGCAAAACGGTTCCCCCTGGCCCAGGACGTACAGGGTCTGTTCCCGGCCGTCCGGGCCCATGCGAAAAATCTTCACCTGGCCGGCGGCCACGAGATGAAAGGCGTCAGCCGCCTGGTCCCGGGCGGCGATGAGACTGCCCGGGGCATGCTCGGCCACTTGCGCCCCCCGGGCCAGCCGGGACAGCCGCTCCTCGGGCAGGCCCCCAAAAAACGGCAGCGAACGCAGCATCACCATCCGGGCCGTGAAATCCATGCTTCCTCCAGGAAACGCGCGCGGGGAGCGTGGTGGCAAGAAGCCTCCGGCGGCCAGGGCGCTGCCCTGGACCCGCCGGGGGGATCATCCCCCCGGACCCCTGAAAAGGATATTTTTTTGCGTCTCTTGATCCGGATCAATGCTTTTGGGCCGGATATATTTCAAAAGGGAGCCGTGGCCGGCGAGCCGGATGGCCCGCCCGGGCCCCATCCCCAGGCAACAACGGTAAGGAGGCCGTTTCTATCCTATGAATAGAAGACATTTTCTGCTCGGTCTGGGCACGGCCGGTGCCGCCCTGGCCGCGCCGGGCCCGGCCGGACGTTTGCTGGTCCGGGACGTCCAGGCGGGCCAGGAACCCTTGGCCACCCTGCTCGACCTGTCCAAATGCGTGGGTTGCGGCGCTTGCGTCGCGGCTTGCCACGACGCCCATCAGTCCGACTATCCCAATCCGGTCAAGCCCTTCCCCAAGATGTACCCGTCCCGGGTCAAGGTCGAGGACTTTTCCGACAAGCGCGACGTGGAAGACCGGCTCACGCCCTACAACTGGCTCTACATCCAGACGGCCACGGTGCAAAAGGACGGCAAGGAGCTGACGGTCAACATCCCCCGGCGCTGCATGCACTGCACCCATCCGCCCTGCGCCGAACTGTGCCCTTGGGGTTCGGCCGCCGCTTATCCGGACGGCGCCGTGCGCATCGACACGAACATCTGCCTGGGCGGAGCCAAATGCCGCACGGTCTGCCCCTGGCACATCCCCCAGCGCCAGACCGGGGTCGGGCTCTACCTCAAGCTCGCGCCTTCCTACGGCGGCAACGGCGTCATGTACAAGTGCGACCGCTGCAAGACACGCATGGCCGCCGGCCAGCAACCCGCCTGTATCGAGGCCTGTCCCAACGAAGTCCAGACCATCGGCCCGCGTTCGCAGATGCTGGCCGCAGCCAAGGCTCTGGCCAAGGACATGAACGGCTACATCTACGGGGCCACGGAAAACGGCGGCACCAATACCATCTATGTCTCGCCGGTGCCCTTCGCGGACCTCGACGCCGCCATCGCCAAGGGGCCGGGCAAGCCCGCTCTCGGCAAGGTGGCCGATGTCATGGGCGAGCAGGCCAACCTGGCCACGTCGGTGCTGTGGGCGCCCCTGGCCGGACTGGCCGCCGGAGCCTTGCGCCTGATCGGCAAGGCCAAGGCCGGCGCCCAGGGCCCGGAAACGGAGGACACCCATGACAAGTAAGCTCTATCCGCGCTGGCAACGGCGTTTGGTGCTGTGGCTGAGCCTCGGCCTGGCCCTGACCGGCATGGGGCAGATGCCCATTTTCTCGCGCTATTACATCGCCGACCTGCCTGGGCTCCATTGGCTCGGCGATTTCCGCATGACTGCGGCCCTGCACCTGGCCCTGGCCGCCATCCTGCTGGTCGTGCTGACCCAGCTCGCCGTGGCCTGGCTCGGCTGGGGGCGCCTCCGGTCGCGCCTGTCCGGGGTGGTCCTGGCCCGGGTGGTGTTTTTCACCGCCCTGGCCGCAACAGGCCTGCTGCGGGTGTTCCAAAACGGCTCCCAGCCGCCCATCGGCCCCATGGAAATCCGCTACCTGGACTGGGGGCACCTGGGACTGGCCGTGGCCCTCGGCATCGCCGCCCTTCTGCCGGCCGGGAAGTCGTCAAAGGTGTGAGAGAAGAGAAGATGCCTCCGGCGGCCGGGGGGCATGATGCCCCCCGGACCCCCTCGCACGGGAAAAGTTTTTTGAGGCCGGCTGCAACCGGTCAAGCTGTGCCGGGATGGGGTGGTCCAGGAGGGGCCCATGGTCCCTCCTGGCCGCCGGAGGCGTTCCCCCCACCCCACCTCCCACCCTTACCCGTCTACCAATTCTCGGGCACGATCTCGAAATAGGCCTGGGGATGTTCACAGGCCGGGCATTTCTCCGGAGCGTGTTCGCCCTCGATGGGGAAGCCGCAGTTGCGGCAGCGCCACACGACCTTGACCCCGCGCTTGAACACCTTGCCGTCCTGGATGTTGGCGGCCAGGGTCTGGTAGCGCTTCTTGTGGAAGCCCTCGGCCTTGGCGATGCTCAAAAACGTGGCGGCCACGACATCGTAGCCCTCTTCCTTGGCCACGGCCGCGAACGAGGGGTACATGTCGTTTTCCTCGTAGCTTTCGCCGGCGGCGGCTTCGTTGAGGTTCTCCAGAGTGGAGCCGATGACCCCGGCCGGGAACGCGGCCGTGATCTCCACCTCGCCACCTTCGAGGAACTTGAACAGCCGCTTGGCGTGTTCTTTTTCCTGATCGGCCGTTTCGGTGAACACGGCCGAGATCTGCTCGAAGCCTTCCTTTTTCGCCTTGGACGCAAAATAGGTGTAGCGGTTGCGAGCCTGGGATTCACCGCAGAATGCGGTCAGGATGTTTTTTTCCGTTTTCGAGCCTTTGAGCGACTTCATACGACCTCCCTTATGGTGCGTTATTCGTCCAGATATTTCTGGGACCATTTGAGCCCCGCCGCCACAGCCGGAAAACCGATGGTGGTGGCGAGGGAAAGCAGGGCCTGGGCCACTTCGGCCGGCGTGGCCCCGGCTTGGACGGCCCGCCGGGCATGGCTGACCACGGCCGTTTCGGAACCCATGGCCGTGGCCGCGCCCAGTTGGACCAAATGAATGGTTTTTTCATCCAGGGGGCCGCTCTGACGCGCCGCCCGGGCCATGGCCTCCAGGGCCGACATGAAGCCGGGGTAGTTTTTGACCAAGGTTTCATAATGCCTGGGGAGCGTGTATTCCGGCATGGCGAAACTCCTTGGGACCGGGCCCTGGCTCCACGTCGGGATGACGCACCGGCGGTCGGGACAGCCTCCTGGCCGGGTATGGGCCGAGGTCCGGGTGGGTGTTTGCTGTCGTGGGTGTCACTGAAGCGGATAAGGCCCTGTTTGTCCACCAGGAAAAGCGGAGGTGGCCCATGGCCTAAACGCCACCGGCCCGCCACGGGCTTGTCACCCGGCCGGAGTTAGCCGCGACGAGACACCGAAATGGAGGAACATCCCATGCGCCGCCAAGTCTTCCCCGCCTTGCCCGCCCCGCTCGTCAACCGTATGGCCTGGATCATCCTGGGCCTGCTGTTCCTGGTCGCGGTGTCGGCCCGGGCTGATTCCGGTCCGACACCCAAATATGTCTTTTTTTTCATCGGCGATGGCCTGGCCATGCCCCAGCGCGCCGCGGCCGAATACGTCCTGGCCGCCCGCCAGGGATCGGACAAGCCCGGCATCGTCAAGCTGGCCATGAACACCCTACCCGCCCAGGGGCTGACCAGCACCTATTCCCTCAATTCCATCATCACCGATTCCGGCGCCGCCGGCACGGCGCTCGCCTGTGGGGTCAAGACCTACAACGGCGCCATCGGCGTGGACGGCCAAAAAAATCCCGTGAAAAGCGTCGCCGAAATGGCCCGGGACAAGGGCATGCGGGTCGGCATCGTGTCCAGCGTCTCCCTGGACCACGCCACGCCGGCCAGTTTTTACGCCCACCAGGCCAGCCGCAACAATTATTACGAGATCGCCCTGTCCGTGGCCCAAAGCGGCTTCGACTACTTCGGCGGCGGCGGTTTCAAGGACCCCACCGGCAAGAAATCCCACAAGGAAGGCGACAAGCCCAATGCCTTGGCGGTCATCAAGGCGGCCGGCTACGTCCTGCCCGACTCGCGCCAGGCCATCCTGGACCTTATACCCGGCACCAAGGCCGTGGCCGTCAATCCCGTGCTCGACAGCAGCAAGGCCATGCCCTACGCCCTGGACAAGGACGCCAAGGGCCTGAGCCTGGCCGAATACACGGCCAAGGGCATCGAGCTCCTCGACAACCCGAGAGGCTTTTTCCTCATGGTCGAGGGCGGCAAGATCGACTGGGCCTGCCACGCCAACGACGCCACCTCGGCCGTGGACGACACCCTGGCCCTGGACGCCGCCGTCACCGAGGCCCTGCGCTTCGCGGCCAAGCATCCCCAGGAGACCTTGATCGTGGTCACCGGCGACCACGAATGCGGCGGTCTGACCCTGGGCTTTGCCGGCACCCGCTACGGCAACTACTACGACTATCTGAAAAACCAGCAGGTCTCCTTCGACGCGTTCACCGACGCCCTGGAGGCCTACAAGAAATCCCACACACCCGAGACCGCCAAGTTCGAGGACGTCATCCCGCTCATCAAGGACAGCTTCGGCCTGATCGTGCCGACGGAGGCCGACTTGCAGGCCATGCAAAACGCCCCCAAACCCAATGAGGATACCACCTCTCCGGCCGATCCCCACGGTATGTACCTCAAGGACTTCGAGCTGGCCGAGGTCAAGGACGCCTTCAAGCGCAGCCTGGAATACACCGGCAAGCACGGCGCGTCCGGCTCGGAAGTGGATTACCGGGCCTACGGCGGCTACGAGCCCCTGACCGTCACCCTGACCCACATCCTGGACCAGAAGGCCGGCATCGGCTGGACCAGCTACGCCCATACCGGCGTGCCGGTCGTGACCTCGGCCACCGGCCCCGGTTCCGCGGCCTTTGTCGGCTACTACGACAACACCGACCTGGCCAAAAAGCTCATGGCCGCCCTGGGCGCGCCGGCGCCGACGGCCAGCGTGGCGGTAAAGTAGCGAAGAGAAAAAAAACGGGGCGCTGCCCCGGGCCCCGCCGGGGGGCATGATGCCCCCCGGACCCCCTCCATGGTGGGGCCGGTCTCGCCCCGGCGACACGCCTCGAAAGACGAGGCGACGCCGGGCCGAGACCGGCCCCACAAGGCCTTTTGGGAGAGGAGAAGTATGGCGCAAAAAACACTTGGCCAGGAAGATCAAGAGGGCGCCCCCCTCGGCGGGTCCAAAGCGGCGCCCTGGTGGCGAGATATGGTCGTGACCGGCCTCATGGTCGTCGCCTGCCTGGGACTGTGGCTTATGCCCACGGGATTCGAGAATCGCCAGCCCACCGACGCGGTGCAGGTCAAGGCCCGGGTCCTGTCCGTGGACAACAGCCAAGTGCACCAGTTAGGCATCATCCGGGAGGGCGATCAGCGCGTGGTGGTCGAGCCTCTCGACGGCCCCTTTGCCGGACAGCGCCTCACGGCCGACAACCATCTGCTCGGCAAGCTGGAACTCGACAAGATCTTCATCCCGGGCGACACGGCCCTAGTGGTTCTGTCCATAAGCGGCGGCAAGATCGTCTCCGCCGTGGCTCAGGACCACTGGCGGTTGGGCCTGCAAAGCCTGCTGCTCGGGCTGTTCGTCCTGGCCCTCGTCGCCTATGCCGGGTTGACCGGATTGCGGGCCGTGGTCTCGTTCGTGCTGGCCGCGCTGCTGCTGTGGAAGGTGCTGACGCCGCTGCTGCTGACCGGCCACGATCCGCTGCTCGTGACCCTGGGTGTGCTGGCCGTACTCATGGCCGGGGTGGTATTTCTGGTCGGCGGGGCCAACCGCAAGGCCTTGGCCGCCTATCTCGGTTCCGTGGGCGGCGTGGCCGTGACGTGTCTGCTCTCCCTGGCCACGGCGCCGGGGTTCGCGTTGCCTGGGGCGGTGCGGCCCTTTGCCGAAACGCTGCTCTATTCCGGCTACGGCCACCTCGATCTCGGCCGGATGTTTTTGGCCACCATCTGCCTGGGCGCGAGCGGCGCCATCATGGACGTAGCCATGGACGTGGCCGCGAGCCAGGCCGAAGTGGCGGCCCATCATCCCGGCATCGGGCGCGGCAACCTTGCCCTGTCGGGTCTGCGCGTGGGCCGGGTGGTGGTCGGGACCATGGCCACCACCTTGCTTTTGGCCTACTGCGGCGGCAGCCTGCTCCTGCTGCTTTTGCTCATGGCCCAGGGCGTGCCGCCGATCAACGCCGTCACCATGCCCCACGTGGCGGCCGAGATCGCCAATACCCTGGTCGGCAGCTTCGGCCTGGTCACGGCCGCACCGTTGACCGCCCTGGCCGGGTCGCTGTTACTGGGTGGAGGAAAGTAGGCAGGGAAACGACAGGGGAAACGCCTCCGCCGGCCAGGAGGGGCCGAGGGCCCCTCCTGGACCACCCCATCCGAGCAAGTGTGCGCCACTTGCAACTGGCCGCAAATTTAAACTTTTCCCGTGCGAGGGGGTCCGGGGGGAATCATTCCCCCCGGCCGCCGGAGGCTCTTTTCATCCCCTCCCCCAACAAATGGCGCGCCATGTCGGTGCCGGCTTCGCCGCCGCCGGCCATGCGCGACAGTTCGGACGCCACGGCTTCGCCGGTCAGACGATGGCAGCGGGTGCTGGTCTGGCCGTTTTCCACGGATTTGACGACCTGGAAATGGCGGTCGGCCAGACTGGCCAGTTGCGGCCAGTGGGTGATGAGCAGAATCTGGGTGGTATTGGCCAGCCGGCGGATATGGGCGCCGACGCTGGTCAGGGTCAGGCCGCCGATACCGGCGTCGATTTCGTCGAAAATAAGCGTGGGGCCATTGTCCTCGGCGGAAAGCGACATGAGCGCCAGGAGGAATCGCGAGAGTTCGCCGCCCGAAGCGATCTTGTCCAGGGGCTGGGGCGGCTGGCCGGGGTTGGGACACCAGAGGATGCGGGCCCGTTCCTCGGTGAGGGGGGAAAGCTCGGGGCTCGCCGGCACGTAGGCCTCGACGGGCGTAAAATCGAACAGCACCTTGACTTCCTTGGAAAACCCCAACCCGGCCAAGGTCCGGCCCAGACTCGCGGACAGGCGTTCGGCCGCCGCGTGTCGGGCCCGGCCCAGGTCGTCCAGGGCCGCGGCCAGGGCCGAGACCAGATGTTTTTCCTCCCGGGCCAGGCGTTTGCGTTCCAGGCCGCAGGCATCGAGGAAGTTCAGGTTGGCCTCGATCTCGTCATTGAGATGGACGATCTCGTCGAGGCTTTTTTTGAGTTTGCGTTTGAGCTGGGCCAGCTCGAACAAACGTTTTTCGATGGCCTCGGCGTCCCCGGCCACATTCGGGGTCGGCTGGCGGCGCAGTCGGACGGCCACATCCTTGAGCTGGTGGCGAAAGCTGGCCACGGCCTCGGCATCCAGCTCGAATTCCGGGAAATGGGCGCCGGCATGCAGCAGTTCGCTGTGCAGTTCGGCCAGGGCGTCGAGCAGGCGGGGTTCGCCTTCGATGCAGTCCAAGGCCTTGGTCAGGGACTCGGATGCCTTGCGCGAGGTGGTCACGACGGCCCGGGTGGCGAGCAGTTCCTCTTCCTCGCCGGGCCTGGGCGCCACGCGGCCGATCTCATTGTGCTGAAATTCCAGGTATTGACGCCGTTCTTCCAGGGCAGCGGCCTTGTCCTCCAGGTCGCGCAGGGCCTGGTGCACGGTGGCGAGTTCGCGCAGCAGGCGGTTTTTGGTCGCAAGCGGCGCGGGATCGTCCAGGTAGCTGTCCAGAAGCGCGGCCTGGAAGGCCGGCTGGAGCAGGCGTTGCTGGCCGTGCTGGGAAGCATGAAGCAGGAGCTTGGGGCGCAAGGCGGCCAGGGTGTCGCGCGAGGCGAGCTGGTCGCCCACATAGATCCGGCTGCGACCGGAATCGGCGGCCAGTTCCCGGCGCAGGACCATATCCTCGCCGTCCACGACGAACAGAGCCTCGACCACGGCCTTGTCGCAGCCGGCCCGCACGAGGTCCGGGGACATTTTCTCGCCGGTGAGGAAATTGACGGCCGAAATAATGAAGCTCTTGCCGGCGCCGGTCTCACCGGTCAGGACATTGAGCCCCGGGCCGCATTCCAGCTCCAGGTCGTCGATGAGGGCGAGATTTTTGATGCGCAGCACTTCGATCATGGCATTGCCCTACTGGCACAGTCCTTCATAGCGAAGCTACCGTCGTTCCAGGCGTACACTCGGGCGGGAGTCCAAAGGGCCGCGCCCCTTGGCCGCCGGAGGCTTCCCCCCACCATTCCATCTTCGCATCCGCCGCCTACTGCCGCAACCGGGGGTCCAGAATATCGCGCAGGCTTTCACCGATGAGGTTGTAGCCGAGCACGGTCAGCAAAATCGCCAAGCCCGGGAACACGGACAACCACGGCGCGACTTCCAGCACTTCCTTGCCGTCCATGAGCATGTTGCCCCAGCTCGGCATGGGCGGCTGCACGCCAAGGCCCAGGAAGCTGAGGGAGGATTCGATCAGGATCGCCCCGGCCACGCCGAGGGTGGCCGACACGAGCACCGGCGCGGCGGCATTGGGCAGGATGTGGTAAAACAAAATGCCCGGCGCGCCCATGCCCGACACCCGGGCGGCGAGCACGAATTCGCGGCCGCGCAAGGCCAGTGTCTCGGCCCGCACGAGCCGGGCCACACCCATCCAGGACGTCAGCCCGATGACGATCATGATATTGGTGAGCGAGGGCGTGAGAAAGGCGATGACGGCCAGGATCAGGAAAAACGACGGGAAGCACAGCATGACATCCACGCCGCGCATGATGCCCTCATCCACCAGACCGCCGAAATAGCCGGCGCACAGCCCCAAAAAAAGCCCGATGGCCACGGACAGCCCCACGGCCACAAATCCCACCCACAGCGAGACCCGGCCGCCGTAGAGCAACCGCGCCAGGACGTCGCGGCCCAAAGCGTCGGTGCCGAGCAGATGCACCGTGCCGGGCGGCTGGAGAATGGCGTTGACGTCCAAGGCGGTGGGACTGAACGGCACGAGAAACGGCGCCAGCAAAGCGGCCAGGGAAATGGAACCGACCAGGGCCAGCCCGGCCCAGAGCATGCCATGCCGGGGCAGGTGGCGGGTGGCGCGGGCGAAAAGCGAGCGTTTCACTGCCGCGTCCTTCCGAGCCGGATGCGGGGATCGGCCACGGCGTAGCCCACGTCGGCCAGCAGGTTGCCGGCCAGGGTGAGCACGGCCCCGAGCACGAGATTGCCCATGATGAGCGGGTAATCGCGCGCCATGACCGACTGGTAAAAAAGCTGGCCGAGTCCGGGCAAGGCGAAAATGGATTCGATGATGACCGAACCGCCGATGAGCCCGGGGATGGAGAGCCCGAGAATGGTGATGACCGGGAGCAAGGCGTTGCGCAGGGCGTGCTTGCCGATGACCGTGCGCGTGGGCAGGCCCTTGGCCCGGGCGGTCAGGATGTAGTCCTGGCGCAGGACTTCGAGCATGGACGAACGCATGAAGCGCGAGAGCCCGGCCAGCGAGCCGAAGGTATAAATGAAAATGGGCAGGGCCAGGTGGCGGGCCAGATCCACGGTCTTGCCCCAAAACGAAAGCCTGGCGAAATCCATGGAGGTCAGGCCGGAAATGGGCAATACGGCCCAGTGGATGCCGAAGAGCAGCATGAGCAGCAAGGCCAGCCAGAATCCGGGCACGGCAAAACCGATGAACACCAAGACCGTGGCCGCCCGGTCGAACAAGCCGCCCTGCCAGTAGGCCGACAGGAGCCCGATGGGGATGGCGATGCACAGCGTCAGGAAAAGCGACGCGATATTCATGGAGAAGGTCAGGGGCAGCCGTTCGCGGATCTTGTCCCAGACGGGCCGATGGTCACCGGACAGGGATTGGCCGAAGTCGAACCGGACGAGCTTGCCGAGCCAGTCGACGTACTGGACGGCCAGGGGCCGGTCGAGTCCGTAGAGTTTCTGGAGTCGGGCGCGGGTTTCGGCTGTGGCCAAGGGGTTGAGGGTGGTCTGCATATCCGTGGGCGAGCCCGGAGCCAGATGAATGACCGCGAAGCTGATCAGCGTGATACCGAGGAAGATGCCGGCGACCCAAAGGGATTTGAGGGCGAGGCGTTTGGCCAGATCGAGCACGGTTGGCGGACTCCTTGGGGTGCGAAAACGCGCGTCCTGTCTGGGGCGTTTTGTACGGGAAACGGGGTTGGAAGAAAAGGGCGAGAAAAAAAGTGAGTGGTCTGGGAAAAACCACTTGACTTTCCCGGGGTCTCGCGTAGATTCACTTCTCGCTGCGGGGCTGTAGCTCAGTTGGGAGAGCGCTTGAATGGCATTCAAGAGGTCGTGGGTTCGATTCCCTCCAGCTCCACCAAGAAGAATGCCAAGGGGTTACCGAGAAATCGGTGACCCCTTTTTCTTTGCCTAAGCGCCAACAGCCGCCAACACTAGGGTATTGGCGGCCGTATGTGCCAGGGCAGAACGATGTTTGCACCATCCATCCTTAGACCTGAGCAACCATTCCACGGTCGCTTGAATTTTTTTCAAGAGGTCGCCCCCCCCTCCGCCTCTTTCGCTCCTGCCAAAAATAATTCCATGATTTTACGAATGGTTGCATAAGAAAAGAAACCACGGTCGCTTGGGCGGTTTTCAAGCGATCCCCCCCCATTTTGGACATTTGGACTTTTGGGGTGCATCCCCTGAAAATTTTCTGTCCCCGTTTCCTGCTGGCGGTGGTTTTGGCTGACCCTGCCCGAGAAAGTGCCCCAGCAAGTGGCCTATGAAGGCACAGGGGCAGGGAAATAACCGGGGGCGGATGGTCTTCCTGGTCCTGTCCCGTCCTCGCCCACTGGCCCAAATGTCACCCGATACGCCAGCAGGTTTGATCTAATACACTGGATTATAGTGATTTCTCTGCTGGTGACAAAGGTGACAGTTCAAATATAGCCGCTGAAAAAATCCCAGATGCGAAATCTCTAGTTCGGTACCTCGCCGGCGACGGTTATGTCCGAGCCTGATGCAGTGATTGGCGCAGGAACTGGCCTATGGAGTCACAGGGGCTGGGAAATAACCGGGGCCTGTTGGTCTCCTGGTCCTGCCCTGTGTCGCCCACTGGACCAAATGTCACCCCATGCGCCGGCAGGTTTAACCCAAAAAGCTGAATTAATGGAACTTATCTGCTGGTGACAAATGTGACATTTCAAATATGGTCGCTGCAAAAATTAGAAGCAAAATCTCTGGTTTGGTACCTCACCGGCGGCATCGAAGGCTGACCCTGCCCGAGAAAGTGCCGCTGGAACTGGCCTATCGAGTCACAGGGGCTGGGATTTTACCGGGGCTGGTTGGTTTTCCTGGGCCAGCCTCATCCTCTCCCCCCGGCCGCCGGCCCGGACACCCCCTGTATTCGCGCGGTAGGCCCCCTTCCTGGGCCGTTCCCCTGGTACTGGGGCCTTTGTCCCCCTGGGCCATCCCCGCTCCAAGGTGGCCCTCGTGGGGTGAAAGCCCGATTTGCCTTGGGGTAGTGCCAGCACCAGTTGTAGGTTGCCCATCTATTTGCAAAAGACACTGCTGATTTTGAGATTTATGAAGCAAATAGACAGAATCATTAACTAAAGCATGGCAGTGCGTTCAGTGTCTTTTCGTTTGTAAGCTTTTGCACCGATACCGGTACAGGTGGAAGTTCGGAACCCGTCCCTACTATTGTTTGCTCCTGAGACCGCATGCCCCGGGCCTTCAAGTCGAACGGTGGCGGCGGTGTTGACGGTGTAATTGGCCGAGTGAGGCATAGGGGATTTGCTTTGTCCAGGGCCGGTTGGTCTCATGAGCTTGTCCCGTCCTTCACCCCGGCCGCCGCCCCGAACTCCCACGTCACTAAGGAGTGCCATCCAACAAATCCAGACCAATGAAGTATGTTTTAATATAGCCAATTAATTGACAAAAGCGACGACTTTTTTAAAAAAAATAATAATTTTAGTGCGTTTTCAAATGGCATGGCGATTGCTTCTGGGTGCTCGGTAAGAATTACTAATCAGAGCAATTCTAATATCGAACAGGCAAACTGCCATGACTGTGACCATAAACCATAACTTAATGGCTATGAATACAGCCAGGAACCTAGCCAAACATTACGGTCAGGTGAGCGTCTCTACCCGTCGGCTTGCATCAGGTCTTCGAATAACAACCTCTGCTGATGATGCAGCCGGATGTGCCATCTCTGAGTTAGCTAAAGCAAAGTCGGCCACGCTCCAGCAGGCAAAGAGAAATATAAATGACGGCGTGTCATATGCGCAGGTTGCCGATGGAGCGCTGTCTATAGTTGACCTTAATCTCACTCGCCCTTAAAGAATTGGCGGCCCCAAGCAGCTACAGGCACCTATAGCTCTGACCAACGGAATATAATTTCCAGCGAAATGATGCAGGTCGTGTCAGAAATCGAACGATCTCAAAAAGATATAAACTTTAATGGTATCGACATCTTTAAGACCAGCCGCCAGATTGAGATCCAGTCCGGTGAGGAGAAAGAAAATAACATCTTCATCAACACCTCCAAAGTCACAAGTACAACACTTGGCGACTATATGCCCACCGGTCAAAAGTCGTACGATACATGCGTACTGGATGGTGTCACTCTCGGCACTGCCCAGGTCAACGCTGCGTTGACCACCACCACTGAGGCCAAGCTGGCCAATCAAATTATTGAAATCTCGAGCGCAGCGGATGTCAGAAGGATCGAAATAAACTCAGCCCTTGGCAACAATACTGTAGATGGTGTCTTAGGTGAGATAGAAAATTTAAAGATGGATGGTATCCGTGAATGTTCTGCCGTAACTTATGCTACTTTTCAGGGTTTCCAGAAAAATGAGCTTAACGGTACTGAAGGAGATATGGTTCAGTTTGATTACAATATTGGAGGGACGAGCGTAGTTTCTTCGAACGCTTCATTTCTCATAGGAGCGAACGAGGCAGAGACGCGTGCCAACCTCGATGCTACGCTCGACAGGATAATTCGTTTCTACAATCGTGATGTTAACCAAGATGCGGACCTCTCTAGAGAAAATTTGACCCTGAAGTCCGAACTGGGTAAAAGCATATCTATCGGAAATTTCCAATTAATAGACAACCCTGGAATAGTCATAGGTAGTTTTGGCAACACTCCGGTGAATCCGGGAGGAATAACACCAGCTTATATACCAGCAAGCCAAATAAGCTTCGACGTTGATAGCGTCAATGTGTCCTTTACACACACCGGAAACGCCGTAACCGACATGAATAATGCCGCAGCGGCATCCATAGCCGCCCTGACCGGTGCCGGTGTATACTATGACCGGGACCAGTATGCTGCAGACCTGGACTACGCTTCCCCCGATGACAGAGCACATTTTTATACCGTCAGGACAAACCCAACTGACAACACTGTTGTTATCACTAAAATAAATCTAACTAGCACTGAGGCTGCGACCTCCAGCTGGCAATCTTCTTAATATCACGGATTTCAGCAACAACCAGACTCACGTGGACGTTGCCAACTTTAATAATGCTGCTGGCGAATTGATAACTCTTGATATTGAAGGAACAAAAGTTACGTTTACCGCTGCTGGGACGGCAAATCAGGCTCTGAATGCGACAAATCTCGCAAGTGCCGTCCATACTGCTGGGATAACAGGGATAGATGCCTACGTTAACGGCAATACGGCAGTTATTACTAGAACTAATAGTGAACAGCCGATAGACATAGCCTACGACGACGAAGACAATAACGTTATATTCAGCGGCTTTTCTATTGACATAGGGGCAACGATAAATGTCAATATTGACGGTGTTCCTTTAAGCTATGTAATCGGAAGTGATGCCGGTGCGACAGCTGCGAACCTTCAAGCTGCTCTGGGAGGGCTTGGCGGTAGCTATAACGTTGTTCCTAGTGGAAATACTGTACGTCTATTTAAATACAACAATACTCCCATTGTCATTACTGGATTTGGTGATGATGGGCAAAATAATGCTCTCCTTGGCCCCATCTCCAATTCTACTGATGGCGAGACCATTTCCTTCACCTACCGACGCAGCGGCATGGACTATCCGGTGTCATTTCTCGCAGGGCCTACCACTTCCGACACTGCATCGAATATGACCGGCGCGCTTGCAGTTCTGGGCGTACCCAATACCAGCTTCACCCTTATGGGTGATAAGGTCAGGACGGTCACATCGGACAACTTGGACTTCAGGATATCTAATCTTGCAGGCTCCAACCCCCTCAGTGTGTCCATGGCCATAACCCCTGAAGCAGGCTCCACAGCTGGGGCTGGCTCTGGCATTCAATTTATTCTGGCCGAAGGGGCGGTGGGTGTGACTGTTACCGACATCCCGTCGTCAGTTGGTGCCAATGCCGGCCCCGGTTCTGCAACCACCAACAGTATATTGACCCAGACAAACACTGGGGCGACGATAACGGATCAACGGACAGAATTGACGGCGACGGCCGGGGCGGGTTCGACCAATACCTCGGCGGCGAAAATATACAAAGAGAGTGGCATGGACGTAGGCACGGTGACCCAGATCACCGCGAGTAGGGCTACAGGCACCGGCTCTAGTCTGGAGGACGGAGCCACTCTCGAGAACGGTCCCCTAGGAAAGTCAGACACCCTCCCATTTAATTTTCTGGAAGACGATTCGACAGGCACGGGTGACAACGACCACATCACCGTAGATAGAATCAACGCCGGATTGCGAGACGTTGGGCTTGGAGGAGTGGCCGGCGGATCTGGGACTATTGATTCACAACACGCTGGGGCCGACCCTAACAGAAAATGGTCGACCGTTACGGGGACTGGTGAATTTATTCTGGATCCCAACATCTCTATGTGCGTGCGCTCAAGCGTCGATGGCACCAGCGGCAGCAGTCAAGCTGGCGCTTTCAATGCAAAGGCGAATGAGTACACCAATTTGTTGTGGTCTAGCTCTTTTCCTACGGCGAAGGCTCTGATAAGCGATTTTGACAACGTCGCGGGTGAAACTATAAGTTTCTCCATCAACGACGTGCCCATAAGCTTTGCAGCCCAAGCAAGCCAAGCGAGCAATGCCAATTTTTTGAATCAGGCGCTTATCAGTCAGGTCTCCCTCCTGTCGGCTGCAGGCATAACCTTTGAACGGACATCGAACAAAATTGGAGTCTATGTTTACGGCAAGGATGGAGCGCCGATTACATTTGACAACTATAGTGGCAGCGGTGCTGGCAATTCTGGCTTCGACGTATGGAATATTGATTCGCCTTTTACGACAAAATTCGATGAATCAGGATCAGCAGTCGAGGTAAAATGTTGGACGCCATTGTCTCAAATAAACTATAAAACGCAGCTAGGTGCTTCTACAGCTCTTAAGATAGTAGATGCTGCTCTGGTCTTCCTCCAGAAAGAAAGTGGCAACATCGGTTCCGTCCAAAATGTTCTGCAAGGACATGGAAATTTCATAGATATAGAGGCTGAGAACACAGTCGCTATGCAGTCACGGATCGCCGATGTGGCCGTTGACAAGGAAATGACAGAGTTGGCCAAGAACGAAGTTCTAACTCAAGTGGCAACAAGTATGCTGTCCCAGGCTAACTCTCTTCCGAAGATGGTTATGCAAATTATACAGGGGTCTTAAACTCTATATATTACAACGCTGAAAATTCTGGCCCAGTCAAAAACCGCTGCCCCGTTTCTTGACGTCGGCAATCTTGGCTGACCCTGGTCCAGGAAAAGCCGCAGAAACTGACCTATGGAGGCACAGGGGGTGGGAAATAACCGGGGGCGATTGGTCTCCTGGGCCTGATTCGTGTCGCCCACTGGACCAAATGTCACCCTATGCGTCGAATTTGCTGGGTTAATATGCTGAATTTATACGATTTATTTGCTGGAGACAAAGGTGACAGTTCAAATATGGCCGTTTAAAAATCAGGTGCAACATCTTTGAGCGTCTCCCCGTGAGTTCAAATATTCCATTTATGCCATGCGGGTACGTGAAGAAGTCTCACGTAGGATCGGAACTTGAATGTCACGGACAAAGGGATTATGAAATCCCGTCTTCGTATCTCAATCAAATTCACCTGTTCGCCGGTCCACACGGCTAGGATCATCTTGCTGCATGCCTGATTTTTTTCTGACTATCGACGCGATTCTGCAATCTCCTGTCAAAAAATTCGAACTGGGTATCGGTGAATGCTTCTTTACGAATGTGCCCATGCTTATCCGCACGGTGTTAGGCTCCTGCGTGTGTGTCACTTTTCACCACGCACCAAGCCATTTTGTTGGAGCATTTCATGCTGTTATGCCTGAGGCTGGGATAAATACAGGAACCCAATCCTGCAAATATGTGGATACTGCCATCGCCAGCATGGCCGGCCGCTTCGAAGAACAAGCCATTCCCTTCGATGAGATCATTGTCAAACTCTTCGGCGGCACGAACAAGTTTAGCGAAACCGACCAAACATCCGTCCAGAAACTCCTGGATGTGGGCATGAAAAACGTTACTGCCGCCAAAGCCCACTTGAAAAGCTACGGTTTTCGTTTGCGAGCCCAGGACGTGCGAGGTGACGTGGGCCGCACTCTCTATTTTTATACGAGTACTGGCGACGTCTGGGTGAAAAAGCACAAGTCCACCCTCTCCCAACTCCTGGTTGCCAGCGGCGAAGAAGACACTTTTCACCAACTGCACATGGCAAAAGACTTGTGTCGATACGTGCACACAGGCAGCTAAATTAAGTATCGAGCTATTCTTACTGGTTTTTGCCGCTGGTGTGGGGGACAGTGCCTTCGGACGTCCATGGCGCAGCCTCATGCATCATGACTTGAGCCAATCTGTGAACCTTAGCCCCGGCTTGGCCTCATTCTCAAAGTGCGCTTCATGATGTGAAACCGGTCATGGACGATCTTCCCAGCTGCGCCGGTCACGCGCTTGAGTGTGGCCTTGAAGTAGGGCTCCCACACATGTCTATGGGCACCTCCCCGCTCTTCGCCGCCGGCATCTTGACCGATCCTGATGCAGGAAAAGCCGCAGGAACTGGCCTATTGAGGCATAGGGACTGGGATTTTACCGGGGCTGGTTGGTTTCCTGGGCCAGCCCCATCCTCTCTCCCCAACCGCAGGCCCGGACACCCCCTGTATTCACGCCCTACGCCCCCTTCCTGGGCCGTTCCCCTGGTCTCCCTGGTCTTCTCTATTGCCAGCTTCGCACGCCGTCCCAAGCTCAACCGTCGGACTGCATATCGACAACAAGTTGGCGCAGTATGGCTGCTTGCTGAGCCAGTTCAGAAACTGCCATCGCTGATTGTCGCATAGCGTCGGCTGTTTCCGATGAAATCGCAGCAACGTTTTCGATGGAGCGGCTAATTTCCTCTGAGGTTGCGGACTGCTGCTCAGACGCGGTGGCAATGGCCTGGACTCGATCGGAGGCGGTGCCGATAAGATCAACTATTTCTCGCAGAGCTTGGCCAGAATTACTGGCTTGACTGTTGGCCGCTGAGATAGTGCGCACAGCCTGTTCGAAATTCTCGATGTTTGTTTTTGCGCCGGACTGAATTGCCTGAATGGAATGCTCGACTTCCTTGGTGGCAACTTGAGTCTTCTCCGCGAGTTTGCGTACTTCGTCGGCAACTACAGCAAAGCCCCTGCCGGCGTCTCCGGCTCGGGCCGCCTCGATAGCGGCGTTCAAGGCCAGCAAATTGGTCTGGTCGGCAATATCCGATATGACATTGGCGATCTGGCCGATTCCCGCAGCCTGTTTGCCCAGAGCGTCCATGTTTTCTTTGAGGGCTAGGGCAATATTCTGGATGTCCTCGATGGACTTGATGACTGAAACAACGATTTCGTTGCCCGCCTGGGCCTTTTGCCGTGCGTCATCCGCTGACTTCGCGCTTTCGGCAGAGTTCCGTGCTATCTCCAGCACAGTCGAGTTCATTTCTTCCATGGCAGCGGCCGTCTCGCTGACCTGACTTGACTGCCTGTCTGCTCCCTCACTCGACTGTTCGACCTGGACAGAGAGGGCCTCGGATGCGGCATTGATGCCAGCTACTACCTCTTTGATACGTGCTGATGCTTCTAGCATGCCTTGGACCTTGGCCTGTTCCGCCTGTAGGCGATAATCCTCAGCTTCTCGGCAAGCGACCAACGCCTTTTGAGCTTCGTTCTCCGCTTCTGTTACCCGTTGAGCCAAATTCTGATTTAACTGCTCTATGTCGATGGTTTGACGCTTCACTTCTGCTTCTAGAGTGAGCTTTGCTTCTTTAGAAGACTTCATAACACACAGGACAAAGGGCACCGCAAGCAGAAGAAAGTATAATCCAGTAAAAATTGAAGTTAAGAGGTCTTTTAAATATATGTCGTTGAGTTCGCTAATGGGAAAGTCGGCACCGATGATGAAAAATTCACCGCTTGGGCTGCGCCAAGGAATAAGTACAGACCGGAAAGAACCCCACTTGTCTGTATATTCTTCAAAAGATACTTTCTTGGTTACGAATACTTGTTTTAATACGTCACTTGCGTCATCGTAAGCGTCGTCATATTTAGAGTAAGTCCCTTTCTCAATTTCTTCATCCGTTGCTCCGCTTAACGCGAATACGATTTTATCGTTCTTGGACCTCATTAGGTATACGTATTTTATTTTGTTGATTTTCGAGAACTCTGTGAGCTTTCGAACCATTTCTTTTTCAACATCATCGCCTGGAGGTGTATTGGAAAGCTCGGAAAAATATTTATTTCCAACAAGGAGAGGGACGGAGGATGCAGCTTCGATCAGTTTTGTATCAATTCTAGCGATTGCTTTTTCTTTGTTGTCGAGATAGTTGTATCCAACAAAACACGCCAAGCCAAGGAGATATAAAGCAAAAGTAGCCGACAAATAACTGTTGTATTTTTTCATGCGTACATTACCTTGCGCGATCATTAGAGATTCAACTTCTTAAATGGGAACGCAGCCTATTCCGAGTGAACAAAAACAATATGGCTCTTCCGGGTTTTCCGTGGGTAACCAAGCTTAGGCCTGTTTGGGATAGAGGTCCAAGCCACCGCAGAAGAAGTAGATGGCGGTCTTAAAGTGCTCCCGATTCCGGTAGCCGCACGCCCTCCGCTTGATGGCCATGATCTTGCTGTTCAGTCCCTCGGCCACGCCGTTTGTGATCCGGTGGCGACAGAAGGTCAGGATGTTCTCCAGGTGGCGCTGGATCAGCCCGCCCACCTTGCGCATCGGGGCCAGCCCTGACTTGTTCACCCACGCCAGCCATCGCTTCACGAAACGCCTGGCCCAGCCCGTGCTCAGGTATTTCCAGACGCCGTTCAGACTTTCCTTCATGGCCCAAGCCTTGGCCACCTTCAGGTTCGCCGCCTTCAAGGCCTCCAGGGCTGGCCGATGCTTATCCGGTAGATTCTCCTCGTTGTAGAGCCAGAGGTATTTGGTCCCTTTGAGCCTGTGGTCTTCCTGTCCCATAAGCTCACGGTGCTCCTGCTTGCGTACCCGGTCCACCGCCTCGCTCACGTGCTTCATGATGTGGAACCGGTCATGGACGATTTTCCCAGCCGCGTCGGGCACATGCTTGAGCGTGGCCTTGAAGTAGGGTTCCCACATGTCCATGGCCACCGCCTTGATCTGCGCCAACTGCTCCTTGGTGAATTGGAGGTAGTATCCCTCAAGGCTCTCGGCTTTTCGTTCCTCGGCCACATACTCCACGGTGCTGCCGATCAGGTCGCAGACCACAGTCACGTAGTCGTGCCCCTTGCGGAACGCTTTCTCGTCAACGCCAAGATACCGCGCCGGTTGCGATTGCTTGCGCTCCCGGCCTCTGCGTACCGCTCGCTCCATAACGCCCCAGGCCTCGTCCCAAGTGAGACGCAGGATGCGCCGCGCTCCCGTGACGGTGGCGCACTCGGTCAAAACGTCAATGATCAAGCGTTCCATCAGCAAGGTGAAGCGGCCCTTGCTTTCAGCCCATGGCACCTTGACTTGCACCACGCCATGCTCGGGGCAGTCCACTCGCGGAATCCGCGCGTGAAGGAACGTCTTGAACTGGCACGTGTCCAGATGACGCCAGACCCGAGGCTCCGCATGATCCCGGCACGCCAGCTCGCGGCCACATGTGGGGCAGGTCCACCGGACACCGGTGCCGTGCTCCACGTGAATGTCCACCCGACCATCAGCCGTGGTCAGTTCAACCGCTTCAACAAACCATGGCTCGGTCAGGCCGAGAATCCGCGAATACAGCTCCGTGTCCTTCATCGGGTGCCTCCGGGGAGGACCATAACCGGGCAGCTACCCACGGAAAACCCTGAAGGACCAACAATATCAATGCAGACGAAAACTGTCAATTGAACAGTTAGAAATTAAAATATGTCAGCAGTTCTTGACACTGGTGTCGTTTGCTATTCCTATTTGTCAGCAATCGTCTATCTGTCTGCTCTCACTGTCAATCGGGCCTACGGCGTTGACATAAGTGATATTTCGATGTGGGTTTATTTCAAAAAGCAGACGGGGTGACGGAGAGATTGCGCCGCGCCTCGTTTTCCATGAGCGAGAACTGACGCGGGGTTTGGCGCAGGAACAGCCCAAGTGAGCCACAGGGGCTGGGATTTTACCGGGCTGGTTAGTTTTCTGGGCCAGCCTCATCCTCTCCCCCCGGCCGCCGGCCCGGACACCCCCTGGATTCGCGCGGTAGGGGGCTTTCCTGGGCCGTTCCCCTGGGACTGGGGCCTTTGTCCCCCTGGTCCTCCCCCGCTCCAGGGTGGCCCTCCTAGGCTGAAAGCCCGATTTCCCTTGGGCTTGGGCCATCGTCAGGAAATGCGCATAAAAAATCTCAGTGAACTTGCTGAGCTTTTTCCTGCCTGCCTGAATTCTCTCCGGTTATTTCAAATTGCCCTCGAAAAAAGCACTAGACAGCGTTGGGCCGCGAGCCTATATGTTAGTCGTGTCCCTAGTGAAGGTTGTGAGCAACCCTAGCGGAGGCGATGCCATTGGGTGAATCAATTGTCGGAGAGTTTTCCTCGCAGTAGAGCACTTGAAGGCCAGTAAAAATGAAATCTGGCAAGCAGCATGGAACAGGGCTCGGAACGTATTCGGCAAAATTGATCGCTGAAGCGCTTGGCTATAAGATGGAAATGCATACGTCTGACGAAGCAAATGAAACTACCATTGTGATCACTTTTTGTGATTAGCATGAAGTCCTCAGAACTCCACCTAAACGCTGTTGTTGCGGGAGCTCTTCAGTCATTATTTCTCAGGGCTAACAAGCCAAGAGGGAAACGATGCTTCAGCCATTAACCATCCTAGGCAAGCAGGATCATTTCGATCCAAAAGATATCCTGACTGCCCCTATTGATGCTATCGTCTGTTACTGCGGCAACGTAACAAAAGGGCAGGTGCTTGATGCCATCAGCGACGGGGCAAAAACACTTGCTGAAATCAAAGAGTCTACAGGGGCTTGTACTTCTGCTAGCTGCAAGGAACTTTCGCCACGTAGACGGTGATGTTCCCCTGAAATTAAAGCCCTCCTAGGTTAGGTGGGTCCATGAAAATCAGTACTTGGTTACTCACGTCAGGTCTGCTTGAATGAGCACAGATGCGGGTTTTTACGCAAGAACAGCCCAAGTGAGCACCATGTCGACGGTAGTTTACCCGGCCCCATTGCTTTCCTGGACCTGCCCCGTCCGCCCCACCTCGCCGCCAGCCCGGACACCCCCTGTATTCGCGCGGTAGGCCCCCTTCCTGGGCCGTTCCCCTTGTCCTGGGGCCTTTGTCCCCCTGGGGCATCCCCGCTCCAGGGTGGCCCTCCTAGGGTGAAAGTCCGATTTACCTTGGGCTTGGCCCATCGGCAGGCAATGCGCACAAATAAATCTCAGTGAACTTGCTGAGCTTTTTCCCGCCTGCCTGATTCTCTCCGGTTATTTCAAAATGCCCTCGAAAAAAGCACTAGACAGCGTTGGGCCGCGAGCCTATATCTTAAGCGTGTCCTTTGTGAAGGTTGTTTGCAATCTTAACGGAGGTAATGCCATTGGGTGAATCAATTGTCGGAGAGTTTTCCTCGCAGTAGAGCACTTGAAGGCCAGTAAAAAAGAAATCTGGCAAGCTGCATGTGTGGCAAACACTAGCTCTACGCTTGATGCTGAGGCATCCACAATAACCTTCAAAAAATCTGGACTATAACCTTACTGGCCCTGGCTTCTACAGTCGGGGCCTTTCTTTTTTATATCGAAGAAGATGCCCCTTGGACGACTTCCCAGGGGCGTCACCCGCCCCAGTTTGGCCATTCGGACTTTCCATGTGCATGGTTGAAAAAATGGCGACCGAGTCTGAAGCCGGGGTGTGACAGCCCTGGGGCCGTGCATCAATGTCGCGATGACCGAGCCCAGGTGCGGGTGAAGGCGCGGAAACTGCCGGCGTGAGCACAATGGCCCTGGGGAGAGCCCTGGCCCTGCTGGTCTTCCGGGGCACCTGCACCGCAGCCCCGGCTCTGGACCATTTGTCACTCCATGCACGAGCGATATTCAGACAACATACTGAATTAAAAGTGTTTATTTGCAAGTGACATTTGTGACATTTCATGTGGAGCAATTTTCGCAATCTGCTTGGGCTAGCTCAA
>Ga0268359_11665_pt1 | contig 239147 bp, 220 predicted proteins | sample BioMet11_FD_194416 | JGI IMG/M metagenome (GOLD analysis project Ga0268359, IMG submission 194416) | Sewage microbial communities from Oakland, California, United States - Biofuel 11 (PacBio Assembly) | ecosystem: Engineered > Wastewater > Sewage > Unclassified | place: USA: California...
AAGCAGATGGGTGCTCTTCCTGCTGAAGCCTGAATGGGGATAGCATACAATATCTATGCAATCCAGCGCTATCAGCTTATCAATCGACTCTATGGCCGTATCGTAGTAAAACTTGTGCGGCGTCGCCGGGCGCATAAAAGTCCTTCCGTCCGGCAGCTCAAAATAACAGCCTGCAGCTTCTCCGGCAAACAATATTCTTGTACCGGCCAGGTCATATACATAGGAATTGTGGTGGGGAGCATGCCCAGGCGTATCAATTATCTCAAGCCCGTCAAGTTCAAAATCCGAAGCGGCAAGCACAGACACGGGCAGAGGCTCCGGGGCTCCGTAGACATCGCACAGATCGCCTATATTCGATCTGCTTGCCTGCAGCAGTTTTTCAGGATTTACAAGATGACTGCGTCCTTTAGGCGGAGCAATTATAAGAGTCCTCGGAAAAATTTTATGGAACTGTCCTGCACCGCCCGAATGATCAAGGTGAATATGAGTGTACAGCAGATAGTCTATATTACTGACCGCCAGTGATTTCAGATCTTCTGCAAGCTGCGGCACTGCAGCGGCCGGGCCTGTTTCAAAAAGGAGCGTCCTGCTGCGCGCTTTGTCAATTACAAGCCAGGCATTTATAAATGATTCGAACCCGCCCCTCGGTATTGAAAGCATTATCTGAAAAAGCCCCGGAAAAATTTCTCTGATATTCATTTTAAACTTCCCTTCGGTAAACTTGCATCAACAGTGTATACAGCAATCCCCTCTGCAGCACGGCAAAACCATCTCCTGTGAGGCAGACAATAATATCAGTCCGTATTTAATTTATTTATATGGCCGAAATGCCCGCCGTCTACTCGGCATCATCCAGTGCGGTGAGCACACTGTCTATAAGCCCCTGGAACTCAGGACAATTCCTTACTCTCGGATAACCCATGCCGATAGGGATAGAAGCTTCTATCCTGCCCGCCTTAAGCACGATAACGCGCGTGCCGAGGCGAAGTGCCTCCCCCACATCGTGGGTGACCATCATGAATGTTTTGCCGCCTTCCAGATATATCCGGACAAGCTCGCGCTGCAGGGTCCTTCTTGTAAAATAGTCCAGAGCGCTCAGCGGTTCATCAAGCAGAACTATTTCAGGGTCGCATGAAAGCGCCCGTCCCAGAGCCACACGCTGTGCCATTCCGCCGGACAGCTGTGAAGGCATTGCATTCTCGTACCCCTCGAGGCCAAGCATTTTTATAAGGTCAAGAGCTTTCTGATGCATCTTGCGTGTATCATTCTTATCCCGCAGATACGGGAAAAGAACATTCATTTCAACTGAGAACCACGGAAGAAGCCTTGCTTCCTGAAAAACCATTCCGGCAGGAAGCGGATTTTCAGTATCACAGACTTTGTTCCTGAAAATTATGCTGCCTTCCGTCTGTTCTTCGAGACTGGCCAGTATGCGCAGAAGAGTGGTTTTGCCGGAACCGCTTTTGCCGACAATGACGATAAACTCTCCCTCGTCTATTTCAAGATTTATATCAGACAGTGCATTTATTTGCATATCTTCCAGCTCATAACTTTTCTTGAGACCCTTCAGTTCAAGCCAGCTCATAAGTCAATACCTTTCCTGAAATGGCGTCTTGTTGCAATCAGAAAACCATAATCCAAAACAGCGCCAAGGGAACCTATCACAAGCACCCCCATGAAGACTACATCCGATCTGGAAAGCTGTTCGGCATCAAGAATCATGTATCCAAGTCCTGAAGAAGCGGCGACAAGTTCCGCGGCTACAAGGGAACGCCAGCTATAGCCAAGCCCCAGTCTGAGCCCGGTCAGTATCGAAGGTATAGCCGACGGCAGAATCACAAACTTGAACTGATCCCATTTTTTGTAGCCGAAGACTTTTGCAACTTCTACAAGTTTAGGGTCGCAGTCCTTTATGCCCTGCATGGCATTCATAAATACCGGGAAAAATGTAGCAAGTATTATAAGTATGATTTTTGGCGTTTCCCCTATTCCAAACCATAATATCAGAAGGGGTATGACTGACATCGGAGGGATATGGCGGATAAATTCCAGCGTAGGATCAAGCTGGGCGTGAACCTGCGGGAACCAGGCGCAAATAAGGGCAAGGGAAAGCGCAAGCAGCGCTGACAGGCCAAACCCGCAAAATATGCGGCTGATGCTTGCCCATACATGCTTCTGAAGCTCGCCTTCCTGGATGGAAGTTATAAATGATGCTGCAACCTGACCTGGAGAAGGCAGGAGAAAAGCATTCCACCAGCCTGCACTGGACCCGAACCACCACATAAACACCAACGCAAGCGGAAAAATGAGGCCGCCATCAATAATGCCTTTTCTTCCTGATTTCATCAAACGGCAACACTCCCTCGGAGTATTGTACATTAATTTTTGTAATATAGCACTGTCAATCACCGCTGTTCGTGATAACCTATAGCTATGTATTATTATTTGCAGGCAGGTCTTCCGTGGCACTTATGCACTTTAAAAACACACAAATGATAAATTAACTGAGCATACCTCATCAAAGGAAAATCCTGCCATATCATAACGTTAATTTTTAAGATCAAAACAGGAATTTAAATAAAAAGTATCCATATACGATATGAAGGGAGCGCTTTATATGAGCAAAGTAACTTGGAAGCCCGGCACTATGCTTTATCCTCTTCCGCCTGTAATGGTTTCCTGCGGGACCATGGAGAATCCTAATGTCATAACGGTGGCCTGGACCGGTATAGCTTGTTCAGACCCGGCAATGACATACATTTCAGTAAGGCCTGAGCGTCACTCCTACGGCCTGATTAAAAAAACAGGGGAATTTGTAATAAACCTCACGACAGAGTCGCTTATATGGGCAGCCGATTACTGCGGCGTAAAATCTGGGCGGGACATAAGCAAATTTGACCTGCCTGATATAACAGCAGTCCCTTCTTCCATCGTAAGCGCACCCATGATACAGGAAAGCCCGCTCAACATCGAGTGCAGTGTGGACAGGATATTAAGTCTTGGCTCCCACGACATGTTTCTTTCAAAAATACTGGCTATAAATGCAGATGAAAACCTGCTTGACACAAAAGGCGTCCTTCATCTTGAAAAGGCGAAACTTGTTGCGACAAGTCACGGTAAATATTTCTCTCTCGGCAGACAGTTAGGTACTTTTGGCTATTCCGTAAAAAAGAAAAAGAAGTAAAATATTTTCTGCCTTCTTATTTTAATGTGCTGCAAATGTTTTTATGCATGGATTTATGAGCTTTATGATCCTGTTTGGCCTGTAGCACAGATATATACATTTTATCTGCTGAATAAACAGGAAGGGATTGGAAATCATCATGAATATAAATATTATCAAGGATGAGAAAATAAAAGAAAAAATGCTTTTTATTAAGAAATTCGTAAGCTGTCCTCGCACTATAGGCAGCATAGCGCCAAGTTCTCCATACCTTACCGAGTCTATGCTGAGCGGTATTGAATGGCAAAACATAAAAACTATAGCGGAACTCGGAGCCGGAACAGGTGTTTTCACAAGACAGATAATCAAGAATATGGACATAAAATCACGTCTGCTTGTTTTTGAAATAGAGCCTGAATTTCGCAGGCGTCTTTGTAGCGAGACAAAAATGAAGATATATAACGATGCGGCAAAACTTCCGTCAATAATCGAACACGAGGGTATTACGCATGTTGACCTTATTATATCAAGCCTGCCTTTTACAGTTATCCCAAGGGAAATAACAGAAAGGATAATTGAGGGCATTGTAAAATCAATGCGCCGCGACGGGGTTGTTTAGTAGCCTATCAGTATTCTCTTCAAATGAGGATGATGTTTGAAAAATTATTTGACAGCGTCAGTATCAGGTTCGTTTCTTTAAACATACCACCAGCTTTTGTATATGAGTGCAGAGGGCTGAAGACTTCGGAATACAGAAAGGAAAAGTGATTTTAATGCTTAGTTGTGCCATATGCGGAAAAGTTCTTCATGAGTGCTGCGATTTATTCCATGAGGCAGTGACCGAGGAGGGAGATTGCCTTATCGTATGCAATGAATGTGCCATTGCCAATAATATTGAATTCGAGCCTGAAGAAGACAAAAAATAGCCTCTTGCAGCATGGGAAATATACAGGCAGGGCAGTCAGCTTTTGTACAGCGGACTGCCCTGCTTCTTTTACACACCGGTAATATTCGATGTTTTAAAATTCTACGATCTTTCCTATACCTGCAGATGATGCCTTTTCATATATTCTCTGCGCTGTCACTACATCCAGAACGCCGCTGCCTACTGTTTCAAAAATTGTTATCTGGTCATCCGATCCACGTCCCGGAGTCCTGCCCATAATAACCTCACCCAGTTCAGCGACCTTATCGTAACAGAATATCCCTTTCTGTTTTGGAATTATAAAATCACCAGATTCATTGAATACTCCGTCACGGGTGTCTACAGTTACTATATCCGCCCTGCATAATACCCTTTCATCAAGCTCCTGCATTTCCGGCGTATAAGAACCTACGCAGTTCAAATGTGCGCCTTTTTTGACAAGGGTACCGTCAAATACGGCTTTTTTCGAAGTTGTTACAGTTGTGATTATATCAGCGCCGGATACCGCTTCATCAGAAGTGGCGGCAGAATGTATCCTTGCAGCGAATTTGCCGGCAAAAAGCGCTGTCATTTTTTCCGCAAAATCATCAGCGCGTTCGGTGCTTATATCAAATACGCGCACCTCTTCAATCGCAGGACGGGCCGTAAGTACGGCTTCGAGCTGTGTGGCAGCCTGCCCGCCCGTACCGAACAATGCAAAAGACCTGCTGTTTTTGCGCGCAAGGATATCAGTAGCGGCACCTGAGACTGCACCTGTGCGTATACGTGTCAGATATGTCCCGTCCAGCATTGCGCATACCTCACCGGTTTCTTGATTTACAAGCACCATGGTTGCCGGTACGGAAGTCAGCCCTTTTTCAATATTTTTAGGGTAAACGGATACTATTTTAACTCCCAGCGCCCCCGCATCAGGGGCATAGCCAGCCATATACAGGCTCTGTCCGGAATATTCAGGAACATCTATATTGATTCTGAGGGGGACAACGCTTTTCCCGAGTGAATAAAGCTCAAGGGCATCTTTATCAGCCTTTATTGCATCGGACATAGTGAAGACATTCCGCATATCAGATTCGTTCAGAATCGTTATTTTCATCCTAATGCACCTCCATTTATTTTTATAGCAGCTGCAGCAGTTTATGGTTTTACGAAACGATGATTCCATAAACTGCTGCAGTTGCTTTTATGATGACTCTATTTTTGATTATTGTTTTGCAGGTTTCATAAATCCGGCAATTATGCTTAGAGCCGAGTAAAGTATAACAACTGCCACTATCCACTGCAGTACTGACACGTCGACGCTTTTCACTATAAAGGCGGCTACAAGGACGCCCATGGTACCGAATATTGCCGTAAAGAGTGTTATTTTCCTTGAATAGATATCAAATTTTATAAACTGCATGCTTCCGACCGGGACGGAGAAAGTGCATCCGCCCATCATTATCGGGAAGGCAACTCCTGGATTCATGCCCATAGCATAGACTGTTGCCATGGTCAATGCATACGAGCCTATCCCAACATTGTTCAGCGCACCGTATACAAAGGAAAGGATTGTCATGAGTGCCAGCTTGCCGCCTGCAAGACCTGTTTCCTCTCCGCCTGAAGGATATACGCCGAATTTATTCATTAGTATCATTGAAGCCGCTACCAGAAGACCGGCTGCAATGAACTTTTTAATAAGGTCCACGTTCATTTTCGCTACAAAACGCGGTCCGATATAAGCTCCTGCCACCTGACCGGCAATGCACAGGACCAAGGTAAGCATATCCACCTTAATAGAAGAGATGTAAGCAAGAGCCATCACAGCTACAGGGATAACACATTCAGTGTTTAGAGTCCCTGGGAGCTTTTTATCCTCTACCCATTTCAATGGACGGTAAAGTGCAGTTCCTATTGCAAAATCAGAAATCCCGAAAGTTGAAAGGAAAAATATGACTGCCGAGGAAACGGCCATAGCAAAAGGATTGCCGGGTTCTTTCATCGTTTCCCCTCGGTGAGCCATCAGATCTCTTATAAAGGATACAGCAAAGGCACCGTTTACCAGTACTACTAATATAAGAATAATATTTACTACGCTCATTGACATTCGCTCCCTTCCGCCCGCTTCCATAACAGGCGCCAAAGTATAGGCATTTTTAATCGCTTGCTCTCAACATCCGGGACAAAACCTCCAAAGGTTTTCAATGTATCCTGAATACGTCACGCACCCCCTCCATATCCTCGCCGAATATATTCTTTACGTTATCGCCAAGGGCATCTATGAGCCTGAGAGAATAAGCATCATGGATCACATACTCTGTCGCAAAAAATACCATTGCCTTATTTTGGGTAACTATCCCGTGGGCTACGCTGGTGTTCTTGACAGATGCATAAAGCATCTGCCTGTTATCTATCGCTAAAGTGATCCATTGGCCTCCCATCTCTGCAAGTTTGTCTTTCTCAAAGCCATGCCTGTAATGGTGCTTTACATCGGTTTTATAATGTCCTTTCATATCATAAAGAACCATTATGACGCTGCTTATCTCTTTTTCCTTATTTACAAGCGCCGTCTCGATATTCTGAGTGAGATCCCTTGCCCATATCTGCATGAGCACCTGCTCTTGGGCAGTTGATATCATCTGCAGGCATTTATTTATAATGCTGTCGTACCCGCTGATTTTCCATATCTGTTCATCGCCCTGTTCATAGTCAAAACGTGTCAGCTGGGATTCGATCTTGGAAAGAGTATCTTCGCTGCATCCGCGAAGGAGGGATACTAGGTCCTTCGGCGAAAGCGCAACATACAACTGCGATTTTCCGTCATGGGCCGTCATCACAACACCGCGGCCCACAAGAGTTTCCAGCACATTATAAATTTTAGACCTTGGGACTCCGGACCCTTTGCTTACCTCATAACCTGTCTTGGCTCCGCTTTGTAGAAGAGATATGTAGGCCTTTGATTCAGATTCGGTAAAACCATAATTTTTCAGAAGGCTAATCAATGTGTCCATAAATCAACGCCACCTTTGTCTCAGCCATGTTTAATATAGTAGTTACCCTTAGTAGCTATTATATTTATTATCAAGCCCGTGTCAATGATTTTATGTGAAATTAATATCATATTGTATGAAAAAAACAGCCGGAATAAAAAGCCGGACGCCCTGTTAAGGGTATCCGGCGTTTATAACCTGTAGGTTTATATCGTATGAGTCCTATAAATTTCAGCCTCTGTTGAAAATTATCAATCCTTTATGAACTCTTCAAAATCCATCGCCCTGTACTGCTCGGCAGGTTTACCGGGAACAATAACCGCCTTCACAGGACAAAAGGCAACGCACCGCTGACATGACTGACAGCGGTCAGGATAAATAAAAAGCGATTCAGAATTTTTATCTATAGCATGAGCGGGACAATTTTCCAGACAGCGCATACATTTTATGCACCTGTCATTATCTATTGCAATTGGGAACATCCCGTAAAAGAAACGAAGCGCCCTGCCGCTTCTGACAAACCACTGCCACAGGGAAGGAATTATAGGGACTCCCCTGTTCCACCTGCTTGTCCCGTCTATCAGACTGTCAGCAAAAGACCTGGCTTCCGTCAGTGCGCCCGTTATCGTTGCCTTGTTTTTTACGGCATCGATCGTTTTATTGTTATAGTTGCCCGGCATCTGGAAAATTTCCGACCCTACAGGGACATATCCCTTATCGGATACCATGCTTCGGAATTTGCCTTCCGCTCCCATAGCGGCGCCGGCCATTGTCGCAGTCATAAATATCTTACGTCCCTTACCCTGCGGAAGAGATGCGATAAAATTTAGAACCAGCGGGTATGACGAAAAAAAAGCTATCGGGAAAGCAAGTCCTACAACACATTCCCCCTGTATTTTAAACATTTCCGGCTTGCCTATCATGCGGTAACTGACGTCGCAGCCCCTTTCCGCAAGTCTGCCGCCTACTTCCCTTGCTATCATCAGTGTATTGCCAGTACCTGAAAATACATAGTATTCAACTTTCATAAAAATCAGCTCCTCCGACCAGCTTATTTTAACGCATATATTCTGTTTTTCGTTAAGCTCAGGCCAGGACCAAAAATAATATAAATAACAGCAGCACGTGCAATGCCCGCATTGCAGCATTTACTATCCCACCAATTATAAATTTAATAACCCATATTTATATTCAATTTAAGAGTTACAGCAATCAATAATGCTGTCCCTGCATTCCCAAAAGCCTCATAATGACACCGTTCAGCACATCCAGCGCGATAGACATGGACCGATTCGTCGAAATCGAAATGGTCATTATGATGCCCTGCTGCCGTATCAGACCCGACTATCATATAAGCAGCCTTACCTCCGCGGGCAGCCACCCTGTTCATCATCCAGCAGGCATCGTCACTTCCCGCCATCATGCAGGATCTCCTTACGTCTGTTGCCTCAGGAACTTCATTTGCCGCTTTGACAATGACATCAGCCAGTTCCACGCTGCTTTCAGCAGAAGGCGCCTCTCCGCATTTAACTATTTCCACATCTACATCGTACATTTCGCCTGCCCCCCTGATAACTTTCAGCGCACGCTCATATACATATGAAGCAATTTCTTCCGTTTCCCCCCTGGTTTCAAGTTCCATATGGGGCTTTAGGCGGTATTACATTCCTCCCTGTTCCCGCAGCAAGAACACCTACATTGATTCTTGCCTTCCCCTTGGAGTGCGGAGGTATCGCATGGAGGTTAAGTGCCGCGGAAGCCGCAGCCAGCAAGGCATTCCTGCCTTTTTCAGGTTCCCCTCCTGCATGCGCTCCCACCCCCTTAAAATCAGCATCTATCTTTGCCGTGCACAGGAATCCGTTTGTTCCTCCGCATACGGTGCCTGTCGGAAATCCCAGGCCAAGGTGCACGGCAACAAAAATAATCCGCATCATCCAAAAGGCCTGCTTCTGTCATGCTGTAAGCACCTCTTGCCCCTTCTTCGGCGGGCTGGAAAAGGAACCTGATCCTTCCTGACAGGGATTGCCTTTCAGAAATTATTAATTCAGCAAGAGCAAGTCCCAATGCCGCATGTCCATCGTGGGCACATGCGTGCATCCATCCGCTGTTTACAGAGCCGAACCCCTCTCTTGCAGGCAGGTGGTCATAGGTTGTTGCTTCATCAGTATCCACACAGTCGATATCAAACCGCAAGGCAAGAAGAGGCCCCGGCCTTCCTGTGTCAAGATCTGCAGACAGTCCTGTAAAATCGCCTATCCGTCCCAGCCATTCAGGGTCAGCCCCCTGCTCAGAGGCCCGTATTTTTTCTTTTTTTACATCTATATTGCGTCCCATCACATTGTCTGGACTAATAAAATCGCTTCCAAACGCAAAGTATATCCAAGTTTGTCCATTGCTTCAGCTATTTTGGCTGTCGTCCTGAATTCCGCCCAGCCTGATTCCGGATAACGATGAAAATCCCTGCGCTTCATCCGCATTCGCGCTGTCAAATCCGACATATCTGCAATACCTGACATGATCTGGCTCCTCCCTGGTTTATACGCCATTGATACTATAATATGAAGACAAGGCGTTATTGACAAAAAACACATATCACGTAATCTTCATACCGTAATATGTCCAATATCATTCTATGCTTTACGGGGCAGCAGCATTCTGTTTATTTTATATCTTCATAATATGCAGACACAGATAAACAGACAAGATACAAAAAACAGAATACACACGGTATTTATATTTATTCATCCGGCTGTCATTGATGCTGCTTCATATAATAGCCGGTTTTCAACACCGGGATAAAATACGAAAGATATATTAGGGAAATAACTGTTTACGCGGAAATTGCAGAAAGATAAAATATGCGTTTCTGAAATTTTAAATTATAAAAATAAAACATGCGCAACTTCGCAGATTTCATAGTTTTATATTCCAGGGGAGGTTTTGCGGTGGATTTCCGGACCAGGCACAATGCAGTCAAGGCTGTCGGATTTATTATGACAGCTTTCGCACTATATTTCATTCATAAAGAAATTTCGCAGTACAGTTTTGCCGACATAAGGTCGGCTGTCGCTGATATACCTGCCCACAGACTGATAACAGCTTTTATATTTATGTTTGTTAATTACACTTTGCTAACTCTCAACGACAGACTTGCACTTAGCTACATAGGCAAATCACTTCATTGGGCTAAAATTGCATTCGCTTCATTCGTAAGCAATGCGCTTTCTTTTAATCTGGGGATGTCACTGCTGACAGGCGGCTCATCAAGATACAGCATATACAGCAGCTACGGGCTTAGTGTTTCTGAAACGGCAAAGATACTGGCTTTCTGCAACCTTACTATAGGCCTTGGATCGGCTGGGATCCTCGGTATCCTGCTGCTTTCTGAACCAACTGGCATAATAGCCCAGATACCGCTTCTCAAAGAATGGGGAAAGATACCAGGATACATACTGCTTTTGCTGGTAATTACAGCAGGTATACTAAGCTGGTCGCGTAAAAGCATAAAAATTCGCAAACATGATGTATCCCTTCCGCCTCTTAAATATTTTTTTGCACAGTTGGCTGTATCTGTAATGGATTTCCTGTTCGCTTCAATGGTACTTTTTTCGCTTCTTCCGCACAGCAGCATTTCCCTTTTCCATTATATAGGGTGCTACGTCATATCAGTGCTTCTGGGAGGAATCAGCCAGATTCCCGGAGGATTGGGCGTGCTGGATTCGACCCTTATGATAACGCTGTCGCCATGGTATTCGGGAACACAGATGATAGGCGCACTTATGATATACAGGCTTATCTACTATTTATTTCCCCTGTGCATTTCTGGAGCACTGCTTGGCTGGCGCCAGTTCTATTCAATAGGCCGCAACGCCAAAAATGTAACTGTTACGGCAGGCAAAGGTTTTCTTGCGATGTATCCGGTAATTTTATCGCTCGGCGTCTTTGCGTCAGGGGCAATACTGCTTTTTTCCAGCGCTACGCCAGGTTTGCCGCAGCGGCTTTCCCTGCTTGTCAAATTGATACCTTCAAATGTCCTTGAGCTGTCACACTTCCTGAGCAGTCTTGCAGGCTTGGTGCTGCTGTTCCTTGCACAGGGGATAAGAAGGAGGCTTCACATCGCATGGGTGCTTACAATGGCGCTTATTTCAGCCGGCATAGCCCTTTCCATTTTAAAGGGGCTTGATTATGAAGAAGCACTTATTCTAAGCCTTTTATTGATTGCTCTTGCAGCGACAAGAAAAAATTACAACAGAAATTCAAAACTATTTTATCCTGACATCTCCTTCAGCTGGATCATGTCTGCAGCTGTAGTAATCGCATCAACAGCATGGCTTGGCTATTTTTCATACAAGCATTCAGAGTTCAGAAGCCAGAGCATACTGCAGTTTGCATTGTCGGGAAAAGCTCCGTGGTTTTTAAAGGCAAGCGTATCACTTTCAATCATTGTTCTGGTCCTGTGTCTGTGGAAGCTTTTCAGGGTCAGGTCGAATATTACGATCATCCCGTCAGACCAGGACATTGAAAAAGCATGCAGTATAGTAAATTCGTCTGAACAGGCAGCGGCAGCTCTTGCGTTTACAGGTGATAAATCATTTTTTCTGAGCCAGTCCGGCAAATCAATGATATGCTTTGCGGAAGAAGGTCCTTACTGGTTTGTAATGGGAGATCCGCTTGGAGAAAGAGAAGAATTCAGGGATCTGGCATGGTCATTCAGGGAAAAAGCTGCATTGAACGGCAGCAAAGTCGTTTATTACGAAGCAACGGATAAGGAACTGCCTCTTTATATAGAACAGGGGCTTGTACTTATTAAAATAGGGGAAAGCGGCAAGATACCGCTTACTGACATTTCATTCGACGAAGGGTCCGAATGGCGCGGACAGAGATACACGCTAAAAAAACTTGCTAAAGACGGGTCATCTTTCCGCATAGTCACACAGAACGAAATAAACACAATCCTTCCAAGGCTTAGAGAAATATCCGAACAATGGCTCAGATCAAAGCAGGGGCGCGAAAAGGGATTCTCACTGGGCTTTTTCAGCGAAGAATATATAAAGCACTTTACAGTTGCCATGGTAGAGCGCGGCGGTGAGATACAGGCATTTGCAAACCTATGGACCAGCGCTGACAAAAATGAGATTTCGCCTGACATGATGCGATATATGGACAAAGCTCCAGCAGATACAATGGAGTTTTTATTTTTAAATACGATACTGTGGGCAAAAGCAAACGGATATAAATATTTCGACATGGGGATGGCCCCGTTATCCGGCATCACCGGAGGACCGTACGGCTCATTATGGGGACGTGCCGCCGAGATATTATACGAACACGGGAACATTTTCTATAATTTCCAGGGGCTCAGGCGCTATAAAGAAAAATACAAACCTGTCTGGGAGCCTAGATATATGGCTGTCCCCCATGAATTAACAATGCCGTCGGTCCTTGCAGCTGCTGCAGTCCTGATCTCAAAAGGTCCAAAAGGCATTATAAAGCCCATAGCCCGCTGCTGAATTTAAAAAATTTATGGACCTGGTCATTTTTAGCAAGGCCTGGTCATGCGGTACGGAGCGCTTAAGCCCAATGGCTCTGATGCAGGCTGATCGGCTGTTTTCATATGCAAGCGTGATATAGACTAAAAAATTAAATTATGATAGAATATTCAGACAATTATCAGGCTGCCGTATCAAGTATTGCTTGATAACGAAAATTATCAAGGCCTCCTTGATGCGGGAAAGCCCCCAATGCGTCTCCAGCCGGGGAATTTCACCCCGGCCCCGTCGGACCGAAAGGTTTGGCCTGAGCCTAATGGGGGCTTTAAAATATAATAAGAAATCACTCATCAGGTACAGTATGGCAATTTTCAGGCTTTATCACCGGAATGTGAACACCATTATTTTTAGCTGTGTGATTTCCTCTGTGGTGCTTTTATCGTGGAATTATACTGTCAGCAGATTTTTATTTATATAGTACAGATGGGCCGCATTCAAAAATAGCGGCCCATCTGTGCAGTATACAGTTAAACAGGCTGACTGTGCTTCTCCGAAATTCCTGTCTAATCCACTATAAATGAAATTTTAGCGTTAACGCGGTATCTGACTATCTTATTATTCTCGACGACACCCTGCATGTGTTCAATATATACGGATTGAATATTGTGCACCGTCTTCGCGGCATCAGACACGGCGGACTGCGCTGCTGACTCCCAGCTTTCGCTGGATTCGGCCAGTACCTCTATGACCTTGACTATAGGCATACCTTCCACTCCCCCTTATTTGCTCGCTTATCAGATTTCGCGAGTTTGCAGATAATTATTTCATTGCAATTGTGCTTATAAAAATCCATGCCATTCAAATTCAGATAAATGCATAAAATCATTGATATCTTTAATAACAGGTAAAATAAAATTTATTTTAATATTTGAATATTCTTTACACATTCATTATCATAAGGGATTACAGCCAGATGTAAATAGTAAATTTTACAGAATCTTCATTTGAACAAACAGGAGGCCGATGCAGTATATACTGCATCGGAAAATACATGATTAATTTATGTGCAGAATAGCAGGACTTACATCAAATATGACAGTATAAATGCAGTTCTCCAATGAACAGCAGCAATAAACAAAGCAAATACCATGTTTTCAGCAGACACTTGTCTGAAATCTATTTACACCAGACCGTAAGCCTTTCCGACATCCAGCGTGAATATGATGCCCTTGCCGGGCTCGTCAATTTTAAGATCATTCCTTATGGATGATACTATGGCGTCTGTGGTTCCCTTTTCCGACAATATCATAACGATTTCTTTCTCAGGCTCAATATCCATTGAAAACAGCTTCATTGTTTCATGTATACCAGAACCCCTTGCATTTATTATAGTGCCTCCCTTAGAGCCTGCCTTTACAGCTGCATCTATTACGTTTTCAGCCTTTCCCTTATCGACGATTGCCATTATAGCCTCATACATTTCATCACCAGCACCTTTTTTATCTGCCATGAGACTGCGTGCGCAGTTTTTCGAGCCGATCAGATCCTTTACATCTACCGTGAAAACAATACCGTTGCCCGGTTTATCAAATTTAAATCTGACATTGAGGACGTCAATGACATTATCCGCTGTCAGGCAGCCTGAGACCATAAAAACTATTTCTTTCCTTATATCAGTAAGTGCGAAAAAATCAAGCAAACGGTTTTCCGCCGTTCCTTTACCCTGGAAGACAGTGCCTCCTGATACGCCGTGTTCCATGGCCGTATGCATTATCCTGCTTCCAAGTCCATGGTTGACTATTACGCATATAAGCTCATAACCTGTATTTGCTTCTTTTGGCATGTTACAATCCCACCTTGTTCGATTTCATTTTAAACACAAAACCTAAAATCTGTAATGCAAGCAAAGGTGTTAAAGCTACCATAGAAACGACGCCAAACCCGTCAGTCAAAATATCCGATCCAGAAGTAGCCTCTGCTACCCCCCGGATAAATGACAGGATAAAAGTGACTGTCATCGGACCTGAAGCGACACCGCCTGAATCAAACGCTATACCGACAAAAAGCTTAGGCGCAAAATATGACATTGCCAGGGAAACAGCATAACCCGGCAGAAGATAATGCCATAGCTGTATTTCAGGTATCGTTATCCTCAATATAGACAGAATCACTGCAAAACCGACACCTATCGACAGAGAAAAATAACCGCCTTCTTTCTCACATATCCGCTTGTAACTTCTTCGATCTGATTTGTAAGCACATGGACGGCCGGTTCGGCCAATATTGTTACAAGTCCCAGAATAAATCCGGTAACCAGGAGATAAATTTTTCGTATCAAGCACAGCAAGCGAACGGCCTATAAAACTTCCTACTTCCATGAAACCTGCATTTACGCCTGTCAGAAACAGTACAAGTCCGCAAAATGTAAATATCATACCTGTCATTATTTTTCGGACTTTTCTACCGGACATCCCAGATGCTACTTTATGAAATATAAGAAAGATAAGCAGTACGGGCAAAAGTGCAAAAAAAATCTCAAATGCCGCCTCAGGAAGCGCGTTAATGAACGGATGCAGGATCGGGCCCTGTGATGTATTTCGCAAGACAGGCACACCTGCGATCTTATCCGTCTTTGTAATATGCCCATTGCAAGAACAGATATTATAGCGCCCGTAGAAGCTATTGCAACCAGGCCGAAGCTATCTTCCTCCGAAGCTATGCTGTCTTTTTTCAATGAGGAAATACCGGCTGAAAGCGCAAGTACGAACGGAACGGTCAGGGCTCCTGTGGTAGCCCCCGATGCATCAAAAGATACGGACAAAAATTCAGGGGATGAAAACAATGCCAACACAAATATCAACGTATAAAGAAAAACCAGAATTTTATAAAGACTAAGGCTGAAAACTATTCTCATAAGTCCTGCAGAAATCATAACGGCAATTCCTATTGAAACAACGAGGACGATACTGTTTTTTGAAATAAGACCTGAAGTTACTGAATTGACCTGTGCCGCCAGAAACATGCAGGTCCGGTTCCGCGATAGAAATAAAAAAGCCCAGAAACACTCCTGAAAAAGCAACTATCCATATTTTATTGCTTTTTGCTATGCTGTTTCCTAAAAAATGGCCTATAGGGATATTCCTATGTCAACTCCCAATAAAAAAACAGTCAGGCCTGTCGCAACAAGTACGGTACCTACAAGAAACCTGCCGAGCATATGAGGCTCCATAGGCGTAAGCGTAAAGTTAGGATCAGGACTATGGCTGTTATCGGAAGGACAGACAGCAATACTTCCTTAAACCTGGCAAAAATAAAATCCAATTATTATTGTCCCCTTCCGTTGAAAATGTTGAAACATGCAGCTGACCGCCTGTTTTTCAGATCTGCCTAACACAGCAATACATCAGGCAAATGCTGCTGGTAGGTCCGATACGTGCCTTCTGACAAAGTAAAACTCTGCGTATAGTAATTTTATAAAAATTGCCTGCCTTAACATGCGGCACACTGATAACAGCAGCTTAATATTCAAACTGATATTATTTATGGTCTCAGACGCTTTTATAACGGCAGGACCGCCTTTTAAACTGACGTGCCATATCTTCATGATAAAGTGTCTTACCTTCCACCGTACGCCTGACAGCAGAGTCAGGGTCATGGCTGCCGTTCCGGACACGATGAGAACAACTGCTGACGGAGCCTTTATAACAAGTATGCCTGCAAAAAACATTGCTGCCGTAACCGCCTATATGCCCATTGCTTTCCATACTTCAATTCCATCCCGCATTCTCTTTGCCTCCATTATCCTTCTTATTATATTTTTCTTATGTTTTTCATATTACTTTAATTCCAAAAACGCATACATTGAAAAAAATATATGCTCACCTGTAAAAATAATATGCTTTAAAAATGGAAGAATCTGGCTTAAGCATGCTGTCATGCGGTAATATCTTATGAGGCCGTGATATTTACACGATATAGTTCATGGATGTTTTTCAGGCAATAAAATACATCCATCACAGCACAGCCACGAAAAAATCAATTCTGACCATATCAAAAAACGATAACTGCTGCTGCATGAAAATTCTGCTGTCCGGGACGCGTTATACGGCAATTAAAATATTGCTGTCTCTTATGGTAACATATAACACAAATTTCTTAACACCATAAAAACCGTGTATAAGTGATACAGGAAAAATCGCCTGGGAAGCACTCAGCTTAAGAACATTGCCGTATTTTATGTCCTAATACGGCTATTAAAAAGGAGGAAATATATAAATGCTTTTTCTAAACGCAGAAGATATCAAAAAAATTTTTACGATGGAAGATGCAATCGAATCAGACAGGGAGGCCTTTGTAATTCAAGGCACCAACGGAGCGGAGGTGCCTGTGCGCATAAATTTTGACGTTAAGAAAAACGGGGTGACATCTTATATGCCGGCCCTTATCAAAAACTTCCCTATGACGGGGATCAAAATAGTATCAACATATCCTGAAAACGCCAAAAAAGGCCTGCCTGCAGTCTCAGCAACAACACTGCTGACAGACCCTGATACAGGTGAAGTGAATGCTGTATTGGACGGTACGGAGCTTACGCGCATGAGGACCGGAGCCGTATCAGGCCTGGCTACAAAACTTCTTGCAAATGAAGATTCAGCAGCAGCCGCGTTATTCGGCACAGGCGGACAGGCTATGTCGCAGCTTGAGGCAATACTGACCGTAAGAAAAATTTCAGAAGTCCGCATATTCGACTCATCTGCGGAAAGGATCAAATCATTTATGGAAAGGGCGTCTTTTTTTGCGGAAAAACATGGGACAAAGCTGATCGCATCACCTTCTTCCGCTGCGGCAGTCGATGGGGCAGACATAATAACCACAGTTACGACCAGTGCCGATCCTGTTTTTGACGGACATATGATAAAGGCGGGAGCGCACATTAACGCAGTTGGCGGATTTATGCCGCACAAACGTGAACTTGACGAATATACCGTCACCCATGCCGATAAAATATTTATTGACAATTCTGAAGCAGTAAAGTCAGAAGCAGGAGAATTCATTATTCCTGTATCAGATGGAAAATTCAGCTGGGAATCAATAAACGGCGAACTCGGGGACCTGATACTTGGAAAGGTGCCCGGACGCACCGGCAGAAAGGAAGTAACGATTATGAAGACCGTAGGCTTCGCCACATTGGACATAGTTATCGCTTACAATGTTTATAAAAAGGCAGTCAGCACAGGAGTAGGAAGAATAATATAAATACGTGATACTTTCATAAGCTGGCAGAAAGAGAGTGTGTGCGATGAAAAAATTACCGCCCAGCATATTCAATGACGTGATCGGCCCTGTGATGAGAGGACCTTCGAGTTCACACGTCGCAGGCGCATCAAGGATAGCCGATATAGTGAGGCAGTCCCTCAATAATGACGTGAAGAAGGTCATCGTCGATTTCGACGTCAACGGCTCGCTTGCGGAGTCGCATGACGGGCACGGCACCGATATGGGGTTCGTCAGCGGCATCATGGGGATGCCGGTCACTGACCCGCGCGTCATGGATTACGCTGAACTTGCACAAAAGGCCGGCATCGAAGTGGATTTCCGTATCCTGGACTACGGTGCCGAACATCCCAATAACTACCGCATATCGGCATACGGGACAGGCGGACAGCACCACGACTGGGAAGCCGTCTCTGTCGGCGGCGGCATGGTCGAGATGCGGAAATACGACGGTTTCGACGTAAGCATAGCCGGCGATTTTTATGATCTGCTTATTACGCTCGATGCTTCAGAAACCGATGCTGAGGATTTCAGAAAGGCTGCAGTATCCCTCTTCCCTGTTTTTGAAACTATGGACGTAAAAACAGCAGACGGAAAGATGCTGTTTGATATCAAATTCTCAGGTGCGCCTGACATGAATGCTGTCGGCATACTGCGCATGGAAAAAGGAATCGAATGTATCGTACTTACAGAACCCATACTTCCTACCCGTTCATGCGCTGAATGCGGCGTTCCGTTCCTCTCGGCGTCCGAACTTCTTGAAATGAACAGCAGGGACAGGCGTGAGCTGTGGGAGTTTGCCGCCATGTATGAGAGCAGGCGCGGAGGCACAACAGAGGAGGATGTCTTCCGAAAGATGCAGGATATTGTTTCCGTTATGGAAAACAGCATCGGGGAAGGTCTGCGCGGTACGGAATACAAGGACCGCATCCTCGGCAGGCAGGCTTTCATGATAGATGAGGGCGAGGAAAAAGAGGCTCTTGTCCCGTGCGGGATACTTAACACTGTCATCAAGTACATAACCGCGATAATGGAGGTAAAAAGCTCCATGGGCGTTATAGTGGCAGCGCCAACAGCAGGATCGTGCGGCTGTCTTCCCGGAACCTTGATAGGTGTCGGAAGGTCATCAGGAAAGACGCATGATGAAATAACAAAGGGCATGCTGGCAGCCGGTCTGATAGGTGTATTCATAGCCGAATCCGCTACTTTCGCGGCTGAAGTGGCTGGATGCCAGGTAGAATGCGGTGCAGGGTCCGGAATGGCGGCAGCCGGCATAGCGCAGATGTTCGGCGGTACTGCGGAGCAGTGCATCGACGCGGCTTCAATAGCTCTGCAGAACATAACAGGGCTTGCCTGCGACCCTGTAGCCAACCGCGTGGAAGTGCCGTGCCTCGGCAAAAACATCATGGGCGGGTCAAATGCGATATCGAGCGCCAACATGGCTCTCGCAGGCTTCGATAAGGTCGTTCCTCTCGACCAGACCATAAAGGCCGTATATGACATAGGAAGGAAACTTCCTCTCGAGCTCCGCTGCACCTTCGGGGGGCTCGGAAAAACTGAAGCCTCCGTTGATATCAGAAAAAAACTTGAAAACAAACAATGAAAGATACTTTTGTAATCAGTTGCTAAAAGTTAAAACCTGTGACTAAGATAATATAAAATAAGGACCGCCGCCTGAAGCAAATGTTTTGACAGGTTCCGGCACGGTCCTTTTAATGTATGTATATTTGGTATTGTTCTTGACGGTAAGAACATGGATCTACTTTGCTATATCGGAAACAGGCTCCCCTTTCAATACTTTAATGGCATTAACAGCAGCCCTTCTTTTAAGCTCTTCAAAGGCCTGTACTGAGAGATAAGAAATATGAGGTGTAACCAATATATCTGGCGTATTGAAAATTTCTTCCCTGAATGTCGGCGGCTCATTATATACAACATCAAGCACTGCACCGGCAATTATTTTTTCTTTGACGGCTTTTATCAGATTTTCTTCGTCTATTATCTGTCCTCTTGCAGTATTTATTATGTATGCCGAGGATTTCATTCTGGATAGTTCATTTATACCTAGCATTCCCTCGGTCTGAGGGGTTCGTTTGGCATGGATACTTACAAAATCTGCATTTTCCAGCCCAGGATAAAGCTCTGTTTTGAAAACTCCTATAGAATCCATTTTATCCTTATCCACATACGGATCATATGCGAAAACATTCATTCCCAGCGCCCTGGCTTTTGATGCCGTTGCACTCCCTATACGCCCAAGACCTATAACAAGCAGGTTCGATCCTTTCAGCCTTTTTGGCGGATTTGGCAATGCCGGGCTTCCCCACAGCCCATCTGAAATTGCCTTGCCATATAAATTAATTTTTTTATTACAGTGGAAAATTGCGGCTATCGCATGATCAGATACGTCTTCAACACAATATCCAGGAACAAAGGTTACCTTTATATCATGCTTCATGGCAGATGCAACATCAATTTTATCGTATCCTCCGCCAAATACAGATATGACCCGACATTTATTAAGGCGAACCATTTCTTTTTCACCAATCACAGTGTATATCTGAGATAATATCGCATCCGCATCTCTGCCGAATTCTTCAAGATCAGCATGGTAATCATATTTTGAATAGCGTATCTCGCAGTCAGGGAATGCGCTTTTAAGCTCTTTATTCTCTATTTCATAATCGGGCCATTCTTCGTCTATTATCCAGATCATCGGTTTAGCCATAAAAACACTTCCTTCACTTATGTAATAAATCATTCTGCCTGTGTGTCAGATACTCACAGATTTGGGAAAAATTATACGGCGCACGCTGATGTTATCTAAGAAGCTGGAGCAGTCCCATAGATATTGACGGGAAATATGTAAATAGCAGCAGGCAAAAAATCATAGCCAGGAATGACGGAATTATGGCCTTTGATATATTCTCTATACTTTCGCCCGATATTGCCGAAGCTACAAACAGATTTATTCCATAAGGCGGAGATATGAAACCGCATGCGAGGTTTACCGTCATAATCAGACCAAAATGGATCGGGTCTATGCCTATAGTTTTAACAACTGGCAAAAGAATCGGCGTCAGTATTATAACTGCGGCTATGTTATCCACGAAACACCCCAGTATTAGCAGAAAAACATTGATTATAAGCATCAGCAGCCATGGAGTTCCTATAAGCGCTCCCATCATCTGAGCTATATGCTGCGGTATCTGGGCCATTGCAAGGTATGCCCCGAATGCAATCGAAAGCCCTATCATAAACTCAGTAGCGCCATTGATAAGGCCTGAAACACGCAGACACTCGTAAAGCACTTTGCCGTCAAGCTCTTTATAAACGAATTTTCCTATTATTACCGAGTAAACTACAGCAACTACAGCTGCCTCTGTTGGAGTAAATATACCGCCATAAATTCCGCCAAGTATTATCACAGGAACTATCAGAGCCCATACAGCCTCTTTGAATGCCTTAACGACCACGGAAAATTTCGGACGTTCTGAGACATAGACGTAGTTTTTCTTTTTTGCCGTGGCCCAGCAAACAAACATAAGCACTACACCAATGATTATTCCAGGGATAATACCGGCAATGAACATATCGCCTATAGAGCATTGCGCAACTATACAGTATATTACAAACGGGATGCTGGGCGGTATTATCACACCTATTGTTCCTGCAGCAGCCGTTATTGCAGCTGCAAACGAAGCATCATACTTTCTTTCCTTCATCTCCGGGATCATAAACGAACCTATAGCGGATACCGTGGCTGGGCCCGAGCCAGAAATAGCTGCAAAAAACATGCAGGCCAGGACTGTCACCATCGCAAGTCCTCCTGTTATATAGCCTATCATGCTGTCTGCGAGGGCCACAAGTCTGCGAGAGATGCCTCCGTTGCACATCAGAGAACCTGCAAGAATGAAGAACGGTATGGCAAGCAGCGGGAAAGAATCAAGCCCTGTCACTGATTTCTGCGCAAGCATTATCATAGGTATATCTGACGTCAGCCACATCGCGATCCCTGTGGAAAGCCCAAGTGTTATACCTATAGGAATACTCAAGGCAATGGTCACAATGAGTATACTAAACAGAACGACAGCTTCCATAGCAACCCCCTCCTATCCTGCTTTAACTTCTGCCGGCATTCCGTCACGGTAGAGTTTGTACATTTCATCAGCAGTCTTATGCACATAAGGCCGCAGCCAACCGGCACCGAAGCATAAGGCCAGGACATCGGCAGGGTCCATGGCAGCTGATGTCTGTCCTGGACTCAGAAATAAAAAGAATTAACTCCGTTCCGTACCATGTGAGTACAAAACTAAAAACGAACCATATGATTAGGACTAAATATTCAAAATACAGCCTTGATTTGCCCTTTAATCAATATTTGCGAACATCTCTACCCGGAAATGGCTCCTTTCCTAACTGCATAGCTGCTCCTATCCATGAAAGCCAAAGGAATATAAAACGTGCCATTTCCTCGCTCCACGAAAGCGAATTTGAGAACACGTATCTCATGACTACCTGTATAAAGACAAGTATGGTCATTATCGCCATCGTCCAGACCACAAAATATTCTTCAAAATTATTTTAAAAATTTTTTTAACAGACATTGCATTCAGCACTCCCCTTGTACAGGTGCAGCGTTATATTAAAAGAAAGAATGCGCCCCAGCATATACTATGCCGGAGCGCAAAAACACTAAATGACTATTTCTGCACTTTTCTGGCAATATCCATGATCTCCTTGCCAAGTTCCTTTTCAAATTGCTTATATACTTTTGCCGTTGCTGCAACAAAAGGCTTTTTCTCAGCCAGGTGTAAGCTCGTTTACTTTCATACCGGCCTTGACGACCTGGGCCTTAAACTGGCCTTCGCTGGCTGCCATAAGTTTGCGCTGTTTGAGTGTTGCATCATGAGCAGCCTTGATTACCAGCTTCTGCAGGTCAGAAGGAAGTTTATCCATAAATTTTTTATTCGCGATGAGTATTTCAAATGAGAAAACATGCCCTGTTTCTGAAACATATTTCTGGACTTCATAGAATTTACCGTCAACGATCATAGCATACGGATTTTCCTGTGCGTCTACAGTCCCCTGCTGAAGGGCTGTATAAAGCTCTCCCCAGCTCATTGGCGTAGGATTTGCCACCAAGTTCCTTGAAGTAGGCTATATGCATAGGATTTTCCATAGTGCGGATCTTTATGCCCTTAAGATCTGCCGGTGTCTTTATCGGCCTTTTGCTGTTAGTAACATGGCGGAATCCATTTTCCTGATACCCAAGCACAAGAAAGCCTTTTGCAGACAGATATGAATTAAGTTTATTTCCAAGAACACCGTCAATGGCTTCAAATGCAGATTTTCTGCTTGTAAACAGGTAAGGCAGGTCAAGCACCTGCATCCTTTTATCAAAACCGGCTAGAACTGAGGTAGAGGGGATCGCCATCTGTATAGTGCCCATCTGCACACCTTCACTGAGCTCCCTGTCACCGCCGAGCTGCCCGTTCGGATAAAGCTCGACCTTGATTCTGCCCTTTGACCCCTTCTCAACTTCCTGGACAAAAACCTGCTTCATGGCGACCATAGTCGGATGTGTATCCGAACCTATGTAACCAACCTTGATAGTATATTCTGGTGCAGCAAAAGCTGCAGTAGCAAATAAAACAGCAACACAAGCCATAACCATAAGTACAAGTTTCTTCACCGTTATTCCTCCTTACTATTCTTTGCCGCTCAATAAATATTTTGTTTTAAGTTTAAATAAGAACTGATTGAGCACTGAGAAATATACTACCCTGCCAGGCCTGCCCCCCTTCGTTTTGGATCCGGCGGATGAATATTATGTTGTTTATGCACCGGACCTTCTGACACGGACCTCTCCTGTATCAGCATCTACTTCGACATAGTCGCCGTCTTTAATAACATCGAACGGATCCTCTTCCATCCTGTCGACCATTGTTTTGCCAACCACAACGGAAGCTGAGACTATAACAGGTTCTACTTCCCTTACTATTATTGCGGCTGGTAATGTATTCTTTACCCACATCTGGTAAAAACCATCGACTTGGACAACGGAACTTCCTTTCCCAGACTGCACTACAAGGACCTTACCTGCAATGCTTCTGCCACTGATTGAATGATTTCTTTCAATAACAATCCCAGTTTCAGGGTCACAAAGATAAAAACACATCGCGTCTCTGGAAATTATCGCTTCTCCGCTGCCGCTGCCTTTGACTATGCTGCGGCACTTATAAATCTTTACCTGATCATCCATTAATCTGCCCTCCCTTTAACTGCAGCCTCTACACAGTCCGACAACCTGCGAACAGCGAACGCCTGTCCCCTCCGTTCACGGTAATATGCACACTTAGGGGAATCAGTTATTCCAAGGCTGTTTTCAAACGATTTCCAGCAGGGTTCATCTATGCATGTATCTGCAACCATCCGCACACCAAGCAATTCAAGTCTTGAACGCAAATGGGAACGATCTGCAAGCTCCACTGCATCAGATGCGGCAAGAATCCAGAATGCCGTATCAGGATGCACCTTTCTTCCGCGGAAAAGCTTTTCAACGTCGAGTATCTGATCATATGTATAATGCGGGCATCCGAGCATAACAAGATTTACCGGCCCTGTCGCCTGAGTGAGCAATGCTTCCTCGTCCAAGAGATCTTTATCCGTTATTACAGTCTCCGACCGTGGAACAGCTTTGCCTTTGAAAGCCATTTCTACCGTCAATGCCTCAGGGGTAATGCCTGCCATATGGTACATTGCAACAGCACCGCTGGTAGCCGCCTCTGCGCCAAAATATAGAAAATCTTCAGGGCCTGGCTTGGGTTGTTTTTTGAAACGCAGTACAGGATTTCGAGATCCTGCAATTCGCCCTACACAATGGCCAAGGATACCCCAATCGTATGCTTCATTAAGATCTGCATCAACATCAATAAGGAAATCTCCGTATCTGTTTTCCTGAAGGTGATAACCGTAGTACGGTGTTTTGCCTATAACTGCAGCCGCTAGCGCGCTTACGGATGACTCCCTGTTCGTGCGCGCCCCTACAGCCGAATTTACATATGGAGTGGCACTTGATTCGGAGAAAGCTACATGTTCCCCAAGAAAAGGTACATTTGTACCAAGTCCAGGCGTACAGCAAAATGTAAGCTTAGCTCCGATACGCCTGTACACATCTATAGTCCGCTCACCAAGTTCCTTTTCCTCTCTTGTGACATCGTAAAATTTTGTAAGGCTGTCTATATCCCAGCTGGGATTTGTAGTAGGCGGAACAACACATTTTGCTCCACCTTCAAGAAGCAGTTCGCACCAGTATGTGTCCCCTTCCTGGCCGCTTAATGCAACATGCGCGCGTTTGATCGGTATAAGCTTTTCAGCATCAAAGGTAAGTCCCAGTGCAAGCAGAAGTTCCATTGCCTTCTGTTTTCCTGTTCCTTCCTTTCCATCAAGTATCCGTTTTTCGTCATCGCTAAGATACAAAACTACACCTCCAGAATAATTTTTGTGCACTCAAATAGAATACCACCTGTATACAGCAAAATTTTAAAAAATTATTTTAAGAAATAATCCCTTAAAATATATTCCTCACTTTTAACAATGTGCTCGTACAGTTGTTCAGAGAATTTTTTCACATTTCTTTCTTTAAGGCATTCAAGTAAATCTACGTGCTGTTTTATGGAGTTTTTCACGTCGGCGAGGGATTGCGCCGACAAAAGCTGAAAACGTTCAATCTGCGCATGGTAGGAAGAAAGTATATCCCCTACCCTCCTATTGGTCGAAAATCTTATGATAGTAAAGTGAAGACGATGATCCATCTCTGATATCTTGGTCCATTCGACTGGAATATTTTTTTCAACCATCTTCTGAATTTCTATCCAGCCATTTTCTATAATGGCGATTTCCTCATCAGGCACACGGTTAACAGCTGAAAGGGCTGCAAATGGTTCAAGCAATTTTCTTATATCATAAATTTCCTTAACATCATCCAAAGATATTTCGGAAACAAAGCTCCTTTGTAGGGACAATTTTTACAAAATCTTCCTGCTCTAGAAATCTTAGAGCTTCTCTTATAGGAGTCCTGCTCACCCCTATTTTTTCAGCAAGGAAATTTTCAGGCAGAGGAGCTCCCATCTCAAGTTCACCCGACTCAATTGAATTCTTTATCCAATTATAGGCAAGTATCCAACTGCTTTTATCATTCTTTTTGCGCATGAGCATCATTCCTGCTTTTCTGTATACAGCTACAATACAGCCAGTATTTAATTTTGTCCAGACATTTTTTAAATTAATACACGTAAAAATTATACCAATTCACCATGCACATTCACAGACTACTAAACATTCAAAAACATAAACCTCCCATACCCGAAAAATAAGATTCGGCGTACAAAGGGAGGTTTATGTTTATTATTATCTATACATAACTAATAAAAGAAAAAATATGAGTGTTGAATGTGACTATTTCCTTCCGTATACTGTATCTATAAGCGTTCCGTCACGATATTCAACGACGGCGACCACCTTGTCATAATCATACTCGGCAGGGTGCGGTATGCCAGTCAGTTTTTCAACTTCCTTCTTCAATTCCGTTATATCGGCAACCGGAAGACCTGCCTTCAATGCTGAAGCAAGAAGATCTTCCCTGGCAGGGTTAATGCAAATCCCTCTTTCAGTGACAATTGCATCCACAGTCTCACCAGGCGTGGTCACAGTAGTGACCTTATCCTTGATAGACGGGACACCTCCTCTGAACGAAGGGGCAACGACTATGGACAGTTTTGCACCGGCAGCTGTATCCTGATGCCCGCCTGAAGCTCCTCTCAGCACTCCATCGTTGCCTGTAAGGACGTTTACGTTAAAATCCGTATCGACCTCAAGTGCTGCAAGGATCACGCAATCCAGATTATGCACAAGACACCCTGCATTGAATGGGTTTGCGTACCATGAGGCATCTATTTCGATATGATTCGGATTCTCGGTCATAGACTTTGTAACGGCCGAATCAAAGCTCTGGACATCAAACACTGTGCTGAAGAGACCCTCTTCCAGCATGCTGGCCATGTATCCGCCAACACCTCCAAGTCCGAAGCTTCCGCATATGCCTTTTTCCTTCATATATTCCTCAAGATATTTGGCAACAGCCAGGCTGGCTCCGCCAACACCCATCTGGAATGAAAAACCCGGCTCGACTATCCCTGAAGCCTTCATCAGCCTGAATGAATCCTTGGCTATTCTGAGATCAACCGGATTCCTTGTTATCCTGGCCGCTCCTGTTGCAATTTTCTTCGGGTCCCCAAGACTGTCGATACAAACAACGCTGTCAACAAAATGCTGCGGTATTGAGATTTTAGGGTGAAGCGGATATTCAACAAGATTATCAGTAATTGCTACTACATATCTGGCATATTTTGAATCGGTTATCGCATATCCGAGAGAACCGCAGGCCGAAGGTCCTGTATGTCCTGTTATATTTCCAAGACAATCACACGCAGGTGCGGCAAGAAATGCAACATCGATAGAGATAGAACCTTCTTCGATAGCTCTTGCTCTGCCTCCGTGGCTTCTAATCACGACAGGGATATTTATCTCCCCGGCAGAGAGCAGTTTGCCAAGTTCACCGCGAACACCTGAAGTATACAGGCGTGTTATAAGTCCGCTGCGTATATAATCGGCAATGCAGTCGTGCGCATCAGGGATGGAACTTGGAGCAAAAGTTAGGTTTTTAAAACCCATTTTCTGGAGCACGCCAAGTACCATAGGTATTACGGCATCACCATTTCTCAGATGATGGTGGAATGAAATAGTCATACCGTCTTTAAGACCTGACAGTTCCACCGCTTTTTCAATATCGGCAACTACCTTGCTCCTCGCTGGCATCGGCCGGCGAAGCTGCATCGGTGCCGCAGAAGCAGCCGGTTTGCCCAGCATGGCAAACGGTGACGTATACGGAGAAAAATGTCCTACCCCGGGAAGATACATAGGAACGCTTCTGCCAAGAGAATTAACAGACATATCCATTATGAGCCGCTCCTTTCAAAACCATACAGATCTGCAAGTTCTAAGAGATGGCGGGCTCTTGCAACGACTGGGGCGTCGACCATCTTACCGTCAACGGAGATAACTCCTTTGCCTTCTTTTTTTGCGTTTTCGGCCGCTTCCATAACACGTGCGGCCTTTCTGAATTCTTTTTCGTTCGGCATGAACGCCTGATGTATCGTTTCTATCTGATCAGGATGTATAGCTGCCTTGCCCGTGAATCCAAGGTTAACTATAAGTTTGGATTCTTTCAGCAGGCCCTCTTTATCGCTTATATCGGCCCAAACAGTATCATATACATCCACACCGGCAGCACGTGCTGCTACTACCACCCTGCTGCGTGCGTAGAAAAGCTCCCAGCCTTCCTTTGTTTTCTGCACACCCATATCTGCAGTAAGGTCCTGTCCGCCTAAAGTAAGAGCCTGTACGCGCGGGCAGGCAGACGCTATGAGATACGCATTTTCAAGTCCTACTGCCGTTTCGATCATCGCATGTATGCGTACAGTTCCAACAGGTATGGAATTTTCTTTTTCAAGTGCCTCTATTTTCCTGTCAGCAGCTAAAACATCCTGAGGACCGTTGCATTTGGGAATTCTTATTGCAGCAGGTGCACAAGGAATTATTTCCTTGAGGTCGTCATCGAAAAATTCTGTATCAGCACCGTTTACCCTCACTGTAACTATAAGGTTTTTAAAATCATAGTATTTCAGATAGCAGGCAACCATTTTCCTCGCTGCATCTTTTTCAGTAAGAGCCACGGCATCTTCAAGGTCAAGGAGTATGCTGTCCGCCCCGAAAACAGGGGCATGCTGGATCATGCCTGGCGAGTCGCCGGGTATATAAAGCATTGAGCGACATGGTTTCATTGTTTTACCGCCTCTTTCCCAGCACGCTGAAGAGCCGTTTCAAGACGCGCTCTCATCGTTATCTCAAGGGCACCCTGATCCTGTATAGATATCTGTGCGCCTTCAAGGGCATATTGTTTGCAACATCATCAACCAACTGTCTTGTCCTTTCGGCAAAAACAGCACTGTTGGCCCCTTTATACTCAAGTTCCATTTTTTCAGCCGGCGAAACTGTGACCACACAGTCTGATGATTCCAACGTCCCGGCACTGGCCGTACGAAGCAAAATCAACTTGTTCATCACCTTTCATACTTATTAGTTATAAATAGACGGAGGTTTTATCACCCTCCGTCTATTTTATAGCTTTATTGGATTTTGGCTGCTACCGTTTTCAGGAATTCTTCGGTCGTAACCGATTTTTTCTCATACATGTCAGCTATCGACACAAGATCTTTCGTCATTATTCCCGATTCTATCGTTTTGATCGAAGCCTTTTCAAGGTTGTCCGCAAACGTCTGAAGTTCCTTAATACCGTCAAGCTCACCGCGTTTTCTAAGAGCACCTGTCCACGCGAATATCGTTGCCATCGGGTTTGTCGAGGTCGCTTCACCTTTCAGATATTTGTAATAATGGCGGGTAACTGTTCCGTGGGCAGCTTCATACTCAAATACGCCGTCAGGAGACACAAGAACCGATGTCATCATGGCTAGGCTGCCGAACGCCGTTGCAACCATATCTGACATTACGTCGCCGTCATAATTCTTGCACGCCCATATGAAACCTCCTTCTGAGCGTATAACCCTTGCAACTGCGTCGTCTATCAGGGTATAGAAATATTCTATGCCGTTATTGTCAAAAGCGGCCTTGTATTCGGCATCGAATATCTCCTGAAAAATATCCTTAAAGCGGCGGTCATATTTTTTTGAAATAGTGTCTTTTGTTGAGAACCAAAGCGGCTGTCTGGTTTCAAGTGCATACTTAAAACAGGAACGGGCAAAGCTTTTTATAGATTTATCAAGGTTATGCATGCCCATGACAACTCCGCCGCCCTTGAATTCGTGGACAAGTTCTTTCTGGGCCTTCGATTCGTCGCCGTCTGCAGGTTCGAATGTCATATACACTTTTCCGGGAGTATCAATGACCATCTCTACATCCTTGTATATATCGCCGTATGCATGACGTGCTATCGTGATAGGCTTGTTCCACGTGCTGACAGTAGGCTTTATGCAGTCCAGGAAAATTGGTGATCTGAAGACAGTCCCGTCAAGTATTGCCCTTATCGTTCCGTTCGGACTCTTCCACATCTGTTTAAGGTTATATTCTTCCATCCTCTGCGGATTAGGCGTTATTGTCGCACATTTTACAGCAACGCCGTATTTTTTGGTTGCCTCGGCAGCTTCGACTGTGATTCTGTCATTGGTTTCATCACGCTTTTTAAGACCCAGATCATAGTAAACCGTCTTAAGATCTATATAAGGCTCAAGCAGTATCTCCTTTATCTGCCCCCATATGACCCTTGTCATCTCATCTCCGTCAATTTCAACCAACGGGGTCTTCATCTCTATTTTCATATTATTTTCACTCTCCCGTTCCAAATATCTAAATATATTTTATTACTGCTTTTTTCCTGTTTATTTCGCTCTGCTGCTCATTCTGCTGTGAATAATAGTTCATCAGGCAGCCTGCCAGTATTATTTCTCTGTCCTCTTTTGCAAGTCCCGGCATATTGAGAGTGATCTCCGTCCTGGAGGCTCCGCGTATAATAGTTCCGGTAACCTTGTCGGCTCCACTCTGAACAGCTTTGCGGATACCAGGTATGAAAATCCAGTCACCAACCATCAGTTTGGACTTATCAGACGGATCGATGATGAAGGGGATCATTCCCCAGTTTATGAGGTTGCTCCTGTAGCGTTTCGTAGCATATTCCTCCGCTATATTAGCCTGGCCGCCCAGCACTTTCTGCGATGAGGCAGCCTGTTCGCGTGCCGAACCGTCCCCTGGCTTTACAGCAAAAATCGTACTGCCGATACCCGTGTTTTTAATCGTTACATCAGCTTTGGTCATGGCAATTAATGATTTGAGGTCATAAGGGATTTCTCCTGATACAGCATCGGCCCTTTTCCTGCGTGTATTTTCCAGCGCCTGCACAGCTTTTGCCCTGCCGACATAACCAGGGTCCTTACGCGAAAGGGCGTATTCAGCCAGTTTAAGCGGGTTTGAGCGAAGAGATGAAGTTTCCCCTGAAGGGATAAGCTCGTCAGTAGTCGTTACAGGATCTGTTATTACGGAAGCAACGCTTAGCATAATGTTTTCCGCCAGCGGGTATACCCTCGGCCACGGACATATATTAGGACCGTATATAAGCTCGACCTCAGGCTCCGGCTTTCCAAAACCGCGATAAACCTTCTTGTCGTACACCTCTTTGCAGAACTTGTACTCTGCATCGTGCAGATATTCTCCATATTTTTCGCCGGAAGTCAAAACCCCGCCGTTTGCTGCCGTTGCAGCTATGGATCTGGCATCCATCAGCGCTACTGAAGCAAGCTGGCCTCCATTTGGTTTCGAACCTTCGCGGTTCGGGAAATTCCTTGTTGTATGCCTTATGCTGAGGCCGTGTTGGCAGGAGTATCGCACGCGCCGAAGCAAGGCCCGCAAAAAGCGGTCCTTACTGTTGCACCGGCTGTCATCAAATCGCACAGGGACCCGTTTGCAAGAAGTTCCATTTTTATCGGCTGGCTGCCAGGGTATACACTCAGGGAAAATTCTCCTATTCCCGAGTTATTCGTCTTAAGTATCTGGGCAGCCGCTACTATGTTATCAAATGTACCGCCCGCGCATCCGGCTATTACGCCATGGTTTACACGCAGACGGCCGTTATCGATTTTGTCTGTAAGCGAAAGAGAGAGATTCGGATTTTCTATCTGCCTTGATGCCTCTTTCTCAACTTTCTTCAAGAATATCCTTAGCATTCTCATTGAGGTCATCTATAGTATAAACATTACTCGGATGGAACGGCAAAGCTATCATAGGCTTGATTTTATCAAGATCTATTACTACAGCACCGTCATACCACACAGCATCTGCCGGATCCAATTTTTTATAGTCTCCGGGACGCCCGTGTATTTCAAAGTACTTTTTCACACGGTCATCTGTACGCCATATAGAAGACAGGCATGCCGTTTCCGTAGTCATTACATCTATCCCGTTTCTGAATTCAACAGGCAGGTTACCAACACCAGGGCCGACGAATTCCAAAACCTTGTTCTTTACAAATCCTTCTTTAAAGACCGAGCCGATGAGGGCAAGCGCCACATCCTGCGGCCCTACGCCCGGGCGGGGTGTTCCGGTAAGATAAACTGCGATGATTTCTGCTCGTGGAAAATCATACGTGTGGTTCAGCAGCTGCTTGACCAGTTCAGGTCCGCCTTCACCGATTCCCATTGTTCCAAGTGCCCCGTATCTTGTATGGCTGTCTGAACCAAGAATCATTTTCCCGCAGCCGGCCATCATTTCCCTGACATATGAATGTATAACGGCCATGTGCGCCGGAACGAATTCACCGCCGAATTTTTTTGCTGCCGACAGGCCGAACACATGATCGTCTTCATTTATTGTGCCGCCGACTGCGCAAAGACTGTTATGGCAATTCGTCAGCACATATGGGATGGGGAATTTTTTCATTCCGCTGGCTATTGCAGTTTCGATTATCCCGACATAAGTTATATCATGCGATGCCAGTGCATCAAAATGTATCTTGTACTTTTCTCCCGTGGTATCCGAATTGTGGGTTTTCAGAATACCTGCGGCAATAGTCCCTTTAGATGCCGTTTTCTTATCAGGCAGAGCGCCTTCCATCGGATTGAGGCCTGCATCTGTCAAACGGCTGTTGATCTCATTAATATTGATTTTATCCGCATCTTCTACCAAAAGACTTCCGCGGAGTAAATATGCTCCGTCTTTAACCAGCTTCAACATTACCATCCACTCCTTTGATTTATTAGCCATTTCCTGCCGTTTCACATCAAGCTGCCTGTATGCATTAGCCATTCCAATCATTTCATAAAACAAATACGACAATATAATCTTTTAATATCAAGACATTTTGTATCATTCCCCACATCGTACTGTATTAAAACTCAAATAGCGTTAAATGTCAACATTAAACTTTACTTATAATCATAGAATTTAAAATATAACAATATACATATATTTCAGGTTATTTAATTTTTGGATAATGACCGCGAAGGTCAGAATGACTCGGCAACATAAATATCACCAAATTAAGAAGAGGCTGCAGATCAGGCCCTGTTTGAAATTTGAATAACATGCTCATTAACGATATTGAAGCAAATATCGATATTTTTATTATGTGTTCAGTTAAATTTATTGTCTCTGTAAATAATCCTGTCAATCGTGCTTACCATGCAAAAAGAATAAATAAAAAACACAGCATGGTAAAACTGACTTAAAAAACAGCAATTCAACTGATATGTCAAAGTTCGCCGCAGCAGAATCATGAAATCAGAACGGACCTTCCCTGCACATATATTGCACTTCCCCCGGTAATTGGCTTAATGGGAACTGCAATTAATATTCGGACAGCCATATCTGATTGCTAAAAGCCTGGCTTAAACCATAACTCACCGGAATAAAAGCAAAGATGCCGCATACGTTTCCATATTCCGACCTACCCAGCGCTTTTGGTGTGTTACTATATATTCTTTCTTATGGAACGTCAATATAATTTTCATAATTAGAATCATATTGGGAATAGTTTGTTAATTTAATACAATTCGTACCAAATAAGAATAAAAAAACTTATAAAAGCGTATATTATAAAATAATAAACCCCAGCAGAAAGATTTTAAGCATTTTAAACAGCTGGCTGAAGCAACCACAGGCCGGCATGACCTTTCTACATTCAAAAGCTACATTTCACTGATAACAAGTTCCTTTACTGCAATTCCAAGTTTTCTGCCGTCTTCTGACTGCATGACATCTTTGGGGGAAGTCGGATCGCTTATAAGAAACTTTATCTGAAGTAATCCTTCATTTACAATTTCAGGCGCTATCGCAGCTTCAAACCATGCTTCCGCATTCCTGACTTTCCAGTCGGCTATCTTGTGTTCATTTGCGTATACCTCAACTGACTGAAAAGGAAGTATTCCGCCTAAAATGCCGACCCTTTCATTTTCAGCTGAAGCCTTTTATTTTGGGCATCCAGAACGTCAAAGAACATCGAGGCTTCCGAACCATCCGTCCATGTGCACTCTTTTTCCTGACTGCTCCATCCCTCAGTCATGTATTTACTGGCGTTTGATTCTTTCCTGCATGTCAAGATATCCCCTATAGCATAAACAGGCGCCGGTTTATTATATTTCCCGCTGCTGACCATGATCATGATCCCGGCCGACGCTGCAAAAAGCATAACAATAAGACAATTCCATAATCTCTGCATAGCATATCTCCGATTTGTTCTTTAAATATTATTTCGTCATACGAAATCATTCGAACTGCATTTTTAAGCCTTTAAACAGTAAATAAACTGTCCGCTATATAACCGATTGTTTTTTTATAGACCGTATTGATTTTATCCGAAGATAAAAACCATATTGTAGCGGGTATGAAGACTGCTCCGCCCAATAAAATATTGACTTCAGCCTGGCTGTAAAAAATACTGTGGAATATATTTGCCATATAAAAATGGCCGACATATATAAGCATTGAATTTTTTCCGAGTAATGTTAATTTCGTATTTTTATCAGGGATATTTTTTAATAAAGCCACTATCATCATTGATGAGATGAATAAAAACAACGACCTGCTGATTATCCCTAACCCTGGAAGCAGGCCTGCAGAATCAAACGAGCAGTGATAGAAGAGAAATCTGTATATCCTATCATCCGAAAAAGACATGCACAGAGCCGTGCCTAAAACGGCAAATACGATCAGTGCCGATTTAAACTTTGTGATAGACAAAATTTCAGTTAGATATCCATTTTTACGTGAATAATACCCGGCAAGAAAAAACGGAAGGAAAACTATCACTCTCGACATGCTGAACATAGTACCGAATTCATTAAACAGTCCCACTGACAAAGACAGACAAATGCTTATAAAAAACACATGTTTGATTTTCAATATATCTTTCAGAAAATACCGCCAGATGAATAAGGCCTGCAGATACCAAAGCCCGTATGCCGGATTCAGCAGAGAAAAACCGAATTCAAAGGCAGAATATCCATGAACTGCCGCCGCGAAAGCTGCACAGTAAACCTCCCACAAGAAGCTCATTATTATATATGGCACAAAGAGCGATTTAAATGCTTTGTCCCTGCATTTATCAGGATCTTTGGAAAGATAGCCAGAAATAAAAACAAAACATGGCATATGAAAAAGATAAATAAATGTATATATAAAACGGATATAAAAATATTTACCAGCCCATATATCAAAAAAATGCCCTGTAACGACAAGAATTATAAGTAAACCTTTAATGTTATCAATTAAATATGAACGTCCCTCAATGCAAGACATTTTATTTCCCCGTCATTATATATTCCCTGCGCAATGTTTGATTATGCTGCAGTTCCTTGCTCACGGACCGCAAAGAAATAATGCGGCAGGTATAATTCAGATGCCGATAGAAAAGTTTACCATAAAATACAGCTCTATCAACAATTTAATCAATGAACCATGGAATACGGCCATTTTACGATGCCTTTAATTTGATTTGCAGAGTTTTGTCATAAATTTTAAAAATGACATTTCAGGAAAACACCGGTTTTATAAACAATCCACTGTCGGAGCTAAATTTATCCGATGCCGACTTAATAAATTATCGCCTGGTTATTTATTGGCTGATTTTGCAATATGCCATCCAGGCAAAATACAGCCGCAATATCAATATGACGCCATGCAAAATTGAATACTTTCCAAATATATGGAAAAGCATTGAGCAATAGGCAATGACACTGCTAATACAATAAATTACTGAACTACAGGCATGTTTATATTAATGTCAGTCTGAAGGGTATATTTTCATTAATCAATTAAATTCATAGTCAATATAAAGTAATTATTATAAATAATGAAATTAAGTAAATTTAATGTTTCTTAAATAAAAATAAAATATGACACTAATTTTGATTAGTATTTTTAGTATATGGTTTATTTATTGTTAATTAAACGCATAATTAATACTTGACTCCGCATTTGAGGCGAATTAATATATATAAATCATCAAATGCAACTTAGTTGCAAATACCAAGGGGGTAAAAAAATTGAGCAACGCAGTATTCAGTTATGAAAAACCGGTTAATGACGTATCAAGAGACTATGCTCCGGGCTCCGAGGATCGTAAACTCCTAAAAGAAGCCATAGAAGAAATAAGCTCTAATGTAGCGGAAATACCTCTTATCATTGGAGGGGAAGAAATTCGGACAGGCAATACAGGCTCCGTCGTTATGCCCCATGACCACCAGCATCAGCTTGCAGTATACCACAAAGCCGGAAGCGCGGAAATGGAAAAGGCGATCAAGGCTGCACTGGATGCCCACAGTCAATGGGCAGACAGGCCGTATACGGACCGTGCAGCGATAATAATGAGGGTGGCCGAGCTTATAAAAACTAAGTACCGCTATATATTGAATGCGGCAACAATGATGGGACAGAGCAAGAACGTGTGGCAGGCTGAGATAGAATCGGCAAGTGAGACTATCGATTATTTCCATTACGGCGTGCACTATATGAGTGAGATATACAAAAATCAGCCTATTTCTGAAAGCGGAGTGATAAACTGCGTTGAATACAGACCTCTTGAGGGTTTTGTCTACGCAGTATCACCTTTCAATTTTACAGCCCTTGCCGCCAATCTTCCAATGGCACCGGTTATGATGGGAAATACCGTAGTTTGGAAGCCTGCAACGACATCACTGCTGTCAAGCTATTATCTCATGAAGATATATGCCGAAGCCGGACTTCCCGCCGGCGTTCTCAACTTCATGCCCGGACCGGGATCGGTAGGAAGCAAAGTAGTGCTTGCCCATAAAGATCTCGCCGGGGTGCACTTTACAGGTTCAACACAGGTTTTTGACGGTCTTTGGAAAGGGATAGCGGAAAACCTCAGCGTATATAAATCATATCCGCGCCTTGTTGGTGAAACAGGTGGTAAAAACTTTGTTTTCATGCACAACTCGGCTGATGCCACTGAAACTGCGACAGCACTTGTCCGCGGTGCTTTTGAATACCAGGGCCAAAAATGTTCAGCAACGTCGCGCTGCTATATTCCTGCAAGCCGCTGGAATCAGCTGAAAAACGAACTCGATGCAATGATGGCAACCGTAAAAACAGGCGACCCGCGCGATTTCACCAATTTTGTAAATGCTGTCATAGATGAAGATTCTTTTGACAATTGCATGAAATACATAAATTACGCTAAAAAATCATCCGACGCAGAAATCATACACGGCGGCTCGGGAGATAAAACTGTAGGATATTTTGTCCAGCCTACAATAATTAAAACGAGCAATCCGCATTTCCTGACAATGGAAGAGGAGATATTCGGACCTATCCTTACCGTATTTGTCTACGATGATGATAAATTCGAGGAAACAATGGATATCTGCAATAACACTTCACCGTATGCGCTTACAGGAAGCTTCTTCGGGAAGGACCGCGCAGCCATAAGAAAAGCACATCAGGCACTCAAATATGCAGCAGGCAATTTTTACATAAATGATAAAACAACAGGTGCATGCATAGGGCTGCAGCCATTCGGCGGAGGCCGTGCGTCAGGAACTAACGATAAGGCTGGAAGCCAGCTTAACCTATCAAAGTGGGTATCACCGAGAACCATCAAGGAAATGCTGGTACCACCGCGCTGGTATGCCTATCCTTTCATGGATGAAAAATAACCATCTGACTACTTCTCCCTCTCTTTTTCTCCGTGTGCCGCCAATCTCCGGCGGCACATATAAAAAAATGCAGAGGGGCTCCAAGCCCCGCTGCATTTTCATGATATTCTTAACTTCAAATCCTATTGGATAAATCGATCGGCAATTGATAAATTTAAATTACAGCTATTGATTTTCCTCCATTTGCTTGTATTTCATATATTTTGTCTTTGCCGCGTCACTGCCTGCTTTATAGTATTTTTCTGCATTCTTCGGGAATGTACGTTTCAGTGAAGCATACCTTACCTCACCGTCAAGATATTCTTCATATCCCACAGACGGAGCTTTTGAATCTACTACAAACGGTTTATCCTTGTCCGGATTATATCTGTACAGACACCAATAGCCTGAATCAACGGCACGTTTCATTTCATTCTGGGCATTGCACATTCCGCCCTTTATGCCGTGGGCAGAGCATGGCGTGTACGCGATTATAACTGACGGGCCATTGTACTCCTCCGCTTCCTTTATAGCCTTTATAAGCTGGTTGGGATCTGCTCCCATTGCAAACCTGCGCAACATAGATATTACCGTAAGTCATAAATATCGCACCAAGGTCCTTTTTTGCTGCAGTCTTTCCTGATATGCAAAACTGTGCAACAGCACCAAGCGGTGTCGCCTTGGAAGACTGTCCGCCGGTATTCGAATAGACCTCAGTATCGACTATAAATACGTTTACATTTTCACCTGACGCCAACACATGATCAAGTCCGCCAAAACCGATATCATACGCCCATCCGTCTCCGCCGTACATCCAGAATGTTTTTTTAGAAAAATGATCCTTGTTCTGCAGCAATTCGCAGGCAATTTCCCTGTTATTACCTGACAGCTTTCCAATGCTTTTTTCAAGCGCAGCGGTAAGATCACGCCCTGTTACAGCCGATTTTTCAAAGTCGTCATAAGCGGCTGTCCAATTCCTTAGCGCTATTTCAAGATCATTTTCAACTCCGCCTGCAAGCAGCTTTTCCGATCTTATTTTCTGAGCATCACGCTGCTGCTTCACTGAAAGGAACATTCCCAAACTGAACTCTGCATTGTTTTCAAACAGCGAGTTCGACCATGCAGGACCACGCCCATGTTTATTTTTTGTATAAGGTATACCAGGCATCGGCGATCCCCATGCCTGAGAACAGCCTGTAGCATTTGCCCAGTATACGCGGTCCCCGAAAAGCTGGGTCAGAAGTTTTGCATACGGGGTTTCGCCGCATCCTGCGCAGGCAGCTGAAAATTCAAGCAGAGGAGTACGGAATTGGCTTCCTTTAACACTGTACGGATCAAAAACACCTTCCTTGTCGGAAGTTTTCAGTGCATACTCCCACGTTATTCGCGTATCAGGAATTTCTGATACAGGAGTCATGGAAAGAGCCTTCTGTTTAGCCGGACAGCACCTGACACAGCTGCCGCAGCCTGTACAGTCATCTTTGCTTATCTGCAGAGTATAACTGTACCCTGCAGCTCCCATAGCAGGAACGGCCTTGATATTTTCCGGAGCACCCTGCATTTCTTCGGCATTAAGCAGGTAAGGTCTGATAACCGCATGGGGACAAACATAAGAACACCTGTTGCACTGAATGCACAGGGACGGATCCCACACCGGCACCATACTCGCAAGCCCGCGCTTTTCATACGCGGTCAGCCCAAGTTCGACGGTGCCGTCCTCGTATCCTACAAAAGCGCTTACCGGCAGGCTATCTCCCTTCTGCGCGTTCATTGGTTCAAGCAGTTTCGTTATTATTCCCGGACGGTCAGCAATCGGGGCTTTTTTTATTTCATCCCTGGAAAACGCCCATGATTCAGGGATCTCGATTCTGATCAGCCCGGATCCGCCTGCGTCTATAGCCGCTATATTGCGTGCTATCACATCTTCACCCTTGGCAAAAAACGTTTTTCTGACAGCATCCTTTATATAACCCATCGCATCTTCGACAGGAATAATGTCGACAAGGTGAAAAAAACGCCGACTGCAGGATTATGTTGACATAATTGCCAAGTCCGTGTTTCATTGCTATCGCAGTAGCGTCTATGATATAAAAATTAGCTCTTTTCAAGGCCAACTGCCTGCGGGCAGCTGCAGGAATATGCATCTCAAGCTCTTCCGGAGTCCAGCTGCAGTTCAGAAGAAAAGTCCCGCCGTCCTTCAGCTCGCTTATAAGGTCGTAATTCTGTATATATGTGTGATGGTGCGCTGCAATAAATCTGCGTGTTTTACAAAATAGGATGAGCGTATCGGTTCATTGCTGAAACGCAGATGCGATATCGTTACTCCCAATGACTTCTTGGCATCGTATTCGAAATAAGCCTGACCGTATTTTGAAGTATGCGTATTAATTATCTCGACCGTATTTTTATTGGCTCCTACAGTCCCGTCTCCGCCGAGCCCCCAGAACTTGAAGCACATCTGTCTCGCGCTGTCAGGATATACGTGCGGACCAAGCGGCAGCGAACGATATGTCAGATCGTCGTTTATCCCTACTGAAAAGTTATTTTGAGGATTTTCTGAACGCAGATTGTCAAAAACGGCAATTATATTGGATGGGTCTGTGTCCTTGGAGGAAAGGCCATACCTGCCGCCTACTATCAGGACGTCACTGTTTTTACCTGTGAATGCGGTGCATATATCCTGATAAAGCGGATCTCCGGCAGCTCCCATTTCCTTGCACCTGTCAAGGACTGATATACGTCTGACTGTTGCAGGAAGTGCATCAAAAAAATGTTTAAATGAGAACGGTCTGAAAAGGTGGACCTGCACAAAACCGGTCTTCCTTCCCATTGAGTTAAGATAGTCAACTGCCTCTTTAACCGTTCCGCTGACAGAACCCATGGCTATTATCACATCCTCGGCGTCAGGGTCACCGTAGTAGTTAAACAGCTTATATTTATGTCCTGTTATATTATTTATTTTCTCCATATAGTATTCGACTATTTCTGGCAGGGAATCATAGAATCTGTTGTTTGCCTCACGCACCTGAAAATATATATCAGGATTCTGCACCGTGCTCCTCATGACAGGATGTTCAGGGTTCAGCGCGTTCGCCCTGAAATCTGCAAGCGCATCCCTGTCCAGCAGAGATTCAAGATCCCCGTAATCCATCTGCTCGATCTTGCTTATTTCATGTGAGGTACGGAAACCGTCAAAGAAATGTATAAATGGTATACGCCCTTTTACAGCCGCAAGATGTGCAACTCCTGCCAGGTCCATTATTTCCTGTGAATCAGCCGTAGAAAGCATTGCAAACCCCGTTTGGCGGCAGTTCATAACATCAGAATGATCGCCGAATATTGAAAGGGCATGGGTCCCTATCGTTCTTGATGCAACGTGAAGGACTCCCGGGTGACGCTGTCCCGATATCCTGTGCAGTACAGGTATCATGAGCAGCAATCCCTGTGATGAAGTAAAAGACGTGGCAAGGGCTCCTGTTTCAAGCGCTCCGTGCACAGCTGCTATCGCCCCGGCCTCAGACTGCATTTCAACAAGCTTTACCGGCTGCCCGAATATATTTTTCTTTCCCTTTGCCGCCCATAAGTCTGTCTTCTCAGCCATAGGCGATGAAGGTGTTATAGGGTATATGGCCGCTACTTCGGTAAAGGCATAAGCTATATACGCCGCGGCTTCATTGCCGTCCATTGTAACCAATTTTTTTTCTTTCATTGCATACTCCTCTTTTCCATATCGGAAACTAATAATTTAGAATTTCTTAATTTTTTATGCAAAAATATCTTTTACAAAAAAATATTACTGCAATAAAACATGACCGAAGCCATTATTTTCGATCACATTGCCTTATATGAAATTCCTATCGGCATTTAACATTTAAACCATGATTTCACGCTGTAATTATATTTGCAGCCTTATGCAGTTTTAGTTTTTCTATTGCGTCCTCACGCATTTTATACTTCAAGATCTTTCCGGCTACATTCATTGGAAACTCGTCCGTGAAATCAATATATTTGGGACATTTGTGCCTTGCCATATGTCCCTTTACGTAATCCTTAAGCTCCTCTTCAGTTGCCTTTTCTCCTTCCTTAAGGATAACGCACGCCATTATTTCCTCCCCCATGTCCTCATCCGGAACTCCTATTACCTGGACATCTTTAACCTTGGAATGAGTATACAGAAACTCTTCGATCTCCTTCGGATATATATTCTCTCCGCCGCGGATTATCATATCTTTCAAACGTCCTGTGATCCTGTAATTACCGTCTTCCGTACGGCATGCAAGATCTCCCGTATGGAGCCAGCCGTCTTTGTCGATTGCAGCATCTGTTGCTCCAGGCATCTTGTAATAGCCTTTCATTATATTATAGCCGCGTGCAACAAACTCGCCTGTCACATTATCGGGCAGACCAGTGCCTGTCTCAGGATCAACTATCCTGCATTCTATCTCAGGAAGCGGTTTGCCGACCGTTCCCACCCTGACCTCTATGGGGTCGTCGGCACTGCTCATAGTGCAGCCGGGAGACGATTCTGTCTGTCCGAATACTATCGTTATCTCTGTCATGTTCATTTTTTCAATGACATCGCGCATTTTCGATACAGGACACGGGCTGCCTGCCATAATACCGGTACGCATATAAGAAAAATCAGTTTTTGCAAAATCGTCATGCTCCATCATTGCTATAAACATTGTGGGCACTCCGTTGACACATGTTATTTTTTCCTGATTGATGCATGCAAGCGATGATTTAGTTGAAAAATAAGGCATAGGCATAAGTGAAGCACCGTGTGTCATAGACGCTGTCATAGAGAGCACCATGCCGAAACAATGGAACATCGGCACCTGTATCATCATCCTGTCGGCAGTCGAAAGATCCATACGGTCCCCAATGCATTTACCATTATTGACAACATTATAATGCGTAAGCATGACACCTTTGGGGAAGCCTGTAGTGCCTGACGTATACTGCATATTGCACACATCATGTATGTCAACTGCAGAAGCCATGCGGTGGACTTCCTCGACAGGGACCATATCGGCACGGAGCAATGCTTCTTCCCAAGTAAGGCATCCCTCCATGCGGAAACCAACGGTTATGATATTCCGAAGGAACGGGAGGCGCCGACTAGCCAGAGGCTTCCCAGGCTCTGTGTCTTCAAGTTCAGGACATAGCTCTTTCATGATGGTCTTGTAATCTGAATCACGGAAACCGTCTATCATTACAAGTGTATGTGTATCCGACTGTTTAAGAAGATACTCTGCCTCGTAGATCTTGTATGCTGTGTTCACTGTGACCAGCACAGCTCCTATCTTAGTAGTCGCCCAAAAAGTTATATACCATTGCGGCAGGTTGGTAGCCCATATCGCAACATGATGCCCTGCCCTGACACCAAGGGAAATAAGCACCCTGGCAAAATTATCGACGTCGTCTCTGAATTGCGAGTAGGTCCGCGTATAATCCAGTGTTGTATATTTGAATGCGTACTGATCGGGAAATTCCTTTACCACTCTGTCGAGGACCTGCGGAAAGGTATAGTCTATAAGAGAATCCTTGCGCCATATGAACTTGCCTGTCCGGCGTCTGTTATCGTAAAGTACCTTCGATTTTGCCTGACGGGCAGGGTTATCAAAATGATCCATATAATTCGAAAAATGCAGTAGGATAAGATCGATTTCATCGAGATCGCGCATCCAGTTCTGCTGCCATTCAAGCGATATGAACCCGTCATAGTTTATTGAATTCAAGGCACGCATCATATCTTTAATAGGGAGCGTCCCCTCGCCTATAAGGCAATATTCCGTCTTCCCGTCTACTACGACTGAATCTTTTATATGGACATGCTTTATGTGCGCACCGAGGTTCTTTACCGTTTTTTCAGGCGTTTCGCCGCAGTCACGTACAGTATGCTGTATATCCCATAAAGCGGCAAGACCGTCGCTGGCAAAGCCGTTAAGTGTATCACAGAGCTTATCCGTATCAGAATATATCCCTATAGTTTCTATAAGTATGGTTACTCCGGCCTTCTGGGCCACAGGAACCACCTTTTTCAGACAGGATGATATAGTTTCATCCTGATCGCCTCTTCCGCAGTCCCTTGCACATATACGGACATAAGGGACTCTCAGGTTATGCGCATTTCTGATACATATCCCTATTTCAGTGCAATTTCTGATCAATTTATCCGTCTCAGCGATATTGCACGCGGAATCTATGCACGGGATAGACAGCTGCTGTTCAACGAGGGTCCCTGTAGGCGGCATTGGTCATAGCAGGATCAAAAATACCGCTTTTATCGGCAAATTCAGGTTCATGGATGCTGTGTATCTCTATCCCGCTGAAGCCTGCCTCCTTGGCAAACCTGCAGTAATCCTGCCATGTATATCCGTTCCATCCATATGTCGAGAATGATAGTTTCATCATTTCTGCTTCTCCTCGTATACTATTTTATTAAGCGCACTCAGATATGCGCGTATACTTGCGCCGATTATATCTGTTGACAGGCCGTTCCCTGAATAAAGCTTCCCGTTTGACCGAAGCCTGACAAGCGTCGATCCCATAGCTTCGCGTCCCTCGGTTACAGCCTGTATCTGAAAATCATCAAGCTCATAATGACGCCCGGTTATTTGTTCTATTGCAAGGAAAGATGCATCTATAGGACCGTTTCCGAAAGCAAGGCCCTGCATATATTTCCCATTTTTCTGAAATTTTATTACAGCAGTAGACCCTATGATATTGCCGCTGTTAATAACGTAGCTAACAAGCTTATACGTTGGGGGGACCTGCAGTGCTGCAGTCGCAATTATAGCTTCGAGCTCCTTCGTACCTACGGATTTTTTCTCTGCAACGTTCATGAATGTCTCAAATACCTTTGCCTGGTCATCCTCAGAAAGATCGTAACCGAGCTTTTTAACTGCTTTGCTGACAGTCGCAATATTGTCGTTGGCATCAAGCAAAATATCCTTATCCTTAGGTATAGGAGAACTGACTCCGTTATCAAAAGGAGATGACTCGACCCTTTTAGTCTGTGTAAGCCATTTCATCTGCTTTACTGAACGGTTGAGTTCTGTTGTTTTTACACCGCATGAAACTCCGTAACTGTCGCCCCGCACCTTTATTATATTGACTACTGACTCGATCGCAGGTGCAACACCGTCGTTTACGTTGACATTTATCTCGCCTGCCCCGGCCTCAAAAGCAGCAACAGCAGAACATGCCGCTGCCATTGAAAGTTCATCCGTACATTTTACAGAGAGGCAAACTCCGCCAAGTGAAGGGACATGACTGCGGATATTTTTAATAAAGTCTTTAAATTCGGCAGGGGTCATTATTCCTGCCGAATCGCATACAGTTATCGTAGCAGCCCCTGCTGCTACTGCAGTTTCAAGCACTTTGGCCAAAAACTCCGGCTCGCTACGCGTGGCGTCAAGCGCAGAGAATTCCACGTCATCGCAAAATGATCTGCTCCTGCGCACAAGATGATCGACCATTTCAATGACGGCAGCCGGTTTTTTGCGGCACATAAACTCCATCTGCACTACCGAAACAGGTACTTCAACACACAATCTTGGATTTACAGCCTTGCGCACTGCATCCCAGGCTGCACATACAGATTCTTCAGTGTAACCGACCGGTATCGAGAGTGTACTGTTTTTGACAGCCGATGCGATCGTATGGATTAAAAGAGTATCTTTTTTTGCATTTGTTATTGGAGCAAGAGCAATAGTATCTATATTAAGTTTATCCAGCAGTTTTGCTATTTCTATCTTTTCCTTGTAGCTCAGGGGACTTCCAAGTCCGGCAGCCGCTTCTCTAAGCGTTATGTCCGTCAATTTAACTTTCTGCATATTCAAAACATCCCTTCCGTATAAAAATATAAAATAATATATAAAAAAACCCTGAGGCATATAAAAAAATGCCTCAGGGACGATAGTTATCGCGGTACCACCCTGTTTGCTGCAGGAACTGCAGCCTCTCAGTCGACACTGTAACGTAGTGACCGTAGCCCTTACTTATCTTTTAAGATGTTCTGGAGCTCCGCTCCGGAATGAGACAGTTTGTTATTTCCGCACCGGCTCGCACCAACCGCCGGTTCTCTGCAGCTTCCATAATAAACCTAATTCCATCATCGCGTTTACTTTTCAAATTATTTTAAATACCTGGATATCAAAAAGCCCTGAGGCATATAAAAAATGCCTCAGGGACGATAGTTATCGCGGTACCACCCTGTTTGCTGCAGGAACTGCAGCCTCTCAGTCGACACTGTAACGTAGTGACCGTAGCCCTTACTTATCTTTTAGGATGTTCTGGAGCTCCGCTCCGGAATGAGACAGTTTATTATTTCCGCACCGGCTCGCACCAACCGCCGGTTCTCTGCAGCTTCCATAATAAACCTAATTCCATCATCGCGTTTGCAGTTATACTAATCTAATTAAAAATTAATAAGACATTAGCGTAGGATTATATATTGTTATTTAAGCCTTGTCAAACGGCAAGATCAAAATACAGTTCAGCTGACAGCAATTCTGGCAAAATTCCAAATCACGCAAAATACTTCAGAGGAAAAATGAGCCAGGTCATATACATGCCCATGTTTCACACGGAGCTGAACAAACCGGGAGAGGCACTAAAAATATAATGGCGCGATACTTAATAATCACAGATACCTGAAGCACTGCAGCACGGCTTTATGTGCATTAATTCCCGGAAGGTTTCCTGTTATATCCCTTCCCGTCATACGGCTGTAATTTTTCAAGCCACTCTTTTTCCATCTTTTCCAGCTCCCAATTTATATTTATCCCATCTTTGCATTCCTTCTGATCTACAACGTCATAAATGAAATTGTCCGCACCGTACTCGTTCCAATCCATTTGCAGGCCTGAATTTTGGTGTCTGTTGCTTTCCAGCTGCATTTTCAGCGTCAGCCAGCGGTTTTTCAGGTTGCTGCTTGTCCCGATCAAAACCTTCCCGTTTGCAGCGTTTTTTATGCGATACACGCCCATATAAACCTTAATTTGCTTGTATGCTTCCATTAGTTCCCTGCGTCTGAGCTTATCCATAACTATTCCCTTTCCCTGAAAACCCATGCTGTGCAAAATCACAGTATCAATAGCCGGCTTGCCTGAGCAGACGCGACAATACGGCAAGCCTTTCGCCTATTATTTCCCCATCCTGGCCCAATGCCTGTGCAAACAATCTGATATCTTCATCTATCATTGGATTGTCCCTGCACACCTCTATCGTCATAGCGTCACCCTGTAATCCGACACGGTCTATACGCGGGCAGTCCTCATCATAAAGCTTCGGATAACGGTACGCATCCTGAAAATACAGGCAGCTTCTGCAAATCAGTATTGCAAGGTCAAGCACACGGTGTATTGGCAGTTCTTCGGACTGGCGCGAACCATTTTTCACCCGTATACCTCCAGACTTTAGCTGAAATATCGATCTTCCCACGGTCATTCCATTGCGCCAGCCCCAAAGAGAGACCTTTTGCATCTGTTTTATATGCTTTGCGTCCATCAATATTTTCATAGTCCTCAGCTATGATGACAGGTTTATGTTTAAGTGTTTTTGGTATTTTCATCATCCGCACCCCAATCAGATTATAATTAGTAATTTACTGATTAGTAAATTACTAATTATAATAACACGTGCTATTTCCAACGTCAAACAGCCGGAAAATTTTGAGTTGTACATCCAGCATATGGACTGCCATATAAAATGTTATACATTAGGTGAAATTGGAATAATACGCAGAAACAGCAAAAATCCCCTCTTTAAAAAAGAGGGGATAAAAAAACAAGGCAACTGCCTTGACAGTATCTTGGTGGCGCTGACTGGATTCGAACCGGTGACCTGTCGGGTATGAACCGAATGCTCTAGCCAACTGAGCTACAGCGCCAGATTGGTTGCGGGGGCAGGATTTGAACCTGCGACCTTCGGGTTATGAGCCCGACGAGCTTCCGTACTGCTCCACCCCGCGATGACAAATATAAAATATTGGTGCCGAGAGCGGGATTCGAACCCGCACGAACTTGCGTTCGCAGGATTTTAAGTCCCGTGCGTCTACCATTCCGCCATCCCGGCAAACAGAAGTATTATACCAACAAACTCTCATCAGTCAAGGCTTTTATAAAAATTGCACCATTTTTTTGCCGGGCAATTTGCGCAATCGGGTTTTCTGGAAGTACAGATACCCCTTCCATGCTCTATCATATTAAGATGAGCACCGCGAAAACGGCTCGGCGGAAGTACGCTTTCAAGGTATTCCTGTATTTTAGCCGGCTGCATTTTTTCAGGTACCCATCCCAGTCTGCGGCTTATTCTAGCCACATGGGTGTCAACAGGAAACGCCGGTTTGTCAAGGTCAAATACAAGAACGCAGGCCGCGGTCTTCAGCCCGATACCAGGAAGCGACACCAAAAATTCCCTGGCTTCACATGTATCCCAATCTGCAAGTCCTTTTATAGAATAGCTTCCGAATCTGTCCTTTATTATTTGAAGGACCTGCTTCATGCGTGCCGCTTTTGTGTCGCCCAGGCCAGCTACACGGATTGCGTCAGCAATATCCGCCGCATAAGCATTAGCAGCCTGTTCCCATTGAGGATAACGGGCCTTAAGGCCGGCAAACGCCCTGTCCCCTGTTCCTGTCATTTGTATTCTGGGACAGAAGCGTAAGTATAAGCCCATCCAACGGCTCCTCATGGCGCAGATCCGTATTTGGGCGTTTTTCATACCCCCATACGCTTTCAAGCGCATCAAGTATTTCTTTTATATATTTAGGCTTCTTCACCTTTTGCATATTCGTTTCCTGATTTTTTTCTTCCGGACTTCTTTTTTTTGTTCCCGTTTATATCTACTTTATCCTCCATTTTCTTTCTATGCATGAAGGACCTCTCTATCCAGTTTTCCAGACAGTTCTTGACCATGCCGTGTATCGTGTCATCCTGATACTCTCCGCCGGCATCAGGAGTACCTGCCTTTACACCTGTAAGGATCTCTATCCCCTCATCTATCGTAGCAACGCTCCATATATGGAATTTGCCTTTTTTGACAGCATCAATAACATCGTGGTTTAGCATGAGGTGCTGTTCGTTCTGATAAGGTATCATTACCCCCTGATCGCCGGTCAGACCGAATATTTTACAATAGCGGAAGAATCCCTCTATTTTTTCATTGACTCCGCCGATGGGCTGTACGTTCCCAAACTGGTCCACCGAACCAGTCACTGCAATGTTTTGTTTGAGAGGTTTGCCTGACAGGACTGACAGCATGCAGTATAGCTCGGTAGATGACGCGCTGTCCCCCTCAACACCGCCGTAAGTCTGTTCGAATGCTATGCGTGCAGATATCGAAAGAGGAAAATTCTGCGCATACATGCGTCCGAGATAACTTGAAAGTATCAGCAGGCCTTTATTATGTATAGGACCAGTCATGTTGACTTCGCGCTCAATATTTACTATACCTTCCTTGCCCATGAATACATTAGCAGTTATCCTTACCGGAGCACCGAAGCTGTAATCAACGAGCTGTGCTACTGTAAGCCCGTTGATCTGGCCTACTATTTCGCCTTTCGTATCTATTTTAATAACACCTTCGGAATATTCTTCAAGGACTTTATCCTCAAGCATGTTCGTGCGGAATATTTTTTCATCAAGCGCTTTTCTTACATGTGACAATCCTACCTGCTTTTTGCCCTCTGATTTCGCCCATGAAGTCGACTCGACAAGCACATCTGCAATTTTATTGAACTGTGTTGATAATTTATTCTGGCTTCCTGCAAGCCTTGACGACCATTCAATAATCTCCCCCACAGCCTGTGCGGTAAACGGCAATTTGCCCTCGTGCCCGACAAAGCCTGACACGAACTGTGCAAGCTGTTTTTCGGTAAAGGGTGTCCTTTTCATATCGGAATCGAAATCTGCCTTTATCTTAAAAATCTTCTGAAATTCCGGATCATAGATATTAAGAAGGTAATACAGGTAAGGGGTACCCACTACAACAACCTTCATATCTATCGGAATGGCTTCCGGACGAAGTGACGAAACAGGAACATAACCCAGCTGTTCACCAAGATTTTCAATATTTAACTCCCTGTAACGCAGAACCCGCTTCAGTGCATCCCATGACATAAACTGGCGCAGCAGCTCTTCGGCTTCAAGAAGCAGAAAACCGCCGTTTGCCCTGTGCATGGCCCCTGGTGTAATTTTACGGAAATCAGTATAAAGGTTCCCCTGGCGACTTTCATATTCAACCTTGCCTACAAGATTGTAATAGATGGGATTTGTTTCCCTTATCACAGGTGCGCCGCCCTCAGGATTATTGCTTACAAAGGCATTTACCTCATAACGCGTAAAATCTACCTCGGCCGAATCATCACGTGCTGCAGCCAGGAAAGAATTAAAATTAACGACTACATCGTCAGTGAAATCGTCAAGCCATGATTCAAGTTTTTTATTAGGGGCATATTTTGCCCTAAGCTCAGATAAGATAGGCCCTATCGCGCTCTGACATATTTGTCCTTCAAGCTCTTTAATCTTTTCCTTCAGGTCTTTTTCCCTTTCGCGGATAGTCCTCAGGGTTTCCAGAGTTTTCTGTGATATTTCTTCGGAGGTCTTCTGAAGTTTTTCCTGCTCTTCTTCAGAAAGGGCTTCAAATTCATCCTGCTGCATTTCACGGAGGACAGGCTCAGCAGGCTTGCTGGGATTTTTATCCTTAACGGCAGCGGCAGCCTCATCACTTTTTTCAGCCTCAGGTTCTTCTGCATCCTTTACGGGCGGAGCATATATCATTGGAAGATTTACAAAACCCTGAGGAGTACGTTTTATGGCAAAATGCTTACCTTCCGCCCACTTGCGGAGCTCCTCCATCAGTTTATTTACTTCTTCCTGAAAACTTTTTACAAGCTGCGCCTTATTATCTTCAAATTCATTGTTGTCAAAAGCTTTGGCTAATGAAGACTTTAAATCTTCAATAGCTGTTTCTGCATCCTTTGAAAGTTCCTTGCCTTTTCCGGCCGGCAGATTTATGGCCAAAGGAATACCAGGCTCATCAAAATTGTAAGCGTAGACCCAATCATCAGGAGAAGGCATGGCTGCGGCACTGTTCTGCAGTTCCTGCATCGCATATGTCGTGCGCCCGCTTCCAGGTTCTCCTACTATAAAAATGTTGTACCCCTTGCTTTGAACCGACAGTCCAAAACTCATGGCATGTATGGCCCGTTCCTGACCAATCAGCCCTTCAAGTTTTTCCAGGCTCTTAGTCGTCTTAAAACCAAGGGCTTCAATATCCGATATGCGGCGAAGTTTTGAAACAGGCAGCTGTTTATCTTTCAAAAGGGACATGATAAACCTCCTAAACAGAAAATGCTTATATTTTTTAATTCGGAGAACATACCACAACAATAGACTAAAGTCATGGATTTGCGCAAGAGGCAATTTACTTCTTTAAGCCGGCATTTTTTATTCCGGCAATACCCGTTGAATTTTTCCCTTCAGCTTTTGAAAACATATATGCATTTGATAAATATTTCACATATAGTTAGTTGTGCAAAATACATACTACCCCACATAAATCAAGTATTCATAAAGAAGGAGACAACGATCACTCGCTGTCTCCTTCTGTTCATTTCTTATTAGAGAAATTCCGCTTTCAAATAAAACTAGATCTTCTCGACGTCAGAAGCCTGAGGACCTTTGCTGCCCTGAGTAATTTCAAAAGAAACCTTCTGGCCTTCATCTAGGGTCTTAAAGCCGTCACCCTGGATTGCGCTAAAATGTACGAAAACATCGTTGCCCTCATCAGTAGTAATGAAACCATAACCCTTTGTTGCGTTGAACCACTTTACTGTGCCGTTGCTCTTCAATATGTTGCCTCCCAACAGGAAAATATTATAATCGGAGATAGTTCCGACGTATGTGACTATAAACTTATATCAACACATTGTCAAGCACATTTTATATAAATCAAATAAATATCAGTATATTCACTAAAACATCCTTGAGTTTTATGAACCAAAGAACAATTAAAGCATTAGGCTAAAATTAAATGATATAAGTAGGTACTAGACGTTTTTAAATAATATTTACATATAAACGTCATTAGATTTCCGAAACAAACATTGGTTTGATTTTATTTGACCTTTATAATATCAGACTATAGTCAAGATTAGTTAATTATGCCTGAATGATAAGGGGGTATATATATGAATATGAATAAATTAACGCAAAAATCTCAGGAAGCCTTTTATGAAGCCCAGAATCTTGCGATACGTTACGGACATCAGGAGGTGGACGGTGAACATCTGGCCCTGGCCCTCGTTTCACAGGAAAACGGGCTGATACCGAAATTGCTGGAAAAAATGAATGCCGTTCCTGAAAGCCTTAAAAACTCACTTGAGGGGGAGCTCCGCAAACGTCCGAAAGTTTCCGGGCCCGGACAGGAAGCAGGGAAAATATATGTTTCACAGCGTCTTTCACAGCTTATAGTAAAAGCAGAAGACGAGGCTGACCGGCTTAAGGATGAATATATTTCAGTCGAGCACCTTTTCCTGGCGTTGCTTTCGGAAGGCAATACAACACCGTCAGGTAAAATATTTTCAGCCTTCAACATAACAAAAGACAATTTTCTGGCGACGCTTTCAGATGTAAGAGGCAATCAGCGGGTAACAAGCGACAGTCCTGAAGAAACGTATGACGTGCTTGAAAAATACGGAAGGGACCTTGTAAAGGCTGCACGCGAAAACAAACTGGACCCTGTAATAGGACGTGACGAGGAAATTCGCCGTGTTATAAGGATACTAAGCCGAAAAACTAAAAACAATCCTGTGCTTATCGGTGAGCCTGGTGTTGGTAAAACTGCTATTGCGGAAGGCCTGGCCATGAGGATACTGCGCGGAGATGTGCCTGAAGGGCTTAAAGACCGCTCGATTTTTGCCCTGGACATGGGGGCTCTTCTGGCAGGAGCAAAATTCAGAGGTGAATTTGAAGAACGCCTGAAGGCAGTCCTTAATGAAATCAAAAAGAGCGAGGGGCATGTCATCCTTTTTATAGACGAGCTTCATACAATTGTAGGCGCGGGCAAGGCGGAGGGTGCAATCGATGCAGGCAATATGCTCAAGCCGATGCTGGCACGCGGAGAGCTTCACTGTATAGGTGCAACAACTCTGGAAGAGTACAGAAAATATATAGAAAAGGACGCGGCGCTGGAAAGAAGGTTCCAGCCGGTGCTTGTTGAAGCGCCTGACGTTGAGGATACCATCTCAATACTGCGCGGCCTTAAGGAACGTTTCCAGCTGCACCACGGCGTAAGGATACAGGACAATGCGCTTGTTGCTGCAGCAACTCTTTCAAACCGTTATATATCGGACAGGTTTCTCCCTGATAAGGCTATCGACCTTGTGGACGAGGCGTGTGCAATGATACGTACGGACATAGATTCAATGCCCGCAGAACTTGACGACGTCTCCCGGCGTGTAATGCAGCTGGAAATAGAAGAAGCCGCCCTGAAGAACGAAAAAGACAAGGCGAGCAAGGAACGACTGGAAGCTCTGCGCAAGGAGCTGGCAGATCAGAAGGAATATGCCAATACGCTGCGGGCACAGTATGAAAAGGAAAAAGAGAATATTTCAAAAGTGCGGTCTCTGCGTGCTGAAATTGAAAATACACGCCATGAAATAGACAAGGCAGAGAGAGAATACGACCTTAACAAAGCAGCCCAGCTCAGGCACGGGACCCTTCCTGCACTTGAAAAAAGGCTGGAAGAGGAAGAAAAAAACACTGCTTCCGGCAGCGGCAAAAGACTTCTGAGAGAAGAAGTTACCGAAGATGAAATAGCACAGATCGTAGCGAAATGGACAGGGATACCTGTTACACGGCTTGTCGAAGGTGAGAAAGAAAAATTGCTGCACCTTGAGGAACTGCTTCATAAGAGGGTCATAGGACAGGATGAAGCTGTAGAACTGGTGTCAGATGCAGTTCTTCGGGCACGCTCGGGTATAAAGGACCCCAAGCGCCCTATAGGTTCCTTTATCTTTCTTGGGCCTACAGGAGTAGGCAAGACAGAGCTTGCCAGAGCGCTGGCCGAATCCCTCTTCGATTCTGAGGAAAATATAGTGCGCATAGACATGTCAGAGTACATGGAAAAGCATTCCGTCTCACGGCTTGTAGGAGCACCTCCGGGATACGTAGGCTATGACGAGGGAGGGCAGCTGACTGAAACTGTCAGGAGGCATCCGTATTCGGTGGTGCTTTTTGATGAGATAGAAAAGGCTCACCCTGATGTTTTCAACATACTGCTTCAGATACTGGATGACGGACGTGCAACCGACAGCCACGGCAGAACTGTCAGTTTCAAAAACTGCGTTATAATTATGACAAGCAACATAGGGGCGCAGACACTGATAGGAAATATGGACTCAGTGACAGGGGAAATATCGGAGAAAGCCCAAAATGATGTCATGGCAGCCCTTAGAGCAAGTTTCAGACCTGAATTTTTAAACAGGGTCGATGAGATCATTTTCTTCAAACCTCTGCGCATGCAGGAAATAACGGAAATAGTGAAACTGCTCCTTAAACACCTTGAAGAAAGGCTGCTTGAACGCAATATAAAACTCGACGTTACACCGGAAGCACTTTCAGTTGCGGCAAAAAACGGTTACGATCCTGTATACGGGGCACGTCCTATAAAACGCTACCTGCAGAAAAACCTGGAAACACAGATAGCACGCCTTATAATCGGAGGCGGCGTGTCTGACGGCGGAACAATAAAGGTCGAAAATCAGGGCAATGAACTTATAGTACACGCCGAGAACTGATATGGGCCGGGTGCTGCCCGGCAAACAGCATACAGGTATCATTTATCATTGTTTTTTGCAGGCGGCACACAGAAAACAAGCTTAAAGCTGTATGTTTTCAAATCAACATAAAAGGCGGAGACGGCGTTTGCACTGAAATACGCCTCTCTGCCAATAATCAGTTTATATACATACAAAAGTCAAGGGGGATATATTATGCCGACAACACCGGAAAAACATGAATTCCAAAGCGAAGCCAAACAGGTTTTAGAGCTGATGATCAATTCAGTCTACTCTAACCCTGACATATTTGTAAGAGAGCTAATATCTAACGCTTCCGACGCTATAGACAAACTGAGAATAGAGGGATTAAGCAACCCTGATCTATCGGATCTTGCAAAAGAAGGCAGGATAGAGATTACCGTGGACAGGGCAAACCAGACTCTTACTATTTCAGACAACGGTATAGGGATGACCCGCAATGACCTGGTCTCATACCTTGGCACCATTGCACGCAGCGGGACAAAAGAGTTTGCGCAGGCAATGCGCGAAGCCGCATCAGGAAATAACAGCGATCTTATCGGACAGTTCGGCGTCGGCTTTTACTCAAGTTTTATAGCAGCCGATAAAGTATCTGCCGAAACAAGAAAGGCCGGAACCGACGAAAGCTGGATATGGGAATCGGAAGGTGACGGCACATACACTATTAAAGAAGGTTCTCGCACCGCAAACGGGACAACTATCACAATGCACATGAAGCAAAAAGATTCAAAATATGAAAATGATACGGACAAGGATTATCTTTCCGCATGGACACTGCGCAGCATAATAAAGCAATATTCGGATTTCGTATCCTACCCGATAATACTGAAGGATAAAGAAAAAGAAGAAAAGGAAAACGATAAGGAAGAACCGGTAAACTCGATGAAGGCACTTTGGACGAGGCCCGAAAACGAGGTAAGCGATGAAGAATATAAGGAGTTCTATCATCATATCACGCACGACTGGGAAGATCCTATGGAGCGTATTTCATACAAGGCAGAGGGCACAAGCGAATTCAGGGCACTTCTTTACATACCTTCGCATCAGCCTATGGACCTGTTTTTTCAGGATGGGAAACACGGTGTGCAGCTTTATATCCGCCGCGTTTTCATAATGAACGACTGCCGTGACCTTATACCCGAATACCTGCGTTTTATTAAAGGGGTGGTCGACTCCGAAGACCTGTCGCTGAACGTTTCAAGAGAGATACTTCAGCAGGACAGACAAACAGTGATGATCAAAAACAGTATTACCAGAAAGATCCTTGATACGCTTAAAAAAATGAAGCAGGATGAACCAGAAAATTATAAAAAATTCTGGCAGCTGTTCGGCATCGTTATTAAGGAAGGCATTATATCCGATACGAAAAACCGGGAAAATATAATGAAGCTATGCCTGCTGGACAGCTCGAAAGGCGAAAAAACAACTCTGGATGACTATGTCTCTCACATGAGTGACGGGCAGAAAAAGATATACTACATAACAGGATCGCCTGTAAATGTGCTTGCAGGGTCTCCCAAACTGGAAACATTCAAAAAAGAAGACATAGAAGTACTGCTTTTGGGCGATCCGGTTGATGAAATATGGGTAAACAATGCCAGAAAATTCGGTGATTATGATTTCATTTCCGTTTCAGCGGAAGAAATAGATATGCCTGGCGCAAAAAGCGACAAGCCGGAAGAAGCAGATAAAGAACTGGAGGATACGGGCCTTGTCTCAAAACTTAAGGAGTCTCTGGCCAATGCCGTGGAAGATGTAAAAATTTCCTCGCGTCTGGTGGATTCTCCTGTCTGCTTTGTACAAAAAGGCGAACCCATTTCCCCGCAGATGAGACATTTCTTCCGCAGTATGGGACAGGAAGTTCCTGAGGAAAAAAGGTGCTTGAGATAAACCCAAGCCATCCTCTTATAAAAAAAATAGCTGCCGAGAGCAAAAATACCAGCCCTGCAGATATGGCTGAATGGGCCGATATCCTGATGGGACTTGCATCAATATCTGATGGCGAACCTGTAACTGACGGGAAAAAATTCACAGCTCTACTGACTAAAATACTGGACAGGTAAAAACTCCGGCATTCACCCCAAAAAGCATAGGGCTGGCCCGAACCGTGAGCCAGCCCTTCTATTTGTCATAAAAGCTTCCTGCATGTTAAACTTATATAATGAGAAAAATAATTTTTGCAATATTCATTATATCTCTAATATCCGGCAAGGCTTCTGCAATGGAACAGGCTGCCCCTCTGGATTTCATATTCAAAGGCGGTGATTATACTGAAACATCCGCGCTTATACTTGAAAAACCGTATTCGGGGAAAATCCAGGGGCCTGATAATACTGTAATTACTTTCGTTTGTTCAGACAAATGTAAATTTATACTTAAATCTGCAGACGATGCAACAAAGACAAATATTTACACTGCAGATAAAAACGGAGCTATAGTCATGGCGAAAAAACAAGTATCGCCCGCTCCTGAATACACGCTGGGACTTGTATATAAAAAAGAGACTTCCGAACTGTCATGGCTGGTCAATGAAAATGACGGCGCTCTTCAACACGGGAAATGGACAAGGGCATTTACGATGGGGGAATATCCGCTTATTTCCGTACAGTCTACGATAACAGCTAGAGCCGGGGCTCATGCAGTTATGGTCCAATACTCCGGCACAACTGGCAATAACAGTGATATTGTGTTTGACATAACGGATACAGGCGCGAATGACATGTTTGCAAAAAAAATAATACAATCCAAAGACCTGCCTGGTTATTTTGAGATATCGAACGGAGGGGTCATCAGAATTGATAAAATACTGCTCAAGGGGGCTACGCCGGTTTTGTCTTATGAATGGGTAAAAGAGCCAAGAATACAGGCTGAAGATAATATTTAACCTCTTAAATTATCCATAAATAAAGCTGCTATTGCCACCTTGGCAGTTATACGGAGGGTTTCCGCTTGTCTATGAGAAATAAAAACAAAGCCACTTCATGGAAAAAAGATGGTAAAAGGGGCCGTAAAATCTCCAAGCGCCTTGCCAATGTCATTGAGAGACGTGAAAGCGGCAAAAAGAAAAAGGATTTTTATAGAAACGAAGGGCAATAAACAAATACGCATTTTAAATTATATTGCCGTGAATATGCGGCACAACCGCCATAAAGACTTCCGAAACACGTATGCCGGCTGTGTTTTGTCTTGTATCCGAATAACACCATTGTCTGATTTTTAAAAAAACATGCAAAAGCAACGGCAGATATGCTTGTGCCGATTCATATCTGCCATGAAATAACAGGACATTCCTGCAGTAGAAAATCTGGTCAGTTTCCTTATGACAACCGGCGGTAAACTGGCAGCCGTCAGGATTATTTATATTTTTAACGCCTTTTTTGTCTCCATATATTCCTTGTCCATCTTAAACGTTTTTGCTACTACAGGAAGGGTAAGCTTGCCATTATAAACTGAAAGCCCTTTTAAGAGAGCTTCATTTTCCTGGCATGCTTTGGCTACCCCTTTCCCTGCAATCTGGACACCGTAACAGACAGTCGCGTTTGAGAGGGCTGTTGAGGCTGTGTTGGCATAAGCGCCCGGCATATTTGCCACACAATAATGGACTACCCCTTCCTCGATAAAAACAGGATCATCGTGTGTAGTAGGCTTTGATGTTTCCCCCACTCCGCCCTGGTCTATAGCCACATCTACAAACACGGAACCTGGTTTCATTGATTTCAGGTGCTCTCTGGTTACAAGTTTCGGCGCCCTTGCTCCGCCGGGAAGAAGAACGGCGCCAATTAGCAGATCCGCTTCCCTTATATTTTTCTTCAAAGATAATGTATCACTGTAAACTGCAGCACAGTTTGACGGCATTATGTCAGATATATATGCAAGACGGCGGTGGCTTATATCCATTACAGTCACGCTTGCTCCCAATCCTGAGGCAATTTTAGCCGCATTTGTTCCAACAGTTCCTGCCCCCAGCACCAATACTTTTATCGGTGCGACTCCAGGCACTCCCATAGGCAGAATTCCAGCCCCGCCGTATTTATTGCACATATAAAAGGACCCCATTATCACGGACATGCGCCCGGCGATCTCACTCATAGGCTGAAGGAGAGGAAGCCCCCAGGGCTCAGATACCATTTCATATGCGACACATGATGCCCCTGATTTAAGGCATGCCTCCGTAAGTTCCCTGTCTGCGGCAAAATGAAAATATGTAAATATTATCTGGTTTTTTTTCATCAGCTTGTATTCAGGAGGCAGCGGTTCCTTAACTTTCACTATCATGTCGGCTATTTCCCATGTTTTTTCTGCAGAATCCACTATTCCAGCTCCGATATCGACATACTCGCTGTCAGAAAACCCGGCCATTTTGCCGGCTCCTTTTTCAATATATACCTCATGTCCTTCAAGCACGTAAGTTGCAGCCGTTGCCGGGGTAAGGCCTACCCTACCCTCCCGGATCTTGATTTCCTTCGGACATCCGATTTTCATTTTGCTCACTCTCCCATTGATAAAATGGTTTTCTTTGTTTCCTCTGTTAAAAAACACCGCTGCAGGATCATTAAAATCCGTACATATGATTTTCATGTAGCAAACAGTGCATTCTTCTGCAACTCGCAAAAATAAGCACTGAATATTCTGATAATATATACTTTATTTTTTTAATATGCAACTAAAATCTATATATTAATATAGGATTTAAATTAAGGATACATGTCAATGCATATGACATTAATATAAATATCTGTGATATTCCCTTGGTGATAAGGCAAATATCCGGGATACGCCCCTGCTTAATGCCGGCATCGCCATTTCCGGACTTAAGAGAAGAAAACCCTGCGTTATTTCAGGAGTCTTTTTTTACAGCCAGCAATGAACATGCCACAGCTGTTAATATTATTGCGCAGCCTGTCAATTCATAAACATTTGGAGTCTGGTGCAGAAGAAATGGCGTAAGCAACAGCGCAAATACTATTTCAAGTGTACAGACAAGGCTAACCTGGGATGCCGGGATATATTTCAGAGCTGAGAAAAGAAAACCAAATCCGAGTAGTCCGGCTGCCACAGCAGGATATTGGATTATCATAAAAAGTGCGGGTGTCATAAGTGAAAGGTCCGACCATCCCGATATAAAACTTTTTCCGGCTATCAGCACGGCTCCGCCGAATAAATGTATAAAAAACAGCTGTACAAGAGGATCTGATTCACCGCTCCTTAGCATACGCCTGGAAAGAAGCGTCTGTGAAGAAAAACCGATAACAGATATAACTCCCCATATCAAACCCGTGGCTGATACAGCTTTCCCTCCTCCGCTTCCGTATGAGAATCCTACATAAAGTCCAAGTATAACCAGAAAACCTGATATTACCTGTATGAAAGAAGGTTTTTCTTTCGTTATGAAAACCGACCCGGCCATTGTCACAAGAGGATATGTGTAATGAAGTATAAGAGCCTGGGGAACTGAAAGATATGTACACGACATAAGGTATCCGGTAGCGTTGAATACTATTGTAAGTATGCCTATAACAACATACATTGCTGTCATCTGCAATGAAATATTGAATACTCCGGCGCCTTTTCTAAAATAAAGCCAGAATCCCATAACCATAACAACAAAAACAGCACGGTAGCACATAACCGTAATCAGGCTTATTCCGCCGGCTTGCTATTATTTTAACGACAGGAGCCACAGCCCCCCAAAGCATGGCGGTACAGAACGCCATCGATATACCACGCCAGTGATCAGTCATAATCTTCGTCCAACACCTTTTCGTCAAACATTTATATTTCCATGACCCTATTGATTATATGACACATACATATGGTCTGCGGAGAAACGCATCCTGGATGCGGAGTTGATTATACTACAGGGTTATGAAACGAAAAATACAGGGGAGTGCTGCCGTTATGCCCATGAGCGCGAAAACTTTTTCCAGTCCGGCAAATATAAATCAATTTAAGCAATTTGTATAAAATTACACAGAAATAAAAGGAAGGCTACCGCAGCTATGCGGCAGCCTTCACATTAAGCATCCTTATGGAATTCATGACAGCAAGCAAAGTTACGCCGACATCTGCAAAAACTGCCTCCCACATCGATGCTATGCCGGCAGCGCCCAAGATCAGGACAATCCCTTTCACCGCAAGTGCGAGCACTATGTTCTGTTTGACTATAGAAATCGTTTTCCTTGATATTGCCAATGCCGTCACTATTTTAGACGGTTCATCCGTCATTATGACGACATCTGCCGCTTCGATTGCGGCGTCAGCGCCAAGCCCGCCCATAGCAATGCCTATGTCGGCCCTCGCAAGCACCGGGGCATCATTTACGCCGTCACCGACAAATGCCAGTTTGCCTTTAGGCGATTTAAGTCTGAATAGCTCTTCGACTTTCCCGACCTTATCAGCCGGCAGCAATTCAGTATATGCCTGATCAATGCCAAGCTGCAGAGCAACCTTTTCACCGATCTGCCTTGAATCACCGGTAAGCATAATCAGATGTCCTATTTTAGCCTTTTTCAGATCCAGCATCGCCTGTCTTGCATCTTCTTTTATTTCGTCGGCTATCACTATGTAACCTTTGTATTTGCCGTTTACTGCAACATGCACAACGGTCCCTGATATACCATCCGTACTTGCAGCCGCAACTCCGATTTTTTTCATAAGCCTGGCATTGCCTGCAGCTATATTTTTGCCGTCCACGACAGCCTCGACACCGTAGCCTGGTACTTCTTCTGTTTTTGTGATCCTATCTGCATTTATTTCAGTCTTATATGCCTGTTTCAATGAAATGGATATCGGATGGTTCGAATAGTTCTCGGCATAAGCAGCCGCCTCAAGCAGCTCTTCAGGTTCTATTGCCTCCGCAACTATATCCTGCACTTTGAATACACCTTTCGTCAGTGTGCCCGTTTTATCAAATACCATTATCTCGCTTTTAGCCAGAGCCTCCAGATAATTTGCTCCTTTAAACAGTATGCCGTTCCTGGATGCGCCGCCTATACCGCCAAAAAAACTTAACGGGATCGATATAACAAGCGCACACGGACATGAAATGACCAGGAATATCAGTCCTCTGTAAAACCAGTCGCCGAACGATGTCCCGCTCACCGCAAGAGGCGGTATCACAGCAATCAGCGCAGCTACAACAACAACAGACGGCGTATAATAACGGGCAAATTTTGTAATAAAATTTTCAGCGTTGGATTTTTTACAGGCGGCATTTTCGACAAGTTCAAGTATTTTGCTTACGGTAGACTCTCCGAATTCCTTTGTAACGCGGGCCGTTATAAAACCGTTTATGTTGACAGAACCGCTCAGAAGGCTGTCCCCGACTGCAACGTCAACCGGCAGGGATTCGCCTGTCAGCGCGGATACATCCACCGAAGAAACTCCTTCCGTAACCAATGCGTCAAGAGGTATCCTTTCACCAGGCTTGATAATTATGTAATCACCTATACTTACATCATAAGGGTCTGTTTTCTCAATGACTTTGCCTCGCCGCACATTAGCATAATCAGGACGTATGTCCATAAGGTCGGCGATAGATTTTCTTGATTTATCAACTGCATAGCCCTGAAAAAATTCGCCTATCTGGTAAAAAAGCATGACAGCGACACTCTCTGAGTATTCTCCTATTAAAAAAGCGCAAATGGTAGCAACGCTCATAAGGAAAGTTTCATCCAAAGCATGCCCGCGCGATAAGTTTTTCAGGGCCTTGATTAGCACATCATACCCGATAATGATATATGCTGCCAGGAATACGGGCATTACATACGAGATACTCTTTCCGGACGCCAGCAGCATTCCAAGGCTGAATACGGACGCTCCGGCTATTATTCTAATCAGTTTTTTATGTTCAATATCTGGCAGCACGGCTAAGCATTCTTGACGACAACATCTGGTTCATACTTATTTACTATGTTTATCGCAGACCTTACTATATCATCGAATTTTGAATTATCCCCTTCTATCGTCATCTTAGCGGTCATAAAATTTACCGACGCACTTTCCACGCCGTCTATGGACTTTACTGCCGTCTCCATCTTAGCAGCACAATTCGCACATTCCAGACCTAAAAGTCTAAATACTTTTTTCATTATGTATACGCCCCCATAATTTATGTTCGCAATGTTTTTTGTTTTTACAGTTGAACATTCACTCAACTCATCAGCTGGAATTATAGTTGATTGAATACTCAACTGTCAAGCCTCTAATAAAATAGATGTGACGCTGATCTATTCTGAAGCCAGGCTGGAGGTTTCTGCGTTTAGCTTCATACTGCCAACAATTTCATGCCATATGACGGTAATAAAATATATAAGCAGCAGCTTCTGATTTTTGGACAAAAATGGAAGAAACAATATAATGATACTAACAGCAATTGCAGTGCAGACTTCTTGTCAGCGGAGGCAGAAATATGAAAAATGATGATATACTATGCGATTGTGATGTGATCCACGCAGATGTGGTTGAGTCTGTAAGGGGCCGTATGCCGGCTGAAAAAGAGCTGTCCGATCTGTCTGTTTTTTTTAAAATACTCGGCGACAGGACGAGGGCAAAAATAATCTGGGCTCTTGATGAAAGTGAGATGTGCGTATGCGATCTGGCCTTTTTGCTCAATATGACCAAATCCGCCATATCCCATCAATTACGGTTGCTGAGACAGGAGAACCTTGTCAAAAACAGGCGTGACGGGAAAGTTGTATTCTACTCCCTTGCCGATGACCACATCAAAGATATCTTTGAAAAAGGACATGAACACATAAAAGAAAAATATGAAGAAAACAAGGCCTGCATCTATCGGCAGAATTAATGACATGCAAACAATTTATATAAATGTTCAGTCCGTTTTTTCTACTGATACAATTTTGCTATATTCCACTGTCAGCCTGCTGATAATTTTTAGCGGTATATTTCGCCTCAAGTCTCAGCAGTGCATTTACAACCACATCAAGGTGCTCTGCGGCTGCAGCTGCTGCTTCATCTGGGTTGCGCCTTTTCATGGCATTCAGGATTTTCATGTGTCCGGTATTGAAAGAATAGTTAGCTTTCTCAAGAAGTCTAAAAAGATAGTCTCTTGCTGCAATATCCTGATTTATCAGATGGATTATGGCATATAATATCTCATTCCTGCTTGCTTTCGCTATGGTTTCATGAAAAAGTCTACCCATATCTGCAACATGGTGCAAGCCTGTCTTAGTGTGGCTTTCCTTCATAACGCTGTCAAGTATTCCTGCATAGGTTGCAATTGTATTCAGCTCGGAATCCGTTGCATTCAATGCAGCAAGATATGAAGCCTCTTTTTCTAGGACCTTTCTTGCTGTCATCAGGTCGATCAATTTACGTATGTCATTTGAATCACTTCTGGTAAGTATATTTACAAGATCCGAGGCCGCATTTTCAAGCTCTTCCTTAAGATGCATACGAGAAAGTGTGTTCTTGCCTGATTCGGAAAGTATCCTTCCTTTTTTTCCTATAAGAGTGAGATATCCCTGCGTTTCAAGAACTGAAAGAATCCTGCCTATTGTCGGTGCGCTTGCGTTGATCCCTTTATTTTTCAGCATTGCTGAAAGCGCGTTAGACCCGAGCGGTGTATCAGAATTTTCTATCAATGAAAGTATTTGGTATTCAATGTCTTTTGACATCATAATTATTACCCCTATTTCACATTATTTGTAAAAGCAGGCAGTCTTCTTATTGTCAGAGCAATTATAAATTAAGCCATTCAATCCATATAGTCAAGTGAATCAACATTTCATACACTTATTTGAAGCATCAATCTGTTTTTAAAATATTTATAAAATTATGTTGACAAAACAATACAAACTATTTATCATTTTGTTAATCATTAATGATTAACAATTAATGTGTTCTTATTAAATATTTCTTCTCATACACGTGTACAGTAAACCGTAGTCTAGACATGCTGTGAAAGCAAGCTATATCAAAATATTTTAAACAAAAAAACAACAAGTGCACAATATTTATCTATTTACAAAAAACTTTTTAAGATACTCACATATGATCAATACTTAACAAAAAAATCTAAATATATAATGAACAACAAGGAGGAAGTATAATATGCGCTGTGGTAAGATAATTCTTGAAATGCTTAAGCAGTATGATGTGAAATGCGTGTTCGGCCTTCCAGGGGAAACAACTCTCGCGTGGTACGATGAGTGGAAAAACTTTGGCGATATTGAACACCTTATGGTCAGAGACGAACGCAATTCAGTATTCATGGCTGACGGATATGCAAAGGTCAGCGGCAAACCCGGAATATGCGAGGGACCAAGTGTAGGCGCACCGCACATGCTGCCAGGCATAGTCGAAGCATGGAGCTCATGCATCCCTGTTATTGCATTTACGAGCGACATTCCCCTCAACGGCGAAAAGCATAACATGCTTACAGGCGCCGACCAGACATCAATGTTCAAGCCTTTCGTAAAAGAAACCCTGACAGTCCACAAAGCTGCGGATATCCCATTTATAATCAGAAGGGCTTTCCGTCTTGCAACAAGCGGCAGGCCTGGTCCGGTCCATGTCAGGCTTCCTCAGGATGTACTGGCGCAGGATATTGAAGTTACTGACATATATGCGCAAAAAGAATTTTCATATGTTCCTGGAAAGCGCTATGCTGCAGCAGGAAAAGATATATATGATGCGCTGGACTATCTTAAAAAAGCTAAAAAAGGTGTGATGGTCTGCGGACAGGGAGCACTAGCTTCATGTGCATGGGACGAAGTCAGAAAAACAGCGGAAAAATTCGAATTGGCAGTTGTATCTACAATAAACGGAAAAGGGATTATAGAAGAAACTCACCCTCTTTCTGCAGGGGTCACTGGTGCAAGAGGGGCAAACAGTTTTTCGAACGGACTTATCAAAGACGCCGATGTCATATTTTTTGTAGGATCAAGTACTGATTCGGCAGGCACGGCAGGATGGAAAATCCCCTCGCGCGATACAAATGCCTCTGTGATCCAGCTGGACATATGTGAATCCGAACTTGGAAACAATTACCCGACAAAAACAACGCTTCAGGGTGACGTAAAGGAAACACTTTGCAGGCTGCTGGAATGCAGCGCCGATTACAGCAAGAAACCTGGAGAGTATACAAAATCTATAGCTGCAAAACGCACAGAATATGAAAAAACTCTTTCTGATGCTGTCTGCAGCAATGATTTCCCTTGCAATCCCATTCATGTCATGTCTGAACTTAGCTCAGTAATGCCTGATAACTCAATACTCGTAGTTGATCCAGGGATTGCTGCCGTATACCCGGCCGGGTTTATAAAAATGAAGAAAGCAGGGCGCAATTTTGTATGCAATTTTGCACAGGGCTCACTTGGTTATGCTACAAGCGCAGCAATAGGAGCTGCAAAAGCCTCACCTGAAAGCACCATCGTACATATAACCGGCGACGGCAGTTTCGGTTTCTGCGCCGGGGAATATGAAACCCTTTCGCGTACAGGATGCAACGTTAAAGTAATACTTGTAAATAATCACAGTTTCGGATGGATACGTGTATCGAACGATATGGCGTACCACAACGCTCCTTTTGCGACACAGTTCAAGGATATCGATTACGTCAAGATAATGGAAGGATTCGGGATAAGGGCTGAACGAGTTACAGCAAGCAGTGAACTTAAAGGATCGTTGAAAAATCTTTTCAATAAAGAAGGTCCAGCTTTCCTTGAGATTCCTTTCGAACCAGAAGACAAATGTGTTCCGCCGGTTCCGGGATGGGCTGAAAAGGCACGCCAGGCCGGAAAGAAAAATTATTATTGATAGTTTTTTGGGCTATCTCCATATAAGGGGGCATTTCCATGAATAAAAAAGCAGATGTTATTGTGATAGGATCGGGCGTTATAGGTTCTTCAACTGCTTATAACCTCACAAAAAAGGCGCAAACGTTATTTTGCTTGAAGGCGGCACAGTAGGATGCGGCAGTTCATGCGCATGTGACGGATTTGTAATATTGCAGTCCAAAAGTCCTGGGCCGCACCTTACTATGGCACTCGCTTCCGAGGTACTGTACCGCACACTGCCAGAAGAATTGGACTGGGATATAGGTTACCGTCACTGCGGCGGCATGATAATTATAGAAACAGAAAAGAACTTGACGCAATGAAAATTTTTATGTCGAAACAGCAGTCATTAGGACTTGATGTGCATCTTCTGACAGGCAGTGAAGCCAGAAAAATAGAGCCTGCGCTTGCAAGCCATATAGTAGGAGCAACGATAAGCAGCCGCGACGCCCAGGTCAATCCTATGTACCTTGTGAACGGCTATATCAATGCAGCAAAACGTAAAAATCTCATTGTACATAAGGGCAAACCTGTAACAGATATCATGTTTGAATCAGGAAAAGTTACAGGCGTCATCGCAGACGGAGAAAAATATTATTCTGAAAAAGTAATATGCTGCGGCGGAGTAAAAACGCCTGAACTTATGTCTAAGATAGGTATCTCACTGCCTATAAAACCGCGGCGGGGACAGCTGGTAATAACAGAGCCGGTGGAGCCGCTGATAAGTCACGTAATGCTGTGTTCAAGATATATAGCTGCAAAATACCATCCTGAGCTGCTGGAAAATGCACATGACGATGCCATACGTCTCGGGGTAGGCATGGCGCTTGAACAAACCTCCGAAGGCGGCCTGCTTATAGGAAGCACCAGAGAATTTTCGGGATTTGACAAAAATGTTACTGAAATAGGGGTCCGTACCGTATGCGCACATGCTGCACACATTGTTCCGGCACTGAAAAAAATACGTGCCGTACGTACTTTTGCAGGACTCAGGCCATATACTCCGGACGGAAAGGCTTTTATGGGAGCAGTGCCAGGCTTCAGCGGGCTCTATGTTGCAGCAGGGCATGAGGGTGACGGTATAGCATACGCTCCCATCACCGGTAAAAGTATGGCCGAACTGATAATTGACGGGAAGTCGGAATCGGACCTTACTCCGTTTGCAGTCGACCGCAAGATCGAACAGCATTAGATAATATTATGGAGGGAGTGTATACAAAAATGGCAAAGCTGCATATCTGTACCCTGTCCAAAAACCAAGATGTAATGAGCTCACTGCATGACTATATGAAGGATAAGACATGGAGTGGCGGAAGTATCGTTGCCGGAGTAGGTTCAATTTATGATGTAACGTTGGGCAACCCTGGATCTTATGACCAAAAAATATTGTACAAGAAAAAAATTCAAGTGCCATGTGAGGTTATTTCTTTCATAGGTGAAATTACTCCAAAAGATAAAGCGTCAAAGGATCTGCCAAAAGCTGTTTTAGACGCAGCAACATCTGGTTATGTCATACACATACACTTGTCATGCTCCCATGATGAAGAGGCGCTGGTTAATGGCGGGAGTCTGAGGGAAGCAAAAGTGTTAAGAGCTCTGAATGTGTTTATTTTAGAGTACGAATAAATGCCTCTGTCGGCAGCATATAATTTTTAGAATATAGGAAAGGAGACATCTATGATGATAACTGTCATTGTTCCTATTGGATTGCTGATAGCATTAATCCTTTTGAAAAAACTCCCGTATATTAAAGGGAATGTAATGATTTGCCTGATGATAACAGGTTTTGTCGCTCTTCTTATGGGCGGTATGTACAATCCCATTGACTGGTTTAAGGCATGGATTCTCGGTTTAGACAAACTTGCGTGGATTATAGCTCTCGGACTGTTCGGAAGTATCTATGCAGAAACACAAACAGAACTTAAAACATTGGATTCCGTCCTGACTCTGTTGCGCAGTGTCTTCGGAAAATCCCCGAGAGGAATTGTCTGGGTAACTGTAATAGCACTTAGTATCGCAGGATCTCTTCTTGGAGATGCCGTCGCAAGTGCTACAGTAATAGGGATTCTAGTAATAAAGGTCCTCGATGATCTTGATATACCACCTGAGGGGATTGTGGCAACTATTACAGCCGGAGCCATGATGGGTTCAATAATGCCTCCGATAACACAGGCAATATTCCTGTCGTCTGCTTTGGTAGGCGTTGACACAAGTGTGCCGTGCAACTATACATATATTACAATAGGTATTGCTATTCCTATGATTTCCTACTATCTCTGCAGACACTTTGTAAAAATAGACCGGCTGCCCGATCACCTAATCCCGAAAGGTACACCTTCAGAACTTATGAAGGGAAAATGGCTTACCTTCATTCCTCTTGTATGGTTGATCATGCTTGTGCTGCTGGATGCCATATGGAAGATTAACGTCGTTAATATATTGATCGGCCCATTTATTAAATGGCTGAGCGGCATTGTAATTTTAAAGGGTATTGCAAACTACATAGTTACATACCTTATTTTTGCAACGATCATATCTTTTTTCTACAAAAATGTCAGAATGAACGGTCTGCGTGTTATAAAAAAAGGTGTAATAAACGCTATCCCCGGACTAAGAGTTTTTATGGGTTCAGCGCTGCTTCTTGGAGCATTTTACTCTGCAGGTCAGATTCAGGCTGTCAATAACTTTGCTACAAATCTTTCCCCAAATGCTCTTAAGGTTGGCGGTGCCCTTGCAATAATCGTTATCGGCACACTGACAGGTTCGCAGTCTACTGCTCAAATACAATATTTTCATGGCTTGCGCCTGCCCTGGTCAATGCAGGAGTAGCTCCTGACAAGCTTGCCGTTGCGGCAGCACACATAGCCTCAGGCGCACAGGGATTTCCTCCAACCAGTATCACAGCCCTTGTAGTTTGTGCTCTGGTCGGCGGAGTCCTGAATAAAAAAGTCGACCCTATCAAAGCAATGATGGGATATTTCCCATTAAGTATTTATCTGGTCGCTGTCGGATTTCTATTCTTGTATATATAGTTATAGTGATTCTTTGGAGTGTCATATGGATATTTAAGGAGCTGATATCATGGAACTGATTCAGAAACACCCGATACTGGAGTTCCATCACGGCAAGGAAGTAACATTCAGCTTTGACGGCAAGGAGCTCAAAGGATACGAGGGCGAACCGATAGCGATGGCGCTGCATGCGAACGGAGTGCACATCTACCGGATAACGCCGGAGATGAAGCGTCCGAGAGGATTTTTCTGTGCGATAGGGAAATGCAGCTCGTGCTTCATGGTAGTCGACGGAGTGCCGAATGTGAGGACGTGCGTAACGCCGCTGGCTGCGGGAATGAAAGTCGAGACCCAGCACGGCAAGGGCCTCGTACCTCTGGAAGCGAAATAGCGGGAGGCGCATAAGATGAAGAAAACGATAGAGACAGACCTCCTGGTAGTAGGCGGCGGAGCGGCGGGGTCTATGCGCAGCGGCTGAAGCGGCCGGAGCCGGGGCAAAGGTAACGGTTATAGAGAGCGACCTTCATGCGGGCGGCCAGCTGGTCAAGCAGACGCACAAGTTTTTCGGCAGCAAGGACGAATACGCCGGGACACGCGGATACAAGATAGCGGGTATACTGCTGGACGAGATAGCGGGACTCGGGGATAAAGTCGAGATCAGGACGAACACCACGGTGACCGGATACTATCCTGAAGACGGCATATACACGGCGATGAGGGGCGAAGACGAGTACTACAGGATCAAGGCGAAGAAGGCCGTAATAGCGACGGGTGCACAGGAACGCCTGATTCCGTTCCCGAACAACGACCTTCCGGGCGTATACGGAGCAGGAGCGGTACAGACGCTTATGAACGTATACGGCGTAGTGCCGGGCAAGAAAGTTGTAATGGTAGGAGCAGGAAACATCGGCCTTATAGTGAGCTACCAGCTGAAACAGGCTGGAGTGGAAGTCGCGGCCGTTGTGGAAGCTATGCCTAAAATAGGCGGATACTGGGTCCACGCAGCGAAGATACGCAGGCTGGGAATTCCGATACTGCTCAGACACACGATAATAGAAGCAACCGGTGAAAAGACGATAGACGGAGCCGTGATCCAGGAACTTGACGACAAATTCCAGCTTATAGGCGAACCGCGCAGGATCGACTGCGACGTAATATGCATGGCGGTAGGCCTTACCCCGACGACGGAACTGTTCTGGCAGGCAGGGGCAAAGATGCAGTACTGCCCGCAGCTCTGCGGCCATGTGCCGTTCAGGGACAAGACGATGCGCACGAGCAACCCTGACATCTGGGTTGCAGGAGACGCGTCCGGAATAGAAGAAGCATCGGCTGCAATGGTAGAAGGCCGCATAGCCGGATACAGCGCAGCGAAATCCCTTGGCCTTAAAGTCAGGGAAGGATCATTCGACGAATACTGGACAAGACTTGACCACCTCCGCGCGGGAGAAGTAGGGGAAAAGATCCGCGGCGGCATATGCCAGGTACTTGTTGACGGATGGGAGGCGTAAGAGATGGCCTGCGGATGCAATGACAAAGAGAAGCTTTTCAACAGCGGGATACTTGTAGAAAACAGGCCCGGGGCGGTACTGCCGCCTAAGGACCAGTGGGAAGGCAAAAAGGGCGGATATGTAGTAATAGAATGCCCGCAGCGCATACCGTGCAACCCGTGTGCGACCAGCTGCCCGACCGGAGCGGTGAAACCGTTCGCAGACATCAACGACACGCCGGAAATAGACTACAGCAAATGCACCGGATGCGGTCTGTGCATAGCGAAATGCCCGGGACTGGCGTGCTTTGTGATAGACCTTACATACGGAGCTGACGAAGCGATAATCAAGCTTCCGTATGAACTGGTCCCGGTCCCCGAGAAGGGACAGAAGGTAAAATGCCTTAACAGGACAGGCGAAGTAGTTGCCGACGGCGAAGTATTCGCAGTAGCCGAACCGCTTAAGGACCAGACCAAAGTAATAAGCGTGATCATCCCTAAAAAACTGGCCGGAGAGATCCGCGCCATAAAGGTGGTGTGCTAATCATGGCAAAAGCAAATGTGATCTGCCGCTGCGAGGAAATCGAGATCGATGAGATCCGTGAATGGATAGCACGCGGATACGATACCTTTGATGAACTCAAACGTGAACTCCGTGTAGGCATGGGACCATGCCAGGGAAGAGGCTGCCGCGATATCATCCTCCGCGAACTCTCAAAGGCTACCGGCAAACCTATTGCTGAAATCGCTCCCGGGACCATGCGGCCTCCGGTTAAGCCAATTAAAATCGGCCTCCTGGCTGAGGACGAATAGCGAGACTTTAATCGGCATAAACATAAATTTGTTTGTAACTGCTGGTGTATACTGCTTCCTTCGCAAACATTAATAGCTATTGCCAGCAGCAGTTTGCCGGCATCACAAGATCAGAGGTCAAACACAGATGGGATGTTATTCAAATTTCGCAAACAATGGCCGGAACATATACGGATTTTCCATTGGCATCCTTATGCTTGAAACAAAATTTCCAAGAATTCCGGGTGAAATAGGCAACGCACGCACATGGGACTTCCCTGTACTTTACAAAGTTGTTAAAGGGGCTTCTGTTGCAAGTGTCGTAACAGAAAGTGACCCATCGCTTCTGAAACCATTTATAGACGGAGCAAACGAGCTTGCCGAGGCAGGAGTAAAGGCAATAACCACAAGCTGCGGTTTTCTTGCCATGTTTCAGAAAGAGATGGCGGCTTCTGTTACAGTGCCTCTGTTTACATCATCTTTGATTATGGCACCTTTGATACATTCAATGCTTAAGCCTGAGCAAAAAGTCGGCATAATGACCTTTAATGCAAATTCATTATGGGACAGGCATTTCAGGGGGGCAGGAATAGAGGATACCCCCAAGGTTATTTATGGCATGCCTGAAAAAAGTCACTTTTGCAGAGTTATTAGGGAAGAGGATGATTTTCTGGATTTTGAGAAAGCAAAAGAAGAGCATGCCGAATTAACTGCAAGAATGGTAAAAGAGCATCCTGAAATTGGCGCCATTCTTCTTGAGTGTACAAACATGCCTCCGTATGCAAAGGCAATTCGCAGTGCAACAAAATTGCCTACATTTGACATAGTAAGCTTCACTAAATACATTTATAACGCTCTGAATGTGGAATAAAAATTATGCGTTCCGGAGAAATACCGTTACAAGCTTCTGAGATTCAGACAATAGCGCTGAAAAATTTAAAATAAATAAAGGATGCCCAGGCCAGTTTCAAAGCAAGGGCATCCCTTATTATTCCAATAAACTAAAACAAATTTTTACATATTTTACGAACCACTAAATATTGACTTAAAAAGAATGTCGATAAAAATCTGCTCATACGCATATCAACTGGAAAACAATATTTTTTCAATATCGCCGATAATCTCTTTTGCTGCCATGGTAGGCGTTGCCTTGCCGTTGGTAACGCAGGCTTCAATTATGCGTCTGCGTTCAGATAAAATATTGTTCCTCGCTATGCGGTTTCGCAGGTATTCATCAACCATGCTCCTGACCCATTCCAGAGTCTGCTCCTGCCGTCGTTTGACATAAACGCCTGATTTTCCAGTGCTGCCTTTAAAATCAATGACCGTTTCCCATACAGACTCTATTCCTTCACCAGTAACAGATGAGCATACAAGTGCCTTTGTTTTCCATCCTTCAGTAGGAGGACGCAGATAATGCAGTACCTGATTATAATCGGTCATAGCAGCCATAGCTTTCAGTCTGTTATCACCGTCCGACTTATTTACAACTATTGTATCGGCAAGTTCTATAATCCCTTTTTTTATCCCCTGAAGATCATCGCCAGCACCTGTTATAACAACCACAAGGAAAAAATCCACCATAGAACGCACAGACGTCTCGCTTTGTCCAACTCCTACAGTTTCAACAAGAATCACGTCATATCCGGCAGCTTCACACAACAGCATTGTTTCCCTGCTTTTACGCGTTACTCCGCCCAGTGAGCCGCCGGAAGGGGAAGAACGTATAAAAGCATTCTTCTCTCTTGAGAGATTCTCCATCCTTGTTTTATCGCCAAGGATGCTTCCCTTTGAAAGAGTGCTGCTTGGATCAACCGCAAGGACAGCAACTTTCGAGCCTTTTGTGCACAGATATGTACCCAGCGCCTCTATAAAAGTGCTCTTGCCTGCCCCGGGCACCCCTGTTATTCCTACTCTTATAGCTTTTCCCGTATACGGCAGTATATCCTGAATTATCTCCTGACCAAGTTCAAAATGTTTCGAAGCATTACTTTCAATTATCGTAATAGCTCTCGAAAGTTTTACTCTGTCTCCGTTCATTAGACCTTCAGCATAATCTTTTGCTGTAAGTTTCTTAAACCCTTCAGCTTCAGCCAAATCATGCTTCAATACATCATCATTACCTCCGTCAAGCATTACTCCAGGCATTACGGTGCAGGCGAATTCTGAGCCGGCATTATCCGGCTGCCACTCCGGCCGATAATTATTATTAGCCATAGCTGATTATCTTGCTTCGGCCAGATGTTTATTAAGCAATACCAGCATTTCCTTGGCAGCGGCAGGGATAACTGTCCCAGGCCCGAATATTGCCGCAGCGCCATGTTCGCGCAGAAACTGGTAATCCTGTGCAGGAATGACTCCGCCCACTACGACCATAATATCGCCTCTGCCCCGCTTTTTAAGCTCTTCTACCAGCTGCGGCAGCAGTGTCTTGTGTCCTGCAGCTAAAGAACTCATCCCAACGATGTGCACGTCGTTGTCAACAGCATCCTGCGCTGTTTCCTCGGGCGTCTGGAAGAGAGGTCCTATATCCACATCGAATCCCATGTCCGCATAAGCAGTTGCAACTACCTTGGCCCCCCTGTCATGTCCGTCCTGCCCCATTTTAGCAACCATTATTCTAGGCCTGCGGCCCTCTTCATTTTCAAATTCATCGGTCATTCTGCGCACTTCTTCAATAATTTCATTCTCTGAAAATTCACTGCTGTAAATACCTGATATCGAGCGTATCACAGCTTTGTGCCGGCCTACCGCCCTTTCCACAGCATATGATATCTCCCCAAGGCTCGCTCTGGCTCTTGCCGCTTCTACTGCAAGCTCAAGCAGATTCCCCTCTCCGGTATCCATGGATTTTGTAATAGCATCAAGCCAATGCTCGACCTTCTCAGGATCACGGTTGCTCCTGAGTTTTCTTAGGCGCTCTATCTGCGCTGTGCGCACAGCGGAGTTGTCAACTTCAAGGATATCTATCGGATCTTCATGCTCCAGCTGCCACGCATTTACGCCTGTTATTTTTTCGCTTCCTGAATCGATACGTGCCTGTCTTCTTGCCGAAGCTTCCTCAATACGCATTTTAGGTATGCCGGTTTCAATGGCTTTGGACATTCCCCCAAGTTCCTCAACCTCCATTATGTGTCCCCATGCGCGGTTGATAAGTTCATTGTGAGCGCCTCTACGTAATATGATCCGCCCCATGGATCGATCACTTTGCAGACCGTAGTTTCATCCTGTATGTATATCTGGGTGTTGCGGGCGATGCGTGCAGAAAAATCTGTAGGAAGAGCTATAGCTTCATCGAGTGCATTTGTATGCAAAGACTGTGTATGTCCTAAAGCGGCTGCCATAGCCTCAATGCATGTCCGTGCAATATTATTGAAGGGGTCCTGGGCAGTCAGACTCCATCCTGAGGTCTGAGAGTGAGTTCGCAGGGCCATTGATTTTGCATTTTTAGGGTTGAACTGCTTGACTATCTTGGCCCATAGCATCCTCCCAGCACGCATTTTTGCGACTTCCATAAAATAATTTTTGCCTATGGCCCAGAAAAATGAAAGGCGCGGGGCAAAATCATCTATACCAAGACCTGCAGCCTGTCCTGTACGTATATATTCAAGACCGTCAGCCAGTGTATATCCAAGTTCTATGTCTGCCGTCGCTCCGGCCTCCTGCATATGATAACCTGAAATGCTTATGCTGTTGAATTTCGGCATGTTACGTGATGTATACGCAAAAATATCACCGATTATCCTCATAGATGGAGCAGGTGGATATATATAGGTATTACGTACCATAAATTCCTTAAGTATATCGTTCTGGATAGTACCGCTTAAAACAGATTTATCAACCCCCTGTTCCTCTGCGGCCAATATATAGAAAGCCATGACAGGAAGGACAGCTCCGTTCATTGTCATTGAAACAGACATCTGATCAAGCGGTATGCCTGAAAACAAAATTTCCATGTCCAGTATTGAATCTACCGCAACACCGGCCTTTCCAACATCACCGACAACACGCGGATGATCTGAATCATATCCCCTGTGAGTTGCCAGATCGAATGCAATAGAAAGTCCTTTTTGTCCGGCAGCAAGATTGCGTCTGTAAAACGCGTTGCTTTCTTCAGCAGTCGAAAAACCTGCATATTGGCGTACAGTCCACGGACGTGTAACATACATTGTAGGGTACGGTCCCCGCAAAAACGGAGGAATGCCAGGCATGTACTTGAGATGATACATTCCGTCATAGTCGCTTGGCAGATATACTGCTTTTACATCAATTTGCTCCATAGTATGACGCATAAGCGCATCAAAAGGCTTTCCTGTCTCCATTTCCACCTGCTTTTTCCATTCCTCGAAGCTAATCTTTTCTTTATGATCCAAGCTGAACGGTATTTTGCTGAAGTCTGGGTTTTTATTCATAGCAGGAATCCTTCTTTTGAGTTTTGTATCGCCTTGAGTATCTCATAACAATTTGCTTTGACATGTATGAAATCGTCAACTCCCGCATCAGTATACAAATCTTTAAATTCAGGGGCAGGAGCTCCGGCAAGCAGTACTTTCATCTTCGGAAGTATTGTTTTGATTCCTCTTGCAATAGCAGGAACGAGTTCTGGATACGTCGCATCAGTTGAACAGATTACGGCAACATCGGCCCGCGATTCCACAGCCGCAGACACTGCATCCTCTACAGTTTCAAACCCGGTATTTCTCAGGACCTGGAAGAGTGCCACCTCCATAAATCCAGCACTGAAATCAGCTCTGGCTTTGTGCTGTGGAACAGGCCCCATGTTCACTAAAAATACACTTATGTTTTCACCTGTTCTGGCAATATAATCCTCTGTATTTTTCCTAAGGGCCTCGAACTGCTCGGTCCAGCGATGCTTACCGATAGGCTTAACATTTATTTCACCCGCAAATCCATCGTTAAGGGTTTCACGAACTTCTCCGATAGTAGCTCCTGCCAAAAAAGCATTTATAACAGCCTTCAAAAGACCCGGCTTTCTTGAGTAACAGCAGGCATTATTTTTTCAAGCTGCATTTCGGTGTGCCGTTCATCCATAATTTCTTTATATTTGCAGATATCTCTGTGCCTTTTTTCAAACATAGCTGTCCCGTTCGACGAATTACATTCAAGAGGAGGTTCTGACGTATTTGCATACATGTTAGTACCGAGAGCTTTGTCTGATCTGAGAGCAAGATTTTTTAAACGACTCTTAAATACTTTATCTATACTCTCCTGTACAAAACCGTCTGAGAGTGATGCAATAATTCCTCCTCTGGAATCTATGTCCTGTATTATCGTCCATATTTCTTCCGCTGCCTGCATGGTAAGAGTCTCGATATACCAGGAGCCGCCGGCAGGATCAGCAGGCTGCAGCAAGTCAAACTCAGTCTGCAGCATTATCTGGATATTACGGGCAATGCGCTTTGCGTTTTCCCCGCAGGGTCGGACTGCATCGTCAAAGCAACCTACCTGAAGCGATTCGATACCTCCTATAACTCCCGAAAATGCCTGCGTGGTTGCACGCAGTATGTTCACATACGGGTCATAAACTGTTGTTGTAAACTGGGAAGTACGTGCAATAATATCCATTTGGGCAGCTTTTCCGGATATCACACCAAAAGAAGCTGCAACCTTAGCCCAAACAGTCCGGATAGCGCGAAGCCTGGCTATCTCCATAAAAAAATTAGCCCCAAGCGACAAACTGAAACATATGTGCCTGATTGTCGTTTCAGGTTCGATTCCGCGCAGCTGCATTGCCCTTATATATGATATTGCAGCCGCAACAGCATAGGCAGCCTCCTGAGTGGCACTTGATCCGCCGTTATGATATGCTCCGCCGTTTATAAGTATGGTTTTAATATACGGCATCTCAATTTCAGCCCATTGGATTCCAAGTGCCATCTCATCGTAGAGCTCGTCAGAAGGAATAGGTATTTTCCCTTTTGATGCAAGGTATCCTATAGGATCAGCACCTATACATCCGCTGTATTTTTTTAACAGTTTTTCTCGGCCTGAAGCCTTTGCTTCGGCTGCAAAAAGAGCCAGCAGCGGGACAGAGGAAAAACCGGCATACACGTGTACAGGCAAAGAGGAAAGGTCAATATTTTTTATAAGTTCGTAAATGTCTTCCAGTGTAGAAACAGAAACACCCCTGTAATAACCTGTAAAGAGATTCTCATCGGGATCTCTGCCGGCTTCTGTACACACATCAAACTCAAAATGAACCGCATTTGCACCCCTCTCTATCTCATGAAGCATCGACAGGTTTGCTTCCTCCGGAAACACATCGCTGCAGCTCTGCGATATTGTCCATGGTTTTTCAATATAACCTGATGTTTTTGCTCCCCTGAGATTTGGAAAGACTCCCGGCAGATCCTCATTTTTCAAGAGATCTGCGGTTTCTTGCAAAGTATAAATTGGCTTAAGCGTTATACCTTCGTATGTTTTTGTAAACATACGCTTCTCAAACGGCGCTCCCTTAAGTGCCACAACAGCCGCATCGTGCCATTTTTCGTGTGTAGGCGGTTCAAATTCATCAAACGATACGATAGGAATTTTACTGCCCTTTGCTTTTTCCATATCCATTCTTACGACATCCTTCCATCAAAGATTAACGCGGGCAATAAAAAAGCCGCCCATGCGGGCGGCATCTGTATTTAAAATAATACAAAAGAATTTATGTTTTCTTTCGTACCCAATGGTAATGCCCGCCCGCGCAGACACAGCCTACAGAACTTCCTTGCAGACCGGTCTCCTGGCTTCCGTTCATCCTACTTCCGCGCCTTCCCAAAAAATCAGTGGCAATGCGGTTTCGTCACGGTTACAGTGGCGGGGCCGTTCCGGAATTACACCGGATTCCCGAGCATCTGCAATTCAAATTTTCCTGATTATACATTCGCAATTTATTCAATGTCAAGAAATATACAACGGACGAATTCCAGCCGTATATTAATTTTACTTACAGTATATATTTAAGAAATTGTATATGATAATAAAAACATTAACATAAAAGACAATTTTCCTATACCTTAGCAAACTGCTATATAACAACAAACAAGCAGACAATTACATTTTACATATGAATTTTTTTCTCAAAATTCTGTTATCATTATCATATTCATGAACCCTTGAAAAGGAGATGTTTATATGGCTAAATACTGGAACCGCCCAAATGTCCGTACTGCGGTGAAATAGCGACATCATACTGCTACAAGGAGAAACCGATAAGGAAATTACTGGGACTCGATGCCAGAGACGAGATATCCGCAATTGAAATTTCCTGCTGGAAATGCGGGGCCGTAATAAGTGTAGCACCGTCCCCTGATTCTATAGCTGACGCAATAATACATAAACTGCGAAACGCAAAAGTTTAAACTCTGACTTAAGACTCTCACCCTTGCCCCTCAGCAAAGGTATACAATACAAACACTTAAGCGTCCATTCTTTAAGGACAGCTCGTGTTGTTTTTTTGCTCCGCATGTATACGTCGTTATTATTAAAAATCCAATTTAAGCCGCAAAACAATATAAGTCTTAATAAGCGTCAGATGTTTTGCCCTACGGAAGTTTATTGAAAGTTTACATAAAATTTGGCTTATAAATTATTTCTGGAAGCTCCATGGGTTTTAAGCAGTTTTATGATCTCAAGAACATCATCCAGATCATACGCACAGCCGACTGCCTTTCTGTGCGGATCCTGTATCTCAGCTATTGATGAAGCCATTGCTATATAAGCCTTGTCCAGCGGGGTATCTTCTATATTGTCCTGGCTGTTTATCCGCGCTCCTTTTTCGACAAGATACTCAACAACATCTTTTCGTCCCAGCTGGCATGCCGTATGCAAGGGAGTCTCAAGGCTCAAAGCCGTTATATTGATATCTGCTCCGTATTTAACAAAAAGCTCTGCTATTTTTCTGTCCCTGGCAATATGCAGAGGGGTCAACCCATTGATGTCTCGGCCGCAAAACGCTCTTTCAAGCTGTACTGCATTCGCCGAACTCAGAAGCAATTCAGCCATTTCACAGCTTTTTATCAAATGCAGCGCATTTTTCCTGTCATAACAGTTTCTTACCCTTTCACCGCTCACAACAGCTTTACGGCCTGACCTTATACAGCCGCGGACATATTCGATATTATCGGCATCAACCATTTCAAGTGCCTTATCGGTAAGGTACTCTTCTATTTGACTACTGTGCTGAATGAAGCTTGAGTTATCTTTGATCATCATTATCCCTTTTTAATATTTATTTTTTATTATTAATATTATTATATTCAATTATAATATTTTATATATAATTTATAACATGTGTATGTTATATTATATCATATTTATATAATGTATATATGTATATTCAATTTTATATTTTAATATTATCTGGCTAGTTTGTGTATGAAAATACGTCATACTTTTTATATACTTAATTTTCATAAAAATGTTTCATAATATTAATTAAAAATATTTTAATAATTTAAAATGCTTTATTTTACGGACATATAAAATTACAGCTGTTTTGAGGTATCAGCCGATATATTTCAAAAAACTAATTTACAATTAATTTATTTCTCACTGTATGCTGCTGTCAAATAATGTCCGCACCGGATAAATCCGCGAAGATAATTTGAAGGGATATATTCAAACGCCGATGCATTGCTTACCGTATTGCATTGTTCTGTACACTGCACTAAGTGACAGTGATCGTTAAAATATTATGATTTCAAAGTACCGGAAACAGCACGGCCATCTCGATATAATGCGCCATAACCGGACAAAATATAAATAAAGCCGAGGGCAGCCCAGCTTCAGCAAGGCTGCCTCAGGCTTTATAAGGATTTGAATGGCTATCTTAAGCCCCTGGCAACATCATTATTATACGTATATTCCGTGACATTTGACGCAAATGCCAGTTTGCCGGCATCATAAAATGCAATTGTATTTAAAGCTGTATATCAACAGTCTTTACTGTTCCTTTGTGCTTGAATGTCACATTAACCAATGTCTTCATTCCGGCCCTGCTTGCAGTATAAGCATTTATTCTGTCCACTCCGAAACTCTTAGTATCATAGCTGTCGATCTTTATAAGCGAATCTCCAGGGGCTATACCTGCAAATGATGCCGCAGTACCTTTTGCTACATCTTGTATTATCAGGTGTCCGCCTGCGTCTCTCTTGCCTTCCGCGAGTTCGAAACCTATAAACTGCATGATCGAGGACACCGGCTTGGGTTCGGTATAATAACCGCTTGACTCTTCAGTTACATCATAATCGGGCACTGTCGTCCTCACTATTACCTTTTTGTTCTCACGCTGGAAGGTATATTCCAGTTTTATATTCGATTCGGATTTAAAGCCAGTCACCCTGAGCACAGCGGTTCCGCCCCTGTCGTCAACGAACGTATGCTGTCCCTGATCCTCCCACGATCTGGATATTATAGCTATAGTATTATCTACCCCATTTTGAGCTACAAGCTCCAAAGCATGGTCAGTTTCTTTCTGGACATTATCCTTTGCGGTCTGCCTTATTTCCTTGGTTTTCTGTGCCCGTTCCTGACGATCCTGCTCCTGCTGCGAGTACTTTGAATCACCGCTGTCAATGTTAGATGCTATCGCTCCGAGCAGAAGACCTACACCGCAGCCGATGAGTATGCCGCTGCCATCGTCATGGTAATGGTAGTGAGGCGGCGGAGGCGGGGGCGGCCCGGGATGCGGATAAGGATGTCCGCCAGGATTAGCGCCTGCCATTGCGGCCGGAGCAAGAATAAGCGATATGATCAGGAAAACGGATATAAAACGAAATTTCATATCGTATACCCTCCCTTATTATTAATTAACATTTTAGAATTATAACACCGTACAGCAGACTTTAGATTTTATTCAGTAATACCGATTCAGTCTGTTTATTTCATTATTTTCCAGCGTTTGAAGAAAAACAGTGCAAAAATAAATACGGCAAGCCCGGCTGCCGCAAACACATAGCTCCTATTTCCTCTGAAAAAATATGTCGGAGCCGTATCATACGGGACAGCGTTCGCAGCGCATAGTTCCCTGATGTTGAGGATATGTATGACAGGATAACCGGCTGCAAGTGACCTGCCCATAACGCCATTGCCTGCTGTTCTGTCAGCTGAAATATGCAGTCCGGGTTCAAAACCGGTAACGGCATCGTCACTGCCCATAGCAGAATGGCCGCCTCCTATGTTTATAACGACCTTTGGTTTTAGCACGTTTATAATCTGCATTTTCCATTCTATCATTTCCAGCAGGTTCTTTTTTACAATCAGCGGTGTTGCATTTGTATACGCTATTTGCCTCATAAGCGATATTCCTTCTTCGCTCAGCCCTCCTCCTGTCTCGCCATTGCCTCCCAATGTAATATATTTCTGTTTTGTGTGCAGCATTCCACGGGCTCGCAGGTGTGAGGAAATAACCGGCCAGGTCATGGTTGGGTCGTTTGCCCCCCATGTTGATGATCCAAGTGAAAGTATCATACAGGTATCGGCTCCGTGTGATTCCAGCGCATTAAGTACATTAAGTATCATTCCCGGGAAAGATGAAGATGACAGCAATACCACACTATCCCCTCTTCTGATATTCAAACGGTCAAGCCAGCGGGAGACAACGATAGACCAGCGCGGGTCACACGCCGTACGTTTTGCCGGTAAATCTCCCAGCGTAGTACTCAGTGGGCTCCATTCAAGTCCGATCAAACCTGTTTTGAAAATATCGGCATCGGGATTAAGTTTTTTCAATGATCCCTTCCATTGCCGCAATTCTGATTCTGCCGCCGAGACAGAAGCGTAAAGTCTCCGCTCATCACTGGAAATCGATACTCCTGATTTTATCCAGAGAAAGGCCATAATGAGCAAAGTTAAAAACAGAAGCAATAGTCTGCGGTATTTCATAATACGCATATTTTTCTGGTATTTTTGAAGATCAAAAGTGTCCATAATGTCTACCATCCGGTGCAGAGCGCTATCAGCTGAACTGCAAATGCAGTGGCAAAAGAACAGATAAACGCTGAACATACAGTAACGATAGCTCCCTGCCTCTGCATATCAGCGGCGATCAATCCAGGCACCACCCATCCGAACCAAAAAGGGTCAGGAGAATAATGTCCTGTAACAGCAAGGGCAGAAAGAGCAAGAAGCATAGCCACTCCTGTCCTTGTACGGCCATACAGGTCAAAACAGCGGACTGCGATTTCAATCAGCGCCCAAACAGCAAATGCAATAAACAAACCTATTGCTATCCGTTGTGGAGCGTAAAGAGACAGAGCAAGCACACCAGGTGCGATCAGACCGCCGCTGCCGAGTCCCGTGCGTTTTTCCCAGAGGATCGAGCAGGCTATTCCTACAGCAAGGACCAAAGTGATATTGCCGTTCATATTTTCAGTGTTCCGTCTTCAAGTGCGAGCTTAAATGCAAGCGGAAGCCCGTAAACAGTGTTGCCGCAGCCGAAACAAAGGCCGGACCTGGATATCATTTCCGCCATGGATGCCAGGGTTTTAATTTTTTTATAGTATCTAAACAGGCGCGGCAAAAGCGGCATATCTCCAATTATAAATGTTTTTTTCCACCCGGTCAGACTTATCCATTCATCGAAGGCTTTAAGCCTGTCCCATCTGTCGCGGCGGTGGTTATAAATCAACGTGGTCTCAGCAGGCAGCCATTCCAGGGTGCGAAAATAATCCTTCGTGCTCTGCAGGTCATTTATAGAAAAAGCAAATGCAAGCTCGCCATTCCCAACTTTAAGCAATGATGAATCTGCTATGTCAGGTTTTAATCCTTTTATTGCACGTAAAGCCTTTTCTGTGTCCAGGCCTGATATTTCGCATGCCTTAAGTGCAAGCGGAACGTTTATTGCAAGATAGGACTTGAACTCTTCCCTCCTGTCGACAGGATAAAGCATAAGTTTTTTTTCGCTTGCCATAAATTGCATATCCGCACGTTCCGCAAGAGAACGCGGAAGCACTGCACGGCCCCGTACAGGCAATGCCCCGGAAAGCGCAGCCAGCACGCTTTGTTCATTTTCACCCCATAGTGCGGTATGGTCCGGACTGGTATTGGTAAACACCGTTACCGTAGGGTCCAGTATATTGGGGCAGACGCACTGCAGCTCCGGCGATACGGCACTGTTTTCCGTGATGATCGCCTGTGTATCGTCAGGAATTCCGGAAAGCCACCATTTCAATTCCGCTACGTTGGCACCGGCAGCACGAAGAATAGGACGTTCGCCGTATTCGGAAAGCTCCCTGGGAACGACCCCTGTTATTCTGCTGCGGCATTTTATACCGCAGTAAGAAAAAGCTTCATGGAGCATCCTTACTATTCCGCTCTTTCCCCTGCTCCCTGTAACGGCTATTCTTATATCTGCTTTTACCTTCATTCGGCATCCGCCTAACCTGTAATGTAAAAAGGGCGCGGCAGCCCTAAAGCTGCTGCGCCACTCATTATTTTATATTATTTATCTGATTTTTAAAATCCGACAGGTACTCCAAGACGTCTGCTGTCAGCACCGCCGTCCATGCGGCCTTTGGCTTTATCGATAAGAATACCCTGGGCGGTTCCAAGCGTTCCGGGACCAACCTGTTCTATCTTGTAGCCTTCAGCAGCAAGTGTCTTCAGCGTGGCTTCAATCATACGTCCCTCATCAACCCTGAGCAAAACTCCGCTCTGATTATGGAATCTGCCCTGCTCTATAGCTTCGTCCATGCTCATGTTGTGATCTATAACATTCATGATTATCTGCGATACAGCGGTAATAATACGCGTAGCACCTGCAGCTCCGATACTCATAAAAGGATTCCCGCTGGGGTCGAGGACGATAGTCGGGCTCATTGAAGAAAGCGGGCGTTTCCCTGGTTCCGGTGCGTTTACGCTTGCAGGATCCTGTGAAAAGTCATCCATTTCGTCATTGAGCAGGAACCCATACTCCGGCACATAAACAGATGAACCGCAGAAATAGTTTATTGTATTTGTAGAAGTTACAATGTTGCCGTTCTGGTCGACTACTGAGAAGCTGCTCGTCGACTGCCGCTCGGAGCCGCTTCCTGCTATATAGGCTGTTTTGCCAGGCTTGTCATATTTCCATGGGTCACCTGCTTCGACCTTCTCAGCTATTTTCTTCATGTCGATTTTTGCCGCAAGCGTTTTTGCATATTCTTTCGACTGCAGTCCGTTAAGCGGAATCTTTACAAATGCTGTGTCAGCCATATATTTACTGCGATCGGCAAATGCAAGCTTTGTCGCTTCAGCCCACGCATGTGCAAATTCAGGAGAACCGGCGCCCATGCCTTTGACATTAAAGTTTTCCATTATGTTAAGGAGCTGGACGATATGCGTGCCGCCGCTTGAGGATGGAGGCATTGAGTAGATTTTGTATCCTCTGTATGTACCCATTATAGGAGCACGATCATACATTTTATAATTCATAAGGTCTTTTTTAGTAAGATCGCCGCCTGCACGGTTAACAGCTTTCACTATAGCATCCGCAACCTCGCCTTTGTAGAAAACGTCAGGCCCTTTTTTAGCTATAAGGCGGAAAAGTTTGGCAAGTGCCGGCTGTTTCAGAGTGCGCCCGGCTTCCATAGGAAGTTCATTTTCAAAGTACGGAAGGTCTGTACCGTTGAATTTCACCAATGTTTCGTAGCTCTCGCCTATAATATCCTTCTGCATAGGGACCAGGACAAATCCCTCTTCAGCAAGGCGTATTGCCGGTGCTGCAACCTCCGAGAAACTCATAGTCCCGTATTTCTTAAGGGCATATGTCATTCCTTTAAGCCAGCCCGGAACAGCAACAGCTTTGCCTCCGTAAATGGACAGTTCTTCTTTTTTTGATTTTTCTGATGCGTACATATCCTTGGTGGCCGACTGCGGTGCCGTCTCGCGATAGTCAAGACAGACTATTTCGCCTGTTTTAGCCAAACGGATGGTCATAAACCCGCCGCCGCCGACACCTGATGCATTGAATTCAACAACGTTGAGTGCCAGTGCGGTAGCTACGGCTGCATCAACAGCATTGCCGCCCTTCATCATTATCTCGACACCGGCCTTGGATGCAAGTTCATTTGCAGCCGAAACCATCCCGCTTGTTGCATATACTTCATGATAAAAGACAGAAGCACCTGATACAGCTGCCGTTGCAGCAATGAAAAGAATCGATAAAAATGCCATCACAGTTTTCTTCATGTTGTTACCTCCTTATTATGAATTATGATCTTTGCAAATAGGGCATTTTTTTAATTTGCCCTGTTAAGCCATCTGCCTATCCCGTTGTCTTTGATATCGGCATATGACGGAATACCTTCTATAACAACCTTGTCGCCTGGCAAAAGTTCGCCAAGCGTTTCTACTGCAACTTTTACTCCTGTTACATGACGTGCTGTGCGAAGCGCTATCGGCTGATCCCCGTCGTACGGTATAAACAAAAGTCCCATTTTGGAAGCCTTTGCATATGCTTTGTCTTTGCCTGTAAGAACCAGAGCCTCGTCTGTACGTCCGCGCAGACGTCCCTGCGACGGATTTGCGGATTCCATAAGGATCGGCATAAGGCCAGGTACGCTATCGCCCCATTCGCGGTGGCTGAGCCCCCTGAGATTTACAGGAGATGGTTCAAGGCGCATAGGGATGCCTTCGCTTTCAAGTTTCATGCATGCCATAGCTGCAAGTTCCATTGAATTCTCATGGGCAACCATTGCGTTGACCACAGGATATTCAGGGGAAGCTTCATGCAGGTCGAAAGCGAGTTTCACGTGTTCTTTCTTCAGGAGGTTCGTAACTGCATGCCCTGCAAGCTGCGTAATGCCGTCATGCGTGTCGCCGGGGAAAGAGCGGTTCATGTTGCTTCTAGAGGACCCGTCCAGTTTCTGCAGCGAAGGGTGATGTATGTATATATCAGGGTCAGGCCATTGGTCGATCGGATTTGTAGCCCTTGAGCCGAACTTAAATGTCCTGAATCCTCCGCCAGGCAGTTCTATTCTAAAATACTGCGGGGCGGCGTCCTGAGGTGAATTATGTGTACGAGCCGAATTATTAACAAAAGGAACTATTATCAATGTTCCCTTTTCCACCTTTGCATTTTCAAGAAGAACTATAGCAGCCATAAATCCGGCAGGTTCATTTTCATGTATTCCGCCTTCCACATATACGGTACTGCCCGGTTCCTTTCCCTTCTGTATGAACACGCGGGTGTCCATATTTGTTCCCTTAAGCCCCGGTTCCCATTCTGACAGCATATGTTCTTTAAAACCACTGGCGGGTACCAGCAGGTCAGGTTTGCGCATTGCCATAAACTGCACGGCAGTATACCAGCATATCAATGCACATATGCCGCAGAGGATAAGGGCTGTTATTTTATTGCCTTTTACACGATATTCCATTTTGCACTACTCCTTACTTCAGCATAAGCAGGCGCATTACCAGCGGTATTATGACCAATGCGGCAGTTGTCTGTTTCCAGAATGAGCGTTCACGGAACATGCACCTTAAGACAAGTATGAGGATCAGCAAAAGTATCAGACGGTAAATAAGTGTCATGTCAAATTTCCCCCATCATCAAAAGATAGCCGCTGCTATCGGACCACTGACAGCTATTACTGCTATGCCCCACAGAGCTATAAGGATCGCAGGAACCAGACAGAGCTTCAGAACCTTGAAATAATTCTCTTCCTTTACCACCTGCGCAGCGAATATACCGGCCAGCGCAGTAGGCGGCATAAGATCTCCAAGAGAAGCAATAAGACTGAGTGCGGAAGCAACTATTATCGAGTTGTATTGCAGAAGTGCAAGCAAAAACGGCACACCAAGAACAGATGCGGAACCGAAGGACGAAACCGCTCCGAACAGCGGCATTGAGACGGCAATCGCTGCATATAGCAGCCATGAAGGAAGGCTCAGTGCAGATACGACTATGAAGCCCTGCACCCCTATCAGCGTCATGATCTGTATGAACATCCCAACACCCATAAGTATTCCCATTACAGGGAGAGCGTCATCTACAGCATCTGTGGCTGTTTTTAAAACGTCAAACTTTACTCCTGACATTATGCCCGAGAGCGCTGAGACGAGGAAAATAAACGGCATTCCCATGCCAGGTATTTTACCTGCCATATACTGGTCGGCAGCAAATAGGACCACCAAAACGATAACAGGCAGTATCAGCCTTATTGTAAGAGGATTCTTCTGCATTCTTTTCAAATGCTCTTCCAAGGCTTCTTCATCCGAGAACTTTCTGATAAACGGGTATATCATCGTAAGCGCAAACAGCAGTGCAAGCGGGAAAGTGCAAATAATAAGCGGCAGCGCAAATCCGACATAAGGTATATCTACACCGGCGCATATTATCATTGCCGGGATGCTGACCGGAGGTGCGATCATGCCAAGAAGCGCCCCCACGGAGACAGCTGCTGCAGTACGCACCTTGGACATTCCAAGGGTCATAAGGAGCGGCGAAACAAGCGCACCCGTTGTGAGGACCGCAGCTGTCGATGATCCCGTGATCATTCCGGGCACCATTATTATGAACATTATGCCTATGCTTAAAAGTGCTGGGTATTTCCTGAATCTGCGAATCATCCACGCTGAAAGTGAATCAAGAAGTCCAGTCTCAAGAATAACTTTCATGAACATCATTGCAGTTGCTATTACAAGGATGGTATTAAGATACCCGAATTCACCCTCAACAAGATGACGCAGCGGGATACCCTGACCTGCCGCAAGCGCTCCGGCTACTGCTGACAGCGCCATCGCAACTGCTATAGGGAGCTTCCAGGCAAAGGCCCCGAAGGCAAATATTCCTATCATTAAAAGGGCGTAAAAACCCTCAGGCCAGAACCAATTCATGGCAGACTACTTTATAACGCCGTATCCGGCAAGCACAGCCTTAAGCGGTTCCTTCGCGGCACTTACGTTTGCAGCTGTTTTTACAGGGATATTCTTTGGTTTTGTAAGCTTGTCGAAAATCCCGTCCTTATTTGCTCCGTCAACAAGAATAAGAACGTTGGCATAGGGCACAGAAGATTTGATGAACAAGTCGGTAAGTGCGCCGCGGCGGCCTTCTCCGCCGACATGCATGACCACGATCTTCATATTCTTTTTCTGCGCAGTCTTAAACAAAGCGTCACCGCGCTTTACCTCGTCTTCCTTGTTAATACCTGCGGCTCCAAGTCCCTTTGAACTTCCGCCTACAACAGCAACGAACACCTTCTGGTTTATAAGTGCCGAAGGCTTCATCACTGCGTCATAATCAGGGATGACCCCGAGCGACTTCATAAGGACCCGCACCATCATCGCATCAGGGCTCTGCCCTACGGACGTAAGCGCAACCTCGGCGGCATTGGCAGACACGGCAAAGGCAAAAGTAAGCACCAATACGGCAAAAATAAAACGTAACTTCTTCATCATAGTACCTCCTAATTAAAAACAAATTAAATAATCCAATTTCTCCAAGTTTAAACAAACGCCCAGTAGAAATCTATATTTTTTATCTTTTTTATCTTTGGGATGAAATGCGGTCTTTTAGATATTTGGATAAGGCACAAAAAGGTATAAGAAGATTTCAACAGCATGCAAAATGATTATAATTCGCAGCACACATCAATAAACTTACATGTACGCTACAATATTAGAGTTTATTTGTCCGGTTTAAAATAAATATTCCGCGGCCTGCCACTCTTCACGTTTTCGTATTCCGTAACACGCTGAAGCTGGCCTTTTTTTACAAGATGCTCAAGATATCTGTGCATGGCTGGATATGAAAGCTTCGCGGATTCTGCGGCCGCTCCCGCGGTCAGCCTTATATCTCTATCTGAAAAAAGCTCCAGGACCCTGCGTGCGGTTTTCTCTGACAATCCTTTGCCTCTCTCCTGCCAATGCTCATCTGTACGGTATTTCAGAAGTTCGGCATGCAGTAATATGCGCGCTGAAAAATCGGCAAGGCGGATCGGTTTTGAAACGAAATCATCAGCACCTGCAATCCTGAGGTTAGCTGCTACAGCAGGGTTTTCCTCCACTGTAAGAGCGATAAGAATCACATCCGAGGAAACCTGGCGTGCTGAGCGTATAACATCTATACCGCTCATAAGCGGCATATGGTAATCAACAAGGAGAATGTCCACTTTCCTGTTTCTTACCCATTCAAGGGCTTCATTCGGCTTCATTGTCGCCAATATTGACCACCCAAGTGAATCTGCCATTGCCTGAACGGTGTACAACGTGCTCTCGTCATCATCAACTATTCCAAGGATTGCATCCATTTTCAGTTTTCCTTTCCTGCCGCACATGGGATCCATACATTGCATACGGTCCCTCCTTCTGCGCGTCTTTCATACTTGATCATTCCGCTGAACCCTTTTACTGCGTTATTTACGAAAGCAAGCCCTAAACCAAGAGAGGCTGATCCCTGTTTTTCACAGTCATCAGGATTAAAAAAAACAGGCCCGTTGTCTTCGACTGTAAAGGATATCCCTTCGGCTGTTCTTTTTGCACCCAATGAGATAAACGGCACAGCCACGTTTTCAGTTGCATGCCATGAATTATCCAGCAGGTTCACCAATACACGTGAAAAACGTATTACGTTAAGATTCAGGCTGCACTTGAAAAGCTCTTCAGGAACATCGACTGCCACTATGGAGCCCCACGACATCACACGGACCTGGGACATCGTATAATTTATTATCTCAATAACAGTGGCCTTTCTCACATGGTCAGGATATTTTATTTCGCTGATCATCTGATCCATCTTCTCAGCAGACGCAATGATTGCCATACTGTGTTTGGCCGTTTCATCCTCTTTTGACATTGAGAGCAAATCGGCCAGACCGAATATAGTGGTAAGAGGGCGTTTCAGATCGTGAACAAGGTACTGCATCTCCTGGTAAAGCCTGAGCCGTGCCTGCTCTGTACGCATCCGCGTAATTTGGCGTTCGCGCTGTCTTAAAAGCCTCAGCTGTTTTAGCTGCTTCTCATAACTTACAAAAAGCTTAGTAAGAAGCATCGCTGCCAAGGCATTAAAGCAGAATGCTATGCTGCACACAACATTCAGCAGGTGATCCTTTTCCATTAGTTTGGAAGTGTTTTTTACTGCATAACTCAGCTCCCCCCAGCCGAAACCGTATGGCGTAAGCACAGGGATAAGATCGAGCCATTGGATTGAAAATACAACTACAGCCTGGATAGCAAATTTATATCCCGTTCTTGTAACATCACGGGCAATATACTGCAGCAGCCATACACTGATCAACGTAATAACGGCAGGGACACCGAAATGAGGCACTGACGGAAAATGCATAAAGGCTATACCGAAATAGCTTATCGGAATCGCCACCGGCGGAAGAATCCAGGCAAAATATTTGGAGTTGAATAACTCAGCAATACCGTCGGATAACATAAACCAACCGCTGTAAAGGAATATTGCCCTTATAGCATTATTGGCCAGCAGGCACATTGCAGAAAGCAAAATATATCCGCCTTCATCCAGCATGATCGCCAGTGACAGGTTGGAATAAACAGGCTTCAGTGTAAACTGCACTGTCTGGCTCAACAGCCATACTGCCAGCATTGCTATCCCGGTAAAGCATCTTATTGCAATTGTTTTTTTTCAAACGGGTCACTCAATATTCCCCCACTGGTCTCTGTCATCCGCACTATATTATATCTAAAAATTTTCATGTATTTACATAGTTGGTCTTATCCAACTGTAGGTTCCTTACTCCCCGCTGTAGAAAAATCAGTAAAACCGGAGGCAAATCATCCGTGGATACCTGTCCGATAAAATCTTGTTTAATTTTCCGCAGAAATTGCGGGAACTTTAAAAATAGCTGTTAGTCAATGTTATAATAGCGTTAGAAATTAGAAAATTAAATATTTGCAACTGACTATGCGTTTTCATAAAGTCCCGGAAGTAAAACTTCTATGTATATTTACAGCTGCAAATGAACAGTTATCTTAAATCTAATCGTAAAGGAGGAGTATATAATGATGGATTTGGAACAATATCAACTACTTGTTGATTCTTCTCCGAATATGATATGGAGAGCCGATCTTACTACCGGATGTGATTACTTTAATAAAACATGGCTTAATTTTACGGGACGCACCATGGAAGAGGAATACGGATTCGGATGGGCTGAAGGAGTTCACCCTGATGATTTGGATAAATGCGTAAAAATTTATCTTGATAATTTTAAACTGCAGCATCCGTTCGAAATGGATTATCGTCTCAAAAGATACGACGGTCAGTACAGATGGATCAATGACCGAGGAGTCCCCATTTATGATAAAAATAAAAATTTTATTGGCTTCATAGGCAGTTGTATGGATGTTACAGAGAAAATTGAAGGTCAATTACTCAAGGACATGGCACAAAACGATGGCTTATGTAAGACCTATAATCGTCAGTATTCTCATCAGTTACTGACGGAGATTTTCAGTCAGGCACGCAAGGGTGGTCTGCCGCTCTGTATTTTAATGATGGATATTGATGCATTTAAAAACATTAATGATCAATACGGACACAGTGCCGGTGATATTGTTCTGACAAAAGTGGCCGCCACAGCAAAGGGTGAGATTCGTGATCCTGATATCATAGGACGCTATGGAGGGGACGAATTTATAATCGGTCTGGTTCACACCAATCTCGAATCAGCTCTTATTGTTGCTGAACGCATCAGGTGCGCAATTGCAGAAACAGAGATATCTGTTTCAAATGCAACGCTGTTAAAGGTACATGTAAGCATCGGAGTGAGGAATCTCCAAAATGAAACGACTCTTGACGAACTCATTAATAGTGCTGACAAAAAGTTATATGAAGCAAAAGCGGAGGGCAGGAACATAATCAAAGGATAAAAAATGCACTCATGATGAAAGTTATAAAAGCATTCAATCAAGGAAGCCGTATACGGCTTCCTTTTACTATACAGAGACATGATTATGGCCAAAAGCTTCTGGTCAAATTATGAGTTAAGATGCCTGCATCGGCATTGGAGGATATAAATATGCGTCATGGAGTTTATAATAAAAAACCCGAGATTAATTAAAAGGCTGTTAAATATCTACTTAGCAAAACCTTTCTGCAAATTAGCATCGCTTGAACAGGATTTGTGTTCGACAAGTTTGTATGGTGTAAAAAAATTGGAGCCAGAGCTACGTTATTCATAAACTTATGAGGCAGAGGCTTAATAAAAGCCCACAACAACTGGATTGTCTCTGATTTTCATTACTTTTTTACCGCATAAAAAAAACAGACCCTTTATGAGGGTCTGTTTGAGATTTTGGTGGAGACGCGGAGATTCGAACTCCGGTCCAACAGGGGCCAATCTAGGAGGCACTACGAGCGTAGTCTTTGCTTTGATCTCGGCTCGGCATCTCCCAAAGACAGGATCTGCTTCGCCCAGCCTTCCCTAGAGTCTCGAACCTCAGCCAGAAAGCGCTGATGAGGTTCCAGTCATCTTTGTGACACTCTTCCAAAGCCCGATGACGGAAGCTAAAGAGAGCGCGCTACTTAATTAAGCAGCGAGTGCGTAATCGTTATTGACGATTATTGTTTTGGAGCCGGATTAACGAGGATTCCCCATCCTCGGCCCGCACTTCCTGATCCTCCAACCTGCTGTCGAAACCATACGTCCCCTTATAACGGTACTGCAGCTGAAATTATTTTTTAACAGATATCAATATTCACCGCGTTCTCTGCGGCGAACTGCCCGCTCAATCTCGCGATCAGCGTCTTTTTCAGCTGCTGAATCCCTTTTGTCATGGAGCTGCTTGCCTTTTGCCACTGCAAGCTCGCATTTTGCCCATCTTCCCTGTTTTATATATATTTTAAGTGGGACAAGCGTTAAGCCTTTTTCACGTGTTTTTGCCAGAAGTTTCCTAATTTCAGACCTGTGGACAAGAAGCTTTCTAGGCCTCATAGGATCTTTATTGTAATAACTGCCTTTATCATACGGTGAGATATGGACGTTATAAAGCCATAGTTCCCCGTTTTCCACCTTTGCGAATCCGTCCTTAAGGTTTACCTGTCCTTCCCTAACAGATTTGATTTCTGTTCCCGAAAGCACCAACCCTGCTTCAAACGATTCAACTATGAAGTATTCATGCCGCGCCTTGCGGTTTTGGGCCACAGTTTTATCATCTGGCACAGGTATCACCTCACGGGATTGACTATATCAGAATGAGCAATAATAGTCAAATAGGGAATTCTACTTAAAATATGCTGTTTTACTCTTTTGGCGGAAGCTTATGTTTCATACATGATTTTCAATTAGTACCGCCAAGTCATTATACATCGTCAATACAAAAATTATCAGCTCCATAGCCAGCAGTATTCAAAAATTACAGAACGGGCAGCTGCATTTCATATCCTGTGATATAAGCGAAAACACTGTTGACGCAATTAAACGCCGTGCCTAGAATAATTTAAGTTACTTATTATTATTGGATTTTTTATAATGATTTCAACATCCCTTCCACATATAAATCACATATTTGGCCTGTAGAATGATCGGCACAGCAGAACAGTGAAAAAACATATACGATGTATTTTCACTGATACTGAGCCCAAAGGAGGAGTTTAAATGGGTTTAAAAAAAATGTTTAAATCAAAAAAGCTTGTGGCTGCAATAGCAGTATTGGCATTCATGTCTGGTACTGCGCTTGCACAGTCACAGCCGCCGCTTCCGCCGCAGAATCAGCCTGGACAAAATACAGGACCTGCCTCACAGGATCAGGGGCAGCCAGGACAAAAACCTAAACCAGGACAGCAACAGCCTGGGCAGCAGACCAAACCGGGTCAGCAGCAGGAACAGTACCCTAAACCAGGACAGCAGCAGCCTGGGCAGCAGACCAAGCCTGGTCAGCAGCAGGAACAATACCCTAAACCAGGACAGCAGCAGCCTGGGCAGCAGACCAAACCGGGTCAGCAGCAGGAACAATACCCTAAACCAGGACAGCAGCAGCCTGGGCAGCAGACCAAACCGGGTCAGCAGCAGGAACAGTATCCTAAACCAGGACAGCAGCAGCCTGGGCAGCAGACCAAACCGGGTCAGCAGCAGGAATGGCAGCACCAGCCAAAACCTGGACAACAGCAGGGATGGCAGTTACAGCCAAAACCGCAGCCGCAGAATCAACAAAAAGCAGGCAATGGCGGCTTTGAAATAAAAGAAATGCTGTACAAGCCTGACGGACGTCTTCAAATCAGACTTGACAACAATGACATCCGTTGGAACAGGATAGAAAAAATAATTGTGCGTGACAGCCGCGGAAGGGTCTACAACGCACGTGTAAACAGAACGGACAGAGATATAATTGAGTTAATAATAGCTGGTATGGTCTACGGAGAAAATTACAGCATAGAAATTCCAGGTGTACGCTACGGAAATTCGAATTATATATTAAGAGGTGATTTCTGGGCCAGTGATAATTGGCGCTATAACCGCCCCGATAAGAAAAACATTGTAATACAGAGCATTAGATACCAAAACGGCGGACGTCTGAAAATAAAACTCTATAATCCGCGCGATGAAGAAATACGCTGGAACCGCAATGCCAGAGTTATTGTACGTGACAACTTCGGCAGACGGTACGACGTCAGAATTGAAAAGGCAAGATACTCAACAATAGAGCTTACAGTTTTCGGGATTCGCAGCGGCGACAGATACACAGTAGAAATACCGGGAATAAGGTACATGGGACGTGATTATGTAGTAAAAGGCGATTTCTGGGCAAGACATAACTGGTCATATGACAGGTAAACATCTGATCCAAAAGATTATCAGTCTGATTGAACAGGCAAAAATAAAAAGGGATCCACAGCGGTTTGTGTGGGTCCCTTGATATAGATGGTCGGGGCGAGAAGATTTGAACTTCCGACCTCCTGGTCCCGAACCAGGCGCGCTAACCAGACTGCGCTACGCCCCGGAAGCGTTGAAAATTATACCATCGTACTTGAGGGCCGTCAAATACCGGCCGCTCGGGTTAATCTATCCTTTAAAGCCAGTCCTATCCCGGCTTCGTCAGGAATTTCAGCAAGGATAATATCCGCACCGCTATTTTCAATCGTACGAAAAGCACGAAAAAGTTCTTTTGCATATTCCCTGACGTCTGTAAAAATTATTTTCGTGTAAGGTGCACACTTAGGTTCCGATACGCCAAGCCACGCCCATTTTTTCCCTTTAACAGCCTCTTCAGCCTTGTCATCAGCAAGCACCAGCGGAATTTTAGGGGCATAATGACGATATCTGGTCCCTGGAGAACGTTTGAGCATATTTTTATCTTCAGGCAGCAGAACAGGCATAAGCAGGACTTTTTCAATCTCTTCTTTGGAAATCCCTCCGGGTCTCAACAGCACGGGGGCATCACCTGTAACGTCAAGAACTGTTGATTCAAGGCCGACTCTCGTAGCACCGCCGTCAATGACCATCGCGACAGCCTCTCCTATGTCCTCTTTGACAGTTTTTGCATCGGTCGGGCTTGGTCTTCCGCTTTTGTTTGCACTTGGCGCCGCTATAGGGACACCAGACACACGTATCAGCTCCAGCGCTATGGCATTGTCCGGCATTCTTATAGCAGCAGTGGAAAGTCCGCCCCTCGTCCGCTCCGGGACTGCAGGTTTTGCATTAAGGACAAGAGACAGCGGTCCGGGCCAGAATTTTTCCATAAGGTATCTTGCACGCCAATTAAATTCAACAAGTGTTTCAGCCATTTTTATGTCGCAAACGTGAAGTATTATAGGGTTGTCAGACGGCCGCCCTTTTGCTTCATAAATCTTTTTCACAGCATCTGCATCAAGGGCGTTGGCGCCAAGCCCATATACAGTTTCCGTTGGAAACGCGACAAGGCCGCCAGAACGTATTATTTCACCGGCTTTCTTTATTTCTTCTTTCATTCCTGGTTCAAGGCTCAGGTATAATTCTTCGATACGTTCAGAAATATTCTGCTTCATTTGATATAGGCACCTTCCATGAAACCTTCCATAAATTCGCGTCGAAAAGCAGGAAAACGTCCTTCTATTATCGCGTTTCTTGCGTCTTTCATAAGGTTGACAAGGAAATAGATATTATGCCAGCTGCACAGGCGTGCAGCCAGTATTTCACCTGCAGTGTAAAGATGGCGTATATAGGCTCTTGTAAAGTTCCGGCATACATAACATCCGCAGGCAGGGTCTATCGGGGTAAAATCGCGTGCGTAATCGTGATTTTTCAGATTCATTTTGCCGGTACGCACCAGCACCCCTCCGTTGCGGCCATTTCTTGTCGGCAGCACGCAGTCAAACATATCTATTCCGCGCGCAACACCCTCTACGAGGTTCGTCGGAAAGCCTACTCCCATAAGGTAGCGCGGTTTATTTTAGGCATCTCCGGGTTAAGGACATCAAGAATCCTGTACATTTCGTCATGCGACTCCCCTACAGAGAGGCCTCCTATACCGTACCCAGGAAATGATATCTCCTCAAGTCTACGGATACATTCAACGCGCTGTTTTTCAAACATCGAACCCTGAACTATTCCAAAAAGCGCCTGATCTGTCCGCGAATGATGCTCCCTGCAGCGTCCCGCCCAGGATATAGTCCTTTCCATCGCGGCACGCGAATACTCTTCGGTAGTCGGCCAAACGACGCATTCATCAAAGGCCATTGCGATATCACTGCCAAGTTTCATCTGTATGTCCATAGAATCCTCCGGACGCATGAAGTGTCTGCTGCCATCCAGATGTGAAGCGAATTCCACGCCGTCGTCCGTGATTTTCCGAAGGTCTGCAAGCGAAAACACCTGAAACCCTCCGCTGTCTGTCAATATCGGATGATGCCACTGCATGAACCTGTGAAGGCCGCCTGCTTCATCAATTATTTCAGCACCGGGGCGCATGTACAGGTGATAGGTATTGCCAAGTATTATCTGCACTCCTATTTCTTCAAGTTCATGCGGTGCCATGGCCTTTACGGTAGCCTGCGTTCCTACGGGCATAAATACAGGAGTTTGTATCACACCGTGCGGGGTTGTAAATTCCCCTGCACGTGCGCCGGTTTCAGGGCATTCCGCAATTATTTTATATTCGAACATTTTTTAAACACCCCAGCCAAAGATTCTTTCGCCGTTTTTACGTACGGCTTCCGCAAAATCATCAAGGGAGACTCCCTTAAGCATTGATAACAGTTCATAAACGGACCTTACATGACAAGGCTCATTTGTTCTGCCACGAAAACCCTGCGGTGCAAGGTAAGGAGAATCAGTTTCGCATAATATCCTGTCAAGAGGTATGTCCATGGCTATCTGCCTGAGTAAAATATTTTTCGTATACGTAACCGGACCGGCAAAAGAGATATAGAAACCAAGCCGTAATGCTTCACGTGCATCTTCAGCCGTGCCTGAAAAACAATGGATAACTCCTCCTACGGCATCGGCACCTGTTTCACGGAGTATTTCAAGTGTCTCTTCGTTAGCGTTTCCGCATGCTCTGTCAGCCGCATCCCTTACATGTATCACTATAGGTTTCTTTATCCTCTTTGCGATTTCGATCTGAAGACGAAAAACATTTCTCTGCACATCTCTGGGTGAGTTATCGTAGAAGTAGTCAAGGCCTATCTCACCTATTCCTACTACACGCGGTGCAAGGGCAAGATCGCAGAGCTCATCATGGAGCCCGCTCTCTGCCGAGGCAGCTTCGTGAGGATGTACACCTACAAGCGCCCATACCTCAGGGGCATCATGCCGGATATTTGCAAGCGCAACCGCCTCCCTGCTGGATTCCAGGTCTGCCGATGCAAAAAGAAGCCGTTTTACGTCATTATCCAGTGCGTTTTTAAATACCTGCTCCAGACCTTCCGGAAAATATTCCTTGTTCAAATGGCAGTGCGTATCGACTAAATACATTTGTTGCTTCCTTTCACATAAGGGGCGGGCACAGCCCGCCCCTTACAGATTTATGCCTTTTCTGAAACATTCAACACAGCATTCGCGCGGTGCATCCGTCACATGTGAAATCATGATACATGCAGAGGATGCATATGTAATTACATAATAAAAAACGCAGTGCACCTGATTACTGTATGTTCTAGTGTATCCTGCTTCCTACTGGGATTGAATCATCCATCACTGTGAGCAGTGTCAGTTCTTCTTTCTTGTGTCCGGACTCTCTGCGGCAAGCAGCATGCCATTGCTCTGTACTCCGCGGAATTTTGCGGGTTTAAGGTTGCAAAGGACTATGATCTTCCTGCCCTCAAGGTCTTCAGGTTTGTAAAATTCCCTGATGCTTGAAACTATCGTACGTTTTTCATAGCCCAGGTCAAGACTCAAGATATAAAGCTTGTCAGCCTTAGGTACGGCTTCAACTTTTTCCACAAGGGCAACTCTGAATTCAAGCTTGCTGAAATCATCAATGCCTATCTCAGGCTCGTGGTCATCAAAATTATAGAAGGCAGCCGGGTTGGCTTTGGCACGTTTTTCAATGTCGCGCGCTTCTTTTTCGGCTTTCCATTTTTCAACATCTATGCGCGGGAAAAGAATAGCTCCCTTCTTTACCGAGACAGGCGCATCCAGTTTGCCCCATGACCATGACGCCCTGCCTCCGTCAAGCGGATTGCCCGTAAGGCCAAGCTGCTCCCAGATGCGCATAGCTGTATCAGGCATGAATGGAGCTGTGAGAACGGCAGAAAGACGCAGTGATTCCCAAAGCGTCCTGAGCACGGCGTCAAGCCTCTCGATATCACCGTTTTTGCCGAGTTTCCAAGGCTCAGTCTCATCAATATATTTATTTGACCTGCTTATGAACAGCCATAGCGTTTTCAGCGCATCGTCAATGCAAAACGATCCATGCAATCCGTCATGTCGCATACGGTTTTATTTGCTAGCGCTTCTATTTCCTTGTCCAGTTCAGTCGCCTTATAGCTCTGCGGGAGTTTTCCGTCCCTGAATTTTTCGATCATCTGAAGGCTGCGGCTAAGAAGATTTCCCAGATCGTTCGCCAGATCTGAATTTATTCTCTGGACCAGCGCCAGTTCTGAAAAATCACCGTCATGTCCGAATGGGACTTCCCTCAGCAGAAAAAACGGAAGGGGTCCACTCCGTACAAATCTGCCATCTCAAAGGGATCGACTACGTTCCCTACCGATTTGGACATCTTTTCTCCCTCGACTGTCCACCACCCGTGGGCAAACACACGAACCGGCGGGTTGACTCCAAGCGCAAGAAGCATTGCCGGCCAGATTACGCAATGGAACCTTATTATATCTTTTCCTACAAGGTGGCGCACCGCGGGCCAGAAAGTCTCCCAGGCGGCCCCCTTCTCGGGGAAGTCAAGCGCCGAAAGGTAATTGATCAATGCATCGAACCATACGTATATGACATGCTTTTCATCACCGGGCAGAGGGATGCCCCAGTCAAGCGTGGTACGCGATACGGACTGGTCGCGGAGTCCGCTTTTGATGAAGCTTATTATTTCGTTGTACCTTGACTTCGGCATTATTGCATCCGGGTTTTCCTCATAAAATTTCAGAAGCGGCTCAGCATATTTTGAAAGCCTGAAGAAATATGTTTCTTCTGTCATTCTAGTAAGCTGCCTGTGACAGTCCGGACATGTCTGGCCTTCGCCCATCTGTGCTTCGGGAACGTATGTTTCGCATGGCACACCAGTACCATCCCTCATATTCACCCTTATAAATGTCGCCCTTTGCCATCAGGCGGCGGAATATTTCCTGCACGACTTTTTCATGGCGCTTGTCAGTTGTACGTATGAAATCATCATTGGCTATGTCAAGCACATTCCACAATTTCTGGAAATTCTGGACAACTTCGTCACAGAGTTCCTTCGGCGTAATTCCTCTTTTTTCTGCGACGGTCTGTATCTTCTGCCCGTGTTCATCGGTTCCGGTGAGGAACCACGTTTTTTCACCGCCGGCCTTATGCCAGCGTGCAAGCGTATCAGCGGCAATGGTTGTATAGGCATGCCCGATATGCGGAACATCGTTGACATAATAAATAGGTGTAGTTATATAAAACTTTTCCTCTGACATTTATTCAGCCTCCTCGGTACGATTTTCAAGAATGTACCGTTTTATTCTGTTTCGCGGAATACGATACTTGATTGAGAGCAAGTTTGCAACATTTTTAGTGGATTCTCCTGATTTACACATCTTCTCGGCTTCATCGATCCATATCGAGTCATCAGGCGGCCCTGATTCTTCAGGGCAACCTTCCACCACACATACGAACTCTCCCCTTATTTTACCCTCAGGTAGCCTGTCTGCAAAAGAAAGAAGCGTGCCGCTTATGGTCTCCTGATGTATCTTGCTTATCTCACGCACAAGGACTGCTTTTCTGTCCCCGAGAACCTGTCCCATAAGAGAAAGTTCTTTAAGCAAACGGTGGGGAGCAACATAAAACACGATTATCTCTTTTACTTTTTTTATTTCTTCAAGCCTCTTCTTTTTATCTTCAATACTCCCTTTTAGGAACCCGGCAAACAGGAATGACTCCATACCCATACCGGCAAGAAGAAGGGCAGGCAGAAGTGCGTTGGCTCCAGGCAGTACATCATACGGAAGCCCCCTGTCCATGGCTGCTTTTACCAGAACAAACCCTGGATCAGAAAGGCCAGGCGTACCCGCATCCGATACAAGAGCTACAGTCTCCCCCTTTTCGATCCTGCTCATCAATACCCCTACCCTTTCAGCCTCATTATGTTCATGACAGGATATAAGGGGTTTTTTTATGCCGAAATGATTGAGCAGCTTAAGCGTATGTCTTGTATCTTCACAGGCTATAACATCAGCTTCCCTCAATACACTGAGTCCCCTCAGGGTCATATCTTCCAGGTTGCCTATCGGTGTCGGCACAATGATCAGCGGCATCAGCATTTCTCCTGTATCTTATAAGCTTCCAGCAGCTCAGGCGTCTCATTGCCGTCAGATCCGAGGACAAAAAGCGGGGCTTCGATTTTAAGTCCGTGTTTTGCCGCACGCATCGATTCAACAAGCACTATAGTTGCAGTTGACTGCTGTTTGGGATGGACGGTTTTCATTATCTTCGGTTCAATATTATATCTGTCAAGCAAGGCAAAGAGCTCTCCGATCCTGCTTGCACGCATCACCATGTCAAGATGGCCCCTGTTTTTAAGAAGGTACTTCGATGCCGCTACGACATCCTCCAAAGTGCATGCCGTCCCGTGCAGTGCGGCAGCTAAAGGATCAGAAGGGCTTCTGTTGCTGCCGCCAAGCTCATCATAAGGCGGATTCACGACTATCCTGTCATAAGTCTGCGCATTCCATATTTTTTATAATCGCGCAGGTCCCCTGTATAAAACTCCGCCATATCCTCAAGACCGTTAAGTTTTGCGTTTTCCGAAGCAAGCGCAATAAGGTGCGGCTGGATATCGACTCCCTGCATCAAATAGCCGCGCTTGGCAAGTATCAGTGAAACGGCACCGTGAGCACATCCTATCTCAAGGATTTTTTCTGAAAATTTAGGTTTCGTAAAATGTGCCAGAAGTATTGTATCCATATTGACACGAGGCCCTTCATTTTCTTCAGGCTGTCTTATTTTAAGCACACCGTTCAGCAGGTCTTCAATTTCAGCTGACATTATACCCAGTCCTCCAGCCTTACGCCTATGACCTGAGAAAGCCCCGGCTCTGAAAGAGTGACCCCGTAAAGCACATCAGCATGCTCCATCGTTACACGCCTGTGAGTCATTGCAAGGACCTGCCTGTTTTTCGCATATTCCTTTGCCAGATCGGAAAATCTCCTCAGATTGACCTCATCAAGCGCCGCATCTACCTCATCAAGCACAGCGAGCGGGCATCCTGCCACCTCCATGGATGCAAAAAGCAGAGATATCGCTGCAAGCGACTGTTCGCCTCCTGAAAGCTGGTTAATATTCTGCGTATGTTTGCCAGGCGGCCGTGCTGCAACATCGACACCGGTGTCCCATATGGTTTCACCTTCAAGCATCTCAAGATGTGCCTCGCCGCCGCCGAACAGGCGCTGGAACAGCGAGCAGAAGCGGCTGTCGACCTCCAGCAGTGCGTCAGTAAAAACTTTATGCGCCTGCCTGTCTGCATCGGATATGAGTTTTTCAAGCTCGGCAGCACTAGTCCTGACATCATCAAGCTGTTCGCCCATGAAAGCAAGCCTGTCCTTAAGACTGCGATCCTCTGAGAGGACCCCCATATCGACCTCGCCAAACGCTTTCATTTTTCTGTCGCCATCTTTAATTTTTCGGCGCAGATCATCTATATCTACGTCTTCAGGAAGCGATCCCGGTCCCGGGTACTGGTACTGGTCTTCCCATGTATTTATTAGTTCTTCGAGTTCTCTTTCCGCTGCCTCTTTTTTTAAATTATCAGCAGAAATTTTTTCAGCGCCTGCACGTGTCCGAATATCGGCGGCCACATGCCTTCCGCGCATATATTCGCGTTCAGATTCCAGTTTCGCATATCCGTTGACATGTTCTTCCATAGAAGCTATAAGGCATTTGCGTCTCTCATATAATTCAAGATACGTTTTACCGATCCTTGACAGGTTCGCCCTTTCACGCACGCATTTCTGGTCAAGATCGGATATCTCTTCGTCCAGTTCCATTTTTTTAAGCTCTTCGGAACGAAGTTCAGCACTGACCCTTTCCATCAGCGCAAAACTGGAGCTCAGCCGTTCCGCACGCACTGCAACATCTGCACGCAAACGCTGGCGTTCCTCGACAATTTCCTGTTCGTCTTCTATAGATGATGGTTTATCACGCTTGTTTTCCAGATCCGAAAGCTTTTTCAATATCTCCTGCCAGAGCTTTCCTTCCTCGTGCATCGAGCCTAATATTCTGCCTCGCTCACCTTCAAAGCGTCTTTGTTCCTTAATATATGATTCCTTCTGGTCGGACAGGATGGCTATCCGTCCGTCAAGCTCACGTATCTGCCTGGTATAGGATTCTTTTCTCTCCGATACATTCAGTTCATCTGTCTCTGCAGATTTAAATTCAGCAGACAGCTTTTCAGCCTTTTTAGCTGAATCTGCCGCTTCTTTTTCAAGCTTTGCGACATGCGATTTCATTTCTATCGTTTTGCCGGCTTTTTGAGAACGCCCTCCCGATACAGTGCCTCCAGGCTGGAATACATCTCCCTCTATTGTTGCAACAGGCCCCTTGAAACCTGACCTTACTATTTCCTGTCCGATTTCATATGATCTTACGATGAGCAGGTCGCCAAGTATCTGCTGTATAGCAGGCAGCCAGTGGTCATCGACCTTTATAAGATCTATGGCCCAGCCTACTATTCCCTGTCCGGGAAGTCTGAAATGTTTGTCTGGAAAACGCGGTCTGCAGCGCTCGAGCGGCAGGAAAGTCGCCCTGCCAGCTGAATTTGCCTTGAGCTTATCTATACAGCGTCCGGCTTCCTCGAGGTCCTCGACAAGAAGCTGGAACTGTCTCGCACCAAGATAGGATTCCAGCGCTACGGAAAGCGACGTGTCACATGAAAAAACATCTATAACGGCACAAGGCGATGCATCAAGCCTGTTCAGTTTTGCAGCCGAAAGAAGATACTGCACGGGCCTTGGGTAAAGGTCCGCCTGCATAGACTCCGAAACCTCATTTAGTTTGGATCTTGTCTGGGCTGCATCTCTGCGCGCACGCTGCAGTTCAGCCGCAAGCATCTGAACTTTTGCGTAAAGTTCTCCGTGCTGTTTTACTATCTTATCCTGCTCATCAAGCAGATTGTTTCTATCGGTTTCGATCTTTTTTATCTCTGAATCAATGCCCTTGCGCGGGTCCCCTGTATCTGCCTTTTTATCAGATACCGAGAGCAGCGATTTGCCAAGAAAGGAGAGTTTTGCCTTTATCTGCTCAAGCTCTGCTTCCAGCCTGCCTTTTTCCTTATTCCACGCATTGCGTTCCTCTTTTTCCTTTTCCAGACGCAGGTTATAATCTTTCCAGCGCTCTTCCGTTTGATTCAGTTCTTTCTGCAGAGCGTCAAGCATTTCTTTGTTTTTCTTGCTCTCCGACCTTGTTTTATCCTGATCTTTCAGAAGAACAGCCGAATGCTCCTCTATCTTAAGCCTTTCTTCCCTTGCCTGTGAAAGCCTTCCGTTTGCTGACATCAGCACTGAAGCTGACGTATAGCCAGACTTCACAAGTGAGTCACATCTTGTCTTGCATTGTTCCAGTTCCCATGTCTGCTGCTGTCTTTCCTGAACGACTTTCGCCAGAGCATTCTCCAGACTTTCTATACTGTGTTTCCATATCTGCGACCATAGCTCGACCGTTTTCTGAGCCCCGGCGGCAATTTTGATTTCTTCATTCAAAATGGAAACAGAGGTTTCCATAGAGCTGCGCTTCAGCCAATAAAGGAGTTTCCTGTCTTCTTCTATGCTGTCAAGAATTTCACGGAGCTGTGCAGCTCTCTTTACCTCAGGTGCTATCTCTTCGCGGCGCGCTGTAAGTTCGGCCATAAAATTCCGCAGATGGTCGTACTCCTCTTTGACAGTAACAAGCCTTTCGGATGCATCCATGCGTCTTTTTCTGTATATGTCTATTCCAAAAAGCGTCTCAAGATGCATTCTGCGCGAGATCGGCCGCTGCTGAATGACCTCTGACACTTCCCCCTGCCCTATAAAGGCAAACCTGTCGCCTTCAAGCTTCCAGTCACGTTTGGTTTCATCAAGTTCGGAAAGTGTCTTGCGCATGTTGTCTACAAAAACTGTCGTATTGCCTTCAGGAGCAGTAACCCTGCGCTTTATTGAACATGTTTTGAGCTCATCTCGAAGCTGAAGCACGACTTCAGCTTCTTTCGCCGACGCAAGGCTTACAGATCCCTGGAAAAGAAGGTCGCTCTGGCGGGAAATACGCAGCCTGCCGGCATTGCTGTCGCCCAGAGACCACCTTAGCGCGTCAAGTATATTGCTTTTACCGCTGCCGTTCGGTCCTACTATAGCAGTAAATCCCGATGACAGAAGCAGGTCATGGGAGCCGCCGAAACTTTTAAATCCCTTAAGCTGAAGACGACCTATATACAATTGCCCAGCCCTCTCTTTTTTGAAGCGCGGTAATCCTATGCTCAATCTGGGCAAGACCGCCCTGTGTGTCAAGACGGTATTTGCCCCATGAAAAGTCAGGGCAGCCCCTTATAAATATTGCCCTTCCGAATTCCTCTTCCCATGAAGCCAGGAATGTTTCAGCTATATATTCTGCAACCGAGGTATACGTTTCCACAAGCAGCGCTTCGGATTTTGAAGAAAGCACTATTTTGCGTATGAAGCGTTTAATATGCATCGCTATGCTTTCTTCACGCGGGACAAGGCCAAGCCCTCCGCAAAACGGGCATCCGCGTGTCATTGCAGCACGCAGATCAGTACGTGCCCTTTTCCTTGTTATTTCAACAAGGCCAAGTCCTGTCACACCGTATACCCTTGCCTTGCATTTATCGTTTTTGAAAAGCTCCTGAAGCTGATGAGTAAGGTTATGTTTGTCTTCTTCCGTTTCCATATCTATGAAATCAACGACGACAATGCCTCCAAGTGCACGCAGGCGAAGCTGCCTCGCTATTTCCACAGCAGCCTCCATATTTGTCTGAAAAACCGTATCATTCAGGGTTTTTGAGCCTATAAACTTTCCCGTGTTCACATCGATTACAGTAAGTGCTTCAGTCTGGTCTATCACAAGATAAGCCCCTGATGACAGCCATACTTTCCTGTCCTGGAGCTCGACAAGCTGGTTTTCTATGTTGTAGACGTCAAATATCGGTATTTTACCCTTGTATAAATTAACTTCCATTTTTTTGTCGGCAAAAAATTTTTTTACGAACGCCTCTATGTTTTCTTTGTCTTCTTCTGTGTCAACAACAATTTCATCAATATCCTCGGTAAGTTCATCCCTCAGGACACGTTCAAGCAGGCCAAGATCCTTGTGTATAAGACACGGTGCGCTGTTCTGTTTTGCATTATGCTGGATGACCTTCCACTGGTCCACAAGCTCCTCGACATCCTGGATCAGGCTTTCAGCATCACATCCCTCAGCCACCGTTCTTATTATTATCCCAAATCCCTGCGGCCTTATTTCCTTTGCTATATATCTAAGACGAGCTCTTTCTTCTTCAGATTCTATACGTTTGGATACACCTGTTTCATGTCCTCCAGGAATGATCACCATGTACCTGCCGGCAAGCGAAACACGCGGCGAAACACGTGCGCCCTTGCCTTTGCGTGCATTTTTAACTACCTGTACCAGCATCTCCATCCCAGGCTTTACTTCTATTCCGCGCACATCGTCAAGATATAAAAAACCGTTTCTGCCGTCACCAAGATTCAAAAACGCCGAATTCATCCCGGGAAGCACGCTGTCGACCCTTGCTTTGTATATTTCACCGGTTCGCTGGTGTTCAAGCATTCTTTCAACAAAGAAGTTATAAAGCTTGCCTCTCGCATCAAGTATTGCAATCCTTATTTCTTCAGGATCGATGAGATTGGCAATTATCTTTTTTGACCATCTTTCCGATGTCATATTGTCTCCCCCCCAGATCAAATGAGCGGAAGTACTCTGCCGGACACGGCGTCCCAGCTGCCAACAGATTCGCGCACAATAAACAGGTCAGGCCAGCCTGAGCATATTCCGTTTTCCCTGAGTATTTTTACTAAACTGCCGGCACTGCAGTGTTCAAGATCCCCAACGGCAAGAACTATACAGCCGCAGTCAACGGATGCCGCATAAAGAGTATTTTCGCCTACTGATTCTTGAAGCACAGTCTTTGCTTTTTCTCCAAGTTCAAATCCCAAACCGCATATTCTGTACACTGCGGCAACGGCCGATTTAGCAAGAGCCGGCCCGTCTGCCTCCGCGCATTCAAGTATTTTCAATCCTTCAGGCAAAGCAGCATTCCATACTTCCAGTGATGTGCCGCCCCACTCATTGAACCAAAAATCCGCCGGCTCATAACATCCCTCAACTCCAGACGCAAGAGGAGGACCAAGGCTGATATGGGGATGCGGTGAAAACCCCTGTGTAAATTCCATTGAAAGCCCTGCTCTTTTTGCGGCCCTAGAAAAAAGCACCGGCAAATCCTGATGGTTTAAAAATGATATTAAACCTTTTTTTTCAAATATTATTCTAATTCTGACCATTGCTGCATCCCCGTACATTTGTATAACCCTGCCAGCCGCACCCGTTGCATCCTTCACGGCAGTCACGCGTTCTTTCTCCCGCAAACGCCTTTTCTCTTTCATGCATCAGAAATGCTTTTGATACGCCGGAGTTTATATGGTCCCATGGCAATTTTTCATTCAGTGCACGTGCCCTGCAGGCGTAACTGTCTGGATCGATTTCAAGGTCGCGGAATACTTCCGACCATCTTTCAAAATTAAAATGTTCCGTCCATCCGTCGAAACGTGCCCCTCTGCGCCAGGCTTCCTCTATCGCGTCGGCAAGCCGCGAATCTCCTCGTGCAAAGACACCTTCGAGATATGTCTGTTCAGGTTCATGGTAAGTAAGGGATACCTTCCTGTTCCTTATATTGTTTTTTACCCATCTGCCTCTTTCCCTGAGCGAGGCCCTGTCAAGCTGTGCTTCCCACTGGAACGGTGTGTGCGCCTTAGGGACGAAGCCAGCCAAAGATGCGCTTATATCACCGCGCCGCTTGTTTCGTCTGGCTATTGAAACAGCCCTGTCGCAGATATCATGTATCCCTGCAAGATCCTCTTCGGTCTCCGTAGGAAGGCCCATCATAAAATAAAGTTTGACCCTGTCCCAGCCATGGGAAAATGTAGCTTCAAGCGCTGAATCTATATCATCATCCGATACGCCTTTGTTGATAACGTTCCTTAGACGCTGAGTCCCCGCTTCGGGCGCAAAGGTAAGACCGCCTTTGCGCATGGATTCAAGACCGGCAGCCATGTTTACAGAAAAAGCATCTACCCTGAGGCTTGGAAGACTCAGTTTGACCTTATTCCCTTCCAGTATAGGACGGATTTTTTTGAATGCATCATCAAGCTGTGTCCAGTCACAGGTTGCAAGTGAGAGAAGTCCGACTTCCTCCCATCCTGTTTTCTTTAAAAGAGTATCGATCTGCTTTGCTACAGATGACGCACTGCGCTCACGGACAGGTCTGTCGATCATACCGGCCTGGCAGAAGCGGCATCCTCTCGTACAGCCCTTGAACACCTGAACAGCAACTCTGTCATGTACTATGCCGGTGTTGGGAACTATCATATCCGTATGATAGAAGGATAAGTCAAGATCCTCTGCTATGCGTCTTCTTACAGGATCGGACACTTGGATCTGCGGCACATATACGCCGCAGATCTTTGAAAGTGCGAGAAGTTTTTCATTTCTCGGGCGTCCCTGCAGTTCATGAAGCACATTCATTACATCAGGAACCAGCACCTCACCGTCGCCTATGCAAAAAGCATCTATGAAAGGAGCTACAGGTTCCGGCGACAAAGCCCCGGGACCGCCGGCAATAACAATCGGATCGCTGTCACCTCTGTGTTCGGAGCGGAGAGGCACACCTCCGAGATCAAGTATAGTCAGAATGTTAGTATAGGATAATTCATACTGGAGAGTAAAACCCACAACGTCAAAATCACATACCGGCCGTTTGCTCTCAAGTGCCCAGAGCTTGCAGTGTGAAGACCTTAGCACCTCTTCCATATCCGGCCACGGCGCGTACACACGTTCCGCATCGGCATACGGAAGGGATTTTGTAAGGCTGTAAAGTATCTGATAGCCCAGATAGCTCATTCCGACTTCATAAACATCAGGAAATGCATAGCATACGCGAAGTATGTTATTATTTCCGTCCTTTACGGGACCGCTTCCCCATTCCCCGCCGATATATCTTGACGGGCGTTTGACCCGTGCCAAAACAGCACGCTTTGTTTTTTCCTCAGATAAATACATAAATCAGTTCCCCCTGAGACACGGTGCTGATATTTCAAACAGCCGCATCTCATCAAATATATTTTACTGCCACGGTTTTAACACCATGCCGTAATTTTTTAATTAATAAAATCAGAACCTGTCTTCTTTTGACATTACAGCCACACTCTGGACAAGTGCAAGCCCCATGGCTACAGCCATCAGGGAACTGCCTCCATAGCTGAAAAGAGGCAGAGGCAGCCCGGTTACCGGCATCAGCCCCATGCTCATCCCCACACTTTCCGTCATTTGGAACCATATCCATGCCGTGATACCCGCCGTCATAATTTTAGCTCTGTAATCCTTAGTATAGAGAGCCGTGCTAAGCATCCTCCAGAGAAGAACCGTAAACAGTATCAGTACTGCAACACATCCTATAAAACCGAACTCTTCGGAAAACACGCTGAAAATAAAATCTGTATGTGGTTCAGGCAGAAAATGAAGCTGTCCCTGGGTCCCGTGCATAAACCCCTTTCCAAAAAATCCTCCAGATCCTACCGCTATCCTCGATTGTATTACATTATATCCTGCTCCCTGCGGGTCCAAAGTTGGATCTATAAAAATCATCAGCCGCATTTTCTGGTAAGGTTTCAATACCATCCAGGCTATAGGCAGCATTGAAAAAAAGAACAACACTATGCCGGTTAAAAATTTAACAGGAGCACCTGCCGCTATAAAAACTGCAAAAAGCATCACTGAATAAACCATGGCACTTCCAAGGTCTGGCTGAAGCATTATCAGCAAAATAAAAATACCTGATACACCGAGGAATATCGATATTCCCCTCAGATCAACAGGCGGAACTTTGACGCTAAGTTCCGCGAGAGCAACAGCGAATATTACTTTCCCTATCTCAGACGGCTGCAGCCTCATAAAACCAAGATTGAACCAACTTTGTGCACCTTTTGACGTGTGCCCTACGATCAGGAGCAGTACAAACAGCACTATTGCAGCTCCAAATAATGGTGCCGCCGCAGCCAGTATGTTTCTGTATCCTATTTTCAATATGATAGCATACACTACGGCGCTTATCCCGCCCCAGAGCATCTGACGGAGGGCATAGGAGGACATTGTCAGTTCCTTATGCCCTCCGGCGCTGTAGATCGCCATTACACCGAATATAAATAGTGCAGCAGTAACAAGGAGCATGACCAAGTCAACGTTCGATCTGATCTCTCCCCATCTGCTCCCGTTTTTTTCAGGCATTCTTCTTTTTTCCCCTGTTGGGCTTCTGCGCCGGCCTTAGCGGGATGTCTGCCACCAGTGCAACTGAACGGTCCTTGCGCTGAAGCTGTATGTCTATTCCATTCTCGTCTATATCGAGATGTTTTTTTATCGCATTTATCATATCTATCCTCAATGCATTTATGATCTCCGGCGACACATCGTTACGGTCATGTATCAGAACAAGCTGCAAACGCTCTTTAGCTACTTCGCTGCTCTTATCTTTTCCAAAAGACCTGCAAGAAAATCAAACATTCAGCTTCACCTGCTACTTTCCGAAAAGCCTGCGGATCGATGACAAAAATCCCTTCGATTCGCTGAAGATATCCATATACTTAACGTCTTCGCCGCAATGCGTTTTGCAATATTTGAAAAAGCTTCCGCAGCCCTGGTTTCACCTGACAGAGTAAGAGGCTCACCTCTGTTGGAGGACGTAACGATGCTCTCGTCGTCTGGGATGATGCCTATCAGCTCTATTGCCAATATATCAAGCACATCCTGTACTGACAGCATCTCTCCCTTTTTTACCATTGCAGGCTTGATTCTGTTTATCACAAGATGTATAGGTGCTTTGTCCATAGATTCAAGAAGCCCTATTATCCTATCCGCATCTCTTACGGCAGATACCTCTGGCGTTGTTATCACAAGTGCTTCATCAGCCCCTACAGCAGCATTTCTGAATCCGGCCTCGATACCTGCAGGACTGTCTATAAGGACAAAATCAAAATCTTTCCTCAGCTGATCACATATTTTGGTCATCTGCTCAGCAGTCACGGCATCTTTGGTCCTTGACTGAGCCGTGGGTATCATATACAGGTTGTTCATCCTCTTATCCTTGATAAGCGCCTGGTTAAGGCGGCAGGTACCCTCAACAACGTCCACCAGCGTATACACGATCCTGTTCTCAAGCCCCATTATCACATCAAGATTCCTGAGCCCGACATCGCCGTCGATAGCTACAACCTTGCGGCCTGTCTTGGCCAGGGCCGCTGCCAGATTCGCCGTAGTTGTAGTCTTGCCGACTCCGCCTTTGCCGGATGTTATCACTATTATTCTGCAATCCAAGTCATTCATCCTCCTATATCACTGGCCACTCTGTAAGCAGCACTTCATTGCCGCTGACAGTCACAAGGACTGATTTGCCCCATATATCCGAATTGTTTTCCACCAGGCCGACCTTACTGCCTATGCGTATCTGTCCTGATTCAAACGCTCTTGTTGATACAGAAACTCCTTCATCACCGCGGAATCCTGCATGCACCAACCCCTTAAGTCTTCCCAATATAACCACGTGCCCTCCGGCATATACTTCAGCACCGGTATGGACATGTCCGGCTATGATCACATCGCCGTCATGTTCTATCTTCTGCCCGCTGCGAAGCGTGCCGCAGTAAAATAGCGTCTTAACCGGCATGTCAGCGTTTCCGGAACAGCGTTCGTTCCTTGGCTGCATTTTCTGTTCACCTGTCTGTATGCCTATCCTTTTAAGGTATTGCCTGGTATCAGGATCTGAAACTGCCCAGCTCAAAACTTCGCATCCAGACGGCTCAACAAAATTTTTCCATATTTTTTCAACCAAAGCAGGAGTGAAACTCCTTTTTTGCATATCGATAATTACACGGCTGCCAGCAAGAAGAGTGCCCGCCGTTTCATTAAGGCTGCAAAATTCTTCAAGCATCCGCTTTTCACTTATGTCATCCGGAACTATACAACGCAGCATTCCTGACTGTATACCCTTGAGCTGGATCATTCAGCATGCACTCCTGACATCTAATTCTTCGGCTCGGCCTGGTTTGGTTCAATATATTTACTGCCGTTGATTAAATAATTAAGAAGTTTGCCTACCATCGGTCCGGTAACCGCCGAACCGGCCTTGCCTGCCTCTGCAATTGCAACTACTGCATAACGCGGATTATCCACCGGAGCGTAGCCCACAAACCACGCATGGTCTTCGCCGTGTGCATTCTGTGCAGTTCCGGTTTTTCCAGCTACCTGGACTCCAAACGTACTTGCGCGTCTGCCGGTTCCGCTTGAAGCAACTTCACGAAGACCGGATCTCATTATACCTATTATCTCCTTTGAAACGCCTAATTCTCTGTATTCTGTCGGTGCTCCTGCATCAAGCTTAGGCTTCAGCAGCCTGCCACCGTTGGCTATAGCCGCATACGCCCTGACCACCTGCAACGGCGTCATCAGTACATACCCCTGCCCTATTGAATAGTTTACAGTATCTCCGCCGTACCAATGCTCTTTTATATTTTTTTCCTTCCATTCAGGGCCAGCAATAGTGCCTGGTATCTCACCTATCAAGTCTATTCCTGTTTTTTCACCGACTCCGTATTTAGCCGCTGTTTTTATCAGCTTGTCTATACCGAGCCATGTGGACGTCTGATAAAAATAGACGTCACAGGAATCCCTCAGAGCCGTCATAACATTTTCAGCACCGTGCCCAGATCTTTTCCAGCAGCGGAATCTCCTGTCGCCCAGTTCAAAATACCCGGGACACCTTACTATCGTACTTGTCGTAACGACTTTATTCTCCAGCACAGATGTTGCCGTAATAAGTTTAAAAGTGGATGCCGGAGGATACGCCCCGGATATCGCCCTGTTCATCATTGGCCGTTCTATACGGTCAGTGAGTGCAGCCCAGTCTTTGGCGGAAATTCCCCATGTCAGTGAGTTGGGATCGTAACTCGGGGATGAATAAAGACATTTTACAGAGCCGTCTCTTACATCCATCGCAACGATTGCACCCCTGTAATTTCCTATAAGTTCAGCGGCATATCTCTGTGCAACCAGATCAATCGTGATTTTCATGTCATTACCTTTGACCGACGGCTTGTAGCTAATATCCCTCAGTTTCCTTCCCCTGGCATCAACTTCAATGACTTCCTCTCCCGGCTGGCCGTGCAGTTCGTCTTCAAACCACGATTCCACACCATTTTTACCAATCATGTCGCCGCCTCTGTAAAGATCATCATTTCTTTCCTGAAGTTCTTCCTTGGTAATTTCCGAGACATAACCTACTACATGCGCAGCGAAGTGTTCAGCTGGGTATGACCTGCGCCATACCGGGGTCAAAAAAAGTATATTGCTGAAATCCTTATCCGTAACCAGTTCGGCGACCTGTGCAAATGTAAGGTTAGACGCCACAGTTATTGCACGATAAGGAGCCGAATACTGGTCCTCAACAAGTTTTTTCAGGGTTACGCTGTTCATTGGTATCCCGTTGCGGCTCAGTAATTTTGAAACAAGGTCAACATTTTCTGTTTTCTGCAGGTCAACCGGATATCCGCTTACATTGAACGTTCTCACGTTTACAGCGAGCGGAGCCCCGTTACAGTCAGTTATTATCCCGCGCGGCGGAATAATGCGCAGTATGCGCAGCCTGTTCTGTGATGCGAGCCTTACATAGTCATCGGCCTTTATTATCTGGAAAAATGCAAGCCCTGCTATAAGAACGGCAACTGTAAGCAAAACCATCCTCTGGAGAAAGCGCAGCCGTCTGACTGTATCAAAACGGCCGGATTGGCTATGCATTATTGTAATTTACTTTCCAGAAAAATAGTGATGCAAAAGCAACTACAGGAAACCCTATGAACTGCTGTACAAGGAACTGCCTTACAGCAACCTGATTGGGAATCGTCCAGAACATAAAATGCACCAGCCCTGACAAAAAGACAACACTGAAAATAATAAACGAAAAAAACAGGACAGATCTTCCCTGCACAGGGATTTTCTGCCATACATAACATGATATCGCCACAAGCGCACCGTTTATAGCAGCGGAAAGTCCAGGAAGGTTCGTCCATCTGAAATCCCACAGCAGACCGCCTATAAAGGCAGTCCATATAATAACTATCTGTTTTTCTTTGCCGGTTTCGGGCGACAAGGCAGTCATCACCAAAAAAAGAAGAAAAACATCTGGGACAATACAGAATCCCATAAGAAATACCTGTACAAAATCCTGCAGAAGCCAGATCAATGCCGATAAAATCATTTATTTGCCTCCGAAGACGAAAAGACCTCTACACTATAGATCTGTGTAAGATGCGCCATTGCCTGAAGTTTCATAGGGGCAAAACCATCCTTGCTGGCCTCGGCGGCTATTACCTTTCCAATAGGAATCCCGGGAGGCACCAGCTCACTCATCAGGGATGTGGATACCTGCATACCCTTATTCAATTTACGATCATCAGGGATATAAAGAAGTTTCAGGTTCCCGCTGTTATCCCCGTTTACGACACCCAGGTCCCTTGTCTCATCAACTACAGCAGCGATGAAAAAAGATGAGGCGGTTATAAGCTCCACCCATGCATAATTGTCGCCAAGCCTTACCACACGTCCAACAAGAGCTCCTTCAGAAGTAACAGCCGCACCTTCAGTGATGCCGTTTTTTCTTCCCTTGTCTATTCGAAGCTCCTGCCACCACTCTTCAGGGTATCTGAGGGTGACTTTTGCCGCTACATATGATCCACGCGGGGCTGGCAAAACTACTCCCGAGCGCTGCAGAGCCTCCGACATACGCTGGTTTTCAATCTCAAGTTTTGAGACGCGCTCCTGAAGGCTAGCTCTTTCCAAAACCCAATTGCTGCTGTATTTTACTATGTTGCGCAATTCCATAGATGGTTTTTCAGGATAATAGAGTATCGTATTAACGCTGTCCACAAATATATAGTGCAATGAAGGGAAAGATATCATAGCCAATAAGATAAAAACACCCAACAGCACAGATATGACACCGTGCAGCCAAGGTTTCGTCAGTTCCCTATTAATAATGCGCAATCCGGCAGCACCTCCGGAAATCTAATAAATATCCAATGACGACGGCAGCAACTGATAAAATCAGTTGCCGATCCTGTCGATGGTTATTGATACTTGTTTTTTTCCTGCGGAGCCTCAAGTATCTTCCCCAGCCCGAGAGCGACAGAGAATAAAGGCTGTTCGGCAACATGGACAGGTACGCTCAGCGAATCAGCGAACCGAAGGCTGAGACCTCTGAGCAGTGCAGAGCCGCCTGAAAGAACTATGCCCTGATCCACTATATCCCTTACAAGCTCAGGCGGTGTCTGTTCAAGGGCGGAACGTATCGTATCCTCTATCTGCGAGATAACAGGCTCGATTGCCTCACGTACTTCAACAGATGTGAGATGGACTACTTTAGGAAGGCCATCGACCAGGTCTCTTCCTTTAACATCCATTTTTATTTCCTGTTCCATGGGAAGGGCGGAACCAAGATTTATCTTTATCTCCTCGGCTGTGCCTTCTCCGATCGCAAGTGTGTAATTCTGGCGCATCATTGAAATTATGGCGTCATCAAGCGTATTACCAGCTATTCTGACCGCCTGGTTGATCACTATTCCGCCAAGGGACATCACTGCAACTTCAGATGTGCCTCCGCCCATATTTACGACCATGCTGCCCTGCGGTTCATTTATAGGCATGCCGATACCTATAGCTGCAGCAAGGGGCTCCTCCACGACAAAAGCCTCCTTTGCACCCGCCGCAAGAGTGACCTCGACTACAGCACGTTTCTCAACCTCTGTAACGCATGCCGGGACACAGACCGCCACTCTGGGATACGAGAAAAACTTTCCGCCGCCCGTAGCCATTCTCATATAGTGGCGTATCATATGCTCTGTCATTTCAAAATCTGCTATTACCCCGTTTGCCAGAGGACGTATAGTGCTTATTCCTACAGGTGTCCTGCCTATCATTTTTTTTGCATCGGAACCAAAAGCTATTATCTCCTTCTGTCCTTTCCTGTCTAAATTACGCACAGCAACGACAGAAGGTTCGTTTACAACAACACCTTTTGATTTTAAATATATTACGGTGTTTACTGTTCCTATATCTATGCCTATTTCATGATTAAACAGATTTGGTCTGAATTTTAACACCATTGCACCTGCTTTCAAAAATTTCCATTGGACTGGAAGATTTCTCCCAGCGCATTATTATCTCATTTATTTTATATAACTGCATCAAGGAACTTGCCTAAGATGCCCGTTTGCCGAAATAAAATGTCCTTTTAGCTTTATTCCCAGCATTTGGAGCCCTTTTCTTATATGATCTGTAAGCACGATATCTTCATGGCTTGCAGAAAGGCTGCCGTCAGGATGGTTATGCACAAGGACAACACCGTATGCATTAAGTCTTACAGCTTTCCTGTAAAAGACAGGAATATCAAGATATGCGCCGCTCTGCCCCCCATAGGATATAGTATCGTGGCCTATGACCTGTTCCCTTGCATTAAGAAATACTGCGAAAATCTGCTCCCTGTCCAAAAATTGGGTATTTCTTGCTATTTCTTCTATCTTGGCTTTCCATGATTCCATAGATCTGTCTTTTAGCGCAGCTATCCTTTTACCAAGCTCCAGCACCGCTGCCAGAACAGCCGTTTTTGCCTCTTTCAGCCCGTTTTCCTGCATAAGTTCAGACGGGCCCGCCCTGCAAAGCCCGTCCAGACCGCCCCATTCATCAAGCAGATATGCAGAGAATTCCAGCACATCTTTATCTCTAGTACCTGTTCTGAGAAGCACCGCAAGCAGTTCAACGACTGAAAGGCTTTCAGGTCCAAGTGCCAGCAGCTTTTCTCTGGGGCGCTCGTTTTCAGGAAGCTGTGAAAGTTTCACTTCTATTTACTTGGGCCAGTACGGGTTATATTGTTTTTCAGCACCTAAAGTTGTTTCAGGGCCATGCCCGGGAAATACCCTCAGCTTATCCGGAAGGTCCCTGAGCTTTTTCAATGATTCTATAAGCGTGTTTTCATCGCCGCCGGGGAGATCGCTTCTGCCTATGGAGCGTGCAAACAATGTGTCGCCTGATATCAGTATCTGTTCTTCTCCCTCGGATATTAAAAGGCATATGCCTCCAAGAGTGTGCCCTGGTGTGTGTATAACATTTATCGACATGTTCCCTACCTTGATATTGTCTCCGTCCTTAAGCAATTTGTCCGCAGAAGGCAGCTCTGTGGGAGATCCCATAAAGGCAGACAGGTTTTTGTTTGCATCAGTAAGGCAGTATGCATCATCGGAGTGTACTGCCACACCATTTTCCGATAAGTTCCTGAGATCAGCAACACCGCCTATATGATCCCCATGACCATGCGTCAGTATTATCCAATGCAATCTTATATCGTTGTCTCTTATGAATTTTTCAACTTCCTCCGACGGGCCGCCGGGATCCACTACTATTCCGTCATTATTTGAATCCCATATCAAATAACAGTTGGTCCACAGAGAACCAAGAGCAAATCTTTTTATCTTCATTGTCAAAGTCACTCCCTGCTGTCTATCATCAGTGTTACCGGCCCGTTATTGCATATTTCAACCTTCATAAGAGCCTGAAATACACCTGTGGCTGTTTTTATCCCTTTTGCCCTTATTTCACTTACAAAAGACTCATACATTTCATTGGCAAAAACAGGTTCTGCCGCACCAGTCCAGGATGGTCTGCGTCCTCTTTTGCAGCTTCCGCATAAAGTAAATTGGGACACTATCAATATATCTCCTTTTTCATCTATCAGTGAACGGTTCATTTTACCGTCCTCGTCGTCGAATATGCGGAGATTTACTATCTTTTCAACAAGCCAGTTTATATCTTTATCCGTGTCGTCACTCACTACTCCAATAAAAATACAAAGGCCCATGCCTATTTCACCGACAACATTTCCGTCGACAGTAACGCGTGCGTTATCGACACGCTGCAGTAAAGCTTTCAATAACATCACCCCCTGGTGATTTCAATAACACCGGAAATCGTATTAAGCCTGGCTATTATCCTATATAGATGTTCGAGGTCCCTGACCTGAACCTCAACTACTACGTGTGCTCTTGAATTGTTGACTACATTTGCCTTTATTGAAACAATTATACCGTCCGTTCCGGTAATGTTCTGCACTATATCTCCAAACAGACTCGGTTTATCTATTCCCTCTACCTTTATACGTGCAGTATAACGATTTTCTTTAAGCCTTCCCCATGAAACACCGACTTTTTTTTCCGATACGGTTTTGTCTATATTAGCACAGTCCTTACGATGGACTGTAATTCCGCGGCTTTTTGTCACACATCCTATTATAGGATCCCCAGGAACAGGACGGCAGCACTGCGCAAGGGAGACAAGCACACCCTGCGCCCCATCCACTATTATCTCAGAATCAGATTCTTTCCTCTGTGACGGAGCCTGGGGCAATATAGCTTCTGCAGCAGGCTTTGCGTCAGGCGTTACCCTGCCAAGTATGCCGGCAGCAGTATGGCTGCCTGTCCCGACAGACAAACGAGTTCTTCAAGACTCATGTATCCCATATCATGCGCAATATGGCTTAATTGGGAAGATACCGAGTCAAGCGGGTTTTCAACACCAGGGTTCCTTCTTGCAGCCTCTTTTCCAGCAGATCACGGCCTCGTTTGATCTTATCTTCACGTTCCTGCCTGTCGACCTGACGAAACCATGATTTGATCTTATTCCTTGTACGGCTTGATTTGGCTATTTTAAGCCAGTCCCTTGACGGCTTACCCTGGGGTGATGTAAGTATCCTGACTATATCACCGTTCTGCAGTTCCTGATCCATTGGTGCAATTCGTCCGTTGACCATTGCGCCGACACATTTATGCCCTATTTCTGTGTGTATCGCATATGCGAAATCTATGGGTGTCGAGCCGTTAGGGACAGATATCACCCTTCCCTTCGGCGTAAAAACAAAGACGTCGGTAGAGAGCACATCCGTTTTAAGGTTATCAAGGAACTGGGAGCCGCCGCCCTCTCCTTCCTCCTGGTCCTCTCCCTCAGGAGCAACTTCAAGCGCTTTACGTATCCAGGTCAGACCCTTGTCAAGACTTGTTACTTTCCTGCCGCCTTCTTTATAGTTCCAGTGTGCAGCGATACCGTATTCAGCAAGGTAATGCATCTCCCATGTCCTTATCTGGACTTCAAGAGGTTCACCTGTAGGACCCACAACCGTCGTATGCAGCGACTGATACATATTGCTTTTTGGGTTTGCGATGTAATCATCAAACTGCCCGGGTATAGGCTTCCAAATTGTGTGCACAACACCAAGTACATGGTAGCATTCCGCAATGTTTTTTACTATCACACGCAGCGCCAGCAGATCATAAAGCTGATCCAGCGATAAATTTTTTCTCCTCATTTTTTCGTAAATACTGTAAAAATGTTTGGGGCGCCCGTTTATCGAAGCTTCTACTCCATCCTCGTCAAGTTTCTGACTAAGGATGTCCATGGCCTCTTTGATTATCATCTCCCGTTCAGGCAGTTTCTTACGGACCCTGCGCTTTATATCATAGTACATCTCAGGGTCAAGTATCCTGAAAGAAAGGTCCTCAAGTTCACGTTTTACCTGGTATATACCAAGTCTGTGAGCCAGGGGGGCATATATCTCTATTGTCTCATGGGCTATTGAAAGCTGTTTTTCCCGCCGATGCGAAGAAATCGTCCTCATATTATGAAGCCGGTCGGCAAGCTTGATCAGAACGACACGTATATCCTTCGCCATAACTATGAACATTTTGCGGAGGTTTTCAGCCTGATAATCCTCAAGTGATTTGAAAGGAAGTTTTCCAAGTTTAGTTACGCCATCTACAAGGGTTACGACACCAGCTCCGAATTTTTCCTTCAATTCGTCAGGTGTCACTTTTGTATCTTCGAGAACATCATGCAGCAAAGACGCCACAATAGTTTCCCTGTCTATTTCCATATCAGCAAGTATTGACGCTACGCTGACTGTATGCACAATATACGGATCACCGCTGTATCTGCGCTGATCGCCATGCGATTCAGCAGCAAAAACAAAGGCTTCGCCGATACTTATCATATCTTCTTTTGTCAGATATCTGGCTGTTTTGGACCACAGGTCCTGCCATGCAAGCCGAAGTACAGAGACACGCTGTTCTTCAGGGATACGCCCCCAATATCCTTCCATCAGGGATTTATATCCCTTTTCCCTTTTAACATCGTCTTCTCTTTTTGATATTTCTGACAGATGAGCAGAACGTACATTCAACGGAGCGCTTTTATTATTCCCGCTCATTAACTATCACCGCCGCAACATCATTTATCTGCAAAAATTAAAGGGTAACCATTTTTTCAAGGACAAGCTGCAATGATATTACATTGTGCCAAGTATCGACCCTCGGCCGGTATACCCACCCGGTAAGGCTGTCCCTGTCCGAAATCAGGTCCGCAGCTCCGAAACCAAGGAGGGTCGAGCTGCCAAGATCTATCTTAACATGTCTTCCGTTTTTGCCCATAGGAGATATCCTGACCTGGCCGTCATAAGGTGAGTACAGTTTCGGGAATGGATTTTCCATTCCAAACGGGCCAAGCAGCTCTGCCTGCTGCCACTCATGAAGGTTAAGTTCGGACGGGGTCCAGTAGAGCAGATCTTCCTTATCTCCCATTACTTCTACCTGGGAAAGCATTTTTTCCATCGAATTGCGCAAGTCAGGCCATTTTTCAGCTTTACGCTGAAACCGGCCGCCAACCTATGCCCTCCCCATGTGTTCAGCATAGGTGCCAGTGTTTTCAAAACACCTACCGCATCACCGCCGTGCGGCATCCTAAGTGTTCCACGCATAATGGAACCTACGGGCGCAACAAGCGCAACAGGGGCGTTTCTTTCACTGCAGATGCGGCTTGCCACACTGCTCAGAACTCCTACCGACCAGCTTTCATCAGTGAGCACATACTGGTAGGGGTCTTCAATTGAACTGTCGACCTGCTCAAGTATGCGGGAAGAAAGAGCCCGCCTTTTCTTATTGAGCTCGATTATACGGTCGACCTGCTCTTCAAGGTTTATGCCGCTGAAAAGTATATTTACTGCAAGATCCGCCAGATATAATCTTCCTGCAGCATTAAGGCACGGGATTATTTTCATTGCAAGATCCTCGGCATCGATTGTTGACCTGTTGACAGCAAGCTTATCCATAAGGATCGAAAGTCCTTCTCTGGGAATGGTACGCATAACATTTATGCCGCCGCGGACAAGTATCCTGTTGAGCGGGGAAGCAAGCGAGACGCAGTCTGCTATTGTCGCCAGGGCCACAAGGTCAAGCAGTCTTTTCAAATGATCCTGTGCAAGCAATTCATTCTGCCATGCCCAGCACCATATAACGCCGGCTGCACAGAGGCGCTTTGCAAGCCTGTCCCCGTTTATCTGGGGATTGACCACAGTATCCGCCTCTGCGGTCATGCCCTCGACCAGATGGTGGTCAAATATAACAACAGGTATCCCGCTGTTTTTTATAAGGCTTACCGCCTCAACGTCCTGTGTACCGCAATCTACGACTATTACGAGGTCGCACTTTCTTTTGGCTATGCTTTTGGCAACATCTGCATGAAGCCCATATCCCTGATTATACCGGTGCGGTATAAAGTACCTCACACGGGCATTCCTCGCAAGGACTATTTCCATTGCCAGTGATGTAGCCGATATCCCGTCTACATCATAGTCTCCGTAAACCACGACATCCGAATCTGAAGTCAGGCTGCGCAGTATATCTGCAGCAGCAGAATTATCAGCACCAAGCTGCAGTTTGCTAAGAATATCTTCCAAATCAGGTGCAAGCCAGTTTTTAATTTCCCTATCACTGGTTTCAGAGGTGAGTCCCCTCATTTCAAGGAGAGCAGCCTGAAGTAATGTACAGCCTAAACGGGAAGCTATTCTCTCAGCCTCAAATCCAGGTCTGTGAATATTTATTTCATTCTTTGAACAGCGGACTACCAATTCTACTCAGCCATTTCAGTTTTGTTCTGCTCAACGTCGTTTTTGGGACCAGAGAGCTTATCCGCAAAGTATTCCGCATTGTTCTTTACTGACGCTACTGTTTCAAGAAGCATTTTTCTTTCGTTCTCGGCAGCTGTTATTTTTTCATCTCTTGATTTAATTTCTCTCTTATATTTGCCCCTGACCTCAAACAGTGAAAAAATAGAGAATATCCACATTATTGCAGCTCCGGCACAAAATATAAATACTTCCCACAACCCCTGCGGAAAAGTCCACTCGAACATCAGGAATCTTACTGTCACATCAGATATGTTCTGAAAGGCAAATAGTGCCGAAAGAAACATAGTAACAGTTATCGCAAGAATATAGCTCTTCATGGAACCACCCCTTGTGTGATATAAAAAATACCTTCTAAAATATCTTTATTTATAATACAACAAAATCATAATAAAAAACAAAAAAATAGAGGGGCTTCTGCCCCTCTATCCATAAAAATTACACTTATGTTTTAGTATTTCGGGGAACGGAGATACCATTCCGCAACAATTCCGCTTGCAACGTAAACAGAGCTGTAAGTACCGACTGTTATTCCTATAAGGAAGGCGAATGCAAAATTGCTGATGACTTCTCCGCCGAAGAAAAACATCGCAAGAACAGGGAGAAGGGTGGTAGTTGACGTATTTATTGTCCTTCCAAGAGTCTGGTTGATGGACATATCTATAAGATTGATAACTCCCTTGCTCCTGATCTGCGGCCAATTTTCCCTGACACGGTCAAGGACGACTATCGTATCATTAAGCGAATACCCAACAATTGTAAGCACAGCCGCTATGAAGGTAACAGATACTTCTTTTCCTGTAAGGCTGTACACACCCAGCATGATGATCGAGTCGTGGAGGAGTGCGAGAACAGCTGCCACTCCGAATCTGTATTTAAAACGGAAAGCCATGTAAATTAGTATGCCTGCAAGGGCAAGAACTATTGAAATAATTGCCTGCGTACGCAGTTCTTTACCGACCACAGGACCTACTTTATCAACTTTCAAAAGCTTGAGGCCTGGGAAATCTTTTTTAAGTTTGCCAAGCACTGCCTTTCGGACTTCTTCGTCCTGGGCCTGAAAACGTATAAGAACCTCATCATCCGCATAAGCCTGAATTACTGCCTGTGCCTGGTCAATCTCAGCCAAACTTTTGCGTATCTGCGCAACGTTTACGGCAGATGTAAATTTGATCTGCAGCACAAGTCCGCCCGTAAAGTCCACACCCAGGTTAAGTCCCCTGGTAAACAGAAGCCCAAGTGAAATGGCAATGAATGCGAGGCTTATTGCTATGGCATGCCTTCTGTATTTCATAAATGGTATGTTTAATTTTGTTGCATCAAATCCAGCCATAAAAATCCGCCTCCCAGTTAAAGAGTATGCCCTTTGCGGGCAGAAAGGATAGCACCCAGAAGCGAGCGGGTAACTACTACGTTACAGAAAACGGAGGCGACAATTCCTATGCTCAGTGTAACTGCAAAACCTCTTATTGGCCCGCTGCCGAAATAGAACAGGACCGCTGCAGCAATAAGCGTCGTGATATTTGAATCAAGAATAACGACCAGAGCCTTTTTAAAACCTGCATCAAGCGCAGCCATATAAGTCTTGCCCGTTTTAAATTCTTCCTTCATTCTTTCATATATAAGGATATTGCCGTCAACTGCCATACCGATGGTCAGTATAACGCCGCCGATGCCAGGCAGCGTCAGTGTAGATTTAAGCATTATAAGGCTTGCCATGACAAGAAGCATGGCGACGCAAAGAGCTATGTCAGCAGCTATGCCAAGCCCGCCATAATATACTATCATGAACACGACGACAAGCGCCGCGCCTATAAGGCCGGAACGGATACCTTCCTTAATCGAGTCTGCCCCAAGGGATGGCCCGACAGAACGGTTTTCAAGGATCTCAACTTTTACAGGAAGGGCGCCTGCGCGAAGCATGATAGCAAGTTTATTCGCCTCTTCAGTTGTGAATTTTCCGGTTATCTGCGCTTCCCCGCCTGAGATGCGCTGCTGCACTACCGGTGCCGAAATAACCACATTATCAAGTACTATTGCAATTTGTTTGCCGACATTCACGGAAGTTGCCTCATCAAAAAGCTTTGAACCTTCAGCATTGAACTTCAGTGAAACAGCTGCTTTACCAAACTGGTCGAATGTAGTCTCAGCCTTCGTCAGATTTTTACCGGAAACATAAGCTTTGCCAAGGAGATACGCCTCACCGTTTTCTCCTTTGCCTACAACTATGTCAGGATTTGTCTTAACTGCATCCTGCATCTGCTTTATATATTTGTCGACCTCATTTTTTGCCTGCTGCCAACGGCCCTGTGCAGCTGTGAACTGCTCATCGCTGTCATAATTCGATCGTATGGGTTTCGCCGGTACTCTTGGCGATTCTCCAAGAACCTGTCTGAATTCAAGGACGGCAGTACGCCCAATGAGATCAAGAGCCGCATCAGGATCTTCTACACCAGGAAGGTCAATAGCTACGCGGTCTTCCCCCTGACGCTGTATTACTGGTTCCGCTATGCCGTATTGATCAATACGGCTGCGCAGGACTACAAGCAATCTGTCTATGCTGTCTGAAGTTACAGGGTTGCCTGGCGTTGCTTTTGCTTGAAGAACAATATGGACTCCACCGCTGAGGTCTAGTCCCAAACGTACTTTGCCCTTGACAGGGAAAGCGATGAACGCGGCTACAATAACCACAAGCAAAACTATCGTCAGCCGCCATTTATCTCTTTTTATCATAGAGGAAGCGCCTCCTTACAAAGAAAACGGAGTGGATCAACATAAAAGTCGTCCTCTCCGCGCTAAACTAAACAGAATATCAATTGCGCAAAACAGCCTACGCCTCTTCTTTTTCTTCAGCAGGAGCTTCCGTTATCTCTGCTCCCTGTGTGGACTCGGCCGGAGTTTCTGCATTTTCATTCTCTGAATTTTCCGCAGTTTCTGCCGTTTCCGCATTTTCTTCCACACTTCTTTTAAGCTTCTTTTTCTTGGGTTTTAAAGAATCAGCGGAACCTTCACTCTTCTTCATTGAAATAGAGCTTTTAAGTATGCGAGCCTTAACACCATCGCCAAGCTCAATAATATAGCTGTCATCAAGAATTTCACGAACCACGCCGAAAAAACCTCCGGCAGTTACTACTGTTGAACCTCTGCTGATACTTGCAAGCATTTCCTCATGGGCCTTCTGTTTTTTCTTTTGCGGACGGATAATAAGGAAATAGAATATCGCCGCAAACATTGCAAGAGGAAGCATCATGCCTACAAGACTGCCCTGTTGACCTCCCAAGTAAAACCCTCCTTAAAACTCTATTTAAATATAATTAACAGCAAAAAATACTCTTGCAATAAGCACCACGTCGGCTATTTTAACATAACTTAAGGCTCAGTGGTAGAGAGAATTTTTTTCAGCTGATATTTCAAACACCTGATCAGCGCTTCTCTTTCAAAAAGAAAAGGAGCTTTTCAAGTTCAACAAAAAAAATCGACCCTGTAAAAAAGTATGCTTTCAGGTACTACAACCGCCGCCGGCGTGAATGCCAGTATGCCCTTAAGCGTGGGCGATGTTACAGCTTTGTCTACACATGCCTGTGCGGCTGCCGCAGGAACAGCAAGTATAAGGACTTCAATATTGCGATCCTCTATGATCCTGGCGATGTCATCAACGTGCCAGCAGTAAACGCCCATTATTTCGTGCCCTACTTTTTCTGGATCAACATCAAAAAGAGCATCGACACTGAATTTATAGCTCTGGAATGACGCATGGCCCATAAGGGCCGTTCCAAGATTTCCGACACCGGCAAGAGCTACTTTCCATACTTTGGGTGACGCCAGTATATTCTCTATATGCGAGCATAATCTATTAACGTGGTATCCTACGCCTCTTTTTCCTATTTCCCCGAAATAGGAAAGATCCTTACGTACCTGGCTTGCTTTTATTCCAAGCATCTCACCTATCTGAAGGGACGATATTACCTTGCGCCCTTCCTCTTTCATCTGGACCAGCTGTCTGTAATACTGTATAAGCCTTTCAACGGTCGGTTCTGCTACCTTCATGTGTAATGCCACCACCTGTCAATATATAAAAAACTATTTATTGCTTTTAAGCCAAGGGGAGCCTATAAATTGGGCACGATCCTGAAGTGATTCTTCGATCCTGAGCAGGACGGTTATATTTGCTCAGGCAGTCCATGCCGCGCGGAGCTCCTGCTTTTATCTGACCTGCACCTGTTGCAACTGCCAGATCAGCAATAAAACTGTCAGTAGTTTCTCCCGAACGATGAGAGACAATGGTTCTGTATCCGCCGCGCCTTGCCGTATCTACAACATTGAGCGTTTCGGTAAGTGTTCCAATCTGATTCGGTTTAACCAGGACAGCATTGGCCGCCCCTTTGTTCATTCCCATTTCAAGCCTGTCCTTGTGTGTAACGAACAGATCGTCTCCGATCAGCTGCACCTTGTCTGACAAACGCCTGGTCATTTCTATCCAGCCCTGCCAGTCATCCTCCGCCAGCCCGTCTTCTATTGATATGATGGGATATTTGCTGCAAAGCAGCTCGTAAAAGTCAATGAGCGCACCGGATGAATATTTATAGTCGCTTCCGGGGAACTGATAGCTGCCCTGCACGCAGAATCGATTTGCTGCTATATCAAGCCCTATTGATATATCACGTCCTGGATGATAGCCCGCCTGACGTATGGCAGTCAGAAGGATATCAAGCGCTTCCTCATGGTCCTTGAAATCAGAAGCAAAACCTCCCTCATCGCCTATGCCAGTGTTTTTATTGGACTTCACAAGGACATTATTTAATGAATGATACGTTTCAGCACCCATACGGAGCGCCTCGGTAAAATTAGGCGCTCCGTGCGGAACTATAAGGAATTCCTGAATATTAAGATTATTGGAAGCATGCGCTCCTCCGTTGATGACGCACATGAGAGGCGTAGGCATAAGTTTGGCATTGAGCCCTCCAAGATAGCGCCAGAGAGGCAGGTTAAGGGAATAAGCCGCAGCTCTTGCCGTAGCCAGGGAAGTACCGAGTATGGCATTGGCGCCAAGGCGTATCTTATGGAGCGTTCCATCTATTTCAATAAGTGTTTCATCGATTTTCTCCTGCCCAAGTGGATCTAATCCTTTAAGAGCAGGAGATATCTTTTCATTTACATTAAGGACCGCCGCTTTTTGAACTCCGCAACCAAAATATCTTCCGTTATCTCCATCCCTAAGTTCATACGCCTCGTATGTACCGGTCGAAGACCCGGATGGTACGCTGGCTCTTCCGACTATTCCCGAATCAAGGGTGACCTCTACTTCTACAGTCGGAAAACCACGTGAATCAAGAATCTCTCTTCCTCGGACATTAGTAATATATGACAAAATCAAGATTACCCCCTTTCCTCGCTTATTTTCACCAGGGGCGCTCATCCTGGTCTGCGCGCTTTTCCTCTAAAAGCTCATATGCTTCCGAGTTTCTTTTCAGCAGGACCTCATCAGAAGTCAGGACTTTTATTGTAATTATCCTTCTGGGGTACGCGACTTCCAATATATCGCCATCCTTTACATCAGCAGATGATTTTACGTTTTTTCTGTTTATCCTTACGGCGCCTATCTCTATCATTTGCTGTGCAACTGTCCTGCGTTTAACGAGCTTTGAAAGTTTCAGGTATTTATCAAGCCTCACAGAGTTTACTCCCCATTTCTGCGATAATGTGAAAAGTATAATCCCTATCCACCATTTGTGCAATAATTATCAAACTTCCAGATAAACTGTTGACATAAACTTCTGCATAATATAAGTCTGTGTGCAAAAGGCATAACATATTGAAAGAAATTATATATAAAATAAAGCGGCAGGCCTCCCTTATGCAAAAAAAGGAAAGTTTTCTGCCGCTGCAGAATTTCATGCCTGGCCGGTCGTACAGGTCGGCTTAATTATAATTATTCAAGAAAATCCTTTAATTTCTTGCTCCTGCTCGGGTGACGGAGTTTTCTCAAAGCTTTTGCTTCTATCTGGCGTATCCGTTCCCTTGTAACGCCAAAGCGCCGCCCTACTTCTTCAAGCGTATGCGCATGCCCATCCTCAAGCCCGAATCTCAGCCGCAGAACTTCCCGCTCACGGTCAGTAAGATCATCAAGCATTTCATCAAGCTGTTCTCTTAGTATCTGGCTTGCCGCAGCTTCTTCCGGACTTGGAAGGTCCTTGTCCTCAAGAAAATCACCCAACTGGCTGTCTTCTTCCTCACCTATAGGTGTTTCAAGCGAAACCGGTTCCTGTGCTATCCGCTGTATTTCCTCAACCCTGTCGGAAGGGATTTCCATTTCAGCAGCGATTTCTTCGGCCGTGGGTTCCCTTCCAAGCCTCTGAACCAGCTGTCTGGAAACTCTTATCAGCTTGTTGATGGTTTCTACCATATGGACCGGGATACGTATAGTCCTTGCCTGGTCAGCTATCGCCCTTGTAATCGCCTGTCTTATCCACCAAGTGGCATACGTGCTGAATTTATACCCTTTACGATAGTCAAATTTTTCAACTGCCCGTATAAGACCCAGATTACCCTCCTGGATCAGGTCAAGGAAAAGCATGCCGCGGCCAATGTATTTTTTAGCAATGCTTACAACCAGCCTGAGGTTAGCTTCAACAAGCGCATCTTTGCATGAAAGCTCACCAGCTTCGACCCCTTTGGCAAGTTTTACTTCGTCGTCGGATGTCAGCAGCGGGATCTTGCCTATCTCCCTAAGATACATACGGACGGGATCGGAAAGCGGCAAATCCTCAAGATCGCCCATTTCTTCGCTGCTTGCGGCAGGCATCAGAATTTCACCTTCCGACGAATCTACCTTTGTCTTAGGTTCATCGACTACATCGACCCCAAGTTCCATAAGGTTCATGTAAAGGCTGTCAAGCAGATCTGCCGTAAGAAAATCCTTAGGCATCCTCTTTTCTATATCTTCATATGTGACAAAACCTTTTTCTCTTCCCTCATGCAGAAGATCACGGACATTTTCGATATATGCAGTATATTCAGCAGTCTCATTTTCTTCCGTATTTTCCGGCTTTACAGTATCTATTTCACCAAGTGTGTCATCACCGCAAATAACATTAATATCCTCTGTTATTTCGTTTACATCTTCGTCCTGTGCTTCGATTAAATCGGCATCAGCATCAGCGGGGCCAAGCAGCTCCGCTCTTTCAGATTCAGGGATATCTTCCATTTCAGGACCGAAATCATTGACAGGGATTTCCTTCTCTTCTTCATAGCACTTCTGCTTTTCCTGTGTCCCGTTTCCTTCCTGTATGGCGGTTTCGGTTTTTTTCTTCGTTTTTTTCATATCCCGAATTTTCCTCCCTTTAATATCCTTGTAAGCTCTAAATGTTCTTTTTGTTCCTCTTTTGTTGCCGTTCCATTGGCCATCTTTGTTTTCAAAACAGAGGCTTGTTCCTCTATACATCTTTTTCGCAGGGTTGCTGCAATAACTTCAGCCTTATCTTTATCAAGACATTCTTTTTCAAGTATGCTGTTCCCCTTGGCGATCAGGGTTAGACCTTTCATGTCGCCCATCTGCCTCCAGCGGGTTTCAAGCTGTTCAGGCGATTCGCCGGTCAGTATCGCGGCAGCAATATTCTTAAGGACAGGATTGCTGACAAACGGTACTACAGATTCAGGTGTAAAGCATGATCTTAATTCATTGATATTCCAAAGCATGCTGCAAAAAGCACATTCGAGCCCGTCAGAAGGATCAGATTCAGATGCGTTATCGTAATTATCTTCATCCGGCTTCACAGCAACAGCTTCTTCAGCTGTTTTTTTTGTTTCACCGTCCCTTAATTTTTCACGCCTCAAATCGATTTCACGCTTCAATTCATGGGAAAAAACTCCAAGCTGCTGCCCGATTTTCTCAAGATACGGCATAACATCAAAAGGAGAAAGCGAAGCCAGCCCATTAAGAAGTTCGTCCCGTGCCTCCTGTGATTTTTCAGGTCTTGCAATATCGTCTCTGCGCAAAACAGCATGATACATAGGCAGAGGCAAAGCCTGCTTTAGAACAGACTCAAAAATCCGCACACCATCGTCCTGCTGAAGTATTTCATCAGGATCCTTGCCTCCGCTCAGTGTGGCTATTCTTACAGAAACACCATGCTTCTGCAAAACATACATGCCCCTAAGGGCCGCTTCTTTACCAGCGTTGTCAGAATCATAGCAGATATAACACATACCTGTCATTCTTTTTATCAATATTGCCTGCTGTTCAGTAAGGGCAGTTCCAAGGGATGCCACCGTATTTGTAAAACCGGCAAGATGAGATCTTATTGCATCCATGTAACCTTCAACCAGCACAGCATATTTTTTTTCTTTTATCGAAGCCTTGGCTTTGTTCAGCAGATAAAGGTTATTCCTTTTATTAAAAAGAGGAGTCTCCGGACTGTTTAAATATTTGGCCCCGTCTCCATCAAGTATGCGTCCTCCGAAGCCGATAAGCCTGTCCGCCGCGCTGTGTATGGGAAACATGATGCGTCCGCGGAAACGGTCGTATATCCCTTTGTTGCCTCTTACGGCAAAACCGCTTTCAATCATCTGTTCCTCTGTAAAACCATGATTCATCATATTTTTGATCAGAGAATCCCATGACGAGGGAGCCCAGCCCAACCCGAAACGCACACTTGCTTCATAATTTATATTCCGTCTTTTCAGGTATGCCCTTGCGGCTTCTCCTCCGCTTCCTTCAAGTGATTTAATAAAAAAATCAAGTGCACATGTATGAATATTTATATTGTTCATTCCGGAGCCTTTAAAATCATTCCCTGAATGCGCATGCAGTTTGACGCCTGCTCGTTCGGCCAGTCTTTCAAGTGCATCCCGGAAATCAATGTTTTCAATATCCATTATAAAGGTAAAAACATCTCCGCCTTTCCCGCATCCGAAACAATGGAAAGTCTGCCTTTCCTGCGAAACGCTGAATGAGGGTGTTTTTTCATTATGAAACGGACATTTTCCCCAGTAAGTCCTGCCATTAAGGCGCAAAGACACATAATCACCGATGATTTCTGCAATATCAAGCTTTGATTTGATTTCTCGGACATCATCGTTAATCATCAAAAACCCCCTGAAAAGATAGTCGGAGGGAGAGTATTACTCTCCCTCCAAATTATTATCACCAATTAAAGAACAAAAATCGCAGTATCTAATTTACAGATAAAAATTATCCTATTGTCTACATAAACAGGGGAGCCATAACAGTAGCAACTACAGACATTAGCTTGATGAGGATATTCAGACTCGGTCCGGCCGTATCTTTAAAAGGATCTCCCACGGTATCCCCGACAACAGCTGCAGCATGAGAGGCTGAACCCTTACCGCCGTGTTTGCCGGACTCGATATATTTCTTTGCATTGTCCCATGCACCGCCTGCATTGGACATAAATATCGCCATCATGACACCTGTAACTATTGCACCGCCTAGAAGACCGCCCAGGGCCTGAGGACCAAGCACATATCCTACAACAACAGGAGCAAGAACTGCCATTATGCCGGGGATTATCATTTCACGAAGTGCAGCGGACGTAGAAATATCCACGCAGCGTTCATATTCCGGACGGCCTGTGCCTTCCATGATTCCTGGAATTTCGCGGAACTGGCGGCGGACTTCTTCAATCATTTTTTCAGCAGCACGGCCTACTGCCTGTATTGAAAGAGCACTGAACACGAACGGCAGCAACCCTCCTATAAAGAGGCCTACCATAACTTTAGGGTCCTTAAGGTCAATAGTTGAGAGATTTGTAACCTGAGCATACGTAACAAATAGCGCAAGAGCGGTAAGTGCAGCTGAACCTATGGCAAGTCCCTTTCCTATGGCAGCTGTAGTGTTTCCTACCGAGTCAAGCTTATCAGTAATTCCACGTACATCTTCTGGAAGGTCTGCCATTTCAGCTATTCCGCCAGCATTATCCGAAATAGGACCGTATGCATCTACAGAGAGGGCCATTCCGGTTATTGCAAGCATCCCTACTGCAGCGCATGATATACCGTACAGTCCGCCGAAATGAACTCCGGCAAGGATTGCAATGCACACCAGAATTACAGGGATGGTCGTAGATTTCATCCCGACACCGAGGCCGGCAAGTATATTGGTAGCTGCACCTGTTTCGGATGCGGCAGCAATTTCCTTGACGCTCGAATACGCATCGGAAGTATAGTATTCAGTTATCCCGCCTATCAATATGCCTGCTACAACACCTGATACAACTGCGTAGAAGAGGGTTAGATCACCAAGGAATACCCAGCGTGTAAGGAAAAAAGTCCCGATAATCATAAACAATCCGGTCGAACCCAGACCATAGCGAAGTGCTTTTGCAGGATCTCCGCCTTCCTTGATCCGGACGAAAAACGTTCCGAGGATCGAAGCCAGAATGCCTGTAGAGGCAAGCAGCAGAGGATATATGACTCCGGCAAGTCCGGCAGCGATAGCACCTACAGCCATAGCTGCAATAATCGAGTTTACATAAGATTCAAAAAGGTCTGCGCCCATGCCTGCAATATCTCCGACATTATCGCCAACATTGTCTGCGATAACTGCTGGATTACGAGGGTCATCCTCAGGAATTCCAGCTTCAACTTTCCCGACAAGGTCCGCACCTACATCCGCAGCCTTTGTATAAATTCCGCCGCCGACACGGGCAAAAAGAGCTATAGAGCTTGCACCGAAGCCGAATGCCGTTATTATGTTTGCATCACCATAAAGGAGGAACATTGCAAGCACACCGACAAGACCGACACCGACGACGGTCATTCCCATCACGCTGCCGCCTGTGAACGCTATCATCAGTGCCCCGTTCATGCCCTGCTTCATTGCCGAATAGGCCGTTTTGCCGTTAGCTTTAGTTGCAACCTTCATACCGACAAAGCCGGTAAGTGCACTGCAGAATGCTCCTGATACAAAGCAGACAGCGCTTGGCAGGCTTATCTTCCATGCGAGAATGGCTGCCACAAGGATAACAAAAGGAACCAGTGCCTTGTATTCCCTGTAAAGAAACGCCATAGCGCCGCTTTGAATGATGCTCGAGAGCTCATTGATCCTATCATGCTCTACTTTAAATGAGCTGATTTTACTTGATGCATAGATTGCATAAAAAAGTGCTATTAAGCCTATGCCTCCTATAACTATGGTAATATCCATTGCAAAAGTGACCCCCTCAAAGGTTTTGTATCATCGACTTTTATGTCGACTCAACTTGTAATTATATCCACTTTCCTGGCAACTTACAACCCGGAGAAGCTAAAAAGTTAATGCCAGCAACTATTTTTAGCCTGCCTAAGTTTATTGCCTGTACAGGCACATTGATAAAAAATATGCCAAATCAAATAATTAATTTTTCTATAAATATTTATAAAAGTACAGCGGAGAGTATTTACTGCCTGTCCCAAAAATTATTTTTTGTTTTTTACATTGCCGTCAATATATATGCGTACATCAGCCTCAGGGTCGGATCCGCCTTTTAAAGATTCGATCATGCCAAGGATTCCGCCCCGGATGAAATCAGAGACAAAATCCTTCATCGGCAGCGGACGGTCGCCTATGTAGACCTTTGAGCTCCTGTAGGCCTTGCCGCGTACAAGCTCAGATAATTTTTTTGCAAGATCAGCTTCATGTCCCTCGCTGAAAGTGTTTCCATCTGTGATATCCGCATAGCGGTCATAAATAAGAAATATTCCTGGATAGTCAGGGATATCTTCTCCATTTGACCTCACCCAGATTTTTGGAAGGTTTATATTTTTGCCGCCCTCAAGTATAAGCAGTTCGGCGTCGGGAAAATATTTTGCCGCTATAGACTGCGGTGTAGTATTTTCATCGGCAGGCGCCTCATATCTCAGTCCGTCGTTTCCCCACAGCAGCGTGCCTATTCCCATATCCGTAACGCTGCCGGTGTCAGTGGTTTTATTAGTCTTAAGGATAGCCTCTTCTGCCGTTCTTTTTATATAGCCGGTCTTTATGTCCATTTTTTGCAGTTCGGCAAGAAGCTTCTTGCACAGCGTTGTTTTACCGCTGTTCTTATACCCTGATACGGCAACTATACTGATCATCACAAGCACCTCTTCAATCTGAGGATATTACTGCAGACTCTGATTTTTCAGACACTATTTCCCTGTAAATATCTATTACGAATAAGCCAAGCGAAAGGACAAGAGGCCCCATAAAAAGTCCCAAAAAACCCCAGTTGAACAGTCCGCCGAAAATTCCCACAAAAACCACAAGCATATGTATCTTGCTTCCCTCGGATATAAAAACAGGTCTTATAAAATTATCAACCATGCTGACAACACCGAATCCCCATGTCAAAAGTATAAGCCCGTTGGTAACGCCGCCGTCTATAAAAAGCTTTATCGCCCCCGGTATCCATATGACCGGAGTACCTACAAACGGGATCATTCCTGTTATAAACATCAGGAAACCGAACAAAAGCGGATGAGGAAGCCCAACGAACCACCACCCGAGGCCGCCAAGAAAACCCTGTACCCCGGCTGTAAAAATTATACCGTAGACCACAGCCCTCAGCATTTTTGCCGCCCGTTCTATTATCGTTGTCCTGGCTTCTTTCTTTAGTGGGATGATATCCCTGACGTAATCAAGTATCAGATATCCGTCCCTGATAAAAAAGAACGATGATATTGTAACTACGGCGAGCAGATAAAAAATCTTAAATGCATTTCCAAGTATCTCGGCCGAAGCAATTTTCACAAACCCTGTAGCCCATCCCACACCGCTGCCTATCATTGCATCGAATATTGGGATATCACTTACGATATCAAATTTGCTGAGTATATTGCCAAGCACAGGCACATCCTTCAGCTTTATCAGAATTTCCGAATAGGAACCGGAAAGAAGCCCGCTCTGCATTATAGCCTGATAGACACGCAGACACTCCTTGGTAAGAAAGAGCCCCAGAAACAGCATTGGGATAGCCATGAAAACAAGTATCACTGCAGTTGTAAGCCCTGCGGAAATATTAGTATACTTGCCTCTGAAAATTTTGGAATGAACAAATCTGTAGAAAGGGTAAGCAAAGTAAGAAAGCACGACCGACCACAGCAGGGGCCTGCCAAGTGGCTTTACTATCAGCCATGAAAGAAACAGGAAAAAAATCAGCAGTGCAATAAAAGGGGCAGCGCTTTCCCTTATTTTTCTGGATATTTCAAGTTCTCTTCGGCAAAGCAAGTTTTATATCCCCTTCTCCCCTATTTTTTCATGCGAGAATATTTTTGATGCATTGTTTTTTATATGATATTGCTATGATACCGCCGTAATGCATTTAAATACATTATCTGCCTGGCCTGATGCAGCCTGATATTTTTCTGGCTGACATGACTGCCGCTATTCCGGCACCGACACCATTGTCAATATTCACAACAACAAGACCGGGGCTGCATGAGCATAACATCGACCTTAGCGCTGTTTTCCCGTCTTCGGCAACACCATAGCCTACAGACGTAGGCAAACCCACAACCAACGAGGATACCAATCCCGACACAACGCTCGGAAGCGCTCCGTCCATCCCAGCGGCAACGATGACAGCATCAGCAGCCGCAACCTCGGGCATTACTTCCATCAGCCTGTGTATACCTGCGACACCGACATCATAAAAACGTTTTACCCTGCTTCCGAAAAACTCAGCTATTCGGGCGGCTTCTTCTGCGACAGGCACATCCGTGCTTCCTGCCGAAAGTACTGCGACAACGATATCGTTCGGCTCTATTGTCCTGTATTCTGTCCAGCCGAGACGCGAGAGCGGGTCATAAGTGAAATTTTCAAGGATTGGAGCAACCAGTTCGCTCTGTTCCTTTTTCATTCTGCTGAATGCCGTGTCCACCTTTTTCTCTGCTATTTCAGCCGATATCAAGCACAGTTGTGCATCAGATTTTCCTTCGCAAAAGATAACCTCTGAAAAACCTTTTCTTTTCTCTCTTTCGATATCAAGCCTGACTTCAGAATTTTTCATATCCCGATATACATATCCTTAAATTATTTTATTTTAATTTCCCTGAATCTGTTAAAATGCCAGCAGAAAAATATTATTCCCACTCTATAGTTGCAGGCGGTTTGCTCGTGATATCCATGACTACCCTGTTTATCGCCGGCACTTCATTGCATATCCTGCGTGAAACTATATCTAGAAGCTCGAAAGGAAGGTGCACCCATTCGGCCGTCATTGCATCAAGAGATTCGACAGCGCGCAGCACCACGGTTTCGCCGTAGGATCTTACGTCACCGACAACCCCTACGCTTCTGACAGGCAATAATGCACAGAACGCCTGCCAGATTTTATTGTAGAGTCCGAAATTACGGATCTCTTCCATAAAAATGGCATCGGCTTCCCTCAGCACATCTAGGCGTTCTTTCTTTATCTCCCCGAGGCAGCGCACAGCAAGCCCCGGTCCCGGGAACGGATGCCTTTCAAGAAAATGCGGTTCGATACCCAGCACTTTGCCCACTGCTCTGACTTCATCCTTAAAAAGATAACGCAGCGGCTCCAGGAGCTGCATCTTCATGTCATCAGGCAAACCGCCGACATTATGATGGCTCTTGATAACGCTGCCGCCTCCGTGGCCGCTTTCAACCACGTCAGGATATATGGTACCCTGAAGGAGCCAGTCGGCGCCGCTCAGCTTGCGTGATTCTTCCTCAAATATCCTTATAAAAAGCTCTCCGATTATTTTACGTTTTTTCTCAGGGTCTGAGACTCCTGCAAGAGCTTTTATGAAACGATCTTCCGCATTTACATAAAGAACATTAAGATCCAGTGATTTATATGTGTCCATAACTGTTTGCGCTTCATTTTTACGCAGAAGGCCATGGTCAACAAATATACAATAAAGGTTTTTACCTATAGCTTTTGATGTAATGACAGCCGACACTGTTGAATCTACTCCGCCGGAAAGCCCGCATATCACTTTTCCCTGCCCGACTTCGCGCCTTATTTTGTCTATCTCGCCGTCTATCCAGTCCATACCGAGCTTCCAGTCAGCTATGCATCCGCATATATCGAACAGGAAAGATGAAAGAATATCGTTACCGCGCGGAGTGTGTGCAACCTCAGGATGGAACTGCAATGCACAGACAAGTCCGTCGGACGATTCGAAAGCCGCAAGCGCACCGCTCGCGCTGAACGCAGTAGCGGAGAATCCGCTTGGCAGTTCCATAACCTGATCCCAGTGGCTCATCCATACCTCAATTGATTGCTTGTCTTTCAGTTTTTCAAATAAACGCCCTTTTCCTGAAAGATTGACCATTGCACGTCCGTACTCAGCAGCTTCTCCCCGCTTCACGGTACCGCCGAACTGGTGTGCCAAAAGCTGCATTCCGTAACATATCCCAAGTATGGGGATGCCGGAATTCAGCACAGACATAGGCACGGCGGGAGCGTCATCGTCAAGTACGCTTCTTGGCCCTCCTGAAATTATTATGCCTGCCGGTGCAAGCGATTCTATTTTTTCTGCCGGGGTATCCCAGAACATTATTTCGCTGAAGACCCCCAGTTCCCTGACGCGCCTCGCTATCAGCTGTGTATACTGGGAACCGCAGTCAAGTATAAGTATTTTATTGTTTTTATTTTTCATAATTAATATGGGAAATATCTTCCCTTCACCTCCGGCGAACAATTAGTGCGAATGTAAGTATGACATAAAGAGGAAGTTATTTCCAGCATCAAGTTGCAGCTGCCGATAAATATTATTGATTCCCTGTTTATAAAAAAAGGAGCCGCGGCGGCAAAGCCGCCCGGCCCCTTTCCGGACTTTATTATATTCGGAAGGACTAGTAGTCCATTCCTCCCATGCCGTCCATGCCGGCCATATTGCCAAGAGTTTCTTTCTTCTCCGGCTTATCAGCGACAAGGGCATCAGTCGTAAGTACCATTGCAGCTATCGATGCGGCATTCTGCAGCGCTAGGCGTGTGACTTTGACAGGGTCGATGATTCCTGCCGTGACCATGTCCACATATTCCCCAGTAGTGGCATCAAGTCCCTGTCCTTCTTTAAGGGTCTTGACCTTCTCTACGATAACGTCTCCCTGCATACCTGCATTGGTCGCAATAAGATGGAGGGGTTCGGTAAGAGATTTGCGTACGATCATCGCACCTGTTTTTACATCGCCTTCAAGTTTGCTCATTTCCTTGTCAAGTTCCTTGATGCATGCGACAAGTGCAACTCCGCCGCCAGCGACTATCCCTTCTTCGACCGCCGCACGGGTCGCATTGAGTGCATCTTCTATCCTGAGTTTAAGATCCTTCTGCTCCGTCTCTGTCGCAGCGCCGACCTGTACAACCGCTACTCCGCCGACAAGCTTTGCAAGGCGCTCCTGGAGTTTTTCCTTGTCATATTCTGACGTTGAATCTGCAAGTTCCTTCTTGATCTGAGCAGCTCTGTCCTTGATTTTCTCAGGATCGCCAAGGCCTTCAACAATCGTCGTATTCTCTTTGTTTACCTTTATTTTCTTGGAATGTCCGAGTACTGAAGTATCTGCGCTTTCAAGTTTAAGTCCGACTTCCTCGCTTACAACCGTTGCACCGGTAACGACGGCGATATCCTGGAGCATTGCTTTCCTGCGGTCACCGAAGCCAGGGGACTTGACGGCAACTACCTGGAGTATCCCGCGCAGTTTGTTTACAACAAGTGTCGCAAGCGCTTCGCCTTCGATATCCTCTGCAATGATGAGTAGAGGCTTGCCAAGCTGCACGATTTTCTCAAGCACAGGCAGCATATCTTTTACATTGCTGATTTTACCGTCGACGATAAGGATATTTGCATCGTCAAGTACGGCTTCCATACGATCCGGATTTGTGATCATATATGGGCTGATATATCCTTTGTCAAACTGAAGGCCCTCTACTATATCAAGAGAGGTCCCGAAGCTCTTGCTGTCTTCGACTGTAATTACGCCTTCTTCGCCGACCTTCTCCATCGCTTCAGCTATAAGTTCGCCTACTGCAGAATCATTTGATGAGATGGACGCTACCTGCGCAATTTTGCTGTGTTCCTTGACACGTACTGCCTGTTTTTTGAGTGTGTCGACAACTGTATCAGTAGCGGCTTCTATACCCTTGCGGATAAGCATACCGTTTGCTCCTGCAGCGACATTCTTGATGCCTTCGCGAACCATAGCGCGGGCCAGTACTGTAGCCGTAGTCGTACCGTCGCCTGCTACATCGTTTGTTTTTGAAGCTACTTCCTTGATAAGCTGGGCTCCCATATTCTCAAACGGATCTTCGAGCTCGAATTCCTTTGCGATGGTTACTCCGTCGTTTGTGATCGTGGGTGAGCCGAATTTCTTGTCAAGAACAACATTGCGTCCCTTAGGACCAAGTGTAATGCCTACCGTATCCGCTACTTTATTCATGCCGCGTTCCATGGCATGGCGGGCTTCTTCTTTGAAAAGCAGTATTTTAGCCATAATTAGGTTTCCTCCCAAATATTAAATATTCTTTATGTACAGAGTTATTACTTCGTTATAACCGCAAGGATATCGCGCTCGCTGAGGATAAGGAACTCTTCACCCGTCGAGCTTGACTTCTGTGCCTGAATATTTGCTGTATATTACTTTGTCGTCAGCTTTTACATCCATAGGCTGGCGCTTTCCGCTTTCAAGTATTTTGCCTTCGCCTACCGCTACAACAATACCTTCTACCGGCTTTTCCTTAACTGTATCAGGCAGAACAAGACCGCCCTTTGTTTTTTTCTTCGTGAGCTGCTGCTTTGACAACTACTCTGTCTCCAAGTGGCTTAAGTTTCATAAAACCCCTCCTGTATAATTTTTGATTCTTAATGTTAGCACTCACATCTGCCGAGTGCTAATTTTCTTTTGATTAGAAGTTTAATAAGAATAAGCAAAATTCTCAAATCCGATTACTACCAAATATTTCATATATTTTCCTATTATTTAGCTATTTCTTTTAATAATGCTGTATTTTAGATATAGTTTGACTTTCATTAATCTTTGACATCCCATGCCATGAGAAACAAAAAAATTTCAGGACATACGGCGTTAATTCAAGGGCTTTCAAATGACCGGTATGACCAGTTTTTCATGGTTTTACAGCAGGAAATGCCCATACAAAAATACCAGGCATAAAACAGCCTGGTATTTTAAAAGACGGAGGATAATAAATCCGGCCGTTAATTTGTCGTGTATCTACCATATTTCCCATGAGGGATCGGGAGACAGCGACAAATCAGAAATATTTCCGCGGTGATACGAATTATACCCGGCTGCAGCGATCATGACGGCATTGTCGGTACACAGGGCCGCAGGCGGCATATAAAGGTTCCAGCCGCTGGAGGCTGAAATAATACCTAATCTTTTGCGCAGTCCTGAATTTGCAGCCACTCCGCCGGAAAGCGTAACATTCACAACGCCTGTTTTATTGACAGCAAGAATGATTTTAGAAATAAGGGACTCTATCACTGCATTTTGAAAAGATGCGCAGAAATCTTCCAGATTAAGTTCAGTCCCTGACTTCAAAGCATTGTTTATTACATTTACTGCCGCAGTTTTTAAACCGCTGAAACTGAATTCTATATCTGCAGTGCCGGAAAGCGGCCCTGGGCAATGAATAAGCGCACGGATCACCGTTTTGTGCCAGCCTGTCTATAACCGGGCCGCCAGGGTAACCGAGTCCGAGAATTTGGAGACTTTATCGTAAGCTTCCCCGGCAGCATCGTCTCTCGTTGATCCCAGCAGGGTATATTCACCGAAATCTCTCACATGGACTATCTCTGAATGTCCTCCTGAAACTATCACTGAAATGAAAGGCGGTTTGAGATCCTTTGCAGCAGCCTGCATTAGCAAATATATGTCCTTCAAGATGATTGACGCCTATAAGCGGGATCTTCCATCCCTGTGAAAGGGCCTTTGCCGTCATTACACCTACAAGAAGCGAGCCGATAAGACCGGGCCCGGCTGTAACGGCAATCAAATCTATATCCGCTGCAGGCTCGTTTATCCCTGCTTCGCCCAATGCCTGTCCAAGCAGCGGAAGTATCGCTTCCTGATGCATCCTTGACGCCAGTTCAGGAACCACTCCGCCATATTTCGAATGTGATTTGATCTGGCTCGATATCAGCGATGAGAGTATTTCATCCTGCCCGTTAACTACGGCAAGACATGTATCATCACAGCTTGATTCTATCCCAAGCGTTATAATTTTTTACCAGTCAGTGACATGAACAGCCGCCGCCGCACGAACTGCAGCCGCCGCCGCATGAGCTGCAGCTTTTTTTTACTGCGGCGTTCTCCTTCCAAATGTATCAGTACTTTACATCTGCACTCAGGACATTTTTCTGCATAATTTTCAGTTTTAAAACGAAGTCCGCATGCAGCGCATTTATATACATGCATATTGTTAAGGCATCCTCCATTCAACAAAATCGTCACCGTAACCGATATTGATTTTCTGTCCTTTTTTCACCACAGAGGCTGGCACGACAAATGCAAACTGCCATTTGGCCCCCTCATCAATCGCTCCGTCCTGAAACGGACTTTTCCAGCTTGAAGAAATTATATCCTTCTTATTCAAATGATAATTACCTACGAATATCTTTTCTTCTTCCAGCGTCCATGGCTTATTTGCAACGACCTGCGCAATGAAAAGCAGTTTTTTCCTGGTTGAGGGCGAACCGTAATACTGGTTAAGGTCATCAACCCATGAAGCAAGCCCAGGCTCTTTTGTTATCGCTTTCGACAGTGCTTCATCAAGATAAATGAATTCTATCGATCCTCTTGCCCCAAGTACAATATCTCCGAATGCCTCGCCTTCGACCCAGCAGTCGGCCTGCCTTTCAGTCAGCAGCTTATCCAATTCCTTTGATACGGGTATATTTATGGCAAAAGCCAAAGAACCCGATACAGCCAAAAGTATTGCAGCCAGTAATAAAATGGCAGCATTTTTCTTCATTTTCGAACCTCCTTCTGAAATGACTGTCTGCAAATAAAGGGAATAACAATCAGCACGCAGTTTCTGGTCATCTCGTTCGCAATGCCATTTTAGTACAGAATCGATTTTCAATAAATACTCGTGCTGAAAAACAAAGGATTTAAAATGTTACCTGCATATATACTTAATAGTGCAGCAGAATATCGCTGTTCACCGTTTCCTGCGCCGCAGCGCATCCTTTATCCATGTCCATTCAGGGCAGGACAGGAATAAGGTAACGGCAGTATATGAAGACACGCCTATCAGCATCATAGCTGAAAGCCATAATATTCTCGGAAGTATCGGCAAAGCCACCGGATAGGGGATAAAAGAGCGGAAACAGTAAAAGCAGCGCAACCATAACAAATGTGGAAAATGTAATTTTACCAAGCCATAAAGGTTCAAAAAGGGCAAGCTTTTTCCCGAGATTTCTGGAAAGAGCCCATCCGCCGTATATGCTGGCACAAGTGAAAGCGGCAGCAGTAGCTGCAGCAAGTCCGGCATATGCAAATAGCGGCATAAGTACAATACAGGCACAAAGATTGACGCATACGGTTACAATTGTGACACCGACCGCAGCTTTAGGCATCCTTCTTGCGTACATTGCCCTTAGGATAACGGTGCTGCTTGCCATGCCAGGCAGTCCGAGGCCATAAATAGCAAGGGACGCGGCTGTAGCATGCCAAGCCCATTCTGTAAAGGCACCCCTGTAGAATAATATATGAATAGTTTCTTCAGATACCACAAAAAGCCCTGCCGCAACAGGAATTATTACAAAAAGGTCAAATCTCAGGGCATCACGTATAAAATCTCTGAACCCTTCCGTATCTTCGTAATTCTGGCGCGAAAGCATGGGAAGAACAGCCTGTGATATTGCAATTACAAATAAACCCAGCGGAAGCTGCAGCACACGGTCCGCATAGTTCAGGACGGAAATCGATCCGCCTTCCAGGAAAGATCCGAACATCCTGCTTATTACAGGGTTCACCTGGTTTAAAGAAAGGCCTGCAGCATACGGCAGGAAAAGGGCCATCATGCTCTTAAGTTGAGCGTTATCCTTTTTGGGCATTGACGGAAGAAGCACGATACCTATCCTGCTGCACCAGTACCATTGAAGCATCATCTGGCACAGACCGCCCAAAAGGACGGCTGTCACAAGATTCCATACGGTAAGGGTCTTCATTGTTGCGATAAGAAATATTATGTACGTCATATTGCTCAGTGCAGGAGCAACGGCAGGGATAAAAAAATAGCCCATGCTGTTAAGTATTCCCATTGCAAGCGCACCTACCGACACAAGTATAAGAAATGGAAACATGGCGCGCGTAAGCGATATTGCAAGTGAACGTTCCGAAGCTGCAAACCCGGGCGCCATTATACCCACAAAAACAGGAGCAAATACCATGCCTATAAGCACTACAAAGGATCCGCCGAGAAGCAGGACTGCCAGCGCCTGTTTTGCCAGTTCTTTTGCTGAGTCATTGCCGTTACTTACCATGGTTCGTGAAAAGACAGGGACAAATGATGCCGATAGAGCGCCTTCCGCTAAAAGCTGTCTTGATAGGTTGGCAAGCGTATAGGCAACATAAAAAGCATCAAGCTGCCTTGTGGCCCCGAACAGCGCGGCAGTCAGCATTTCCCTTATAAGGCCAAGCAGGCGGCTGGCAAGAGTTCCCGCCATCATCTTGACTGCATAACGTACCATGCCAGGGAGATTGTCGCTTTTATTCATATCACGCAGCATCTTAATGCCAGGAAAAACCTTCGCCTAAATAATACTTTCTGGCCTGTTCGTTTTCTGCTATTTCCGAGGGTATACCTTCAAGAAAAACACTTCCCTGATGGATAAGGTATGCCCTGTCTGTAATTGACAGAGTTTCCCTGACGTTATGGTCCGTAAGCAATACGCCGTAGCCCTTGTTTTTAAGATCGCGTATGAAAGCCTGCAAATCGGCGACAGCTATAGGATCTATTCCGCTGAAAGGCTCATCGAGCAGTATAAAGGAAGGGTCCAACGCAAGGCAGCGGGCTATCTCCACCCTGCGCCTCTCACCGCCTGACAACGAGATGCCAAGTACATCCTGTATAGGCTGCAAGCCATAACTGTTAAGTAAACTTTCGATCTTATGCTCCCGCTCGTCTTCCTGCATCCCGGATTCTTCCAGCACCAGCGCAAGGTTCTGGCGCACGGTAAGTCTTCTGAAGACGGAAGTTTCCTGAGGAAGGTATCCGATTCCAACTCTTGCCCTCTGGTACATTGGCATTTGAGTCAAATCTGCATCATCCAGAAAAACCCGGCCCGATTCAGGCAGTATCCTGCCTACCATCATGTAAAAAGTAGTGCTTTTGCCAGCACCGTTAGGGCCCAGCAGTCCGACTATCTCACCTTTGTGTATTTCTATTGAAACATCATTGACAACCCTGCGGCCGTTAAAAGATTTAACCAGATGCTTCGCGTTCAGAAGACCTTTGGCCGCAGCAGGGATCTTATCCATCTCTTATTCTCCGGCTTTCTTATCTTTTTCTTTTTTGGCGGCATCTTTTTTTGTATTTTTGTCATCGATAACAAATGTTATTTTTGAATTTCCGATCGCTTCAATTATTTTTGAATCCTCATGAAGAACTACGGTATCTGACGTGACAGTTTTACCGTCACCGCGGACAGCTTTCGCGCCTCCTGAAATAACGACAGTGCCCCTGTCTTTTGAATACACGGCTTTTGCCCCTGTAATCGTGGTCTTAAGTCCATCTTTATCAAGATAATCTATTACAACATTACCTGTCGCTATAAATTCAGTAACGTTTTCACCTTTTATTTTACCTTCGACAGACTCAGCTTTTATTCCTACTTTTTTCACCCTGTTTCTCATATCTTTTGACATTACTGCCCCAGAAACTCTCACCTGCGCGTCCGACCTCGTCGGCCAAAAGCAAATGATCTTTAAGATCAGCATTAACATTTCCTCTTGCAGTGTAATCGATTGAGCCGGGCTTCCATCTCACATAATCTGCAATAAGCTTTTCATTTTGTCCGCGTTTTATAAGCACACTGCCTACAGCCTCGGCAGAACCATCCGTTTTCACATTTTCAGCGGAACGCAGCCATTTTACGCTGTCTGCATGCGACAGTTCAGCTTTTTCAGAAGGGAAGGTACCCCTTACTTTTCCCTTTATAATAAATTCCTGATTTTCGGTACTTCCTTCTCCCCTGTCTCCCCAAAGTGTGAAATCCTTTCTGTTTATAACTACATTCCCTATTGCCGTCACCTTTTTTGTATTAACGTTGTAATTGATGTTATCGGCGGACATGCTGGTCTCCGTAGCGGCAGAAACAATTCCGGTTAACAGCAGCAGAAATATCAGCGACACAAACGATTGTTTGAGAATTTTATGTTTATGCGGCATATAATGACCCCATTCCTAAAAAATATAACAGCGCAGCGAAAACCCTTGCACTGTTATTTTGCAGATGAACACAGCTGTTTTTTATTATACATTTATTATATTATTTCGTCTTCTCTGTTTTTGTCTTATTCCATATAAACAAGAAAACATCATGAAGATATATGAAATAATCCTGATTTGTCGACGGCGGCGGAATGGTAAGCCTGCCAGGATATGCAGAGGCAGCGGCCCGTATATTCGCAGGCGTCCACGGATCAAGCACTATCGGCCATTTACGTTTTTCTGCTTCGTCAAGGGCTGCCTTAAGTGAGCGGATATCCCCGTTCTCCCAGGAATCCCATACTTTTGCAGGCGCTCTTACCGCACCTGCTGCAGCCGCACGTACCCATACGCCTTCGGCTCCGGTAAGATCAAGGAATTTTTTATCTTTCATCAGGTTTCTTCCCACATCTATCGTACTCTCTATACGTGACTGGAATTCAGCAAGTCGTCGCTGATAGTATGAATAACCGTTTTTGTCCTCTTCCGATATAATCTTCATTATGCTCTGGGCTATGAAAGGCAATGTTCCAGGGTCAAAAAAAGCAGAATACTGCTGTTTTTGCGTCATCGGAAGCTTATCGTAGAGAAGTCTCAGGTTCTTGTTGTTTTTCTTGATGCCGGATCTTGCCGCATCGTTTATATCAAGAGCGATTATTTTTTCATTGCTCCTTGGTCTTGATGCCCCAATCACATTACCCGCGGCATCCCAGGTTGAAAGGTAATGTACAGTGATCTTATCTCCTCCTATGAAAGAAGCGATTACTCCAAGCCATGGCGAAGTTACGGCAAAATCAGCGGCATACAGCGGTGCTGCGGGCAAGCAGAAAAGCATCAGCAACACCGGCATGATCACATGCGCTGTCCTGCTTATGAGACCTAGCGATGGCTTCGACCGCATCAGCCCGGCCTGCTTCCAGGCTTGACCAGCGGGATCTCTGACTCACAAAGAGGACATACTTCAGGGCTATAAACAGGAAAGCTCAGTTTCCATAATGACTGCAGCGGCCAATCCTGCATTGCATCAGCCTGGCGTCTGTCAACCACAGATCCTGAAGCGACCCATTCGGCTCCTCCGTCTACAAGTATTTTTGCCGTTTCGCACGAAGATTTGCCAGTAGTCACTACATCCTCTATAAGTGCAAAACGCACATTCCCAGGATGCGGGAATCTGCGAAGCCTCATATCCCCATCCTGTCGTTCGCAGAAAATAAAAGGCACATCAAGGGCACGTGCTACTTCATGGCCGATAATAAGACCCCCCAGTGCCGGGGACAGTATGATCTGCGGTTTGAACGGGGCAATGCGTTCTGCAAGTTTTTCTCCAGCGTATGCTGCAAATCTGGGGAATCTGAGCATAAGGGCGCACTGAAGGTAATGCCCGCTGTGCAGTCCCGATGTAAGTTTGAAATGCCCCTCGAGATGAGCGCCGCTTTCAGACATCATTTCCCTGATTTTTACTGCAACATCTTCATGGCTTCCGTCACATTGACACATACTCATGTTTACACCTCCGCCAGGTCTTTCATAATTATTTTTACTGTTTCCACTGGATCAGCGGATTCAAGTATAGGCCTTCCTACAACTATATAACCTGCACCGCCCCTAGCCGCATCTGCCGGTGCAGCTACCCTTGTCTGATCTTCCGTACTTACCCTTGACATTCTTATTCCCGGAACCACGCGAAGCAGCCCCTCGGCCCTGCCTTTCAGCAATCCGAGATCAAGCGGTGAACAGACTATGCCATCGAGTCCTGCCCTTTCAGCAGTTTCCGCACGGGCAACAATCGAAGCAGAAAGATCTGACCCAGGGTGTACATCGTCCCACAGTTTTCCGCCTAAACTTGTCAGAACAGTTATCCCCAGCAATTTCATTTTACTGCCAGTTTTATCTCTCATTGAAACCGCTCTTGCCATCATCTCGTAGCCGCCGGAAGTATGTACCGTCAAAGCCCACAGCCCCAGTTCCGAAAGCGGTTCAACAGCCGACGCAACTGTATTCGGGATATCATGGAGTTTCAGATCAAGGAAAAGATTATACCCCATACCCATTATTTCTTTTATAAAACCAACCCCGCCAAGTGCATAAAGCCTAGGACCTATTTTTACATAAGTGGTCGCCCTGTCAAGTTTTTCAAGAAAGTCACGCGTGCCGTCAAGTGTAGGCAGGTCAAGCGCTATTATAAGACCGCATTTTCCAGTACTCAAAACGATACCCCCAATTATAACTTACAGCGGCGCAAAATGCGCCGCCGGAAACTATCCAAATAGCGCGGCACTAATTACAGACACCGCAGTACGACAGATATTCATAAAAAGCATACGTTATTGAAAAAATGACCTTATTGTCTACTGGTCTTCTTCGTCACACCATACATCCCGGCCTTCAAGGAAGGTCATTACCGGCCAGCCGGTAAGAGCTATCCCTTCCCATGGGCAGCAGCGAGCCTTGCTTTTCCACTGCGAACAGTCTACTATGCGTGTCCGCTCTTCGTCTATTACAGTAAGATCGGCGACAGATCCTTCGTTTATCCTTCCTAATCCCTGCCATTCGGACGGAAGGAGTGACGCCGGCGCGCTCGTCATTTTTGCCAAGATGAGATCCATCGGCACCTCAGGATGGTTTCTGTTCCTGAAATCAAAAAGCACAGCTGCAGCACATTCCAGGGACGCTATTCCAAAAGGAGCTTCCTGGAAAGGTTCATCCTTGTCATCCATGTGCCACGGTGCGTGATCTGTAACTATTGCGTCTATTGTGCCATCCTGCAGCCCATTCCATAAAGCAGCCTGGTCATCTATGCTCCTGAGAGGGGGATTGACTTTGTAGCGTGCATTATATCCGCTGTTAACAACGGCATTTTCATTCAGAGTAAGATGATGGAAGGTCGTATCGCATGTAACATCAAGCCCTTCCTCTTTTGCTTTTCTAATAAGCTCAAGAGATCCTCCGGAGCTTATGTGCGTAAAATGTATCCTGCTTCCTGTTTCACGTGCAAGAGCTATCCCTCTTGCAATATCTATTTCTTCGGAAGCTGCTGGGATAGCTTTAAGTCCGCTCAATGCGCTTACACGCCCTTCATGGACCTGCCCGCCCTTAAAAAGGCTGATTTCCTCCGGATGCTCCATTACCCGCGGCAGTTCCTTGCCTGTATACAGCAGGGCCAGGCGCAGCAATGAGCTTGTGGCTACAGGTGCTCCGTCATCAGTGAATAAAACAGCGCCGGCCTCTGTCATCTTGATAAGTTCGGCAAGTTCTTTTCCTTCCCTGTTTTTGCTGACACAACCTGCCGGCAGGATCCGCGCGCCTCCGGATGAACTTCCTTTGCTCCTGACATATTCGATAAGGGAAGGTTCAGATATTGCAGGCTGGGTATTCGGCATAGCGACCATAGTCGTAAATCCTCCGGCAGCACCAGCAAGCGATCCGGATGTCAAATCCTCGTGCCATTCTCCGCCAGGATCTCTGAAATGGGCATGCAAATCTATAAAACCTGGAGAAAGTATCTTTCCGCAGCCTGTAATTTCGTCTGCGCCGCTGCATTCTATATCAGTTCCTATTTTGAGATAATACCATTTTCAACAAGCACTGAATCAGCTTCTATAAATTTTATCCCGTCAAAAACCTTGAATCCTTTAAATATTGTCTTTTTCATTATCTTGCCCCTCCAGCACAAAGGTAAAGAAGAGCCATGCGTATGGCGACCCCTGAACGTACCTGTTCAAGAATGACGCTCTGATGTCCGTCTGCAACCTCTGACGCGATCTCCACGCCCCTGTTTATAGGCCCGGGATGCATGGCAAGGGCTCCGGGTTTTGCTAACGACATAAGTTTTTCATCTGCGCCCCACAGGCGATGATATTCATCAACGGAAGGGAAAAGTCCGTCCTGCTGGCGTTCCCTTTGTATCCTCAGCAGATAAACCATATCGGCATCTCTTACGGCATTTTTGGGATCTTTTTCGTATCTGCAGTTAAGCGCGTCTATTTCCTTTGGCATCATGGTCGGAGGTCCTGAAAGCACCACATCACACCCCATAGCTTTAAACCCTATAACATCGCTGCGCGCCACGCGGCTGTGAAGTACATCTCCTACGATCGCTATTTTCCTTCCTTCCAGTATTCCTATGTGCTTCCATGCAGTATAAAGATCAAGGAGAGCCTGGGTAGGATGTGCATGGGTACCGTCTCCGGCATTAAGCACTATCGCTCTTTTGAGCTTTGAAGCAAGATACTGTGCTGCTCCTACCGCGCCATGCCGCATCACCACTATATCAGCGCCCATAGCCTCAAGGGTCCAGGCAGTATCCCTCATTGTTTCTCCCTTTGCCTGGCTTGAACCTGAGACGGACCAGTTGACGACATCTGCGGAAAGCATCTTTTCCGCCAGCTCGAATGACACTCTGGTGCGCGTCGAATTTTCAAAGAAAAGATTTACTGCCATTTTGCCGCGAAGAACAGGAACCTTCTTAATAGGACGATCCATTACATTTTCCATGTGCCGTGCCTGGTCAAGAAGAAAATAAAGTTCCTCCCTCGTCCAGCCATCAAGATCAATTACATTCCTGTGACGCCAGACTACTCCTCCTACTTCACTGGGGATCGCGCTCACAGATTACCACCTCATCCTTCCCGTCAAGTTCTTCTACCCTTACCTCTATTACCTCGCTCCGCGAAGTAGGCACCATCTTGCCGCATATATCCGCATGTATGGGGAGTTCCCTGTGCCCTCTGTCCACAATTACTGCAAGCTGCACCGTCGACGGGCGTCCCAGGTCGACCAGTGCCTCAAGTGCTGCGCGGACAGTTCTTCCCGTATAAAGCACATCGTCAATCAAAAAAATATTTTTCCCGGATATATCTACGGGCATCCTTGTGCTGTGCACCATCGGCTGCTCAAAAAGCATAGTCAGATCATCTCTGTAAAGTGTGATATCAAGTTCGCCGCACGGGATCTTGGCGCCCTCAAAATCCTCTATCAGCTTCTGAATGCGCCTTGCAAGGTAGACACCTCTCCTGTGGATACCTACCAGAACTATGTTTTCAGTCCCCTTGTTGCGTTCGACTATCTCATGCGCAATGCGTTTGATCACTCTGTCCAGATCCTGGGCATCCATCAGCTGTGCTTTTTCTCTCAAAGTCAACATATAAAATCCCTCCTTATCTTTCATAAAAAATAAGACTGCCTTGCACAGGCAGTCTTATAACAAACGACCAAGTCCATCCGCCTCCGGACGAAAAAAAAGCAAAATCGACAGGAATTGCAGTTTTCTTTTGCCATTTTCATCACCTCCGGCACTCATGCTTGCATCGTATTATATCGCGATTTAATTATTTATGCAATCGGTTGCAATAATATTCACATAAAAATTCAGCAAATATGCCGCCTCTGTCCGTTACACCTATGGACATGGCGCAGCAAGCATTATATTTCAATAACAGGGCTTGTATGATGAGTGGTCTGACTTGAATTTCAGAAGATCCAACGAGAAAAAGATTTGCGTTGCTTTACAAAAAATATACTGGATGATCGGTCATTGGAACAGATCCAGCGCTGCTGCGGCCGCTTTGAATTCAGCCTCTTTTATATTTCCGCCCCACGATTCGGCAAGCACAACCCCGTCAAGCGTCACCTGCACCCTGAAACGCAGCGAATGTCCCGGGCCTGAACGCTCTACTGTTTTATAATACGGGACACCTTTCCCCTGCCTCTGAAGATGTTCCTGCAGCTCTGTTTTTGGGTCAACGGCATAAGGCGAAGCATTTTCCTTGAGAGAATCAATAAAAGCAGCTATTACCGAGGATGCCCCCTTGTAGCCTCCATCAATGAAAACGGCCCCGAAAACAGCCTCTGCCGCATCTGCGGTCATTGAGGCCGTGGCGCCGGCTCTCAAAATACTCCTGCCTAGCTTTATCAGGCCAGACAGTCCTGTAGCCGAAGCCCAGCCGCTAAGGCTTTTTTCACAGACAAGCTGCGAACGAAGTCTCGTAAGCTGCCCTTCGTTAAGTTCCGCATGCTCATTGTAGAGCATTTCGGACGTTACAAGTTCAAGAACCGCATCACCGAGGAATTCAAGCCTTTCATTGTGTACAGGAAGCTCTGATTCATTTGCATATGATGAATGAGTCAGAGCTTCCTCAAGAAGTTCTTCATTATTAAACAGGTAGCCTATCCTTTTTTGAAAGGTAAGGAGCGCTTTACTGCGCTCGCTTGTTTTTCTCATGCTGTTCTCAGTCTTCAAAACGTTCTATTGCAAGAACTCCGTTATGTCCGCCAAAACCGAAATTGTTTACTATGACTTTCTTTACGTCCGCCCTTACAGATTTGTTAGGTACGGTATTAAGCGCACATTCCGGATCAGGGTCAAACTGGTTGATAGTCGGATGTACAATTCCTTTTTCTATTGCAAGAAGTGATGCTATCGTTTCAAGCGCTCCAGCCGCACCAAGGGCATGTCCTATCATTGATTTGGTCGACTGTACCATAACTTTATCACCGCGCGGTCCGAACAGCCTTTTGATAGCAAGTGTCTCCATTTTGTCATTAAGCGGCGTGGAAGTACCATGCGCATTGATAAGATCGACATCATCAGGGGACCATCCGGCCTTTCTTACTGCCATGGCCATGGCGCGATAGGCACCATCCCCGTCAGGATCAGGGGCCGTTATATGATAGGCATCACATGTGAGACCGTATCCCTTGACTTCTGCGTATATGTGGGCTCCGCGCTTTTTTGCGTGCTCAAGTTCTTCAAATACAAGTATACCCGCACCTTCACCAATAACGAAACCATCCCTGCCCGCATCAAAAGGCCGTGATGCATGCTCAGGATCATCGTTCCTGTTTGAAAGTGCTTTAAGCGCTGTAAATCCGGCGGTTGCCATAGATGTAACTGCAGCCTCGCTTCCTCCGGACAGAATAACATCCGCATCACCGCGGACTATGCAGTTATATGCTTCGCCCATACTGTTAATGGATGACGCGCATGCTGTAATAACAGCCATGTTAGGTCCTTTTGCCTTGAAGCGTATTGCAACATAAGCAGCAGACATATTTGCTATCATCATCGGCACAAGAAACGGACTGACGCGCGTCGGCCCCTTCTCGTAAATAATGCGGAAATTATCTTCGATGGTACCTATGCCGCCCTCTCCGCTGCCTATATACACACCGAACATATTCTTATCAAGCGATTCAACATCAAGAGACGAATCTTTAACAGCCATATCGGCCGCTGCTGTTGCCAAATGAAGCACCCTGTCTGTACGACGCGCTTCTTTTTTGTCCATCCAGTCCTCAGGGTTAAAATTTTTTACTTCAGCTGCAATTTTTACACTATGATGTGAAGCATCAAACAGTGTTATCAAACCAACACCATTTTTGCCTTCTTCAAGTGCTTTCCAGTACTCATCTTTGCCGAGCCCGATCGGTGTAACTGCACCAACACCGGTTATAACTACTCTTCTCATAGGCTTTCCTCCGTGAAAATAAGAGGGACTGGAGCAAAACGGCAGCCCCTCTTAAAAAATTTCATTGCTGATTTTAGCCTTCTACACCAAGTTTTGTCTTGACATAAGTAAGTGCTTCGCCGACAGTGGTGAGCTTTTCTGCGTCCTCATCTGGTATTTCGATATCAAACTCCTCTTCGATACCCATGATGAGCTCGACAATATCAAGTGAGTCTGCGCCAAGATCTTCTACAAATGAAGCCTCAGGCTTGATCTGATCCTCTTCTGCGTTAAGCCGATCCATAACGATCTCCTTTAGCTTCTGCTGTATTTCTTCTAATTTCATACAGTTCACCTCCCTTCCAATAATAAATCGCCTATTATTCCTTTATCAGCTTCAGGGCAATTTTTTCAGCCTCCGAACCACTAGGCTACATCGTCATGCCGCCGTCAACCGCCAGAACCTGGCCCTGTATGTATGAAGCACCGTCAGATGCAAGAAAGACAACCGCACGCGCAACATCCAAAGGTGTTCCTATACGCCCGGCCGGGATATTTTTGATCAGTGATTCACGCACGTCAGACGGCAGTACGGATGTCATATCGGTGTCTATATAACCTGGAGCTACCGCATTTACCGTTATACCCCTGGATCCAACTTCACGTGCCAGGCTCTTTACAAAGCCTGTGATCCCTGCCTTGGCAGCCGAATAGTTGCACTGTCCAGGATTACCGATCGTACCGGAAACCGAACTTATAGCTATTATCCTGCCCCAGCGGGCCTTCAGCATCGGCCTTAAAGCCTCTTTTGCACAGTAGAACACAGAATTAAGATCAGCCGATATAACATCGCTCCATTCTTCTTCCTTCATCCTCATGAGCAGGTTGTCCCGCGTAATGCCTGCATTGCATACCAATATCCCTATCTGTCCAAGCTCATCGGATACTTTACTGAACATTTCCTTAACATCCGTATAAGAGGATACATCGGCTTTTACCGAAATCGCAACATTGCCTTCTGATTTTATCTGCCTCACTACTTCGGCAGCAGCCTCTTCTGAACGGCTGTAGTTAACTGCAACCATGCAGCCGCTTCTTGACAGCTCAATGGCTATGGCTTTTCCAATACCTCTTCCGGCACCAGTTACAAGAGCAATTTTCTGATCGTTCACACTTGTTCACCTCTTAAAAAATGCAGTGCGGTATCCAATTCTTCCGGGATAGAAACCGGATACGGCCTCTTTCCCTTGCATATTTTTCTAACAAGGCCCGACAAAACACTTCCAGGACCGATTTCAATGTATCCGTCTGTACCGTATGATTCCATCGCCAAAACACTCTGATACCACAGGACCGGGGAAAACGTCTGCCTGTAAAGGGCTTCTTTCAGGCCTTCGATATTCTGAACGATCTCAGCAGATACGTTTGTAACGATCGGATACCTGGGTGTCTTCCAGTTTATTTTCACAAAGGCTTCCTTCAATTTATCACCGACAGGGCGCATCAGTTCACAGTGGAAGGGGGCGCTTACACGCAAAGGAACTACCCTGGCAGAACCAGATGCACTTACTATAGCTGTCGCTCTTTCAACCGCTCCCTTGTGGCCCGATATTACTATCTGCATTGGCTCGTTGATATTCGCCGCTTCGCACACTTCGCCGCGGGAGGCTTCAGTACAGATTTCCCTGACCCTTTCAAAATCCATGCCAATTATCGCATACATAGCTCCTACTCCTATCGGTACAGCATCCTGCATCAGTTCCACCGCGAAGATGAACCAGCCTGACACCGTCAGCAAGAGATATAGCACGGCAGCTACAAGGGATGTATACTCGCCAAGGCTGTGTCCGGCAGCGCAGCGCGGCTTCAGTTCAGATCCGTATGCGTATTCTATAGCCTTCAGTACCGCAATGCTGACGGTAAGGATCGCCGGCTGTGTTACGGCAGTCTTCATAAGGTCTTCTTTAGTACCGTTGAAAATAATATCGCTTAATGAAAAACCAAGTGCATCATCAGCTTCTTCAAATACCTTCCGTGAAACCGGATAGCTGTCGAAAAATTCTTTGCCCATTCCAGGTTTCTGTGCGCCCTGTCCAGGGAATATAAGAGAATATCTCATCAGTCTGCAAATCCTTTCAGTTTTTCAGCGCTTACAAGCGCTCCAGAAATAATATCTTCAATTATCGCTGATGCCGGTTCAATCCTTTTTACAAGTCCGGCAGACTGTCCGGCCATAAGCGAACCCCATTCAACATCACCATCAACAACAGCAAGCCTTAGCTTTCCCGTGCCCAAGCGTTCAAGCTCTTCAGACGGAGCTCCGTTTTTTTCCATAGATTCAAACTCTTTTGAGAGCTTATTTTTAAGTGTCCTTACAGGATGTCCAAGAGAACGTCCTGTAACTGCCGTGGCTCTGTCTCCGGCATTTATAATTTTTTCCTTGTAATTTATATGCACATTGCTCTCTGAAGCACACACAAACCTCGTGCCTACCTGCACACCTTCAGCTCCAAGCGCAAAAGCTGCAATCATACCCCTGCCGTCACAAATACCACCTGCTGCAATAACAGGAATCTTTACCGCATCGGCAACCTGCGGGACAAGGTTGATTGTGGAAGTTTCACCGATATGCCCTCCGGCTTCGCTGCCTTCCGCAACAACCGCATCAGCACCCTGTTTCCACACCCTTTCCGCATGAGCGACGGATGCTATTACAGGCATTACGATAGTACCCAGCGGCTTAAGCCTTTCAATTACACGACCAGGAGACCCTGCACCTGTAGTTACTACCGGAACCTTATACCTGGCCGCAACTTCAAGAGCATCATCGGCAGTAGGAGACAGCAGCATAATGTTGACCCCGAATTGCTTGTCAGTCAGTGTCCTTATTTTGATTATCTGCTGTTCGAGAAGCTCGGGCGGCATGCTTGCAGCAGCTATAATACCTAGCCCTCCGGCATTGCTGACAGCCGCGGCGAGGTCTGCATCAGCTACCCAAGCCATCCCACCCTGTATTATAGGATATTTAATTTTCAGCAGCTTTGTAACTCTATTATTTTCAAACATGAACATTTCTCCTTACACTTCGTAAATAAGGGCACCGAACGTCATTCCAGCTCCAAAAGCAACAAAACCAACCTTGTCGCCTTTTTTGATGCATCCTGAATCCAAAGCCTCATGCAGGGTTATCATCAAAGAAGCAGCGGAAGTATTGCCATACATTTCAAGATTCATGTAAGTCTTATCAACAGAGATATTAAGTCTCTTGAACACTCCAGCTATTATCCTTGCATTTGCCTGATGGAAAATCCAGAAATCAACCTTATCCGGTTCCATCTTTAATTCTTTGCAGAAACTTTTTATAAACTTCGGCATTTCAGTATTGACAAACTTAAAGACCTCATTGCCCTTCATTTTCAGGCTTTCTGAAGTTTCGTTTTCTCCCTTTTCCAGTGTTATCAAATCATGCTTAGTCCCGTCAGCCAGAAGTTTAGCTCCTATAAACCGGGCATCACCGTCGGATACAGTCAGAACGCATGCTCCTGCTCCATCTCCAAAAAGTATGCATGTACTCCTGTCCGTCCAGTCCATTATATTCCTGAATGACTCAGCCCCAATTACAAGAACATTGTTCCATACGCCGCTCGCAATCCCTGATACAGCAACGGACATTGCAGAAAGACTCCCTGTACAGCCCGCCAGTATGTCCATAGCCCCTGCTTTCGCTGCCCCGATGCGCCCCTGCACTATACATGAAACACTCGGGAAAATCATGTCAGGGGAGTTAGTCCCCACTAAAACCATATCTATATCTTCAGCTTTCATGCCGGCATCTTCCAATGCCGCAACTGCCGCATTATAGGCAAGATCGCTGCATTTTTCATCAGGTGACGCAAAATGTCTCTTGCGTATGCCTGTCCTTTCGAATATCCACTTATCATTTGTGTCAAGGATTTTCTCAAAGTCGGCATTCGTCATCACAGTATCAGGTATATACTTGCCTGTGCCGGCAATTTTCACCGGTCTTCCTTTAAACGAGCTCATTCAGCAGTACCTCCGGCTATTTCATCCCTTATACGTTGAACCCCATTTTGCTCAACAAAATTGGCAGCACTCTGAATCGCATAAGATATCGCCTTGCGTTTCGATCTTCCATGAACTTTAATTACAGCGCCGTTCACTCCAAGCAGCGGAGAACCTCCTGCCCTTTCCCAATCAAACCGGCCGAGCACCCTTTTCATTGCGGACCACATAAACAGGAAGCCAATTTTAGGCATGATATGGCTGGCGTATTCTTCCTTGAACTGCCCTTTAAGGAGCTCTCCCAGCCCTTCGCCGAACTTTACAAGTACATTCCCTGTAAATCCGTCACAAATCAAAACATCTGATATCCCGTTTGGGATATCGTTTGCTTCGGCATATCCTTCGTAATTAAGGCTGCTTTTTTCTATAAGCTCACGGGCGGCAGAAATAACTTCGTCTCCTTTTGTCAGTTCTTCGCCCATATTAAGAATACGTACAGTAGGATTTTCAACATTGCCGAACAGTTTCATATATATTGAGCCCATCTGTGCAAACTGGTACAGATTTATCGGTTTGCAGCGCACGGTTCCACCTACATCCATCAGAAGCGTCGGTCTGTTAAGGACAGGAAGTACAGCACCCAGCCCAGGCCTGTCAATACCAGGGATACGCCCAAGGAGCAGCACTCCGCCTGCTGCTATTGCACCTGTGTTGCCGGACGAGACTATACCCTGTGCCTCTCCTGAACGCACCATCTCGAAACCCACAACGAGACTCGATTTCTTTTTTCTTCTAATAGAGATCGATGGAGAATCGTTGCCTTTTATTACTTCATCGGCATGTACGATCTCCAGTCTTGAGCGTACATTTGTTTCCGCTTTTTCGATGATAGGCTTAATCTTTTCGCTATCACCAATAAGTGCAATGGAAAGATGCGGCTTTTCACGGCATGCAAGAATTGCACCATTACACGGTTCGATCGGTGCATGGTCTCCGCCCATTGCATCCAGAGCTATCAGCATATCTTCGCCTCCAATTAAGCTAATTCTTCCAAATCTTTCGCTATGACAACAAATCTGCCCACAAAGACTTCTCTGTCACCAACTCTTGTGTGGACGCTAACCACATACTTGTTGCCTTTATGTGTTCCGACTTTTGATCTTGCCAAAATTTTCTCACCTACAAAAGCCGGCTGGCGATATCTGAGTCTTGCTGACCCTACGACCACCATTTCCTTTCCTATCGTTGCGATCGCAAGCGTAGCAGCCTGTGCATAAATAAAATAGTCACCGACAAGATTTGTGTGTCTGAAAGCCATGTCCCTGCTGGTCGTAAGCACTGACAATGCCCATTCGTCCGGTTCAAGCTCAATCAGCTCACCAACGACCTCCTCGACTCTCATCGATTTAAGCCTGCTTGTCGCCTGCTCCGCCATCGAGCGCATCCTCTCCCGCAATTCCGGGATAGACAGCAGTCCTCTGTCAAGGCGGACCGTACTCATACTTACATTGAGCGATGCCGCTATTTCTTCATCCGTCAGAAGCGGGTCCGTACTGATCAGATTTATAAGCTGCTTATGTCTTTGCCTTTTTATTTCAGAGCGCAATAGGACCTCTCCCAAAAAGTAATTTGTTAACAGGTCATAACACCAGACAAGATATTATAGAAAAGTCAGCTTGTCAATAGGAATAAATGAACGGCAGCATCGCAAAATAAAGTGAAAATACCTAAATTATCCTGATAATACACATCATCAACAGAAATGACGAAATATTTCATATTTGACCGGGTTATGACCGAATAGCAGGAAAAGACGGACGTCAGTTAAAATCCGTTAGCTCCGTTCCAGTAGCGCCGTTTGCCGGAAAATCCACGGAAACAAAGCGGCAGGCCCCTAATCTGTAGAAGGGGTCTGCCGTAAGCCTTGTTATGTTTGATATGCACTGCAGCTTTAATTTAATCTTTTGCTGCTTTTGTTTCTTCAGAAACTTTGATGACCTGGCGGCCTTTATAATAGCCGCACGCAGGACATACACAATATGCCCGGATCACCTCGCCGCAATGAGTGCATGTAGTGGTTCCCGGTGCTTCGAGAGCGCCAAGCCACTGCGATTTACGATTGTGTGTACGGGAGTGGGATACTCGCCTTTTTGGAGTTGCCATTTTCTGTTTCCCCCCTTAAATCTTAAACAGACTGTCACATCTGTGTAATTCTATCACTTATTCAATAGCAGTCAACCGCGCTGTTTATCTTTTTCAAAATTACGCAGAACCTCAAAGCGCGGATCCGTATCATTTTTTTTACAGCTGCATGAAGACTTATTAAGGTTGATGCCGCATTGCGGGCATAATCCTCTGCAGTCCTCCGAACAAAGAGCCGATGCTGGAAGCGCTGTTATAAGGACTTCCCATATCATCGTAGCAAGATCGATCTCATCTTCCCATGAATCAAGCAATATAAGTTCTTCTTCGCCGTATTCGGCAATTTCTGCAGTTTCAGCCTTATCTTCATGAGGTCTCAATGAGAAAAAATACCTTAACATACCCTCTATTTTTATTCCTGCAGGTTCGAGACATCTTGAGCACGGGACAACAGCAGCCGACTCCAAGGAAACAACCACAAGCAAACGCCCTTCTACACGGCATGCTTCTATATCCACATTGAGAGGCGAGCTGAAATCATACAGCTGATTCCAGTAACTCACTGGTTTTTCTACAGGAAAGGACAGCCCCTCGCAATACGGCGTCCCGTCCTTAGGCACGGCAGAAAGGACAAGACGGTGCTTCCAGCTGATTGGAGCAGCTTCCAGAAATTCAGTCATTATTTATTCTTGCATGCAGCTTCGACACAGCGCTTTGTGTCACGCGCAATTACCATTTCTTCGTCTGTTGGGATTACCATCACGGTCACACGTGAATCAGGCGTGCTGAAAACAACTTCTTCTCCGCGGCATTTATTCTTTTCGGAATCGATTTTGACACCCATAAATTCTAGGCCGCTGCATACCTGCTCGCGGAAGCCTATTCCATTCTCGCCTATCCCAGCGGTAAAGACAAGGACATCGATGCCGCCCATTCCTGCTGAATATGACCCTATATATTTCTTGACGTCATAAACGAGCATATCCTGCGCAAGTTTTGCCCTTTCGTCGCCATCTTCCGCCGCTTTTTCGATATCGCGAAGATCGCTCGAAATCCCCGAGATCCCCTGAAGACCACTCTTTTTCTGAACTTCTTCATTCACCAGTTTAGGATCTTTCAGTTTTTCCATGAGGAATATCATTACGGAAGGATCAAGATTTCCGCTGCGCGTACCCATGATGATACCTTCGGCCGTACCGTAGCCGAGGCTGGTATCAACGGACTTACCGCCATCTACGGCTGTGATGGAGCTGCCATTGCCGAGGTGGCAGGTAACGATTTTAAGGGATTCGATCGGTTTGCCCAGAATCTCAGCCGCTCTGTTAGCAACATAGAAATGGCTTGTGCCATGGAAACCATAGCGGCGGACCCTGTCCTCTTCATAGTATTTATACGGTATGCCGTACATGTAGGCTTTCGGCGGCATAGTCTGGTGGAAAGCAGTGTCGAACACAACTACATTCGGCATGTCGGGGAGGACCTCCATAAGCGCACGGACTCCCTGAAGGTTGGCCGGGTTATGGAGAGGCGCAAGCGGTATGACCTCTTCTATGCCTTTTATAGCTTCGGGGGTAACGAGAACAGATTTTGTAAATCTCTCACCACCGTGAACTATACGATGTCCGGCTGCTGAAAGCTCATCAAGGTTTTTGAGAACGCCGTTTTCAGGGTCTACGAGCATATCGAGCACATATTTTATAGCAACGCTGTGCGTCGGAAAATCAACACTGCGCGTGATAGAAGCACAACCCGTCTTGGTATGTTTTATCTTTGAACCGGCTATGCCGATGCGTTCGACAAGCCCCTTTGCAAGCACCGCTTCATTTTCCATATCAATAAGCTGATATTTAAAGGATGAACTGCCGCAGTTGAGAACGAGAATTTTCATAAGAATCAAATTGCCTCCCTTAGTCTGATTATATACGTCCATTTATGGTATTCTTAGCATAAACGGACGGTGAATGAATATATGCAGATTCCCATTACAGGAATAGTTGCTGAATACAATCCTCTCCATATGGGACATCTCCACCACCTTGAAAAAGCCCGGGAGCTGTCAAAGGCTGAAGCAATAGTGGTGGTGCTGTCTTCAAACTTTGTACAGAGGGGCGAGCCTGCGCTTCTTGATAAATGGTACCGTGCAGAGGCTGCACTTGATTCCGGTGCTGATCTGGTTCTGGAACTCCCGCTCGTTTTTTCTGCCCACAACTCCGGTGTATTCGCAAACGCCGCCGTTGATATTCTTTGTTCCACAGGAATCGTAACCTGTATTTCTTTCGGGCTTGAATCACCGGATTGGCACACAGACAAAATCTTAGATATTTTAATCGAAGAACCAGAAGCTTTCAAGTCCGTTCTGAAAGAGTGCCTGAAAAAGGGGTACTCTTTCGTAGAGGCGCGATCCATGGCACTTGATTCAATTATTCCGGGCAGCGCCGAAAAACTTCGCGGTTCGAACAATACGCTGGCTTTAGCTTATATGCTGAGGATCAGGCAGAGACAATGGACTGTCAGGACAATACCTGTGCAGCGGATAGGCTCTTTTTATCACAGCAAAGAAATATCCGAATATTCCAGCGCTACAGCAATAAGGAAACACATATCAGACGGCAATTTAAACGAGGCACTTAAACAGCTGCCGCCATCTTCAGCTGAAATCCTCGGGAGAGCGTCATCTGAAGGACGTTTGTGCACGAATAAAGACAGGATGTGGAACATGCTGCGTCCGTTGCTTATGCGGTCATCTGCCGATGAAATTTCAAAATATGCCGAAATACGTGAGGGCATAGAGTACCGCCTCCGCGAAACTGCGCTTCAGGCGACTTCTTTTGATGAATGGGCGTCATCATGCACAAGTAAAAGATATCCGCTGGGGAGGATACAGAGATATGGAGTGCATCTTCTGATCGGGCTTGAACATTGGGAGAACAGGGCTTTCCAGAGACTGGGGCCGGCATACATACGCGTCCTCGGCATGAACAGGACAGGCAGAAAACTGCTGCGGCTTATGCGCACGGAATCAAAACTGCCTGTTATCACACGATATGGGGCAGCTTCCGCGATATCCGGGTATGCAGCTAAAATGATGAATTATGAAGCACTTGGTGCACAGATGTGGGAGCAGATGATCCCGAACGGCATGTTTGGACGTGAACATGCAAGAAAGATCATAATAAAGAACGACTGAGACATGCCATGCAACTCTGCCGCCAGATATCCTGTAAAAACAAGTCAGGCAGGGTCAGCCCATAAATGTATAAATAAGGGTGAAGGAAAATGCAGATAACTTTGAAATGCGGATATTCAAATATGGATTTTGATAAAGTTACATCCATTCTTTCAGAATCTTTTTGGAGTCCAGGCATAAAATCAGACGAAGTAAAAAAAGCTGCAGCCAATTCAGCACTTTTAGTCGGCGCATTTAAGGAAGACGGCGAGCAGATAGCTTACGGGCGGGTAATATCAGACAAAACAAGATTCGCCTACCTGACTGATTTCTGCGTTGAAGAAAAATACAGGCGGACCGGTATAGGGCAGAAGATGGTCGCATATGTTCTCGGACACGACGAACTGGCTGATGTCTACCAGTGGCTGCTAATAACGAAAGATGCCCATGGTGTTTATAAAAAACAGGGGTTCAGCGTGATCTCGCGGCCACTTGATTACATGGAGATAAGGGAACCCCGGCCAAAGGACAGATAACTTCCGATCCAGCAGATATCATGGCAGTCTGCACGGAAGATTTTTCTGCTGCATCGGGGAAAACCGCATATTTATATGTTTCTTGGAGGTATACGCTCACGCAGCCTGCGGAATACTCCTGGAGGAACCATATCGCGAACTGTGCCGCCGAATTGGAAGGCATCCTTTATACCTCTGCTGGAAAGATACGAATACTTTGCATCGGTAACTATGAAAAAAGTCTCTATTTCAGGAGCAAGCTGTCTGTTCATCTGCGCAAGCTGGAACTCATATTCAAAATCGGACAGTGCGCGAAGGCCTCTGATTATTATCCTGCTTTGTTCCTGCCTCATAAAATCAACAAGCAGCCCTTCAAAAATTTTAACCTTAACGTTAGGCAGATGTACAAGAGCTTCCCTTGCCATTATCTGGCGCTCTTCCTCGCTGAAAGTGGCCCGTTTGCCAGGATTTACCAGAACTGCTACAACAAGCTCGTCAAACAAGGCCGCACCGCGTTCAGCAATATAAATGTGTCCGTTTGTTATCGGATCGAAAGACCCCGGATATACCGCTCTTATCATAATTCAGCACTCCTCCTGTAGAACGTGAGTATTGTACCGCCATAGCAACGGTCTTCTCTGCACCACTTTGCAGGGTCCATGTCTTTTGCATCTTCTCTTTCGGAATGCTCAAAAACAACTACTCCTCCGTCAGCCACTATCCCGCAGTTGGCCTCTATAAGCCCCGGTAATTCATTTCCCCAGCCCAGCTCATAAGGAGGGTCCGCAAAAATTATATCGAAGTGTTCTCCGTTTTTTGAGAATTTGGATACAGCACGTCTCACATCCATACACAGGCATTTTACATCTTTTTGTGCTTTCTTTACTATTTCCGCATATCTTTTCCTGTCAGATTCCACAGAGCAGACATATTCGGCCCCCAGTTTCCCAGCCTCGGCAGCAATCTGACCGCTTCCAGAAAAAAGATCGAGGAATCTCTTCCCTTCAAGCGGTCCAAGTATGTTGAAAAGAGCCAGTAAAACTTTACCGGTTGTGGGTCTCATCTCTTTCATTCTCATAAATCCCCCTGATTATTTATATTTGAGAGTATAATATTCAAAATCGTTATTGTATACAGATTGAAAGGACACCTCAACATGATTGATTCATTAAACAGGAAAAATAACGGCTCCAGTAACACACATGATAAACGGAGCCTGCTGGGATTCGCTTTTTTACATTTCGTGAACGATACCCACTCAACAGCAATCCCGACAATTATACCTATGCTGGTAAGTTCGATATCACTTTCCATGAGCCAGGCCGGCTTTCTCAGTGCGGTGTTCGGCATTACAAATATTTTGGGGCAGCCTGTCTCAGGATACTTTGCAGACAGGCAGAAAAAACCGTGGTTTGCAATATGGGGGCCGTTGCTTAGTGTAATAGGAGCATGCTTCCTTCCGCTCGCCCCGAACTATGCATGCGCTTTGTTACTTGTATTATGCATGAGCGCAGGGACTGCAATATTCCATCCGCAGGGCACAGGCCGGACAGGGGCAGCTTCAGGAGGCAGCGACCTGGCTTTCTTCATCTCGCTCTTTGCTGCAAGCGGCAGTTTTGGAAGTTCAATAGGACCCCTTTATGTCGTATTCATGATAACAATTCTTGGAAAATCATATTTCCCGTTAATGATCCTGCCGGTTTTTCTTATTATTATTTTTATGTGGAAAAACCTGTCAGCGACACGCACATCAGAAACAATCACTGACAGTAATGTAAATGTTTCTGATTTTCTAGGAAATATCAAAAGCATCTTTCAAAAAATCGGATGGATAGTTCTTATAACAAGCATAAGGGATTCAGTGTTCCAGGGAATCAAAGTGTTCCTGCCTATGTTCATTATAATAAAGGGCGGCACTATACAATCCGGCGGATTTTCTTTGTTCGCCGTAACGCTTGCAGGCACAATAGCCGGTGTAATAGGCGGGAAACTTGCCGACACAGCCGGAGACAGGCTCGTGCTTATGGGCAGCATAGGCATCGCACCGATATTCCTTCTGCTAGGACTTCACACGTCAGGAATCATTTCCCTCTGTGCTCTGATGGTTGGATTCGCATTGCTGCAGGCAAGCTCGCCTGTTACAACAGCCATGGCTCAAAAGCGCTGCCCTGAATCACGCAGTACGGTCAGTTCGCTTGCAATGGGCGTATCATGGGGAATAGCCAATCTATTCGCGTCACCGGTCGGGCTGTCCGCCGATATAATAGGGCTTGAGACAACGCTGCAGATAGTTGCATTTATTCCATGGACCGTAACTATATGGGCTGCCGTCAGAAGGCTGCTAACGGCAAAAAAAACATCTTGAGCACGTCTGGTTTCTGGCATACAGCACAGCATGAATTCATATTATTGCTTGCCTGCTGTTTTATTTATCCTCTGAAGAAGATGCGGCTGCAATGGCCTGCCGGATGGCGCCTCTCATAGCAGGCGTTTTGTAAGGATGGCCTACGGAGTCGACTTTTACAGTGACTCCTCTTCCGTTATTTATAAGTTTAAGGTAAAAATGCTGTTCGAAACCCTCATCTGCAGTTATAACAAGCACCAGACCGACGCCGTCATCCGATATAAAAGCATCCCGGAAAATCCAGTGTCCCATATTTCCGATCCCTGTTCCTTCTGTATTTTTAAGTATGCCTAATATTTCGCTAACGGTTTTTCCGCCGCACGTTTCAACTTCCATTTGCCAATCATCATCTCCGTATCTTTCGGGAACGACTCTGCCATTTTTGTGAAGCGTAAGATGCCATGTACTTTTGCCCATGGATTTCCATTTTCTTTCATATTTTGTAATGTAAGGCCTTACAGGGTCTATCTCTATCGGGTCAACATCAAAGGCGCCGCTTTCAGCTATATTTTTCGCAGCCTCCTCGGCATACCAGTCAACATCTGTGGCCAGCTCAAACGTCCCGCCCGGCTTAAGGATATAATTAAGGAGATCAGCAAAGACAGGCACTGTTACACGTCTTGAAGCATGGCGTGCTTTAGGCCATGGGCACGGGAAATTCATGAAGACTCTCTCCACGGATTCTGGTCTGAAACAGCAGCGCAGGAGGAATCTTGCATCACCATGCATTATTCTGACGTTATCAAACCCTGCGGCAAGGATCCTTCTCGCTCCTTTGGATGCACACATCTGTGACACTTCAACTCCAACGATAAGTACATCTTTATATGTTCCGGCCAGATACTCAAGAAATTCGCCGTTGCCGAAACCTATTTCTACGAATATCCTGCCGGACGGCATAATGGAATCCCAATCAACAGGAAGTGCTGTACTTTCACTTAAAATGACTTTATCAAGATTCCAGAACATTCACTATTCCCCTTTGCAGGCGCTGTTTTTCAGACAAAACTCAGGCTCACCCGCTAATTCAAACCAAATATCAAGCGGCAGTTCCTCGGCTCGAGACGAATCTTTAAGTCCATGCCTCCCAAGTATTTCCAGGGCTGCCTCCCTTGTAATTTTAGCGTAGCCTGAAAGCCAGTTATTTATAAGCGTTTTACGCCTCTGGGCAAAAGAGCGCGCAAGTAAAGCACGCCATACAGGATCTGCAGGAAGACCCAGATTACGCTCTATTTTTATTTCGATTATGCATGAATTTACTCTTGGCTGAGGTCTGAAAGCTGTTGGAGGGACATTTCTCAGTATCCTGGATGTCCCTATAGCCTCAACCGTTATACCGAGAGGTGAACGTTCCCTGTGGCATGGAGGTGATATTATGCGCTGCGCTGATTCAAGCTGGACCATAAGCAGCAGATACTTCAGCCCTGCAGGCACCAGTTGCTCCAGTAAAACCCAAAGCAGCGGAGTTGTAATATGATACGGAAGATTTGCGATAACCCTGTTAGGAATCCACGGCAGTTCCTTACAATAGTTAAATTTGACGGCATCCCCCCAGAACGGGTGAAGCCTGCTGTCTTTAACGGCAAGCATATCAATAACATGTTTTAGCCTTGTATCAAGCTCAACTGTACACAAACCTCCGCATTCGGCGGAAAGGAGACCTTCCGTTAATATGCCTTCGCCAGGGCCTATCTCAAGTACCATGTCATCCAGGGTCAAAGCTGCCCTGTCGACCATAAAATCCACTATTGAATGGTCAATGAGAAAATTTTGCCCGATATCGGTATTATGTATAAAATGAGGAAGTTTTGCCATTTTACATCTCTCTATTTATATTTTCTTTAAAGCCCGAATTTTCTGCCGGATAACTGCGCACAGCAATATATAACAATAGCACAGGAGAAGCTAAAATATGATGGCTGTTTAAAATAATTCACACTTAACACCCGCCAGTAAAAAAGGCCCCCGGCAGCAAAACCGGGGGTCTTAAACATTCTGGTCGGGATGAGAGGATTCGAACCTCCGACCACCTGCACCCCATGCAGGTACGCTAGCCAGACTGCGCTACATCCCGTAAGCAGGGTGTATAATAACGCCCACGCTCAATTTGGTCAAGTACCGAAAGGAAAAATTCCCAGCATGGTCATGCTGGGAATTTTTGCATACTACCTGAGATAAAAATTAAAAAATATGAAAAGAGTTATTTCTTACTGTTGACCGTCTCTTTAAGAGCCTTACCAGCACGGAATACTGGGACTTTTTTCGCCGGAATCTGGATGACTTTTTAGGATCCTGCGGGTTACGGCCCTGGCGGGCAGCTCTCTTCTGAACTTCAAATGTGCCGAACCCTACGATCTGAACCTTGTCTTCCTTCTTAAGAGAGCAATGAATGCCTTCAAATACCGCGTCTACTACTTCTGCAGCCTTTTTTTTCGTGATTCCTTCGACAGACTTTGCTACAGCGTTGACAAGATCTGTTTTTGTCACTTTCTGCCACCTCCTGACAAGATTGACACTGCAAATACAGTGTAATAGCATTTATACCGATAAAATCCCGTCAGGTCAAGTGTTTTTGCAAAAAATAACCAATTATTCCTTCCTGTTTCTCATAAATATCTTTATCGGCACCCCTGCGAAGTCAGCCATCGACCTTATGCAGTTCTCAAGATGCCGTTTGAATGATTTTGAACACAGCTCCTGATCGTTTACAAAAAATACAAAAGCAGGAGGTGCGCCGTCGGCCTGGGTACAGTAATATATTTTCAGGTTATGTCCCTTGCCGTCGCCAGGCATATGCTCAAAAACCAAGGTCTCCTTTACAAGCCTGTTGAGTTCGGATGTCGATATCCTGCGGCGCCTGTTTTCATCAACTTTTATAATAAGCTCAGGAAGCTTGGTCACGCTTCTTCCTGAAAGGGCCGATATAAAAACCCTTGGAGCATGAGCGGCAAACGGAAGCTCATCGATCAGCAGCTTCGTCATTTTATCGCCAGGCTGTCCTTCTTTAGAGACAAGGTCCCATTTATTAACAACTATTATCAGTCCCTTGCCTCTCTCAAGTACCTGTCCTATAAGACGTTTGTCCTGTTCCGTAACAGGATCCTGCGCGTCAAGTATCACCATTGCCACATGGCATCTGTCTATGGCCTCATATGTGCGCACATTCGAGTAATACTCAATGTCAGTGCTTATTCGGCTTTTCCGCCTTAATCCTGCAGTATCGAGAAAACGGAACTTTACGCCTTCTATCTCGACAAGGGTGTCCACTACATCTCTTGTTGTTCCTGCAATATCGCTTACCATTGAACGCTCTTCACCTGCAAGTACGTTGAAAAGACTCGATTTCCCGACATTAGGGCGTCCGACAAGGGTAACTCTTATGTCATCTTCCTCTGATTCTATGTCTTCAGGGGGCAATACCGCAACAGCTGCATCAAGTACCTCCCCGAAGCCTGAGTTATGTTCTGCACTTGTTGCTACTACAGTTTCAAAACCAAGACGATACGCTTCAAAAAGCAGAGTTTCTTCCTGTCTTGTGCTGTCCAGTTTATTCATTGCAAGAATAACGGGCTTACCGCTGCGCCTCAGCTTCTGGGCGATATCTTCGTCCATTGGCGTTATACCGTCCCTGCCGTCAACTACAAAAATAACGGCGCTGCTTTCTTTGACAGCAAGGTCGACCTGTTTTGATATGAGATCCATAAACGGGTGATCAGTTGCTGGCATTATTCCGCCTGTATCTACTATATAGAATCTTCGGCCTGCCCACTCGGCTTCCCCGTAAAGCCTGTCACGGGTGACACCCGGCTGATCATCAACTATCGCTGTGCGTTTACCGAGGATCCTGTTAAAAATTGAAGATTTTCCCACATTTGGCCTGCCAACTATCGCTATTATTGCCATTTTATCCCCTGCCCTCCGGTACTGACGTCATTCGCAAAAACTATGTAATTATCATCATCGTACCACGTTTACATTCTAATGTTATGTTGTAATATCTTCAGTCTAAAAACAATTCTACGGACGGCATTCCCTTCCTTGAATTTTTTATATGGTAAAAGGGTTCCAGAAGTTTCCTGAGTATTCCAAACCGGCGAGTTCTTACCCATATTACACCATTTAATTCTTCGGACGTCCAATATTCCATGTTTTCCTGTTCGATCAAATTTGCAAATTTTTCAACAGTTCCTTCAGGCATAAGTATTTTAAGCATCGGCACAAACGGCGGCAGTTCCCATAACTCCCGTTCCTTAAGCTCAGCTTTCCAAAAACTCTGCCAGCCTCTCATCAAACCTTCCTGCCATCCCTTGCCAGGTCTTCTGCTTTGAACAACGATCTTTCGGCCTTCAGCGCTGCAACCGCGCCATGCAGATTCCCATACTAAAGAAAAAGCCCTTGCCTTGGCGTCGTACTCGGCCACGCGTGTTTCCGCATCAGCGTCTATCCATCCTACCATTCCGGGTTCAAGTTTGTCAGCAAGAGCAAGTATCTTTCTTGTGCCAACTATAAGAATCCTCTCTGTGTTCTCCTTCGGTAATTTTTTTAAGGAAAAACCTTTGTAACTTTTTTCATCCTGAAGAGTGATGACTTTGCTGCAGAAACTTTTCAGCAGAGGCCAGGCGCTATCAGCAAGCGCTTCCAGGCCAGGCCTGTGCCCTTCAAGGAAAAGACTGCTGCACGAAGGGCACTTATCAGGAACAGGCATTTTAAAATTACAGTTTAGGCACTGGAGCCTTTTATGGCTCTCTTCCCATCTCATAACGCCGCCGCAGCGTGGACAGCGCAGCGACGCACCGCATTCGTCACAGAAAATTTCCCCGGCATATCCCTTCCGGTCAAAGATCCAGAAAGCCCATTTACCGTCCTTGATACATACGGAAGTCTCCCTGATAAGCGGTCTGCTTATCGGAAGTGATTCTTTAACCCCAGCAACAGCGGATAAGGCTGAATTTTTCATGTCAACAAAGACTATCCGGCCTGAAAGGCCATCCCGTTCCATACCGCATTTTTTATATTGCTGAAAAACTTTTGCTGACGGCATGCGTCCTCCGAGTACAAGTTCCGCACTGGCAAAGCCGGCTCTGGCAGCAAGAAGCGTGCGGCAATGAAAGAAAGGATGCTTCTGCGTACGCCAGGCTCTGCTGGATTCGTCTTCAACTATTATTCTTGATATATTTCTTATAGGAAGAAAAGAAGCACCTGGAGCACCTACTACAAAATTTATTTCACCTGTCCTGACTTTTTTCCAGAGCTCCCATTGCTTTGAAGGCGACGTAGCAGACCACAAAACGCCGTTCTGTTTTATCGACAGTGGTAATTTATCCCAAAATAATTCTGCAGATAATACTTCCGGGAAAAGTACAAGATTTCCTGCATGGGATGATTCAAGCATCTCAATGTAGGATTTGTACCTGTCGCTGTCACAAGGTTCGTAAACATATTTTACGTCGGAAAGATATGTTTTTTTTACAGACTGCGGAACAGTATCAAGCTTTTCTTTATCAAAAAAACGTGACGGCAGCAAAGTTTTAGCCGCCATTCCAACACCTGCGAACCATGTAAGACCAAACCAGTTTATAGTTTTCCAAAGATCCTCCGGTAAAACGGGGACATCGTCTACAACTTCTGAGATATTTTTTAATTTCTCCAAGATATCAGGAGATTCCGTACCTTCGGCAGTCAGCCCTATTCTGAATGAACGTCCGAGAGGCACGAGGACGCGGACTCCGGCAGGCAGCATCCTTTGTGAAGTATATAAAAGCCGGGTCCACCAGGGACCCGGAACAGCAACGGAAACTACCGGCATTATTCTTCGTTTTTTCTCTTCATTACAGCATCGAGCAATGCATCTGCGACTTCGTCTTTCGAACCGGAGATCTCAATATCAATACCTTCCCTCGTCATCACAGTAAGTTTGTTTGTATCCGACGCAAAGCCTGATCCGCTTGCAAGCACATCATTTACAGCTATCATGTCAAGATTTTTAGATATTATTTTTTTATGCGCATTTGCAGTTATATCCTGGGTTTCTGCCGCAAAACCAACAATCAACTGCCCTGCTTTCTTTGTTTTGCCAAGCTCGGCGGCAATATCTTTATTCTGAACAAGTTTTAAGAGCAGAGGCTCACCTTCGATACGCTTTATTTTATTTTCAGCTTCTGTTTCAGTCTTAAAATCTCCTACCGCAGCCGCTTTGATTATTATATCAGCATATGGCGCAGCTTTTATGCATGCATTATACATCTGCTCAGCAGACACTACATTCACAAGCTTTGCGCCGTCAGGCGGAACAAGGTTTGAAGGGCCTGAAACCAGAGTGACATCGGCTCCTCTGTACCATGCAGCCCTGGCTATGGCATAACCCATTTTACCGCTGCTGGGGTTGCTTATATAGCGCACCGGATCGATATATTCATGGGTCGGACCTGCTGTTACAAGTATTTTCATGCCTTTCATATCCTTTTTAGGACAAAGTGCACGCCATACCCTGTCATATATAACATTATCGGCAGGAAGCCGCCCTTTGCCTTCATATCCGCAGGCCAAGAGACCGCTGTCGGGCGATACCACTTCATGCCCCATCTCGGCAACAGCCCTGATATGCTTCTGCGTAGCAGGGTTTTCAAGCATGTTTGAGTTCATCGCAGGAAAAAGCACAATAGGCTTACGCATAGCAAGCATTGCCGCTCCGAGCAGGGTACTGCTGTCCCCTTCTGCACACATTCTGAGCACATTGGCCGTACATGGCGCAACCACTAAAACATCAGCCCAATCGGTAAGGTTAATATGAGGGATTTTCCATCCTTCCTCCGCCGACATGAAATCATTTTCACGCCATACCCGGCGTTTGCCAAGGGTGGCAAGTACCATAGGGCTTACAAACTGTTCAGCTGAATCCGTAAGTATCGTTTCGACCTGACATCCTGACTTGATCCATCCATGCAGCAGATTAGGCGTCTTGTACGCAGCTATGCCGCCGCTTATGCCCAAAAGTATCTTTCTGTTAGATTTCCACTGGCTCATCTGTATTTTTCGGCGCAACGGCTTCAACAACCGTATATTTTATGCGCCCCTTCATGAGGTCATCGACAGCCGACGTTATGAATTTTTCATCGCTGGCTGCAACACCTTTCCGTTCACTCAGCTGCCGGGCACGGGCCAGAAACAACTATCGCAAGTATATACTTATTGGGTATATTTCTTTCTTTGTAAATTTTTTCAAGATCCATATATATCATTTTTAGTCCTCCCTGTATTTTCTGATTATGCTTATAAAATCATCCGCCGCCCTGTCAACGTCATCATTAATAATAATGTGTTCATATTCGCCGGATAATCCCATCTCAGTCTTGCATTTTTTATGCGTAGTTCAAGCTCGTCCTGACTTTCTGTTCCACGTTCGGTAAGGCGTCTTACAAGCTCCTCAAATGACGGCGGCTTTATAAAAATCGTCACGGTGCCGGGCATTTTTGATTTTACCTGCATCGCGCCCTGCACATCAATTTCAAGGATCACATCCTTACCTGCATTGAGAATATTTTCAACCAAATCTTTTCTGGTACCGTAGTAATGCCCGTGCACGACAGCCCACTCAAGGAACAGCCCTTCTTCTATCATTTTCCTGAACATATCTTCGTTCATAAAAACATAATCGGTTCCGTCTTTTTCACCCGGCCTTGGATTCCTTGTAGTGCACGAAACCGAGTATGATAAATTATCCATTTTCCTGAGCACTTCATGGAGGACTGTGCCCTTACCTGCTCCTGCAGGCCCTGAGAGCACATAAAGATGTCCTCTCATTGTTTTTCTTCCTTCCAGTCCTCTTCCTCGAACCGACCTGTTATAGTTTCAGGCTGTATTGCGGAAAGAATCACATGATTGCTGTCCATTACAAGTATTGCACGTGTTTTTCTGCCTTGGGTGACATCGACGAGAAGACCTGCCTTTCTGGCTTCCTCCTTAAGTCTTTTTATAGGTGCGGACGAGGGGCTTATTATAGCCACTATACGCCTCAGCTACAACCATATTGCCGAAACCGACATGCACAAGTTTGTAATTCATATCGATCTATTCCAGATTCTGTATCTGCTCTCTGATTCTTTCAAGAGCAGCCTTTGAATCAACGGCAAGCCAGCGAATTTCCGCATCGGCTATTTTTGAGTCGAGCGTGTTGACTTCACGGTTCATTTCCTGGACGATAAAATCAAGCTTGCGGCCAGCGGATTCAGATTCATTTCCAGCATCACGGAATTTTGCAATGTGGCTTTTCAGGCGGGCAAGCTCTTCAGATATGTCCCACTTATCTGTCAGAATAACTATTTCCTGGATGAACCTTCCTTCATCAAGCTTTTCACCAAGTCCTTCAAGTGTTTCCGATACCCTTGCCCTTGTCGCAGCAAACGCATCATCCCGAGCTTTTAGCCAGCGCTTGCCTATCTCGGATGCCAGGCGCTCAAGTTCCTCAAGGTCATTCAAAACCGCATCGCGCAGGTGTTCCCCTTCAACACGGCGCATCGACTGCCATGAGCCTGCCGCGTCGTTTATAAGCTTTTCAAATACTGATTCTATATCCTCTGATTCCTTGGAATCCTCAAACTTTGGAAGATCCAGCACCCCTGGCAGGTTAAGCAGTTTTTCAAGAGCAAGTTCCTTTGCCTGTCCCATTGAACGCTGTATCTGCAGAAGTTCATCGCAATATGAGGACAGGATATCTTTGTTTATACGCGCCATCCTGAATGAAGGCGCCCAAAGGACTTCCATCCTGACCTGTATTTTACCGCGGCGGAAGCACTTGCGAAGTTTCTGGTGAAACCACGGTTCCCAACTTGAGAATTCACGCGGGAGCCTTACGTATATTTCCTGATAACGGTGATTGACGCTTGATATCTCAAGGCTTAAGGTTCCCCATGAAGCCTGGAGCTGCGTACTGCTGAAACCGGTCATGCTTATATACAATAAAACCACATCCTGTCTGTTGATAGCTTAACACGTCAAGTAAACGCACATAAACATCACTGACTATTATCTTACAAAATCACAAAAAATAAATTTAATAAATTATGATGATAAAATTTCACATGTAATATCTTCTGTGTCTTTATCAATATTATATGATGCGATGCTTTCATCAAGATGCCTTTTTATTTTATCAAGAAGTTCTTCAAATCCTTCTTCATTAAGCGCACAGGTTGCAACCGTATCCTCTCCGCGTGCTCTCAGCTCGGCAGCGATGAAGCTTGCATTTTCTCCGGCCTTGTCAATTTTATTAAGGACAGTTAAGCGCGGCAGTTTGTCCGCACCAAGTTCCTTCAGCGTATCAAGAACTATATCCATATTTTCGGCCGGGTCGATATCTGAGGAATCAATAACCAGCAAAAGCAGATCTGCTCCGATGACTTCCTCAAGAGTGGCCCTGAAGGCGGCAACAAGTTCAGGAGGAAGTTTGCGTATGAATCCAACCGTATCCGATAATAGGAACGACCCTCCGCTGCTGAAATTTATCCGTCTGATAACTGTATCCAGCGTTGAAAACAGCTGGTTTGCAGACAGTATTGACGTGTCTCCGGAAAGAGCCCTCAGAATAGTCGATTTCCCGCTGTTCGTATACCCTACAAGTGAAACAAGCGGTATACCGTATCGTTTTCTCCTGTCCCGCCGGTTACAGCGCTGCCTGCGAACCTCTTCAAGCCGTGCTTGTAATACTTTTTATGCGCCGCTCCAATTTTCTTCTGTGACGCTCAAATTCTGTTTCCCCTGGGCCTCTTGTCGCAATTCCTCCGCCTGTACGGGACATCTGGTGTCCAAGTCCTTTAAGGCTCGGAATCTCATACCTGCACTGTGCAAGTTCGACCTGAAGCTTTGCCTCGGCAGTGTGCGCCCTGCTCTCAAATATTTTCATTATTACAAAAGCTCTGTCCCATACTTCAAGTGATGATAACTTCTGCAGATTACTTTTTTGAGTCGGGGTAAGGAACCCATCCACTACAAGGAGGCTTGCTCCGGACTTCAAAGCAAAATCCCTTATTTCAAGGGCTTTGCCAGAACCTATGAAACTTGCCGGATCTGGAACGTTCCTGTGTTGAATAACCCTTGCAAGCACAGGGATATGCAGGTTTTCCAACAGCATCACAAGTTCATCCAGAGATATATCTGTTTCAGCCTTATCTTTAAAGTCTGATGCTGTGATTATCGCTTTTTTTTGTTTTATTGAAAGATCTATAGTATTCCTGCGTCTGCTCAATTCCGGTCATTGGCTCCAAACTCGCCTGCAAGGCTGACTATCACATCAACCACTTCCTTTATCGTCATCGATGTGCTGTCGAGAATTATGCATCCTGATGCTGGCCGCAACGGAGCCTCTTCCCTATTGATATCATACAGGTCCCTCTCTTTTACCTGTTTCAGTATCTCTTCATAATTTACTTTCTCACCGCGGGAGACACGTTCTTTATACCTTCTCATAGCCCGTTCTTCGGCTGATGCAGTCAAAAAAATCTTAAGGCCGGCATCGGGAAAAACCACTGTGCCCATATCACGCCCATCTGCGACCAAACCGTCAGCTGCCTGTTTTCTCTGTAGATCAAGCAGTGATTCCCTGATTGCTTTATGCGCTGCATATAACGAAACTATCTTATCTATTTCCGTACCTCGTATTTCTTTTGAAACATCTTTCCCTGCAACTGATATACCGCTGCCGCATAAAGAAACAGAAAAACATGGAAGCGCCTTCCTTATACCGTTTTCGTCGTACGGATCTATTCCCATGCCGTTAAGCCACCAGGCTATAGCTCTGTATATCGCGCCAGTATCAAGATAAGGCAGTCCTATAGTTTCCGCCACCATACGTGCAACAGTGCTCTTGCCGGCGCCGGCAGGCCCGTCTATCGTTATTACAAGAGGATCGGGTGTCTTTATACTCATAAAAAGCCCCTTTCGGAAGCGTGATTTGCCGATATTTTATATAAAAGCTAAAAAACGTATATAAAACACCTCAATTATCCATATTTTAAAATTATACTATACCAAAAACTTATTAATTAACAAAGCAGCGGCTGTTGCCTTCTAAGCATCAGGTCATTATTTTTATGCTTTAGCTCAGATATAGTCGGCATAAGCATTTATTATGTGTGTATTCATATATATCTATACAGTATGGCCATTTAAAATATATGACCACAGCTCATCTTTAGAAACTGAAATAAATTCTCCGGCCCCAAGGTTCTTTAATTCAAGCCTGCCTATACGCCTTCTGACAAGTTTTCGGACATCATTGCCCAGTGCGCGCGCCATAAGGCGTATTTCCCGTTTTATCCCTTCGCCCAGAACCACTTCGAACCAGCATTGCATTGGTGTCCTGGCAAGTCTTCGTACCGAGACAGGTTTAAGGGAAAGGCCCTCTGTTTCTACTCCGGCTGCCCATTTTATAAGAAGAGGCTCTTCCAGCGGCTTGCGCAGTTCAACCTCATAAGTTTTAGTAATGCCTTTGCTTGGATGAATAAGGTCCTGCGCAAATAATCCGTCATTCGTAAGTATGATCAGCCCTTCGCTGTCCCGGTCAAGTCTTCCTACAGGAAAAAGTCTCAGTTTGTCAAGTCCGGTAGGGAGGACATCAATAACCGTCTGTTCCCGGCTGTCTTCTACGGCACATATAATGCCCCTTGGCTTGTTGAAAATAAGATATGTCTGAGTAACCGGCACCATCCTGATTCCGTCAAACATAACATTATCACCGTGTTTTACCTGGCGGCCAGGTTCCGCTATGACCTCTCCGTTTATCGTCACACGGCCGGCTTCAATGAACTCTTCAACCTTACGTCTGGCACCTGCTCCGCAAAGGGCCAAATATCTGTTCAGCCTTATCGTATCCTTATTATTGTCATCCATCATTTTCTCTTTCACCATCTTTATCAGTCATGGAAATAAAAGCATCGTCATATTGCTGGGTTCCCCCGCTGTCTCTCAGCTCTTCAAGAGACGGCAGCATGTTTATGCCTGCAAGTCCGAATATTTCCAAGAACCTGTCAGTAGTCCTGAAAAGCAGAGGAGATCCTACACTTTTTTTCCTGCCGGCAACACGTACAAGACCATGTTTCAGCAGCGTATCTACGACCCTGTCACAACGGACCAGACGAATATCCTCTATCTCCGAGCGCGTAACAGGCTGGTTATAAGCTATTACCGATAGCGTTTCAAGAGCGGCCTTGCTCAGTCGCACACGCTGCAGCGACACTGAATTTGCAAACGATTCTATCGCATCTGCAAGATCCGGCGATGTCGCCATACGCCACCCACCTGCTTCAAACAGAAGCCTTAGTCCGTGTCCGGCTAAATAGACTTCATTGATTGTTTTTACAGCATTTTCGACCCTGGAAGCTGAAATCCCCAGATATGAAGCTATTTCATGCGATGCCACCGGCTGCGGTGACATAAAAAGCATAGCTTCCACCTGTCTTTCTATAAGTCCCATTTCATGCTGCTTTTCATTTTCAGGATGCATCAATAAAAACAGCCCCTAATGTTTCTGATTGTAATATATGTACCATCCCAAGACGCGACATTTCAAGAAGCGCCAGAAGCGTAACTATCAAATTCTTCCTGTTTTTTTCAACAAGCAGCGTACCCAGATCGGAGCTTCTGCCCCTTATCTGCTGCAAAAGCTCATCCATTCTCTGCTCTACCTGGCGTTCTTCCGGTATAGCATCCGGTATCTCATCCCACAGAGACTCATCTGAATAATCATCTTCACGCTCCCTGTCGTTATACCTGGCAAGTATTTCCCACCAAAGAGACGACAGTCCGTAAAGGTCCCCTATGTCATAAAAAGGAGCTGAATCCTCGTCGGCTATACGTATGAAAGAACGCTCCCTCTCCTGCTGAAACTGCGCAAGTCTTGCAGCCGCATTACGGTAAGGGCGGAATTTTTCGAGCATAACAGAGAGTTCTTCTTCATCGGCATCAATAATATATTCCTCATCTGCCGGCTCCTGTCCAATGCCATCCTCTTCCTGAGAAGGAAAAAGCAAATGGACTTTTCTAAGAAGCAGCCGGCTTGCAAATGAGAAAAATTCAGCCATCTCGTTCAATGTTGTCCTTTTGCTGTTCAGAAGAAACTGCACATACTGCGATATAAGTTCCGTCAGCTTCAGCTTCGTAGGGTCCATTTCACGGCATTCTACCAAATGGCATAACAAATCAAGAGGACCGGAAAATGTTCCAAGCTGAACTTCAAAACCACTCCGACCCTCCTGTGTTGTTTCCGTTTTACTCTGTTTCTGTTCCGTCAAATCAGCCTCAGTGCAGAAGTCCCATCGCGGCGTAAACATCTTCCATTGTCCGTTCCGCAACTATGCGGGCACGGGCAGCACCAGCCTCAAGTATCTGCATAAGCTCATCGTCATGCCCTTCATAATGGGATCTGCGTTCCTGTATAGGCGCCATCATCGCTTCGAGATGCACTCTGAGCTTCTTCTTGCAGTCCACACAGCCTATGCCAGCTTTTAAGCAGCCTTCATGTATCTCAGACATTTCCTGCGCATCCTTGTTAAAGAATTTATGTATATCCCATACAGGACATTTTTCAGGAGTTCCAGGATCACTGCGGCGTTCGCGCGCTGGATCGGTTGTCATAGTACGCAGTTTTTCCCACACGGTGTTCATATCATCTGCTATATTCAGGGCATTGCCGTAGGATTTGCTCATCTTACGTCCGTCAGTGCCAGGCATTTTTGCTGATGGGGTAAGCAGTGTTTCCGGTTCAGGGAACGTATTGCCGTAGAAATAGTTGAAGCGACGCGCTACTTCGCGGGTAAGTTCAAGGTGCGGTCCCTGATCCTCGCCTACGGGGACTGCCCATGATTTATATAGGAGTATGTCTCCTGCCATAAGCACTGGGTACCCGAGAAATGCATATGTAGAAAGGTCCTTGTTCTGCAGGTTCAGGATCTGTTCTTTATATGTCGGGCAGCGTTCCAGCCATCCAAGCGGCGTAATCATTGACAGGGCAAGGTGTATCTCAGCATGCTGCTTGACGTGCGACTGTACGAATATTGATGATTTGCCCGGATCAACTCCGACTGCAAGCCAGTCAAGGAGTATCTCTTTGCAGTTATCACGGACCTTTCCGCTGTCAGCATAATCCGACATCATTGCATGCCAGTCAACAATGCCCCAGAAGCAATTGTACTGGTCCTGCAGTTTTACCCAATTTATAAGGGCACCTGCCATATGGCCATAATGCAGCTTGCCTGTAGGCCTCATACCGCTGAATATTCTTTTTTTCTCATCCATTTCAAACACGTCCCTTTCCATATATAAACATGATGCATCATACCTTACACGCTGCTACGGCATCTGCACAAAAATTTATTTTACTTGCAATAAATTGCATCAACCTGTTTTTCGTCCATTATTCTGACGTCAAGTCCTGTTTCCTCCTCTATAAGAGCTTTCAGAGAAGGCAGCGACACTCTCTCCATTTCCCCGTGATCAGCTGCTGCAAGACACAGCCCCTCATTAAGGGCATCCTGCCTGCTGTGGTATGATAGATCTGAGGTAATAAACAGATCAGCTTCTTTAATAAGGGCATCATGCCACATCTCACCGCATGAACCGCCTCCTATAGCAACCTTTTTTATCATTTTATCAGGGGCACCGTATCCTAAACATGCGGAAAGACGCCATCGCTCTTTAAGCAATTTCAGACATTCATTCATTGGGATAGGATTCATAAAACTTCCGACGGCACCAATGCCCCATGATCCGTTTGAATATCGCGGGTTTATGAGAGGTTCAAGCAAATGCAGCCCGATTTCCCTTGCAAGGCAGTAATTTACCCCTTCAGGAGACGAGTCCCAGTTGGTATGGGCGGCATATAACGCAACCCCGTTCCTTACCGCACATGCAATTGTCCTGGATACAGGATTATCGTAAACTATTGATTTTATCGGCCTGAAAATTATAGGATGATGGGTTATAAGAAGCTTAAATCCACCTTTTGCAGCCGAAACTACAACATCTTCTGTAGCATCAAGAGAAAGTGCCGCTTTTAAAATATCAGCGGAAGGGGCGCCGACAGCAAATCCTGAGTTATCCCATTCTTCGGCCCACAAAAGAGGAAGCCTCTTTTCGATCATACAAACAGCCTCGCTAAGTTTCATATGCTTCCTCCCATTTTTAATGATTGCAATCAGTATATTTTATTATAGAGCATGTCCGACGTCAAAGATCATTAAATACCCCAAGATCCGCTGCCTGTATTTTTATCCCGGGAATATCCGGGCAAAAGATTCGTACATTAACTGCAGGCATAAAATCATCCGAGCCTTACCTGCAGCGCACTCCTGTTTAAATTTATTAGACATCTGTGCAGGCTTCGAATGCAAAATTTTTAGATTATAAAGCTGTATCAGTTTTAAAGTCCGGCGCTGCATACAGTAAAATTCTTTAACAGTGGAAAATCCAGGAATAAAGGCATTATCCATATGATGCGAATTGCAAAAATTAAGCCACGGGCACATGACATATCTGAATACGTCAAATGACCGTGGCAGGTTAAAATATTCGAATAAAAAGAGACAGATGTCCGGTCAGTCTTTACATGCCCATGTATGCTTTGCGTACTTCATCCGAGTTCATAAGTTCATCTGCAGTTCCTGATGATACTATGTTTCCGGTTTTGAATGACATATCCCCTGTCCGCTATCTCAAGGGCCTCCTGTACCATCTGCTCAACGATAAGTATAGTCACTCCGCGATTGTTTATTTCCTTTACTGTTTCAAAAACCTTTTCAACCAAACTCGGCTGCAGTCCAAGCGAAAGCTCGTCAAGCATGAGGAGTTTAGGTTTGGACATAAGCCCTCTTGCTATAGCGCACATCTGCTGCTCTCCTCCGCTCATTGTTTCTGCCATCTGTCCCATACGGCTTTTTAGTATCGGGAAAAGATCGTACATTTCTTCAATACGTTCGTCGATAATTTTCCGGTCCTTTACAGCAAAAGCTCCAAGTTCTAGATTTTCCATGACAGTCAGCTTGGAGAAAAGGTGCCGTCCTTCAGGCACATAGCTTAAACCCTTCTTCATGCATGCCGACGCAGGTAATTAGATATATCTTCACCAAGGAAGTGTATCGTGCCGCAGGTAGGATGCATAAGCCCGGCGATAGTTCTCATTGTAGTAGATTTGCCTGCACCGTTTGCTCCCAGTATAGCTACAATTTCACCGTCCTCGACCTCAAGCGATATGCCGTGTATAACAGGGACAGCATCATAGGAACAGTGAATATCACTGACCTTAAGCACAGCACCCATTACCGTCCCTCCTCCAATTCTCTCAGTCTCCTGGCAAACTTTTCCCCGAAATAAGCAGTGATAACTGTTGGATCATTCACTACAGCCTGCGGCGTATCTTCGGCAATCTTCTGACCGCTTGCCAGGACAACGATTTTATCTGCTATAGGCATTATTGCTTCCATTATATGCTCCACCATAAGGATTGTAATACCTTCATTCCTGAGCCTTACTATCACTTCAACCATATCCTTGACCTCTGTCGATGTAAGCCCCGCAACAGCTTCATCAAGCAGGAGGAGTTCTGGCTGCGTTGCAAGCGACCTTGCTATTTCCAGTCTTTTTTTATCACCTATTGTAGTTCCGCCTGCAAGTTTATCTTTTATTTTATCCAGAAAACAAAGTTCAGTACATCTCCTGGCTATTTCATGCGCTTCCGCGGTATCGCTGTGCCGCATATAAGCCCCAACAAGCACATTTTCAAATACCGTCATTTCCTTCAGAGGGCGCACCACCTGGAATGTCCGCGCAACCCCCATCCTTGCGATCTTCCATGAAGGCAGTCCTGTGACATCCTCCCCTTTGAAGAAAACTTTGCCGTCCGTAGGTTTATACAGTCCGGCGACACAGTTGAACAATGTTGTTTTACCGGCTCCGTTAGGACCGATGAGTCCGACTATGGTTCCCTTGTCAACATCGAAGGAGACGTCGCTGTTGGCCAGCAGTGAACCAAATTTCATCGTTAGATTCCTGACTTCCAGCAATGCCATTATGCGTCGCCTTCCTTTCCCTTTGTTTTTTCAATGCAATAATTTATTACACCCATAATCCCCTGCGGCTGTTTGATCATCACTATTATTATGATCAAGCCGAAAACCATAAGATCCACTCCGGCACCGAGGAATGAAAGGTAAGCGCGTGTATACTCCTGCAGGGGGACCAGCACTAAGGCACCCAGGAACGGCCCCCATAAAGTGCCTATTCCGCCAAGTATAGTGACAAGGACAAATTTCATCGACATATCCAAAGACATTACCATCGGCGGGTCGACCCGATAATTGTACTGTGCAAAAAAAGCTCCGCAAAGTGCTGCAAGGGCAGCAGACAGTGCCATAGCCGAAAGTTTTACAACAGTGCTGTTTACACCTAGCGACTCCGCCGTCTCCTCTCCCTCACGAACTGCGCGGAAGTAATATCCGAGGCGGTTGCGTTCTATCCAGCGGACTATACCGAATACAAGAGTGAATATAGCAAGCGCGCCTATATAATATCCGTTTTTGGTGTCAGACCACGAGAAATTTACCCATCCGTCCGGAAGTATCGGGTAATCGAGCCCCAATGCCCTCCGATAGTATCCCATATCATGAAGAGACGGTTGAATATTTCAACTATGGCAAACGTGGCTATTGCAAAGTAGTGCCCCTTAAGGCGGAAACACGGGTAACTTATCATTACCGATACTAATGCGGCAGCAAGCATGCCAAGCGGGACGCCGTACCACGGTATAGTGTTGTAGTTGACTACAGCCAGAGCCGCGCTGTATGCGCCTATACCGAAGAAAACTGAATGCCCGAATGATGTCTGCCCGCAGTAGCCGCTTATTATGTTCCATGACTGGGCCATCGCTGCATAAAGCAGTATCATTGTAGCAACATGACCAAAGAAAGAGTCTCCGATAATACCGGGGATAAACGGCAGCGCAACGGCAACAGCGAGAAAACCGTACCAAATTTTATCAGATTTATTTCGTGCCATTCCGATCACCACCCGAATAGCCCTTTAGGCCTTACAAGAATAACGATCAGGTATATTGCAAACACAGCCACGTACTTTACAACCGCTGCTATATAAAAACCTGCAAACGACTCTACAAGGCCTATAAGGATGGCGGCCAGCAGCGCACCCTTAATGCTGCCGAAACCTCCCAGCGCAACTATAACGAATGCTATCAGGCTGAACAGTGAACCGACTTCAGGATGCACTGCAAGATATGTCGTCATGAGTCCGCCCGCAACTCCTACGCAGGCTCCGCTCAGTCCAAATACAAGCAGGTATATGTTCTCAGTATCTATGCCCATAAGTTCAGCAGCTTCCTTGTCCATCGCAGTGGCCTGAATAGCCCATCCAAGCCTGGTTCTGCTTACCAGCCAGACCAGAGCAAGCAGGACGATAAGTGCAAATATCGCCGTCACAAGCTGCGGAAGTGAAATTACCGCACCTCCCACTGTGAATGTCTTCCCCTCCATTATTGTTCCTGAAAGCAGGCGAAAGTTGGGAGTAAACCTGTTCATACAGAAATTCTTCAGCAGCATTGAAAGGCCGAATGTTGCAAGAAGCGGTGCCATGGCTGCCTTGCCAAGACTGTTTTTAATTATTACCTTATAAGTCAGGCATCCCAGGATAAACAGGAATATGCCTGCTGCAACCCAGGAAAAAAGCGGATCTATACCGAGGATGGCACCTATCCAGTAGCATATGTACATTGCTACCATAAGGAACTCGCCGTGTGCAAAGTTTATTACGTTCATTACGCCCCACATAAGACTGAGGCCAGCGGCCACAAGGGCATAAAGCAGTCCGCTGAGTATGCCGTCTATCAGAACCTGCAAAAAATTACTCACGTAAAACCTCCTTAAAAGAAGCGGGGCATAATATATCTTGCCCCGCCCTTTAACGCTTAGTATATCCTGCTGTTTGTTGTGTTTCAGAGCCTGACTAGCGTTTTGCCCACGGAGTCATGGGGAATACAGGCTCTACAGCCTTATATTTGAGCGGGAATACAGTTCCGTATGACTGGTTTTTGATCTGGGTTATTACACTGAGTGCCTTTGCATTCTGTCCGCCTGGATTGAATTTAACATTGCCGCTGAGCGACATTGCCGACGGGAATTCTTCCGTCTGAAGAATTTTTACGATTTTTTCAGTGTCCAGTGATCCGGCTTTTTCTATAGCCTGTGCAAGTACAAAGAGCATTACGCCTTCCTGGATGGAATCGCTGTCAAACGGCTGGTTGCTTCTTGGAGTGTAATACTTCTTCTCTATTTTAATAGCTTCAGGCATGAATTGTTTGGCAAGTGCCGGTGAATATCCCATACCGCCCATAAAATAGTCCCCGTCCCTGCCAAGCTCCTTCTGCACTGCCGGGTTCTGGTATCCTGTGCAGTAATTGAGCGAGATTTTAGGAAGCCATCCTACCTGCTTCATTGTGCGTACCCAAAGTGAGTAATCTCCGCCAAGCGCTGCGCCGAAAACTGCATCCGGGTTGGCTGCCTTAAGCGTCTGTACCTCGCTGTTCAGGTTAGTTGCACCATTATTGAAAGGAACATCTGCAACTATTTTCAGTCCGGCCTTTGATGCGGCTTTATGAGCTTCTTCAGCTGCATGCTTGCCGAATTCCGTATTTTCATAAATAACTCCGAGGGTCTTTATTCCTGCTTTCTTTTCCTTGTTAAGATATTGAATGTACTGGACAAATTCTTCAGACTCGATTGCATCCGTAGGTGCGTGGCGGAAGAAATACTTATAACCGCGCTCCGTCAGAGCCGCTGAGCTTGAACACCCGCACATGAATATTTTTTTGGCTCGCTCTGCAACTGCGCTTGCAGGTTTTGTTGCCGAGCTGTTATAACAGCCTATTATTGCAAATACTTTTTCCTGATTGTAAAGACGCTCTGCTTCCGATTTGGCAACATCAGGTTTTCCCTGGTGGTCTGCCTTGACTATCACAATCTTATAACCGCCAAGAATACCTTCCTGTGCGGCAAGAGGGGCTTTTATATCGGGATTTTTCTTGTTGATTACATCAGCTGCAGCAAGGACAGCATTGACACAGTTCTGACCAGCAACGGCAGCAGTACCGGTCAGCGGAAAAAGCACGCCTATCTTGATGACTTTCTCTGCCGCAACAGCAGCTGAGCCGGCCATCATTACAGCGCAAAGAACCAGTGTAGCCATAAATCCGAAACGTTTGTTCAAACGCATGTTAAACCTACCTCCTATAAGTTTTGTGAGCCCTGATGCTGAAGCATCTGAGTTTTCATAATATTATAGTAACTCAGTTTTGCAAGGTCAATTACTTGTTAATTATTTCTCAATTATATTCACAAATGTTTATTTTTAAAAATACAGCAAAGACGAAAAAGCATTTTTTGTTGACATTTATTTTTTTGGGAATATATTATAAACGTGCTTATGGACAATTCAGCATAAATAAATAAACAACTCAGGGAGGACGGCCAAATGATTTTTAAGGCTGAAGTTATCATCACACCACGCGAAGGTGTCCTTGACACCCAGGGAAAAGCTGTAGAAAAAACTCTTACAAACCTCGGTTATAAAGGATTGGATGAAGTCCGCGTCGGGCGTATTGTACAAATGGATCTGGAAGCTTTGAACGCTGAGTCAGCATTGGAATCGCTAAAATCAATGTGCCAGGATCTCCTTGCTAACGACCTGATAGAAACATACAAAATTTCCGTCAAGGAAATTTCCAGATGAGAACTTCCGTCGTAGTCTTTCCTGGCAGCAACTGCGACAGGGATGTTGTTCGGGCGGTTGCCGATACATTGAAATCCCATGTCGATATGATATGGCACGAGGAGAAAGACTTTCCTGAAAAACCTGATCTGGTAATACTTCCCGGAGGCTTTTCATACGGGGACTATCTGCGCTCAGGAGCAATGGCTGCGCGTTCACCTATTATTGAAGCTGTTAGAACACATGCTTCCGCGGGCGGCCTGCTTCTAGGCATATGCAACGGGTTCCAGGTCCTTACAGAAACCAAGTTGCTCCCCGGCGCTCTTCTGCCTAACACTTCCCTTACTTTTATCTGCCGTAAATGCCATGTCAGGGTGGAACAGACCGATAACTCTTTCACAGCCGGTTTTAAAGCCGGTACGATAGTACAGTTTCCGATAGCGCATCACGAAGGTCTTTATTTCCTGCCTGAAAACGAGCTTATGGAATTGGAGAAGAACAGGCAGGTAGTGTTCAGATACGCAGATCCGAAATCAGGCGAATCAGGAGAAAAATATGCTCCAAACGGAGCTCTCAACGGCATAGCAGGAATCTGCAACAGGCAGGGCAATATACTTGGCCTGATGCCGCATCCGGAACGCGCGACCATCGCACACCTTAACGGAGGTACCGACGGTGTGATGTTCTGGAATTCCATAGCCAAAACCTTTGCCGAAAGAGGTGCATTATAATGGGCTTCCGTGAAGTAGGCCTTTCAGAACAGGAATACAAGCATGCGATCGAACTTATGGGACGGGAACCCAACGACCTGGAGCTTGAGCTGATAGGAGTTATGTGGTCCGAGCATTGCAGTTATAAATCAACGCGTCCACTGCTGAGAACATACCCTTCCAAAGGACGTTACGTCCTTCAGGGACAGGGAGAAAATGCCGGCGTTGTAGATATGGGTGAGGGATGGGGCTTTGCTTTCAAAGTAGAAAGCCATAACCATCCGTCCGCCGTTGCCCCGTTTCAGGGTGCTGCCACCGGAGTAGGCGGAATAATCAGGGATATCATAGCAATGGGCGCCCGTCCGGCAGTCTCGATGGACGGACTGTTTTTCGGCGATCCAGAAAACAGAAAAACACAGAATCTGGCAAAAGGGATCGTAGAGGGAATAGGCGCTTACGGCAATGCAGTAGGAGTACCTATAGTGGGAGGCAAAACATTTTACTCTTCAAGCTATAATGATAACCCGCTGGTAAATGCGTTCAGTGCCGGCTTTGTACGTATAGATAAAATGGCAAGCTCACAGACTGCAAAACCCGGGGATTATGCATTGCTGCTTGGATCAAAAACAGGGCGTGACGGTATAGCCGGGGCATCTTTTGCATCGCGTGAACTTGACGAGGATTCACGGGCAAGCAAACCCCAGATACAGATAGGAGACCCTTTCGAAGAAAAACTTCTCATTGAATGCTGCATGGATCTTCTTGATAAAAACCTGATAGCCTCCATGCAGGATATGGGAGCAGCGGGCATACTGTCGTCCTCGAGTGAAATAGCGCATAAAAGCGGATGCGGGATAGATATCCAGGTACAGAAGATACCGCTTCGCGAAAAAGACATGGCTCCTTGGGAGATATTCCTCTCCGAATCACAGGAGCGCATGCTCCTTATCGTTGAACAGGAACAGATCGATGCTGTCTTTGCAATGGCCAAGCATTACGGGCTTGACTGCGCGATAGTCGGCATCATGACGGATACACACCGTTATAAAGTATTCAAAGATGAAAAACTCATAGCGGATCTGCCCGTGGGTATTCTTGGCGATGCCCCGGAGATATACTGGACATCGCAAATACCTGCTGACATTGAAGAACGAAGGGCTCTCGATCTGTCAGGGCTGAAAACATGCAGCCCTGAGAAAGATCTTTTGTCCATGATAGGCTGTGCCAACGGAGCCAGCAAACACAGGATCTGGGAGCAGTACGATTCAATGGTGCAGCTTCACACTATTGCCGGACCGGGGAATCCGGTTGCTGCAGTGGAGGTCCCTGAAACAAGACGTGCCTGCCTTCTTACAATGGAGGCAGAACCTTTCAAATGCTGGACTGATCCTTACAGCGGCGCATGCGAAACAATGGCTCTTTCAATGCGCGGTCTTTGGGCTGCAGGAGCTGACATCCTCGGTATGACAAACTGCTTGAATTTTGCTTCTCCGGAATACCCTGAAAAATTCTATGAACTTAAAGAGTGCATAAGAGGACTTGCAGATACCTGCCGGGAACTCGACTGTCCTGTAGTTTCAGGAAATGTAAGCCTTTATAACGAAACAGCTGAAGGACGCATATACCCTACCCCACTGGTAGTCACTGCAGGAATACTTACAGACAGGGACCAGTTCCTTGCTTCCGGAACAGCCAGGGATGGAGATATTCTCTATCTGGCAGGCTCTCTTGAGGGCTCTCTTGGCGCTTCGAGGTACCAGGAAATGAAAAACGGCAGACCTCATGGCATGACTGTATCGCCTGATTCGGAAAAAGAAAAGAAGTTCAGAGACAGGGCTGTACAGACAGCCCGTTCAAAAGCGGCAAATTCAGTGCGCATTATCTCAGGTGGCGGTCTTGCATCAGCTTTGGCCAATGAGGCCATTGCATCAGACATTGGTATGGAGATAGCAATCGAACCCGAAACCTCACTTGAAGCGCTTATGTTCTCCGAAGGAGGCGCACGCGCAATATACGCCGTCCAGCCGGATAAGGCACATGCATTTGAAAACATCTGGAAAGGATTCCCAATTAGATGCATCGGCCGGATATACGGCAAAGTTTTTGAATGGAACGGGAAATTTTCTATTCCGCTTGATGATATTAAAACCGCTTTTTCATGCGGGGCAAACAGGGACAAATAGCAATGTGCGGAATTTTCGGAGCATACAGCCTAAGCGGGAAACCTGTACTGGAGGATATATATCTCGGACTTTGCGCCCTTCAGCACAGGGGACAGCTTTCGGCAGGAGTTGCCTGGATAGACAGCGGCACAGTCAATATAAAAAAAGGGCTGGGACTGGTGCATGAGGTTCTGGATCAGAGCTGCATGACAAAAATAAACGCAAGTGCGGCAATAGGACACGTCAGATATGCCACAGCAGGGGGGACACACCCTGAAAACTGCCAGCCGCTTGGAGCCAATTATGCACAGGGAGCTATCGCTATAGCCCATAACGGCAACCTTACAAATGCACAAGGACTTTCAGGCTATCTTGAAAACAGCGGGGCGATATTCCATACATCATGCGACACCGAGACGATACTTCAGCTCATGGCACATCAGCCTGGGACTGTACAGCTTGAAGCACTTGAAAATTCGCTGATGAAGATACAGGGTGCATACAGTCTGGCTGTGCTGTTTGACGGCTGTCTGGTCGCAGCCAGAGATCCATGGGGATTCCGTCCGCTTGTTGTAGGACAGCGGGATGACACCATTTACGTTTCTTCGGAATCGTGCGCCCTCGATATATTGGGGGCAAAGATACTGCGTGATGTTGCTCCAGGTGAAATACTTGTCATAGACGGGCGTGGAATTATATCGCGCAAACTTCCTGTGAGGCCAGGGCATCTCTGCCACTGTTCCTTCGAGTACGTTTATTTTGCCAGACCGGACAGCATAATAGATGGGAAATCAGTTTACCGTATAAGAAAGGCGCTGGGTGCAAAACTGGCAAAGACTGAAAATCCAGCAGATGCAGTTGTAACAGGTATGCCAGACAGCGGGACCATTGCAGCTCTCGGACTTGCCGAAAAAACCGGGATGCCGTTCGAGGCCGGTGTAGTGAGAAACAGATACGTAGGGAGAACATTTATTCAGCCTACACAGCGGGTACGCGAGGCCGGCGTAAAAATCAAACTCAACCCGCAGCCGAGGGTATTTCAGGACAAAGAAGCGGTTGTGGTCGATGATTCTCTTGTAAGAGGCACGACAGCCGGCAGGATAGTATCAATGATACGAAGCAGCGGAGCAAAAAAAGTACATATGCGGATAGCTTCACCGCCTGTCTGCTTCCCGTGCTACTACGGCATAGACACCCCGAGCTCCGATGAACTTATAGCAGCACAGATGGACATTCCTAGCATATGCAAAAAAATAAAGGCCGATTCACTTACTTATTTGTCCTGTGCAGAACTTGCAGAGGCAGTCGGAATCAAGAGCAGCGATCTCTGCACAGCATGTTTTGACGGTAACTATATAGAAAACGATGACTGCAGAGGAACTTTTTAAATCATGGGTGTTTAAATTAACAAACATTAACAGATAAATAAAATACAACAGCAGAAAACATGGACCAATTTTTATAGTACTTTTGAACAATGCAATGTCTTTAATAATTATAAACAACTATGGAGGCTGATGAGTATGGAAAAGAAAGATTTTATTTACGAGGGTAAGGCAAAGAAACTTTTCACAACAGAGGACCCGGATGTATTGATCGTTGAATACAAGGATAGCTTTACCGCTTTTAACGGCGTAAAAAAAGCAACTATGAGCGGCAAAGGACAGCTCAATAACAAAATCAGTTCAAAATTGTTCGAATACCTTGCAGGGCAGGGTATAACTTCACACTTTATAAAGCAGATAGATGACGTACACCAGACTGTAAAAAAAGTAAAAATCCTGCCGCTAGAGGTCATCGTACGCAACATTACAACAGGTTCCCTGTGCAAGAGGCTGGGAGTCAAGGAAGGAATGACCCTGCCGCGCCCGCTTATCGAATTTTCATACAAGAATGATGAACTTGGCGATCCGCTGATCCTTGAGGACCATGCAATACTTTTCGGATGGGCTACAGAGGAAGAGATAGCAAAAATCAAGGAGATAACCCTGAAAGTCAATGAAACTCTGAAAATGTTTTTTGCAGCGCGCGGCATAACACTCGTTGACTTCAAGCTTGAATTCGGGAAAGATTCGAAAGGCGAAATTTTACTTGCTGATGAAATATCCCCTGACACATGCCGTTTCTGGGACAGTTCCACCGGCGACAGGCTGGATAAGGACCGCTTCCGCAAAGATCTGGGCAATGTCCTTGACGCATACGAAGAAATCTGGAAGAGGATATCAGCCTAGTTTCTCATGAGCGGGATATTCGGTGCTTACAGCAAAACAAGAAAACCTGTGCTGGAAGAAGTCTATCTCGGACTTTATGCACTGCAGCACAGGGGACAGGAATCTGCAGGAATAGCATGGATAGACGGAGGACGTGTCCACGCAGCAAAGGGCATAGGGCTTCTACACAATGCCATTGAACAGCAGAACCTTGCAGCCGGGACGGCATACTATGCCATCGGACATGTACGTTATACTCCGCTGCTTGGTTCACAGATACACAATGTGCTGCCGATCGGTGCTAATTATGCCAGGGGACCTGTCGCTATTTCTCACGACGGACGCGTAACCAACCTGCCTGAACTTACAAAACAGCTTGAGATGCGCGGAGCGATATTTCAGTCATCTACAGACTCTGAAGCAATTTTGCATCTCATGGCGCAAAAATCACATATGCAGCCTTTAGATGCGCTTGTGGATGCGCTAAGAAGACTGAAAGGCTCTTACAGCACAGCGGTGATGCTCGACGGCTGCCTTGTGGCAGCACGTGATATTTGGGGATTCAAACCGCTCGTCGTCGGAGAATACGACGGAACATATTATGTAGCTTCAGAATCCTGCGCTCTGGACATAGTTGGCGCAAGACTTATCCGTGATGTGGAACCGGGTGAGATACTCGTTATAGATGACAGGGGCATGAGAAGCCTTCGAGTTAATCACGGATCATGCTGCCGCGGCATGAGATGTTCATTCGAATACGTATATACGGCACGTCCTGACAGCATAATTGACGGGCGTTCGGTTTACGAGGCACGCAAGGAAATGGGCAGGCGTCTTGCCGCAAAATCCCCTTGCAATGGCGCGGACATGACTGCAGGTATGCCCGACAGCGGAACGATAGCTGCCATAGGCTATGCTGAAAAATCAAAAATACCTCTTGAAATGGGTGTCGTAAGGAACAGATACATCGGACGGACGTTCATACAGCCCACGCAGAAGGTACGTGAACTTGGAGTCAAAATAAAACTGAATCCTATCTCAGAAGTTTTCAACGGCAAAAAAACAGTCGTAGTGGATGATTCCATAGTAAGAGGAACCACGGCTGAATGTGTCGTTTCTATGATAAGAAACTCAGGCGCAAGTGAAGTACATCTGCGCATAGCTTCTCCGCCTGTCCTGCATCAATGCAAATACGGAATAGACACCCGTAAAGAGGAGACTCTTGCTGCGGTAAGGATGACTCTTGAAGAGTTGTGCAGGAAGGTCGGAGCTGATTCTCTTAATTATCTGTCGGAAGAAGATCTCATCGCAGCTATAGGACTTCCGGAAGATCAGCTGTGCACAGCATGTTTCACAGGGAAATACCTTCCTGAAAACGATTTGAAAGAGGGAGCATGACATGGGCGGACAACTCAGTTACGAAAAAGCCGGAGTGAGCATTTCAGGCGGAGATGAATGGGTCGAAACTATAAAGTCGCTTCTTAAGAAGAGACCCAAAGATCCCAACGCGCTGGGCGGGATAGGCGGATTTGCAGGACTCTACCGCATAGGCGGCGGTCAGTGCATAGCGGCATGCTGCGATGGTGTCGGAACCAAGCTTGAATTGGCAAAGGCAACGGGAATATATCGCGGCCTTGGTCAGGATCTCGTTGCAATGAATGTGAACGACCTTGTCACAGGAGGTGCACGCCCTCTTTTCTTCCTTGATTATGCGGCTTGCGGCAAACTTGACGCAGCGATACTCAGTGAAATAATCGAAGGGGTCCTTGACGCATGCGATGAAAGCTTATGCACACTGCTTGGAGGCGAAACGGCTGAAATGCCGGGTGTCTATGATTCATCAGGTTTCGATCTTGCCGGTTTTGCCGTCGGTATAGTTGATGAGGACAAGATAATAGACGGCAGATCTATAAAGGCAGGAGACATAATAGCAGGACTGACAAGCTCAGGGATTCACAGCAACGGATACAGCCTGGTACGAAAAGCTCTTGGCAGTGATGGTCTCAATGTTGATTTAAATTCAGTGCCAGAGGGCTGGGATGAAAAAATAGCAGCAGAAGTCATGAAACCTACCAAGCTGTATGTAAAATCGGCAATTGCTGCAGTAAATACAGGCAAAATACACGGGATGGCACACATAACAGGCGGCGGAATGTACGGTAATATCATTCGTATAATCCCGAAGGGACTGGATATAGGCATCGACTTTGATTCGTGGGACAGGCCAGGTATTTTTAAACTTATACAGCGTGCAGGGATAGAAGAGGAAGAGATGCGCAGGGTGTTCAACCTTGGGATAGGATATGTTTTCATAATAGATCCCAAAGATCTGGACGAACTTACAGGCGCCTTGGCAAAAGTGGGTGAATCGCCTGTAGTTATCGGAGAAGTAAAAAAATGTGTCTCCCGCGTATAGCGATACTGATATCCGGAACCGGAACAAATATGGAAACTCTGGTAAAAGCATGCATTTCAGGAGAACTACATGCTAATGTGTCTTTCGTCGGGAGTGACCGCCTAAGCGCAAAAGGACTTGAAACTGCCAGAGCCCTTGGAATTCCGACCCGTGTTTTTTTCTATAAAAGAGACGGGCGCAAATCAGCGGAGGAAGCAATATCCCAAGCAATACAGGAAACAAATACTGATTGGATAATCCTTGCAGGTTTCATGCGCATATTATCACCTGCTTTCGTACGCAGGTTTGCCGGCAGGATAATAAACATACATCCCGCACTTCTTCCGCATTTTCCTGGTGCACATGCAATAAAGGATGCATGGGAAGCCGGAGTAAAATCCACAGGCGTAACCGTCCATTTAGTGGACGAAGAAGTCGATCACGGACCGATACTGGCTCAGGCAATAGTTGAAATAAAGAAAACTGATACGATGGAAACCCTGGAAAGCAGGATTCACGAGACGGAACATAAAATTTATCCTGAAACACTGAAGGATTTTTTTGATAAACACCCTGTTAATACTGACAAATGGGAGGACAAGGATAATGGAAACTAGAAAAGCTCTTATCTCGGTCTGGGACAAGACGGGTATTTTGGAACTTGCGAAAGGGCTTGCCGCTCATGGTTATGAAATAGTCTCAAGTTCCGGCACCGCCAAGCATCTTGAGGAAGGCGGAATAAAAGTTACTGAAGTTGTTGACATGACAGGCCTTCCGGCAATACTTGGAGGCAGGGTCAAAACTCTGCATCCTGCTGTGATGGGAGGCATACTTGCCCGCCGCGGATCAGCACAGGACGATGAGGATCGCAAAAAATTCAATATACCGCTTATAGACGTTGTAGTATGCACGCTTTACCCATTTGAGGAAACGGCAAAAAACGGCGCCGACCTGGACCAGCTTATTGAAAAAATCGATATCGGCGGAGTTTCTCTGATCCGCGCCGGAGCAAAAAATTACTACCATGTTGCCGTCGTAACAGATATTGCAGATTATCCGCGCGTACTTGACGAACTTGAAAAAAAACAGGAATTTACGCTTGAGTTCAAGCAGGAACTCGCACTTAAAGCTTTCCGTGTTACATCGTCATACGATGCGACAATTTATAAAGGGTTATCTTCTGAAATAGGTTCTGAGGATGAACCTGGGGAAGATAAAATACTTTCCCTGCGCAAGGTGCAGGATCTGCGCTATGGTGAAAATCCACATCAGAAAGCGGCTCTGTTCCTTCCTCCGCTTGAAAAGGTCCCTTTCAAGCAGCATTCAGGCAAGGAACTTTCGTACAACAATCTGCTCGACCTTGATACTCTGCTGCGCGGATGCTCGATATTCCAGGATCTGTGCGCATGCACGATAGTCAAACATACCACACCTTGCGGTACAGCTCACGCAGAAACACCGCTTGTAGCTTTCAGAAAAGCTCTGCAGTGCGATCCGGTCTCGGCATTCGGAGGCATAATAGGCATGACGCGCTGTGTGGATATGGAAACAGCAAAAGAAGTGACAGAAACGTTTTTTGAAATAATAGCCGCCCCGTCGTATGCCGATGGAGTTATAGAATACTTTGCCCAAAAAAAACCCAACCTGCGCGTTCTTACCATAATTCCCGGATATTCGCCTAAACTTCAGATCACTGGCAACCGCTGCGGATTCCTGGTACAGGAAGATATGTTCCCGGCACTCCCGAAAGTTGAAAAAGGGAAATGGGTGGGAACACCAAGGCCGGATTGCTGGGATGATTTGATTTTTGCATGGAAAACAGCGGCTATAACAAAGAGCAACGCAATAGTACTGGTAAAGGACGGCGCCGCTGTAGGAATAGGCGGGGGTTTTACAAACAGGATAGATGCCGCAGAATACGCTTTAAGACTGGCATGTGAAAAAGCGAAGGGATCTGTAATGGCATCAGATGCATTCTTCCCGTTCCCCGATACTGTCGAACTCGCCGCAAAAGAGGGCGTGATAGCTGTAATACAGCCCGGAGGCTCGATAAGGGATGAAGAAGTTGCTAAGAGGGCAGCTGAACTTGGGATAAGCATGTTCGTAGGCGGAAGCCGCACGTTCAGGCACTAAATCAAAAAGGCGTGCATAGATGAAGATCAAAGTCATGGTTTTAGGCGGCGGAGGCAGGGAACATGCCATAGTGCATGCATTCTCGAAATCTGATATAGTTTCGGAACTTCACTGCTGTCCCGGTAACCCTGGGATAGCCCAAATTGCAGAGTGTCATCCCGGCAATCCGTCGAATCCCGGAGAAATCGCCGCTCTCTGCAAAAGACTTGGCATAGGCCTTGTTTTGTAGGGCCGGAAGCGCCTTTGGTTTCGGGCACAGCGGACGCTCTTAGAGATTGCGGCATTCTTGTTATGGGACCTGGAAAACTCGGCGCACAGCTTGAAGGAAGCAAGGCTTTTTCAAAGCAGTTTATGGCAAGACATGGCATCCCAACGTCCTCTTTCAGCTGCTGCAGCGACTTGATATCGTGCCGCAATGCACTTGAAAAACGCAGTGCCCCATATGTTGTAAAAGCCGATGGGCTTGCAGCCGGAAAGGGCGCATTCATTCTGGATACATTTGATGAGGCAATGGATGTATGCGGCAGAATGCTCGATGACAGCATATTGGGAGAGGCCGGACGCACGATAGTTATCGAAGATTTCGTAGCCGGGCAGGAAATGACAGTGCTTGCCATAACAGACGGAGAGACAGTCCGTATACTGCCGTCAAGCCAGGACCACAAAAGGGCTCTTGATAACGACAAAGGAAACAACACAGGCGGAATGGGGGCATATTCCCCTGTTCCATGGGTCGACGAAAAACTGACCGCAAAAATTACGGATGAAATCCTTATCCCTACACTTGAAGGGCTGAAAAAAGACGGCATACCTTTCTGCGGCGTCATATACGCAGGAATAATGGTAAAACCTGACGGAGAACTGTCTCTTCTTGAATACAACGTGCGTCTCGGCGACCCGGAAACTCAGGTGGTGCTGCCGGTGTTCGACGGCGACTTCGGTGAGGTAATTTTGGCATGCTGCAGGGGTGACCTTGCAAAAATCAAGTGGCCGTCTGCAAAACAGGTAGCTTTAGGCGTTGTAATGGCATCAGGAGGATATCCCGATAAATATGCAACAGGGATAAATATTGATTTTTCATGTGAGAATATTCCAGGCACATATATATACCATGCAGGTACAGCTTTAGACGCCGACGGCAACCTTGTGACGTCCGGCGGCAGGGTACTTACGGTGGTCGGTATAGCCGATACCCTGCAGGAAGCGCGCGATCTGGCCTATAAAAGAGTAAGATCTGTGTCTTTCAGAAACGCACATTACAGAAACGATATCGGAGACAAATCATTGAAAGGGGCAAAATAATGTTATCTCCAAAAGTTGGAATTATAATGGGGTCGGCTTCCGACATCCCTGTAGTCGAAAAAGGGGTCCAGGTCCTAAACGAACTTGAAATACCATTTGAAGTAGCCATCGCATCGGCACATCGAACACCATGCGACGTTGCCAATTATTCAAAAAATGCAAAACCAAGGGGCCTTGAAGTGATCATCGCAGTAGCAGGACTTTCTGCCGCACTTCCGGGGGTAGTTGCATCTGAAACAACTCTTCCTGTGATAGGAGTCCCTGTAAAAGGAGGTGCTCTTGACGGTCTTGATGCGCTGCTGTCCATAACACAGATGCCTCCGGGCATGCCAGTAGCATCTACAGGTCTCAACGGCACGAAAAACGCATGCCTTATGGCTGCGCGCATAATAGCAATAAATGACCATGATCTTTCAGCAAGGCTCGAAAGATGGGCTGCAAAAGCCGCCGAAGATGTCGCATCCAGCCGTTCGAAGCTCGGGACTTTGCCTTCAGCTCCTGATGAGTCATACAGATAATCAGCAGACCTGAATCTTAAATAGGTAGTGCAGCTTTTTTTGTGTAAACCCCCACAGAGCCAGTCTGTAACTTAGCTTCTGGGGGTCAGATCAGTAAATCAGTTTAACCCTGTCTCCGAAGTGTATCATAAGGTTATCCAAAATGGACGGCCATTCACGGATTTGCTGTGTCCATTTATCTGTAACACTCATAGTCACCAGATATAGCATTTTCATCAGGGCGTCGTCGGAAACGAAGGCGCCTTTTGTTTTTGTGACCTTTCTCAGCTGCCTGTTGAAATTTTCTATGGCATTTGTCGTATAAATCATCCTGCGGATCTCAGGGGAGTATTTGAACATCACGGAAAGCTCGTTCCAGTTGTTCCGCCATGAAACGTACCGCAACTGGATATCTAGTCTTCCATTTATCTTCAAGTTCTTCCAAAGCGGAAAGAGCAAGATCCTCGGTTGGAGCCTTGTAAATGGGCCTCAGGTCTGCAACGAATTCTTTTATGTCTTTGTAAGAAACGTATTTGGTTGAGCTCCTTATCTGGTGGATCACGCATCTTTGAACTTCGGTATTCGGGAATGCAGTATTTATAGCCTCTACAAATCCGGTAAGTCCATCCACCGATGCAATTAGGATGTCACGTACCCCACGGTTCTTAAGCCCATTCAGGACCGCCAGCCAGTATTTAGCTGATTCACTTGCCCCGAGCCATATACCAAGCACATCTTTTTGCCCCTCCAGGTCCGTCCCGATTATTACATATGCAGCCTTTTTGACTACTGAACCATTGTCCCTAACAGAGTAATGGACGGCATCAAGTATGAGATGGGCATAAATGCCCTGCAGCGGTCTTTCCTGCCATTCACGTATCACAGGAAGAAGCTTGTCCGTTATCTTCGATACCCTGCCGTCGTCAACATCGATGCCGTACATTTCATTCATAGTTTTCTGAATGTCTCTTGTTGATACGCCTTGCGAATAAAGAAATATTATCTTGTCTTCTATCGAGGACACGTCTGTCTGATGCTTTTTGACCAGTTCAGGTTCAAATTCTCCCTTCCTGTCACGGGGAATATTGATATCCAGCTCTCCCATACTTCCCTGGACAGTCTTCGATGAATAACCGTTCCTGCTGTTGTCTGTATTTTTGTTCTTATAGTCGTATTTTGAGTAGCCAAGTTCGTTTTCCAGTTCTGCGTCCAAGGCTGTTTGGATGGTCTCAGTCGTTAGCATCTTAACGAAGTTATGAACATCGTCCATCGTCTTGATGTTATATTCCTTGATCATATCACGCAGTTTCTTGCTGCCTTCTTCTCCCAGCGGGCTTGTCCTTTTCGCCATAATAAAAAACCTCCTATAGTCTGTATATTGTACTTCACCGACTATGAAGAGGTTTACACAAACTACCACGCACTACCCTTAAATATACACAATATGCAAAGAAGCAGCCATCTTGTAATGGCTGCTTCTTTGCATATTGTCCCATAGCATTTTAATGTTTTAATACAAATAAAACAGCTGCTTATATTATCTGACTGCCTATCTTCCCCTGAAAAGAGGCTTTCCCTTTTTCAGGAATGCAGCCACTGAATTTTTATGGTCCTCTGTCTGCATACATATCGACTGGGCCATCTGTTCCATATCAAGCATCTGGTCGAGCGTCATATCGGTTGAGTTATTTATTAGCATTTTAGCCATCCTGTGAGCAACTCTTGGACCATCCGAAAGCTGTTTTGCAAATTTATATGCTTCGGCATCAAGCAAGTCATTATCAACTACTATATTTACAATGCCGGCGTCCATTGTGACCGCCGGGCTATAATTGACCGCAAAAGCCGGTAAGAAATTGACCCACCCCAACCATATAGCTACCATTGGGATTGCGAAGATCACCAAGGAGGTAGCCGACATGATAAGGAGTGGGTTAATACTGATGATAAGGCATGAAGCACTATCTGGTCAAACAGCGTACGCGATTGGCAAAAACCTGGGGATATCAAAAAATACAGCAAAGAAATACCTCAATGATGTTCCTAAAGAGCATGGACTGAAGAACAGGAAACGTCCGTCAAAGCTGGATCCATACAAGCAACGGATCGACATCATGATATCTCTCGGTATTTTTAACTGCTCAGTGATAATGGAGCGTATTCAGGAAGATGGCTATGACGGCGGAATAACAATAATAAAGGACTACGTGCAGGACAAACGTCCGCCGAGGAATACTCCGGCAGTAAGGCGTTACGAGACGCTTCCAGGAAAACAGGCCCAAATGGACTGGGGAATAGTGCATTACATAGATGAAAGAGAAATAGTCCATAAAACCCCTGGATTCGTAATGATACTTGGAAACTCCAGGACAAAGTATCTTGAATTCACCAAGAGATGCGACTTCTATAGCCTTCTCCGCTGCATAGTAAACGCTTTTGAATATTTTGGAGGAATACCTGAAATCGTCCTTACCGACAGAATGAAGACGGTAATAGACGGAAGCGAAGCTGGCAAGCCCTTATGGAACAACGTTTTGAGGATTTTGCATCGGACATGGGCTTCATACCTAAAGTATGCCGACCAAGGAGACCTCAGACAAAAGGGAAAGTTGAAAGACTTGTGAGCTATATCAAAAACAACTTTTTTCCCGGGGAGGACTTTTACAGACGCGGATGATTTAAACCGCCAGGCAATGATGTGGTGTCAGAAAGCGGACAGCAAAAGACACGGCACTACAGGGGGAATTCCTCTTGAAAGTCTGACGAATGAGCCGCTGCTTCCTCTTCCGCCCAAAGAAACCAGAGATAAATATCGTTGGGAGACCAGAAAAGTCACCCGCGACGGATTTATAAGTTTTGACGGAGCCAGATACGGCATTCCATGGTGCTACAGCGGCCGTGAACTGAGAGTAAGGATATGCGGAGAATACTTCGAAGCCTATGAAGGGAATGTCCGTATCGTACAGCATAAAATTGAATATACGTCAGGCAGGATAGTATGGCTCAAAGGACAATATGAAGGTCTTGCAGAAAGAAATGGCATAGCTGCCCCGCTGCCATATGCGCTTAAATTACAAAACATTTCGGTCGAGACACGTCCGCTGGCTGTTTATGACCAGATAGCCGGGGTAATATAAAATGCTGGAACTTGAACAGACAAGAGGATTGCTTTTGGAAATGGGCATTAAGACAGCTGCGGATCTTCTCGATGCTCATCTGGAAACAGCAGCAAAAGAAGAAACCACATATCTCACATTTCTTTTGGGACTGCTGAATTCTGAAAAAGAGGAAAGGAAGAGGCGAAGCGAGGAAACACGGATAAAACTGTCCAGGGCTGCCTCACCACAAGACAATACAGGAGTTTGACTTCTCATTCCAGCCAAGCATAGATCCCAGACAGATAAAAGAACTGTCAACGCTGGCTTTTGCCGCCCGGAAAGAGAACGTAATACTATTAGGGCCGCCTGGCGTAGGGAAAACACATCTGTCCGTTGGTCTGTCAATAGAGGCACTGAGAGGGGGTATGACTGTTTACTATACAACATTGTCCAGGCTGATATCAGATATGAAAAAAGCAATTATTGCAGGCAAGCCTGAACGCAAATTAAAACCTTCCTTCGTCCGGATATACTTGTAATTGATGAGGTGGGATATATGCAGCTGGACAGGCAGGCAGCGGAAATACTGTTTAGTATAGTATCCTCAAGATATGAGACAGGAAGCATAATTCTCACCAGCAACAAACACTTCGCCAGCTGGGGAGAATTGATGAGCGATACTGTTATAGCAACGGCAATGCTGGACCGCCTGCTGCATCACGCTCATGTTATAAACATACGCGGTGAAACATACCGGTTGAAGGGAAGGATGAAGGCCGGGGTTGTTTTTGTTCCTCCGGCTGCAATAGATCCGGCGTTATCTTAAGCGGCTGCAGAAGCCCGGCGTTGGGTCAATTTCCAACCGGCGTTTGGGTCATTTTTATCCCGGCGTTGACACCATTGCTTCATCTGCAGAAATATTACGCCCGGTGAATACAAGTTCCTTAGCCTTTTGAAGACCAACAATCCTTGGCAAAGTATACAGCCCGCCAAAATCAGGGATAAGCCCCGTATTTACAAAAGCCATCCCGAATTTTGCATCACGTGAGGCTATTACAATATCAGCCAGCAAGGAAATACAGAAACCCGCCCCTACCGCATAGCCGTTAACTGCAGCTATCGTGGGTTTACTAATATTCGCAAAAGTCCTTACCCATGATGAAAAGCCTTTCATATAAAGATATCCTTCTTCAGCGGTAAAACCATCGGCAAAGCGCTTCAGGTCGCCTCCTGCACAAAATGCGCGGCCGCTGCCTGTTATTATGATGGCTCCTATTGCTTCATCCGAAGCTGCATGATCGGTGGCATCCTGAAGTTCATCAAAAGAATTTTATCAAGGGCATTCATGGTTCCAGGGCTGTTAAGCCTTATCACTGCCACGCCCGAATCCTTTTTCAATTCGATCTTTTTATATTCGCACATAAATTCAGCCAGCCTTTTCATCCCATACCCTTGCTGCACTCAGCAGAGCAAAGCACTTATTGCTTATCAAAAAACGCTCAGATATTTATCTCCTCTGTCCGGCTGTACCGTAACAACGATACTGCCGCGCGGCATATCCTTTGCCGTTTCAATGGCCGCCCATACGTTAGCCCCCGCTGATATTCCGCTGAACAAACCTTCTTCAGAGGCAAGCCATCTTGCCGTATCAAGTGCATCCTCATCCTTCACCGCAACAAAACCTGACACTATATTTTTATCAAGGTTCTTCGGGACAAAATTCGCACCTATGCCCTGTATTTTATGCGGGCCAGAGCAGCCTTTTGTGATAAGCGGACTTGAAGCAGGTTCAACTCCTACCAGCTTGACCTCGGGCCATTCTTTGCGAAGGGCTTTGCCTGTGCCGCTGAGTGTGCCTCCTGTTCCGAAGCTTGCAACAAATGCAGCAAGGATTTTACCCTCAGGGATCTGCTTCAGTATTTCAGGGCCTGTCGTCATTTCATGTGCCCATATGTTTCCCGGATTTGAAAACTGATCGAGCAATACTGCGTTTTTTTCTTTTGATAATATATCCTCTGCTGCCGCTGCAGCCCCTTTCATGCCTTCTGCAGCCGGAGTGAGGAGAAGTTCCGCACCGAAAGCTTTGAGGATCGTCCTCCGTTCGACAGACATAGATTCAGGCATCGTAAGGATGACTCTAAGGCCAAGTGCTTTGCCGAAAAGAGCAAGCCCTATCCCTGTATTGCCGCTCGTAGGCTCTACAATAACAGTATCTTCGTGCAATTTTCCTTCGTTTTCGGCTCTTTTAAGCATGCCCCATGCCGCCCTGTCTTTTATAGAACCGCCCGGGTTATTTCCTTCAAGTTTTATCCATACTTCAGCCCCGCCTGTATCCTTCTTAAGTTTGTACAGCGGTGTATTGCCAATCAATTTCAAAATCTCAAGATCATCGATTTTCTGCATATAAATCCGCCTCCGTCATTCACAGGCTTTCTTAAATACATTTTCTATTTTTTCTTTAGTAGGAACACCTTCGTGTATTTTTTCACCGTCTACAAAAAAAGTCGGGACATAATAATAGTCATACTTGTCTGCTGTCTTTGGATCAAGCTTTTCGTCTATAGCAGTGATAGGTATTTCTGCATATTCGGGTTTTTCTGCACATAGTTCATCAATGATATCTTTGGCCTTTTTACAGTGCGGACAACCGGCAAACATAAACATCGTAATTCCCTTCATAAAAAAACACCTTCCTTTGACTGTATTGTCTTAATTATAAATCACAATATGGCGATTAAGCCAATACACAAAAATATCACCGTGAAATATGCAACAGCATATGCAGACGACGTCATGTTCAGGCTTCTGTATCCTGTTATGACCGGCGCCACCAATAAACGGACCTGCAAGCCTGATGCCTGCACTGGAAGAGTTCATAATCTGCTTTCCTGACAGATTCAGTTCAGACGGCACAGGTTAACAAAAGCAAATAAAAAGCCAAGCTGCGGCAATGACAGCCTGGCCCGGCAACGTCCAAAAACAGGTGCAGGAAAAACCTTCACATATCAAAATTGTGTTTCGTTCCGGTTAAGCTGTTGCTTTGCACAGAATTTATTACACTCTCATACTATATGATCCATGTCCCATTCTGTGCAGTTTTCTTAAGTGTTCTTCTTTTGAAAATTTCATCAGAAACAAAATACGAAATCGACTCCAAAACATCGATATCTCCGTTGTACTCTCTAGGGCTGTCAATGCCCAGAAATCCACAGAAGCTGCCGCTTATGCTTAGCGGTACGGCATACATGGAAACGATATTCTGGATTTTTATCCTCTCATATTCATCAGGAAAATCCTTTCTGATGTCATTGATATCTTCCATAAAAATCGGTTTACGGCTTTTAAATGCTTCATACCAAATTGGGCTTTTTTCCAGAGGGAAGTTACGCATTATGTCTATCTGCGCAGAAAATCCTTCTGCTGCCCATTCATAAGTCATATTGATAGTCCCGTTACTGTCATCCATTTCCATGATGTAACTCCTGTCCGCCCTGTACAATTCTCCTATTTTTTTAAGAATAAGTTTCATGGCGTCATCAAGGCTGGATGCCGATATCATCGCTTCGACACCCTCAATCAGGGCATTTTTGACTTTAAGACGTGCCGAAAGAGCATTCGTATAATTTTCCTTTTCTGTCAGGTCTATTGCCCATTCGATCCTTGCCTGTTTTCCGTTCCATTCAATGATTTTATCTTTAAGCATGTAATGGTGATGAGCCTGCGGATCAGTATATTCCCAGATATAAAACTTATCTTTTGTAAGAAGGTGGCTGGTACAATGGCGGCATGGAGAATCGCATCCGCCTATGAATTCATAACATTTCTGACCGACGTAATCTTTATTTGCTATATCAAAAATTTCCCGCCCTGCCCTGTTTACATAATAAAGCTCATAAGTTTCAGGGTCACACACATAAACTATTTCATCAGATTCATCAAGCAGAGCTTCCCTGTTTTTTTTCTGTGCGGTTGCGTTAATAGACATCTGGCGTTCCATAGCCCGCAATATAAAAATACTTATCGTGTTCGATACCGTTTTCATGGCGTTCTTTTCTTCAGCAGTAAAATGATGCGGTTCTTTAAAGTACTCGAAAGCCAAAACAGCTTTTCTTACACCCTTTTCAAGAACATAACACAGCATTATTGATTTGACTCCGCGGTATTCCATATCATCATTTTCAAAACATTCCAGTTGTTTTTTTGCAACATTTTCATAGCACATGAGGTTATCGTCATCAATCTTTTTCTTGATGGCATCCCAGTCATCGGCCAGAAACATCGTGCCAAGATCTTTTACAGATTCAACTCCCTCATTGCACCACTCATACAGACTTTTATAATATTTTTCATCTTCAGTGAATATTGAGACATCTATACGGCCGATGTTGAATGCTTTGCCAACAAAATCTAATAGTACAGGCACCGCGACATCGACATCATTGAACTCATAGAAAAGCTTCAATATATATTCGGCCATATTTTCGCGGAAGTTTTTCTGCGGCATAATAGACTGGGTATTGGCCACATCAACATTTTCCAGGTTTATTGCACTTTCTTCCTCCACGGATGTGCCATAGAAAACAAATTGGTTTTTGCCATGGTTTTTTGCATAATATAGCGCCTTGTCAGCCTTTTCCATAAGTTTTTCGGAATCATTTCCATCTTCCGGATACACTGAGATCCCTATGCTGCAAGAGATGTTATAGCTTAAGTCACCGTTGCTGAACGAACGTTTCAGTGCTTTAAGCACTTCTTTTGCTTTTCTGTGAACTATCTCCCTGTTATGCAGCTTTGTCATAAAGACAACGAATTCGTCCCCTCCTATTCTTCCAACAATGTCTGAATCTCTGAATAGTATCTGGAGAGTATGAGCTATTTCGCTTAATACTGCATCTCCGTATATGTGCCCCAACGTGTCGTTTATACCTTTAAAATTATCGATATCCAGTATAAAAAACGCGCCGTGGCTTCTGGTTTCAGCTATATATTGCTGAACAAGCGCATTAGTTGTAATTTTGTTATATAACTGAGTCAGGGAATCTCTTTTTGCGGATTCCTCAGCAACTTCTATTTTCCGTTTTTCCTCGTCTATGTTGGAAAGTATACCTACGACTTTGATAGGCACCGCATTGTAATCAAAAACAGCCCTTAGTGAACACTTGTACCACACACATGAACCATCCTTGTGTATCAGCCTGCACTCAAAGACCCTGTGGTTTCTGCCGTTTTTCATAGCTTCGAATGAACGGACAAAGATAGAGAAATCATCAGCATAAACAAAATTATAATTTTTAGCGCTATATGGAAAATTTTCATATGTGTTCGGAACGTTAAATATGATTGAAAAATTAGATGAATTATTTATTAATTTAGTATTTATATCCCACTCAAAAAAAATGATTTCTGGCATGTCCCTGAAGATATTAATCTGTTCTTTGCTTACAAAAAGCTCTTTGTTAAGCTCTTCACCAGTAGTAATATCTAAAAAAACACATAAGAGCTCATCTTCGCCTTTTTCATTCTCAACATGCCGTCCCCTCAGCATAATCCATTTAAGGCTGCCGTCAGCACATATTATCGGGACCTTCATCTCTAGCTTCCCGCTTACAGAAAGCTGCGTCTCCGCATCAGACCTGATAGACTGCAGCATCGGTCCTGCAATTATCCCGCTTACCTTGTTTCCGAACTTGTTTTCAAATTCAGTTTTGCTGTATCCTATAAAATTGTAAAATTCAGCATTAGCCGATGTGAGTATCCAATTAGTCCCGTCATACCTGCTTTTGATTATGCAGCCAGGCGTGGCATCATAAAGTATAGACAGATCCCTGTGGACTTTTTCCAGACTATAAATGTTTTTCCTCAGAATTGATGATATGAATGCTATAACTGCTATCAGGATTGTTAATACTGATGTTGCTAAAATTGCTGCTTTTATAATAAATGCGTGCATATCGGCAATAGTGTTGCCCTGAGCTATGTAGAACATATTGTTCAGATATACAGATGTTATAAGAAATGCAAAACATACGGCAATAAAGGCAAAAAACACATTACGTACACTAACTCTGCATTGCCATTTAACGTCCAATCGCACCCCTCCCCACTTTGCCTACGTGGCAAAAAACTTAAACTTGGATATAATTTAAATTCGACATATGCAACTAATTCCACTTTCTAATATACATATAATTCTCAAGTCATGCAATAGATTTTAAAAAAAATAATATAACATAATTAGCCTGACAAAAATATATTAAATATTACTGCCATGTTAATTATTTTTATAACGCTAAAAACACATTTTCATGCATCCAAAAATAAGGGCAGCCAAAATGATAAATACTGAGCAAAATACAGCCCCGGGCTATACGCATAAATTCCGCAGCCATAAGAACATTGTCATAAGGCAGCACAATGTTCATTTTACAAATTTTATAATAAATATTATTTAATTACAGTAAGTAATATTTTTACTTTGCTGCAAATAAATCCATGTGGCATCCACCAAGTTGGTAATAGAGACATTTTTTCCCACTGCATGGATAACATGGCATTACAGGTAATTTTTCCAGGTGCGTTTCCGGTCCCAGACCAACAAATGAACATTGCGTTTTTCTAGGTTTCAACATTAAATTTCCCTGTGCACTTACACCGATAGTATCTTTTGTATGTCCTGAAACTTCTATTTTATCCATGAGGTCTTTTGTGGTACTAATAAGCCCAGGGTATACTTCACCAGATAAGAAATTCCCTGAACTTTTCCCTACATTATCGTTAATCCACTTCAATAAAATTTTATGCATGCCATACAATGCGATTGACCCTGCGACATCAAGCAGGCATCCTAACATTAGATCTCCCCTTAGTGACATTAAACTTGAACTTTTTCGCTCTATCTCTTCTCCAACAGTCCAGACCATAAGAGCTGACATGTTTATGTTTACCTTCCCGTAATCTACAAAACACCCAAATTTTTTCTTCATGTTATAAAAAGACATTAATGCTATGCGTGCTTTAGGCTCAAATAAGCCATCTTCAAATTCATTCTCCCATAGCGGAATGAATTTTTCCACATACTTTAAATTTTTCTCCCCCATTTTCCTATAATGATTGACAAGTATTGACAAATCAACATTAATTGCTGGGCCATCTATCTCTTTTATAAAATCAGTGTTTTCTTGAAAATCAGAGCTAAAATATATCCTGATTTTTTTCATTCCTCTTCATCTCCCTACGTATTCCTGTTAATTAAAAAGCATAGATTTTACAAATTTTTTCTGAAAATCAGGCAGAGATGAAAGCTCTATGTACTTCATTTTTCTCATTGTCATTTCTGTCCTTCGGTAAAATGCATCAGAAGCCAGTGCCATACAGGCTCCTAGTCCAGAAGCATTGAAAATAAACCTGACCTTATCCGTTTTGATTTTCGGAAGCAGTCCAACGGTCATTGCACTTTCAATATTAATATTGTTGCCGAAAGCCCCAGCAAGGAGTATTTCATCTATTTCAAAAATTGATTTATCCAGACTATCCATAATGGTTTCAATCCCTACTTTAACTGCGCCGACAGCAAGCTGGACTTCTCTGATATCTTTCTGGGTGATATATACAGGATGTTTTTTGTCTGTAATGAGGAATCTATTCATTTTTCTCTCGTCAAAACTAAGGCGGGATTTTATTCTTTCATCGGGGCATTCATCATGTTTAAGCATCCTTCCGCTTCCGTCAATTATCCTTTTATTTATCAGCATTGCCACTGCGTCAATTAATCCTGATCCACAAAGACCTAATGGAGTACAGCTACCTATAGTACAGTAATGTACGTTTCCATCTTTGATTTCGACTTTATTAACTGCACCGTTGCAAGCTCTCATTCCTTGGCTTATTCTTGCTCCCTCAAAGGCTGGTCCTGCTGCTGTAGCACAACAGAACATCCTGTCAGAGTTGCCTATCACAAGCTCGTTATTTGTCCCAATATCCACAAAAAGCCTGATCTGGCGTTCTTTATCCATTGAATGGGCCGTTACTCCTGCAACTATGTCCGCTCCAACATAACCGGCAATATTTGGCAGGATTTTTACTACACCATCATCCGCAATACAAAAACCAAGATCTGCCGCAGAAACTGGCGGTGATGTAAGAAATTTAGGAGAATATGGACTGCGTCCAATGCTTTCAGGAGATACTCCAAGAAAAATATGTTCCATAACTGTATTTCCTGCCACAACAATCTCACTGATAGAACTTGTTGCAGCGCCAATACTGTCGGTAAGAATAGAAAAAGATAAGGACATTCCTCTCACTATTGCATTTTGCATTTTTTTTAACGTTTCTGGCTGTGATGATGAGACAGCTATTCTTGATATTACATCATCCCCGAATGATACCTGTGGGTTAAGGAATGAATTAGCCCCTATAATTTTATGTTTGTCAAGGTCCAAGAGATAGCAGACTACAGTTGTGGTTCCAATGTCAGCTGCTATACCCAGACCATTTCTATCAGGATTCCAATCTGTCACTTTTTTACCTGATGTATTCTCAAGTATCAGATTACCAGAATCATTAATTGAATCAATAACCGTTATTATTCCGTTCCCTTTTACTGCGGCACAGCAAGCAAGACGAATACCTGCATCAATCTCTTCTTTTTTTAGCAGTTTTTTTTCGGCTAAGGTCACAGGTGACAGGAATTGCCTCCAGTCCGCGGCTAAAATTCTACATTTTCCGCACTTGCCCGTGCCTCCACAGTGTCGTGATATTCCAGCTTCTGCAGCGGCAGATACATTGATAACAAGTTCCCCATCTTTTGACTCAGCTTCAATGTTTCCTGGCTTGAATAATATTCTATATACTGGAATATCCATCATGACCATCCCCTTGCAAAGGACAAGACCTCATTTCCTATTTTACCTTTCATATAATCATCTGCAGCTTCAGCTAAAATTTCAAGACCTATTTCCACTTCATTATCAGTTATCACAAGCGGTGGTTGTATACGCAATGTATTTTCCCTCAGAAAAGTGATTATTAGCCCTTTTTCCCAAGCTCTGTAGCATATTTTTGCGCATGCATCCCTATCTGGCGTACCATCGCCAGTTATGATATCCTGCCCTATTGTGAGACCCAGGGAGCGTGTCTCTCCAAATATTGGATTTATTTTTTTTAATTCGTTAAGCCTCTTTATAATTTTGTAACCAAGTGTTGAAGCTCTCTGTAGAAGCCCTTCATCTTCTATTACAGCTATTGTCGCCAAAGCTGCACAGCAACATACGGAGTTGGCTGCAAGTGTAAAACAATGTCCTGGGTCTATAAGGGAATCGGCTATTTCTTCCCTCATGATCAGTGCGCTCAGCGGCATTCCTGACGCAAGAGATTTTGCTATTGCTATAATATCTGGGACAACAGCAAAATGTTCAATTGAAAACCACTTACCCGTACGCCCCATTCCTTGTTGGACCTCGTCTGATATAAAAACTATGCCATTTTCTTTGCACAGATTGTAAAGCGCCCTTACGTAGCGCAGAGGCGGAATAATGATACCAGCATCTCCACCGATTGGTTCAAATATAACGGCAGCAACTTCATCTGGTGGCAAGTAAAAATTAAACGCATTTTTAATTTGGCCAAGACATTTTAGTGAACAATCATCAGGGAATTCATTCCATTCACAACTGTTGCATTGCGGATAAGCAAAATGATGAAAAGACGGCAGCATTGGGCCTATCCCTCTTCTCATATTCAGTGATATGGCTGATGCCGACATGGCTCCATAAGTACAGCCATGATAGGATGACAAAAAAGAAATAATATTGCTACGTCCTGTAAACTTGCGAGCAAATTTTATAGCACCATCAATAGTATCAGAGCCAGAGAGACCATACGCTATCTTTTTGGAAAAATTTCCAGGGGAGATTGATGCCAATTTTTCTGCAAGTTCCACAGAAGATGCCTCATACATATAGCCGGTGGTGTAACAAAGCAGCTTCTCCGACTGCTCCTTTATTGCCTTGACCACCTTAGGATGGCATGTACCTGTATTTAGAGCAGCTGCTGAAGCACAAAAATCAATATATTTATTTCCATCTGCATCTTTTAGTATCGCCCCGCGGCCTGAGTCGACTACAAAAGGATAGTATACTGATCTCGAACATGGTGAAATTATTTTTTTATCTCTGTCGACTATTTTTGAACTTTCAGCTAAATTTTTGTTCATAAAGATCACTCCATCCATTCGAATAATGCTGGCGAAGTCTTATTTAACTGACTCCGCCAGCGTGCCATACATTAACGGCAATAAATAAGACAGATCAAAATCCGTCAGTTCGTCTGGATTTATCAATCATCCTGTTCTACTGCATGAAAGTTGATATCTGTTCGCTTTTCTATCCTGTCTGCACCATTTTTCCCCCTATATATTCCCAAACCCATATATGTCATCAAGATTGCGACAAGCGGGTTAAGCCAATTGAGGAAACAATAGGGAGCATAAGCCAGCGTCGAAACACCAAGAGCCCCTGACTGAAAGGCACCACATCCTGTCCATGGGATTAATACAGCAGTCAGAGTTCCAGAATCTTCCAATGTACGTGAAAGCATCCTTGGAGAAAGATCTGTTTTTTCCACAGCTGTCTTAAACATACGTCCAGGCACAACTATTCCAAGGTACTGATCGCCAAGAAAAAGATTGCTCGCAAAACATGAAACAACAACAAGCGATACAAAACCACCAACTTTTCTAACCTTGTAAAGCAGCGGATTAAGGAGGACTTCTAAATAGTGACAACTTTCCATTACTCCACCAAGAACAAGGGCAATCATTATAAGAGAGAGTGACCACATCATACTGTCAAGCCCACCTCTGTTTACAAGCTCTGTAATAAGAGACGCTACATCGTGGGCCATTTCAGGGGCAATGCCAGTGATATTAAATTCCGCCATCACTGTAGAAATACCACCTGCAGATGCTTCGGACAGTTTTGTAGCTACAGTTGAATTATAACCATAGTGTATTGCCTCAAGTACTTGTCCGAGAGAGAACCCTTGAAACATTGCCAAGACGGAGCCAGCTGCTGTTCCTGCCATCATACTAGGAAGTGCAGGACATTTAGCTATAGCCAACACAAGGACGATGAGCGGAGGTACTATTGCATAAATCGGGTTTATATTGAATTCAGCAGCAAGTATTGTTTGAAATGCTTTTATGCGGCTGGCGTCAAACGCTCCTGTCCCTCCAGCATAAGCAAAACCAAGTACTATTGTGATTATAACTACTATGACATATGTCGGTCCAGTGGTCCATATCATCGCTCGTATATGATCAAAAAGATTGGAACCAGCAACTGCCGGGGCAAGGTTTGTAGTGTCTGAAAGAGGCGACATCTTATCTCCAAAATATGCACCAGAAATTATTATTCCTGCAGTTAGCGGTGCTGGTATACCAAGTCCCGCTGCAATTCCTATAAGTGCAACTCCTACTGTTCCGCCGACCCCCCAAGAGGAACCTGTTGCCATGGATACTACCGAACATATCAGCAATGTGGCAAAAAGGAATATTCCTGGTGAAAGCAGATCAAATCCGTAATATATCATTCCAGGCACAACACCTGCCTGTACCCATGATCCAACTAGCATACCAATTGCAATTAATATAAGCAGTGCATCTATTGCAGAAGTTATAGCACTGCTAATTGCACTCGAAATTTCCGTCCATGAAACACCTATAATAAATTTGCCAATAAGCCCTGCAAAAATGGCAGCAACGGCGATCGGAACGTGTGCATCAAGTCCGAGGCCCAAAAGACCATAACTAATAATTCCAGCAATACCTATAAATGTTACAAAAGCAAGCCCGATACTTGGTTTTTTTACTGTGCTACCTTCCATTTTTCTACCTCCCGTTCTTTTTTCAAAAATTATTGATCATTTACGTTTTCAAAATCTTTTTTGATTTCAGACAAAAGACCAGGGTCTTTTAGTACATCAAACCCCACAGCTGCTAAACACCCAATTGCTCTAAACATTTCATTTAATGCAAAAGGAGAATCAGCATCTTCTAAAAATTCTGTCGTGTGTAATTCGGAGTTTGACCTTGCCATCTGTATCCAGGGATGTATTGAAGGGACTAACTGGCTAACATTTCCCATATCACTACATCCTCCTGTTTTGGTCAAAATATCGATGATTTCTTTTTCATCAACTCCCGATTCGATTAGGTGTTTTTTAAACAAATCTGACATGACATTATTATTTTTCATACAGCAGATTTGTGGTTCAAACATCTCAATGTTTACACTACATCCTGTAGCAATAGCTGCACCTTTTGCTACATTTAATACTCTTTCCACCAAACTTTTGAAATAATTTATCTCCTCGTGGCGTATCTCTAGCCTAACTGTTGCAATATCGGGAATTATGTTTGGAGCATCTCCGCCCTTAGTAATTATTGCGTGAATTCTTGAACAATTTTCGATTTGTTGTCTAAGCATACCTATCCCGCAATAAAATTGGACAGCTGCATCAAGGGCGTTAACCCCTTTTTCTGGCTTTTGGCCTGCATGTGATGCTCTGCCTTTAAATGTCACATCGTAACCTTCCAAGTTAGTCATGTTTGTTTTGAGGCTGGTTAAGTTCATAGGGTGGACCATCATGGCAATGTCAATTTTGTTAAAATAACCAGCGTCGATCAATCCTGTCTTACCCTTCCCGGTTTCTTCTGCAGGAGAACCTAAAATGTAAATACTTCCCTCGTGTTCAGAAAGCATTTCTGCAATAACTAAGGCAGTACCATAGCCAATCGCACCAATCAGATTATGTCCACACGCATGACCAATCCCAGGCAAGGCATCATACTCAGCCAAAATACCAATTATCGGGCCATTGCCTCTTGACTTGTACGCTACAAAAGCGGTAGGCAGATTCGGTATATCCTCTTCTATACAAAAATTCTCTTTTTTCAGAAGTTCGATGAATTTAGCTTTTGCTTTGTACTCATTCATCTCGACCTCAGGGTTGTTGTATAGAAATTTCTCCAGTTCCAATATTGAAGGTTTTTTTTCTTCTAGGATATTTGGGATATTCTTCATTGCTAAAACGGTCCATAATTTATCAGGACTGCAACGGCTAGCAATACTGCGGCAACTGATTCAATGATGAAGAAGAACGGGGCAAAGAAACGCCACCATTTGTTTATCGGTACTCCTGATATTGCGCAGAGCACAGCACACGCAGTAGGCCAGAATATGTTTGAAAAACCATCTCCGAACTGAAAGGCAAGGACTGCAATCTGTCGGTTTACTCCTAGCAAATCTGCCAAAGGTATCATCAGGGGCATTGATGTGACAGCCTGACCACTGCCAGAAGGAATGAAAAGATTAAGTAAGGTCTGGAATACAAGCATTGCCTCGACAGCTACTATTTTGGGAAGCGAGCTCAAACTGTTTGAGAAGTAATAGCAAATCGTGTCTATCACCTGACCCTTCTGGAGAACAATGAGTATTGCTCTGGAAAGGCCTATAACAAAAGCTGCTATCAGAATATTCTTCGATATCTCAACAAAATCTTCACATATTTGGTTGATGCTTTTACCGTTTATCAGCCCAATTACAAACATCATTACTATAAATATTGCAGACAGTTCTGAAAAATACCATCCATACTTAATTGCTCCAAAAGCAAAAGCTATAACAGTAAACAGACAAATCAGCAACGAAATCTTATGTTGGATGGTAAATTCTTTTGCAAGAAGTTCTTCCTGACTAGAAGTTGAAATATTTGGAAAATCAATACCATGGACATAACTTTTCGTAGGATCTTTTTTCACCATGTTTCCATAACGCTGGAGACAAATCAGAAACACCGTAATGAAGCAAACGTAGCAAAACGCTCGATATGCCATCCCTGAAAAAAGCGGCAGCTCACCTATCGTTTGGGCTATAGCAACTGTGTATGGGTTAATTGCAGCTGAGGCATATCCGGTAGCTATTCCTCCCAAAACCACGATAGCACCATAAAAAGGGTCATAACCCAAGGCTACGGCCATACTCATTACTATTGGAACAAAACCATAACTTTCTTCGTATATTCCAAAGGAAGCCCCCATCAAGGAGAAAAGCACAGCCAGCACAGGCATTACGATATAGTCTTTGCCCTTCATTGTCCTTATCAAAGCACCTACGCCGGAATCAAAAGCCCCGACTTTTATAAGCATTACCATGAATCCATATGAAAAGAAAGTAAAGAAAACAATATTCGCAGCATTTACCATACCATCAAAAATCGACATTACCATCTGAGGGAGTGTCACAGGCGTGGCTTGAACAAATTCAAATGTTCCTGCAACGACCAGAGTCCTTCCTGTTGATTCGTCAAAAACGCGTTGAAAAGTTCCTGCTGGTACTATCCAGGTAAGGATCGTGGCAATTATGATAAAAATTGAAATTATTACAAAAGTATGTGGTATGGTATATTTCCCACTTTTTTCAACGTTACCTGTCGCCATTTCTATCACTCCCTTTTAATAGTAGTGATGCACAGGACATGGTTAAAATCCTGTGCATCAGATTTCTTAGCCGTTGAGCCTCTTGTCGATCTGTTTGATCAGATCTTCCGCCGTGGGGATTATGTTGTCGTAGACCACTTCGTTGTTGATGAGCATGGTGGGAAGGGTAGATACTCCGAGTGCCTTCGTCCTTTTTATGCCTGCGGCGCTCTTTATCAGGGATTCCCTCCAAGTGAGCCTGTCTCCGTAATGAGAAGCAACGTTTTTGACCGCTTCACACATATACTGACATGGGGCGCAGCCTTCTGAGTCGAGCGTGACTATTTCTATGAAGACCTTTCCTGGTCCTATGGTCACATCTTCAAAGACCTCTCCTGATTCCTCGGCCCGCAGTAGTGCGTCTTCCAGCGAAAGGAAGCCGGCTGTATCGGAAGGTTCTTCACCTGTGGCGGCAAATTTGCCTACAGCTTCCAGGTTGTAGAATGGAGTATCATAAGGAAGGTCACATCCCGGTGAAAGTATGTAGCCTCTCTTTCCGCCAACTTCTATCCTCTTTTTGACATCTTCAACGCTCTCCTTGGGTGAACCGAAGAGAAGGGTCGTTGTAAGAGGAATATTGCCCTCAAAACATACCTTGTACTTTTCTGCGAGCTCTTTCACAAAGGCCAGGTCGACCTGCTCGTCAAATGCTATCGCGTCAGGAACTGACTGCATCATGAGTTCAATATTTTTCGTGGCGTTGCCGCAGCAGAAGAGGGTGACAATTCCATTTCTGCCATGGACTTCGTCAATAACCGGCTTTACATAGGGAACTCACGAATGCTTCAAAATGCTTCGGCGCAATTTGGCTAGTCATCGGATCGACTACAGCAATTACGTGAGCGCCTGTCTCCATGTACCACTCTCCCATTTTGCGAGTGATCTCTGCACAGTAAGCAAGTATTTTGTGGGCTTCATCGGGCTTTTTGATCATGTCCATTATGAAGGCCGACCCCTTAAGATGGAGGGCAAGCGTAAATGGCCCGCAGCAAAGGGCGAATACTGCTGTTTTGTCGCCTATCTTCTCTACAAGTTTGCGGGTAGCGTTGAAAAATACAGGAAGGCGTCCCTTGTCCTTTTCAAACTTCGGGAGGTCGCCCAGTTCTTTTCCCTGTGCTAATACGTGTCCGGTGACTGCAGGAGGGTTGTTTTTCGACCAGTGTAGACCACAGCCAAGGACCTCTGCTTCAGCCTGAAGATCGAAGGCGGAACATACTCCGTCGGCATAATAACGTTCTCCGGCAGCACAAACTGCTTCAACAAGAAGGTCTTCATCTTTCAGAAGTTTTTCTGCGTCTGTTCCGATAAGCTTGGCTACATGCACACCTGTGAAGGGAACCCAAGGAACTCTGTCCACTTCCTGAAATTTTAAGGCTTTCAGAACCCTTTCTTTACCTGTCAATTTTTTCACCTCGTTATTCATTAACAACATGCATACGTGCATAGATACTTTAAAACCCATGCACGTATGCCATCTTCAGTCAAATCAGTAGGCAAACTCCACCCCGAGTCTGTTGAGTTCATCTCTCATCCGCTTGTACTGGTCAACGAACTGTTTGCGTGGAACAAGATGTTCCATGTCGTAGACTTCCTGGATCTTTTTGCCGTAGTTGTCGATCGGGATAAGTTTTTCATACTTCTCCATGATCTTCTGGCAGATCTCATCCGCCTGTGCACGGGTCATGCGCATATGGAAGGAAGCCTCTGAAACTTCATGGTAAAAGCGTGACTCGAGCGGTGTCGCCATGTCAGTGAACTTGTTGCGGCATGTCGCTGCTCCCCACGGGTTTCCGCCGGAGCTTTCAGTCGCAATGGCATGGTTGGCGCATTCCCAGTAGAGCTGCTCGGTTGCGGGACCGGCGTTGGCGAAGAGATTGTTTAGGAATATCTGGTTTGAGTTCCTTGACATTGCCTGGCTGAGCACGCTCTGGAGCCAAAGGAGTTCCCTTGTCGTAGTTGACTGCCACTTGAGGTGGAAGGGGAAATTGAGCGCCCAGCATGAACCATAAAGACAAGCGCCCTCAATATTGTAAGCCGTTTGAAGTACCAGTGTTCCTTCCGTTCCACCAGCATGTCCGCCAAAAATTGCACCACAAAGATTACCGAATACATTGCCATATGAACGATAATGCATTGCCTTGTTCAACATTGCGTTGTTCGTTGTCATCTCGGTAAGTATCGAAACCATACGGCCATCAAGATGTGAGGGACGCACTCCCCAGTCCTTATTTGCAGCCGCAATCTGTGCTTGGTCTGTTTCAGCCGTTTCCGACAGATACTGTCCATACATCCGGTTTGCCCACAAGACGCAGTGCATCTCTGAGGTTCATCGCATGTTCCATTGCTGCAGCAACCTCTGTAGGAGTCTGTGACATTGCTTTTCGTCCCATAAAATCTTCTATTAGAGGAGCACAAAGGCCGTCAAGAAGGGGTTCTTTAAGATACGCCATACATGCTTTTTTGTGAATATCCGTGCTAAAGTTGGCATCAGGACTAAATAGGTGGAACGGGCGATGTTCTCTGTCCTCTACACTGCGGACTCTAAGCCAGCGCTGGTCATGCCCAGCTCCGATCATGTAACACGGTCTCTTGGTGTAGAGTACTTCGTTGACCTCTTCTTCGGTGAACTTGATCACCCTGTGGCTCTCTTGATGATAAACACCGACAGATACAAAAAAATCCTTGGCTGCTTGCCATACGCGATCTGCAAGGTCATCATCGCAGTTTACAATTGTCTTACCATCATATTTTATGTTATATTCTTTGACAACTCTTCTCATATTTGGTATGAAGCTCTTAAGCATCCACTCAGACTGGTCCTTAAAAAATGGACCATTCTCAACCCTTTCAAATACTTCCCACATTCTGTATGTTGACATTTTCGTTTCCTCCCGTTTTGTCTCTTTTATAAAAATTAGCCAAGCATTTTTTTAAGCTTAGCAACAAACTCAAATGCATCAAATGACCAAAGGTCTGCGCCTATGCGTTCCGCCCATTCTGCAGATGTTGGTGCTCCACCTACGCAAACTATATACTTGCCCTTTTCACCTGCATCGGATACGAGCTTGATAAATTCTTCCTGACCTGGCATTGTTGTCGTCATAAGCGCAGAAATACCAACCGCATCAGCATTTTCCTTGCGCGCGGCATCCATGTACGCGACAGGGTCAACGTCAGCACCAAGGTCGATAACGTTATATCCGTTGGCTTGAAGAACTATTCCAACTATGTTCTTTCCAATATCGTGGAAGTCTCCCTTTACTGTTCCTATAATGATCGTTTTAGATGCGGACTTGCTGTCTGCTGCTACCAGATGTTCCTTAAGTACATCCATGATCTGCATGAAAGCATCTCCTGCAATCATAAGATCAGGTAGGAATACTTCAAAGTTTTCAAACTTCTCTCCTAAGATACCCATCTCTTCGGTAAGTCCTGCCATAATATCGTGCGCAGGAGTTCCTTTGGATATAAGTTCATTCACCATTGCAACGGCAGAATCTCCGTCGCCCTCTACCATAAATTTGCGAATCTGTACAATTGACATTTCTGATACCTCCGTTAACATTATTTTTCGTTTGCTGAATAAATATTTACAATCTGTTTTACTGCCTTACTGGCATATCCTATCAATACACGATAAAAACAATGCAAAAAGGCCAGGCCGCCTGCTCATATATGAGCAGGCGGCCTGGCCTTTTTGCATAAATTTTTTTGCACTTTTTAATAATCAGATTTCCAGGGTATTAAAAATCATTATCCCAGCCAATCTTTTTTTTCATCGCATCAAAATTATCGCGGTACCATTCATGAGTTTTTCCAAGCAGGGCGTGGGAAAAATCATTTGGTATATCCGATACAGAGTACAGAGTCAGCTTAGACCAGTAAAAGAAAGCCAACCAAGTCGCCCTCTTGGTTTCAGATGCAAATTTTTCTGCAAGGGAATAATAAGAAAGAGCCTTGTTCCACTCCCCTTTCATAGAACAAAGTAAACCCATAAGGCTGAAGCCTATCCCTCCACCCTGAAGCCCGCCACACTTTTCAGAATGTATTATTGCATATAACTTTTCCATTCTTAAAAGTAGCCTCTCCGCATCATTATGTTGTCCAATGAGAATATTACAAAATGCCGCCTTGGCAAGCGAAAGGCCAAGGCCACGATATATGCCGATCGATTCACCTATGCTGATACACGTAACATAGTAAGCCAAAGCTTCTTTAACTTTGCCTTCTGCCAGACAAGAGTCACCTCTAAAATGCTCTGCAGCTACGATACAGACTGTATAGCTTTCACCTTCATTTTCAAGTTTTTCAAAAATAAGTGTTGACATTTGAAGCATTCTGCGAGCTCTTTGATGATCACCCTTAAGTATCGCGGATATGCCTTTAAAACGAAGAGCTACTCCAATCCACTTGTGTAAGTGTTCTTTTTTTGAAAGAACATAGACTTGATTTGCAAAAACAGAAAGTCGTTCAGCATCGTCATTTTGAATTGCCAAATAGCAAATCTGAACACATGCCTCGACTATAGCTTCAGCATCACCTATTTTCAACGCCTTTCCAAGTCCTTCTTTAAGGATTCCCCCAGCGTCCTCATATGCCCCGCTCCACCAAAGCAAAGCCCCTTTTAGTATAAGAATATCCCTCTCCATCCTCAGAAGTTCAGGCTTCTGACCTGAACACCGAACAATCCTGTACATGAGTTTGTCCGCCTCAGACAGTGCGGTTTTTGTATAATCCATATCTTCCATGGTCGGTACATATTTCATAAGATCATGATCGGTCAAAGTAGGGAATACTTCATGTGCCGCCCTAAAATGTTGTTTCAGTTCCATTACATGCCAGTACAGCTCTTTTTCTTCAAGACCTGCCGCATGTGCATGAAAACAGAGGCGTGAATATACTTCTTTTTTGTTGTATTTATATGGAGATATACCAGTTTCAAGAACTTCGATATTTTTTAGATGTAGGGCCTGTTTTAGTGTAGCAGACATATTCGCCAAAAGAGCTTCTCTGATTTTTACATGCGTAAAGTAATATATCACATCACCATCATCGTTATTTTTTTCATTGATAAGTGCATTATTTTTTATGTTTTCACAAATCTTTGAGAGTATAAGAGGAGAAATATCCAAAACCTTGCTGATATTGAGCATTGATGCATGATCAGGTTCCACCGCAATAGCTTCCAGAAAAAGCCTCTCTTCTTTTCCTGAGAATTCTATAACCGATACAAATGGGTTATTTGATATAGTCCCAATCCCGTCTTTTATAGGGGTACCTGTTCTTAGCAGTTCTCTTATGAAAAATGGATTGCCTTCCGTCTGTGAATAGATATTTCGTATATCAATATCTGTCCATGCACTTTCCGGCTCCATTGCACGGCATATTTGTCCTGTCTCCTCAAGATTAAATCTTTTAAGCGTTATCTCAAGTTTTTCAAATGGTTCTGTCTCAAAAGAAGTTCTAAGCATAAATGTCGTCCGTATTTCCTCGAACCCGGATATTATAAGATGCAACGGGGTAGAATAGTCCCACATTATAGTTTCAAGTATCATCCACGAGGCATCATCCATCCAATGAATATTTTCCACGACAAGAAGTTTCTTTTTATTTTCTTCGGCACAAGCCGTGACTTGTAATCTAACTAGTTCAGCTATACTAGAATAGTTAAGTTCGGTCAAAGATGAGATATCTTTAAATTTGGGCATCGAACATTTTTGCCGCTGCAGCAACTGTATAAAAGGGACCATTGGTCTGTCTTTTTCTTCCTGCGTGCATCTCACATAGCAGCTTTCCCAGCCTTTTTGATTCAGACATGAGACCAGTTCTTCTATAAATTCAGTCTTGCCAATGCCGTTTTCTCCCCATACAAGCCCACAGGAAGAGATCCCTGAGCTTTCAGTCCTTATCATAAAGTCAAGCATCTTAAGGATTTCGGAACTCCTCGAAAGAGGAGTGTCGTCAAACTGTTTGTTCTGAATATCTACAAGGGTAGATTTCTTCTTCATAACTGAAGAAATATCTGAAAGATCGCTGCTGATTCCCAGGTCGTTCTCTATCCTTTTTGAAAATGCATGAGCTGCGTCAACAGCCTTGACCTTCTGTCCTGTTTTAATGTAGAGCCTAACAAGTTCTCCATGTATTTTTTCATTGTAAGGTTCTTTTTCTCCCAGTAACTCATAACATTCAAGAGCTTTTTCGTAGGAATCCTCTGTCTGATTCTCAAGAAATATCTTCGCCCTTTTCCTGAGCCCATTTATAAACAAATCATGATAAATTTTTCTTTTCGGGAACAGCCAACAGCAGAAAGATTCCATATCCTCTGCTTCTGGCAGATCCATGAATAATCCACCAACTTTTATGATCTCGCTCATAGATGCTTTGTCCATGGAAGAGAGAATATCTATGTCCCTTGTTATATCAAATGATGGGTTTATTGATACCAATTCTCTATCGTTCATCTGCACCGGAATTACCGTTCTTACATAGCTCAGTGCATTGCTCAGGTTGCGTCTACCCTTTTCTATTTCTTTATCCGGCCAGAGGTATTCGCACAATTTATCCCTGCGTATATTTTTAGCCTCAATAAGCATAAATGTTAGAAGTTTAGCCTTTTGAAAAGGGAAAATAACCTTAGCGCCGTCAACAAAAAGCTCAGGCATCCCCAACAGATATGCCTTATAATCCATGAGCATTGCCTCTCTTTCTGTAAGTCAATACTCAAAGATTATAGCAGAGGTAAATATTATGTCTCAAATTTAATTCAATTTTTAGTCTGATTATACCTCTTTCTCTCTATTGACATAAAAGGGACAGTTATTTTTTAGACACTCAAGGTTAAACTTACTAAAAGTACATTCCACTTTTTCTTCGCTACTGAGATTAACCCCCGTCATCTCAAAAATATATCCGGCGCCCTCCTGCAATGCAATTAAAGTATTGCGTTTGCAGCACCTGGGCCCTCCTATTTCTGCCATTTTTTTCATAGTAAGTGCAGTTATTCCGTTGCACAAACCCCATGTCTCCTTTGAAACAGGTGTAGTTTCAGTATAAACACTCATGAAGATTCCTGCTCCAATGGCAGCACCGCATGCACCGTAGAAACCACAGAAACCAGGAAGAATATTTTTCGATCTATTCTCAATTTCTGCAATTTTTTCTATATATACATTCTTGTCTGTTTTCTTAATGCGGCAAATAGACGTCATTAGAACAGCGGGCACCAGATAATGATGCACAAAGTTATGCATTGGGATATTCGTATCTTCCATAATCGATAAAGCCATGCGGCATGGGGATATTTCTCCGCACATTTCTATAAAATCCATACATTTCTTCGTAACAGTATCAAAACTCCTATCATTCATTGCTGCACCCTCCATTTTATCTATAACACCTCTTTGACTATCACCCAAATCTTACTTCAAGCATTTTGAGCCCCTTAGATTCAAACATCCCTGGTATTTCCCTGCGCGCTTTCTTTTTCCGTATGAAGATAGCAAGGTTTCTCGGCATTTCAAAACTTTCATCGGCATCAGAATAAACAGGGCGCGAATTCCCAACTATGTCAAAAATTTTCCATTTCCCATCAATATCTGTAAAATACCCCTTAGATCTGATAATATCGTCAGGAAGATTCTGGAGTATCTCTTTAAAAAAAATCGGATCACCTTCCCAGAAAATGCTGAGCGAAGCAAGTTTGTCTGGAGGGGCAAGATGTGCGGTCAGGTCTTTAAGGGTATTTTCTATGAATGCTTCCCATTCGTCCAAACATGGCAAAGATGGCGCTTTTTCAGGAATCTGCATGCAATATGCAAATTTATTCCAAGGAACTTTAGAGTATATAGCACGAGTTATTATTGCTGAAGAGTTAAGCTCCCTTACATGTTTTTCTATGGAGTCAAGTGTATTTGGTGGGACTAAATCAATTTTATTCATTATTATATATGAAGCGGCTTCTATCTGTTTTGTCACTGCACAAAACAGATCTGCCCAATCCTCAAAATGCTGGGCATCAATAACACATATATTGCCACATAGTCTATAAAAATTATGAAGCATTCCATGCTTAAGATCAAGTTCCATATCTGTTGTATCAGCGACACCGCTTGCCTCTATCAATAGTATAGACGGTTTATAGTCGTGAAATATCGTGTAAAGTCCACGGAGAAAATCTCCTTTAGCACATGCACAGAATATTGATCCTCGGCTGATTTCAATTATCTCAAGGCCGTTTTTACGAACAACATCTCCATCTACACCTGCTTTGCCAAATTCATTCATTAGGACTGCTACTTTTTTGCCATCTGGTACTGTTTCAAGAAGATATTTAAGCAAAGTGGTTTTCCCGCTACCTAGAAACCCAGATATCAGAAAGACTTCACATTTATTTTGTTCCATTCTTTTTTCCCCTTTTTTATTTATTATCAATACAATAAATTTATAAACAACAACAGTAATATAAAATTAATGTTGTGTAATATAAAAAATAATATATTATTTACAACTGTTATCATTGGTACTAACAAATATGATGTTTTTATAGGCAATATTTGACCTTATGAGCGTTATCCTTCTCCTGCTCAAACTTATTATTACACATTACTACAATGTGTTATCATAAAATTCAGTGAGATCTTTTACGGCATCCGTAACTGCAAATACAAGGGAATCTATGCGTTTTCTGTAATCAATAAGTGTATCTTTCCAGAAAATAAGACAGATTTTGCCTTCTTCTGTAATTTTATATATACGCTTCGGCTGGATTAAATTTTCGGTATCAATTTCAGATGTAAGTAGCCTGGATTCCTCCATTTTCTTCAAGGTTCGATATAATCCAGTAGGATCAAGGCTGCTGTAATCCATGACTTCATTCTTATAAAGTCTCTTTAAAATTGAAAAGCCATGGAGGTCCTCTTTTACAAGTAACATCAATATAGACGGCTGTAAAAATCTTTCTAAAAATGACCCCCTGCATGCGCACTTATCCATTATATTAGATCACCTCTGATATTCGATATTGTCTAATATAATATTACATAAATAATAATATATCAATGCATGCACTGTAAATACAAAAATAAATGTACAAAACAAATATTTTTAAATTAACAATTATAAGGATTAAGCAAGTAGTGTTAGCAATCCTGAGTAACTAAGAATGATTAAGGTACTAACAAAGAGATCCCAATAGACGAATTTCTATTTCGATATTTTCAATAATACTGATTCATACTGTAAAACATAATTATAGGTTTCATAGAATATATGAAGATTCTTCATGTTTAAATCAATATTTGTTTTAAAAAACTATGTAAATTGGGGAATTAGTAAAGAAATAGGTACTTAAACTTAGTTACAGACTAGTTTTTAGTAACAATTTTTAAGTATTTGTACATATTGACTGATAAACTATTTAAATTATATATTATTATTAATATTAAACTTAAAATAACTTAATACGGGAGTGTGATATTAATGTGGTGGGGAACAGCCGGAAACGGATACGGCATGCCATATGGGATGTTTATGATGCCGCTGTTTTTTCTGATAATAATAGCTGTGCTGTTTTATTCCTTCAACCGCAGGAATAATTCATCATATGAAGACCGCAGATTCAGTGATGGGAAAGACGAAATTTTAAGGAAATTACAGGAATTGAAAGAGGAAGTCCGCGAATTAAAGAAGGAAAAAGAAAAAGCATAGGACCGGATACGTTTATTTTCACATTAATTGAGACTGCAGCTCAGAGTTGTCTACATAAAAATAAATAATATAGAACCATTGTCATCCCCTATTGCAGGCTTAACTATCGGTTGAGCGTATTTCTAAGTGGGACGGCACTTTAAATAATGTAGCACGGCTATTATTTTTTGATACAATAAAAAATCAATCCAGATTCGTAACTTTAAACTCAGTGTTTGGAGAGCTTACAGTAACATACGAAGGACGATTGTAAGAAGAGTCTATTAAATTTTTTTACGCATAAATTGCAATACATGGCAGCCGGCATTGTCTGCCCTTAGTTTGTGACTTGCTTTGAGTTATTAATTAATAAAGGCTGAAGGAGAAGTATTCTGATATCCCCATCAGCCTATCCTTTATTATAGAAGGTCTCTATTTACAGAGATTTTTTCATAGACTCTGAAAACTGTATTTAAGCTTGCGCTAACGTCAGCGCTGAAACAAAGGCCGGAATAGTCATAAAATTAGTTTCAAACTGAATAAGCACGCTGTCTGCCAGAGACTGAAGCAGATGTGAGCTTATACTTCTCTAGACTGGTTTCAAACTCTTTATCAACCGCATTACGCAGCTCATAGTCTGTAAAAAGGTCATATGCGGTCATTGCCATACCCTTCGCTCCAAGTATCACCGCCTCGTCGCCCCTTGGTGAAGCCGCCGCACTTACAAACTCCATCGTATGAGTACCGAAGTTACTTTCAGGATCTGTGATTCTCAGATATTCGTGAATGGTCGGCACTACGTGGGAGACATTGCCTATATCAGATGATCCCATACGTTCGTCAGGTTCAGGCAGGTTCATAGTAACTCCAAGGGTTTTCATGTTTTCTGCAAATTTAAAGCCCATGGTGGTATTTTGAATAGTGTCCTCAAATATCTGACTATGACGTATTTTAAGCTTTGCCCCGACAGATTCTCCGGCTGCCGCTGCCAAATTTTCTATATCCTTGATTACCGTCATCAGTTCTTCCACATGCTTTGTCCTGACCAAAAGCTTTCCGCAGGCATAAGGCGTGATTACATTAGACGCCTTTCCGCCTTCGCATATTATGCCGTTTATTCTGGGCACCCATTTTGTCGGCCATGACTGTCTGTGCACATCGACCATGTTAAACAGCGTTATCATGGCGCTTAGAGCGTTTATTCCGGCGCTCGGCAGAGAAGAGTGCGCCTCTTTGCCTATGTATTCTACAGTAATCTCTGAACATGCCACATGGCCTCTGTTAATGAGGTTTTTATTTCCGGGATGAACTTCAAGGACATAGTCAACATCATTGAACGCACCAGCTTTAAGCAGCTTTAGTTTTCCACCGGTACCCTCTTCGTCCGGACAGCCAATTACCCGCACTTCGCCGTCAGTTCCACTTATGACTTCAGAAATACCCAAAGCCGCGCCCACAGCGCATGTAGCAATTATGTTATGTCCGCAACCGTGTCCAAGACCTGCCAGCGCATCATATTCAGCAATAAAAGCCACGACCGGCCCTTTTCTATTTGAAGACAGGCGCGCTCTGAAAGCGGTTTTCTCATTGCAGAACTCGCGTGTTACTTCAAAACACTTAGCCGATAGGAAATCACATATCCTTCGGGATGCCCGAAATTCCTGACCTGAAAGTTCAGGATCATCATGAATTTCGTGGCTCAGTGTTATAAGTTCACTTTTATATTTTTCTATAGCGTCGCATATTACAGTTTTTAATTCCGGCATTTGCAACCTCCGATATGATAGCCCTTTAAGAGGGCTGTAGCAGTACAAACACCTGCAACAGCCCTTATATTTGGTCATGCAGCAGTATGGCTGGTGTTATTTTCTTGGCGCCACAGTCGCATTCTGATATTCATGCGAACCTATGGGACTTAACTTCAAGCCTTCCAAAGATTTCTGCGCGCCGATTATCTTCTTTTCACCCCAGAGCGGAATTACCGGCACATCCGTTATGAAGAAGCTGTTGACCTTCTTGCGCAACTCGTCTCTTTTCTGTCCCTCGGGCGTTACAGTGTAGGCGTCATAGGCCTTGTCGTATTTCGGGTTATTGTAATAACACCAGTTGCTGCTGGATGTGGAGTAAAGCACGCGCTTATAGACGAGGTCAGCATGTCCTGCGACAAGGTTGAAGAAATCCATGATAATATCAAAATCCTGATGTGCTTTCAGCATTGAGTTTGTGGTATTCGGATCCTGCACTGTAAGCTTAACCTGGATACCGACCTTGGCAAGTTGGCTCTGAATTACCTGTGCTGCCTCAGTACTTGTCTGTGCGCCGTCCGTTATCAGCCTGATATTGCATCCCTTTGCGTAACCAGCCTCTGCAAGCAGCTTTTTAGCCTGTTCAGGGTCGTAGGAACCCAGGGGCTGCTCTTCATACTCTTTAGCCTCTGGGGAATCATCGAGTTTGCAACTCTTCCGTAACCGTGCAGTAACTGATCGACTATAACGCTCTTATCAATGGCAGCTGCTATGGCCTTGCGAACCTTGACGTTGCCGACAGGCCCCTTTGATTCGCAGTTCATATTAAGCATTATAACTTTCATAGTATTGCAGGTCAGCACTTTTAGATCTTTATTATCCTGAATACGCTTGATGTTGCTCGGAGCAATTTCGTATGCAGCATCAACGTCGCCGGTCTCAAGAAGTATAGCCCGCTGGGCCGTCTCCGGAACTATCTTAAGGGTAATAAACTTTGTTTTTGCCTTTCCGTTCCAGCAGTCATCGAATCTCTCAATGGTGTAGTAATCACCCTCTTTTGCTTCTTTAAACTTGTACGGCCCTGTACCTACCGGGTGTTTACCAAAACCGTCTGGATCGCTTTCAACAACTTTTTTGGGAACTATACCTGCGTATGGAACAGCCAGTAAATTTACAAATGCCGGGTTTGGAAATTTAAGATGAACTTTCACTGTATTGTCGTTGATAATTTCGGTACGTTCGTATGAGTTGCCGAAAAGCGAGCCCTTTTCGTTTATCCTGTTAAGTGAGAAGGCAACGTCATCGGGCGTCATTGTTGAACCGTCGTGGAATTTTACACCCGACCTGATTTTGAGTTCCAGTGTTTTATCATCCAGCCACTTATACTCAGTGGCAAGACACGGAATAACCTTCATGTTCTCGTCGAAGGCAAAAAGGGAATCAAACATATTATTTGTTAGTGCACACGCACGTTCCTGGATACCCTGATTGATGTCCATGGTTGTAATGTCGCTGCCCTGACAATAAATAATTTCGTCTTTCAGCCCACCACCGGTATTACTGACCTCTTCCTTCTTGCCCTGTGAAAGCGCAAGGTAAACAATAAATACAATAACTACTGCGACAGCAACTATTATCCCGGTTCGCTTTTTCATAATTTAACCTCTCTTTATATTGAATTTAAAGGAAAATACCTACATAAATTTTTTGCATGATACAAAGTGTCCGTGCTCGACTTCAACCACACTTAGATCACAGGCGAAACACTCGTCTTTTGCTTCGGGACAGCGTTTTGCAAACCGGCAACCGTTTCCAACGTTGATGGGGGAACACAGTTCACCCTTTAGAATTACTTCCTTTTGGCGTATGTCCGGATCAGGAATAGGGATTGCAGAAAGCAGAGCTCTCGTATACGGGTGTGAAGGATTCCTGAAAATAGACTCGGAACTTCCTCTTTCAACAAATTGCCCCAGATACATGACTACAATATTATCCGAAATGTGCTTCACTACGGACAGGTCGTGTGTTATGAACAGGTATGTAAGGCCAAGGTCCGCCTGCAAATCCTGCATCAAATTCAATATTTGAGCCTGGATCGATACATCCAGTGCAGATACTGGCTCGTCGCACACGATAAATTTAGGATTGAGTGCCAGAGCTCTGGCTATGCCTATTCTCTGACGGCGGCCACCGTCAAGCTCATGCGGATATGAGTTGACAAATCTCTTGGCCAGCCCGACAAGGTCCATCAATTCATCTACCCTGGTGTTAATTGAGGCGGTGTCATGTTTGCTGTACAGACCTTGCAGCAAAAGCGGAGCCTGTATCGCCTGAGCCACGGTCATCCTTGGGTTAAGCGAAGAGTATGGGTCCTGAAAAATTATCTGCATTTTAGTACGAAGCATTTTCAGTTCCGGTCTGCTGCATTTTAGGACATCGCTGCCTTCAAAATATATCTCTCCGGAGGTGGGTTTTATAAGCTGCAGGATGCAACGTCCAAGCGTGGATTTTCCGCATCCGGATTCGCCGACAACACCCAGTGTTTCACCCTTGTTAATATCGAAAGTCAAATCATCGACAGCGTGCAGAGGACCATAGGGTGTATCAAAATATTTTTTTAAATTTACTATCTTTAGAAGGATTTCTTTATTTGCCATAATAGCAGCCTCCTTTTTCAGGATAACGTGCTGCAGAGCGGCTTCCAGCAGCGAACTTTGTGATCTGTGCCAACTGACTGGACTGCCGGCGGCTGATTATGAATACAGATATCATCGCAATAAATGCATCTTTCAGAAAACGCGCAGCCCTCGTGCCTAATAGTCGGATCCGGCATAAGACCGTCGATAGGCTTCAGGCGTTTGCAGTCCGCATATATGCTAGGGATTGCTTCCAAAAGCCCCTTTGTGTACGGATGCGCTGTATTTTTAAAAATATCGTGGACGTTGCCGACCTCTACTATTTCACCGGCGTAAATGATTGCAACTTTCTCACACATCTGTGCAACTATGCCGAGATCATGCGTAATGAGGATAGTTGCAGTATTGAATTTTTCTTTTAGTCCTCTCATCATAGCAAGCACCTGTGCCTGTATGGTTACATCAAGAGCAGTAGTCGGTTCATCCGCCAAAAGGATTTGTGGGTTGCATGCAAGCGCCATGGCTATTACCACACGCTGTTTCATACCGCCCGAGAACTGATGGGGGTAATCACGGGCTCTGTTTTTTGTAATTCCTACTGTTTCCAGCATTTCGAGCGACTTACTCCAAGCTTCGTCTTCCGATATATTATTGTGCGCCAATATGGCTTCCTTGATCTGTTCCCCGACGGTAAGTACAGGATTTAGTGCTGACATGGGATCCTGAAAAATCATGGATATTTTGTTACCTCGAATAGCGCGGATTTCCTCGTCATCCATATCTGTGATATTTTCTCCTGAAAAAATAATATCCCCGTACTCAATTTTTGCGGGAGGAACAGGAAGAAGGCGCATTATACTTTTCGCAAGCGTTGTCTTCCCTGCCCCGGTTTCGCCTACAAGACCAAGTGTCTCTCCGTCTTCAAGCTCAAGGTCAATGTTGTTAAGGGCATATACTGTGCCATCTTCGGTGTGATAAGCTACGCTAAGTTCTTTTATATCAAGTATGTTGCTCATACGATAAATTCACTTCCTACTTTTTCAGCTTGGGATCCATTGCATCCCTCAGCCCGTCTCCAAGCATATTGAAAGCGACGACAGATATAACAAGAAACATACCGGGAAATACTGAAATATGCCATGCGTCCCTCATATATGTTTTTGCTGTTGTAAGGATTGCCCCCCCACTCAGGACTTGGAGGCTGAACTCCAAGACCCAAATATGAAAGTCCGGCTACCAGGAGGATTGAATTTCCGATACCCAATGTAAATTGAACAAGGTTTGGAGAAAATGCGTTTGGGAATATATACTTGACTAATATCTCCATGTCGTTGGCTCCAATTGCCCTGGCTGCTTCGATAAATTCGTTGTCCTTTACGGTCATGACTGAAGCACGTGCTATACGTGAGAACCTCGCAATATTTGCAACTGACATTGCTATCAGCAAATTAACCGTGCTTGTACCAAGTGCTGCGATTATTGCCATAGCCAGCAGCATAGAAGGCACTGCAAGAATTACGTCCATTAACCTCATGATGACGTTGTCTGTACGGCCGCCATAATAACCAGCTACCATACCTATAGGCATACCTATAAACATAGCCAGCAGAATGGCCCCTATGCCGATGAATAAAGAATACTTGGTCCCCCAAAGGATACGCATAAAAAGATCTCTTCCAAACTCGTCACACCCGAAAATATGGCTTGCACTCGGGGGAGCCAAACGCAAAACAAGATTCTGGTTAATGACGTAATTGTTATATATGTAGTCATTAGTTACAAAATCGATGATTATTGTGAAAAAGGCAACGGCAAAGAGTACAATGATTATTACAAGTCCTATAACTGCCATTTTGTTCTTCTTAAATTGGCTGGCAGCTTGTTCTAACGGGGACCTTACCCTATTAAGCCGCTCCTTTCCAATTTTTCTGGAAAACATATTTATCATCGCATCAGCCCTTCTTCCAGGCGCTTTGATACTGAGACTTGATTCTTGGATCAAGAACAGCGTAAATCAAATCCACCAGAAGATTTACAAGTGTAAACAATATTGCTAATACAACTATGCTGCCTAGGACTGCCGGCGTATCTTTGTACGTGATGGATTCGACAACGAACCGTCCTACACCGGGCCAGGAGAAGATAGATTCTGTCAGCACAGAACCTCCCAGAAGCACACCGAAATTCAGCCCTATTACCGTAACTATCGGGATCAGTGCGTTCTGCATCATGTGGCGCCATATGACCACATTTTCACTAAGACCTTTTGCCCGTGCGGTATCGATATAATCCTGCCTTTTTACATCCAGAACCGAGGCCCTTGCAGTCCTTGCTATAAGCGCGGCATACCCGCAACCGAGTGTAAGCATTGGAAGGATAAGACTGACAAAAAAGTCCGAAGCACCGCGTCCCATACCGGAGGCAGGGAACCAACCCAAATTTACTGAGAACACGATGACAAGGATCAGTGCAAGCCAGAAAGTTGGCACAGCAGTGACAAAAAGTGTGGCAAACATAATAATGTCGTCCAGCAAAGAATATTGTTTAATCGCGGAAATTACTCCGACAGGAATACCAACTATTACCGCAAAAAGAATGCCGGATACGGCAAGATAGACTGTATTGCAAAGCCTGTCGGCAATAAGGGATGTAACAGGCATAGAATTTCTATAAGAGATACCAAGGTCGCCTCTCAGCAGGTTAAAAAAGAATCTGCCGTACTGAACAATGAATGGATCGTTCACACCAAGCTTTATCCGAAGCGCTTCCAATGCTTCATGCGTGGCGTTGCTGCCTAAAATTATTTCTGCTGGGTCGCCTGGAGCGAAATACATTATTGTGAAAACAAGAAACGTTGCTCCTATCAGCACAGGAATAGCCATTAAAATACGTTTCAGTATATATTTATACAAGATAAAATACCTCCTGTCCTGCAATTTAGCTAGTCACTGCAGTTATTTCACCGGGCAGCGAAAATACTACATAAAGTTTTTCAGGAAATTTATTGTATTTCCGCCAATAACCTTGGCAATATCCTCATCGGAATAATTGTGCGCAATCAGCCACCTGGGTATATTCCACCAGACTTCCGTAGGATTCTCACAGCCTTTTACGTACGGACTTAGGACAAATTTTTCATCATTGTTGTCGTCGCAGTAGGCATCAGCATTTTGAGCATGCAGTCCAACGTGGTCGCCATACATGGTATCCGGACCGAACGTGATGCTGTCTATTCCGACAAGTCCTTTGACATATTCAAAATGTTCCATTACTGCTTCTATATCATGTTCAGGATGGGAATGTGACATAGTTGTGTGCGGGGCAGCCTCAATCCCAAAAAGGCCGCCCCTGCGTGCGCATGTTTAATGCATAATAGAAGTGCAACGAAACGCAATCAAAAAGTGTAACAGTAGGCATAGACAAAATAGTCCATTGCGAACCCCCCATCAAACCTATATCCTCTGGTTATCTGACGACCTGAGGAGGAAAGAAAGGATGCTCACAATGGACGATATTAAGTATATCAGGAGAATGTACGAAAAAGAAGGATGCAGTATTCGTGAAATCATGAAGAGGACCGGCTATCACTATGAAACTGTCTCCAAATATCTGGACATGGAAGATTTCAACCTGCCTATCTACAGGACAGACAAAAAGCCTTCCAGGCTTGACCCACTTAAGCCAGTAATAGACCAATGGCTCAAGGATGACATGAAAGCTCCGCGCAAACAGAGGCATACGGCAAAACGAGTATATGACCGCCTGGTTTCGGAATATCCGGAAGATATTGGAGTAAGACTTAGGACAGTACAATATTATGTAAACGAAAAGAAGAAAGAGCTTTACTCAAACAGATCCGAGGGTTATCTGCCGCTGGAACATCCGGCAGGAGAAGCACAGGCTGATTTCTGCGAATTTGCATACTATGATGAATGCGACAGGCAGAGTGCCGGATACAAACTTACATTGTCATTTCCACAGAGCAACGCGGCGTACTGCCAGATATTCAAAGGAGAAAACCAAGAATGCCTGCTGCAGGGAATAAAGAACATAATAGAGTATATGGGCCAGGTTCCTTACAGGATCTTATTCGACAATCTTTCACCGGCAGTAGCATCATTGGGGAAAGGTCACGACCGAAAACAGACAGAGGGATTCAAGCGTTTTATGGAACATTACGGTATGGACTCTGTATTTTGCAATCCTTCATCCGGAAATGAAAAAGGAAATGTTGAGAACAAAGTAGGCTATGAAAGAAGAAACATGTTTGTTCCTGTACCGCATATAACAGACTTCGCGGAATTCAACAGACAGCTTTTCAGTGCTTCAGAAAAGGATATGTCCAGGAAACACTATATTAAGGAAATACCCATAAAAGAGCTTTTTGCCAGCGACAGAAAAGCGATGCTGCGTCTCAATCCCATTCCTTACAACGTTTTGAGATTTGAGACAGTGAAAACCGATAAATACGGCAAAGTCATGTTTGAAACAAACAGATACTCATCATCTCCGAGGCACGCATTGACCCAAGTGTACATTGAAGTGACAAGTGATTCCGTAACAGTAATGGATAAAGAATATAAAAAGATAGCATCTCACAACAGGTTGTATGGACATGGACAGGAATCCATGGAATGGCTGCCTTATATAGACCTGATATCTAAACGTCCGGCTGCGCTGAAATATACAGCATTTTACAGCCAGCTGCCAGAAATATGGAAGGATTATCTTGAAGAGCTGGACAGCAAAGAAAAACGCAATGCATTGCTTCTGCTGCATTCGATACTTGAAAAGAATGATATTGCGCACGCAGCGGACGCACTCAAGACTGCACTTACAAGCGGCAGGAAGGACACGCAAAGCGTAACTGCAGCATGCAGGACAGCACTTGCATATGACAATGCACCAAGGCCCATGGAAATACATGGCAGCACCTCAGGAACACTTATAACACCGGCAATGCTTCCCGACATGGGGAAATACGATGCGCTTATAAAAGCAGAGGTTGGGATATGAGTAACCAGGGTAAAGAAGAAATAGCAATCTCATGCCGCTTACTCAAACTGGGAGCGAACTTTGTAAAGAACACACTTGCGTTTACTGGTGATTCGCATCAGGAATATATGTTAAAAGTATTGTCAGCCGAGGTTGAATACAGGGAACTAAAAAGAAGGGACCTGAACCTTAAAAAAGCCGGCTTCGGCAACATTAAAACCTTTGAGAATTACCACTTTGAGGACATAGAGCTTCCTGCAGCAATAGACCGTGAACTGTTAATTAAGGCAGATTTTCTTAACCGTACAGAAAACCTTATTCTATACGGCAGAAACGGTACAGGTAAGTCTCACATGGCTACAGCAATAGGTGTTGAAGCGTGTATGCAGGGTAAGAAAGTCGCGTTTTATAAAACCGCCACTCTTGTAAATGAGATTGTTACGGCAAAGGCGGATGGGAAGCTGTTGCAGTACCTTAAGAAGCTTGAAAAAACTGGATCTTCTCATATGCGATGAGTGGGGATACATCCCGTTTGACGCAGAAGGTTCGCAGCTTCTATTTCAGGTTATAGCTGACTGTTATGAAAAACGAAGCATTATCATTACAACAAACCTTGAATTTAGCCGGTGGAACGGGATATTCTATGATGACCAGCTCACGACATCACTGATTGACAGGCTAGTTCATCATAGCCACCTAATAATCTTTGACAGGGAAAGCTGGAGATTTAAACATTCTTTAATGCAGCAGAAATAACGTAACCCGGTTATTTCACCCGGTAGCCCAGGGGGAGGTGTTACACTTTTCATTGCGTTTCGTTACACTTTGCTATTGCAAAAAACAGTGCGCAGGCTTTTATCACATCATCAGGCTTCATCCTTTTGGTTCCCCATATGCTGCGGGCTCCGGCATGCCCTATGACAACAGGAAATTTGCTTTCTTTTATTACATCCATAGTTGTAAGGTCGCCGGCGTGGGAAAGGTCTATCGGCATTCCTACCTCATTCATTCTTCTGACGGCTTTTTCTCCCAGTTTAGTCAATCCCCCGTCGTGCAGCTCTCCCAAACCGCCACCCAGAGAATTTGAATCACTGAAAACAAGACCCATCATTCTGACGCCTAACCCGTACAGGACTTCGAGCTTATCAAGCTCGTCCCCAATACAGGAAGCATGTTCCAGCATGGGGAACCAAGCTGTCTGCCCATTTTTTTTCGCGCGTAATATGTCTTCAACAGAGGCTCCTGGAATTAGCGTGCCAGAATGATACGCATCGCATTTCCTCATTCCGAGTTCGCATACCGTATCTTCCCATGAGGTGTTTTTTAAGACCTGATTGCCTATTACGGCATCAAGCGGTGATTGTGCTATCCCTTCATAGCCCGTTGAGATTCTGCCAGTAGCATAATAATCAGGTATTTCATCTGCAGCTTCGGGCAATATCCGTAAATGATCATGCAGCGAAACCACAGGATTGCAGTTAATGATTGCATTCAAGCGGTCTTCCTGTGATGGATTGAGAGGAACCAGATAAGGATTTACACGATCAATCTGTTTAGATAATTTTACTTTTCTGTATTTGCCATCTTTTAAATAGCTAAAAGAAGTATATCCACTGTAACTTAATTTTAATGCACTTGTCACAACAACTCACCTCTATTGTTCTTTTTTAATAAGCTGGTATTTCAGTTAGCGACTATACAAATAAATATTCATTTTACAATGACATGTATCAGGCGTAAGCCGCTAAAAAATAAGCAGTTTGATCCGCCGATCTTCTGCAGAAAAAATGTTCCACGTTAGAAATAACATCAGCGACAATTTATTTTTCACATTCATGCCAATATAGGAATAACTTTAAGTCACGTCAAGTTACTTAATTTTATGATAAAATTAAGTAAACCTTATGCATTGATTGCGAGGACTCTACACATGAATACCAGGGAAGAAGAATATGTACTTGCAATATGGAATTGCAGAAGCATAAAAGCAGCAGCTGATGAATTGCTTATATCTCCACCCGGCCTTAGTATGTTTCTAAGCGGCCTGGAAAAAAGGCTTGGCGTAAAGCTTTTTCACAGATTAGGCAAACATCTATCCCCTACCGATATCGGAATGGAATATATCTTCAACGCCAAACGCATAACTGAGCTCAAACATGACTTTGAGGCCCATCTCAGCGACTATAAAAACGACGTAACCGGAACCATCTCTGTTGGACTGCACCCTCGCCGCACAAAATATATGATCCCTCACGCAGTTAAAATACTTACGGAGAAATACCCAAAGGTAAGAGTCAGAATATTCGAGGGCAAAAGTCAGGAGCTATTCGACAAGGTTCTTTCAGGTGAATTGGATTTTTCCATTACAAACAGGGAATACAGCAATGACGTGATAGAAAAACGGGAACTTTACAGGGATAGGTTGGTTGCAGTGCTATCCCCGCAGCACCAGCTTGCCGGAAGGGCAATTAATTTACCTGGTAAAAAACTTCCTTGGCTTGATCTGGCGCTATTTGCCAATGAGCGCTTTATTCTTCAGCACAAGGATCAGTCTGCACGGATATATACGGATGAGGCATTAAAATATGCCGGTATAACACCTACAAAAATATTAACCATCGAAAATCTTGAGACCGCCTCGCAATGGCAGCTGAAGAGCTTGGAATAGCGTTCAATATATATAGTTTTACAAGAGGTTTTTCATATGACAGGCCGGTATCTTATTTTCTTGTAGGCAATGCTGATAAATATATTTATTACAATATCGTCAAGCGAAAGGACAGAATATTTCCGGTTTTTTTTTAAAATTTTTATTGAAGCTTTAAGAAACAGTGTAAGCGCTGATAAAATTTAATATTTACTTAATAAATTATTTTAATATGTTGATTTATTGTTAAGAATAACATATTACTTATAAATATATTTATTAAGATAATATTATATGTTACTATTTATAGGCTATTACTACTTTCTAATGATTAAACAACCAATTAAATTGTTAAATTTTCCTTTAAATAAAACATTCGTGGTAACCTGCAGATGCTGGAAAGAAGAAATACCTGACACCTTACCTTTTGCTATGGCATTACACCCCCTGAAAAATTATTCGATCGAATTAAAAAGGTCCTGGCGCGCAAGAATGCGCCCGTACCCTAGAAATATCTTCTCGGGGGCAGCCGACAACTAATTTCGTAGGCAGGTGAGAGGGGCATCCTCTGCTTAAAACCCTTTGATACTTATCAACTGGAAGTTAGTACCACAACGTGCCGCGATATGCAAGCGCAGGAAAACACCTTGATCTCCAAGTTTTCGATTGGAAAATATTGCCGTAAACAGTAATCGCCCGAAAATACAAGTTTTTTGCAAATACACCCGCCGGGTTTTATATATGGCTCTGTGAACGGCGCCCGGCACAGATAAGCCACCGGTATATGTATTTAGACGGCTTTGATACATTTTTCTGTATTCCTCTTTGACATAGAACAAGCCATTCTTATATGTTTGTTTATACCATACTTGGAGGGGCTGAATTTACTGTATTGATTTAGGGGGCACTATACATTTAGCCGGAAGTTTTCTTATTCAATATAGACTGTGCGCCGGATTTACAATCCGGCGCACAGGATGTGTGGGGTGGTAAATCGTCGTTGGATTTTGATTATGAAGGCTTCGCTTTAGCCGCCGCGTAACGTACTGGGTATCCGGTTGCGGCATGTCTATTCATTGCCGCATTCCGACATACCCTCTTAAAGAGGGATGTTCCCATGCTTGCGCGCGGGGCGCTCTTTTTTTCTGCCCCAAAACATGCGCAGCGTCTGAATGATTTTTATTCTTGATTCAGCCGGTTCGATCACGTCCTCGAATTTTCCGAGCTCGGCGGAGCGGTATGGGTTCAGGAATTCTGTCTCGTATTTTTCCTTGTACATCTCTCTGGCCGCGGCGGGATCGGTGGACTGCGCGATCTCATTTTTATAGAGTACCTCCACGGCGGCGTCGGCTCCGACCACAGCACGTTCGCAGCTCGGCCAGGCGATGACGAAATCAGCCTTCATGTCGATGCTGCACATCGCGGGCGTAGCTCCGCCGTAGGACTTTCTAATAGGCATGATGATCTTGGGGACGGTCGCCTCCGCCCACGCGTAGAGCAGTTTTGCCCCATGCCTGATGATGCCGTCATGTTCCTGTTTGACGCCTGGCAGATACCCGGGCACGTCCACGATCGATAAAAGCGGGATATTAAAGGCGTCGCAGGTTCGAATAAAGCGCGCTGCTTTGCAGGAGGCGTTGATGTCAAGACAGCCGGCCATACAGCTGGCCTGATTGGCAACGACGCCTACCGGCATACCGCCCATTCGGATAAACCCTACTATGATATTGCGGGCATACGCCTGAGAAATTTCAAAGAAGAAACCGTTGTCGGCAATTTTTGTAATGACACTTTTCATATCATAGGCTTTACGTTTGCTGTTGGGGATAATATCGTTGAGTTCCTCTATCCTGCGGTTAACGTCGTCGTTAGTGGCATAGATCGGAGGAAGAAGCTGACAGTTGGCGGGGAAAAAACTCAGCAGGCTTTTGATCTGTTCGATACAGTCATAGTCGTCCCTAGCCACCAGATGTGAAAGCCCCGATTTGGTGCTATGCGTCGTAGCTCCACCAAGCGTTTCAAAATCCACGATCTCGCCGGTCACCTCTTTGATAACGGCGGGGCCGGTGATAAAGGCTTTGCTGGTCTTATCGACCATGATGATAAAGTCGTTGAGGGCGGGAGAGTATGAGGCGCCGCCG